>Ga0207687_10000007_pt1 | contig 604185 bp, 586 predicted proteins | sample KBSM54metaG_FD_184399 | JGI IMG/M metagenome (GOLD analysis project Ga0207687, IMG submission 184399) | Miscanthus rhizosphere microbial communities from Kellogg Biological Station, Michigan, USA - KBS M5-4 metaG (SPAdes) (version 2) | ecosystem: Host-associated > Plants > Roots > Rhizosphere... | reverse complement strand
TTGCCTCAGGCGGCAGGGTGGGACGGCGGTGGCAGCGAACCCCGCGGATGCGCGCTTCGGAGCTGCGCCTCACGGAGACGTCGATGTAGTCCTCGTGCTCCTTGCCGAACTTCCAGAGGGCAGCGGCACTGCGATGGCTCAGCGCAGCGCCGTGTCCACAAGCGAGCACTGCCGCCATCCAGCGCCCCTCGCGGCTCAGGCGTCGGCGTCCAACGGCATAGACGCCTCGGGCTACCGGGTGCAGCCGCCCAGTCCGTACACGGTGCTTGATCGCTTCGACGCTAAATTCGAGCCCCAGTAGATCCTGCCGCGTGAGAACTCCATGCTGCCGTCGAGCCAACTCCCAGGCTGCCGAACTTCGCCTCTCCGAGATTTGGGGGTCCATAGCCCCCCAAAGTTCGGAGCGGCCAGCTCCTCGCCCCCCTACCCGGCTGCTTTTGGGGCTTGATGCGGCTCTTACGCCGCTGCGGTCTCGGCGCCCGCGGCGCTCCGCAGCGCCTCGGCGCGGTCGGTGCGCTCCCAGGTGAAGTCGTCGTCGCCGCGGCCGAAGTGGCCGTAGGCGGCGGTCTTCTGGAAGATCGGGCGGTGGAGGTCTAGGTACTCGCGGAAGGCGCCGGGGCGCATGTCGAACTCGGCCTCCACTAGCTGGGAGATGCGGGCGTCGGGGAGTTTGCCGGTACCGAAGGTCTCGACCATCAGGCTGACCGGGTGGGCGACGCCGATTGCGTAGGCGACCTGGACCTCGCAGCGCTGCGCGAGGCCGGCAGCGACGACGTTCTTCGCCACGTAGCGGGCCGCGTAGGCGGCGGAGCGGTCGACCTTGGACGGGTCCTTGCCGGAGAAGGCGCCGCCGCCGTGGCGGGCCATGCCGCCGTAGGTGTCGACGATGATCTTGCGGCCGGTGAGGCCGGCGTCGCCGACCGGGCCACCGATCACGAACTTGCCGGTCGGGTTGACGAGGAACTCGCCCTGGAGCTCGGACTCGTCGAAGCGGCCGGGCACCTCCGCCTGCAGGACCGGGAGGACGACGTTCTCCCACAACTCCGGCTTGATCTGGCCCTGGGAGTCGATCCCCTCGTCGTGCTGGGTGGAGATCAGGAGCTTTTCGACGGCGACGGGGCGGCCGTCGGCGTAGCGGACGGAAACCTGGGTCTTGCCGTCGGGCCCGAGGTAGCCCATCGTCCCGTCCTTACGCACCGCCGCCAGCCGTTCGGAGAGCCGGTGGGCGAGGTGGATCGGCATCGGCATCAACGCCTCGGTCTCGTCGCTCGCGTAGCCGAACATCATTCCCTGGTCGCCCGCCCCCGCAACGTCGAGCTCGTCGTCGTCGGACGGATCGACTTTCGTCTCGTAGGCCTGGTCGACACCCTGGGCGATGTCGGGCGACTGCTCGTCGATCGAGACGAGCACCGAGATGTGATCGCAGTGGTAGCCGTAGTCGCCGTGGTCGTAGCCGATTCCCCGCACGGTCTCGCGGACGATCTCCGGGATGTTGAGGTGGACGTCGGTGGAAATCTCCCCCGAAACCACGGCCATGCCGGTGTTGACGAGGGTCTCGCAGGCGACGCGGCCGCCCGGATCCTCAGCCATGATCGCGTCGAGGACGCCGTCGGAGATTTGGTCGGCGACCTTGTCCGGGTGACCCTCGGTGACCGACTCCGACGTAAACAGGTACTCGCCCTCGGCGAGAGGCTTAGAAGTCATGGCCGGAAGAGTAAAGGAATGTCGATCATCAGAGGTCGGGTGGCAGCGGCCGGTCAGTCGCCGTAGCGCCTGCGGCCTGAAGCCGGTACGAAATCGATGATCAGCGGCACGCCCTCGAGCTCGTAAGCCTCGCGCATCCGGTTCTCCAGGTGGTAGGCCCAGTCGCGGGCGATCAGGCGGCGGTCGTTGACCTGGATCGCGACCCGCGGCGGGCTCTCGCCGATCTGCGCCGCGTAATAGAGGCGCAGGCGCTTGCCGCGTTTGTTCGGCGGCGGGTGCTTGGCGACGACGTCGCTGACGAAGCGGTTCAGCGCCGGGGTCGGGATCCGCTCGGCGGCCCGGTCGGCCAGCTGCAGGGCCCGCGGCAGCAGGGAGGCGACGTTGCGGCCGGTCTTCGCCGAGACGGTAATCACGGCGGGGCGCAGCCGCAGCTTGCGCTCGACCCGGGCGCGGGCGTCATCGATGTCGGTCTCGCCGACGTCCCACTTGTTCATCGCCAGCAGCGAGGCGCAACCGGCCTTCATCGCCATCTCGGCGACCCGCATGTCCTCGGTCGTCACCCCCTCGGAGGCGTCGCAGACGATGATCGCGACGTCGGCCCGCTCGACCGCCCGTTCCGAGCGCAGCTGGGCGTAGTAGTCAACGGTGCCGGCGACCTTGGAACGGCGGCGCAGGCCGGCGGTGTCGACGAGGATGACGCGGCGGCCGTCGACCTCGACCTCGGTGTCGATCGCGTCGCGGGTGGTGCCGGCGATGTCGGAGACGATCACCCGCTCGGAGCCGAGGAAGGCGTTGACGAGCGAGGACTTGCCGACGTTGGGACGGCCGACGACAGCGATCCGCACCCTGTCGTCCTCGTCGGGCTGCGGCTCGCGGTCCCCGAGGGCAGCGGTGATCGCGTCGAGGAGGTCGCCGGTGCCGAGGCCGTGGGTGGCGGAGACGGGAACCGGGTCGCCGAGCCCGAGCCCGTGGAACTCGGCGGTGACCGAGAAGTCGTCGGGGCGGTCGGCCTTATTGACGACGACGATCACCGGGACCTGCGAGCCGCGCAGCGTCTTCGCCAGGTCGGCGTCGCCGCCGCGCAGCCCGGCCCGGCCGTCGACGACGAGGACGATCGCGTCGGCTTCGGCGATTGCCAGCCGCGCCTGCGCCTGCACGTCGCGCGCCAGCTCCGCCTCGTCGCCGAGGTCGATGCCGCCGGTGTCGACGAGCTCGAAGCGGATCCCGTTCCACTCGGTCGCCAGCCGCTTGCGGTCGCGGGTGACGCCGGGCTCGGGCGAAGTGACCGCCTCGGTGCCACCGACCAGCCGGTTGACGAGGGTGCTCTTGCCGACGTTGGGGAAGCCGACGATGGCGACGGTGGGGATGCTCATGCCAGGCCCCGCTCGCGGGCGAGGGCGACGACGCGGTCGACGACCTCGTCCTGGGAGAGGCCGGTCGTGTCGAGCTCGACGGCGTCATCGGCGGCGCGCAGTGCTCCGTGCTCGCGCTCGGTGTCGCGGGCGTCCCGCTGCCGCTGCGCCGCCAACACCGCCGCGAAGTCCTCGCCGGTCTCTGCCGCGCGCCGTCGCGCCCGCTCCTCGTCGGAGGCGGTGAGGAAGACCTTCAGCGGCGAGTCGGGGCTGACGACGGTGCCGATGTCGCGCCCCTCGGCGACGTAGTCGGCGGCGGCGATCAGCTGGCGCTGGCGGGCGACCATCGCCTCGCGAACGCGCGGGTGGACCGAAACGTGAGAGGCCGCGGCGGAGACCTCCGGGGAGCGGATCTCGTCGCTGACGTCGTCGCCGTCCAACAGCATGCGCCGCCCGTCGAAGTCGATCTCGAGCCCCTCGGCCAGCGCACCGGCTGCTTCGCCGTCATCGAGGTCGGCCCCGCAGTGCAGTGCCACCAGCGCCACGCACCGGTACATCGCCCCCGAGTCGAGATAGGTGACCCCAAGCTCACCTGCAACGCCACGCGCGACCGTGGACTTACCGGCCCCGGCGGGCCCATCGATCGCAATCACCATCCCCGCAGCGTATTCATCGTTTCCAGACTTTTAGGTGCCAATGCCCCCAGAAGCCTGGAAACGATGCTTCAGTGACGGAGGAGGGAGTTGAGGTCGGACTCGAAGTTGGGGTAGCTGACGGCGGCGGCGTCCATGTTGTGGACCTCTACGCCCTCCTTGGAGGCGAGGCCGGCGATGGCGCCTAGCATTGCGATCCGGTGGTCACCGTGGGAATCGATCGTGCCGCCACGGAGGCCGCCGGTTCCCTCGATCACCATTCCGTCCTCCGTCGGCTCGACCTGCCCCCCGAGCGCGCGCAGCGCCGCGGTGACCGTCTCGATCCGGTCGCTCTCCTTGCGCCGCAGCTCCTCGGCGTCGCGGATCGTGGTCGTCCCCTCGGCGAAGCAGGCGGCGAGGGCGACGAGGGGAAGCTCGTCGATCGCCAGCGGGATCTCGGCGCCGGCGACGTCGGTGACGCGAAGCGGCGCTGAGCGGACTCGAAGCAGGGCGATCGGCTCGCCGCCGACCTCCTGCTCGTCCTCTCGCTCGATCCCCACGCCCATCCGCTCGAGGATCGACAAAAGGCCGGTGCGGGTCGGATTGACGCCGACCGATTCCAACTCGATCTCACTGCCAGGCACGAGAACTGCAGCAATGAGGAAGAAGGCGGCCGAGGAGATGTCGGCGGGGACGAGGAGGTCGTCTGGCTCCAGTCGCTCGACCGGGCGCACGACCACGGCGTCGTCCACGCGCTCAACCGCGGCGCCGGCGGCGGCGAGCATGCGCTCGGTGTGGTCGCGGCTGGGCAGCGGCTCGATGATCCGGGTCTCGCCACCGGCGAGCAGGCCGGCGAAGAGCAGGCAGGACTTCACCTGGGCGCTGGCAATGGGCATCTCGTAGTCAGTCGAGTGCAGAGAGGTGCCCGCGATCTCCAGCGGCGGCAAGCGATCCTCACGGCAGCTCAGGTTCGCGCCCATGCGGCGCAGCGGCACGGCGATCCGATCGACCGGGCGCCGGCGGATCGACTCATCGCCGTCGAGCGTCCATTCCCCGCCCGGCTGCCCCGCCAACCACCCCGGCAGCAGGCGCAGCAGCGTTCCCGCGTTGCCGACGTCGATGCGCGCGGGGCTTGCTCCTCGCAGGCCGACGCCCTTGACACGAAGCCCCAGCCCCAACTTGGAGCGAGCAGGAGGGCGCGTTCCTTTCCAGTCGGCGGGAACGGCGACCGTCCGCTCTTCCGAGCCGGCGATCACCCGTGCGCCAAGCGCCTCAATCGCCCCCAGCGTCGAGCGCGTGTCCGCCGCGTCGAGGTAGCCGCGGATCTCCGTCTCCCCCTCCCCCATCGCCGCGATCAGCGCGGCGCGGTGGGAGATCGACTTGTCTGACGGTGGGCGCAGGGCGCCGCGCAGGGGTCCCGAAGGCTCGAAGCGGGTCATCGGGCGAGCCTAGCCGGGGCTGTCGCCGAGGACGGTGACGGTGTGGCCGAGGTCGCGGACCAGCCGCTCGGCCTTTACCGCCTGCTCGTCGCCGCCGACCCAGAGGGAGACGGCACCGGAGGTCATGTCGGGCGCCGGATGGAGAGCCATGTCCTCGATGTTGACGCCGGCCTCGCCCAGTGCCAGCGCCAGCTCGGCGATCGTCCCGGGCTTGTTGGCGACGACGATCCGCAGCTCGCGCAGCGGTCCGGCGGCGGAGTCGGCTTCGAGCAGGCGCTGGCGCGCCTCGCCGGCGGCCCCGTGCCAGGCCGCGAGTGCCTCGCGATCGCCCTCGCGGATCAACTGCGCGGCGTGGCGCAGCCGCTCCCCAACCGAGTCGATCGACCGCGCCACCGCCTCGCGGTTGCTGGCGAAGATGTCGGCCCAGATCGCCGGGTTTGAGCCGGCGACGCGGGTCATGTCGCGGAAGCTCGGGCCAACGTCGGGCAGGCGTTCACTGTCCTGTGTGAGCGAGTCGGCCGCCTCGCAAGCAAGCGCGTTCGCGAGCACGTGCGGGAGGTGGCTGATCGCCGCCATCAGGCGGTCGTGACCCCTCGGGTCGATTGCCTGCGGCCGCGCCCCCAGTGCCGAGAGGGTCCGCTGCAGGCGGTCGTAGAGCACGCCGCTCGATCGCTCTGTCGGGGTCAGGTACCAGCGGGCGCCCTCGAAGAGGTCCTCGCGGGCGTTCTCGACCCCCGCCGTCTCCGCTCCGGCCAGCGGGTGGCCGCCGATGAAGCGCTCGTCACCGCCGACCGCCTCGACCAGCTCGCCCTTGGTCGAGCCGACGTCGGTGACCACGGTCTCCGGTCCGGAGGCCGCCAGAGCGTCGCGCGCCTGTTGCGGCAGCGTCCCCACGGGGGCGCAGCAGAAGACGACGTCGGCGCCCTCGCAGGCCTCGGCCAGCGAGTCGGCGGCGCGGTCGATCGCCCCCAGCTCGACCGCCCGCGCCAGCCGCTCGGGGCTGCGGCCGCAGCCGACCACCTCGGCCTCCAGCCGCCGCCGCGCGGCGAGCCCGATCGAGCCTCCGATCAGGCCCACCCCGAGGACGGCGACCTTCATGGACGAGGGCGCGGGCTCAGAAGCCGCGCCGCGCCTCCACGGCAGCGGCGAACCGCTCCAGCGCCGAGACGGTGTCCTCCCAGTCGATGCAGGCGTCGGTGATCGACTGTCCGTAGACGAGCTCCTCGCCGGGCACCAGGTTCTGCCGCCCCTCGACCAGGAACGACTCCAGCATCACGCCGACGATCGCCTTGTTGCCGTCGGCCACCTGGTCGGCGATGTCCCCGGCGGCGAAGAACTGCTTCTCCGGGTCCTTGCCGCTGTTGTCGTGGGAGGCGTCGATCACCAGCCGCTCCGGCCGGCCGGCGACGCCGAGCGTGACCAGCGCGTCTTCGACCTCCGGCGGGTGGTAGTTCGGCTGCCCGTGGCCGCCGCGGAGGATGATGTGGCAGTCCGGATTGCCGGTCGTGTGCAGGATCGCCGGCGCGCCGGCGTCGTCGATCCCGGCGAAGGCGTGGGAGGCCGCCGCCGCCCGCACCGCGTCGACCGCGATCTGGATGTTGCCGTCGGTCCGATTCTTGAACCCGATCGGCATCGAGAGCCCGCTGGCGAGCTGGCGGTGCGTCTGGCTCTCCGAGGTCCGCGCCCCGATCGCCCCCCAGGCGACGCAGTCGGCGATGTACTGCGGCGTGATCGGGTCGAGGAACTCGCAGCCGACCGGCAGCCCCGTGTCCAGCACTTCCAGCAGCAGCTTGCGAGCGATCCGCAACCCGGCGTTGACGTCGCCGCTTTCGTCGAGGTGCGGGTCGTTGATTAGCCCCTTCCATCCCGTCGTCGTCCGCGGCTTCTCGAAGTAGACCCGCATCACCACCAGGATGTCCTCGCGCAGCTGACGCGCCAGCGCGCTCAGTTTCGTCGCGTACTCCATCGCCGCCTTCGGGTCGTGGACGCTGCAGGGTCCGACCACGACCATCAGCCGCGGGTCCTCCCCGTTCAGCACCTTCCGCACTTCCTCGCGGCCGCGAATCACCGCTTTCGCCCGCTCCTCCCCGAGCGGCAGCTCCGCCAGGAGCCTTTCGGGCGGCGCAAGCTCGACGATTTTTCCGATCCGCGTATCGCGGACGCCGTCTCGTTTCGCCCCCTCCATTCCAATGAACATTTTGCCTTCGCCTTTCTCCAAAGCCATGAGATCGTACTTTCTGGTCGCTCGCTGTCGGGCTGGTTCGGCGCGCGAGCAGACCATCAACGCGGGGGACGGCGCCCGGCCGGAAGATCTGAGGTCTTCAGGCGGCACGACGCCGCCAGGCCGAACGCCTAGCTAAATCGCCAATACCAGTAAGTGAGATGGGCTGGCGCGACGGATGCGTCGAGCGCCTTGGTGCTGCCGGCGGATGTGCCTTTTTCCAACCTCACCTTGTTGGAGGTTGTACCACGGGCGCGCCGTTAGTCAAGTATTTCCGACAGGCCACGCAGGAAGCGCGCGTTCTCCTCGGCGGTGCCGTAGCTGACGCGGATGTGGCCAGGGCCGCCGAGGGCCTTGCCGGGACGGACGGCAATCTCGCGCTCGGCGAGGCCGGCGAGGACCGCGGCTTCGTCGGCATCGCCGAGATCAACCCAGGAGAAGTTGGCGTGCGAGTCGCTGGTCTGCAGGCCGAGATCGCGCAGGCCCTCCTCGACGGTGAGGCGGGCGGCGATCGTCGCCTCGACCCGGCGCAGGACGTCGTCCTGGTGGCGGACCGCCTCCGCCCCGGCCGCCTGGGCGAGGGCGTTGACGCTGAACGGCTGGCGCACGGCGTCGATCGCGGCGCGGAAGCTGGCCGAGCCGATCGCGTAGCCGACCCGCAGCCCGGCGAGGCCGTAGCACTTGGAGAAGGTGCGCAGGACGACCAGGTTCGGGAAATCCTTGAGCAGGTCGAGCGAGGCGTCGGGATCGTCGTGGGTCTGGAACTCGACGTAGGCCTCGTCGAGGACGATCGTCACGTGAGTCGGAATGCGCTCGCAGAAGGCACCGATCTCCGCCGCCGGAATGTGGGTCGCGGTCGGGTTGTTGGGGTTGCAAACGATCAGCAGCTGCGTGGCCGCGGTCACCTCGGCCGCCATCGCGTCGAGGTCGTGGACGTCGCCCGCGCCCAGCGGCACGCGGACCTCGCGGGCGCCGGTCAGCGCCGGCAGGTACGGGTACATCGAGAAGGACGGCCAGGCGTAGAGGACCTCGGCCCCGGGCTCGAGCAGCGCCTCGGCGGCAGCGAGCAGGATCTCGCAGGAGCCGTTGCCGACGGCGACCCGCCCCGGCTCGGTCTCGTAGCGCTCGGCGAGGCGTCGGCGCAGCAGCGTCGCGTCGGGGTCCGGGTAGCGATTCATCGAGGCGGCGGCCTTCTGGATCGCCTCGACGACCTTCGGGTGCGGCGGAAATGAGGACTCATTGGAGGCGAGCTGGGCGATGTTCCCGGAGGCGATCGCCTCGGGCGCCTGCCCGGTCGGGACCCCGGCTTGGTAGCCAGGCATGCGGGCGAGCTTCTCGGCGAAGGTGATCGTCATCGGCTGCCGATTCTGACGGACGGAGGAGGAAGGGCGCTACTGGGCGGCTTCGAGGTCGGCCCGCAGCTTCTGCGCCTCGCCGACGTAGACATGGGCCGGCTCGTGTCCCTCCGGCGCATAGAAGTGCAGCATCACCCGGATCACCCGCGGCATCGACCCCGGCACGGGGATCTCGCGGCAGCACATCAACGGGACCATTGTCAGCCCCAGATCGCGAGCGGCGACAGCGGGAAACTCAGCATCGAGGTCATCCGTAGTCGTGAACAGACAGCTGACCATGTCCTCCGGCGCGACCCCGTTGCGCTCGATCAACCCCTGCATGACCTCCCGGGTCGCCGAAAGGATCGCCCCCGCCTCATTCGCCTCAGCCTGCGCCGCCCCCCGCACCGCGAAGAGCCGCTGCTGAGGCGGCTGGTAGGCGCCGGCTTCCAGGTTGCCATTGCGTCCATTGCCGCTCACACCCCGAATCTTCTCAGAGCCGGGGGGCGAATCTCCGAGCGAGGCGCCTTATCACCGCATAGCGAGGAAAAGGAACCCCACTCCCAGGCAGAAGTTGGCGGTTCTGGCCGATCGCCAACATGGCGTCGTCTCGCGAGCCCAGCTACGAGCGATTGGCTTCAGCGACGCTGCGATTGATCGGGCGGCAGCAGACGGCCGGCTGCACCACATCTTCCGTGGAGTCTTCGCGGTAGGTCGGTGCGGGATCGGCCACAAGGGACGCCTTCGCGCTGCCACCCTGGCCTGTGGTCCCGGTGCTGTCGTCTCTCATCGAAGCGCAGGAGCTCTCTTTGGCCTCCTAGACGCGGGACCTGTGGTGATCGACGTGATCGCCCCACCCAGCCGTGGCCGCAAGATCGACGGCATCCACCTCCACCGCGTGCGACCGCCGCGGCTCGATGAGACGGGGGCCTTCGACGGCATTCCCTGTACTAGCCCGTCGCGGACGCTAGTCGACCTCGCGGGCGTCGTTGGCGAGCGGACGCTGCGGAGTGCCTTCGAGCGGGCGGCGGCACGACGGCGCTCCATGCTCGACATCCCGGCGATCGAGCGGTCGGTTGACCCAAGGCGTCGAGGGATGAAGGTGCTGCAGAAGCTGATCGAGGAATGGCGCGGGGCGGCTCCGCTCCTCGGGAAGCGAGGCAAGCTCAAGAGCCCGCTGGAGGCGAAGGTCCTACCGCTGATCGTCAGGCGCGACCTCCCGCCGCCGCTCTTCAATGCCCCGGTTGACATCGCCAATGGCCGGATCGAGGTCGACTTCCTTTGGCCCGAGCACCGCTTCGTCTTGGAGGCAGACAGCCGCGACTTCCACGGCACCGCCGTCGCTTTCGAGCGCGACCGCTGGCGCGATCGCGAACTCATGCGTGCCGGCTACTCGACCCTCCGCGTCACCAGCCGCGAAGCCGACCTGGAAGCTGCAGCAGTCGCCGCCACCGTGGCGGCCCGCCTCTCCGCTTCGTCCCTTACCTCTGTCTCTGCGCCTGGCGCCATCCCCAGTAGTTCCTAGCCGAACCTGGCAGCCAAATCCCCCTTCTACAAGCTTGTGTGAGGGGGATTTGGCTGCCCCGAGCGGCTGGAACCGGCTACCCAGCGGCTTCGCGCAACTTCGCGATCTCGTTCTCCGAAAGGCGCCGCGAAGCACCCTCCTTCAGCCCACCGAGCCGCAACGGTCCGAAGCCGACCCGGCGCAGCGCGACAACCTCGTTGCCGACCGCCTCCAGCATCCGGCGTACCTGGCGGTTGCGGCCTTCGCGCAAGACGATCTCGACCTCGCGGTCGCCGCGGCGCTTCACCTGCGCGGGAGCGGTTGGGCCGTCTTCGAGCTCGATGCCTTTGCGCAACCGTTCGAGGTCACGATCGAAGATCGGCTTGCGCAGTTGCGCCACGTAGGTCTTCGGGACTTCGTAGCGCGGGTGCGTCAGGCGGTTCGCCAACTCGCCGTCGTTCGTCAGCAGCAGCAGGCCGCTGGAATCGGCGTCGAGGCGCCCCACCGGATACAGGCGCGCCTCCGTCTCGACGAGATCGACCACCGGCGTCCGGCTCCCCGGCTCGCGAGCGGTCGAGACCACCCCCACCGGCTTGTTCACCGCCCAGACCTCCCGCCCCTCCGCCGCCACCGGCGCCCCGTTCACCCGCACGTCGTCCCCAGCGTCCACGTCCCGCGCCGGGTCCGTCACCACCTCGCCGCCGACGGTAACTAACCCCTTGCCGATGATCTCCTCCGCCCGCCTCCGGGAAGCAACGCCCCCATGGGCGAGGAATTTCGCCAGCCTCACGATCGGGGGGTCGAGGGGGGTCTCGACGGACCCTCCCCATCTTTGTCCGCCGAGACCCCCCTCGACCCCTCCCCAGGCATCACTCGGCGCGTTGTTCGCCGGCCTTCAGCAGCCGCTCGCGCAGGTCGCGCTCGTCCTCGGGGCTAGGGTCGAACTTCGAGGGGTCGGGGAGCTGGTCGAGGCCGGCGAGGCCGAAGAGGCGCTCGAAGAGCTCGGAAGTCTTGAAGATCGCGGCGCCGAACTGGGAGCGGCCGGCCTCCTCGATCAGGCCGCGCTCGGCGAGGCTGGTCACCGCCGACTCGGAGGTGACGCCGCGGATGCGGGCGATCTCCGGCCGGGTCACCGGTTGCAGGTAGGCAACGATCGCCAGCGTCTCGGCCTGCGCCTGGGTCAGCGGCGGCGTCCGCGGCTTTGCCAGCAGGCGCCGCGCGGCATCCTCGCTGGCGGGATCGGAGGCGAGGCTGAGGCCACCGGAGACCTCGCGCAGGACCACCCCGCGCTTGCCCTCCGCCAGGTCCTCGCGCAGCAGCTCGACCGCCTCTTCGACCTGCCCCTCGGTCGCCTGCGTCGCCTCGGCCAGGTCCTTGACGGCGACCGGCTGCGGCGAAAGGAAGAGCAGGGCCTCGACGGTGCGGGAGAGGTCGCTCACGTGCCCTTGGAGGTTGCGGTCGGCAGGACCTTCTTCACCTTGATCGGCCCGAAGCACTCGCCCTGCTCCCAGGTCACCTCGCCCTTGCGGTAGAGCTCGAGCATCGCGAACACCGTCACCGCCTGGGTCAGCCGGTCCTCGCCGCCGAACTCCTCGTCGAAGTCGAAGTCGGTGCGCCGCAGGAGCGCGTCGCGCAGCGCCCGCAGCCGCCGCTCCAGGGAGACGGTCGGCCGAATGTGGCTGATGTCGACGTCGGGCGGCTCGGTCAGCAGGTCGCCGAGGGCGGCGCCGAGCTGGTCGGGCTCGTAGACCGCGCTGGCGGCCTCGACCGCCACCCGCCGCAGCTCAGAGGGCAGCGGCGCCGAGCGGTAGAGGTAGCCGCGCTGGGCCTCGAAACGCTCGGAGAGCTCGGCTGCGGCGTCGCGGTAGCGACGGTACTCGAGCATCCGCGCCAGCAGCTCCTCCATCGCCTCCTCGGGCTTCATCTCCTCGAGCTCTTCGTCGGGCCCGGGCAGCATCAGCCGCGACTTCAGCTCCAGCAGGGCGGCGATCAGGACGAGGAACTCGGTCGCCACCTCCAGCTCAAGCTCGCCTTCGCGCTCCAGGTGCTCGACGTAGGCGACGACGACCTCACCGAGCTGCAGGTCGAGCAGGCTGACCTCCTCGCGCAGGACGACCGCCATCAGCAGGTCGAACGGCCCGGCGAAGACGTCGAGGTCGAGATCGAGGTCGAGGTCGGCGACGGCCATCGAGAGCAGACTAGAGCGCTACGCGGCGCGTTCGGGCTGGTAGCCCATGCGATCGCGCACTTCGGCGACGATTGGCCCGCAAATCGCGCGGGCCTTCTCGGCGCCGTGGCCGAGCACCCGGTCGAGCTCCGCCTCGTCGGGGCGCAGCTCGGCGTAGCGCCCTTGGACCGGAGCCAGGTACTCGACGACCGCGTCGCCAACCGCCTGCTTGAAGTCGCCGTAGCCGGAGCCGTCGAATTCGCCTTCGACCTCCTTCTGCCCGGTGCCTCGCGCCACCGAGAGGATGTCGATCAGGTTGCTGATCCCGGGCTTGTCCGGCGCACGCTCGATCTCGCGGCCGGAATCGGTCACCGCTGAGCGGAACTTCTTGCGGATCGCCTCGGGCTCGTCCAGCACCAGCACGGTCCCCTGCTCGGTGCCGCCGGTGGTCGACATCTTCCGCTCGGGCTCCTGCAGATCCATGATCCGGGCGCCGACCTGCGGGATCACCAGCTCCGGGACGACCAGGGTCTCGCCGAAGCGGGCGTTGAAGCGGCGGGCGATCTCCCGCATCAGCTCGACGTGCTGGCGCTGGTCGTCGCCGACCGGGACTTCCGTCGCCCGGTAGGCGAGGACGTCGGCGGCCATCAGCACCGGGTAGTAGAAGAGCGCCGCTGAGGCCAGTTCGCGGTCCTTGCCGACCTTTTCCTTGAACTGGTGCATGCGGTTGAGGTCGCCGTGGGAGGTGACCGACGAGAGCAGCCAGGTCAGCTCGCTGTGCTCGCGGACGTCGGACTGGCGGAAGAGGATGCAGCGCTCGGGATCGAGGCCAGCGGCGAGCAGGATCGCGGCGGTGTCGTAGACGCGCTCCCGCAGTTCCTCGGGGTCGTAGGGGACCGAGATCGCGTGCAGGTCGACGATGCAGAAGATCGCCGGATCGCCCCGATCCTGCCCCTCGACGTACTGGCGGATCGCCCCGATGTAGTTGCCGAGGTGCTTGCGGCCGGTCGGCTGGATGCCCGAGAAGATGATCGGTCTGGCCATGGGCGCCGGAGCCTACGCGGGCTCGGCCTGCGGCGCCTCTTCGCCGGAGCGCTCCGTAGGGACGCAGTCGCAATCGGCGCTGTGGCCGCACTCGCCGGCTTGAGCCGAGCCGCGAGTGGGGACCGCTTTACGTCGCCGCTCCGGGTTCTGGACGCCGAGGCCGGCGACGATGCCGCCGAGGATCATCAGGATGCCGGCGATGCCGAGGCCGAGCCGGAAGGAGGAGGTCGAGGCGTCTTCAGCGGCTGCCGTGACCCGGTCGCTCTCGGCCGGCGAGAGGTCTTCGGCGGCGGGGACGGCGAGCGGCTTTTCCTTTGCTTCTTCGACCGCGGCGTTCGCGGCCGATGACAGCGGCGCGCTTCCCAGCCCGTCGTCGAGCTTGGTTCCGAAGCTGGCGGAGATGACGGCGCCGAGCACGGCGATCGCCAGCAGTCCCGCCACCCGGGAGACACCATTGTTGACGCCGGAGGCGATCCCGACCCGGTGTTCGTCGACCGAGTCGAGCACGGTCGCGGTCAGCGGCGCCACCGTCGCCGAGAGCCCGACGCCGAAGACGAGCAGACCCGGGAGGACGTCGGTCAGATAGCTCGCATCGGGCCCGATCCGCATCATCATCAGCAGCCCGATGCCGCCGACGATTGGCCCGGCGCTCATCGGCACCCGCGGGCCGGTGCCGGAGGCGATGCGGCCGAAGCGGGGCGAGAGGAAGAACATCAGGATCGAGATCGGGGTCGTCGCCAGCCCCGCCTCCAGGGGCGAGAAGCCGACCACCTGCTGCAGGTAGAGGCCGACGAAGAAGAGGCCGCCGATCAGGCCGGCGTAGGTCGCCAGCGTGGTCAGGTTGGTGACCCAGAAGTTGCGGATGCGGAAGAGGCCAAGCGGCAGCATCGGGTGGCGGGCGGTCGCCTCGCGGAGGATGAAGAGGCCGAAGCAGAGGATCCCGATGGCCATCGTCCCCCAGACCAGCGGGTCGCTCCAGCCGCGCGAGGGCTGCTCGATCAAGGCGAAGGTCGGGCCGCCGAGGCCGATCGCCGAGAGTGCGATCCCGGCCCAGTCGATGCCGAGGAAGGCGTCCTCGTCGCGGCTCTCCTCGACCGAGTGGAGGGTGAGCAGGACGGTCGCCGCGATCAGCGGGATGTTGACCCAGAAGATCGCCCGCCAGGAGGTGATCCCGATCAGGGCGCCGCCGCCGGCCGGGCCGATCACGGTCGCGATCCCGGTCCAGGCGGTCCAGGTCCCGACCGCCTTGCCGCGCGCTTCACCCTCGAAGGTCGAGGCGACGATCGCCAGCGAGCCCGGCACCAGCAGCGCCCCGGTGACCCCCTGCAGGGCGCGGGCGCCGATCAGGAACTCGTCGGTGGGCGAGATCGCACAGAGGATCGAGGTGATGCCGAAGCCGACCAGCCCGAAGACGAAGATCCGCCGCCGCCCGAACTGGTCGCCGAGGCTGCCGCCGACGAGGAGCAGCGCGACCAGCGCCAGGGTGTAGGCCTCGACCACCCACTGCTGCCCGGCGAGCCCGACATCGAGCCCGTCGCTGATCGCCGGCAGGGCGACGTTGACCACGGTGCCGTCGAGGAAGACGACAGTGGAGCCGAGGATCGTCGCGATCAGGGTGAGGCGCTGCGAACGGGACATCGGGCGAGTCTAGGCAGGGCGAAGGACCGGCTGGGACCTTTGCGGATCCCTCGCCCGTATACAGGTCATGCGAAGGGTGATTCTCCTCCTTACCGCGCTGCTTTTGCTGGCACTTACCCCAGGGGCTGCGCAAGGCGCCGGCGGCGGCTTTCCCGGCGGCACGCCGAGCTTCGTCGACGCCCCTTATCGCTACGTCGCCGTCACCCCCCACACCCGCCACCCGCTGACGGTGATCGAGCGGATCGACCTGCGGGATTCGACGATTGACCGCTGGTGGTACCTGCACGGCTCCTACTACCTGCCGGCGGTCGCTTTCGACGGAACCGCGGGCGGGATCTCGGCCAACGGCATCCTCGTGCTGTCGGACGCGCCGCGGGTTTACCCGCCACGCCACAGCAAGTTCGCGATCCTCGACACGCGGCTCTTCCTCCGCCATCCCCAACGGGGCAGGGACGCGCCGCGGCACGCGATCTCGCGCATCAAGCTGCCGGGCGCCTGGAGCTTCGACGCGATCTCGCCGGACGGCTCCCGGGCATACCTGATCCACAGCTTCTTCAAGCACGGCGAAGTCAGCCGCTACGAAGTGCGGGCGCTGGATGCCACCAGCGGAAGGCTGCTGCCGCAGCCGATCGTCGACCCGCGGGAGCCCGACGAGCGGATGGAAGGCTCGCCGGTCACCCGCGTCAGCAGCCGCGACGGCCGCTGGGCCTACACGCTCTACACCGGCTCGGAGGAGAAGTTCGTTCACGCGCTGGACACCTTCTTCCACCAGCTGTTCGCCGTCCTGTGATGAGGCGGCGGGTGAGAGAAGATTGAGATGTCCGGAGGAGATCGCGGTTGGAGACTGAGAGCGGCGGGAATGAGCGGCGGCTCGTGCGCGAAGCCCAAGCGGGCTCCGGCGCCGCGATGGCGCGGCTGTACTCGCTGCACTGGCGCAGTGCCTACCGTGCCGCCTACCTCGTCGTCCACGACGCCGCGGCCGCCGAGGACGTGGCGCAGGACGCCTTCCTCGCCGCGGTCGCGGCGCTCGACCGCTTCGACCGGCGGCGCCCTTTCGGGCCCTGGCTGCACCGGATCGTCGTTAACCGCGCCCTCGACTGGGCGCGCCGCGAGGCGCTGCGGCGCCGGGTGGACGGCGCCGACTCGGTCTTCGAGCCGCTGCCGCCGCCCGAGGAGATCGGCGGCGAGATGATCGCGGCGCTGAAGGAGCTGCCGGCCGAGCAGCGGGCGGTGGTCGTGCTCCGGTACCTGCTCGAGTACACGCCGGGGGAGATCGCCGAGATGCTGGAGCTCCCGCGCGGCACCGTCAACTCGCGCCTGCGGCGCGGGCTCGATCGCTTGCGCGCGGCGGCGGAGACGGAGCGGCTGGCGGGGGATCGGCGATGACCAGCGACAAGCTCAACCGCGCGCTTCGGGACGTCGCGATCCCCGAGCCGCCCGAGGCGCAGGAGCGGGGCCGGCAAATGGTCGCCGCCGCTTTCAAGGAACGGCGTAGCGACGACTCCGAGTTTCGGGGGGCTATGGCCCCCACGATCTCGGAGGGGCGAAGCAGGCGACCGCTCCCTCGCCTGGCGCTCGGCCTCTCGCTGGCGGCGTTGCTCGCGGTCCTGCTGCTCTCGCCGGCCGGTGCGGCGGTGCGGAACTGGGTCGACGACACCTTCACCGCCTCTCCTCCTCGCCCCGAACCGATGCTGGCGAAGGTTCCCGGCGGCGGCCGCCTGCTCGTGCAGACCGGAGAAGGCCCCGTGGTCGTGCAGCCGGACGGCTCCAAGCGGCTGCTCGGCGACTACGAAGGGGCGAGCTGGTCCCCCCATGGCCTCTTCGTCGCCGCGGTCAAGGGGCGGAACCTGAGCGCGCTCGAGCCCGACGGGACCCGGCGCTGGTCGATCACCGCGGCGCAGAGAGTCGCGAACCCCAGGTGGTCGCCGTCAGGGGAACGGATCGCTTACCGCTCGGGAGAGTCGCTGCGGATCGTTGCCGGCGACGGCAGCGGCGATCACCTCGTCAATCCGGAGATCGCTCCCGTCGTCCCCGCCTGGTCGCCGTTTGGGACGCCGGAGCTGGCGTATGTCAACGCAGAAGGACAGCTGCGGATCGCCAGCAGCGAGAAAAGCGCGAGCCGTTCGGGGGCGCCGCCGGACATGGCCGGGGCGGTAGCCGGCTCGCGGGTCAGGAAGATCGACTGGGGCGCCGGGGGAAGATCCATCCTCGAGGTCTCGCCCGGCTCGCTGCACCTGCAAGGTATGCGGCTGAACAAGCTCGAAGGCAGATCGGAATTCCGACGCCGCACCTCGCTTCCGATCGCGCCGGGGGCGACGGTCGTCGACGCCGCCCTCGCACCCCAACAACCACTCGTCGCCGCCTCGGTCACCTTCTGGAAGAAGCACGGCACCTACAGCGAGGCCGTGATCTACCGGCCGGGGAAGCAGCCGCGGACCCTGCTCAGCGTCCCGGGCAGCCTCGGCCAGGTCGAATGGTCTCCCGACGGCCGCCGCCTCCTCGTCGCCTGGCCCGGGGCCAACCAGTGGCTCTTCCTGTCGCTCGGACGCGGCAGAGGCCGGGCTATCGCCGACATCTCCAAAGCGATCGCCCCCAGCGGCCGGCCGACCAGCTTCCCCCTGCTCGCCGGTTGGTGCTGCCGCCGCTAGCTAAGTGGACGCCTCCGGCTCCGGTTCGCGCAGTTGCGCGGCGGGCGTGAAGAAGTTGCGGTAGGCGAGCAGGGTGGCGGTGAGGGCGGAGATCGAGACGCTGCCGAGGAGGGTGTAGAGGAGGATCAGCTGAAGGCGGACGGCGTCGGTGGGACTGGCGCCAGCGAGGAGCATGCCGACCATCGTGCCCGGGAAGAAGATCAGGCCGGTGGTCTTGGTCGAGTCGATGAGGGCGATCATCCCCGAGCGCAGGGAGCGGCGGATGGTCGGCGCGGCGGCTTCGCGGGCGGTGGCACCGAGGGCGAGGGAGGCCTCGATCCGGGCCCGGGCGTCGCCCATCTCGTCCCCGAGCCGGTTGAGGGCGACGGCGCTGGCGGTCATCGCGTTGCCGATCACCATGCCGCCGACCGGGACCAGGTAGCGCGGCGTCGGTTCGAAGATGCCGAGGGCGACGACGAGGCCGAGCGTGCTGCCGCCGGCGAGCGCGAGGGCGATCAGCAGGGGGCGGAAGGAGTCGGGGACCTTGGCGGCGCGGTGGCGGGCGGTGATCGCGCCGAAGAAGACCATCACCGTTAGCAGCGCCAGGACCAGCCAGATCGTGTCGGCCTCGAAAATCAGCTTGATCGCGTAGCCGACCAGGGTCAGCTGGACGATCGAGCGGGCGGTGGCGACGGCGATGTCGCGCTCGAGTTCGGCCCGCTGCCAGAAGGAGATCGCCGCCGCCAGGGCGACCAGCGCCAGCGAGGCGGCGACCTGCCAGACGGCGATGTGGATCGAGGTGGCAGCGGAGGCCAGCGGGATCACGCCAGCACCTCCGCCAGCGGGCCGCAGCCGGCGAGGCGGCCGCCCTCGAGGCGCAGGACCCAGTCGCTGAGCCGGCGGGCCTGCTCGGGGTCGTGGCTGACGAGGACGGTCGAGATTTCGAGCTCACGGCGCAGCTCTGCCAGAGCCGCCTCGATCGTGTCGCGGGCGGCGTGGTCGAGGGCCGAGGTCGGCTCGTCGAGCAGAAGAACGCGGGGGCGCTGCGCCAGCGCCCGCGCCAGCATCGTCCGCTGCTGCTCGCCGACCGAGAGCTTGGCGACGTCGCGCTCGGCGAAGGAGGGGTCGAGGCCGGCGTGGGCGAGCGTCGCCTCCAGCGCCAGCGGCTCGCCGGCGAGCTCGGCGGCGTAGCGCAGGTTCGACTCCACGGTCCCGTCGAGCAGCGCCGGCAGCTGCGGGACCAGCCCGACCTCGCGCCGCAGCGCCAGCGGCTCGTAGGAGCGCAGTGGGCGGTCGCGGTAGGAGATCTCGCCGCGGTCGGGATCGGCGAGCCGGTTCAGCAGCCGCAGCAGCGTCGACTTGCCGGCGCCGGAGGGACCGACGATCGCCGTCGCCCCCTCCGGGATCCCGGCGCTGAGCGAGTCGAGAACGGTCTTGCCGCCGCGGTCCAACCCCACGTCCCGAAGCTCGAAGAGCACCGCCAGATCATCCCCCATCGGCTAACGGCGCAAGAAGAGTCCCGGCAGTTACCGCTATGGCCGACAGGCGAGTTTGCTTGAGACAATCTGGGTAAGAAACCCAGGTGAGGAAAACCAGTTGAAGATCCGAGTGAGGAACGCACACAAGCATGGCTAGAGCGATTTGGAGCGGGACGATTAGTTTTGGGCTGCTGAACGTGCCCGTGCGGCTGTTCAGTGCCGTGGCGCGGCGCAACATCGCCCTGCGGGAGATCCGCGAGTCCGACAGCTCGAGGATCAAACACAAACGGGTCGCCGAAGGGACCGACGAGGAGGTCCCCTACGAGAACATCGTCAAGGCCTACGAGCTGACGCCCGGCCAGTACGTGCCGCTGAGCAAAGACGAGATGTCGGCGCTGGCGCCGGAGAAGACGCGGGCGATCGACGTCCAGGACTTCGTCGACATCGAGGAAATCGACCCCATGTACTTCGACAGCCCCTACTACCTCGGTCCGGCCGACGGCGCCGAGAAGGCCTACTCGCTGCTGGCGGCGGCGATGGAAAGCTCGGGCAAGGCGGCGATCTCCCGCTTCGTCTTCCGCAACAAAGAGCACCTGGCGGCGATCCGCGCCTCCGACGGCGTGCTGACGCTGACGACGATGCGCTTCCACGACGAGGTCGTGCCGCCCTCCGAGCTCGACGACGCGCTGCCGGACAAGAAGCCGAAAGTCGCCAAACGCGAGCAGCAGATGGCCGAGCAGCTGATCGACTCGCTCTCCACCGAATTCGAACCGGACGCCTACAAGGACGAGTACCGCGAACAGCTGCTGGCCCTGATCGAACAGAAGGCCGAAGGCAAAGAGATCGTCGCGCCCGAAGCCGAGGCGCCGAAGGCGACCAAAGCCCCCGATCTGATGGCGGCGCTGGAGGAATCGATCGCCGCGGTGAAAGAGAAAGGCGGCAGCGGCGACGGCGCGAAAGCGGCGAAACCGAAAAAAGCCGCCAAATCGCCCAAATCGAAAACGGGTAAGTCGAGCTCGAAATCCAAATCGAAATCGAAAAGCTCTTCTCGCTCTAAAGCCAAAGCTTCCAAATAGGCTCTAGTGCGTGGGCGAGACGCGCCAGGTCGAGGTCGAGGGAAAGGAGCTCAAGCTCACCAACCTCGACAAGGTGATGTACCCGAAGACCGGGTTCACCAAGGGCGAGATGGTCGATTACTACGCCAAGGTGGCGCCGGCGATCGTCCCTCACCTGAGCGGTCGCGCGGTGACGCTGCGGCGGTTCCCGGAAGGAATCGAGGACCTCGACGCCGCCTTCTACGAGAAGCGCTGCCCGAAACACCGGCCGAAATGGGTGAAGACGGCGAAAGTGCAGGCCGGACCGCGGGCGGGCGTGATCGAGTTCTGCGTTTGCGACAGCCTGCCGACGCTGATCTGGATGGCGCAGCTGGCGGCGCTGGAGCTGCACCCCTCGCTCTCGAAGAGCCGGGCGCCGAAACGGCCGACCTCGCTCGTCTTCGATCTCGACCCGGGCCCGCCCGCCGACGTCGTCGATTGCTCGCGAGTGGCTCTGCGCCTGCGCGAGGTCCTCTCCCAGCTCAACCTCGAGTGCTTCGCCAAGACCTCGGGCTCGAAGGGCATGCAGCTCTACGTCCCCCTCAACGGCAAGACCACTTACGAGGAGACGCGCCCATTCGGCCAGGCGCTCGCCCAGATCGTCGCCAACCAGGACCCCGAGAACATCCTCGCGAAAATGGGAAAAAAGACCGACCGCAGCGGCAAGGTCTTCATCGACTGGTACCAGAACAACGAACGCAAAACGACGATCTCCGTCTACTCCCTGCGAGCCCGCGAACGCCCGACCTGCTCGACGCCGGTGACCTGGGACGAGGTCGAGAAGGCCGCCGAGTCAGGCAAAGGTGACCACCTCGTCTTCGAGACCAAGGACGTGTTGAAGCGGCTGGACGAACACGGCGACCTCTTCGCGCCGGTGCTGGAGCTGGAGCAAGAGCTGCCGCAGATATAAGTCGCCGCTCCTCCGCTTCGCGTCCGGGGCGGCTAGTGCCGCAGCTTTGACGCCGCGGCCGGGTTGATACCGATGTGCGGATAACGAGGACCCGACTTGGCATCGCGGCAGCCGCCCTGTACCTGCTGCTGCTCGCGCTGCTGGCGCCGGCGGGCGTGCATGCTTCGCCCGAACCGCCGCCGCCCGGGACGCCGCCATCGCTGACCGGCCTGGAAATGACCGAGCGCACGATTCTCTCCCCCAGCACCCCGAGGGACACGCGTTCGAAGCTGCCGCGGAAGACGATCTTCTCCTTCTTCGTCAACCAGAACGCGACCGTCGACGTTGTCTTCAAGCAGTTCCGCAAAGACGGCAGCCTCGTCCGGCGCGGAGCGCTGACCCGCGAAGCCTTCACCGGCAAGAACAGGATTCGCTTCGAAGGCAAGCTGCCGAAGCCGAAGGGCGGCATCCAGTTCCTCACCGCCGGGCGCTACCGAGCGTTCTTCATTTCGCACAACGAGAACGGCAGCTCCCCCGAAGCCTCGATCGGCTTCCGCGCCGTACGGCCGAAGAACTAGCCCAGCCGCTGGCGCACGACCGGCTGCCGCGTCGCTTTGACCTCGTCGAGGCGGCGCACGGGGGTCGTGTAGGGGGCGTTTTTGGCGAGGTCGGGATTGGACTCGGCCTCGGTGAGGATTTTCTCGATGGCCGCGGCGAAGGCGTCGAGGGACTCTTTGGTCTCGGTCTCGGTCGGCTCGACCATCAGGGCCTCGTCGACGAGGAGCGGGAAGTAGACGGTCGGCGGGTGGAAGCCGAAGTCGAGCAGGCGCTTGGCCAGGTCCAGGGTGGCGAGGCCGAGGTCGCGCTTCATCGGCTTGCCGGAGAGGACGAACTCGTGCATGCAGTGGCGGTCGAAGGCGATCGGCAGGCGCTCGCCGGCGCGATCCTTGGCGAGAAGCGCCTTCAGGTAGTTGGCGTTGAGGACCGCGGTCTCGCTCGCCTCTGCCAGGCCATCGCCGCCGAGGCTGAGGATGTAGGCGTAGGAGCGGACGAAGACGCCGAAGTTGCCCTGGAAGCCGCGCAGCCGGCCGATCGACTTCGGCCGCTCGAAGTCGAGGTCGAAGCTCGGGCCGTGGCCGTTAGAGCCCTCGCGGCGGACCACTTGGGGCCGGGGCAGGAAGGGCTCGATCCGGTCGGAGACGGCGATCGGTCCGGCGCCGGGGCCGCCTCCACCGTGCGGCTGGCTGAAGGACTTGTGGAGGTTGACGTGGACGATGTCGAAGCCCATGTCGCCGGGCCGCGAATGACCCATCACGGCGTTGAGGTTGGCGCCGTCGTAATAGAGGGTGCCGCCGGCCTCATGAATCAGCGAGGCGATCTCGGCGATGTTTTCGTCGAAGACGCCGAGCGTGTTCGGGTTGGTCAGCATCAGGCAGGCGACCTCGCCCTCATTCTCGGCCAGCTTCGCCCGCAGATCGCCCATCTCGACCCCGCCCTGCTCGTTCGTCGCGACTTTGACCACCTCGAAGCCGGCCATCGTCACCGAGGCGGGATTGGTCCCGTGCGAAGTGTCGGGCGCCAGCACCTTGGTCCGCTCTTCGCCGCGGTCGGCGTGGTAGGCGCGGGTCAGCAGCAGGCCGGCGAGCTCGCCGTGGGAGCCGGCACTTGGCTGCAGGCTGACGTGGGGCAGGCCACAGATCTCGCTCAGGCTCTCCTGCAGCAGCCACATCAGCTCCAGCGCCCCCTGGGCGCGGCGGGGGTCCTGCGCCGGATGGAGGCGGGCGTGGCCGGGCAGCGCCGCGACCCGCTCGTTCAAGCGCGGGTTGTGCTTCATCGTGCAGGAGCCGAGCGGGTAGAAGCCGCTGTCGAGGTCGAAGTTGCGCCGCGAGAGCCGGTTGTAGTGGCGGACGATCTCCGGCTCGGCGATCTCGGGCAGGCGCGGCGGCTCGGCGCGCAGGAGGTTCGCCGGGATCAGCTCGGCCAGCGGCTTCTCGGGGACTTCGGTCGCCGGCAGGGCTGCGGCGCGACGGCCCTCCTTCGACTTCTCGTAGATCGTCTGCGCGCGTTCGGCCTGCATCGGCGTCTCGGTCAGCGCCATTAGACGGTCCCTCTGGTCAGGGGGGCGTCGCCCTCGCTGCGCGAGGACGACTCATCACGCTCGGCGGCAACCGCGGCGCCGAGCGCCTCGGCGAGCTCGTCGATCTGGGCCTTAGTCCGGCGCTCGGTGATCGCAACGAGGAGCCCGTCCTCGAACTCGGGGTACTCGCGGCCGAGCGGGTAGCCGGCGGCGATCCCACGCTCGGCGACCCGGTCGACCACCACCTCTACCGGGCAATCGAGGCGCACCGCGAACTCGCGGGCGACCGGCGCCTCGTGCAGCAGCTCGACCCCGTCGACCGCGGCCAGCCGCTCGCGGGCGTAGGCGGTCCGCTGCACCAGCAGCTCGCCGAGCTCGCGGAAGCCCTGGCGGCCGAGCCAGGCGAGGTGGACCATCGCTCCGAGCGCGTTCAGCGCCTGGGCGGTGCAGATGTTGTTGGTCGCTTTCTCGCGGCGGATGTGCTGCTCGCGGGTCTGCAGGGCGAGGACGAAGCCGCGGCGGCCGTCGACGTCCTCGGTTTCGCCGGCGATCCGGCCCGGCATGCGGCGGATCTGCGCCTCGGTCGCGCAGAAGAAACCAAACGATGGGCCGCCGAAGTCCAAACGATTCCCCAGCGGCTGGCCCTCTCCGAGGGCGATGTCGGCGCCGCACTCGCCCGGCGGCTTCAAGATCCCCAGCGTCATCGGGTCGCAGGCGACGATCAAGAGCGCGCCGTGCTCCTTCGCCGCCGCGGCGAGCGCCTCGACGTCCTCGACCGCGCCGAGGAAGTTGGGGCTCTGAAGGAAGACGGCGGCGGTCTCGCCGTCGACCGCCCCCGCCAGGGCCGCGGCGTCGGTCAGCCCGCCGTCGAGCCCGACCTCGACCACCTCGGCGCCGTAGCCGACCGAGTAGGTGCGGAGCGTCTCGCGGCTGTGTGGATGCAGACCGCGGGAGACGACGAACTTGCGCCGCTTCGTCGCGCCCATCGCCAGGTACCCGGCCGAGGCGACCGAGGACGGCCCCTCGTAGAGCCCGGCATTGGAGACCGGCAGCCCGGTCAGCTCCGACATCGCCGTCTGAAACTCGAACATCACCTGCAGGCCGCCCTGGCTGATCTCCGGCTGGTAGGGCGTGTACGGGGTGAGGAACTCGCTGCGCGAGGTGATCGCGACGACGATCGCCGGCACGTAGTGGTCGTACATCCCGGCGCCGACGAAGCAGACCTGCTCCTCGGCGTCGGCGTTGCGCTCGGCGAGCGCCGCCAGCCGCTCGTAGACCTCCGCCTCGCTCAACCCGTCCGGCAGCGCCAGCGGCCGGCCCAGGCGCAGCGGCTCGGGGATCTGCTCGAAGAGCGCGTCGACCGAATCGACGCCGATCGCGGCGAGCATCTCCTGCCGATCGTCGGGGGTGGCGGAGGTGTAGCGAGTCACCTGGCTAAGGCTAGGGAAGCGGGTGGCCGGGCTTCTCGCCTAGCGGTCCAGCATCTTGCGGTATTCCTGGACGCCGAGGAGGGTCTCCGCCTCCTCGGGGGCGGTCAACCGCACCTTGACCAGCCAGCCCTCGCCGTAGGGATCCTCGTTGACCTTCTCCGGCGCGTCCTGGAGCACGTCGTTGACCTCGACGATCTCACCCGAGAGCGGCGCGATCACGTCGGAGACCGCCTTCACCGACTCGACCTCGGCGTAGGAGGAGTCTTTCTGGATCGTCGCCCCGACCTCCGGGGGGTCGAAGAAGACGACCTCGCCGAGCGAGTCCTGGGCGTACCAGGTGATCCCAAGGGTCGCCTGATCTCCCTCGACCCTGGCCCAGTCGTGTTCCTCGTGGTAGCGGAGGTCGTCGGGGTAGGTGCCTTCTGATGATCCGGGTGCCAAGGCTCAGCTCCTTTTCGCGTAGAGGGGCTTGGAAGCTATCCGGGCGGGGCGTCGCTTGCCGCGCACGTCGATCTCGATCTCGGTCCCGACCTCGGCCAGCTCCGAGCGAACGTAGGCCATCCCGGCGCCGACCTCCAGCGAGGGCGAGAAGGTGCCGCTGGTGACGGCGCCGATCTGCTCGTCCCCTCCGCCCCGCATCACCGGATTGCCTTCGCGCGGGATCCCCTGGCCCTCGATCTTGAAGGCGACGAGTTTCTCGGCGGTGCCCTCGGCGCGGGCGCGGGCGATCGCCTCGGAGCCGATGAACCCCGTCTCCTCCTTGCAGCACCAGCCGAGCCCGGCCTCGATCGGGTTGCGCTCGGGGCTGAGCTCGTTGCCGTGCAGCGGGTAGCAGACCTCCAGCCGCAGCGTGTCGCGGGCACCGAGCCCGCAGGGGACGACGCCGGCGTCGAGCAACTCGGCCCAGATCGGGGTCGCGACCTCTGGGTCGAGCAGCAGCTCGACCCCGTCCTCACCGGTGTAGCCGGTGCCGCAGGCGAGCGCCGGACGGCGGCCGATCTGGACGTGGGCGACGTGGAAGCGCGGCGGCAGCTCGATCCGGAGCGCGCGGGCGACGACGTCGCGGGCGTGGGGGCCCTGGACGGCGAGCATCGCGTAGCGATCGGCTACGTCGCGGACGAGGGCGTCGAACTCGCGGCTCTGGCGGCCGAGCCAGGCGAGGTCGGTCTCGTGGTTGGCGGCGTTGGTGACGACGAGGTAGCGATCGCCCCCGAGGCGGTAGGCGAAGAGGTCGTCGATGACGCCGCCGTCCTCGTTGCAAAGGACCGAATACTGGGCGCCACCGACGTGGACCTCCCCGACGTCATTACTTAGAACCCGCTGCAGGAAGGCGAGCGCCCCCGGCCCCTCGACCTCGACCTGGCCCATATGGGAGACGTCGAACATGCCGGCGTGCCGCCGCACCGCCGAGTGCTCCTCGCGGATCCCCTCGTAGGTGACCGGCATCTCCCAACCGGCGAAGGGGACGACCTTCGCCCCGAGCTCGACGTGCTGCTCGTAGAGAGGCGTGCGCCGCAGGGCCGCGTCGTTGGTCACGCCGCCCAATCTAGTGAACGAGGCGCTACTACTCTTTGAGGAAGCCGGGGACGTCGATGTCGTCGTCGGTGACCCGCAGTTTGCGGATCTCGGTGTCCTCGGCCGACACGCGGGGGCGGCTCTCGTAACGGCGCCGCACCCGCTGCGGCGAGCGCGCCAGCAGCTCGAAGCCTTCGAAGCCGGTGGCGATCACCGTGACGCGGACCTCGTCCTTCATCGACTGGTCGACGACCGAGCCGAAGATGATGTTGGCGTTGTCGTCAGCCTCGGCCTGGACGAGCTGGGCGGCCTCGTTGACCTCGAACAGGCCGAGGTCCTCGGGGCCGGTGATGTTTAGCAGCATCCCGGTCGCGCCCTTGATCGACTCCTCGATCAGCGGCGAGGTGATTGCGGCCTTGGCGGCGTCGAGCGCGCGGGCCTCGCCGGTCGCCGAGCCGACGCCCATCAGGGCCGAGCCGGCGTCGCGCATGATCGTCCGCACGTCGGCGAAGTCGAGGTTGATCAGGCCGGGGATCGTGATCAGGTCGGTGATGCCCTGGACGCCCTGGCGAAGGATGTCGTCGGCCTGGCGGAACGCCTCGAGGACGCTGGTCCGCCGCTCCACCGCCTGCAGCAGCTTCTCGTTCGGAACGATGATCAGGGTGTCAACTTTGTTGCGCAGCTTCTCGATGCCCTCGAGCGCCTGCTGCATCCGCCGTTTGCCCTCGAACTCGAACGGTTTGGTCACCGCGCCGACGGTCAGCGCGCCGATCTCCTCCTTGGCGATCTCGGCGATCACCGGCGCCGAGCCGGTGCCGGTGCCGCCGCCCTCGCCGGCGGTGACGAAGACCATGTCGGCGCCCTTCAGCGCCTCCTTGATCTCGTCGCGGCTCTCCGCCGCCGCGCCCGCGCCGACCTCGGGGTTGCCGCCGGCGCCAAGGCCGCGGGTCAACTCCTGCCCGATCGAGAGCTTGATGTCGGCGTCGCAGGCCTGCAGCGCCTGCGCGTCGGTGTTAACGGCGACGAACTCGACGCCACGAATGCCGGCGTCGATCATGCGGCTGACCGCATTGGTGCCACCGCCGCCTGCGCCGACGACCTTGATGACCGCGAGGTAAGTGGATTCCATCTCCCGATTTTCTCCAGCGCGCCCGGTTTCCCTCTGGCGCTATTGAAAGCTTTCAGTTGAGTTGAGCCTTTATTCCGTCCGAGCCTTCAGCGATGCTTGAGGGTCCAAGCTACTGGAGAAACGTTGGAATTTGCGCTTGAACGTAGGGCATTCGGGGGTTTCTGTCAAACCGCCGCAGGGGCGCGTGCAGGCTCAGGATTCGACCAATACTTGAGGGTTGCACGACTCTCAACCTCTGCTTGACGGTTTCGGTAACCCCTTGCTGAAGCGGTTTCTAGGGGCTCATCGCAGCCTCAAGGCGCAGGTGGCAGTTCGTGTTCGGAGCCACCGAATGAGGGCCGGTTAGGAGCCTGCAGGTCTACATAATCGAGCGCCGTCACTTCCGGGTCGGCAAGCACCGCGACTGCCGCGTGCCACTTGCGGGCCACCTTCGAGTCATCGCCGAAGAAAAGTTCGATCCCCGTCGTCAGGGTCACCTCCACCCCGCCTTCGCCGTAGCTGCTGCTTTCGGCGTAGGGCCGAAGCTCGTCCGGAACAGCCGCGAGCACGTGCACCTGTTCCAGCGCCGGCCCCTTCACTTGACCTCCTTTCGGGGGGCCGTCAAGCGCCAGGCGCGGCAGCGGCGGTTCTTCGGGCAGCGGCAGCCAGCGGACCAGGGCGCCGTCGGCGGCGACGCCGATCGCCTCTTCGCCTTCGCCGATCGTCGCCGCCAGCCGCGGCACCAGCACCCGTGGTTCGGCGGTGTCCTGGCGGATCAGGAACCAGTAGCCGAGGAAGAGCACCAGGGCGCCGAGAACCGCCGCCGCGATCAGCCGCGCTCTTACAGATCCCAGCCGGCCGGCCACTCGACCTCCCCCAGGATCTGGACCTCGGGCTCGAGCACGACCCCGAAGCGCTCGTGCACCCGCCGCCGCCCCTCCGCCATCAGCTCGATCACGTCGGCGGTGGTGCCGTTCTGATCGTTCTCGACGAAGTTGGCGTGCTTCTGAGAGAAGCGGACCCCGCCGTGTCGCAAGCCTTGGCAGCCCGCCGCCTCAAGCAGCTGCCCCGACGAGCGACCCTTTGCCCGCTCGTCGACGGGGTTCTTGAAGGTCGAGCCGAAGGTCTTGATCCCAGACGGCTGTGCCTCGCGGCGGCGATCGCGCATCTCGGCCAGCGTCGCCTTGACCTCTCCGGGATTGGCGGGATGAAGGTGAAAGGCGGCGCGGGCGACGACCTCCCCCGGTCCCAGGTTCGACCGCCGGTACTCGAAGCCGAGCTGGTCCGGTCCGCGCCGGTCGGTTCCACTGGCGGTGCAGACGTCGACCCACTCGAGCACCCGCGCCAGCTGGCCGCCGTAGGCGTTGGCGTTCATCCGCACCGCGCCGCCGGCGGTGCCAGGGATGTTGACCCCGAACTCAAGGCCCGAAAGCCCCCAACCCGCGGTTTTCGCCGCCGCCGATGGGAAGCGATAGCCGCCGCCGCAGACAACTCGCTCGCCGTCGCGCTCGATCTCCGCCAGTTCGCCGTCCAGCTTGATCGCCAGCCCGGGGAAGCCGGCGTCGGCGACGAGCAGGTTCGAGCCCGAGCCGATCACCCCGACCGGCAGCCCCTCCGCCTCGGCCCACCACAGAGCGGCGACCAAGCTCTCCTCGTTTGCGGGCCGAGCGAACCAGTCGGCGGCGCCGCCGGTGCGCACGGTGGTCAGCCGCGCCAGCGGGAAGTCCCGCTGCACGCCGTCGGGAGGGGTAGTCATGACGCAGCTCCCGCTGATGCGGCGGGCTCGGTCACCAGCGCCTCGCCAAGCCTGAAGACGTCGCCGGCGCCGATCGTCACCAGCACGACACCGGCATCCGCGGAGCGGTCGAGGAGACCCGCGAGGGCGCGCTGGGCGGTGGCGGCTTCCGGCAGCCACCAGACTGGTTTCCCGCCCGCCCGCTCAGCGGCGGCTTGGGCCACCTGCAGGCCGCTAACGCCGGCAAGCCCGCCGACCGGCTGCTCGCGGGCGGGATAGACGTCAAGGACAACCACCTCGTCGGCCAACGTCAGCGCGGCGCCGAACTGGGTCGCCAGCGCCTTGGTGCGTGAGTAGAGGTGGGGCTGGAAGACCGCGACCAGCCGGCTCGGCTGGAGCTCACGCAGGGCTGAGAGCGCCGCCCGCACCTCGGTCGGGTGGTGGGCGTAGTCGTCATATATATGGACCGCCCCGCGCGACCCCTTTAGCTGCAGGCGGCGGTGGACGCCGGCGAAACTCGCAAGAGCCTCGGCAGCGGCGGCCACGTCGAGGCCGGCGAGCTCGATCGCGCCGAGGGCGGTGCGGGCGTTACGGAGGTTGTGCCGGCCGGGCACCGCCAGTCGTAGGTCCGGCGGGCCGGGAGCGTAGGCGTCGAAGCGCACCTGCTCGCTGCGCTGCCCCAGCCACCCGATCTCCTCGTCGGCAGGAACGACCAGGCCTCGGGCCGAGCCGACGAAGCTGCGGAAGGCTTCGTGCAGCTCGGCCAGCGATCCCCAGCGGGTGTGGTGGTCCATCTCGACGTTGGTGACGACGGCGACCTCGGGCCGCAGCCGCAGGAAGCTGGCATCGCTCTCGTCGGCCTCGGCAACGACCCACTCTCCCTCCCCCCAGCCGGCGTTGGCGGGAGTGCCGCCGGGGCCGAGCCCCGGCACCTCGCCGCCGACGAAGAAGGCGGGGTCGGCGCCGATCGCCCGCAGCGCCCAGACCGTCATCGCGGTGGTGGTCGTCTTGCCGTGGGTGCCGGCGATCGCGATCAGCCTCTTCTCGGCGCAGAGCTCGGCCAGCAGCGCCCCGCGATGAATCGGCTCGATCCCGCGCTCCCGCGCCAGCGCCAGCTCCGGGTTGTCCTCGCCGATCGCGGTGGAGACGACAACCTCAGCGCCGTCAGGCAGGTTGGCTGCGTCGTGGCCGACCGCCGGCTCCAGCCCCGCCCCGCGCAGGCGCCCCATATAAGAGGAGTCGCTGCGGTCGCTGCCGGTCACTGTCGCCCCGAGCCGGGCGCAGACGAGGGCGAGCCCGCTCATCCCCGCGCCGCCGATGCCGATGAAATGGAGCCGCCGTTCAGACCAGCTACTCATCTGACCCTCCGATCGCGAGTCTGTGAAAAGGGTTGTTCTACGCCCCTTTTCACGGGCTCGCGGCCTCCAGAACCTGGTCGGCGATGCGACGGGCGGCGTCGGGTTTGGCGAGGCGGCGGGCCGCCGCTGCCATCTCACCCAGCCGCGCCTCGTCATCGAGGACGGCCGCCACCTCGGCTCCCAGCCGCTCAGCCGTCAGCTCAGCGTCGGGGATGACGACGGCGGCGCCGCCGGAGCGCATCCACTCGGCGTTGGCGCTCTGGTGGTCAGCGGTGGCGAAGGGGAAGGGCGCGAGGATGGCGGGGCGGCCGGCGGCGACCACCTCGAAGATCGATCCCCCCGAACGGGCGAGGACGAGGTCGGCGGCGGCGAGAGCGTCGCCGAGGTTCGGCTCGTACTCGAGCAGGGTGTAACGGTCGCTGTTCGTCGCGGCACCCAGCCGGCGCTGGACTTCCGGGAAGTCCCTCCGCCCCGAGATATGGAGGACGTGGAAGTGACGCGCGCCTTGTTGTCCCCGGATACCGGGGACAACTGCGTTCACATTCTCGGCGAAGGCTTCGATCGCGGCGAAGTTGATCGTGCGGGCGCCCTGGCTGCCGCCGAAGACCAGCAGGCAGCGGGCATCCGGCGCGATCCCGAAGCGATCACGCGCTTTCTCGCGATCGCCTTCCAGGACGGCCCGCGGCACCGGCCGTCCCGTCACCAGATACGGCTCCCCCTCCCGCCCGGCGATCGGGAACGCCAGGCAGACCCGTCGCGCCCGCCCGGCCAGCAACCTGTTCGCTAGCCCGAGGTGGCTGTCGGCCTCGGTCAGCACCAGCGGCGTCCGCGTCAGTACCGCTGCCAGACCCGCCGGGCCGGCGACGTAGCCGCCGCCGCCCAGCACCACATCGGCTTCGCGCCGCCGCAGCAGCTTGCGCGCCGCCCCGACCGCCGCCAGCGCCTCCGCCCCGGCCCGCGCCGCCTTCAAGGGGTTGCGGCGGTCGATCCCGCGCACCTTGACCAAGTCGATTTCGTACCCCGCCGCCGGAACCAGCTCGGCCTCCATCCGTCCCCGAGCGCCGAGGAAGCTGACCTCGGCGCCGCTATCCCGAAGCTCGTCGGCGACCGCCATGGCGGGTACGACGTGCCCCGCCGTTCCCCCCGCCGCCACTACGACCTTTGGCTTTCCTGGCACCGCTCGCACGACTCCTTCGTTGTTTCTCGGCGGCGGGCGCGCGCCCGCCTTGGACGACGCGCAGTTTGCCAGCGCCGGTGGTCGAGCCCCGCGCCGCGGCCGCCTTGCCGCCGCGGGCGACGTTGAGGATCAAGCCGACGGCGAACAGGGTCGCCAGCAGCGAGCTGTTGCCGTAGGAGACGAAGGGCAGCGGCACACCCGTCAGCGGGGCGAGCCCCATCACCGCGAAGAGGTTGATCGTCGCCTGCACAAGGACCAACGAGGTGAGCCCGGCGACCAGCAGCTTCGAGTAGTTGTCCTTCGCTTTCTGAGCGGTTTTCAGCCCGGCGTAGCCGAACATCCCGAAAAGGCCAACGACCCCGGCGATCCCGACCAGCCCCAGCTCCTCGCCGATCACCGCCGAGATCATGTCGGTGTGGGCCTCGGGCAGGTAGAAGGCCTTCTGCACCCCGTTGCCGATCCCGACCCCGAAGAGGCCGCCCGAGCCGAGCGCAATTTTCGCCTGGGCGGCCTGGAAGCCGGCTCCGGAAGCGTCCGCGGTCGGGCTGAGGAAGGAGGTGAGGCGGGCCATCCGGTAGGGCTCGACGACCGCCATCAGCAGCGCCAGCCCGCCGATCACCAGGGCGATCTTGCCGAGGTCGACCGGCCGCACCCCGGCGGCGATCAGGGTGGCGGCGACCGAGAAGCAGATCACCATCGTCGTCCCCATGTCCGGCTGCAGCATGATCAGCAGGCAGGAGGCGCCGGTGACCAGCAGGAAGGGCATGATTCCTTCCAGCGACCGGGCCCGCTTCGGCTTGCGCGCCAGCAGGTCGGCGCCATAGAGGATCAGCGCCACCTTGGCCAGCTCCGAGGGCTGGATCTGGAGGAAGCCGCCGCCGATCCAGCGGGTCGCCCCGTTGACTTCGGTGCCCATGCCGAGCACGGCTACGAGGAGGAAGATCGAGACGCCGAGCAGCAACGGCGTCAGGTCGCGGATCGCTTTCAGGCCGTGGCGAGCGGTGACGTGCATGATGATCAGCCCGACGACGCCGAACATCAGCGTCCGCTTCAGGTAGAAGGCGCTGTCGGAGAGGCCGCCGTCCTGGAGGACGCGGGTGGTCGAGCTGGCGGAAAAGACCATCACCGCGCCCAGCGCCAGCAGGCAGAGGGTCGCCGTCAACAGCATGTTGTACTCGGGCGAGACGCGGGCGCGGGAGCGCTTCTTCTTCGCCGGCTTCCTTTTCGCGCCTTTGGCCCGGCGAAGGGACTTCGAGCCCCCGCTCATCGCGCCAGCCCCCGGACGATCTCGCGGAAGCGGTCGCCGCGCTGCTCGAAGTTGTCGAAGGCGTCGAAGCTGGCGCAGGCGGGTGAGAGTAGGACGACCTCGCCCGGTTGGGCGGCGGCGGCCGCCCGGCGCACCGCGTCCTCGAGGTCCTCACAGCGGTGCAACTCGACCTCCGCTTCGAGGACCGGTGCAAGCTCCCCCGCCATCCGCTCGCTGGTGGCACCGATCAGGTAGCAGGCAACGGCCCGCTCGCGGATCGGGTCGATCAGCGGCGTGAACGGCTCCCCCTTCTCGCTGCCGCCGAGGATCGCGTGGACGCCGCCAGCGAAGGCGCGGATCCCGACGGTCGCCGAGGCGACGTTGGTCGCCTTCGAGTCGTTGACGAAGCGCACGCCGCCGATTTCGGCCACCTGCTCGAGCCGGTGCGGGACGCCGGCGAAGCTGCGCAGGCCCTCGCGCACAGCCTCGCGGTCGATCCCCATCGCCAGTGCGGCCGCAGCTGCGGCCATCGCGTTGGCGACGTTGTGCTCACCGAAGAGGCCGAGCTCGGCGACCGCCAACAGCGGCTCGTCGCCGTAGAAGATCGTCCCCTCGGCGACCGAGACCTCGCAGTCGGGCGTGGCGCCGTGGCAGAAGGCGATCCGGCGGGCGCAGCCGCCGAGGTCGGTGCCGGCAAGAAAGGGGTCGTCGGCGTTGTAGACGGCGACGTCGTCGTTGCCTTGGTTGGCGAAGATCCGTAGCTTCGCCGCCAGGTAGGACTCGAGGTCGCGGTGACGGTCGAGATGGTCGGGGGCGAGGTTGAGGAAGACGGCGCACTCGGGCGCGAAGGCGACGGTGTCCTCGAGCTGGAAGCTCGAGGACTCGCAGACAATCGTCTCGTCGACCGCGACTTCTCCGACCAGCTCCGAGAGCGCGGTGCCGACGTTCCCGGCGACCGTCACCGGCTCACCGGCGCTGCGGTAGAGGTGTCCGAGCAGCTCGACCGTGGTCGTCTTGCCGTTGGTGCCGGTGACGGCGAGGAAGCGGTTCGGCAGCGCCCGCCAGGCCAGCTCGAGCTCCCCCATCACCTCGATCTCCCGCTCCAGCGCGCCAGCGATCACCGGCGCCTCCCGGGGTACACCCGGGCTCTTGACGACCGTGTGGGTCCCCTCGAGCTGCGCCAATCCATCCGTATCCAGAAAGACTTCGACGCCGACCCCCTCCAGCCCTGCCGCCCCCCGCGGATGCCCCGAATCAACCGCCCGCACCACTTCCCCCCGCGCCGCCAACATCCGCGCCGCGGCCTGCCCTGAGCGGGCAAGTCCGACCACGAGGAAGGGGCCTCGGGGCAAGGGGGGGCGAACTTCCTTGGCCTGAACCCTTAACGACACATGCCAAAGCTTCGCGAGCGTGCCGGATACCCCTCTGCTCCTCCCTACGCGATTCCCGGTAGCACTATTGCTACCCTGCGATCCATGCCTGAGATCCCGCAGAAAAAGCTCCGTAACGAGGTAGGAGAGATCCTTCGCCGAGCAGAGGCGGGAGAGGTCTTCACGATCACCGTCTCGGGGCGCCCCGTCGCCCGGCTCGCCCCTTTGGAGGACCGCCGTCAATGGGTGCCCGCAGCAACGCTTGAAGACCTCTGGAAGCTGCCGGTCGACGAGAACCTGGCACGCGACCTGAAGGAGTTCGATATCGAGCTCAGGGATCCATGGGCGGATCAGGATCAGGATCAGGAATGAAAGCGATACTCGATACCTCGATCCTCATAGCGCGTCGCCCATTGCCAGCGAATGTCGACGCAGGGATCAGCACGATCTCCCTCGCCGAGCTTCACTTCGGCGTCCTGAAGACGGGGGACCCCGAGGAGCGGGCGCGCCGCGCCGTTCACCTCGGAAGGATCGAGTCGGCCTTCGCTACCCATTCGGTAGACGCGCGCGTGGCAAGAGAGCTCGGGCGACTGCAGGCCGCGATCGCGACGAGGGGCGGGAGACCCCGGGGTCGGACCGCTGATCTCATAATCGCCGCCACGGCGCTGGCACACGATGCCGTGCTCTTCACCAGGAACTACAAGGACTTCAAGCTCGTCGACGACCTGGTCGACGTGCGCGAACCGCCCTCCTGAGCCCTAGCGGGCGAACTGCTTGATCTCTGCTGCCAGCGCCTCGGGCTGGTCCTCGGGGATCAGGGTGAAGCAGTCGGGGAGCTCGACGTAGCGGCTGGTGGGGAAGGAGGCGGCGAGGGCGCGGCCGGCCTCGTTGGGCATCATCTTCCCCTCCGCGTCCCAGACGACGAGAACGGGCTTCTCGAACGAGGGCAGCGCGGCGGTCGCTCGGGCGAGGTCATGCTTGCCTCGCATCGCGTCGCCTGCATAGCGGCGCAGGTCGCGGCGGATCTCCTTTTTACGCAGCGGCTCCATCCAGTCGCGCATCAGCTCGTCGGGGACGCCGCGCTTGGTCATCTGGCCGAAAACGAAGGGCAGCCGGCGCAGCCGCGGCTGCAAGAGCAGGACGCGGGTGGCGACGTAGCCGCCGGGAAGTTTGGCCGAAAGCCAGGCAGCGAAGCCGGCGAGACCGGGCGGGTAGTTGCCGGCGGTCTCGCAGGAGACGAGGACGAGCTTGCCGACCCGGTCCATGCCGCCGTCGGCGATCATCACCTGCGCCCCACACCAGTCGTTGAAACAGAGGGTGACGTCGCCCAGGTCGGCGGCCTCGAGGAACTCGGTGACGATCCGTCCCATCCCGATCAGGGTCAGGTCGGCGTCGGGCTTCATCGGTTTCCAGTGCGCCCCGGTCGGCAGCGACGGCGAGACGCAGCGGAACTCCGGCGTCAGCTCGGCGATCACCTTGCGCCACTGCTTCCAGTCCATCAGCAGCCCCGGGATCATCACCACGACCGGACCGTCACCCCCAGTGTCCTGGTAGGCGATGCGCCCCGCGGTTACCTCTACTTCCGGCACGGCCTCAGATCATCCTCAGCCGCGGCGCCGATTCCACCGAATCGGTCACACACGCTCAGCGGCCGATCGACTGCTGGTAGAGCGTGAAACCGATCCCGCTACAGACGGCGGCGATGATCCAGAAGCGGAGCATGATCTTCGTCTCCGACCAGGCCATCATCTCGAAGTGGTGGTGCAGCGGCGCCATCAGCAGGACGCGGCGGCGGAAGGTCTTGAAGGCGAAGACCTGGAGCAGGACCGAGAGCGCCTCGATCACGAAGATGCCGCCGATGATGATCAGCAGGACCTCCGTCTGGGTCATCACCGCCAGCGCCCCGATCGCGCCGCCGAGGCCGAGCGAACCGGTGTCGCCCATGAAGATCGAGGCCGGGAAGGCGTTGTACCAGAGGAAGCCGATGCAGGCGCCGACCAGGCAGGCGGAGAGCAGAGCGAGGTTCTGCTGCTCGTTGGCAACGAAGGCGATCGCCGTGTAGGCGAGGAGGACGATCGCGCAGGAGCCGGCGGCGAGGCCGTCGAGGCCGTCGGTGAGATTGACGCCGTTGGAGGTGCCGGCGATGACGAGGAAGACGAGGACGAAGTAGAGGACCGGGCCGAGGTCGATGCTGCCGTCGCCGATCCGGAAGTAGAGGGTCGGCTCGAGCCCGACCTCGTGGCGTGCCACCCACCAGAGGCCGAAGGCGAGGATCAGCTGGCCGAGCAGCTTCCAGCGGCCGGCGAGCCCGAGCGAGCGGCGTTTGACGATCTTGATGTAGTCGTCGGCGAAGCCGAGCGCGGCGCAGCCCATGGCGACGCCGAAGACGGCGAGGCTCTGGGCGTCGCGGTCGGAGAGGACGAGGAACGGCACGCAAATCGAGGCGAAGACGATCAGCCCGCCCATCGTCGGCGTCCCCGCCTTCGTGTGGTGCTCCTGCGGCCCGTCCTCACGGATGTGCTGCCCGAACTCTCGAACCCGCAGCAGTTCGATGAATTTGGGACCGAGGAAGATGCAGATCAGCATCGCCGCCATGCCGGCGATCAGGACTTCACCCATCGCCGACCTCCACCAGCTCGGGCAGCTGCTCGGCGACCGTCTCCAGGCCGGCCGAGCGCGAGCCCTTAACGAGGACGGCGTCGCCTGGCTCCAGGCGGGCGGCCAGCAGCTCGGCGGCCTCGCCGGGGTCGGCAACCAGCTCGTCGGGGTCGTAGTCGCGGGCCGGCAGGCCGACGCCGATCACGAAGTCGACCCCGGCGGCGCGGGCGTGCTCGCCGATCTCGCGGTGGTAGCGCGAGGACTCGGCCCCGAGCTCCCCCATCTCGCCCAGCACCGCGACCGAGCGCTCGGCCCCGAGGGTGGCGAGATGGTCGAGCGCCGCGCGCATCGACACCGGGTTGGCGTTGTAGCAGTCGTTCACGAGGATGATCCCGCCGGGTAGCTCCAGTCGCTCACCGCGGAAGCGGGAGAATCCTATGTCCGCAGCGCGGTCGGCCATCCCGGCGAGGTCTGCGCCGATGGCAATGCCGGCGGCGATCGCGGCCAGCGCGTTGGTGAGGTTGTGGGCCTCGGTGAAGGGGAAGTGGAAGCGCTGGCTGCCGAGCGGGGTGCGGACGAGTGCCTCGGTGACGCCGTCGACGACCCGCACTCCGGTCGCCTCGACGTCGCCGCCGGGGCCGAAGCGCAGAAGGCGCGGCGCTCGCTCCAGGTGCGGCTTCAGCTCGTTCGCCTCGACCGGCGCCACCGCAGCCCCGCCCGGCGGCAGGTCGTCGAGGATCTCCGCCTTGGCCGCGGCAATCGCCTCGACCGAGCCGAGCAGCTCAACGTGAACGGGGCCGACGTTGGTGATCACCGCGACCTCCGGCTCGGCGATCGCGGCCAGTTCGGCGATCTGGCCCTTGCCCCGCATCGCCATCTCGAGCACGAGCAGGTCGGTGTCATCGGGCGCTTCGAGGATCGTCAGCGGCAGCCCGATCTCGGTGTTGAAGTTCTGCTGGTTGGCGTGCACCTTCCCCGGCAGCAGCGCCCGGGCGATGTCCTTGACCGAGGTCTTGCCGACCGAGCCAGTGACGCCGACCACGCCAGCGCCGAGCGCCCGCCGGTACTCGCGGGCAAGCGCCTGCATCGCGGCGAGCGGATCGTCGACGACGAAAACCCAAGGACGGCGTTCGTCCTTAGGACTCCTATCCCGGTCCAAGGACGAACGCCACCGGGGAGAGACGACCGCACCCCAGGTGCCGGCTTCGATCGCCGCTCCCGCGAACTCGCCGCCGTCGCGGCTTTCGCCCCGCAGGCCGAAGAAGAGGTCGCCCGGGCCCGCCTCGACGGAGTTGATCGTCGCCCGGCGCGGCGGCTCCGCCAGGCCCTCCGCCACCACCTCCGCCCCCAGCGCGGTGGCGATCTGCGCCGGCGAGAGGTTCACGCCGGCGTTCCCAGTTTCCTGATCTCCTCGCGCGCCACCTCGCGGTCGTCGAAGGGGATCTTCCGCCCGCCCTCGAACTCCTGGCCCTGCTCGTGCCCCTTGCCGGCGATGACGACGGTGTCGCCCGCCTGGGCTCGCGAGAGCGCCAGGGCGATCGCCGCGCGGCGATCGACGACGACCTCCAGCCCGGACGCGCCGGCGACGCCTTCCGCCCCGGCCGCGACTTCGGCGACGATCGCCTCCGGCTCCTCCGAGCGCGGGTTGTCGGAGGTGATCACGGTCAGGTCGGAGAGCTCAGCCCCCGCCCGGCCCATCTTCGGGCGCTTGTCGCGGTCGCGGTCACCGCCAGCCCCGAAGACCGAGATCACGCGCCCCTCGGTGATTCGCCGCGCCGCCCGCAAGACGTTCTCCAGCGAGTCAGGCGTATGGGCGTAGTCGACCAGCACCCCGAAGCCCTGACCCTCGTCGACCGGCTCGAACCGGCCCGGCACCCGCGCCGCCCGCGCCAGCCCCGCGGCGGCGATGTCGCCGCCGACCCCCATTGCCTCGGCGGCAGCGAAGGCCCCGAGCGCGTTGGCGACGTTGAAGTGGCCCGGCAGCGCCGTCCGCAGCCGCATCCCGCCGAGGCTGAAGCTCGCCCCGAGGGCGTCGAACTCGACTTCGCGGGCGCTGTAGTCGGCCTCGGCGCCCTCGGCCGAAAAGGTCACGCACTCGAATTCATCGGCCAGGCGACGCCCGTAGGGGTCGTCGACGTTGACGATCTTCGTCTTCGTATCCATCTCGAAGAGCTTGCGCTTGGCGAGGAAGTAATCCTCCATGTCGACGTGGAAGTCGAGGTGGTCCTGCGTGAGGTTGGTGAAGAGCGCGACCTCGAAGCGGATCGCGTCGGCCCGATGCAGCGAGAGCGCGTGCGAGGAGACCTCCATCGCGCAGGCTTCATCGCCGCCCTCGAGCATCTGGCGGAAGGTCCGCTGCAGCTCGATCGCCTCCGGCGTCGTCCGCTCCACTTCCTTCTCCACCCCGCCGACCACCTGCTTCACGGTCCCGAGCAGGCCACAGCGGAAGTCGGCCGCCTGGAGGATCTCCCGGATCAGGAAGGCGGTGGTCGTCTTACCGTTGGTCCCGGTCACCCCGACCACCCGCAGATCCGCCGTCGGGTCGCCCCAGAACCGCGCCGCCAGCGGCGCCATCGCCGCCCGCGAGTCGGCGACCACCACCTGCGGCACCGCCAGCTCGGTCAGCTCGCGCTCGACCACCAGCGCCGCCGCCCCCTCCTCGACTACCCGGGGCCCGAACTCGTGCCCATCGACCTTCTCGCCGACGACGCAGAAGAAGAGCGACCCCGGGCCAGCCTTGCGGCTGTCGTAGACCAGCTCGGAGATCTCGGCGGAGCCGTCGCCGACGATCCGCGCCCCCGGCAGCTCCGCGACAAGGTCGGCGAGTCTCATCCGCTGCCGATTATTCCTGAGGGACGCCCAGGTACGGGAGGGCGTATTCGGCGATCTGGCCGAAGGCGGGCGCGGCGACCGAGCCGCCGTAGATTTCGCCCTGCGGCTCGTCGACGATCACAGCCGCCAGCAGCTGTGGGTTCTGGGCCGGTGCGAAGCCGATGAAGGAGGCGATGTATTTCGTTTTCGAGTAGCCGCCGTTTTCCGCCACCTGGGCGGTGCCGGTCTTGCCGGCCAGACTGTAGCCCGGAACGCTGACCTCCGAGGCGGTACCGCCCGGAGCCAGCACGCCTTCGAGCATTTCCCGGAGCTCGGCGGCCACCCTCGGCGAGATCACCCGCTTGCCCTTCGGCTCGCCGATCGGTTCTTCGCCGACGCGCTTGATCAGCTGCGGCCGTTTCAGCATGCCGCCGTTGGCGATCGCCGTGTAGCCGGCGACCATCTGGATCGGGGTGACGGCGAGGCCCTGCCCCATCGGCAGGTTGCCCATCGTCGATCCCGAGTATTCGTCGAGCGGGGGGACGATCCCGACTTCCTCGTCGGGGAACTGGATCCCGGTCTGTTTGCCGAAGCCGAACTTTTCGATCCACTGGCTGAACTTTTCGGCGCCGACCTCGAGCCCGATCGTCACCGCGCCGACGTTCGAGGAGTGGGCGAGGATCTGCCCCACGGTCAGCGTTTCCGTGCCGCGTTCCTCGGCATCTTTGATCGTCCGGTCAGCGACCTGGATAGTCGGTTCCAGGGTGAATTCGGTCGTCGGCGTCACCAGTTTTTCTTCCAGGGCGGCGGCGACCGTGAACGCCTTGAAGGTTGAGCCCGGTTCGTAGTTGAACCCCGTCGCCTTGTTCAGCAGGTCCTCGTTGCTGACTTCGGAGAGGTCTTCGGGGTTGACCGGCGGCCAGTTCGCCATCGCCAGGATCTGCGAGCTGCGCGGGTCGACGACGATCGCCGTCGCCCCTTTCGGCGAGTAAGTTTCGCCGACCCCGTTAAGGACTTCTTCGGTTTTCTGCTGGATCACCGGGTCGAGGGTGAGTTCGACGTCTTCGCCGTCTTCGGCTTCCTTCACCGTTTCCAGCCGGATCGGTTCGCCGAGTGCGTCGTTGACGATCCGCCGTTCGCCGTCGCTGCCGCCGAGGACTTCTTCCTCGCCCATCTCCAGTCCCGTCCGCCCTTCGTTTTCGGAGCCGACGACACCGATGACCTGACCCGCCATCTCCCCCTGCGGATAGGTGCGGCGGCTGTCGGGCAGCTCGCCGATCCCTTCCAGGTCGAGTGCTTCCACCTTCGCGGCGGTGCTGAGGTCGACTTTCTGGGCGATGTAGGAGAAGCCGCCTTCGGCGGTCAGCGCTTCCAGCACTTCGCCCTTCTTCTCATCGAGGATCGGCGCCAGCTTCGCCGCCGCCTGCGGCGGGTTTTTCACTTGGTAGGGGGTGGCGTAGATCGTCGCCGCGTCTTCGCTAGCCGCGAGCTTTTGACCGCGGCGGTCGAGCAGGTCTCCGCGCAAGCCGGGCACTTCGACCACCTCGGTCTGCTGGTAGGCGGCCTCGGAGGCCAGCTGGGACCCCTGCACGCCCTGCAACCAGAAGGCGCGGACGACGATGACGAGGAAGCAGAGGAGGAAGGCGCCGAAAAGGAGGCCGATCCGCCGCTCGATCAAGCGCATCCGTGGATCGTCCCTACGTAGTCGGACACGAGGCCACCCTCAGCCCCCAGCGGCAGCGAGGCGGGCGGCGGCCGCGGCGGCGTCGCCCGGCTCGTACTGGATCAACCTCGGCTCTTCGGTGTTCGGCATCGCCAGGCCAAGTTGGGAGGCCTCGCCGCGGATGCGGGCGGTGCCGAAGCGCTCGGCCTCGCGGCTTTCCAGCATCGAGTTCTCTTTTTCCAGCGCCGTGATCTGGGCGTCGATCTTGCCCGAGGCGGCGGCGAAGCTGAGGGTGGCGACGTTGACGGCGACGATCCCGACCAGCAGCACGCCGAGGACGCCGATCCAGAGCCGCCCCTGGGTCATCCGCACGACCAGCCCCGAGTCCGGCAATTGGCGAACGGCGACCGCGGTGCGGCCGGCGGCGACGGCAAGTTTGGGACGAGCGGCGGGAGCGCGTTTCGTCGCCGGTTTACGAGTCGGCGTGCGGCGAGTCGGTGCCTTCGCCGGGGCCGGGACCGCCCGGGTCCGGGTCGATTTACGTGCCGGTTTGCGCGCCGGTTTCCTGGGGCTGGGCGGCGCCGTCGTCCGCGACGGTCGCGGCGCCGGCGCGGTGCGGCTCTTGGGGACGGCGACGGCCATCAGCCGGCCTCCCCCACGGGCACGGCCTCGGCGATCTTCAACGCCGCCCGCAGGTGGGCAGAGCGTGAGCGCGGGTTGCTCTCCGCCTCCTCCGGCCCCGGCGAGATCGCCCGCCGGGTCAGCAGCTCGGCCTCGGGCTCGTGGCCGCAGACGCAGACGGGAAGCTCGGGCGGGCAGATGCAGCCGCGCGCCTTGGCGGCGAGGAACTGCTTCACCGGCCGGTCCTCGAGCGAGTGGAAGGAGATCGCGGCAAAGCGGCCCCCGACCTTCAGCTGCTGCCAGGCGAGCGGCAGCGCCTCATCGAGCGCCTCGAGCTCGCCGTTGACGGCGATCCGAATCGCCTGGAAGCTGCGCTTGGCCGGGTGCCCGGCGCCGAAGCGGGCCGAAGCCGGCATCCCGGCTTTGATCGCGTCGACGAGCTCAGAGGTGGTCGCCAGCGGGCGGCGGCGGACGATCTCGCGGGCGATTCCGCCGGCATAGCGCTCCTCGCCGAAACGGCGCAGAACCTGGGCGATCCGCGCCTCCGGCCACTCGTTCAGCAGGTCGGCGGCGGTGAACTCCTGCCGCGTGTCCATCCGCATGTCAAGCGGCGCGTCGTAGGAATAGGAGAAGCCCCGCTCGAACGCGTCTACCTGCATCGAGGACATCCCCAGATCTACATAAACCATGTCTGGGCGCACTCCTTCGCCCTCCAAGGCGCGAAGTCCTGCTGCGAAGTCGCTGCTGATGAAGAGGGTCCGGCAGGGGACCTCGACGGCGAAACGGTTGAAGCGATCCTGGGCGGCCGGGTCGCGGTCGATTCCGATCAGCGTCCCCTCCGGCCCGATCAGCTCGGCGATCAAGCGTGCGTGGCCGCCGCCGCCAAAGGTGCAGTCGACGGCGATCTGCCCCAGCTCCGGTGCCAGCAGCGAGACCAGCTCCGGCGCCAGGACCGGCTCGTGCTCGCTCATGAGGACCTCCAGTGGTCGCCCCACCGGGCGCGGCGCGATGTAGCCGCCGGTCGGCGCGGGGCTGTAGCTGATTGCGGCATTCAGTCTCATGGTTACGCGGCGGGGCCGGCGGCGGCGAGGCCCTCGGCGATTTCGGGGGCGGCGGCGTCGAGTTCTTCCTCCTGCTTGGCCCAGGCGTCGGCGTTCCAGATCTCCAGGTACTCCCCCGCCCCGATGACAACGCAGTTGCCGTCGAGGCCGGCGTGCTCGATCAGCGGCTTGGGGACGCGGATGCGCCCGGCGGAGTCGAGCTTCTCGTCGAAGGAGCCGCCGTGGAAGCGGCGGCGCAGGGCGCGGGCGTCGCGCCCGAAGGGGCTGTGCGGCGAGAGGAAGCGGTCGGACAGCTGCTCGAACTCCCCGGTCGTGTGCACCCAGACGCAGGGGTCAAAGCCCTTGGACAGAACGATGCCGTCAGCGAGGGAAGCCCGGAAGCGAGAGGGAACCGTGAGCCGGTCCTTGGAATCGAGGCTGTGCTCGTAAAGACCCCGGAAGGCCACCTCGCGAGTCCTTTCTGCAACGGGGGGCGGAAGTCAGAAACGAAATGGACCGGAGTGATGAGGTGGGAGGAGCCTCACCACCCCGGTCCTGGGCTTCAACTCGATCGCCACAATAACCCACACTCCCCCACTTTGCAACACGACCCCCCTCTGCAAGCCCATTTGCATCCGGGCGGGCGCGATAGCTTCCGCTCGTGGCTACGACCGAAGAGGCACAGCCGGCGGCGGGAAACCTCCCCGACGACGCCAACGATCTCCGCGGCTTCCACTTCAAGCGGCTGCTGCGCAAGCCGCTGACCTGGATCCTGATCGGGGCCTTCGCGCTGATCGCCGGTGTCGTCCTCGCCGCCCTGATCGGCCCGGCGCTCGGCGGCGCCGCCTTCGTCGTCGCCCTGCTGATCGGCGTCCTCGTCGTCTTCGCGATCGCCGACAAGCAGGCGGCCGACGCCTTCTTCGCCCTCTACTGCCAGCAGCGCGGCCTCACCCTCGGCGGTAAGGAGCACCTGCCGCCGCTGACCCCGCTGTTGAAGAAGGGCGACGACCGCTACGCCGACCGGACGATGAAGGGCCGCCTCGCCGACGGCGTCGACGGCACCCTCGCCCTCTTCACCTACGAGGAGGAGTCGACCGACAGCGAGGGCAACACCGAGACCAACTACTACCGCTACACCGTCGGTCTCACCCAGGTCCCCGACTGCGTCGCCCACTGCCCCGAGCTCTACTGCCAGCGCAAGTTCGGCCTCCGCGCCCTGGAGAAGTTCGAGGACGCCTTCCGGACCAAGAAAGAGCGGGTGAAGCTGGAGAGCACCGAGCTCGACGAGAAGTACGAGATCTTCGCCGGCAAGGAGCAGGACGCGGTCTGGCTGCGCCGCCTCTTCTCCCCCACCTTCATCGTCTGGCTCAACGATTCGGCGCCGAAGAAGTTCGCCTTCGAGCTCGTCGACGGCACCCTCTGCTGCTATGTCAACGGCCACAAGGAGAACGCCGAGGAGCTCGACGCGGTCGCCGCCGCCACCGCCGTGGTGGCGAAACGGTTGCAAGACGAGGCCGGTGAAACCAGCGGCGCGCCGGAAGCCGGCGGCGCCGCCGAAGGCACTCCCTCAGAAACCGGCTAGCAGCGTCCCGGCGTTGGCAATCAGGCCAGCGGCGATCATCAGCAGAACCGAGGGGACGAGGACCAGCGCGACGACGAGCTGGATCTTCGGGGCGGCGCGAGCGGCTCGCTCCTCGACGGCGCGGCGGCTGTCGCGGCGCAGGGCGGTGGCCTGGCGGCGCAGCTGATCGGCGAGCGGCGAGCCGAACCGGCGCGAGCGCTCGATCGCGGCAACCAGAGTCGCCAGCTCGCTGCCGGGCACCCGAGTGCGCAGCGAGGCGAGGGCGGCGCTGAGCGGGACCCCGCAGGAGAGCTCGGCGACGGTCAGCCGCAACTCCTCCGCCAGTGGCCCCTCTCCCGCCCGCGCCAGCTGCTCGATCCCGGCGGCGGGGCCACGGCCGGAGCCGGCGCTGACCGCGAGCAGGTCGAGGGCGTCCGGGAGCGCCGCGACCAGCCGCCGCTGTCGCTGCCGCCTTCGCCGCTCGAGGATCGCGTCGGGACCGAAGAAGCCGGCGACCGGAAGGCCGACGAGGACAACCAGGGAGAGGCGCCCAGGGGCGATCGGCGCGCCAACCAAACCGAGCAGCACACCGACCCCGGCGCCGAGCAGCTTGCCCAGCAGCAGCCTCGGTACCCGCAGGCGAATCTCCTGGCCGCGCAACAGGTCCTTAGCGGCCGCCGCAGCCAGTAGCACCGCCAGCGCCGCCAGCAGACCGGCGCCGCTCACTCCACCACCTGCGAGAAGCGGCGGATCGCGAAGAAGCCAGCGACCTGCAGCGCCGCCGCCAGCGCGATCAGCACCGCCGCCGGCGGCGAGGCGAGGAGCGTCGCCAGGAATCCCGGCTGCAGCAGCTCGGCGAAGAGCGCGCCGCCGGTCGGCATCGCCACCACCAGGAGGCCGGTGAAGCGCGCCTGCGCCGTCGCCGAGCGCGCGTCCTCGGCCACCCGCTCGCGCTCGGCAGCACCGGCGGCGAAGCGACGCAGCAGCCCGGCTAGGTCGCCGCCGGCGAGCCGCTGACTCAGCAGGGCGGCGACGAAGGCGTCGATCCGCTCCGAGCGCATCCGCCGCCGCCAGCCCTGCACCGCCGCCACCGTCGGCGCCCCGAGGTCGAGCTCAGCCGCCAGCCGCGCGAGCTCGATCGCCGGCGGCCCGTCGAGCGAGGCGACCGCGGCCGGGAAGGCGGCGCGGAGCGAGCGGCCGGCGCTGAGCGAGTCGGCGATCGCCGTCGCCACTTCCGGCAGCGAGCGCTCGACCGCCCGGCGGTAGCGACGCCGGCGGGCGCCGATCGCCCACCCCATCGCCGCCGGCGCCGCAACCGCGAGCGGCAGCGCCAGGGCGAGGCCGCCGAGGAACCAGCCGCCGAGGATCGCCGCGGCCGTCGCCAGCGCCGCCAGCCGCCGCCGCTCGACGGTCGAGGGCGCGTAGCCCTCCTCGGCGGCCCGGCGCAGGGGCTCGAGGGCGAAGCGCAGCCAGCGCGCGGCCGCGGGGCTGGCGGTCACCGCCTCCCGCGCCGCCAGCGCCAGCAGCCCACCGGCGAGGGCACCGATCGCAACTGCTGCCGTCATCCAACCTCGGCGATCTCGGTGACTCGGCGACTGCCGTCGGCGCTGCGCTGCAGGTGGACGACCAGGTCGATCCCCCGCCGCACCTGCTCGGCGATCGCCGCGTGCGGCAGCCCCACGCCGGCCATCAGCGCCAGCGTCTCCAGACGGCTGATCGCATCCTGGGGCGAGTTGGCGTGAACGGTCGAGAGTGCGCCGTCGTGGCCGGTGTTGAGCGCGGTCAGCAGGTCGAGCGCCTCGACGCCCCTGACCTCGCCGATCACGATCCGGTCCGGGCGCATCCGCAGGGCGTTGCGGAGCAGGTCGCGGATCGTCGCCTCTCCCCGCCCCTCGACCCCGGCCGGCCGGCTCTCCAGCCGGACCACGTGCGGCTGCTGCAGCCGCAGCTCGGCCGCGTCCTCGATCGTCACCACCCGCTCGTCGGGTGAGATGAAGCTGGAGAGCGCGTTCAGCAGCGTCGTCTTGCCCGAGCCGGTGCCGCCACTGACGAGGACGCTGCGGCGGGCGCCGACGGCGTCGGCGAGCAGGGCCCGTTGCTCGGCGCTGAGGGTGCCGAGTTCGACCAGTCGGTCGGGACCGGGCCGGTCGGCGGCGAAGCGACGGATCGAGAGCGCCGGCCCGTCGATCGCCAGCGGCGGGATGACGACGTTGACCCGGGAGCCGTCGGCGAGCCTGGCGTCGACCATCGGGCTGAGCTCGTCGACGCGGCGTCCGAGCGGGGCGAGGATCCGCTCGATCGCGTTGCGCAGGTCCTCCTCGCTTTCGAAGCGGACGTCGGTCTCCTCGAGCCGCCCCCGTCTCTCTATATAGACGCGGTCGGGGCCGTTGACCATCACCTCCTCGACCGCGGGATCGACCAGCAGCACCTCCAGCGGCCCAAGGCCGACGCTGTCGCGGACCACCCGGGCCGCCAGCTCCTCCCGCAGGCCGAGCGGAAGGACCGCCGCCTGCTCGTCAACCAGGTCGCGAACCGTCCGCTCCAGGCCCTCATCGGCCCGGGCACCCGTCGCCGCCTCGGCCCGCCGCCGTTCGATCAGCCGCTCGCGCAAGCGCTCGGAGACCGCGGCGATGTGGCGCTCGCGTACGTCCATCAGCTGCGGGGAATCAGGGTGATGCGGCGGGCGAAGCTCTCGGCCTGGATCAGGCGCAGAGCCTGCGAGCGGGTGAGCGCGAGCGTGGCCGCGGTGGTCTCGCCCTCAACCCCTTCGCCCCCTGGGCCGAGGCCGAGTAACGGCACGCCGGGGGCGGCGACGTACGTTCGCCCTTCGCCGGAGCCGCTCGCTTCGGTCGTCACCGCGACGTCCACTTTCGAGCCGACCGGAGGCGCACCCAGCGCCTGCAGGGCGCCGGCGCCGCTGACCGCGATCTCGACCGGCCGGCGGCCGGCCCCGAGGGCGGTGCCCGGCCCGCCCGCGCTGGGCGGACGGAGCTGCGCGGCGAGCAGGTAGGACCCGGCCGGAATCGAGGCCGCCGGGACGAGGCCAACCGCTTCAGGCGGAGCCGCCAGCACCCCCGCGGGGACAAAGCGCACCGGCACCCGGCGCACTTCCAAGTCCTCGGCCGCAAGCGCCGGGTCGATCGCCTTCCCCGCCCGCAGATCGGCACCGGCGACGAGGACCGGCCGCAGCTCGCCGTAGCCGCGAACGACGCTGGCGCCGTACCCGTTGGCGATCGCGGCAGCGGCGCCGGCGGCGACCAGCGCCGCGAAGAGGAAGCCGAACGCGCGGGTCCGCCGGCTCATCGCTCGTCCTCCTGCCGGCACACCGGCAGCCACAGAATGGCTTCGGCTCCTCGGGACGTGCGTCGGAGGATGAAGCTGCCGCCATGCCGCTTGGCGATCCTGGCCACGACCCGCAGGCCGTGGCCATGCCGGTGCATCCGGTTTGCGCGCCGTCGACGGCCGCTTACTTCGGTGGTCGACGCAGCACCTTCATCGGCGACCGTGATTCGTACCCGGTCACCGTGAGGGCGAGCTCCGATTCTCACCTTCGCACCACCATGCTCGATTGCATTGCTGAGCAGGTTGTCCAACGCTTGAGAGAGACTGAAACGGTCGCCCAAGACGAACCTGCCCTCACTGTTCCGATCCACCATCAGCGCGCGTCCGCGGGAGGCCGCCAGCTTTCTCCATCGCTCCGCCGCCTCTTCGATCAGTTGCCTGACCGAGACCTCGGTTGCGGTTTCTTCGGGCGGGCCGCCATTGATCTCCCAATCGAGCCGGTCCAGCGCCATCGTGGCTAACTGCAGCGAGGACTCGACGGGAGCCGCCGCCGATGAATCACCGGGAAGGGTGAGGCTGAGAACCTGCAGCGGCCGGCGCAGCTCGTGCATCGCCTCGTTTAAAGCGGCGCGGCGCCGCCCCTCGCGGCGGTTGGTTATTCCGCTTGCCAGGGCGAAGGAAGCAGCCACCGGCAGACCCGCCGCGACCTCAGCCAGCTCCACCGCCACCGCTATCTCACCCCTCGCGCTCGCATCGGATGAGTAAGGGATGGGGGTCAGAATCTCTCCCCCCTCGACAGTGGAAGGGGGTGAGCAAAACGCACACAGCGGAAAAAGAAGCACTCGCCCCTCGAAGCGGTCTCGGCCAGGCGCCACGACGGGGCGAGTGCAACGGGTAAGACCCTAATTGATCACAGTTCAGTTCCCAAACCGTGTAAGAAAAAGAAGCTGGAGGTGATTACATTGGTTGCTCTTTTTTAGTGCATATTCTTTCGCGGGCGCGGTTACCCTCCATCCGTTTTGGAATACTTGTCTAGTAACTCGGACGTCATTGCCACCCCTTTGACGCGGCGTCCGAGACCCCAACCCCAGGAGGTCCTCCTTGCCACAGTCCCGCACTTCTCCAGAGGGCATCACCCAACAGCTGGCGAAGGCGCTCGCCCACCCGCTGCGCGTTCGCATCCTCAGCTCCCTGCATAAAGGGATCTCGAGCCCGAACCAGCTGGCCCAAGAACTCGGTGAGCCGCTCGGCAACGTCAGCTACCACGTGAAAACGCTGCTCGAATACGACTGCGTCGAACTGGTGAAAACGGAGCCGCGCCGCGGTGCCGTCGAGCACTTCTACCGCGCCACCGACAAGGCCTTCCTCAGCGACTCCGACTGGGCGAAGATCCCAGCCTCGGCCCGCAAAGGCATCAGCGGCTCGATCCTCGAGTCGATCGGCCAGAGTGCGACCGAGGCGATGGCCGAGGGAACCCTCGACGCCCGCAGCGACTCGCACCTTTCCGACACCCCGCTCCAGCTCGACAAACAGGGCTGGAAAGACCTCAACAAGGTCCTCTCGGAAACCGTCGACAAGGCGACGGCAATCCAGAAGGAAGCCGGCAAGCGGATGGGCAAAGACAAGGCCAAGGCCGTGCAGACGAAGCTGGCGATCATGCACTTCGAGGTGCCGAGCGCCAAAGGCGGCAAGAAGAAGAAGTAGAGCGCGCCTCGCCGCTTTGACTCAAGCCCCGGTCGACCAGCTCGACCGGGGTTTTTTCGTGGTCCTGGTCATCCCTCGATCAGGCGGTAGCCGATGCCCCAGCAGTTGACGACGAAGCGCCCGTGCTCGGGGTCGAGTTTGCGACGTAGACGGCTCGCGTGGGAATCCAGGGTCCGCGTCTTCGAGGGGCCTCGGTAGGCCCAGACCGCCGCCAGCAGTTCTTCCTTGGTGAAGACCCGGGTCGGGTCGGAGGCGAGGATGCGGAGGAGGGCGAATTCCTTGTTCGAGAGGGAGACGAAGCGCTCGCCGACCATCACCCGGCGACGGCCGGGATCGATCGTCAGCTCCCCCACCCGGGTCGGTCCTTCGTTGGCGTGGGCGCGGCGGCGGAGGATCGCCTTGATTCGAGCCCGCAGCTCGCCGTAGCGGAAGGGCTTCACCACATAGTCGTCAGCGCCGGAATCGAGGCCGCGAACGCGGTCGTGGTCGCTACTGCGGCCGGTGAGGATGATTACCGGCAGTCGCGGGTCGAAGCGAGAGCTGATCCCGTCGGCTTCGCGGATCTCACGCAAGACGTCGAGGCCGGAGGCGTCGGGGAGGCTGAGGTCGAGGAGGAGCAGGTCGGGGTGGTTGTAGCGGCAGAGCCGCAACGCATCCGAGGCGCTTGGCGCCGGCATCACGCCGAAACGATCGGCGGAGAGGTGGTCGCAGAGCATCTCGAGGGTGAGGTCGTCGTCGTCGCAGACGACAAGGCCGGCGATGTCTTCTCGTTCAGGGAGCATGGGTCGTTAAGTCCGGGGGGCGCCGTTCTCTCCCCCCTCTGCTGCTGGAACCTCCAAAACTGCGGCCGCGCCGCGGCAGCAGACGACCCGGCGGGGCGGCACCGCGCGGCGGACCGCGATCACTTCGCCGCCGCGGTCGAGGAAGTAGACGTCGAGCGTGAAGCGCATGCCGAAGGTGTGGACGCTGGCGCAGCGCGGGATCAGCAGGCCCGGCCCTGCCTGCGCTCGATCCCGCCAGGCGAGCCCGAGCAGGCGCGATCGGAAGCTCTCGGCGACTGGAATGTTCTCGAAGTCGGGCAACTGCGAAGTGGAGGGATGAAGATGGTCCACCCCCTCCTAAGCCGAGAGCGCCCGCGCCTCTCCCCCGCGCTCTACGCTCTTTCGGTGGACCGCAAGCCGAGAGTCGCGATCTTCAGCCCGAACCCGATGGTCTCGATCGCGATCGAGAGCTTCAGCGCCGACGGCGGCGACGACATCCACATCCATCCCGCCGGCCAGGGCGTTTGGGTGGCGCGGATGGCGGCGGAGCTCGGGGCCGATCCCGTCCTCTGCGGGTTCATCGGCGGCGAGGTCGGCAAGGTTCTGCGGCCGCTGCTGGAGGAGATGCCGATCGAGCTCCGCCTGGTCGAGACGGCCGAGCCCAGCGGCGCCTACATCCACGATCGCCGCGGCGGCGAGCGCCAGCCGCTCTCGCAGAGCGCCGCCCTGCCGGCCTCGCGGCACGAGGTCGACGAGCTCTTCTCGGTCTCGGTAGCTGCCGCCCTCGATTGCGACCTGCTGGCGATCTGCGGCCCCTACCCAGATAACACGGTGCCGCTGGAGATCTACGGCGGCCTCGTCGCCGACGTCAAGGCCAACGGCGTGCCGGTGATCGTCGACCTCTCCTCGCCGCGGCTCGACAGCGCCCTCGAGGGCAAGCCGGACCTGGTGAAGATCAACGACTGGCAGATCGCCGGCTTTATCTCCGACGCCGTCGACACCGAGGAGCGCATGCGGGCGGCGATGGAGAGGGTGCGCGAGGCGGGCGCCGAGAGCGTGATCGTCACCCGCGCCGGCGAGCCTGCCCTGGCCCTGCGCGACGGCAAATTCACCGAGCTGACCCCGCCGCGCTTCGAGCGCGGCGCCCGCGAGGGCTGCGGCGACTCGATGATGGGCGCGCTGGCGGCGACGATCGCCGCCGAACGCGAGTGGGAGGAGGTGCTGAGCCTGAGCGCCGCCGCCGGCGCCACCAACTTCCTCCGCCACGGCCTCGGCACCGGCTCCCGCCAGGTGGTCGAAGAACTAGCCCCGCGGGTCAAGCTCCGCGAGCTGGATTGATCGTTTCCAGAGTTGTAGGCGCTAGAACGCCTAAAACTCTGGAAAAGTTCTAGAGGTACGGCTCGTATGGGGGGCGCAGCGACTCGCCTTGGACGATCGCCCGGGGGGCGGTCTCGGCGATCCATTTGAGGTGGGGCGCGAGCAGCTCTACCTCGCGCAGCTTCTCCAGGGCCGGCGAGAGTCGGACTGGGCGGCCGGCAAGAACGGTGTGGGCGTCGCTGCTGAGGACGTGGACGAGGCCCTTCTCGGCCATCGCCAGCATCCCCATCGCCATCTGCTCGCGGAGGAAGAAGTCGGCGGTCGCCTGGATCAGCGCCCCCTCCGCCACCAGGGCCGTCATCCGCTCGAACATGTCGGCCGAGAGGTGGCGCTCAGGGTGGGCGATCAGTGCCCGGTGGCCGCGCTCGTGCAGGTGGGCGACCCGCCGCAGGAGGCTGTCGCCGAGCGGCCCCGGAGCCGGCTCGAGCAGGATCCAGCCGCCGCCGCCCAGGGAGACCCGGGACAGCTCCTCCTCGCTCAGGCCCTCGACCGCGGTCTCGGCGACCTCGCCCCCCTGCAGGATCCGCACCGCCACCAGCTCCTGCTCCAAGCGGGCGTTCAGCCCCTGGACACGTTCAGCCAGCTCCTCGATCCGCACGTCGTGATCGTGGCGGATGTGCGGGGTCGCGCAGACGGCCGCGATCCCGTCCTCCTCTGCCTGGCGCGCCATCCCGACGCTGTCGTCGGCGTCGCGGGCGCCGTCGTCGATCGCATCGAGGATGTGGCAGTGCAGGTCGATCACGGGCGCCTCGGGGAGGGAGGCTAGCTGCCCGCCTGGCGGCTTCAGCCGTGCAACCGACCCTTCAAGGTGCAACCGGGCGTTCAGGCAGGGGCCCGAACAGGCACGTCTCTAGGATGATCGGCAAGATCATGGCCCTGCTCGCGCTGGGCTTGCGCGAGTGAGACGGCTTCAACTCATGGATAAGAAAACGACCCGCAGAGGGAATTACGAGTCTGGCTCCGACTACGTGTTGGAGTACGGAGAGCTCCGCTTCGCGTTCAACGAGGAGGATTTCGCCCAGCGCGTGGAGCAGGCGGCTGTGAAGCTGCGCTTCGTCAACCAGGGTCTCAGCGCCGAGGAGCTCGACGACCTCCTCGACCTCGCGGTCAGCGGCGAGATCGCCGAGCCTTCATCCGCCCTCGGCGAGCACATCAACGAAAACTGGGAGGACCTGGTCGGTCCCTCCAACCGCAGCCTCGTCCACTGGATTCGCCGCCTCGTCTTCCGCGGCGCCTGGCTCGACCAGCGGGTCAAGGAGGGCGAGCTCGACGTCATCTTCGATGAGCGCACCCAGACCTTTGGCTACGTCCAGCCGGACCGCAGCGACGAGCTGATCGAGCTCTCCAAAGAGCCGAGCTGGCGCCGCATCGCCTACAGGCGCTAAGCCACTCCGAGGTTGACCTCGCTATAGCGAGGCGAAGTTCGGAGTCAGTCAGCGGGGCGCTCTAGGGCAGCAACAACCGTCAGCGAACCGCCGCCGGCCGATCCTTGGGCGCGGCCGGCGTCGAAGAACTCCTTCGCCGCCTCGGCGTCGCCCTGGGCCTCGCCGAGCCGGGTGAGCGAGTCGACGAGGAGGATCACGTCTTCGCCCTTGCCGGCGCGGGCCGCGGCCTGGGCGAGGGCGTCTGAGGCGTGGCGGGGCTGGCCGGCGGAGACGATCTCCGCCTGCGGGGCCTCGCGCTTCCAGTCGGCCAGTTCCTCGGGACTCGGGTCGATCAGCAGGGCGACGGGATCCGGGCCCTTGGAGTCGGCGGCGAGGTCGGCGGCGACGCTGCGCAGCAGCTCGGTGCAGCCCTCGCGGCTCTCGGCGAAGACCAGTGCCTGGCGGCCGGCCTCGGGCGGCAGCAGCAGCGTCTGCAGGGTGACGCCCTGCTTGCGGCGGCCGAAGCGACGTCGGCGGCGGCGGCGCGGCCGCGGGGCCTCGGCCGGCTCGGAGGTCGAGGAAGGCTTGGGGCTCTCGTCGCGCGTCTCGCGCGCGGCGGGCTCGGGGGCGGGTTCGCGCTCGGGCGCCTTCTCCGGTCGATCCCTCGGCTCGCGCGGCTCGCGACCCTCGCCGCGACGGCGCCGACGCGGACGCTCTTGGCGCTCCGGGCGCTCCGCCGTCTGCTCTTTGGCACCGTCACCGTTGCCGCCACCCTCGGCGAGCCGGTCAACCAGCTCCGCCTTGGTCAGCAGCCGGTACTTCTCGATGCCGGCTTCGGAGGCCAGCAGGTGCAGATCGGACAGGTGCTTTTTCTCGAGCTCGGTCTTGGTCATCGGGCGGCAGGTTATTCGACCGCGGAGCTCGGCAGTCAGCCGACCCGGCTGACGGCGGCGGCGGGGTCGACGCCCTCCTGCGCCGCGACCGCCAGCCAGGCCTCCGCCTCGTGCGAGCGGCGGCGGCGCGACCAGCCGAGCTCCGCCCCCAGCGCGTCGGCGACCGGGCGCGCCGCCTTGGCCGAGCGCAGTTCCGGAGCGGCGAGGATCCCCAGCCGGGTGCGGCGCAGGAGCACGTCGGCGACGCTGCGCGCCTGCTCGGCCCGGGCGGCGAGCGCCACCTCGGCGAGGAGGTCGGGGCGGCCGGGAACGATCGGGCGTGCCAGATTCGGCTCGGCGCGGGCGATCTCGAGGACGCGGCGGGCGGCGTGCCCGTAACGGAAGGCCAGCTGCTCGAGCGCCTCCTCCCCCACCCCCTTGGGCGCCTCCAGGTCCTCCGGCCGCGCCGGCATTCCCAGCGGGATCTCGTGCGTGTGGCAGGGCGCCTCGCGGCCCTCGCGCTCGACCAGCCTGTCGACCGTCTGCTTCGCCATCCGCCGCCAGGTGGTGAGCTTGCCGCCGGTGATCGTCAGCATCCCCGAGCTGGTCTCGTAGAGCTCGGCTTTGCGGGAGATGTCGACCGACTTGCGCGGATCGCCGGTCGAGATCAGCGGCCGCACGCCGGCGTAGGCACCGACCAGGTTTGACTCGCCGAGCGAGGTCCCGAAGAAGTCATTGACTGCGTCGAGCAGATAGGCGATGTCGTCCTGCGCCGGGCGCGGGTGGGCGGTGTCGCCCTCGAAGTCGTTGTCGGTGGTGCCGACGAGGGTGCGCCCGTACCAGGGCAGGGAGAAGATCATCCGCCCTTCTCCCGCCGGGACGATGCAGGCGGCCTTGCCCATCGGCAGGTCGGCGCCGTCGATCAGCAGGTGGGTGCCGCGGCTGGGTGCGATCCGCGGCACATCCTCCTCCCCCAGCAGCTCCTCCGGCCGCAGCTGGTCGGCGAAGACGCCGGTCGCGTTGACGACGCTGTCGGCGCTCACCTCCATCCGCTCGCCGGATTCCTCCTCGACGAAGGCGACGCCGGTGGCTTTGCCGTTCTCGGAGAGGATCTCGGTGACCTCGGCGCCGTTCAGGGTCACCGCCCCGAAACGCTCGGCCTCGCCGAGCACGGTGAGGACGAGGCGGACGTCGTCGGTCTGGCAGTCGTAGAAGAGGTAGGCGTCCTTGGGCTCGCGCGGGGCCAGGGCCGGGACAAGCTGCAGGACCTCGTCGCGGTCGATCGTGCGATGGCGGTCCGGCGCCCAGTAGGTGTCTTCCTCCTCTTCGCGGGCGGCGGCGCGGCGCTCGCGGCGGCTGCGGCCGGCGCGGGTGGTCGCCATTACGTCGTACATGTTCAGGCCGAGGCCGAGTTTGCGGTCGCGGCGCTCCTCCCCCAGGGAGGCGACGAGGAACGGGGTCGGGTAGACGAGGTGGGGCGCCAGGCGGACCATCAGCGCCCGCTCGAGCAGGGCCTCGCGGACCAGGCCGAGGTCGAAGTTCTGCAGGTAGCGGAGGCCGCCGTGGACCATCTTCGAGGAGCGACTGGAGGTGCCGGCGGCGTAGTCGCCGCGCTCCAGCAGGGCAACCGAGTAGCCGCGCGAGGCGGCATCGAGGGCGACGCCGGCGCCGGTGATGCCGCCGCCGATCACCACCACCTCGAAGTGGCTGCCGGCGATCTCCTCAATGGCGCGGGCGCGGGTCAGCATCAGTCGAGGTAGGTCGTGGTCTGGTCGGCGCCTGGACGCTCGGGGGCCGGTTTCTCCTGCCGCGGGTGGCCGAGGTGCAGGAGCCCGACGAACCGCTCCTCTTCACCGAGGCCGACGGCGGCGCAGCCCTCGGGGGTGCGAAGCAGGCCGGGCGTGCGCCAGTAGCCGGCGAAGCCGCGGGCGTGGGCGACGAGGAGGACGATGTAGGAGGCGGCGGCGGTCGCGTGCAGGTCCTCTTCCTCTTCGACCGGGTCGCCGCTGAGAACGCAGGAGACGACGATCAACGTCGGCGCCCGGTCGAGCTTGGCGGCGCCCTCTGGTCCAGCGACCTCCTTCAGCCGCCACAGCGCCTCCGGCCCGATCACCCGGAAGCGCCAGGGCACGGTGAGGTTGTGGTTCGGCGCCCAGGAAGCGAGCTCCAGCAGCTCGTCGATCTGCTCGCGCGGCAGCGCCTCGGGCGCGAACGCCTTGTGCGTGCGCCTGGTGCGAATCGCCGTCTCGACGTCCATCCGTCGAGGGTATAGGTCGGGTCTCTACAGCCCGTAGCGCCAGTGCATCCAGCCCTTGCGACCCGCCAGGCCGAGGCCGAAGAGGACGCAGCCGGCGAGGAGGCCGAGGAGGATCGCGCCGGCGGTGCTGCTGCCGCTGGAACCCCCGGTCGATTCGGAGGCGGGTTCGCCGGTCGTCTCGCTCGGCAGTGGCGTTTCCGGAGCGGGAGCGGGCGATATCGGCGACCCTTCGGGGAGGGAGCCGGAGCCGGAGCCGCCCGAGGGCTTCGCGCCCTTGCCGCTGCCGCCGGCGGGGTTGGCGGGAGAGGCGGAAGGCGCACCGCCTCCACTGTCGTCGAACTTTTCCAGGACTTCCAGAGGGGTTTCGTCGCTGGAGGGAGGCGTGGTCGCGGGCGGCACGCTCACCGGCGGGGTGGCGCCGCCGCTGCGATCGGGAGAGCTGGCGTCGGGCGCGGGGGCGGGGGCGGGCTTGGGCTTGGGCACCCGCGGCGGAGCGGAGACCGGCAAGTGGGCGCCAGCCAGGGGGACGATCGCGTCGGCGGTAACCCAGACTGGCGATGCCTCCTGGCCAGGGGCCTGGAGGAAGTGACCGTCTTCAGCCTGCAGGTCGAGCAGGTAGGCCAGTGAGCTGTCCCCGGGGCCGAAGCTGGCCGGATCCTTGCCCACCGCCAGCAGCCCCTCCGCCGCCCAGGCGGTGGCCTGGGCGTTGGCGCCGAGGTTGTTCCCGGGCGCGAAGCCGCCGTTGGGCCGCTTCGCGCCGCGCAGGTAGGCGAGCGCGCGATTGGCGGCGTCCGAGCCCGGGGTCAGGACCTGCAAGACGCCGCCGGTGATCTCAGGGGTGCTGGGGTCGCCCGGGTTGTTTCCCCAGCCGCCGTCCTTGCCCTGCACCTTGCGCAGCCAGTCGACCGTCGTCGCGGTCGCGTCGTTCACGCCCGACGCCCGCAGCGCCAGCACCGCGTAGGCGCTGGTCGCCGGCCAGCCCTGGTAGGAGCCGTTCTGCCGCCGCTGCGCGAGCAGCCGCTCGACCAGGTTCTCACCGGCGAACTGGCGCGGATCGGCCCCGGCAGCCTCGAGCGAGAGGATCGTGCGGGCGACATCGCCGGCGTCCCTGATTTCGTCAGCGTGCGAGCGCAGGAAGTCGACCGGGGTCTTGCCGCTTTTGGTGACGTCGAACGGGTTGCGGCCCGCCGCCGCCAGCGCCAGCATCGCCCAGGAGGTGATTTCGGCACCGGCTTCGCGGCCGCTGTCGGCGGCGAAGCCGCCGCTGGGGCGCTGCTGGGTTTCGAGCCAGTGCAGGGCGCGGCCGAACGAGGCGGCTTCTTCGGCGACGTCGGCGCGGGCGCTCGGGGCGAAGGCTGCGGCGAGGAGGACGAGCAGGAGCGCGGCGGCCGAGCCACCGCGGAGGGCACCGCCGAAGCCGCGACCGACGCCGCTCGGCGGCTGCGGAGCCGAGCCGCGGCGCCACTCGAAGCGCTCGCGGAAGCGGACCAGCATCCGCACCATTGCCGGCCCGGCGACCAGCGCAAGGACGACGTTGCCGGTGACGTGGGCGATTTCGAACGGCACCGCACGCCCCTCGAGCACCCAGAAGTGCCGCCACGACAGGTCTCCTCCGTAGGTCGCCATCAAGGAGAAGTTCATCAGAGCCCCGTACAAAATGCCTGCAATGCCACAGACGGCGGCGAGCGTGAAGCGCCCGGCCTGCCGTGGGCCGAGCGCCAGCGCCGCCCCGAGCACCCCGCAGAGGCCCCATCCCGCCATCTGCCACGGCGTCCACGCGCCCTGGCCGAACCAGAAGTTGGAGACCAGGGCGGCGAGGGCGCCAACGGCGAAACCGGGCGCGCCACCGAGGGCGTAGCCGGCGAAGATGACGATGTCGGTGGTCGGCTTGACGTTGGGGAAGGCGGCGAAGGCAATCCGCCCCGCGATCGCCAGCGCCGCCAGTGAGGCGACCAGGGCAACGACCTGCGAGGGCGGCCGCGAGCGCTCGTACCAAACGAAGCCGCCGAGCAGGACGAAGCCGAGGATGAGAAAGCTCGTCAGCTCCCAGCTCATCCGAGCTCACCCCTCAGCGCCGCGGCTCCTTGCTCGGGCGTGACCACCCCGGGTAAATCGAGCACCCGCGCGACCTCGGTGGCGAAGTACCAGCCGCCGGAGAGGATCTCCTCCATCGGCCCGTCGGCGATGACGACGCCTTCGCCAAGCAGGACCACGCGCTCGGCGAACGCGGAGGCGAACTCGACGTCGTGGGTCGCAACCACGACCGCGGCGGCCCGTGTCGCCTTAGTGGCCTCCTTGTCCACAAAAGCGACATCGCCCGCGAGGCCCCGGATCAAGGCGACGAGATCGTCCTTGCGCGCGCGGTCCATCCCGCGGGTCGGCTCGTCGAGGCCGACCACCGCGGGGAGCAGCTCACCCTCCATGCGTCCCGCCAGCGCGATCGCCAGCGCCAGCCGCTGCCGCTCGCCGCCGGAGAGATCGCGTGGGTCGGCGTCGACGGCATGCTCCAGGCCAACGACTCGCAGCGCCGCCAAGCCCTCGTCCCCTGGCAGCTCGTCGCCAACTCGCTCCCGCACCAAGTAGTCGCCCGGGTTCTGGGTAAGGAGCGCAATCGACCCAACGTCGAGCCTCCCCGTCACCGCCTCGTGCAACCCCGCCGCGGTTCGCAGCAGCGTCGACTTCCCAGCCCCGTTTCGCCCCATCAACGCGACTCGTTCCCCCGGCCGCACCGCGAGGTCGATGCCCCGCAGCACATCCCGCAGCTCCTCCCCCCGGTCCAGCTCCACCCAAAGGTTCTTCGCTCTCAACACAGGCTCGGAGGAACGGGGATCGGGCACCCTCCTACTTGCAATGTGTGGAGGGTGCCCGATCCCCGTTCCCCGAAGCGTCTGCCGTGCATCGCGGACACCCACCGGCAGCGGCGTCAACCCGGCGAGCGAGAACAGTCGTGCCGCCGGAGTCGAGAGTGCGGCGTCATTCTCATGCGACCACGCCAGGAACTCCGCCGGCGCCCCGTCAAACCCAACCGCCCCTTCCTCCATCGCCACCACCCGGTCCGCCGCCGCCAAGCACCGCTCCAGCCGGTGTTCGGCGAGCAGGACCGCCACCCCCCACTCCTCGTTGAGGCGGCGCAGCAACCAGATCAGCTCGTCACCGGCGACCGGGTCGAGCTGGGAGGTCGGCTCGTCGAGGAGGATCAGGCGCGGGCGGGTGACGAGGGCGGCGGCGAGGGCGACGCGCTGCAGCTCGCCGCCGGAGAGGGTGTCGACGGCGCGGTCGAGCAGGTGCGGGATCGCCAGCGCCAGCGCGACCTCCTCGACGGCGCGGGCGCGGTCGGCCGGGGCGTCGCCGCGCATCTCCAGCGGCAGCTCGATCTCGGCCGCGACCGTGGTTGAGACCACCTGCGTCTCGGGGTCCTGGGCGAGGTAGCCGACGGCGACGGCGAGCTCGCCCGGGCCGGCCGCGAGCGCGTCGAGCTCGGCGACGCGGACCTCGCCTTCGATCTCGCCGCCATGAAAGTGCGGCACGAGGCCGCATGCCGCCTTCAGCAGCGTCGACTTGCCCGAGGCCGAGCGCCCGGCGAGCAGGACGAACTCCCCGGGCGCGATCTCCAGCGAGACGTCAACCAGCGCCTGCCGTGGGGCGCGCGGATAGGAGTAGTCGAGGCCCCGCACCTCCAGCGCCGGCGCCGCCCCCCGCCTGATCGCCAGCTCAGACACGCGCCACCTCGGCATGGAGCGCGCGGCGCTTCATCGGGCGGCGCAAGGGCGCGAGGCCGCTAAGGGTGACGACAGTGGCGACGGCGAGGGTGGCGGGGCCGAAGCCGATCGCAACCGTCGGGTAGGCCTGGAAGTCGTCGGCGCCGAGGAGCTTGCCGGCGATCGCGGTGAGAAGGACGGCGGCGGCTGCGGCGTAGAAGCGGCGGTCGTAGCGGGAGCGGCTGCGGCGGTTGCGGGCGCGGGGGGCGCCAAGGCTGTAGCCGCGCAGCTCGAGGGTGGCGGCGACGTCGACGGCGCGGTCGAGCGAGCCGGCGAGGAGGCGGCGCGCTAGCGGCGCCTTGCCGACAGGCGCGGCGGCGGGGCCGCGGAGCGCGGACGCGTCGCGGAGGCGGGCGGCGTCGGCAGCGGCGACCGGGACGAGGCGGGAGACGAGCGTCGCGGTCAGCGCCGAGCGCCCCGCGAAGGGGCGCAGTGCCCGCAGCACCCGGTCGGGATCGACGCAGGCGGAGTAGACGGCGCAGGCGACGATCGTCGCCGCTGCCAGCAGCCCGTAGGAGACGCCGGCGACGATCGCCTCCAGGGTGACGTCGACGCGGCCGAACAGCGGCCAGTCCCCGAGCCGCGCGATCACCGTCTCGCCGCGGCTGGTGACCAGAGCGTTGACGAATGCGACTAACAGCGCCAGCGAGAGGCCCATCCGCAGCGCCGCGCGGACGGCGCCGCGGGCGCCGGCGAGGATGCCGGCCAGGCTCGCCGCGGTACCGGCAGCGAGCAGGACAAGCGGGTTGAGGTAGAGGAAGGCGACGACGACGATCGCGCCGAGGTAGGCGACCGCCGCACCCGGCGAAGCGTCCTGCAACGGCCCGCGGCGCGGCTTGTAAGCGAACGGCGACCTCATTGCGCCTTCACCGGCAACGGCGTCTCTTTCCCGCCCTTGATCGCCACCGCGTAATGGTCGCGCAGGTGCGCCGCGTCGAGGGCATCGGTGGCTTCGCGCACCGCCGCCGCCGTGCCGCCGGTGACGAGCCAGACCGGCGGCCCGCCGTAGCGGCTGGTTGCGGCGACGAGGCCAGCATCCCGACCAAACCGCCGCGCTTTCGCGCCGTCTTCGTCAAGAGCAAGTAACTCTATTTGTCCCCGCATACCGGGGACGAAGTTTGCGTAGATGCCGCTTTCGCCGGGGCCGTCTTCAAGCAGCTGCGCTGCCGGGTCTTCCCGCAGGCGGTCCCAGGGGCCGACGAGCATTCGGATCGCGCCCTTTGGGGAGCCGGAGGAAAGCTTCACGCCTTCGCGCTCCAGCGCGTCCCGCGCCGTCTCGCAGGCGCTGCCGCCGTCGGCGCATTCGAGGACGACGGGATGGGGCTTCCCGGCGATGCCGTCGGTGAAGGGGGCCGGCCAGGAGCCGACGACGGCGGGGACGTGGTTGGTCGCCGACCAATCGCGGTAGTCCCACCAGACGCGCTCGTCGCCCTTCAGCTCGACGTCCGCCGCGCCAACCGGCGACTCGACGCCGTCGACGAAGAAGAACCAGTCGTAGGGATCGCCGCCACGCTCGCCCTCGGCGACACCTTCGATCGAGTGGACGAAGCCGCCGCCGAAGCGGGTCTCGACGTCGGCGTTCGCTTCCAGCGCCCGCATCACCGTGTCGGATTCCTTCGCCTCCAGCGAGCGCTGCAGTACCGGCTCGGCGCCGAATTCCCGCGTCACCGTCAGCTCGACCGAGCCGACGTCGGCGCCGGGGCCGAGACCGCAGCCGGCGGCCGCGAGCGCCGCCATCAGCAGCGCGATCGCGACCGCCGGGCCACGGCGCCGGCTCATTTGGAGGCGGCGCCTCTCACTTCGGGCACTTGCCGCCGATGCAGACCGGCTCCCGCGCCGCGGGGATCTCCCCCGCCGCCGTCGCCATCAGCTTCGCCGGCTTGCTCAGCGTCACCGTGGCGCGCCCGTCGGCGCCCGTCGGCTCGCTCGCCCCGGTCACCTTCACGCCCGCCTGCGGCTTGCTCTTGCCTTTTTCGTCGTAGGAGAAGACCCGCACCGTGAACGGCATCCCGGCCTTGGCGCTGTTCGGACCCGTCAGCACCAGCTCTTCGGGGTACTTGTAGCTCGGCGCTTCGGTCTTCACCAGCGCGTAGAGGACTTCGTCGCCCGGGTGGATCTTCGCCACGTCGCCGCCCACCGAAAGCGACTTGTGGTTGACCTTCAGGTACCACGACGAGCTGCCCTTGGCGACGCTCTTGCCGACGCCGCACAGCGCCAACCCGAAGTCGAAGCTGTCGCTGATCAGCAACGGGCTCAGCGTCGGGGTTGACTTCGAAGCGCGGGCGAGCAAGCCCATCGCGGTGTTGCCCTTGATCGAAACCGGGTCGCCGCTGCCGCCACTGCCCTTGCCGAAGCATTCGGCCTTGGGGCTGGTGTTGACCGTGGTGGTCGCGGTCGCGATCGGTTTTTCGACCAGCACCTTGCTGCCGCTGCCGACGACGCGCAGCTCGGCCTTGAAGCCGGCGGCCGAAGCGCCCGCGGTGACAGCGAGGGACATGATCATCGCCAGCGTGCACGCGGCCGCCAGCCGGAACGGGGTGATTCTTGGCATTGACGCCACCCTTTCCTCGAGGGTTGAATTGGCTGGGCCGGGGACAGGTCTCCTGGCTTCCGGGATCAGGGAGGACGCGCCTTCCCGGAGGCTCGGTGTCGCCTCCAGTGGCTGGCGCCCGAGGGCGCCCGCGAACTCCTCCACCCGGTCACAGTGGCGGGACCACGCCGGACTTGCACCGGACTTCCCTTGACCACCGACCGATATGTACGCGGCGAGTCTATCCCGCCGGAGCGTCAACGTATGGGCGATGCCGCGCCCGCACCGCACCCCCGGCCGCCACACCCACTGGCGGCTGGCGCGCCACCGGCCGCGGCTGCTGCGGCTCGGCGGCCTGGCGGCGCTGCTGGCGGTGGTCGGCCCCGGCATCCTCGCCGGGCTCTCCGACGACGACCCCGCCGGGATCACGACCTACTCGATCCTCGGCGCCCGCTACGGCTACGAGCTGCTCTGGGTGCTGGCGATCTCGACCGCCGCCCTGATCGTCTTCCACGAGGTCGGGGTGCGGCTCGGCGTGGTGACCGGCAAGGGCCTGCTGACCCTGGTCCGCGAGCGCTACGGGCAGCGCGCCGCCTGGGCGGTGATGACGGCGCTGCTAATTGCCAACACCGGCACCCTCTGCGCCGAGTTCGCCGGGGTGGCGGCGGCGCTCGACCTACTCACTGGCAGCAGCCGTTACATCAGCGTGCCGCTGGCGGCGATCGCGATCTCGGCCCTGGTCCTGCGGGAGAACTTCCACCGGGTCGAGCACCTGCTGCTGCTCCTGAGCTCGGTCTTCGTCGCCTACGTGATCGCCGGGATCGCCGCCCATCCCGACTGGGGCGCGGCCGGGCGCGGGCTGGTCGTGCCGAGCATCCCGCTGAATCGCGACGCGGTGCTGGTCGCGGTGGCGACGGTGGGGACGACGCTGGCGCCCTGGGGCCTCGCCTTCATCCAGTCCTACGCGGTCGACAAGCGGCTGCGGGTCGCCGACCTGCGCTACGAGCGGGTCGACGTCGTCGTCGGCGCGCTCCTCACCGGAGTGATCGGCCTCTTCGTCGTCGTCGCCTGCGCGGCGACCCTGCACCCGCAGGGGATCGACATCAACGACGCCAGCGACGCGGCGCGGGCGCTGGAACCGTTCGTCGGTGGCGCCGCCGCCACCCTCTTCGGCCTTGGCTTCCTCGGCGCGGCGCTGCTGGCGGCGGCGATCGTCCCCCTCTCCACTGCCTACTCGATGTCGGAGACGCTCGGCCGCCGGGCCGATCTCGACGACAGCTTCGAGGAGGCCCGCACCTTCTACCTCTCCTTCGCGGCGGTCACCGTGATCGCGGTCTGCCTGGTGCTGATCCCGGGGGCGCCTTTGATCGAGATCCTCTTCCTCACCCAGGCGCTGAACGCGGTCCTGCTGCTGGTGCTGCTGCCTTTCGTCCGCTCGCTCGCCGGCGACCGCGAGCTGATGGGCGAGAACGCGCTCGGCCGCTTCGACCGAGCGACGACGGCGATCGCCCTCGCTGTGGTCGCGGTCAGCTTGCTGGCGCTCGGGGTGCTGGCAATCGTCTAGCTGTAGGGCTCGTAGGCGACGGCGCGCCAGCTCTCGCGGCCGCTGCTCCTCATCGCCAGCAGGCTCCGCGTCGCTTGCTCGCGCCCGTCCGGCCCGGGCCACTCGGCGACGATCTCGGTCGTCCCTTCCTGCAGCCGCTCGGAGTAGCTGCCCTCGACGACCGCCCGGGTCAGCGCCCGCACCTGCCGCTTGATCTCCTCCGGCTCCTCGGAGAAGAACTCGCAGACCATGTCGTGGCGGCCGGGCGAGCAGACGAGGAGCTGATCGGAATCGAAGTAGACCTCGAGCGGCGCGGTCGCGAGCTTCATCGGCTCCAGGAAGAGGGTGAGGCCGATCTCGGCCTGCTCCTCCCGCACCTCCGCCCAACCCGCCGCCAGCGCTTCCGCGGCCTCTGCCGCGAGGATCTCCTTGATCTCATCCGCCAGACTGGTCATGGCTGACCAGTTATACAACTTGAACCAAAGTTCGGCCTTGACTTATACGCCAAGAAGCAAGTCCAGAGCCAGCATCACGGCGGCGCCGCCGAGGAGGCCCAGAGTGGGCCCGGCTCGGGAGCGCGCCGAGTAGGCCTGGGGCAGCATCTCGACCGCGATCAGGCTCAGCATCGCCCCGGCGGCGAAAGCGAACGAGAAGGGCAGCAGCGCGCTCACCTGTTCGACCGCGAGGTAGGCGATGACGGCGCCGACAGGCTGCGGTGCGCTGGTCCCCACCGCCGCCCAGAACTGGCGCCCGCGGCCGAAGCCGGCGGTCTCCATCGGGATCGCGACGCTGGTCCCCTCGGGGATGTTCTGAATCGCGATCGCGACGATCACGAACAGCCCCAGCCCCGCCCGTTCGGAGGCGTACGCGGTCCCCACCGCCAGCCCCTCCGGCAGGCTGTGGACGAAGAGCACGGCGAAGACCAGGGCCGAAGTCCGAGCCCCCGGCCCGCGGCGGCCCATGAAAGCGGCCTCCGGCCGCAGTCGCCGCCGCGCCACCCCGAGCAGCACCGCGCCCACGAAGAGGCCGGCGAGCACCTCCCAGATCGAGCCTTCTTCGGTCGCCGGCACCAAGAGCCCGAAGACCGAGGCGATCCCCATCACCCCGGCGGCGATCCCGAGCAGGAACGGCGTCAGCGCCGCCGCCCGGTCGCCGAGGAACCAGACCGGGATCGCCCCCAGCCCGGTCGCCAGCGCCGTCCCGCAGGCGGCGAGGAAGAGGATCAGCAGGTCGGGCACCTGCCCGACGCTAACGATGAGGGTGGCGCCGAACTACTTCCGCGCCTTCTGCGCCTCGGTCGCTTCCAGCAGGCGCGCGGCAAGCGTCATCGTCCACAAGGCCTCCTCCCGACTGCCGGGCGCACCGGGATCCGGCAGATCCGCTGGCAGCTCGAGCCGAGGCTCGTAGATTTTCTCGACCGACCCACGCCGCGGCACGGTGTCAACCAGTTCCACGACTTTGCACTGCTTCGCCAGAACCTGATTCAGGTGGTAGGAGACGATGCCGAGGTCGACCTCGAACCCCTTTGCAAGCTTGCTGGCGCTGTTCGGACCGCCGATGAGCTCTCGCAGGATGCCCCGTCGAACCGGGTGATTGAGAGCGCTCAGCACCCGATCAATCGCACTCCGCTCCTCAGTCAAAGCTCACGCCCCCCATCGACCGTCCTCCTACTCCGAAGCCGAATCGTGTGGACCGGGCGAGGCACCCGGAACGTCACCGGGAGCTCCGACCTTGGGACCAGGAACGACTGTCGTGGTAGCCGGTGGGACCCTCCGCAACCAGCCTCCAGCGCACTCATCCCTGCTCGACCGAAAGCGAAAACACGCGAGCACTCAAGAACCATTGCCGCACCGTAAAGGACACTGAAGTGCCTTACGAAGGCAAGAGTTGGGACTAATTGCGTGCCAACCGGCGCGAGCCGAAATTTTGAGCGGCTCTCCTTTGAGAGAGCCGCTCCCCTTTGACTCAGCCGCCCTTCGTGGTGCTGGACATAGGCAGCGTTGCCGGCGTCAGGTCGTACTTCATCCTGGTCTGTACCCCCTTTCCCAAGCCGAGGTTTACATAGAGGTTCCTCTATCGCTGGCATTTTTCGCCACTAATGGAATTGCCCGATGCAGCAGTTTGGGAGTTAAAAAGAAAGAGGTAAGATCTATCGCGCACTCAGCTTTCACTGAGAGAAACGACTAGGTGACCCTAAGCCCCCGGACCGAACCGAGCGCATTTGGCGTCAGCGCGAAGATGGCGCGCGCCTTGGCTGACACCTGGCGGATTCGCATCCTGGCTGAGCTCAGTGTCCGTACTCTCAGCCCTTCCCAGTTCGTCGCCGAGGTTGGCGGTGAGCTGACGGATATCGCCCGATCCTTCAGGCAGCTAGAGGAATGGGGTTACGTCAAGCTGGCCGAAGAACGACCTGGCGGCCGCGGTGGGGCGGCGATCGAGCATGTCTACGAAGGGGTCGCGAAAGCGCATTTCGACACTGCGACCTGGAAAACCGTGGCGCTCTCCGATCGGGATGCCGTATCGCGCTCGATCCTGAACTCGTACTTCGCCCGCATCTCGGAAGCCGTGCGGGCAGGAACTTTCGATCAGGACGTGGACCGACACCTCTCATGGGACGCAGTGGCCCTCGACCGCCTTGCTTGGCAACAGCTCGGGAAGAGGTTGGACGAGGTCTTGGACTGGCTTCCCGAGATCGCCGTCGACGGGTCGGAGGCCGCGGTCGGCGAGACGGTGTCGGCGATCGTCGGCCTCACGTCATTCAGGTCGGCGCAGCCGGTTGACGTCCTCCTCAAAACCGCTCGTCGCAAGGAGCCATTATCAACACCCAAGAGCGAGCTTTCCCAGATCGGGATTCCGCCGAAGTTGGTAAAGGCGCTTTCGAACGGCTGGCGTTGCCGGATAGTGATGGAGCTGACCGCGCGGCCCATGAGCCCCTCGCAGTTCGTCGAGGAAATCGGCGGGTCGATATCCCACATTTCGAGATGCTTTCGAGAACTTGCAGACTGGGGCTATGTCGAGGTGATCGAAGAAAGAAAAGGCGGCAGGAACGGAGGTGGAGTCGAACGCATCTATCGCAACACCCGACGCGCCTACTTTGACACTCCTGCCTGGGAGGCTCTTCCACGGTTGGTGCGCACCGAGGTGTCACGGTCTTTCCTCAGTTCCTACCACGACCGTGTGGTGGAAGCCGTCGAAGCGGGGACGTTCGATGCCGAGACCGATCGGCATCTCTCCTGGACCCCGGTGGTCGTCGAACGACCAGGTTGGAAGCAGATCTGCACTGTCCTAGGCGAGATCCTCGACTGGCTGCCTGAGCTCGAGAACGAATCTCTCACCAGAACCCAAAGAGACCTACGCCAGCTGATTCCTGTGATGGTAGGCCTGACCTCGTTTCGCTCCCCGGGGCCGGAGAACACCGAACCGACGACCTAGCTGCGCCTTCCGATGTAGACGATCTTGTAGTCGCGGCTTTCGTCGGCCGGGTCGGAGAGGACGACCTTTTCGTCGATCTCCTGCATGCCGAGGGCGGCGAGGCAGTCGAGGCCCGCGGCCGCCATCGCCGCGCGCACCTCGGGTTCGGAGCGGTAGCGCTCGCGGTGGACGATCGGCTCGATGTCGTCGCCCTCGATCCTGGTTTCGAAGACCGATGGTTCCCCCTCGACCTCGCCGATCCCGTGCCAGGTCCAGCTGCGGCCGTCGTGTTCGACGCCGTGGCTGCCGCCCGACCAGGAGCCGGAGTCGTAGGTGCCCTTCGAGTTGACGTCGAAGAGGAGCAGGCCGCCGTCGGCGAGGTTTGCGCGCATCCGCGCCAGCGCCCGCTCGAGGTCCTCGTCTGCGAGCAGGTAGTTGACGGCGTCGTTAAGCGAGAGCACGAGCTCGAACTCGCCGTAGTCGGGAAGCTCGCGCATATCAACGACGTCGAGCTGCACCCGGTCGCCGCCCTCCTCCCGCGCCCGCTCCAGCATCCCCGCCGAGAGATCGCAGGCCCGAACCTCCCAGCCGCGGCGCAGCAGCGGCCCAAAGGCGCGCCCGGTCCCGCAGCCGACGTCGAGCGCCCTCCCCCGCTTCAGCCCGTGCTTTTCCAGCTCCGGCAGGAGGACTTCGCCCAGCCACATCTCATAGTCGTTCTGGTGGTTGAACTCGTTGTAGATCGGCGCGAAGGCGTCGTAGGTCGCGCGGGCTGGATCCCCCTCCATGCCGCCAAGCCTATACCTCGAACTCTTGCCGAATGTCGGCGCGGATATCCGTCCAGTCAGCTTCTTTCGCGGCTAGGGTGCCGCCGCTCCAACTTCCTCATCCGCTGGATGGGGTCTCGTTCAATCGACGCAGCAAAGGAGAGACGATGAGCAGGGGAATCTGGCGGCAGGCGCCGGCGCTGGCGGTTGCGATCGTGGCGCTGGTGGCGGTGCTGGCGGGGACCGTCTACGCGGCCGGGAAGATCAATGGGCACGCGATCAAGGTGAAGTCGCTGCCGGGGAACCGGCTGGCGCCGCACTCGGTGCCGGCGAACCGGCTGAAGCCGGGGACGATCCCGAGCACGCAGCTGGCGCCGGGCTCGATCCCGGGCGACCGCCTCGCCCCCGGCTCGGTGACGGGGCTGCAGGTGGACGTCTCCACCCTCGGCCAGGTGCCCTCGGCCGTCCACGCCGACACGGCCGAGTCCGCCAAAGACGCGGAAACGGCGCTCAACGCCGCCAATGCGGTCAACGCCCAGAACCTCAACGGCTACCACGCCGGCTGCAAGACGGGAACGCGGCTCTTCGCCGGCGCCTGTTGGCAGGTGGCGGCGAGCACCAGCGCCCTCAACCCGGCGGCCGCCGCCGGCGCCTGCGCCAACGAAGGCGGCGAGCTTCCCGATCCGCTGCTGCTCGCGGCGTTCTCCCAAGAGCCGAACATCACGCTGGCGGCCGGGGATGAGTGGTCGAACGACCTCACCAACCTCTCTGGACCGAACTCCTATGCGGTCGTCACGGTTTCGGCCAGCGGAGAAATCAACTACGCAGCTTTCAACGTCACCAAAAAGTTCCGCTGCGTCATCCCGCTCCTCAGCTAACGCTCGCACTCACCCGGGCGGGCAGCCGCGGCTGCCCGCCTGCTCAGCCGGTCTCGGCGTCGAGCAGGCGGCGGTAGTAGCGGTAGTCGCGGCGGTCGGGTCGCAGGTTCGAGGCCAGCGCCAGGTGGTGGCGGGCGCGGCGCTTCTGGCCGGTCTTGCTGAGGGCGCGGCCGAGGCAGAAGTGGGCGAAGTCGTTGACCGGGTGGGATTCGACCACGGCCTCGAACTCGACCGCGGCCGGGGCAAAGCGGCCGGAGCGGAAGTAGGCGCGGCCCAGCGCCTCGCGGATCGAGCTCTTCTCGGGGTCGCGGCGGGCGGCCTCGGCAAGCGGCGCGGTGGCGTGCTCGAAGTCGCCGTCCTCGAGCAGCTCGAGGCCGCGGCGGTAAAGGGTGTAAGTGGGCTCCGGAGCCCCTGCGGCGGACATGGAACAAAGTGTAGGAGGGAGACCCCGCGGACCCGGAAAAGGGCGATTTAGCAGGCCGAAAGGGTCACTTTGCTACCGTGGATGCACGGGTTCGGCGGGTCCCTCGCCGGCCCGAATCGATCTATGAGCGCAACTAGCACCGCGAAAAAATGGACCTGCGACCAGTGCGGGGTGACCGTCAGCCGTCTCGGCGGCGAGAAGGTCGAGCTGCCCGCGAGCTGGACGAACTCGGCGGAGGGCACCTTCTGCCTCCTCTGCCGGCGTGAGCGCGCCGCCCAGGCCGCCCTTGACGCCGCCCCCCAGGGCTCCGGCCTCGAGGACCGCGCCAAACTCCGCCGCGCCGCCCTGGTCGAGTTCGAGGTCCGCCGCCGCCCCGGCCACGGCAACGGTGAGATCGCCAAAGCCTGCCGCTCCTCCGTCGCCGCCGTCGTCGCAGCCCGCAAACGGCTGAAGATCCCGGCGCCGACGAACTAGCTCAGACCCGGGTCCGCTCGGCGAGGTCGCTGAGCAGGCCGGCGATGCCGTGCTCGGCGTGGACCTGGCGCTGGCGGTCGGCGCCGTTGCCGTCGCTGACGATCCGCTCGATCTCTTCGAGGGCTGCGGCGCCTCCGAGGGGGTCGGCATAGGGGCGGACTTCCTCGAGGATGGCGTGGGCGACTTCGGCGGCGGGGGCGGCGGTGCTCTCGTCGACCATGATCCGAGCCTGGAGGCCGTAGCGCTCGGCTTGGAAGTAGGACTCCTCGATCGCCTCGCGGGTGAGGCCGGGGGCGCCGGGGCGGTCGATCTGTTTCGCCGCCAGGGCCTGAATCAGGGCGGCGATCGCAGCGTTGGTCTCGGGCGCGGCCTGGACGTCCATGCCGCGGACCTCGACGGTGCCGAGGTTGGGGTGCGGACGCACGTCCCACCAGATGTAGGTGTAGTCGGAGACGCCGGCGGCGGCGATCAGCTGGTCGGCGACGCGGAGGAAGTCCTCGTAGTCGCGGAAGGCGCGCGGCAGCTCGAAGCGCGGGTAGCTGCGGACGGCGGCGGCGCGGGCGCTGGCGAGGCCGGTGTCGGCGCCGTCGCGGAAGGGCGAGTTGGCGGTCAGCGCCGCCAGCAGCGGCAGGTGGTGGCGCATCGCGTTGGCAACTGCGACGGCGGTTTCGGCATCTGGCATCCCGACGTGGACATGGAGGGCGCAGGGCGGGGTCGCCAGCAGGCCGGCGAGGTCCTTCTTCACCGTCTCGTAGCGAGCCTTCTCGACCAGCTGCGGCTCTCCCGCCTCGCCGGGATAGGTGCCCGATCCCATCAGCCGCGCCCCGGTCGCGGCGACCGCCCGCCGCACCTCGGCCAGCTCCTTCGCCGCCTGGGCGGCGTCAAGGCAGATGCCGGTCTTGAGCTCGATCTGGGTGGCGAAGATCTCGGTCGAGACGCTCCGCTGGTGCTGGAAGTCGATCTCCCCCAGCACGTCCTCGCCGGCGGCGACGAGCCCGCAGACCTCGTCGACCAGCAGCAGCTCCTCCTCCACCCCGATCGTCAGCGGCCCCGAGGTGCCGAACTTGTGCGCGGCGCGGCCCGCCCCGGTATCCGCCTTGCCGGCATCGGTCGCGCCTTTAGGCAAGATCCCCATCGTGGGGGCGAGCTACCCCGCACCGAAGCTTCCATAACCGCCCCTATCCTGGCCGGATGCGCCCAGCCGGGAAACTACGCGTGCTCGGGGAACCGGCCTACCGGCGGCTCTGGATCGGGCGGACCACCTCGCTGATCGGGGACGGAATCGCCCCGGTCGCGCTCGCCTTCGCGGTCCTCGACCTGACCGGCTCGGCGACCGATCTCGGGATCGTCCTCGCCCTCCACAGCCTCGTCCTGATCGCCCTGGTTCTGGTCGGCGGCGTCGTCGCCGACCGGATCTCGCCGCGGCGGGCGATGCTCGGCGCCGACCTCGTGCGGACGATCTCGATGGGCCTGATCGCCGCCCTGCTGCTGGCCGGGGTGGCGGAGATCTGGCAGCTGGCGCTCCTCTACGCCGTCGACGGCGCCGCCACCGCCTTCTTCAACCCCGCCTCGAACGCGATTGCTCCCCAGATCGTCCCCGGCTCCCGCCTGCAGGAGGCAAACGCGCTGCTCTCCTTCTCGCGCTGGATGGGCAAGGTCGCCGGCCCGGCGCTGGCGGGGGTCCTGCTGGCGCTCGGCTCGCCCGGCTCGGCGCTGGCGATCGACGCCGCAACCTTCGCCGTCAGCGCCGCCTGCTTGCTGGGGGTGCGGGCGCCCGGAGTCCGCCCGGAGGGAGCGGGCGAGAACTTCGTCGCCGAGCTCCGCCACGGCTGGCGCGAGTTCTCGAGCCGCAGCTGGCAGGTCGCGATCATCCTCTCGCTCTCGCTCAGCAACCTGATCTTTCCCGGCGCCTTCCTGGTGCTCGGACCAACCGTGGCCAGGGAATCCCTCGGCGGCTCCAGCGCCTGGGCGCTGATCGCCGCCGCCTGGGGCGTCGGCGGCCTGGTCGGCGGCCTCGTTGCCCTCAACATCCGCCCGCGCTATCCGCTCCTCGTCAGCGAGAGCTGCGTCCTGCTCTTCGCGCTGCCGATCTTCCTCCTCGCGATCCCCTCCGCGACCGCCGTGATCGTCGCCGGCGCCCTGGTCGGCGGCGTCACTGTCAGCATCGCCGAGATCCTCTACGAGACGACCCAGGCGCAGCAGATCCCCGCCGAGGCCCTCTCGCGGGTGACCGCCTACGACTGGCTCGGCTCGCTGGCGCTGGAGCCGATCGGCCTCGCCCTGGTCGGCCCGGTCGCGGCGGGGCTCGGCATCTCCACCACCCTCTGGCTCAGCGCCGTCGCCCTCACCCTCCTGCAAGCGGCGGTGCTGGCGGTCCCGAGCGTGCGCCGGCTGGAAGCGGTGGCGGGCGAGCCGACCCCGGTTCCGCCGCCGCGACCGATCGAGGTTGGGGACTAGAGCGTCTTCAGCACCGCTTCGGCGGCGTTGAAGCCGTTGATGCCGTGGGCGCCGGCGCCGGGCGGGGTCGCGGCGGAGCAGATGAAGACGCCGGGGATGCCGGTCCAGTAGGGGTCGGCGCCGGCGCGGGGGCGCAGGAGGGTCTGCAAGGGGGTGTTGGCGCCGGTGAGGATGTCGCCGGCGAGGAAGTTGGCGTTGGCGGCCTCGATCTCAGCGGGGGTGCGGGTGGAGGTGGCGACGAGGCGGTCGCGGAAGCCGGGGGCGAAGCGTTCGATCTGGGCGAGGATCGTCTCGGTGGCGTCGCCGGGGTAGCCGCTCGGGACATGGGCGTAGGCCCAGATCGGGTGCAGGTTGCCCTGCGAGCGCTGCGGGTCCGCGAGGTACTGCTGGCCGACGAGGACAAAGGGGCGCTCGGGCATGCGGCCGCGGTTGACGTCGCGCTCGCAGGCGGCGATTTCCCCGAAGCTGCCGGCGACGTGGACCGACCCGGCGCGACGGGCCGGCGCGTAGGTCCAGGGGATCCCGTCCTCGACCGCGAGGTCGAGCTTGAAGGCCGCGGGGCCGTGCTTGTAGCGACGGTAGGCGCGGGCGACCCGCGGCGGCAGCTGCTCCCCCGCCAGCTCGAGCACTGCCCGCGGCGCCAGGTCGAGGACGACGGCGTCGGCCGGCGGCAGCTCGGCGAGCGAGCCGACGCGGCGACCGGTCTCGATCCGGCCGCCCTGCTCGCGGACCACGGCTGCCATCGCCTCGGTGATCGCCATCGATCCCCCCTTCGCCACCGGCCAGCCGCAGGCGTGCCCGGCGCAGACCAGCGCCATCCCGATCGAGGAACTGAAGGGACGGTTGAGCGGCGCGTAGGCGTGGGCGGCGACGCCACCGAAGAGGGCGGCGGCCTCCGGCGTGCCGAGCGCCCGCGCCAGCAGGGTCGCTGGCGCTGCCGCCGGCAGACCGAAGCGGGCCAGCCGCAACGGGTGGCGCGGCAGGTGGAGGAAGGGGTGGTAGATGTCCTCAGTCAGCGGCGCGTAGCCCTTCGAGGGCGCACCGAAGATCTGCCGCCAACGCGCTCCCCCCTCTCCCAGCCCGGCCGCGGTCGCCTCCAGTGAGCGCAGCATCGCCGCCCCGGCGCCGCCATCGAGCGGGTGGGCGAGGTCGACCTCGGGCCAGGCCCACTCGAGCCCGTGGCGCCCGAGTTCCAGCTCCAGGGTGGCCGGTGCGGTGACCGCCATCGGGTGGGTGGAGCTGCACTCGTCGTGCAGCAGGCCGGGGAGGGTCAGCTCAGAGCTGCGGGTGCCGCCGCCGATGCGGGTCTCCGCCTCGAGCACCGTCACCTCCACCCCGTGCTTGGCGAGGATCGCGGCGCAGGCGAGCCCGTTCGGGCCCGAGCCGACGACGATCGCGCTGCTCATGCAGGCGATTGTCCCCGCATACCGGGGACAACTGCACCTGGTTCGTCACACTGGACCGGGAACGGCTCGCCGCCGAGCCACGGTTGGCGCTTCGCCATCTCGGCGACGTTGACGTAGCCCTCCTCGACCAGCCCCTCGGCCGCGTCCCAGATCCGGTAGCGCTGGCGCTGCACCTGGGCCGGCTGGCTCTCCAGCGTCACCACCCGTACCTCCCCCGGCGCAAAGTGGCAACGCTCCTGCACCGCCGCCAGCAGGCGCTGATCGTGGAAGTGGCCGTCGCCGAAGTTGTAGCCGAGGACGACGCCGGCGACCAGCTCGCCCTCGCGCACGTCGTAGTCCTCGATGTCGTCAACCGCCCGCGCGGTCAGCCCGTTCAGCGCCCGGCCGTGCGAGTGCATCGAGCGGAAGGCGAGACCTTTGTAGAGGAGGACGTCGATCAGCTCCGGCTCGTAGAACTTCTCCAGCTGCACGCCGACGGTCGGCGCCGCCTTGACCAGGTCGCGGTCGAGCTTCGCCTCGGCGCCCTCCCCGCCATCACCACCACGGCGGAACAGCCACTGGCTGGTCGCCCAGTTGCCGGCGTAGTAGCGCATCGAGGGCAGGAAGGAGACGAGGTCCGGCCGCAGGTTGCCGAGGACCGGCAGGCCGACGCAGACGAGGGCGAGGATGACCAGCAGCAGCGGGTCATCGACCGTCGAGAAGGGGACGCTGCCATAGTGGCCGAAGAGGAAGAGGACGCCGAAGATCATGAAGACGTTCCACTCCAGCGGCACCGCCAGCGGGAAGGTCGAGAGGATGTGGGCGTGGAAGATCACCATCCCGGCCACGGCGAGCGTCTGCAGGATGCCGCCGCTGGTCAGGATCAGGACCAGCGGCAGGGTGAACTCCATCACCGTGCCGAGGTGGGCCGCCGCGGCGCCGAAGCGCGAGGGCAACAGGTCCTCGGGGTGACTGCGGTAGAGGCGGCGCTTCATCGCCCGCGAGCGGTTCCAGGGCGTGTTGCTGATCATCACCGTGACCACGAACGGGAAGTGGCGGTTCAGCTTCGAGCTGGCGGCGCCCCACCAGATGCAGAAGAAGACGAGCTGGGCAGCGATCACCAGGTTGGTCAGCGGGAAGAGGAAGATGATCGCGAGCGTCCCGTAGATCTCCGCCCGCGCCGCCAGGAATGGAACCTTGTCGCGGAGGCCGAGGGCGCCGAGGATCGCCAGCATCACGCCGACGGCGACGGGATCGAGGCGGGCCGGCGAATCGACGCCGCCCGAGAGCAGCAGGAAGGCCAGCGCAGCGAGCAGCGCTCCATATAAGGAGACGTCGAGACAGGTCCGGGTCGTCCCCCGCGTCCCCGGCACCCGCTCCGGCCAGGGCGGCAGCCGCGTCGTCCCCGGCCGCAGCCAGTAGAGGAAGCCGCCGATCATCGGGCTGAAGCGCAGGGTCAGCGGCAGCGAGCCGGCGCCGAGCCCCAGCACCTCCCAGAGCATCGTCCAGACCACCGCCTTCTCGAAGACGATCGGCGCCGTCCAGGGCGGCCAGCCGCTGCTGGCGAAGATCAGCAGGGCGCCGAGGCCGGCGTAGGCGAGGACCTTGAAGACGTAGAGGAAGTAGACCGCGGTCGGCGTCCCGAAGCCGTTCAGCGCCCAGTCCTGGGCCAGCGGCTTGATCCGCTCCAGGTGCGGCAGCCGGCGCCACTCGGCGACCTCGAACGGCGGCGGCGCCGGGTCTAGGAGGCCCATGCGTCCAAACTTTCAAACCGGTGCTCAATCTCGGCCAAGGCGATGACGATGACTCTACGTCTTGTCTGGAGCACCGCCAACCTCCACCCCACCCCCGGGCGCGAAGCCGCTCTGGAGCGATAGCGCCGGCGCTTCGACCCCCGCCGTGTCGAAAACGTTCGGCCCTGCCGAACAAAAGCGACACTCCCTCTTCGGGGACGCACCGCTCGAGCCGCTCTCGGTGAAGCTCCTCCAAGCTGCCGGCGCCCTCTCGCTGCTGCTGATCCTCGTCGTCGCCAACTCGCTCCTGGGCGGCGGCGGCGAAAGCCCGTTCAACCCGAACCCGGTCGCGGCGGCGGCAGAACGAACGCAGGAGGCGAGCGGAATGCGCTTCGAGATGACCATGCGAGTCACTTCGGAATCGACCGCCCCGATCACGGCCCACGGCGAGGGGGCTTACAACGGAGAAACCAAGCTCGCCGAAGTCGCCTACGGCGGCACGACCTCGGATGGGCCGGGCTTGAGCTTCAGGGCGATCCTCGGGGACAGCGCTTGGTACTTCCACTATCCGAAACTGACCAGCGAATTTCCAGAAGGCAAGGAATGGATCAAGCTCGAAGGCTTCCCGGCCCAGAGCGACCAGGCCATGCTGGGGGTCGAAAGTCCCAACGAAATGCTGGAAACGGTGGGTGCCGCCGGTGCCGTCCGCCGCAGGGGGAAGGTCACGATCCGACAGCAGCCGACGACTCGCTACCAGCTGACGCTGCCGGCCGACAAGGTTCTCGAAGTGCTGCGTGCGGAGGGCAAGGTCGAAACCGCTGAGCAGCTCGAAAGCAGCCCGATCCAGCTGGTCGGACCGGTGGGAATCGAAGCCTTCATCGACAGGAACGGGATCCTTCGCCGCGTCCGCTCAATCTCGACGATCGCGGGAGGTGGGGGCACCGCCACCACCGATATGCAGATGGACTTCTTCGCTTTCGGGGTCAAGCCGGACATCCAGGTCCCGGATGAATCGGACGTCTATGACGTGACCCCGGTCCTGGAAGAAAAGCTGTCCCAGCTCGGCCAAGCCAGCTAGCTGTCGATCTCTGCCGGCCCGGCGCCCCGGCTCTCCGCTTGGCACCCTGAGGGGTATGCCCTACCGCCGCATCTTCTCCTCCCCGCACGTCCTGCCGCTGACGATCGCCTCGGTCGTCGCGCGGCTGCAGGTGGGGATGAGCGGGATCGCCTTCGTCATCTACGTCCACGACCGCACCGGCTCCTTCGGCGCCGCCGGCGCGGTCGCCGGCGCCGGCACGATCGGCCTGGCGCTGACGGCGCCGGTGCTGGGACGGCTGGTCGACCGCCGCGGCCCACGGCCGGTGCTGGTGCCGGCGGCCGCGCTGGCGGCGCTGGCCCTGGCGGGCTTGGTCGCAATCGGCGACAGCGGCGGCGGCACCGCAGCGATGATCGTCCTCGCCGGGCTCGCGGGCGCCGCGATGCCACCGGTCGGCGGGGTCCTGCGCCACCTCTGGCCCGACCTGGTCGAGGAGGAGCTGCTGGTCAACGCCTACGTCGTCGACTCGATCCTGATCGAGGCGGTCTTCGTCAGCGGGCCGCTGCTGACCGGCCTGCTGGCGGCGACCGCGGGCGCCGCCGCGGCCCTACTCGCCGCCGCCGCGCTCGGACTGATCGGGACCGTCTGGTTCGTCGCCCTGCCGCCGGTGCGCCGGGTCGAGCCGGCACCCGCGCACCAACACACCCGCGCCGGTGCCCTCGCCTCCCCCACGATCCGGCTGCTGGTCTTCACCGGCATTCCGATCGGGTCGACCTTCGGCGCCCTCGACGTCGCCGGCCCGGCGTTCGGCAGCATCCACGGCAGCTCTGCCATCGGCGGCCCCTTCGCCGCCTCGCTGGCCCTCGGGTCAGCGCTCGGCGCACTCGTCTACGGGGCGGCGCCGGAGCGCTTCGGCACCCCTGCCCAGACGACCGTCCGGCTGGCGGTCTTCCAGCCGTTGATCTGCCTGCCGCTGCTGCTCGCGCCAACCGCCGCGGTGCTTCTCGCCCTCGGCGTCCTCGCCGGCACCTTTATCGCCCCGACGATCACCGCCCGCACCCAGATCGCCCGCGAGACGATGCCGCCCGGCACCGGCACCGAGGTCTTCACCTGGCTCTCGCTTTCGCTGATGATCGGCGCCGGCGCCGGCTCGGCCGTCGCCGGCCCCGTCGTGCAAGCGGGCGGCTGGCGCGCCGGCGTCGTCCTCGCCGCTGTCCTCCCCGCCCTCGGCCTGCCCTTCCTCCTCAGCCGTCGGCGGCTACTGGCGGCGCAGGTGCCAGCGGTAGTCGAAGCGGACCCGCGCGCCCATCAGGCCGTTGTCGACTAGGCCGGGCTCGGGGAGGCGGGCGACCAGGCGGTAGCGTCGCTGCGCCCCCGTCGGCAGGTTGCCCAGGTGCAGGGTCGGCATCGCGATCAGCGCTCCGCGGTAGACGAGCTTCCCGGCGCCGTCGCTGAGGTCGTGGACCCGCAGCCGCAGCGCTGCGGCCAATGAGGCTCCGCCCGCACCCAGGCGCTCACTCAGATGGCTCCGCGACAGCTCGAGGCCGGCGGGCGGGCCCAGGTTTTCGATCGTCAGGCTGCCGGCGACCTTGCCGCCGGGGCGCAGCGCGGGAGCCTCGAGGATTGCCGCTCCCCCGCGCGAGTCGGCGATCCGCAGCGCGCCGGCGGCTGCGGCCCCCACGCCCAGCGGCCGGTTTTCTCCCAGCCGCGGCTGCGACCAGGCGAGCGCGGCGACCACGAGGACGAGCAGCTGCGCCAACGCGGCCGCGATCACGGTCTTGCGGCCAGGTTGCGCACGCATCAGAAGTCCTTGTCGGCCGCTCCCGACTCCGTCACCGCGGTGGTCGAGGCGGCGTTGCCGGCCGGATCGGTGGCCGAGGCCGAGGGGGTCCAGGTCATCGTCCCGGTGGCCGCCGCGGTCGTCGCCGCCGCTGACTGGGTGCCGAGCGTGATCGTGATCGTGTTGCCGCTCATCGCCATCGAGGAGGCGGTGCCGGTGGCGCCGAAGGTGATGCTGGCGCTGGTGTAATCGGTGCGGCCGAGGTTGACGCTGCCGAGCGGCAGCTGGGTCGCGTTGGTCGCGTTGTAGACGGTGACCGTGTCGTTGGCGCTGCCGCTGCCATTGTTGAGGCGGAGGACAACGGAGGTGGAGGCGCCGCTCCAGCCTGCCAGGATCGAGTTCGGGTCGATCGCCTTGCTGAAGGTGAAGGCGACCGTGTCCCCGGCCTGCGCCAGCCCGCTGGTCGTGCCGACGCTGGGGGTCTGGACGTCGGTGCCGGTCGGGCCGGTGTTGTCAACGGTGACGGTGAAGCCCGACTGGGTCTTCGAGTTTCCGGCGACGTCGGTCAAGGTCAGCGAGTAGGAGTAGGTGCCGGCGGCGAGGCTGGTGCTGGCGGTGAGCGCGGCGCTGCGGTAGCCGTAGCTGACGCCGTTGGCGTTAAAGCTGCCGGCGCTGAGGGCGACCGCGGTCGAGCCGGTGGTGAGCGAGCTGACATTGGCGGTGATCGTGGCGACGCCGCTGGCCGGGTTGCCGGTGTCGCTGGCGTTGGCATAGACGTAGTAGGTCGCGCCCTTCTTGATCTGCCCGGCGATGCCGCCGGCGGTCTTGCCGATCGTCGCCGCGCTGGCGCTGGGGGCGCGGAAGTCGGTGGCGGCGGTGATCGAGTTGCCGGCGTTCGGCGCCTTCGAGGTGAAGTTGCCCCAGACGCTCGGGCGCGCGAGGGCGGCGGCCCCGAAGAGGACCGCCGCGATCGCCGCCGCCGCCATCGCCGGCCGTGTACTCACAGCGCTCCGGCCTCCGGCGGCCGCGACTCCGGGGCCGGCCGCCAGATCCGCACCAGCGCCGCCCAGAGCAACAGCAGAGCCGGGATCGCGATCAGGGCCAGCCGCGCCGGGCCGCTGTCGACCCAGGAGAGGGCATAGCCGATCTTCGGGATCCGGTAGGCGACGCGGCCGATGCTGCCGCCGGCGGGCACCCGCCAGTGCTCGGTCGAGGTGTTGGCGTCCCCGCGGGTGACGAAGGCGACCTCGTCGCCGGTCGCCCGCACCGACTGCACCCGGTGGGAGAAGAGTTTGCCGGTGCCTTCCGGGTCGACGAAGGTGACGACGTCGCCGACCCGGGCGCTGAGCGGCGAGATCGATTTGGTGACGACGACGTCGCCGGTTTCGATCGCCGGCGTCATCGAGCCGGATCGGACGGTGAAGGAGCGGTAGCCGCCGAGCTGCGGCGCCACCGCTGCGAAGAGGGTCCCGAAAAGCAGCCCGAGCCCGATCCAGAGGACGAGCATGCGCAGCCGGCGCAGCGCCTTCATCGCAACGGTTCCTCCACCGGTTCGAGAGCGACGGCGACCTTGCGGCCCTCGTAGCCGGTCTCGATTTCGGCCGGGATCCAAGCCACCGCGGCGACCCGCGCCGCGCCGCCCGGTTGCAGCCGCACCGCTTCGTCAGTTCCTTCCCGCAGCGCCTGCAGGGTCCCTTCAAAGAGGACGACGTCGCGGCTTTGCAGCCGCACCTGCGCGGTTCCGTCGAGCGCGGTCGAGCTCGGCTTCGCCCGCAGCCGCACCGCCAGCGCCTCGCCGGTCTGGTTGCTGAGGGTGAAGCCTCCCCGGGCGTGGCTGCCCGGGCGCATCGGCCCGCTCGTCAGCAGCGCCTTGGGCGCCGCCGGTTCCGCCGCGACCGCGCCATCGAGGGTCGCCGTAAAGCGGAGCGAGGCGGGCAGGACCCCACCGTGCCCGCCAGCGGGACGCGCGGCGACGATCAGCGCCGCGACCAGGCCGAGCCCGATCGCGGCGCCGATGGCGCGAGTGAACCTGTCAGTAGCGGAGGTGCTCATGACAGCTCCTTGTCGTTACCTGCTCAGCCGCTACTGGTTGCGGGCCTCCCAGGTGAACGTGTGGGCACCGGTGGTGGCTCCCTGTGCGGCTTCCGGGGCGCTCGACTGCAGCGACGCGGTGACCTGGTAGATGACCGATTCGTTGGTCGCCCATTTGGTCCCGGTGCCGGGGAAGTCGACGACGCCATTGGCGTAGCTGTTTTTGGTCGTGGCGAAGTTCGCCAGGGTTCCCGTGTAAAGGGCGCCGCCGGAGTCGGCGACGAAGCCGGTGCAGCTTGGGAAGGTCGGGGTGGTCTGGGTGCCGGGCGTGATCGTCAGGTCGACGTACTGCCCAAGCGCGCCGATCGTGCTCGTGGTGTAGATGTGGACATCGGCGTCAAGGCTGCCGGTGTAGGTGACTTTGATGCACTTGCTGACCGATTCGCCGGGTTTGGCGTTGGTCAGGCTGTACATGGCGGCGCCGGCGTCGTTGTCAGCGATCGCCACGGTGCCGGCGGTGATCGTGTTGCCGGCGTTGGTGGTGGTGGCGCTGAAGGCGCCGAACACGCCCATCGCGGCGAGGCTGCCGAGAGCGCCCACGCAGAGCGCCGTCAACAGGACTTTCGTGGTGGTTTTCACTGCGTACCTCCTTGGTGGTTCACTCGTGCGCGGCCCTTCGCCGCTGCGCGCGAGATCGGAGGCTCAGGTAGGAGGTACGTCCGGGTTCTGTCTGAAACGCGTATGAATCGCTCAGGCAGCGCCTGAACTGGACGGATGTGCGATGCGGTAGCGGTAGCCGAAGCCGCGCACGGTCTCGATCGGGTCGACCCCCGCCTCGCCCAGCTTGCGGCGCAGGTAGCTGACGTAGAGCCGCACCTGATGCGGGTCGGCGTCGGCGTTGCCCCAGACCTCCTCCAGCAGCTGCAGCTGGCTGACGACCTGGTTGCGGTTGCGCATCAGGAAGGCGAGCAGCCGGAACTCGGTCGGCGTCAGCACCACCTCCCTGCCGTCGACCTCGACCCGGCGCCCGGCCCCGTCGAGCCGGACCGTCCCGTCCTCGAGCGTCTCCCCCTCGCCGCCTGGACGGTCGCGCCGGCGCAGCAGGGCGTTGATCCGGGCGACCAGCTCCTCGCTGCCAAACGGCTTGGTCACGTAGTCGTCGGCGCCCCCTTCCAGCCCCCGCACCTTCTGCACCTGCTCGCCCTCGGCGGTCAGCATCAGCACCGGCACCTCGCTGAGGTCGCGGATCCGCGCCAGGACCTGCCAGCCGTCGAGCTCAGGCAGGCCGACGTCGAGCACGACCAGGTCCGGCCGCTCCTCGAAGAAGTAGCGCACGCCGGCACGCCCATCCGCCGCCTCGCTGGCCCGCATTCCCGCCCGCTCGATCAGGGCGACGACCAGGCTGCGGATGTCGGGGTCGTCCTCGATCACGAGGATCATCGCCTTGGACACGGTGTAAGCAATAGCCGATCGGAAGGTCGGAAGACCCCGGGGTCGAAGTTCTCGGGCGTGAGCGACGTCAGCGAGCGGCTAGCGATCGAGGAGATGCTGGACCTGCGGGGGCCGATCGTCTCCAACATGGGCGAGGGCGTCTGCCTCGTCACCACCGGCAACGAACGGATCGTCTTCGCCAACCCCAGCTTGGAGCGGATGCTCGGATACGGGCCGAACGAGCTGGTGGGCCGTCGCGCGGTCGAGGTGATGGTGCCCGAGGACCTGACGCCCGCGGAGGCGGCCGAGCGCGAGGAGGCCAGGCAGTGCTTGAAGGAGCAAGGGCACTGCAGCTACGAAGGCCGGCGCGTACGGCGGGACGGGACGACGATCTGGTGCCAGACGACGACTACCACCTTCGAGCATCCTCGCTACGGCCAGGTGTGGGTGGCGGTGCAGCAGGACGTCAGCGAGGAGCGGCGTGCCCGCCAGGCGGCGGCGGAGCTGGAGCGGGCGAAGTCCGAGTTCCTCAGCTCGATCTCCCACGAGCTGCGCACGCCGCTGACCTCGATTCTCGGCTACGCCGCCCTGCTGCGGGAAGACACCGCCGAGCTGCCGGAAGCGGGCGAGCACATCAACGTGATCGAACGCAACGCCCGCCGCCAGCTGCGCCTGGTCGAGGACCTGCTCAGCATCGCCCGCATCCAAGCGGGCGAGTTCGAAGTGAACCGCTGCCCGGTCGACCTCGCCGAGGTGGTCCGGCTCGGAGTCGAGGCGATGCGGCCGGCGGCGGACGAGGCGGGCTTGCGGCTCGAGTGCGATTGCGAGCCCCCGGTGCGGGTCTGCGGCGACGCCGACCGCCTCGACCAGGTGCTGGCCAACCTCCTCTCCAACGCGATCAAGTTCACCCCGGCGGGCGGGCGGGTCACGGTCGCGCTGACCACGACCCCGGAGGAGGCGGTGCTGACAGTCACCGACACCGGGCCGGGGATCCAGCCACGGGAGCGCGCTCGCCTCTTCGAGCGCCTCTTCCGCGGCGACGAGGTCCAGCGGCTGCAGGTCTCCGGCACCGGCCTCGGGCTGGCGATCGCCCGCTCGATCGTCGAGGCCCACGACGGCACGATCGAAGCCCGCGCCGACCCCGAGTGCGGCGGCGCGACCTTCGAGCTGACGCTGCCGCTGCTCGAAGGGGATTAGCGCGTCGGGGCTGGTCGCCTGGTCGACGAATTCAGCGGCGCTGTCGGCGTCCTCGAAACCCCAGACGCCGGCGACCACGTCGTGCCGGGCTCGGCGTCGTTGTAGACCATCTGGCCGGTCAGGATCAGCGGCTTCGAGAGACCCGACTCGGTCATGACGCCGCGGACCGCGGCCCGGCCTTCCCCTTCGTTCTGCGTCTTCGCAGCAGCGTCGGCGATCGCATTCGACGGCCCGGCCCCACCGTCCTCATCCCTCCGGACCAGGCGACGACGGCGAGCCAAGACGGTCAGGATCGCGAGCCCGACACCAAGCAGCAAGAGCGGTCGCCGCCGCGGCGGCTTGCCAGAGGAACTGGGAGTACAGTCAGATCCGGTAGAGCGCCGCAAGGGCTATCTGCCCATACCGCTACGGGGATTCGAACGCTGGTTTCACGGCTGAGAATCCGGAGAACTCCTTGCGGTTGATTATGGGTCGAGCACTCACCTTCTCTCCCTTCGCAGATAGAGCTCGACGGGGCATCCGACCGGAGCCCCGGCATCAGGGCCCTCTTGAAGCACATAAATTGTGCTCGCTTAGGGCTGCGTTGGTTCCTAAGTTTCTCTCTAGCCCCATTTCTCAACTCTGTTGTTGCCTGGGTCGGTGATGTATTGGGCTCCGCCGGAGGTCGCGGTAACACCGCGGGGGGCCGAGAATTGCCCCGCTCCGGAGCCGAGGTTGCCGAACTGGCGCTGATATTCGCCGGCGGTGCTGAACTGCTGGACCCGGTTGTTGCCTTTGTCGACCACCGAGAGTTTGCTGCCCACGAGCGCGACGCCTGCGGGTTCCTGGAACGCACCGTTGCCTGAGCCCTGGGTGCCGAACATCGTGGGGGCCGAGATGCTCCAGTTCCCTGGTTCGACCAGCGGTGGCGAGAGTTTCATCTGGGTCACGCGATTGAGTGCGCTGTCGGCGGCCCATGCGTTCCCCGAGGCGTCGGCGCTGATGCCGGTGGGGCTGCGGAAGGCGCCGCGTTCGGTGCTTTCGCACGGGTTGCCGTTAAGGGTGGAGCCCTTCTGCTGGGCAAGGAAATACTTACCGTTTCCGGAGGTTTCGGTGAAGACCTCCACGGCGCAGTTGCCGGGATCGGTCACCCAGACGTGGCCTTCGGAGCCGATTGCGAGGCCGTAGGGTTCTTTGAGGTGGTCGACCGGGTTGAGGACCGTCCCTTCGTTGATCCCGACCTGACGGATGAAGGTTCCGGAGGAGTTGAACTCCTGCAGGCGGCCGTTGCCGGCGTCGGTGACCCAGATATTGCCCGCCGAGGTGACCGCGACGTCTCGAGGTTCGAGGAACTGGCCGTTGCCGGATCCTTTCGATCCGAACTGGCTCAGGTATTGCCCCGAGGCGTTGAATTTCTCCAGGCGGTTGTTGCCGCGGTCGACGACCCAGACGTTGCCGCTCGCATCGACGGCGACGCCGCCGGGACCATTGAACTGGCCGTTGCCTGAGCCGGCCGAACCGAAGGCGAAGTCATAGGGCGGCCCGATCGTGGAGAAGGTGCGGTCCTGGCCGTAGACGGTCCCTTCGCCGCTGATTGCAACGACCCGGAAGTGGTAGGTGGTTTCGGCTTTCAGGCCGGTAAGGAGCTGGCTCTTTGCAACCGGGTCTGCTCCCGAACCGACGCTGCCCGGGCTCGCCGGGGCTTTGCTGTAGTAGGAGGTGGTCATCCCGTATTCGAACTGGTAGGTGGTCGAGCTCCCGGCTGGGTTGACCGTCGCGTTCAACGTCGCTTCGGTTGCTTTGACGGCGGAGGCTGGATCGGTCGTGGCTTCGGGAAGCCAGGGCTGGTTCCAGCGCTCGATCCGGTTGTTGCCGAAGTCCGAGACGTAGATCGTCCCGCCGCGACCGGCCCCGACGCCCCGGGGTCCTGAGAGCTGCCCAGCACCCGAACCGACGGAGCCGAAGGTGGCGAGCCATTCGCCTTCGGGGCTGAACTGTTGGACCCGGTTGTTGCCTTGTTCGGCGACAAGGACGTTGCCAGAGGGTTTGACGGCGACCCCGTAGGGCGCGTTCAGCTGGCCGGCGCCACTACCGGCTGCGGCTACCCGAAGGTAGGTCTGGCGCGTGTGGAGGCCGCCGGGCAGTTCAATTTCGCTGTTCTCGCAAAGCCAGTTGTTGACGCTGTCGACGACGAAGACGTTGCCTGCCTGGTCGGTGGCGACGCCCGCAACTCCGGCGAATTCACCTTCCCCGGGGAGCCCGCCGGGGCCGTCGAAGGAGCCGAGGTGGTGACCTTCGATGCCTTCTTTTTCCTGGAAGTGATCGACGTTTTGGTCTCCGCTGTCACTGACCCAGATCGTTCCCTGCGGATCAACCGCGATGCCCTGAGGTTTGACGAGGAAGTCTTTCCCGAACGTGCCTTCGGGTCCCGCGCCGATCTGCTGCAGGTATGCGCCCTGCTGGGTGAACTGCTCGATCCGGCCGTTCCCCGAATCGGCGACCCAGAGGGTTCCGTTGGGACTGAGCGCCACCGCGGTCGGTGCGAGCAGCTGCCCGGGCGAGCTGCCTTTGGCCCCGAACTGGAGAAGGAATTCCCCTTTGGGGCCGAACTTCTCGATCCGGTTGTTGGCGCTATCGGCGATCCAGACGTTGCCGCTGGAATCGACGGCTTGGCCCATCGGCCCGTTCAACTGGCCTGCGCCGGACCCGAAGGAGCCGAAGGAGAAGTTATAGGTCGGGGTGACGGCGAGGGTGGTGAAGGTCTTGTCGCGGCTGACGGTGGTCCCTTCGCCGTTGGTGGCCACTAGGCGGTAGTGGTACCGGCGTTCGGGCTTCAGGCCGGAGATCGACGCGCTGACCGGGACGAGCTGAGTCGCGGTGGCGATCTGGCCGTCGGGAACCGGGACGCTCGAACCGTAGGCTTCGGTGGGTCCCCATTCGAAGCGGTAGCTCGCCGGTTCCCCCTGCGGGTCAATCGAGCCGTGGAGCGTGCCGCTAGTCGAGGTCCTGTTGGTAGCGGCTTCGATCTGCACGATCGGCCGCCAGTCGGGGGTCGTGAATTCGACTACCGAACTTAGGATGGTCCGTTGTCCGGTAACAAGATTTTCACTTAAGACGCTACTAGATTCGAGTTCTACGCGGTAGGTCCTGTTCCCTTTCAAACCTCCTACCGATCCAGTGACCGGAACGCTCCCGAGGTTCGACCCCGCACTTTCTTTTGAAGCAGGCACCCGTTTGGCATATTCGGGCCCAGTCACGCTGAACTGGTAGTCAGCAGCGTAACCAGCCGGAGTGACCGACCCAGCGAGTTGAGCTTCCCGGCTTACCGTAACCGCTGGTTGCGAAACCAGACTGGCGTAGCGGGTGGGGGCCGCATCATTGACAGTGCACCATTCCTGGAACTGAGATTTTGCAGCAAGGAAGTCGTCATACAGGGGCTTCACCGCGATACCAGGAGACACTTCAACACCGGGATACGCGGAGCAGAGGTCCGCAACCTCGGTCTCGCTTTCAGCATCGTTCGCCCACCCTGGGGATAGACCCGGATTTCGATGCCAAGGAACCGGGTCCGTAGCAGCCTCAGCCCACTCATGCGATGCTGTCATTTGCAGTCCTGCCCCAGCAGAGCGATTTTCCCTACAGCCAACGAAACTTCCATCCGGAAACGGATCGAAGGCGAGGGTGGTTCCAAGTTCGAGAATATAGTGATGCCATCCACACCCGGTCACAACTTCAGAGTTATAGCTTGCCCCGGGTCCCGGAAGAACGAAGTACTGATCATCAAACCGAGCTCCAGGCCAACCCTGATTAGCGATCGAATTTCTTAGCTCGCCGATCATCGACTGCTCAGTGACGTTACTCGGCGAGGCAACCGAGGTATCCGTATAAGAGGTGAGGTCGACTTCTGGGCTAACCGGACCAGCGCGGTCAAAATATTGCGTCACGATGCCCGCGTACCCGGAATTGGGAAGCCACCGAAAGAAATTGACTAGATCGGTACGTGCTCCGGGGTGTTCGTTCCAGCTGCTTCCCCAGAAAATGAGGTACACATGCGTTCGATGTTGAACTAACCCCCCCATCCAGCGAAGGGGCGCGGAAGCGGGGGGCGCAGTAGGTTCGCTGGCCAACGGGACAGAGCGGGGTTCTGCTTCATTCGCCGATGAGTAATCGATATTCGGCGAGGGTGGCATAGGGATGAAATGAATGGGTTGGCCCTTAGCCCATGCCGGCACTTCGGAGGGTAAGGCTAGGCCTTTGCTGTCCCGGGCTTCCTGAACGCCGACCGATTCGGGCGACGGTTGAGCTTCCGGGGCGGTCGCACCGTCGGTTGCACCCAAAACTGCAGCTGGAGAATACCCGGCAAGCGCAAGGGCACAAAAGAGCCCGATGGTTCCAAGCCATTTCCCTCGGAGGCGGGCCTTTTGGGTGTGCATCACGGACATCTCGCATCCTCTCTTTAACCGATTGAAGGTTTCGACCGCACGCCGATCAGTTCGCATCCTCTCTAGCCCCATTTCTCAACTCTGTTGTTGCCTGGGTCGGTGATGTATTGGGCTCCGCCGGAGGTCGCGGTAACACCGCGGGGGGCCGAGAATTGCCCCGCTCCGGAGCCGAGGTTGCCGAACTGGCGCTGATATTCGCCGGCGGTGCTGAACTGCTGGACCCGGTTGTTGCCTTTGTCGACCACCGAGAGTTTGCTGCCCACGAGCGCGACGCCTGCGGGTTCCTGGAACGCACCGTTGCCTGAGCCCTGGGTGCCGAACATCGTGGGGGCCGAGATGCTCCAGTTCCCTGGTTCGACCAGCGGTGGCGAGAGTTTCATCTGGGTCACGCGATTGAGTGCGCTGTCGGCGGCCCATGCGTTCCCCGAGGCGTCGGCGCTGATGCCGGTGGGGCTGCGGAAGGCGCCGCGTTCGGTGCTTTCGCACGGGTTGCCGTTAAGGGTGGAGCCCTTCTGCTGGGCAAGGAAATACTTACCGTTTCCGGAGGTTTCGGTGAAGACCTCCACGGCGCAGTTGCCGGGATCGGTCACCCAGACGTGGCCTTCGGAGCCGATTGCGAGGCCGTAGGGTTCTTTGAGGTGGTCGACCGGGTTGAGGACCGTCCCTTCGTTGATCCCGACCTGACGGATGAAGGTTCCGGAGGAGTTGAACTCCTGCAGGCGGCCGTTGCCGGCGTCGGTGACCCAGATATTGCCCGCCGAGGTGACCGCGACGTCTCGAGGTTCGAGGAACTGGCCGTTGCCGGATCCTTTCGATCCGAACTGGCTCAGGTATTGCCCCGAGGCGTTGAATTTCTCCAGGCGGTTGTTGCCGCGGTCGACGACCCAGACGTTGCCGCTCGCATCGACGGCGACGCCGCCGGGACCATTGAACTGGCCGTTGCCTGAGCCGGCCGAACCGAAGGCGAAGTCATAGGGCGGCCCGATCGTGGAGAAGGTGCGGTCCTGGCCGTAGACGGTCCCTTCGCCGCTGATTGCAACGACCCGGAAGTGGTAGGTGGTTTCGGCTTTCAGGCCGGTAAGGAGCTGGCTCTTTGCAACCGGGTCTGCTCCCGAACCGACGCTGCCCGGGCTCGCCGGGGCTTTGCTGTAGTAGGAGGTGGTCATCCCGTATTCGAACTGGTAGGTGGTCGAGCTCCCGGCTGGGTTGACCGTCGCGTTCAACGTCGCTTCGGTTGCTTTGACGGCGGAGGCTGGATCGGTCGTGGCTTCGGGAAGCCAGGGCTGGTTCCAGCGCTCGATCCGGTTGTTGCCGAAGTCCGAGACGTAGATCGTCCCGCCGCGACCGGCCCCGACGCCCCGGGGTCCTGAGAGCTGCCCAGCACCCGAACCGACGGAGCCGAAGGTGGCGAGCCATTCGCCTTCGGGGCTGAACTGTTGGACCCGGTTGTTGCCTTGTTCGGCGACAAGGACGTTGCCAGAGGGTTTGACGGCGACCCCGTAGGGCGCGTTCAGCTGGCCGGCGCCACTACCGGCTGCGGCTACCCGAAGGTAGGTCTGGCGCGTGTGGAGGCCGCCGGGCAGTTCAATTTCGCTGTTCTCGCAAAGCCAGTTGTTGACGCTGTCGACGACGAAGACGTTGCCTGCCTGGTCGGTGGCGACGCCCGCAACTCCGGCGAATTCACCTTCCCCGGGGAGCCCGCCGGGGCCGTCGAAGGAGCCGAGGTGGTGACCTTCGATGCCTTCTTTTTCCTGGAAGTGATCGACGTTTTGGTCTCCGCTGTCACTGACCCAGATCGTTCCCTGCGGATCAACCGCGATGCCCTGAGGTTTGACGAGGAAGTCTTTCCCGAACGTGCCTTCGGGTCCCGCGCCGATCTGCTGCAGGTATGCGCCCTGCTGGGTGAACTGCTCGATCCGGCCGTTCCCCGAATCGGCGACCCAGAGGGTTCCGTTGGGACTGAGCGCCACCGCGGTCGGTGCGAGCAGCTGCCCGGGCGAGCTGCCTTTGGCCCCGAACTGGAGAAGGAATTCCCCTTTGGGGCCGAACTTCTCGATCCGGTTGTTGGCGCTATCGGCGATCCAGACGTTGCCGCTGGAATCGACGGCTTGGCCCATCGGCCCGTTCAACTGGCCTGCGCCGGACCCGAAGGAGCCGAAGGAGAAGTTATAGGTCGGGGTGACGGCGAGGGTGGTGAAGGTCTTGTCGCGGCTGACGGTGGTCCCTTCGCCGTTGGTGGCCACTAGGCGGTAGTGGTACCGGCGTTCGGGCTTCAGGCCGGAGATCGACGCGCTGACCGGGACGAGCTGAGTCGCGGTGGCGATCTGGCCGTCGGGAACCGGGACGCTCGAACCGTAGGCTTCGGTGGGTCCCCATTCGAAGCGGTAGCTCGCCGGTTCCCGCTGCGGGTCAATCGAGCCGTGGAGCGTGCCGCTAGTCGAGGTCCTGTTGGTAGCGGCTTCGATCTGCACGATCGGCCGCCAGTCGGGGGTCGTGAACGTTAGTTCTGAACCACCGGCGCTCCCCGAGGCGTTCGTGGCAAACATCCGATAGTGGTAGCTGCTGTCTCCTTTGAGGCCATGCAACGTCACGCCCAAGGACTGTTTCTGATAGCCAGAGCCCACGGACACATGTTCTGAGTCAGCTTCATAACCCGAACCACGCCCAAACTGCACCCAGGCAGACGTGTCCATTCCGTTTGGGTCAACACTACCTTCGACCCTCGCTTCGTGCAAACCGACGGTGGCCGACCCTTCAGTCCAGACAGCCGGCGGGGCACCGGCTCGAGGCGCAACTTGAACTCCTACGAGGTCAGTGTCTTCAGTAATCTCGCTGTAGTAGTCGACGTTCCCGGGGCATTCTGGGAGTTCATCATCGGCAAACGAAGTTATGCCGAGAGCGCTATTACCGCTGTAGACGGGACCGCCGCTGTCGCCACCCCCGTTGCATATGTTCGCCCCGGCCAAGACACTGAGATCGTTAATGGCGATCGGGCCTTCGACCGGGTCTTCATACGCGAGGTCGACATCGACTTCTGAGACCGAACCGCAGCTCGATCCCGTGCCAATGCCCGACTTACAAGCGAACTCTCCCACATAGCTTGGTGATTCCGAGGTTATAGACACATGCGGCCGTTTCACGGACACCACTTGGCCCGTTTCCCATTCAACCACCTCAGTGGGCCAGGGTTCAACATCCCACCATGAGCTATTAGCTTTGATTTTTCCTAGATCGTGGCCGCTAGCACGCCAGTAGGTTTTTTCGACCGGCCCGATCAGCTTTTCTTCTTGCTGGCCCTCATCCTCCGCCGAATACTGAGCATAGCCATACGTGCAGTGCCCGGCCGTAAGGATAAACCGATTCGAAAACGTATTGCCGACTGCCTTAAACCCAGCAGAGCATCGGCCCACCGCATTGGGTGGTCCAATTTCGACACCACCTCGTAACGGGCGACTGCAGTTCTGCCCCCATTCTCCGCAGTCAACCGGGGTAGGATGACTGTCCCTGCTGCCCTGCAACCTCGCGGTGCCGTCCGGCAGAGAGTCGATGGCCTCGTTCACCTCGGCAAGTCTCCGTTTTTCGACGTCTCCCCGGAGGTGGGCTACCACGGTATTACTGCGTGGATCGATCGACGTCGCGACGCGACCCTCCCCCATCGCTACGGGCATCCGTGCGTCGAGTACCTCTTGGGCGCTTTCGAGGCTCTCCCAGCTTCGGCTGACGGACTGGAATCTGAAATCGCCATTCTCCATCCCGATTTCCGCAAGTGCCTGGGCCACGTCAGCCCTGTCTTGGACCGGAAGCAATGGCACCACAAAGTGACCAATTTCGTTGTCAAACCAGACACCTGCGAAATCAGCTCCCTCCCGGTTCCTGAGGAGTTCAACGATGGCAATCCCGTCACTCTGAAGCGCCAACTGCCGTTCAGCCGTCGCCGCGGAGACACCGAAGTCCGATATGTAAGCTTCGAGCTCCGGCGTTATGCGGGGCCGGACCTGGGTCGAAGGTTCCGTTGCGGCAAGAGCGGACGAGGGGGAAAGGGCGAGGGCTAGCACCAGAAGGAAGACATGGGCTATCACACATCGCGATACACGCCTATGCCTCGTGGTTTTCCGATCTGACTCAGCAGCCAACGGTCCTCCCTGCGGTTGCATTTTCTGTGACCGAAACTCGTCAATACCGCACGTGTACCGAACGCGCGACGGCCCTAAACAATGACCGAGGGAGTTTCGTACCTAAAGCACGGCTATCGAGGGCCGAAAAACACCTTGAAGGTCGCCTTGCGGTCATTCCTAGGTTGTGGCGATGCAGTGCAGTTCAAGCCCCATGCCCTTCCATTAATGATGCGTCCCAAAGCAGCGGCCCCGCATCCTTTCGGCCGCTGCGGGGCGACTATAAACACGCCTGTTCGTAGATACAACCTCAGTTTTTAGTAACGCACATTTCGAGACTCCAATGCTGCTTCAGAGCTCGGGGATGTCGGCACCGAGAGGGCTCGAAGGGGAGCTACCTCCTCGGCCTTTCAAGGAATCACCATGGCCCTGATCTGGCCGCGCCCCTGGCGGCGTCAATCGTTCGGGCTTAACTCAACACACACCAGTACCCACCGGTTACCAGACCGGAGCCGGACTGCGCTGCGCCAACGAAGTCGCGACCTTCAACCGTCGCCACTTCAGCACCGTCGCCCTTGACGTGAAGTCGCCGTCGAGTTGCGGCGGTAAGCGGTCCGCGGGCTAGGTCGGATGCGACCTCACCGATGGCGGCAGCACGTCCGGCGAGGGGAATCACAAGGATTTGGCAACAGCGCTGAAAAAGCGCGTCGGTCCCATCGGGTCGTCCGACCCCAGGCTTTCGCATGTCACGCCCGAATCCTGCTGCCAGAAACGTCGCCGGAAACGAGGCTCATAGCATCATCACGGATGAGATCGGCTCTCCAGAGCCATACCGCTACGGGGATTCAAACCCCGGTTTACGAACTGAGAATTGCCTCTGCGGAGCCATTTGCGGCCGATCTAGACCCGCTTTGTCCAGCTGGTTCAGTTGCAGGCAGGCGTGAGGCACGGAACGCACCTTGGACGCAAGGCGGCATCGCTGGCGGTTTTGGGATTACTGTCCATGCTGGCGTTATTGCCCGCGAGCGCAGCGGCACATGGCCGGGCGAGTTTGTCTTGGTCGTTTCCCCACAAAGACAGTGAAGGGGCAACGATTGGCTTTACCTGGCATGGGCGTAATCTGGGGCGAGGACATCGCCTGGTTGTGCAAAAACCCGAGGAACTGCTCACATATGGCGGACGATCCTGCGGTTGAGCAGCAATAGCGGCTCGGCGGAAATACCTGGCGTGGCGCTTGGCAAATACAGGTTTCGGAGCGGGCAGGGCTTGGCAAAAACGGGTCGAGCGAACCACACGTAAAGAAGCTGCCGCACATCTCGTACCACATCCGAGTACTTAGTGACTACGGTCTGATTCGGCTCGTGGACTCGCGCCCCGTTCGCGGCTCGACGGAGCATTTCTATGAAGCCGTCGGCCGGATGATGCTCGACTTAGAGGAATGGTCAAAGCTCCCGCCGAGCGCAAAGAACGATGTCAGCATCGCGGCAGTAGAAGAAGCGTTCGGCCTCGCTGGCAAAGCTCTCGCCGCGGGCACCTTCGACAGCTTCAATGAGCGCGCAGTTATTAACATGACGCTGCGGCTTGACGAACACGGTTTCAAGCAACTCGCCGAGGAGATCACCGACTTTGCCCTGGAACGCTGCCAGCAGTTGCAGGCCGAAGCTGCCGGCCGCGTCGATGGCCATATGAGCAGGCTCATGTTCTCCACCGGCTCATTTCTGCATTACGAGTCTCCACCCCCGAAGCGACCAAAGCGAAAGAGGTCATGAAGACGAAGCGCCGCGATTCCGTCGCCCACGCCCTCAATCACGAACTGCGCCAGCTGGTAGTCAAAACTGCCCTGGCACCACCATGAACCGCTAATGGCGGAGCGCGTCCACAGGGATTAGGTCGATGATCGCCGCATCACCCCGGCGCAGATCGTTTTACCACGTCGGCGGCTTGAGCGGGATGGCATCGTGACCGTTGACTCCTCCGCGACGGACGCCCCAGAGCGGCCTCCCATCGTCCTCTCTGGTCCTAATAGCGGCGAGGCGGTGCGCCGCATGGAGTTGCCACCGAAAGCCCCTGAGGGTCGATAGCCCCAGGCGAGTCCACGAGGGCCCGATCCGCCAGTGCGCCACTCAAACCACCCGGAATCAACCGGAGATAATCGAACTCGATTCCGCATCAGCAAGCGGAATCTCGCTCCGTGCCTGCCGACTCGCAGGCCTCCGCCCTGTAGTAGGTAACCCCAGAACCGCCCCTCCTCCGCGGAGGGGCGTTTCTGTTGTCCTGGCCTTGGCAAGCGTGCCGTACGCCACCGAGGCTGACCAGGCAGCCCCTCCTACAGCCCCCGCCAAGGAAGGCTGCTGTCACCCACCCACGATCAGCTTGCAAAAGCCTCTGAGACCCGCCGAGCCGCTCCTGCCTTGGCTTGAATTGGAGGTAGCGCTGGGTCGTCGCGAGATCCTGATGTCCCATCCACTCCATGACCTCGCGAGAGTCGGCGGTGCGGATCGCGTGGGAGCCGCTGCGCGCCGCGCTTGCGCTCGACCTTGAAGACGTGGCCGCTGATCGCTCTGTTCGCCTGTCGCTGCATCGTGTCCCAAGTTTCTAGCACGACTTCGGGACACGTTTCGGGACATACTTTGCGATCGAGACCGCTTCGAGAACGGGAAAACCCCGCATTTGCGGGGCTTTCGTGAGGTACCGCTACGGGGATTCGAACCCCGGTTTCCGGACTGAGAATCCGGCGTCCTAGTCCCCTAGACGATAGCGGCGAGGATGCGGGGCATTTTAGCGAGACCGCTGGCGGGGGCGCGAGACGTGGGTCACAGGAAGGGCTTGGGAGGCGGCGGGGGGCAGGAGGCTCGTAAGCGGTAAATTGCCTGCTCCGCGCGGCTGTGGCGGAACTGGTAGACGCGCACGGTTCAGGTCCGTGTGGGCGAGAGCCCGTGGAGGTTCGACTCCTCTCAGCCGCATCGGCAGGCATGGCAGGGTAGGACGTGGCCCGACAGGGCTTGGCGCGTCTAGAGCGCTTGGGCGGCCGGCTTCTCTTGCGGCGCCCGAGCGGCGTTGCAGGAGATCTCTTCGACGAAGGTGGGCCAGAGGGCCCGCGGCAGGTCGTGGCCCATGCCGTCGATCATCTTCAGGCGGGCGTTGGGGATGGCGCGGGCGGTGGCGCGGCCACCGGAGGGATTGACGAGGACGTCGTTGCGGCCGTGGATGACGAGGGCCGGGAGATCGAGCTTGCGCAGCTGGTGGGTGCGGTCGCCGGAGGCGGTGATCGCGTGCACTTGGCGGGCGATGCCGGCCTGGCTGTGGCCGCGGTCGAAGGAGCGGCCGGCGATCTCACGGATCCGCTCCTCCTCGAAGGGGTAGCCGGGCGAGCCGATCGTCTTGAAGGTCTTGACCACGCGCTCGATTGCCGCCTCGCGCTTGCGCGGCGGTTTGCCGAGCAGGAGGCCGAAGGTCTTGTAGCTGGGGTGCCCGACGCGGCGGCTGCCGGTCGTCGACATGATCGAGCAGAGCGAGCGCACCCGTTCGGGCTGGCCGATCGCCGTGCACTGGGCGATCATCCCGCCCATCGAGGCGCCGACCAGGTGGGCGGCCTCGATCCCGAGGTGGTCCATTAGCCCAACCGTGTCGGCGGCCATGTCGCGGAGGCGATACTCCGGCTTGCCGCGGCCGACGAGGAGGTCGAGGACGTTCGGGGTGCCGGCGCTGCTGATCTTGGTCGAGCGGCCGATGTCGCGGTTGTCGAAGCGGACGACGCGGTAGCCGCGCTCGGTCAGCATCCCGCAGAACGTCTCGTCCCAGGCGATCATCTGCGTCGCCAGCCCCATGATCAGGAGCAGCGGCTCCCCGTCGGGGTCGCCCATCTCCTGATAGCAGAGCTCGACGCCGTTGACCGGCGCCATCTGCTCGTCTGAGAACCGCGGCATCCGCAGAGATTACCCACCCTGGCTGGGCAGCCAAACGCGGTCGTGTAGAACGGACGGGTGCGGACGGCGATCATTTCCGACCTCCACCTCGGCGTCGCCAGCGACGAGGACGTGCTCCGCGACCCCGAGATCCGCCGCGTCCTCTTCGAGGAGATCGCCGGCGCCGACCGCCTGGTCCTGCTCGGCGACGTGGTCGAGCTGCGGAACCTCCCGCTCGGCCCCTCGCTAGAGCGCAGCCGGCCCTTCTTCGAAGAGCTCGGGGAGGCGCTCGGCGACGCCGAGGTGACGCTGCTCCCGGGCAACCACGACGCCCGCCTCGCCGAGCCGCTGCTCGACGGGCTTTCGATCGACAGTGAGCCCGCCCTGGGTCTCGAGCACCTCTACGCCCCTGCTCCCGGCCCGCTGGCGATGATCGACGACTGGCTAGGGCCGGCGCGGCTGCAGCCGGCCTACCCCGGCGTCTGGCTCCGCGACGACGTCTACGCGACCCACGGCCACTACGTCGACCTCCACCTCTCGCTGCCGCGGGCCGAGTGCCTGGCGGCGGCGACGATGATGCGCCTGCTCCGGGAGCCGCCGCAGCGCGCGACGCCGAACGACTACGAGCGGGTGCTCCGGCCCCTCTATGGCTTCGCCTACGGCCTCGCGCAGGTGCTGCCGGAGAAGCGCCGGCGCAACGGTCCCTTCGAGCAGTGGTGGGAGGTGCTGGCCGGCGAGCGCAAGGCGCGGACCCTGCGCGGCCGCGCCGCCGCGGCGAGCTTCCCGCTGGCGATCCGCGGCCTCAACAAGCTCCTGCGCGCCGATTTCGAGGCCGACGTCACCCCCGCGGCGATCTTCCGCAGCGGCCTGGTCGGCGGGATCGAGATGGTGGCCCGCCTCGGCATCGACGACGTCCAGGTGATCACCGGTCACACCCACCGCGGCGGCCCGCTGCCCGACGAAGCCGAATGGGCCCTCCCCCGCGGGGGCCGCCTCCACAACACCGGCAGCTGGGTCTTCGCCACCGCCTTCCACCACCCCGGCCGACCCCCCAGCCCGTACTGGCCAGGGACCGTCACCTGGGTCGAGGACGACCAACCACCCCGCAGGGTCCAGCTGCTTCTAGACCGCCCCCACGCGGAGCTGCTGGACCTGGTCAGCTCAGCCAGTCGGCGATGACGCTGCCGATCTGAGGTCCCGCGTCCTCCTGGAGGAAGTGGGAGGCGTTCTCGATCGGTCGCGGCGGCGGGAAGTTGAGCTCGCTTGAGACCCGCTCGCCGACCGAGAAGGGGAGGATCGGGTCGGAGTCGGCCCAGAGGATCAGCGCGGGGCGGTCGTCCTCGCGCAGCGAGTCCGCAACCCGTTTGCCCTCGGCGGCGCCGACCGCGTCGGGGGTGGTCGGCAGGATCAGCGGGAAGGCGCGGACGCCTGCCTTCGAGGCGCCGTCTATATAAGGAGCGTCGTAGGCGGCGACCACCTCGTCGCCCGGGTCGTTCTTGCAGCCGCCTTTGATCAGGAACCCGACCGGCACGTCCTCGGTGTCGCGGACGAAGTCGCGGAAGGCGAACCAGGCGTCGCTCATCTTCTGGCGGCCGGTGAACGGACCGGTCTCCATGATCACGATCCGGGAGATGCGGTCGGGGTGCTCGACCGCTAGCCGCAACCCGATCGGCCCGCCCCAGTCGTGGACGACCGCGGTCGCGTCGCGCAGGTCGAGTTCCTCCAGCAGCGCCGCCATCAGCTCGACGTGGCGGTCGTAGGTGTACCAGCCGAGGTCGGTGGGCTTGTCGGAGCGGCCGAAGCCGGCGTAGTCGGGGGCGATGCAGCGGTAGCCGGCGTCGCGGACCGGCGGGATCACCTTGCGCCAGAGGAACGACCAGGTCGGCTCGCCGTGGAAGAAGACGACCGGCTTCCCCTCCCCCTCGTCCAGATGCGCCAGCCGCAGGCCGTCGACCTCGCGGTAGCGCGACTCGAATGGATAGTCCGGCAGCCCCTCGAGCCGCTCCTCCGGCGTGCGCACCGCATCAACGCTCATCGGCCCATCCTAAGACGAAAAGCGATTGTTGACTTCAAACCCGGGAATCCCGATCCGGATTCCAGACTTTTCTGATCGACTTTGTGCTAGGCTGCCGCGCCACTGATTGAGCAGTAAGACGCTCAAGAAAGTAAGTAAGTCGAAATAGGAAGGAATTAACTTGATGCGGAACGCTCGCACCACCCGGCGGCGCAGCGTGACGGTCGGCCTCTTTGCCGCCCTCACCCTGCTAGTCGCATTCGTCGCCGCCGGTTGCGGAAGCAGCAGCGACAGCACCTCCTCTGGCTCCAGCTCCTCCGAAGGGGCGAAGCTCGATGTAGTCGGCTACTCCACCCCGGAATCCGTCTACGCCGAAACGCTCGAGCCCGCCTTCGAGAAGACCTCGCAGGGCAGCGGCGTCAGCTTCAGCAACTCCTTCGGCGCTTCCGGCGACCAGAGCCGGGCCGTTGCCGCGGGCCAGCCCGCATCGGTAGTCCACTTCTCCCAGGCCGGCGACATGGAACGACTGGTCGAAGAAGGCGAAATCGTCGCCAAAGACTGGGAAGCCAACAAGTACAAGGGGATCGCCACCGACTCGGTCGTCGTCATCCTCACCCGCTCGGGCAATCCCGAGGGCATCAAGTCCTTCAAGGACCTCGAGGAAAAGGACGTCGACGTCGTCACCCCGAACCCGTTCAGCTCCGGCTCGGCCCGCTGGAACATCATGGCCGTCTACGGCGCCGCGCTGGAAGAAGGCGACTCGCCCGACCAGGCGTTGGAAGCCGTCAAGAGCGTGCTGGAAAAGACCGTCGCCCAGCCGGGCAGCGGCCGCGACGCCTTCTCCGCCTTCAGCCAGGGCGAGGGCGACGTGCTCCTCACCTACGAGAACGAAGCGATCAAGGCCGAAAAGGAAGGCGAAGACGTGGAATACGTGATTCCGCCTTCAACCCTGCAGATCGAAACCCCGATCGCGGTGACCAAAGACGCGCCGGAGCCGGCCGCGGAAGATTTCCTCAACTGGCTCTGGTCCGATGAAGCCCAGGAACTGTGGGCTGAAAACGGCTATCGCCCGGTCAATCCGAAGCTGGTCGATCCGAAGCAGTTCCCAACCCCGAAGCAGCTGTTTGAGATCAGCAAGTTCGGCGGCTGGGGCAAGGTCAACGACGAATTCTTCGACGAAGAATCCGGCTCGGTGGCCAAGATCGAGACCGAACTCGGAGTCTCCACCTCGGGCTGATCGATGGAGGCCGGCACCCTCACCCGCTCCTCCGCTCCCAGGGCAGGCATCCGCCTGCCCTGGGTCGGCGCCGGCCTCGGCCGCGGCGCGGTTGTGCTCTACCTGAGCCTGATCGTGCTGCTGCCGCTGGCGGCGCTGACCGACCAGTCGCTGAGCCAGGGTCTCGGCCACTTCTGGGACCAGGTCAGCCAGGGCCAGGCGCTGCGCTCGCTGAAGCTGACGCTGGTCTGCTCACTGATCGTCGTCCTCATCAACGCCTTCTTCGGCACGATCATCGCCTGGCTGCTGGTCCGCGACCACTTCCCGGGCAAGGCGGCGGTCAACGCCGTCATCGACCTTCCCTTCGCGCTGCCGACGATCGTCGCCAGCCTGATCCTGATCCAGCTCTGGGGCGCAAAAAGCCCGTTCGGGGTCAACATCTCCCTGCAGCAGCCGGCGATCGTCGTCGCCCTGCTCTTCGTCACCCTCCCCTTCGTCGTCCGCGCGGTGCAGCCGCTGCTGATGGAGATGGACCGGGAGATGGAGGAGGCGGCCGCCTCGCTCGGGGCCGGCGGCTTCACCGTCTTCCGCCGCATCATCTTCCCCAACCTGCTGCCGGGCCTCGCCGCCGGGGTTGCCCTCGCCTTCGCCCGCGCGCTCGGCGAGTACGGCTCGGTCCTGCTCTTCGCCGGCGGCCTGCCGGACACGCAGGTCTCCTCGGTCTTCATCCGCCAGCAGATCGAGTCCGGCAACGACACCGGCGCTGCTGCGGTCAGCGTCGTCTTGCTGCTGGCCTCCCTTCTCTGCCTCGCCTTCGTCACCCTCTTCCAGCGTTGGGGCAGCCGCCACGAACGATCCCAGGGCGCGGGGCTGACGAACATGCCGATGAGCGGCGATGCCGGCGGGGGTACCCACGAGGAGGACGAAGATGGCCGTCGGTAGCGGAGCCACCAGCCGCTGGGGCCTGCGGGTCCTCGGCCTCGGCTACATCCTCCTGCTCCTGCTGCTGCCGCTGGGGCTGATCTTCTACAAGACCTTCGAACACGGGATCGCGCCGCCGCTCGACGCGATCACCTCCCCCGACGGCCTGCACGCGCTGAAGCTGACGCTGCTGATGGTCGCGATCGCGGTGCCGCTGAACACGATCTTCGGGATCGGCTGCGCCCTGCTCTTGGTCCGCCACAGGTGGTGGGGCAACCCGATCATCGACGCAATTATCAACCTACCGTTCGCGATCTCGCCGGTCGTCATCGGCCTCTCGCTGTTCCTCCTCTACGGGACCACCGGCTGGTTCGAACCGGCCCTGGCCGAAGCGGGGATCAAGGTCCTCTTCTCGGTCCCGGGGATGGTCATCGCCAGCGTCTTCGTCTCGCTGCCGTTCGTGGTGCGGGAGACGGTGCCGGTACTGCAGGAGATCGGCACCGAGCAGGAGCAAGCCGCCTCGACCCTGGGCGCCAACGCCTGGCAGACCTTCTGGCGGATCACCCTGCCGGCGATCCGCTGGGGCGTCGCCTACGGCGTCGTCCTCACCACCGCCCGGGTGCTCGGCGAGTTCGGCGCCGTCTCGGTCGTCTCCGGCTCGATCTCCGGCCAGACCCAGACGCTGCCGCTCTTCGTCGAGAAGCAGTACGAGAACTTCAACCTGCCGGGCGCTTTCGGCGCATCTGTCCTACTGGCCCTACTCGCCCTGATGACCCTGCTCGCAATGAATTTCCTCAAACGAAAGGAGGACGCCTGATGGGAATCTCAGTCGAGGGAGCAAACAAGCGCTTCGGTGACTTTCAGGCGCTCGAAGACGTTTCCATCGAGGTCCCGACGGGATCTCTCACCGCCCTGCTCGGGCCCAGCGGCTCGGGCAAGTCGACCTTGCTGCGGGCGATCGCCGGCCTCGAGTCGCTCGACTCGGGCACGGTCCTGATCGACGGCGACGACGTCGGCAGCAAGCCGACGCAGAAGCGCGAAGTCGGTTTCGTCTTCCAGCACTACGCCGCCTTCAAGCACATGACCGTCTACGAGAACGTCGGCTTCGGGCTGAAGATCCGCAAGTGGGACAAGAAGAAGATCTCCCAGCGGGTGCATGAGCTCCTCGACCTGGTGCAGCTGCCGGGTCTCGCCGACCGCTACCCCTCCCAGCTCTCCGGCGGGCAGCGCCAGCGGATGGCGCTGGCGCGGGCGCTGGCGGTGCAGCCGCAGGTGCTGCTGCTCGATGAGCCCTTCGGCGCGCTCGACGCGAAGGTGCGCAAGGACCTGCGCAGCTGGCTCCGCAACCTCCACGACGAGATGCATGTAACGACGATCTTCGTCACCCACGACCAGGAGGAGGCGATGGACGTCGCCGGCCAACTAGTGGTGATGAACGAGGGGCGGGTCGAGCAGTCCGGCACCGCTAACGACCTCTACGACCATCCCGCCAACGAATTCGTCATGAGCTTCGTCGGCGAGGTCAACCAGCTCGGCGAGCATTTCGTCCGCCCGCACGACATGGAGATCGTCCTCGATGCCGACGACCGCACCCAGGAGGGCCTGGTGCAGCGGATCGTCACCCTCGGCTTTGAGGTGCGGGTCGAGCTCGTGCTCTCCGACGGGACCGAGGTCTGGGCGCAGCTGACCCGAGCGGAACTGCAGCGGCTCGAGCTGCGCGAGGGCCAGATCGCCTACTTGCGCCCGATCCAGGCCAAAAGCTTCAACGGTTCGTCGCCTTCAGGCCATGGGGCCTCGACTCCCCACGGCTCCAACGACGGCGGCGACGCAGAGATACCTGCAGCCGTTTGAAGAGGCGACGGGGTGGGGTGTCTTCTTGCCGGGTGATGCCCCACCCCACTTCGCCGCCGCATCTTTTCTGATCGAGAGGCCCTTATGGGCCTCTTTTCTTTTGCTCGGGTTAGCTCCCGTTGATGCGCTCCTGCTATTCTTGAGTTAGATGATCAACAAATACGGAAAGGAGACAAAGTGACCAGACGCGTCGAGCAGACGAGGTTCCGGTCGCGGGGCCGGCTGGCCGGGCTGGTACGGGACGAGAGCCCGGCTGGGATCGGGCAGAACCGGACCACCCAGACCGACAACCGGGAGTCGGAGCTACGGGGGGCCGACGAGGCGCTCTTCTACCGCGCCCGTCTGATCCTCGGGGACTCCCTCCCCCGTCCTCAGCGCTGAGCCATGAACGGCGAAGGCGCTGACTCTCCCGGCTGTGAAACCTGAGCCCGGACCCCGTCTAACGAGGTCCGGGCTCTTTCACTACTTGGAGCTGCCGCCTTTGGGCGCTTCTTCCAGCTGCAGCGGTTCGTCGGGCTGGGGGTAGGCCTGGACGGCCAGGTTCCAGCCTTTGAGCGCGAAGGTCACGTTTTTCGCACCCGCGTACTGGACGGCGACGGTGTGGCCGCCTTTGGTCAGCACCGCGGTCTGGACCACGGTGTGGACGACCGGCACCGGGGTCGGGCTCGACGCCGTCGAGGGCGCGAAGTTGACTTTCCCAGTCGCCTGGCCGTCGACCAGGATCTGGATCGGGCAGGCCTGGTCGGGGCCCGGTTTCGACGCCGTGCAGGTCGCCTGGCCGGAGAACGAGATCACGACCGAGCTGACTTCGGCCTTGGTCGCGAACGCGGTGAACGCGGTCGGGATGTACCCGGCCGTGGTCGAGGCGGCGTCGAACTCGGCCGAACCGGCGGCGATCCCGACGACCGGCGGCTTCGGCGCCGTCGTCTTCGCCACGTACAGATTCGAAGCCGCCTTTTTCTTCAGGTAGAGCTGGGACGCCTTCTTGTTACTGACGTAGACCTTCGCCGCCTTCTGGCTGGTCAGGAACGACTGGGCGACCGAGGGCACCACCGTCACCGAGACGGCAACCGCCGCCGCCAGCACGACCACCGTCGCGGCTCGAGGGGTGGACAGTCTCTTCTTCAGCAATTGATCCTCCATGTCTGCGGCCCCCTGTCGGCTTGGTGCCCTCGGCGGCCTTTCTTTACTTAGGAGGTCAATAAACTACAGAAGCTGCTAGGTTTACGCGACTAAGTTGGTCAACAAACTGTTTTTTACCTGAATACCCGGCAGGAAAGGACTTAACCCCGAATGAGAATCAAGACCCTCGCCATAGCGGCGATCTCCCTCCTGGGGCTCGCTGCGCCGGCGTCGGCCGGGGCGGTGACCCTGATCGGGTCCGGCTCCGTGGCCGCGCAGCCCGTGCTGCAGGCCCTCTTCGCGACCTACACGAAGAAGGTCAACCCGAAGGTCCACTTCGTCTACACCGCAAACGGCGGCAACGCCGGCGTCAAAGACGTCCAGAACGGAACCAGCCAGTTCGCCGGCCAGGCCCGCACCCCGCTCCCGAGCGACGCCGGGACCACCTACATCAAGATGTTCCTCGACGGGCTCTGCCTTGACGTCAACCCGAAGAACAGCATCAGCAACATCTCGATCCAGCAGGCCCACGACATCTACCGCGGGCTGCTGACCAACTGGACCCAGGTCGGTGGCTCGAACCTGACCACGACGATCGACCCGGTCGGCCGCGACACCAACGGAGGGACCTACAACTTCTTCCTCCAAGCGGTGCTGAACAACGAACCGCCGGCGTCCAACGTCAACGCACTGACCGCCGACGGCCTCGTCGTCAACGCGGTCAAGCAGGACCCGAACGCGATCGGCTACGCCGGGCTCGCCTGGCAGAAGAAGGGACTGAAGCCGCTGAAGGTGAACGGCATTCCCTGCGCGCCGAGCAAGATCAGCGTCGAGCCGCTGAAATACCCGCTCTCGCGCTACCTCTTCCTCGTCCTCCCGGGCGACGGAAGCTCGAGCCCGAAAGCGCTGCTCAAGTTCGTCGACTGGGCGCGACGCAGCCCGCTCGCCGGATCCGTAATCGCCCAGGCCGGCGGCGTCCCCGCGTTCAACAAGAAGTAGGCAGTTGAACGAGGACCTCCCCCAGGAGTACGGGCCGAAGTGGTCCGACCAGCGCGTCGAGCGGATGCTCGGCGCGCTGGTCTGCGGCGTCGTCGCGCTGCTGCTGGCGCTAATCGTCACCGTCTTCGTCCACGCCTGGCCCTCGTTCGCCCATAACGGCCTCGCCTGGTTCAGCGCCAGCGGCGACGTCGAAGAGCAGCTCAACGCGATCTCGCTCTCCGCCCAGACCAGCGGCGAATACGTCTACACCTTCCACGCCTGGCCGCTGATCTGGAGCACCCTGCTGATCACCGGCGGCGCCGTCCTCGTCGCCCTCATCTCGGCTCTCTTCGTCGCCGTCTTCATCGTCGAGTTCGCGCCGGAGTGGATGAGCAACATCCTCCAGCCCGTCATTCGATTCCTGGCCAGCGTCCCCTCGGTCATCTACGGCCTGCTCGGGGTGCTGGTGCTCGTCCCCTTCATCGGCAACCACCTGGTCACCGAGGAGCAGAAGGCCTCAGTCGCCGGGGTGATCTCGCTGACCGGCTACAGCCTGCTGGCGGCGATCCTCGTGCTGACGGTGATGATCGCGCCGATCATGGTCTCGATCTTCAGCGACGGCCTGCGGGCGGTCAAACCGGGCTGGATCGAGGGCTCGCTAGGACTCGGCATCAACCGCTGGCGGACGACCTGGAAGATCGGCGTCCGCAGCGCCCGCCCGGCGATCGTCGCCGGCACGGTCCTCGCCGTCGCCCGGGCGATCGGCGAGGCGGTGATGCTGGCGATGATCTCCGGCTCGGTCGCCTTCGCGCCGAACCCCGCCGACGGCCTGATCTTCATCTACGAGCCCTCGCGGCCGCTGGGCCCGACGATCGTCAAGAACATCGACCAGCTCAGCTCTCCCCCCTTCAACGCGACCCTGTTCTCGATCGCCGCGGTCCTGCTCTTCTCGGCGGCGATGTTCTCCCTCGCCGGCTGGCTGGCGCGGCGATCGATGCGGAAGTACCTGATGCCATGAGGTCGCCGCAGATGCAAGACCCGCCGCTGACGGTCCCCCCCGTCCCGCCGCCGGACCAGCACGATCCGCCGGGCGCCCACCAGCGCAAGGGCGCAGTCGAGGGCAGCGCCACCTGGAGCCTCAGCGACCGCATCGGCCTGGCGATCTGCTGGGCGCTCGGCCTGCTGTTCTGCGCGATCGCGGTGGCGATCGTCGTCTACCTGCTGGTCCAGGGGATCAAGTTCCTGCGCCCGGAGATGTTGTGGACGCCGGCCGCCGCCGGCTTCGACGAGACCGAAACCGGCGGCTTCTCCGACGCCCTCTTCGGGACGATGATCGTCGCCGCGATGGGGATCGCGATCGCGCTCCCGACCGGGATCGCGATCGCGGTCTGGCTGGTCGAGTACGGGCGCCCGACGGCGCTGGCGCGGATCACCGAATCGACGATCGAGGCGATCGCCGGCATCCCTTCGATCGTCCTCGCCCTCTTCGGCACGGTGATCTTCTCCTCTACCGCGCTGGGCTTCCTCAGCCGCAGCTCCGAAGGCGTCGTCTTCGGCCGCTCCTTCTTCGCCGCCGCGGCGATGCTCTCGCTGGTCGCGCTGCCGCTGATCGTCGCCAGCGTCCGCGAGGGGCTGAACTCGATCCCCCGCCACGTCCGCGAGGCGTCCTACGCAGTCGGCAAGACGAAAGCGGCGACGACGCGGCGGATCCTGCTGCCGACCTGCCGCCCCCAGGTCGCCACCGGCGCGATGCTCGGCCTCGGCCGGATCATCGGCGACACCGCGATCATCGTCGTCCTCCTCGGCGCCACCCAGAACTTCGCCCCGGTCGAAGGAGCCGCCTTCCCCTTCAACTACCTGCGCGGGGCGGGCACCACCCTGACCAACTTCGTCTACGAGGCCTCCCCCACCGGGAACCTCAACCAGCCGCAGAAAGCCTACGCGGCGGCTTTCGTCCTGCTGCTGATGGTCCTGGCCCTGAACGCGGCCGTCGACGTCGTCCACCGCCGCGCGAGAAAGGTTGGAACGTGGAGTCACTGAGCTTCCCGCCGCCGATCCGGCGGCTGCGCGTCGAGGATCCCGAGCCCGCGACGGAGGCGCTGCCGGCCATCCAGAACGGCAACGGCAACGGCCAGGCGTCGCAGGGCAGCGGCTTCACCGCCGCCAGGCGCTCGATCAAAGCGCCGCAGTTCTCGATCCGGCGGATGGAGATCGATGACGTCTCGGTCCACTACGGGCCCAAAGAAGCGGTCAAACGGGTCTCCCTACCGGTCCGCCAGGGCGAGGTCCTGTCCCTGATCGGCCCCTCCGGCTGCGGCAAGACGACGCTCCTGCGCTCGCTCAACCGCCTCACCGAGCTGACCACCAGCGCCCGCCCCAGCGGCCGCATCCTGCTCGACGACGTCGACATCACCCAGATCGAGCCGACCCTGCTGCGGCGGCGGGTGACGATGGTCTTCCAGCAGCCGAATCCGTTCCCGATGAGCGTCTTCGACAACATCGCCTACGTCCTGCGCGAGCAGGGCTCGCGGCGGGCGCGCAAAAAGACCCTGGAGCCCGCCGTCCACAGCGCGCTGGACCGCGCCGGCCTCTTCGAGGAGGTCAAAGACAACCTCGACCACCCGGCGCTGAAGCTCTCCGGCGGCCAGCAGCAGCGGCTCTGCATCGCCCGGGCGCTGGCGGCCGAGCCCGAGGTGCTGCTGCTCGACGAGCCCTGCTCGGCGCTCGACCCGAAATCCACCCAGGTGATCGAGGACCTGATCGTGAAGCTGCGCGACGACGTCGCCGTCGTCATCGTCACCCACAACCTTCAGCAGGCCTACCGGATCGCCGACCACGTCGCCTTCATGTACCTGGGCGACCTAGTCGAGTACAACAGCGCCACCGCCCTCTTCGGCTCGCCCCGCGAGCAACGGACCCGGGAGTACGTCAGCGGTGCCTTCGGCTAGGCGGAGATCTCGAATCGCGGTCCTTGTCCTCTGCGGCGTCCTCGGCGCCGGAGCCTTGACGGGCTGCGAGACGACCCAGGAAAAGGCCGCCGCCCAGCGGGCGGAATCCGAACGCATCCTCGAGGCCCGTGCCAAGCGCCAGGCGAAGAAGAAGCACACCCAACAGCACCACGACAAGCACCAGAAGGGGGAGGGATGAACACGCAGCTAAAGGACCCGCAGCTGGGAGAGGTTCGCCGGCCGCAGGCCTACGAGCCCTGCGAGGAGTGCGGGGCGCCGATGGACCCGCAGCAGCGCTACTGCGTCAACTGCGCGGCCCGGCGCGGCAACGGCGCCAACCCCTCCTCGCGCTACTTCGCGACGATGAGCAAACGCTCGCGACGGCCGCTGGGACCGCCGCCGCCCAAACAGAGCCCGATCAGCCGCGCCGCGGCGGTCGGCTTCTTCGCCCTGCTGCCGGTCGCCGTCGCGATCGGGGTCGCAATCGGCCACAACAGCTCCGGCGACGGCGAAAACGAGGCGCTGCTGAAGGCGCTGCAGGAACGGCAGGCGGCGGCGAGCACCGCCGGCGGCACCACGACGGGCGCTGCCGCCACCGCGACCGCCGGCAAAGCGCAGAAAAAGGCAGCGAAAGCCGCCAAATCCAAGGGCAAGCCGGAGGAAAAAGTCGTCGCCCACACCGAAAACGGCGACGTCCATGAAGTCACCCACTTCAAGGCCTCCGAGGAGAAGGAAGCCGAAGACACGCAGCTGGTCGAAGAAAACCCCGAACAGACGGGCGAAAACTACATCAAGGCCCAGCAGAACCTGCCCGACGTGATCGTCGTTGGCGGCGAAGGCGGCGGCGCGGCGCCGGCACCCTCGGGGGTGGAACCGTGATCAAGCTGCCGCGTAAAGAGGAGCCCAAAGCGCCCACGACGCAGCCCGCCGAGAACAAGGAGCTGGTCGCCCAGCGCGATCGGCTGCTGGAGAAGTTCACGGTGATGCAGGCCGACCTCGGCGGCGCCTTCTATGAGATGGCGATCCGCGACCACGTGCGGCTCGACGTCCTCACCCGCAAGGCGGCCGAGCTGCAACGGGTCGACGCCGAGCTGCTGGCGGCAGAACGGCAGCTCGAGCTCGAACGCACCGACGCCGCCGGCCACTGCCCCACCTGCAACTCGCCGTTCGGGCGGGCGGACCGCTTCTGCCCGCAGTGCGGCAGCTCGCTGGCGGTGACCGCCTGATGAAGCTGGCCTTCTACGCCTACCTGCAAAAGGCGATTGCCGCGGCGGCGACGGTCACCGGCAAGAAATTCGGCCTCCTGGTCGCCTCCTCGCTGATTGCCACTAGCGGCATCGTCGCCTCGGCACTGACCGGCCAGGGCGGCGTTGGCCCGGTGGCGGCGGCCGCGATGGCCGGGCTACTCGACGATCAGCCCGCGGCGGTGACGACGGCCGCCCCTCCCGCTGCCGCCCCGGAAGAACCCTTCACGCCACCTTCCTCCCCCCAACCGGCGCCGAGCGCGGGAGCGGCTTCCCCCGGGCCGCTACCCGCACCGGCGCCAGCGCCGGAACCGGAATCCCTGCCCAGCTCCGAACCGGAAGCACCGGCAGCGCCGCCGACGAGTGAACCGGAAGCGCCGCAAGCCGGCCCGGTCAAGCACGTCTTCCTGATCTCGCTGGCGAGCCCCGGCTACGAAGCCGCATTCGGCACCAGCTCCCAGATGCCCTACCTCTCCGGGGCGCTGCGCCAGCAGGGCGTCCTGCTCACCAAATACTCCCTGCTCGACGAGGCGCCGCTGGCCAACGGCTTCGCGGCGATCGCCGGCCAGGACCCGACCGCCGCTTCCAAAGCCGACTGCCCGGAGTACGAAAAGTGCCTCTTCCCGGTCGAAACGCTGACTCTCGCCGACCAGCTCGGCACCGCCCAGCTCGGCTGGCGCGCCTACGTCGAAGGCATGGCCGACCCGGAAGGCAAACCGACCAACTGCGTGCACCCCGAACCCGACGCGGCCGAAGCGGCGGCACCGGGCGCCTACTCGGCGACCTCCAACCCCTTTGTCTACTTCCACTCGCTGCTCGACCTCGGCGACTGCGCCGCCAATGACGTCCCCGCGACCGAGCTGCCGAAGGACCTGGCGAAAGCGGAGAAGACCGCCAACTTCAGCTACCTCGCGCCCAGCCGCTGCAACGCCGGCTTCCGCGGCGAATGCCCGGAAGGGACCGCCGATGGGCCGGCCGCCGCCGACGCCTGGCTGGAAAAGACGACGAAAGAAGTCCTCGCCGCGGCCGCCTACAAGCAGGACGGCCTGCTGATCGTCAGCTTCGGCGCCGTGGATCCCGCCGCCGCCGAAGCCGTGACGGCCGAAGGCGCCGACCCGCTCAAAGCCGGGGCGCTGCTCGTCTCCCCGCTGCTGACCCCGAACGGCACCGACGGCGCCGCCTACACCCCCTACTCGCTGCTGCGCTCGATCGACGAGCTCTTCGGCCTCACTCCGCTCGGCGCCGCCGAAGGCAAGAAGGTCCACTCCTTCGCCTCCGCCTTCATCGCCGGCGAAACCGCAGCCGGAGACTGATATCTGCCACGCTCTCGGGCATGAGCGCCCAGGAGCAGACCGGCGAGCCGATCACGCAGGCCGGACTCGAAGAGCTGAAAGCCGAACTCGCCGAGCTCGAAGGCCCGGCCCGCCAGAAGATGGCGGAGCGGATCAAGGTCGCCCGCGAGGAGGGTGACCTCAAGGAGAACGCCGAGTATCACGTCGCCAAAGAGGACCAGGCGCACATGGAGACGCGGATCAAGCGGCTCCAGGAACGACTGCGGAACGCCGTCGTCGTCGAGGTCTCCGAGCTTGACTCCGACGTCTTCTCCTTCGGCCGCACCGCCGAAGTTCTCGACGAATCCAAGGGCGAGACCAACGCTTGGACCCTGGTCGGCTCGACCGAGGCAAACCTGGCTGAGGGGCGGCTCTCGGCCGAGTCGCCGATCGGGCGGGCGCTGATGGACGCGCGGGTCGGTTCGACCGTCAAGGTCGAGACGCCCAAAGGCGATCGCGCCTTCAAGGTCCTGAAGCTCGTCTCCTAAGACCGTGAGAATGGGCGGATGCTGAGGCTCCGCTCCTCCGTCCACCACAGCCGCGCCGAGGATTTCGGCTCGCTGCTGCGCGAGCTCGACGGGGTGCGGCGGGTCGTCCAGCAGGCCGACGAGGCCGCCACCGAGGCCTACGTCTTCGTCGCCGACGTCGAGCCCGTCGCCGCCGATCGCCTGGTCGAGGCGGTCGGCGAGTTCGGCATCGAAGACGGGGACTACGTCCTCACCCGGATCGAGGTGGTCGCCCCCCAACACCGCCATCACCTCGGCGAAGGCGGCGTCGACGGCTACTCCTGGATCGAGGTGATCGGCCAGGCGCGGGCGAACTCGCGGCTCCTCGCCCGCTACCTGGCGCTGATCAACGTCGCCGCGGTGATCGCCGCCCTCGGCGTCATCACCAGCAGCTCGATCCTGATCGTCGGCGCGATGGCGGTGAGCCCCGACCTGCTGCCGATCTGCGCCACCTGCGTCGGCCTCGTTGCCCGCCGCTACGTGCTCGCCCGCCGCGCCTTCATCACCCTCACCCTCGGCCTCGGCCTGGTCGTCGTGACGGCCGCCGTGCTCAGCTTCCTCCTCAAGGTCACCGGCCTCCTCCCCGACGGCTTCGCGGTCGAGAACAGCAGCCTCACCAACCTCGCCCACACCGACTACTCGACCGTGCTGATCGCCCTCGCGGCGGGGGTCGCGGCGATGCTCTCCTTCGAGACCAAAGCGAGCGCTGCGGTCGGCGTCGCGATCTCGGTGACGACGATCCCCGCCTCCGCCTACCTCGGCGTCGCGATCGGCGGCGGTGGCATCGAGCACGCGCTGGGGGCGGCGGCGGTCCTCGCCATAAACGTCTCGCTGCTGATCGTCTCCGGCACCCTCACCCTGCTGATTCAGCGATGGCTGCCGAATCGCTCAGGGGCACCGATCTAGCGCCCGACCAGGGCGCCGGCTCCGGCCGCCGCTCGTCGTAGACGACGCCGCTACCGCAGAGGCGATCGTCCCAGGCCCGGCGCTGGGCGCCGAAGACGATGCCGAGGAAGCCGAGGCCGAAGGCGAGCACCGCCAGGCCGAGCCCGATCAGGCGTTTGAGGCTGCGCCGCAACGACAGCCGCTCCTCCAGCCGGATGCCGGCGAAGCGCATGCCCGGCGTCTGCCCGGCGAGCGACCAGAAGCCGACCAGGTAGATCGCCCCGAAGGAGAGCCAGGCGGTGGAGCCGACGGCGATCGCGAGGCTGCTGCCGCCTTCGCCGCTGCCGCCGAAGGCGTTCGCGACCAGGGTGATCAGGGCGACGAAAGCGGTGAAGGCAAGGTTGACGAAGACGCCGTCGATCGCCATCGCCAGACCGCGGCTGATCGCCCCGGCGCGGTCGGTCGGCAGCTCCCGCGGCTTGCGAAAGAAGACCCGGCGGACGATCCGCTCGAAGCGGTCGTCGAGCCGCCTCACGAGGTTCCCGATCGTGCGGGCGATGTCGCCGATCAGCCCCACCCCCTGGGCGCTGATCGCGGCGCGGACCTCCGGCGCCTCGGCGATCCGCTCGACCAGCTGCTGGGCCTCCTCGCTGGCCAGCAGCCGGCGCCAGACCTCGTCGACGAGCTCGCTGTCCATCGCCTCCAGGAGCGCGCGTTTGACCGCGTCGCTCTCGAGCGCGCCCTCGACCGCCTCGCCAACGACGGGGCCTTCCAGCACCCGCGCCATCGCCCGCTCCACGGCACCGCTTTCGACCGCGGCGACGATCGCCTCCTCGGCGGCGTTTTCCACCGCCCGGTCAATGCCGGTGGCTTTGGTGACGGTGCGGGCGCCGCGGACGCCGACGCCGAGCAGCCGCGCCGGGATCGGAGCCCTACCGTTCGGGGACGCTCCGTTCTCCATCTTCCGACTCTAACCGCTGCGAGAGCCGGTCGAGCAACTCCGCCTGTGCGGGCAGGATCTTCTCCCGCGCCGCCTCCAGGCCGAACCACTCGGCCCGGTCGACCTCGGGGAACTCCTGCTGGTTGCCGCTGCGCGGCGGCCACTCCATCGCGAAGGTGTTGCTGGCGAGCACGGCGGGGTCGAAATCGGCCTCGGCGGCCCAGGCCTCGACCACTTTCCCGGCCCGCTGGCGGATCGAGCCGAGCTCGATCAGCTGCTCGCGGTCGAGCTCAGGCGCCTCCCCCAGCTCCTCTTCGAGCTCGCGGATCGCGCAGGCGCGCGGCTCCTCGCCGTCCTCGACCTGCCCCTTCGGGATCGACCAGGCGCCGGCATCTTTCTTCGCCCAGAAGGGTCCGCCGGGGTGGACGAGCAGGAACTCGACCGCGCCGGCGCGGCGGCGGAAGAGGAGGATGCCGGCGCTGTGCTTGGCGGCCACGGCCCGAGTCATACCGACTCGGGCCGATGGCCGCGGCTGCGGCGGCGGCGCCGTGCTTATCCGCCGAGTTTGTAGGCGACCAGTTTCGCCGTCTGCCCTTCGGCGACCGGCAGCCCGGCCCCGGTGACGAGCATGTCGCCGGTGACCATCACTCCCGAGTTGGTCCCCGAGGGCAGCGCCGCTTGCCAGATTTCGCCGCCGCTGTTGGCGCTCAGGGCGTGGATCGTGCCTTCGGCCGAGGTGGCAAAGACGACATCGTTGCTGACCACCAGCGAGCCGTACGCGGGGCCGGGGAACTGCGCCTCCCAGACGACTTTGCCGGTGCGCAGATCGATTGCCTCGACTTCACCGGTAGCGGTGCTTTCTTCGCCGGTTTCGTAGCCGTTGACAACGGTCATCGAGTGATTGACGATCGGCACGTAGACGCGCTTACCATCGCTAGCCATCGCCGCGATCACGCCTCCCAGCGCGCCGGGGAAAACTTCGCCGGTCTTGATCTTGTTGTATTCGCCGCGCATCGCGTAGAGCGGATCGTTGTCGTGGCCGTTGTGTTCGCCGACCCGGGTCCGCCACAGCGGCTTCCCGGTCTTCAAGTCGACGGCGACGACAAAGCCGGACTTACCGGAGCCGACCGCCACTTCCTTGCCGCCGGAGTCGGTGATGATCGGCGAGTTCTGGAAGTCCCAGTCGTAGATGTTGTGCGGGGTCTCCTGGTAGTACCAGTCGAGCTTGCCCGTGTTCGGGTCGAGTTTCACCAGCGAGTCCGCGTAGCGGTTATCACCGGGACGGCTCGATCCCCACGGGTGGTTCGGCGTGCCGGGCAGCGGCGCCGGGTTGCCGGTACCGGCGTAGACGTTGCCCTGCTTGTCGAACGAGGGCGGGTACCAGAGGCCGCCGCCGGAGTTGACGTTCGGTTCGCCCCAGAGGTCTTTCGGGACGGTGTCAAAGTGCCACAGTTTCTTGCCGGTTTTGCCGTCCATCGCCCAGAGCGTCCCAACCGCTCCGGCTTCGTATTCGGCGCTGGTGTTCTCGGGCACCGTGGAGACGTAGACCTTGCCGTCGTTGGCGCCCGGCGCCATATCCACGGGCCCGCCCAGCTGGGTCAGCCAGAGTTCCTTGCCGGTCTTCTGGTCGAGGGCGAAGGCGCCCGAGTTGGTCGCCCCGTAGACGTGGCCTTCGGCGACGGCGAGGCCGTTGGGGCCGTGGCTCGGGGATTCGAGTTTGGTGTCCCAGATCACATCGCCGCTTTCGAGATCGATCGCGGAGACGTTGGATTCGAGGTCCTGGGAGTAGATGACGCCGTTGACGATCACCGGGGTCGAGGCGTAGCTGCCGTAGATCCCCTGCCCTTCCACCGGGATCGACCAGGCTTCTTTCAGCTGGCTGACGTTGCCGCTGTTGATTTCGCTTTTGGCGTTGCGGTTGCCGGCGAGATCGATGTTCGGCTGGCCGTCGCCGGTGAGGTTGGCGCTCGACGAGGAGGAAGAGGACGAGGAGGAAGAACCGCAGCCCACCACCAGCGCTCCGATCGCGAGCGCCAGCACAAGCAGCGGCAACCCCTTCATTTTGGACAGCATCGACATCCAGCTCCTCCCATTAATCGAGTAATAAGGATTTGTCTTCCATCGTTTCAGAGATCCCTGCAAAGGCGGGATCCAGTTCGTTTAGAAGCGGCTGCAAGACGCGGTTGGCGAGGAGGCCGAGGCTGCCGAGGTTGGCGAAGCCAGGGCCCTGGCGGAGGCCGCCAAGGCCGGGCATGTGCAGGCGGGGGCGCACCCCTTCCAGTTCGAGGCCGCGGCCGATCGGGATCTCGGTCTGCGGCGGCGCGTCCCAGAGCGGGCCGCACTGTTCTTCCACCTGGTCGCGGACGGCGTCGGGGAAGAGCCCGCGCAGCTGGCGCAGGAGGTCGAAGCCGGTGCAGTTGATGACGAAGTCGTAGGGCTGCGAGCAGAGACCCTCAGACGGGCTCTCGAATTCGAGCAGGGCGGCCTCGCCGTCCTCGGCAAGCGAGACGTGCAGAGCGCGGCCGCAGAGGAAGGAGAGGTGGTCGTCGTCGGCGATCCGCTCAAGCACCGTCATGTCGAAGACGCCGCGGTCGCAGTGCTTGACGAAGTCGCGCCGGGTCTGAATGTCGAGGTGTTCCCAGTCGACGTTGTCGGGATCGGCGAAGACCCGGTTCTCGAGGAAGCTCTCGCCGCGGCTCAGCGGCAGGGTCGGCGTGTAGACGGTCAGGTGCGCCGCCGGGCGCAGGTCGCGGAGAAAGACGAGGGCGCTGAGGGCGCTCTCGCCGCCGCCGATGATCGCGATCTCCACCGCCTCTTCCTCGGGCACGCGGGCGAACTCCTCACGGCGGCTGTCGCAGTGGAAAACGCGGGACTCGACCTCGGGATCGTGGGGGAAGTGGCGGTGGACGCCGGGGCCGGTGAGGACGAGGGAGCGACCGCAGTGGCGCTCGGGGTCCTGCGGCCGGCCGCGCTCGGCTACCTCAACCTGCCAGCTGCCGCGCTCCTCCGCCAGCGAGACCTCGGTCACCCGCCCGTCGTAGATGGTGACGCCCTCGGTCGCCCGCTCCAGCACCCAGCCGAGGTACTCGCCGTAGTCCTTGTGCATCACCGAGGGGGAGCCCGAGTTGACCCAGGCGGCGTATTCGTGGCGCTCCATCGCGAAGCGCTGCCAGGTCAGCGGCAGCAGCCCCGCGTCGATTTCGTCGCCGCGCTCGCCGAACTGGCGCGAGCTCTGGTACGGGAAGCCGACGTCCTTGATCGGCGGGATCGCCAGCGGCTCCTCGCCCGAGGTCATCCCGTTGCGGCCCAGCCAGGAAGCGGCGGGCTCGGTTTTCTCGACCACCGTCATCGAGATCTCGGCGAGGCCGAGGGTGTTAATCGTGTGCACCTTGGCGGCCAGCGCGGCGGCCTTGGCGCCGGCGCCGACGACGAGGATGTCGCTTTCCTGAGCGGAGCTCATCAGCCGCTCCCCCCTAGACCGGCGCCAGGGCTCTGCCCCCGGCCGCCTCGGTCTCTCTCGGTTCGGCGATCACCAGCCCCTTCTGATCGGGGGCGAAGGCGATCGCGCTTTTGCGGGCGCGCTCGCCGTCGTCCTCGACCGCGCGCAGCTCGGTCGACTCGAGGACGATCCGCAGCACCCGCTTCATCTCCATTTCCGCGTAGCTGGCGGCGAGGCAACGGCGGACGCCGCCGCCGAAGGGGATCCAGGTGTAGGTGCCCGGCTGCTTGCCGACGAAGCGCTCGGGCAGGAAGCGCAGCGGCTGCTCGTACCAGCGCGGGTCGCGGTGGATCAGGTGGATGCAGGGCGCGACCGTGGTCCCCGCCGGCAGGTCGTAGCCGCCGAGCGTCAGCGGCTCCAGCAGGGTGCGGACGACCACCGGCACCGGCGGTCGCAGCCGCAGCGTCTCCTTAACCACGGCATCGAGGTAGGTGCCGTCGCCGCCGAGGACGTCGTCGCGCAGCAGCGCCAGCTTGTCGGGATTGCGCAGCAGCCGCTCGAAGGTCCAGGCGAGGGTGCTCGAGGTCGGGCCGTCGGAGAGCAGCGTCACCAGTTCGTCGCGCAGATCCTGATCGGACAGCGGCGAGCCGTCCTCGTATCTGGCCCCGACCAGCATCGAGACGACACCGAGCTCTCCCCCATCAGGCAGGGCCTTGCGCCGCCGCACCTCCGCCATCACCTCCGCCTCAACCGCGCCCATCGCCTCCCGGTAGCCCTTGCTGCGAATCACCCAGCCGGGGCCGAAGGCGGCGAGCATCGCCAGGTTGCGCGGTTCGTTCATCCAGGTCGTCAGCCCCCGCAGGCGCTCGCGCAGCGGCTGCAGGCGCTCCGATTCGGAGTCGGGGCCGAAGACCGCGCGCATCACCACGTCGAGGGTGATGTCCTGCATCCGCGGCCAGAGCGCGAACGGCTCGCCGGCCGGCCAGCGGGAGATCTCCTGCCGCGCCACCTGGGCCATCATCTCGGCGTCCGCCTGCACCGCCTGGCCGTGGAAGGAGGGCAGCATCATTTTGCGCCGGGACAGGTGCTCGGGTTCTTCCAGCAGCATCACCGAGCGCGGGCCGAGCAGCGGCCCCAGCAGCGGGTTAGCGGTGGCGACGCCGACGGCGCGGCCGGCGGTGAAGACCTTTTTGACGTCGTCGGGATCGGCCAGCAGGACCCAGTCGCCGTAGTGGCGGATCCGCAGGGTGAAGGTGTCGCCGTAGCGCCGGTGGCACTTCTCCAGCCAGGGCAGCGGCCGCTGCGTCCAGCCCACCGCCTGCAGGGCGCGCGGCATCCGGGGACCGGGAGGCATGTTGGTTATGCGGGAGCTCATGCCGCGCTCCGGCCCTGGTCATTGAGAGAGGCGAGTTCGTCCATCAGCTCGTCCTCGAGCCGGCAGGTGGTGGCGATCAGCAGCTCGAAGAGCGCCGAGGTGAACTCGGCCGGCAGCCCGACTTCGGCGCCGCGGGCGAGATAGCGCTCGCGCACCAGCTTCACCCGGTCGGGCTGCATCATCGGGATCTCGTGCTCGCTCTTGTAAACGGCGACGTCGCGGCAGATGTCGAGGCGCTCGCCGAGCAGCTTCGCGATCTGCTCGTCGATCTGGTCGAGGCGACGGCGGAACGGCTCCAGCCCCTCGGTGCTGTTGTTGGCGGCGGCCCCGGCGCTCACCGGTCCTCCTCCCCCAGCAAGCCGGTGGCGAAGGCGTGGCTGCAGGTCGCCAGCTCCTCGAGCGCGTAGCCGCCCTCCTGGATCACGCAGATCGGCAGGCCCGAGCGGGCGAGCAGGCGCCCGATTGCGGCGAAGATCTCCGGCCGGAAGCTCCAGCCACCGTGGGGATCGCCCTTGACGGTGTCGTAACCGAGCGAGACGACCAGCGCCCGGGCGATCTCCGAGAGGTCGTGGATCGAGTGCGCGACCTCCTCCAGGTAGGTGTCTTCGGCCGGGCTCTCGCGGAAGGCGACGGCACGTTCGCCGGCCATCTGCGGCAGCAGCGTCCCCGGCGGCAGGTTCGTCACCGGCGCCGCATGCAGCGAGTGCAGGGCGACGAAGGGCCCCATCCGCTCGACCAGCGCCGAGGTCCCGTTCGGGTAGTGGAGGTCGAGGTCGATGATCCCGACCGGCCTCAGGCCGCCGTCGGAGAGGCGGCGGGCGGCCGCGGCGGCGTTGTTGAGGTAGCAGTAGCCGGCGTGGAAGGCGGGGCCGGCGTGGTGGCCGGGCGGGCGGCAGACCGCGTAGGTGAAGCGGGCGCCCCCGAGCAGCCGCTCGGCGGCGGTGATCGCGGTGCGGATGCCCTCGCGGGCGGCGGCGACGAGGTTGGCGTTGACCGGGATGTCGGGCTCCAGCCCCGGCGGGGCGAAGTCCGGCATTACCACCGGCTCGTTCGTCCGCAGTTCCTCGAGCGCCCGCAGGTAGGTGGCCTCGTGCAGCTCGGCCAGCGTCCGCTCGACCTCCTCGTCGGGGGCGTCGGCGGCGACCGAGCGCACCCGCGAGTGGCGAACCAGGCCCGCCCGCAGCTCGACCAGGCGCCGGTTGCTGTCCTGGCCCTCGATCCGGTGCTCGCCTTCCCGCACCCAGAAGGCGGCGTCGTCGCGGCCCTGCCGCTGCTCGACCATCAACAGCTCGGGCATCTCACCGCGCTCCACTTTCATCACCCAGTAGCCGGCGCATCCGCGGCCCGAGGTGCTCGAACCCGTTGCGCTTGTAGAAGGACTCGGTCGAAGCGATCGCCGCAAAGGTCTCCCGCGGCAGGCCGACCTCAAGCCGGCTGACACCGCGGCTTCGCGCCTGGGACGCGATCGCCTCGACCAGTTCCGCCCCGACTCCGCGGCTGCGCCAGCCCTCATCGACCCAGAGGTCCTGGACCGTCGCGTAGACGCCGGGAACGTGTATCGCCCGCTGCCAGCTCGCGGTGAGGACGCCGACGATCTTGCCGTCGGCCTCCGCGATCAGCACCGACCCGCCCTGCGGGTCGTTGAGCAAAGCTTGTACCTCCGCCTCCATCTCCGCCGGCGAGGGCATGCAGCCGCCGAGCTCGGCGAGCAGGTTTGCGACCGCGGTCGCCACCCCGTCGACGTCCTCGGCGCCGGCCTCGCGGACGGTTGCCTGCTGCGTCGCCGGATCGCTCACGCGGCCTCCGCCTGGCGGGCGGCGGGCTGGAGCTCGACGCTCCAGGCGTCGGCGGCCTCGCTGCCGGTGACGGTGCGGGCGATCGCCGCCATCGGCGCCCGCGCCTTCAGCAGGATCTCGTCGAACTCGTCCTGCGGGTCGGACTGCATGACGATCGCGCCGCCGGCGCCGATCGTGGTCCGGCCCGGCCGCATCACGATCGTGCGGATGACGATGTTGAGGTCCGTGCTCCCGTCGGCGCCGAAGTAGCCGATCGAGCCCGAGTAGACGCCGCGCGCCTCCTCCTCGAGGTCGTCGATGATCTCCATCGTCCGCTCCTTCGGAGCGCCGGTCATCGAGCCGCCGGGGAAGGTGGCGCGGACGCAGTCGACCGGGCTGCGGCCGTCCTCGAGCCGGCCGACGATCGTCGAGACCATCTGGTGCACGGTCGCGTAGGGCTCGACCACCATCAGGTCCGGCACGGCGACGCTGTCGACGTCGCAGACGACGCCAAGGTCGTTGCGCAGCAGGTCGACGATCATTAGGTGCTCGGCGTAGGTCTTCTCGTCGCCTTCCAGCTCCTCGCGGCGCGAGGCGTCCTCGGTCGGGTCCTCGACCCGCGAGATCGTCCCCTTGATCGGCCGCGCCATCACCTGGCGCTGGCGGTCGACCGAGAGGAAGCGCTCCGGCGAGGAGCTGACCACCGCGTAGTCGCCGAAGCGCAGGAAGGCGGCGAACGGCGAGGCGTTGCTGCGGCGCAGCTGCCGGTAGAGGTCGAACGGCTCCGGGCTGGCGTCGGTCGAGAACTGGTCGGTAAGGCAGACCTCATAGGACTCGCCGGCCAGCAGTTCGGCCTGGGACTTGGCGATATCCGCGAGGTAGCGGGCGCGGCCGCGGCCGGACTGGAAGGAGACGTGGCCGCCCGGCTCCGTCGGCGGCGCCAGCGGCCGCTCGGCCGGCGGGTTGGCGATCCCGTCCTCGACGAGGTCCCGCGTTGCCTCCAGCCACAGCTCCGCCTCGGGGTCCTCGCCGCGGCAGAGGGCGAAGACATAGGTGACGTCCTTGGTGTGGTCGACGGCGACGACCCGGTTGGCCAGCATCATCGCCGCGTCGGGCATGTCGGAGCTGTGGACGTTGGTCGAGCCGCAGTCGGCCTTCAGCTCGTAGCCGAGGTAACCGACGTAGCCGCCGACGAGACCGCGATCGACACCCTCCGGCGGCTCGACCGCGATCCGCTTCAACTCGCGGTCGAGGTAGTCAAAGATCGACTTGTGCTCGACCGTCTGCGTGCCGCCGCGGTCGACGGCGACCTCGCCGCTGTCGACGTCATAGGTCACGAAGCAGCGGTCGGCGCCGGCGGTCGTGCCCATGTAGGAGCACTGGGCGAGCCAGGTCGGGGCGTCGGCGCTGTCGAGCCAGAAGGAGGTCTCGGCGTCGGCGAAGAGGCGTTCGTAGACGTACTCGGTCGGCGCCTGGCCCTCGATCGTCCGCATCCGCAGCTCCAGCTCGCCGCCTGCGGCGCTCGCCGGCGCCGGGGCGCGGCGGGCGCTGCGCGGGGCGATCGTCGCCCGGCCGGCGGGGCGCTCGGCGCGCCGGTGCTGCGCCGCCAGCTCGAAGAAGTTCTGGGCGATCTTCAGCCCGTACTCGGTCGAGATCGACTCGGGATGGAACTGGACGCCCCAGATCGGCCGTTTCGTGTGCTCGACGCCCATCACGACGCCGTCGTCAGACCAGGCGCAGATACTGCCTTCCGGCCCCGGCGGGCTGGTGATCGCCAGCGAGTGGTAGCGAACGACCGAGAAGCCCTGCGGCACGTCCTTGAACAGGCCCTTGCCTTCGTGCATCACCCGGCTGAGGCGCCCGTGCATCGCCATCGGCGCCCGGTTGACGGTGCCCTCGAGCAGGTTGCCGATCCCCTGGTGGCCGAGGCAGATCCCGAAGACCGGGACTTCGCTCTTGCGAAGGATGTCGCTGCAGACGCCGAAGTCGTGCCAGCGGCTCGGGTGCCCCGGGCCGGGCGAGAGCACGATCGCGTCGAAGTCCATCCTTGTCAGCACCCGCCAGCTGACGGCGTCGTTGTTGACCACCATCGGCTCCTCACCCGAGGCCGCGGCCAGCAGGTGGAAGACGTTGTAGGTGTAGGAATCGTGGTTGTCGACCAGCAGCGTTTTCACGTCAAGCTCCCTCTAGTCCTAGGCCCCGCAAGCCCTCCTCGAGCACCGGCTGCACGACCGCCTCGACCTCCGGTGCGCGCTCGTCTTCGCTGTACCAGCGCGCGAAATGGGAGAGGTACTTGGAGAGCGGAGCGACGTCGAACTCGTCGACGGCACTGCGCAGGTGCACCCGGTAGTGCTCGGACTGGACCACGGCGAAGCGGTAGTCCGGGTCCTGTGCCGGACGCTCGCCCTCGATCGCGGCCGAGGCGTGGTGGGCCTGCGCGCGCGCCAGGTCCCAGCCAAGGCTCCCTTTCCCTTCGACCAGAAGCTTCTCTTTGCCGAACTTGACCTGCTTGGTCGTCGGCTGCAGGAGGAAGTAGCCGAGCGCGACCTGGGCCGGCACCGCCTCGGGGCGCGGGTGGCGCGCCATCTCCGGGGCCAGCTCCGGGTTCCGTGCCAGCTCATCCTCCAGCCACTCGACCAGCTCGTCGATCAGCAGCGCCCCTTTCTTCGAAGAGCTGATCGATTCGTTCTCGCGGGCGACCATGCCGTGGAAAATGTCGTAGGTCGGCGGGCCTCCCCCGCGGGCCGAGCCGTTGCCGTTGCCGTTGGTCAGACCCATCTCGTCGATCAGCTTGCGGCGGCAGGTGACGTGGGCGACCCACTCGTTGCCGCAGACCTGCATCGAGATCACGTCGTCGAGTTCGTCGGCGGCGGCCCAGTAGGCGAGCGCCCGCATGTGCTGGGTCGGGAGGCCGTCGGAGCGGACCAGCGGCATCTCTTCCAGCTCCTCGCGTTCGGTCTCGTACATCACCATGTCGTCGCCCCAGCGCTTGGTCAGGGTGCCCTCGGCGAGGCCCTTGTTCATGAACTCGGCCACCTCGGGTAGGTAGTCGCTCTCGTAGATCACCTTGTCGAAGGCGATCCCGAGCCGGGCGAGCGTCTTGCGCTGGCCGGAGACCACCCAAGAGCGGGTCCGCGACCACAGTTCGAGCGCCTTCTGGTCGCCGTCGAGAACCCGCATCATCATCTCGTCGGCTTTGTCGTCGTACTGGGTCGACTCGCGGGCGACCGAGTCCTCGGCGCCGTCGTCGCCGGCGCCGCCGTTGCGGCTGGCGGTGACGTAGTCGGCGTAGCAGAAGCCGACGAAGTGGTCTGACTTCTCGTTGGCGTCGGGGCCGGCGTCCTCGCCGGCGCGGGTGGCGACACCGGCCATCGCCTCCCCCATGCTGCGGCCGACGTCGCAGATCAGGCTGCGATTCTCGACCCGGGCGCCGGCCTGCTTCAGCGCCCCGGCAATCGCGTTGCCGACCGCGAGGTTGCGAAGGTGGCCGATGTGCAGCGCCTTGGTCGTGTTGGCGCCCCAGAAGTAGACGGCGTAGCGGTTACCGGCGGCCATGTCGGCGAAGGCGCCGTTGCCGAAGGAGCCGGAGCGGATCTCCTCGCCCTGCGCCTCGATCCACTCGTCGGCGAGCCTGATCGTCGGCTGCTTTCCCTCGCGGTCGAGTGCGGCGACCCAGGGCTCGGCCTCGAGTCGGTCGAGCGCCGCCTTCGCCTCCCCGCTCTCCCGCCAGTCCTCGCCCTTCGGCAGCCGCGGGATCAGCATCAGGTCGAAGCCCGGCTCCGGCCGGTACGGCGCCCGCGCCGCCCAGAGCGCCTTGCCGCCTTCGCCGGCGGCGACCCTGTCGAAAGTGGTGAAGATGTTCTCGCCCATAGCTGGTGTTCCGAACGTGCTTGCCTTCGAGTTGTTCGAAATGCACCCGCCGGGGCTCGAACCCGGATCTTTGGCTTACAACGCCAACCCTTTAACCGATTAAGGCACGGGTGCTAGCTATGTCGTTCCCACACCAGAGCAAATCCCTGAATGCTCAAGTGTCGCGGCAGCATAAGCATGAATCCTGCGCGAGTCAAATTATTTGATCAATCCCCTGGAAATCGCGGGGAACCCGCCTATCCGGAGCGCCGTGTCGCTTTAGTGGCCACATAGGCCACAAAAGCGACAGGCCTAGGCGCGGCCGGCCTCGAGCAGGCGCTTGAGGAAGCGGCGGGTCTCCTCGGCTTCAGGAGAGACGAGGACTTGGGACGGCGGGCCTTGCTCGAGGATGCGGCCTTCGTGGAGGAAGGCGACTTGGTCGGCGACCTCGCGGGCGAAGCTCATCTCGTGGGTGGCTATGACCATGGTCATGCCCTCGTCCTTGAGGTCGCGGACGGCCGCCAGGACCTCGCCGACCAGCTCGGGATCGAGGGCGCTGGTGACCTCGTCGAGGAGCAGGGCCCGAGGGCGGCCGGCGAAGGCGCGGGCGATCGCCACCCGCTGCTGCTGACCGCCGGAGAGGTTGTCGGGGCGGTCGTCCTCGCGACCGGCGAGGCCGAAGCGGGCGAGCAGGGCGCGGCCGCGCTCCTCCGCCTCGGCTTTGGAGGCACCGTGCGCCCGCCTCTCCCCCAGGACCACGTTCTCCAGCGCGGTCATGTGCGGGAAGAGGTTGTAGGCCTGAAAGACGAGGCCGAGGCGGCGGCGGACGCCGATCGGGTCGACGGAGGGATCAGTGATCACCTCGCCGTCGAGGAGGACGTCGCCGTCGCCGATCTCCTCCAGCAGGTCGACGACGCGCAGCAGCGTCGACTTGCCCGAGCCCGAGGCGCCGATCAGCGCCACCGCTTCGTGTTCGCGCACGGTCAGGTCGATGCCCCGCAGGACCTCGCGCTCGCCAAAGGCCTTGGTCACCTCGCGCAGCTCAAGTACGGGGGCTCCGGGGGCGGTCACCGCACCGCCCCCTCCGGACCGCCGAGCCGGTCGACAATCCGCGCGGTCGGGATCGTCACCGCCAGGTAGAGCAGCGCCGCCGCGACCAGCGGCGTGAAGTTGAACAGCTGCGCCTCGATGATCTGCGCTTCGCGGAACGCCTCCAGGGGCCCGAGGATCGAGATCAGGGCGACGTCCTTCTGCAGGGCGACGAAGTCGTTCAGCAGCGGCGGCGCCACCCGTCGCACCGCCTGCGGCAGGATCACGTGGCGCAGCGCCTGGGTCTCGGTCAGCCCGACCGCGAGCGCCGCGTCGCGCTGCCCGCGATGGACCGAGTTGATGCCGGCCCGATAGACCTCGGCGACATAGGCGCTGTAGGAGAGGGCGAGGGCGATCCCGCCGAGCACGATCGGGTCGCTCGGTACCCCCTGGAGCCGCAGCGCCGGCACCCCGAAGCCGATCAGGAAGACGAGCAGGATCGTCGGGATCCCCCGGAAGACGTCGACGTAGACGACCGAGAGCAGCCGCAGCGGGAACATCGCCGGCGAGCGGGCGATCCGCACCAGCGCGACGACCAGGCCGACGACGAGGATCGCCAGCTCGGCGATGACGAAGATCTTCACGTCGAGCCAGAAGGCCTTGGCGACGTCGGGGAAGGAGTCCTTGAAAACGTCCCAGTTGAAGAAGGTTTCCTGCACCTCGGGCCAGCCGGGGCTGGTCAGGATCAGCGTCGCCGGGCCGCCGAGGACGATCAGGCTGGAGAGCGCCGCGATCGCCTGGCCGCGGCGATGACGGCGGCGCTTCGCCGCCTCCCGTTCGAGGCGACGATCACTCGGCATCAGTGCAATTCAGGGGCCCCGGCAGCTTGGCTCATCCAGCGCTGGGTGATCTTTTCCAGTTCACCCGAGGCTTCGAGCTCATCGATCGCTGCCGAGACGCAACCCGTTAGCTGCGAGTCCTTTTCAAGCAGCGCCCCCCAAGCTTCGCCGCTGCCGGCACCAAACTGGCCGACCACAGTTGCTTCGGGAACCTGCACGGCGGTCAGGTAAAGAGCAGTCGGCAGATCGACGACGATCGCTTCGATCTGTTCGTTTTTCATTGCCTGGACGACGTCGTTGGAGGTGTTGAAGACTTCCGGAGGGCTGCTCGGTTCGATCTCGTTTTCGGCTTCTTCGAGACTGCTGGTCCCAATCTGCACGCCGAGCTTGGCGTCCTTCAGGTCGGCTAGCGACGTGGCCTTGGCGGCGTCGGAATCCTTCAGCGCCACTACCGCCTGGTTGGCTTTGTAGTAGGGCGCCGAGAAGTCGACCGCTTTTTCGCGCGGCGGCGTGATCGTGATCTGGTTGACGTCGAAGTCGAAGTCTTTCGGCCCCGGCGCGAAGGAAGCGTTGAACCCCTCGACGGTCCACTCGACCTTGGCCGGCGGGTAGCCGAGCTGCTTGGCGATCGCGTAGGCGACGGCGCTCTCGAACCCTTCGCCATTGGTCGGGTCGTTGTCTTCGAAGTAGGGCGGGTAGGCCGGCTTGTCGGTCGCAACCATCAGCACCCCCTGCTTCTCGGTCGCCAGCTGGCCCTTCTTGCAGTTAGCGGCGCCGGCACTAGCGCTCGTGCTCGAATCATTCGAGCTACCGCAACCGACCACGCAAAGCGCGGCCAGCAGGAGGAGCGTCAGCGAAAGTCTCTTCATCGGGGTGGCGGAACCGAGAGGATGCGAAACCCTACCGTCTTCGCCAGCGGCGAGGAAAAGAGGACCGGCACCCTCGGCCGAAGCTGCCGATCCTCCTATCTAGGGAACCGACGGGTACACAAAAACACTTTAGGAATGGTTGAGTACTAGAGTTCGGCTCAGCCACCCCGAAGCAGGGGTCCTACTGCCCCCCGGCTGCCTGCCCTGGCTGGGGGGCAGTCCTATGTTGGAGCTCGAGATCCTCGGCGAGGGCGGCCAGCACCGGCAGCGGCACCCGCAGCCCCTTGGCGATCCGTCGGACGTTCCCCCAGGTGGGGTTGACCCGCCCCGACTCCACGTGCGAGATCCAGGTCGGGTGGATGTCGGCTGTCAAACCGAGCGCTTCCTGGCTCAGCTGGCTCTCGCGGCGGAGCTGCCGAATGGCTTTAGCGAGGCCGATCTGAGGGTCGTCGGTGCGCGGCATCTAACACGAACGTATGTTCGCATAACCGAACGACGGTGTAAAGGGGATTTCTGCTGCTTCCTACCCCCCCGCTTCGGCGCGGGCGGCTTCCAGCTCTTGTTCGACCGTCGAGGTCTGGTTGGGGATCTGCAGCCGCTGTTCGAGGATCGGGATCGCCTCTTCGGGGCGGCCGCTGAGGCGCAAGGCGTCACCGAGGTTGAAGAGCGCGTAGGCGTAGCCGAGGTCTTCGCTGCCTTCCGGGTAGGAGGCGACCGCTTCTTCGAGCACCGGCACCGCGGCTTCGTATTCGCCCGCCTGGATCATCGCGTAGCCCTGTTCGTTCAGCGCGGCGCCGGATTCGGAGCCGCCTTCGGCGGCGGGCGGCGGTTCGGATTCGCTGGGTTCGGCGGCTTCGGGTTCTTCGCCGCCGCTCGTTGACGCCGTTTCGGCGGCGGACGCTTCCTCGGCTTCAGGCGCTGCCGCGGCCGCGCCGCTCCCAGCCGCCTGCTTCTTCGCGGGCTTTGCCTTCGCCTTCTTCGCCTTCGCCGCGGTGGGCTTGCCGCTCCCGTTCCCGCCGCCCCCTTCGTCGCCGCCGAGCAGGACGATCGCGCCGACGATCAGCGCCGCAATGACGCCGAGAATGGCGGCGACGGCGCCCCAGCGGCTGCGGTGGGAGCTGGCCTTGGCGTAGGTCGGCGTCGGTTCGCGGGGCGGCGGCGGTGCCACGGGCTCCGCCTCGCGCCGCTCCCGTTCGAAGGTCGGCTCGTAGAGCTGGGTCGGCTCGCCGATCCTCTCCGCCCGTTCCAGCCGCTCCAGCGCCTGTCGCGCCGACGAGGGCCGCGCGCCCGGGTCCTTGCTCGTCATCCACTCGATCAACGCCCCGAGGACGCGGGAGCACTGCCCTTCGCAGGCCCGCAGGACGACTCCAGCGGAGTAGAGGTCGGAGCGCTCGGTCGCCTGCTCCCCCGCCATCACCTCCGGCGCCGCGTAGCGCTCGGTGCCGAGGATCAGGCCGGGATTGGTGAGTGCGGTCGCGTCCGCCGGCAGGGCGATGCCGAAGTCGATCAGCTTCGCCGTCCGGTCTGGTTCGACGACGATGTTGGCGGGCTTGATGTCGCGGTGGAGGATCCCGACCGAATGGATGTGGTCGAGCGCCTGCAACAGTTCCCGCGCCAGCCGGTCGCAGTCGACCCCCTCCCCCCGCTCCAGCAGCGCCGCCAGGTTCTCGCCGGGGACGAACTGCATCACCAGATAGGGCCGCTCATCCTCGTCGGAGTAGTCGTAGACACCGACCAGGTTGGGATGGGAGAGCGAGGCCGCCGTTTGCGCCTCGCGGCGGAAGCGGGCGACGAAGCCGGGATCGGTGGCGATCGTGTCCGAGAGCACCTTCACCGCCACCGGCCGATCGAGCACCTCGTCGTGCCCGAGCCAGACCGCGGCCATGCCGCCGCGCCCGAGCGTGCGCTCGAGCCGGTAGCGCTCCTTCAGCAGTTCCCCACTGGCGATCGTGGCGCCCACGGGGTTCCTCTACCCAGTTGGCCGGGTAACGAGCCGAGATCGAGGTAATCGGCTACATCGTCCTCCTGGCCCTGAGCGGCCTCGTCATCGGCGCCCTGGCGCGCCTGCTGCTGATCGGGCCCGACCCGATGAGCCTCCTCGAGACGATGCTCGCCGGGATCGGCGGCTCCCTGATCGCCGGCCTGATCGCCTACTACGTCTTCGACCGCAACACCGGCCCCGGCCTGCTCCTCTCGGTGATCTGCGCGATGGGCATCGTCTACGCGGTCCGCAAGTACCGCCAGCGCACCGAGCCCGAACGCCCGCTCCGCGGCCCCGGCGGCCCGATGACCTTCGGCGGCGGCAACGTCCACACCCAGGTCCACTTCTTCCCCGGCTGCCTCGTCTTCTCCCTGATCGCCTCGATCGTCCTCACGGTCCTACTGAACCTGATCGTGCGGGCGTTCTAGCTCAGGCGGCGCGCAGCGCCCGCCAGATCATCCCCGGCCTCGTCCCCACCTTCGGGCCGAGCACGAGCGCGAAGAGGGTGAGAGCGAGCCACGGGCGCAGGTGGGGGCCGATGCGGCGGATGCGGCCGTCGGGGGCGAGCTCGAAGACCATCGCGTCGGTGAGGCGAACGCCAAGGAGGCGGGCTTCGCCGATCGCGACGCGGTCCTTGCCCTCGCCCAGGGTCTGGGTCCAGCGCAGGCCCTTAAGGCTGCCGTAGACGGCGGCCAGAAGGTGACGGACGTCGTCTTCACCGCGGAAGACCATACGGCCGGAGATCGGCGAGACGAGCTCGACGTCGGGCGCGCAGGCGCTCATCATCGCCTCGATGTCGTTGCGCTCCGAGGCCGAGGCGTAGCGGGCGATCGCGTCATCCATGCGACAACCCTATGCCTCGCGGGCGAAGCTCTCGCCCCAGACCGTCGCCACCATCGAGCGCGGGCCGGCGTGGTCGCGGTGCTCGCAGAGATAGATCCCCTGCCAGGTGCCGAGCGCCAGCCGCCCCTCGCGGATCGGCAGGGTCAGCGAGGGGCCGAGCAGCGCCGCCTTGATGTGGGCGGGCATGTCGTCGTCGCCCTCGAGCGTGTGGGTCCAATAGGGCGCCCCTTCGGGCACCGCCCGGTCGAACCAGCTCTCGAAGTCCCGCCGCACGTCCGCTGAGGCGTTCTCGTTCAGTGCCAGCGAGGCGGAGGTGTGCTGGATCAGCAGGTGGAGCAGGCCGACCGAGATCTCCCCCAGCTCCGGCAGCGCCTCGCGGACTTCCTCGGTGACCAGATGGAAGCCGCGCGAGCGCGCCGGAAGTCGAACCGTCCGCTGCAGCCACACGACTCCAGCCTAGGGCGAGGGGATCGGACTGGTGTTAAAGGCGCCGAAGACGTTGCCGAGGAAGCGGCTGTCGCCGATCCCGGCGGCGAAGGCGTCTACGGCCGATTCCGAGCTCTCGAGCGGCCAGTCCATGCCGTTGCCGAGGTTCTCGAAGTAGACGAGGGCGTCGATCTTCGGGTAGCGCAGCGCCATCGCTTCGAACATTTCTTCGATCCAGGTCGCCTTCGAGCCGCCGTACTCACTCGCCGCGATCTCGCCGATCGCCAGCGGCTTCGAGGGCGCAAGTTTTTCCGCCACCTTGGTGTAGGCGGGGCCGTAGAGGGTGTCGAAGGTCTTCCAGCCGTAGGGAGCGGCCGGATTAGTGCCCCAGTTGTAGCCGTCGAGACAGGTCCAGTCGACGTAGGCGTCCCCCGGGTAGAGCCCGTTGAGGAGGCTGAGGTGGTTGATGTAGGGGCACCAGGTCCAGGTCGCGTTGGTCGCCCCCGCTTTGACGAAGAGGTCGTGGACGTGGCGCCAGGCGAGGGCGAATTCGCCGGGCTGGTTTTCGTTCGCACCTTCGCCCCAGGCGAACCAGTCGCCGTTCATCTCCCAGTCGAAGCGGAGAAAGAACGGGTGCCCCCATTCGGCGGCGCGGGTGGCCCAGCTGGTGATGTAGCTGTCGTAGGTGCCGGCGATGATGTCGGCGAGCTGGAAGTTCGGCTGGTTTGGGCTGCCGGGGACCGACTGCGAGGCCCAGCTGAAGAACGGGATCGCCCCGTGGGCGCGGATCGATTCGAACGGGGTCCAGGGGAAGTTGAAGAAGGTGCAGGGAGCTTTCGAGCAGTCGGCCCACGGCGAGCTGAACTCGAGCAGCGACAGCGGCTTCCCCACCATCCCCTCGAACTCGGTCTCCGCGTTCATGTCCCATGGCGCTGCTTCGCCGGTCAGCTGCGGGCCGATCCAGGCGCCCCAATAGGCGTTCCTCGGCGGCGGCGGCGGGACCGGCGGTTCTTCTTCGCCGGGCGGTTCTTCTTCTCCTGGAGGTTCTTCGCCGCCAGGGGGCTCTTCGGTCCCCGGTTCTTCGCTCGGCGGTTCTTCGCTGCCCGTCGTCGGCTCTTCGGCCGGCGGGGGCGCGGCGGTGGCGGGGCGGGGAGCGGCGGCTGGCGCACTGGGAGTGGGTCCAGGCGCAGCGGTGGCGGCTCGCAGCTGGACCTTGCGCACGGGCGAGCTGCCAAGCGCCTGCCCTCGCCGCACTAGCGTCGCCCGCAGCCGCAACTCGGTCGGCGTCGCCTGCTGGAAGGCGAAGGAAATCCGGAAGCGGCCCTGATGGATCGTCCCTGCCGCCACGGCCCGCCAAGCGCCCGCCCGCCAGACGCGGAGCGATACCCGGCCTCGCTGCGCCGGCATGACTTTGCCCTTGGCGATCGCCGGCGTCGCCTGGGTGACTTCAGCCGGAATCGTGAGGGTCAGGCGCGGCGCCTGCGCGGCAAGCGCCCGCGGGGCCGCCACGCCGACGACCCCGGCGGCGAAAAGCGCGAGGGCGAGCGCGCCGAGCAGCGCCAGTCTGAACCGCAAGGTGTCGCCTGCGCGCTCCATCTTCCTTCCCTCTACCCGTTAACCGGCGAGGGAGCCATAACGCTCGCCCGCCGGCACCCGCGCCGCGGGATGGAGGCGCACCGCGTCGAGCCAGAAACGGCTGCCGACCCGCAGTTGTAAGAGGGCCGAACGCAGCAGCGCCTCGCGGGCGGGGTCCCAGCCGAAGCCGAAGAGGCGGCGGATCTCCGGCGGCAGCAGGCCGACCGAGACCAGCCTGATCGTCTCGGTCAGGGGGATCGCGGCGGTGCGCAGCCAGCCCGAGAACGGCGGCTCGAGGATCATCCGCTCCGCCTGCTCGCGGCGATCGTCGGAGATCCAGAGGCTGCCGTCGAGCCGCCCGGCCATGTAGTCCCGCAGGCCCTCGAAGGTGGCGGGCATCGACTCTGGCGGCAGCCCGAGCAGCTCGCCGACGCGGCGGTATTCGCTCCAGTAGCGCTCCCGCTCCTCAGCGGCGAGGGTGCCGAAGATCCGCTCGTAGTAGACGACCGCGGAGTCGGCCAGGGTCGCCAGTACCCAGAGCCCGAGCTTCGGATCGGAGGCGGCGTAGGCAGTCCCCTTGGGGATCGGTCCGTAGTCGGCCGGGGTCTTGCCGCGCACGCGCTGGTGCATCGCCTCCACAATCCGCCCCGTCTCCTCCGCTTCCTCGCGGCTGCCGAAGTAGATCCGCGACATCCGCTCGTCGGTCCGCTGCAGCCGTAGTTGCGGGTCGTCGAAGATGATCGAGTGGCGCTGGAAGCCGACCACCGCCAGCGGGTCGCAGGCCTGCATCAACAGCGCCCGGACGCCGGAGAAGAGGACCAGCCGCTCGCGGTGCAGCCGCCGCACCATCGAGTCGGCGGCGAAGAAACCATCAACTCCCTCAGCTCGATGCGCCTGCCCCGGCGCCACCCCGGGCACGAGCGAGAGCATGTCGGCTGGACGAAACACCTTTCTAAGGTAGCTATACGCCCCGGCGAGCTGTTCCGATCAGGAGCGGCGGCCGAGCAGCAGATAGGTCGTCATCGGCCCCTTGCCCTTGACCTCGATCGTCCCCCGTTGGCGCAACTCGTAGCGCTCGCGCAGCCGCTGGTAGACCCGCTCGGTCACTTGGACCTCGCCCGGCAGGCCGTGGGACTCCATCCGGCTCGCGGTGTTGACGGTGTCGCCCCAGAGGTCGTAGGAAAACTTCGCCCGGCCGATCACCCCGGCGACCACGGGGCCGCTATCGATTCCGATCCGCACCTGCAGCGGCAGCCCCGCCTCCGCCGCGCCGCGCTCGACCTCCGCGCCCATCGCCAGCGCCATCTCGGCGATCGCCTCCGCGTGGTCGGGGCGCGGCTGCGGCAGCCCGCCGGCGACCATGTAGGCGTCCCCAATCGTCTTGATCTTCTCCAAGCCCTGGCTCTCGGCGAGGCCGTCCCAGCCGGCGAAGACCCGGTCGAGCAGGGCCACGGTGGCGGCCGGCTCGAGCTCCTGGGCGAGCGGGGTGAAGCCGACGATGTCGGCGAAGAGAACGGTCGCCGAGTCGAACCCCTCGGCGATCACCTCGTCTGACTCCTTCAGCCGGGCGGCGATCGACTCGGGGAGGACGTTGAGGAGCAGGCGCTCGGATTTCGCCCGCTCGACCCCGAGTTCGGCCAGCGCCCGCTCGCGCGCCCGGACGAAGTACTGCAGGAGGACGTAGGCGGTGACGCAGACGCCGAGCACGTTGAGGACGAAGAACGAGACCTGGACCCCCTGGGGGATGTCCGGTGCCTGGGCCGCGAGCGCGGGGTCGATCGCGCCGGAGAAGGCGACCAGGGCGGCGAAGGCGAGGAACCAGGGCACCGCCTGGCGGGCGCCGACGAACAGCAGCGCCCCGATCGGGCAGGTGAAGGCCCAGAGCCCGACCGCCGAGGAGGCCGCAAAACCGCCCAGGCTCCACTGCAGGGCGAACGGCAGCAGCAGGCTCATCAGCAGCTGGCTGGTCCGGAAGAGCCGGTAGCGCCGGGTGCGGGCGAAGGTGTAGAGGCTGGCCGCGGAGGCCAGCTGGTAGGCGAAGGGGATTGCGGCCGAGAGCCAGAGCCCCAGTACCGCATAGGTCCCGACCCAGGCGAACGCCAGCGTCGGCATCAGGCTCGCCGACAGCACCAGCACCGACTTGCGAAGCCGCAGCTCCGCGCTGTCGGTCGGCAGGCTGCCGAGGTCGGTGAGCCGCCTCAGCCAGGTGGGCACGCAGCGAGCATATGCCGTCGTCCCCGGCTTGCGGAATCATTGGTGGATGAGCCGGCGCATCGGAGTCACGCTGCTGGTCCTCGCGGTCCTGGGGGGAGCCTCGGGCGCCTTCGGCCGCGCGGCCTCGAGCTTCGGAGGGGACGGCCGGGTCGTCACCCGCTTCGAAGTCCACCCTCAGAAATCCGGCACGATCGAGGATCTCGTTGTTGCCGACGGGCAAGTCGCGCTGGCGACCGAGGGCAGGAACGCGCAGCCGATCCAGCTGGCCCTGCTGAAGGCGGACGGATCGCCGGATCGCGCCTTCGGCGGCGACGGCCTCGTGCAGCCGCAGCTGGAACCGGGCCGGCCGTTCCTCGACGAGCCGGTGCGCATCGCCCTGCTTGGGCGCGGGCGGGGCTCCTCGCTGCTCGTGGCCGGCGCCGTAGAAGCGGGGAGGCACAGAAACGACCTGGAGCTCAGGAGATACCTGGCCGACGGCCGCCCCGACCGCCACTTTGGCCGCCACGGGGTGGTCGAATCGCCCGCGAACGAAGCGGTGGCGCTCTTCCCCGCACCCCACGGCGGCTTCGTTCTCTTCGCCAACGGCGGTCCGGGACGCACTTACAACTCGACGGGCGTCGTCGCCAGGTTCGGGCCGCACGGCCGGCTCGCCGGCTCGGGCCCGAAGAAGAGGCTGCCCCCCTTTCAGCAGGTGGTCTCCGGCCCGGGCGAGGGCTTCCTCGCTCAGACCAACGCCCGGAAGTCGAGCCTCGTGCGAGTCGACGCGCGGGGGCAGGTTGTCGACCGCTCGACCCCGCCGGTCAGCGAGCACTCGGGGTTCAGCCTGCTGGGCGAGGACGCGGAGGGCAGAGCGCTGGGGTGGCTGGACGGCGTCCTCGTCCGCCTGCGTTCCGACGACCGCACCGTCGACACCGGGTTCCGCGCCGAGCTCCCCGCCTGCGGGCAGGGAGGCCGCTCCGTGCGCCCGAATCGGACGCTTGTGGAAGCGAGCGGCGGGATCCTGCTCGTCAACCACTGCGGCCTGGCGCGGCTCGGGCCCGACGGCGCTGCCGATCCGAGCTTTGCCGGCGGCGGTTATCTCACCGATGCCGCCGACGCGAATCGCCTTGCCCTGGGGACTGGGGACGGGGTCTTCTTCGCCCGTTGGCGGGGAGAAAAGTCGCTGCCGGCGATCGGCCGGGTCGACCGCGGCGGCGGGCTCGACCCTGGCTTCGGCGACGGCGGTCAGGTTCGCCTGCGCCTGCCGGCGCCGCGCGCGAGCCACGCAACCGGCCTGGTCGCCGTCGGGGGTCGTCTTTTCGCCACCGGCACCGTGCTCTGCCCGGGCAAGTGCAGGGAACGCTATGCGGTCGCCCGCTACCGGGCTCGCAGCGGCCGCCTCGACCGCACCTTCGGCAAGGCCGGCAAGGCCCTCGGTGCAAGCGGCCTGGGATCGGCGCTCGCCGCGGCGTCCCTTCCCGGCGGTGACGTCATCGTCGCCGGGACCACCTCCGAAGACGGCGCCCCGCCGAACAGGGAAAGGGCGGTGACGCTGGAGCGGTTCCACGCTTCGGGCCGCCCTGACCGGCGCTTCGGCAAAGGCGGCGCCATCGTCAAGCAGATCGCGGCCGGGCCGGGCCGCAGCGAAGCGCTCGCGGTTGCGGCGCAGGACGACGGCAAGATCGTCGTCGCCGCCCTGGCCGGCTGTCGCACCGCCGAGATCTGCTTCACCGTCGCCCGCTTCCGGCCGAACGGTTTGCTCGACCGCTCCTTCGCCCACCGCGGCGTCTTCCGCCTCAAAGGCGGCATCGAGGCCAGCGCCGTGGCGATCGCCGACGACGGCAAGATCGTCGCCTCCGGCGGCCAGGAAGGCTTCTTCATCACGGTGCGGCTGACGAGTCAGGGCCGGCTGGATCGCTCCTTCGGCAACCGCGGCGTCGTCATCCACCGCCAGCGAGTCAGCTTCAAGCACCTACTCGACTACAGCATCGGGCCCAAAGACGTGGCGGTGGGTCCCGACGGCTCGGTGACCGTTGCCGGCGGCAGCGACGCAAAAACCTCCCACGCGATCTTCGAACGCTACCTCCCGGACGGCCGCCGCGACCGCGGCTTCGGGCACGGCGGCTGGCTACTGGTCCAGCGCCTCGGCGTCACCGCCATCGCCCCCACGCGCTGCGGCATCGTCGCCGCCGGCTCGATGCTCTCCGGCGGCCGCGAGCGGCAGATGGCCGTGGCCGGCCTCGACCGCAGCGGGCGGGTCTACTCCCCTCCCCGGCCGCTCTTCCCGGCGGGGCGCCGCAGCACCGGCGACGCGGTCGCGGTCAGCGGCGGCCGCGCGACCGTCGCCGGCAGCCGCCGCGCCTACTCGATCGGCACCGAATTCGCCCTCGCCGCCAAGCCGCTCGGCGATCTCCTGCCCCGCTGCTGACCCCCGGCCAGCCGGTCAGTGGAGGCTGGGCCGGTAGGTGAGCTCCTGGATGTGGCCGTCGAGCGTCCGCTGGTCGACCAGCTCCAAGTCGAAGTCAGCCGCACCCTCGAAGATCGGGGCGAGCCCGGTCTGGCCGGTGATCACGGGAAAGAGGGTGACCTGCGCCAGGTCGACCAGGCCGGCAGCCAGCAGCGCCCGGTTCATCGCGAGGCTGCCGTGAGAGCGCAACGGCACCGCGGACTCCTCCTTCAGCCGAGCGACGACATCGACCGCATCCCCCTTCGCCACCGTTGCGTCGGGCCAGTCGAGCGGCTCCTCCAAGGTCGTTGACACCACCGTCGCCGGCAGGCTCCTCATCCGGTCGACCCACGGATCGCGGACCTCGGACTCCTCGCTGCTCTCGGCGAGCATCTGAGCGAACAGCCGGTACGTGTTAGCCCCGAAGACCATTCGCTGCTCCTCGCTGTGAATGGCGAGTCGATGGTCCAGCAACTCCGGCCCCTGCTTCCCCCAGTAGCCGCTCCAGTCGGGGCTGGCCGAGCCGAAGCCGTCGAGGCTGGAAAAGACGTCAAAGGTGTAGGTGGCGCTCATGTCGTTCTCCTCGCGTAGAGATTTGCGATCTACCTAGGCGACGAACCAGCGGAGCGGAAATCGACAAGCCACTCCGGCGGCAGCACTGGCGGGGTTCTGCCTCGAAACTCGCCGCGAGCCGATGCGGCAGCCCGATCTTCGCCCCCTCGAGGTAGCCGACAAGGCCGCTGCGGTCCTTGCGCGCCGACCAGAGGAAGATCTCCCGCACCCTTTGCTGGAGCACCTCATCGCCGAAGCGCTCCGCCTCCTCCACCGCCCGCCGTCGCTCCGCATCCTCGGGGTACAGCGGCGGCTCGGGCTGGCGGGCCTCCAGCGCCCGGGCAATCTCCCGCGTCCCCTGCACCCGTTCACCATCGATCTTCGCCGCCGGCACCGTCACCCCAGGAAACCGCAGAGCCTTCAGCACCACCCAAGAGACGACCGGCAAGAGATCGGTCCGCTTGTACTCGATCCCCTTCTGCTGAAACAGCAGCTCCCCGGTCGTCGCCGCATGCGAGCCGGGCATCGAAAAGAGCCGAACGTTCATCGGCCACCGACGGCGAGCTGAGCGCAGATGCTGGCAACGTGGCGCTGGTCGGTGCCGCAGCAGCCGCCGACCACGCGCAGCTCCGGCAGGCGCTGCTCGAGGGCGGCATATTCGGCGCCCAGCTCCTCCGGGTCGCCGGCATCGAGCTCCTCGGCTTCGTCGAGCTCGGCGTGGCTGCGGCGCGAGGCGTTAGCGCGGACGCCGCCGATTCGGTCCAGCCAGGCGTCCTCGCCGGCAAGCTCGGCGGCGAAGTGGGTTGGGTGGGCACAGTTGATCATTTGGTAGAGCGCCGCCCCGCCGGTCTCGGCATCGAGGCGTTCGACTGCCTCACGCAGCGGCTCGCCGCTCGGCAGGCGGCCATCGGTCTCAACGGTGAAGGAGACCGAGACCGGCAGCCCAGCCGCGGCAGCAGCGCGGACGATCCCGACCCCCTCCTCGGCGTAGGTGATCGTCATGGCACTGATCATGTCGACCCCCTCGGCAGCGAAGACGGCAACTTGTGTCGCGTGGTAATCCTCAGCTTCGGCGGGCGAGAGAAACGAGTCGGGGCTATAGCCGTCCCCCTCGGGGCCGATCGTGCCGGTGATCGAGACCGGCACTTGCCCAGCCGCCCGCTCGCAGACTTCACGGGCGAAGGCGACCGCCTCGCGGTTGAGGTCGGCGATTTCGGCCGGCGAGTACCCCAGTGCCTCGCCCCACCTCTCGCTCGCCCGCCAAGTCGGTGGATCAAAGGTGAAGCCGGTGCCATGCTCAGCGGCGATCGCCAGGAAGCCCTCGTAGTAACGGCGGAGTGCGGCCCGCCCGGCCTCGTCGCGCAGCAGCGTGAAGGAAGCAAATTCCGGCAGCTCCAGGCGCTCCTCGAAGATCATCACGGTCTCCAACCCGCCGTCGCCGATGAATAGTTGCGAGCCGTCAGGAAGTGCCATCCGCAGGGTCCATGGTCCGCGACGCCGGACCTGCTGTCAATGGCCCCGCCGCCGCTCTCCATGCGAACTCTTGCTAATCGGGGAGACAGGATTTGAACCTGCGACCGCTCGGCCCCCAGCCGAGTGCGCTACCAGACTGCGCCACTCCCCGTGGGGTTTCCATTCTGACGAATCGGCGGGATGGCGGCTACCCTCCCTCTGGTGCGGCGGTAGCTCAATGGTAGAGCCCTAGCCTTCCAAGCTAGTTATGCGGGTTCGATTCCCGTTCGCCGCTTAAACCATTGCGCACCCCTGCCGATGGAAAGACGATGCACGCCTCGAATTCGGGACGTGTCGCTTTTGTCTCCTCATGGGTAACTAAAGCGACACTGGGAATCTTGATCGCCGGTTTGGCGGCGCTCGGCGCCCTCGCCGGCTGCGGCGGGAGCAATTCCGGCGCCGCCGCGTCGGCGGCCGACTCTGGGTCCAGCTCCGGCTTTATCGACTGGCCGTTCTTTGGGCGGGTGCCGCAGCGGACGCACTACCTGCCGGAGCAGGAGCGGGCGCTCGACCCGCCGCTGGGACAGGCTTGGTCGATCAACACGCATGCGCTGATCGAGTTCCCGCCGGCGATTCATGGCGGGGTCGCTTACGTGATCAACAAGTACGGGAACGGGAAGGCAGTGCGGCTGCGGGATCGCAAGGTGCTTTGGGAACTGAACGTGCGCCCGAGCGACAAGGGGAAGCCGAACTTCGTCACCGGGCCCGTCTACTACCGCGGCGCTGTCTACGGGGCCTTCCTCACCGGCAACCTCGCCGCCGGCGACGCCAAGACCGGCAAGAAACTGTGGGTCCGGCACCTGAATGGGCACCTGGAATCTTCGCCGCTGGCGGTTGACGGGACGCTGTATCTGGGCACCGACACGACCAACGTGGTCGCCCTGCGCGCCTCCGATGGGAAGACGCGCTGGAGCTTCAACGCCCCCGGCGCAATCAAAGCCAGCCCCAGCTACGACGACGGCAACGTCTTCGTCGCCGACTATGAGAGCTCGATGTTCGCGCTCGACGCGAAGACCGGCAAGCCGGTCTGGCGGACCAACACGAGCAAGGTCCCGCCCTACGGCCAGGGCGGCTTCTTCTCCTCCCCCGCGATCGGCTTCGGCCGCGTCTACGCCGCCCGCGACGACGGCACTGTCTATGCCTTCGACGAGAAGACAGGCAAGGTCGATTGGTCCTTTGACGCTGGCGGCTACGTCTACGGCTCCCCGGCGGTCGCCCAGGTCCCGGGCACCCCGCCGAGCGTCTACATCGGCGCCGAAAACGGCCGCTTCTTCGCCCTCGACGCCAGCACCGGCAAGCCACGCTGGCACTACGACGTCGGCGGCCCGATCCCCGGCACCGCCACGGTGATCGGCGGCACCGTCTACACCTCCAGCTTCAAGACGCAGGAGACGACTGGCCTCGACGCCCGCACCGGCAAGCGCATCTTCCACATCAAGCAGGCCGGCTACACGCCGATGGTCTCCGACGGCAAGCGTCTCTACCTGGTCGGCTACTACGACCTGATCGGCCTCGAACCGGCCAAGCGCTGACGAGCGCGGTGCCTAATCCCCGGTATGCGGAGACAAGGCACCGCGCTCAACGGATTTGGCTCTGCGCCCGGCTGGCCTCGAGGTCGAAGAAGCGGAAGTCGGCCCCGAGCAGCGGCTGGGCGACGTTGTGGACCGGCGTCTCGCCGATCGTCCCGTCGGGTGAGCCGGCGTGGGCGTGGCCGTGGAGGACGAGGTCGGGACCGTGCTCGAGGATCGGCGCCGCCAGGCGGTCGGAACCGAGGAAGACCCAGATCTCCCGCGGCTCCCCCTCCAGCGTCGCCTCGATCGGCGCGTAGTGGAGAAGAACGATCCGCAGCGGGCAGAGCGCCACCTCCCGCAGCCCTGCGTCGAGCGCTTCCACTTCTTCGGTCGCCTCGCGGTAGACCGCCCGCAGCGAGGGCTCGCCGAAGTCCGGCAGGTGCCGCGGCGCGAAGCCGCCGACGAACCCCTTGACGCCGACGATCCCGACCTCGACCTCGCCCACCTCGCAGACGGCGGCGCGGCGGTCGAGCATCTCGACCCCGCCCGCCTGCAGGCGCTCGAGGATCCCCTCGGCTTCGTCGGCGTGCCAGTCGTGGTTGCCGAGCACCGCGTAGACGGGCGCAGCGGTCGCCGCCGCCGCTTCGCAGAGGATTTCCGCCTCCTCGAGGCGGCCGTGGCTGGTCAGATCGCCGGCGACGAGGACGAGATCGACGTCGTCGCCGAGCTGCGTGAAGGAGTCGACGATCGCCTCGCGATTGGAGTCGCGGCAGTGGATGTCGCCGGTTGCCGCCACCCGCAGCCGTCCCTCGCGGCCGGACAGCCGCCCGTCACCGTTGCTCGAAGCCATCGTCGCCTCCCCTACCCGCCTGCCACCACGTTTACCGCGCGCTCGGGCGGGGCAGCGAATGGGGCAGATGGCCGAGGGACTGGGCAAGAACGAGGTCGCCGCCGAGCTGACCGACAGCCTCAAGCGCTCGATCGCGGCGCTGGAGCGGCAGGAGATCCCGTACGTACTGGGCGGCGGGCTCGGCTGCTGGGCCCGCGGCGGCCCGCCCTCCTCCAACGACATCGACCTGATGCTGAAGCCCGAGGACGCCGAGCGCGCACAGGAAGCGCTGGCCGAAGCCGGGATGCGCCCGGAGACTCCGCCCGAGCAGTGGCTGCGCAAGGCCTGGGACGGCGACATCCTCATCGACCTGATCTTCGAACCGTCGGGGATGACCATCGACGACGAGGTGATCGCCCGCGGCGAAGAGATGAGCGTCGAGGCGATGCAGATCCGGGTGATGGACCTAGACGACCTCCTCGTCACCAAGCTGCTCGCGCTAGACGAGCACAGCGCCGACTACCGCGACCTGATCCTGATCACCCGCTCGCTGCGCGAGCAGATCGACTGGGAGCAGCTGCGCGAGCGCACCGCCGCGAGCCCCTTCGCCCGCGCCTTCTTCACCCTCGCCGACGGCCTCGAGATCAGCCCCGGCGCACCGGCCACGGCCGCCGTCGAGAACTAGACGCAGCCCATCAGGGCCCGGTCACTTCCCGGAGCCGGGCCCGACCTGCGTCGTCAGCTGCACTTTCGGTTCGCCGGAGCCAATCTGCGCTGCCTTGACCGAGAAGCGCAGCGTCCCCTTGCGCAGCCCCGAGACCTTGGCGACGGCGAAGGTGGCGCTGCTGGTCTTCTTCACCTTCAGCTTGGCGATCTTCGGCCGGCCGGCGGCGACGACTTTGTTCTTGACGATCAGCTTCAGGTGGCCGAGCTTGAAGACGTCGCTCGGGCTCGCCCAGCTGAGCGCGATCTGCAGCGTTTTGGTCTTGGCGCCAACGGCGATCACGTGGGTCTTCGCCTGACCCTGCTTCAGCAGGTCCTTGAATTCCCGCGGCGGCGTCTGGCAGGTCAGCGCGGCGCCGATTTTGTTCATCACCGGCTGCAGCTGGGTGTTGTCTTCGAGCTGGAAGACCTGGCCGCCGGTGTCGGTGGCGATTTTCTGCAGCCGCGCCCGGTCTTCTTCGAGCGTCAGCCCGGTGCCGAAGCCGATCACGTAGGTCGGCACGTTGTGCGCGAGGTGCGCTTCGTTGTAGGTGCCTTCGTTGTGGCCGCCGTCGGTGAGGAAGATCCGCGCCTGCGCGCCCGGGTCGTCGGCGTCGGCCTTGGCAAAGGCGGAGTTGTAATCGGTGGCGCCGCTGTCGGCATTGATGACCGCTTCGAGCGCGGTCTTCATCGCGACGCCGTTCGGCCCCACCGGCTCGGGCGGGAAGACGGTGCTGGCAGCGGGGGTTTCAAAGCCCGCCGAGCCGAACTCGACCGCGCCGAGCAGCGTCTTCGCCGGCAGCGTGTTGATCAGCAGCCCCATCGCCTGCACGCGCAGCCGGTTTTCGTCAGTGATTGCCATCGATCCCGAGTCGTCGACGATCGCCTCGATGTTCGTCTTCGGCGTGCAGCCGGCGGACACGCCCGCAGTGCCGGTCGCCGCTCCGCTCGGCGCGGCCACCATCGCCGCCACGAGCAGCGCCGCCATCGTCGCCGCCATCGAAACTCGCCAACTCCGCGTCATGCTTCTCCCCTTCGCTCGATCAGGTCCGTAAGCGCAAACCTAGCCGCGCCGCCGGACCGTCGCAAGGGATCTAGACGAGAGTCCACCCGCAAGCGGGCGCCGCGGCTACTTCAGGCCGGCGAGGATCTCGCCGGCGGCGCGTTCGCCGGATTCGACGGCGCCGTTGAGGTAACCCTGGAAGTCGATCGAGGTGTGCTCGCCGGCGAAGTGGCAGTTGCCTTCCGGTTCGCGCTCGACCCCCGAGAACTTCGTGTACTGGCCGACCTTCCAGTAGGAGTAGGAGCCCTTGGTCCACTGGTAACCGGTCCAGTAGTCGATCGTCGCCCGGCCGTTCCAGCGCGAGGAGATGCCGGGCAGCACCGGCTCGATCTGTTTGAGGAACTGAGCCGCCCGTTCGCTCGGCGTGCCGGTGCCGAAGCTGGCGCCGATCTTGCCGCCGGTGTAGTCGACCAGGATCCCGGCAGTGCCGGGCTGCGCCCGCGTCACCTCCCAGGTGTTCTGGTAGCCGGTGTCGGCGTAGGTCTCGCCGTTGCAGTCGAGGCTGTTCCAGAGCCGGTCTTTGAATTGCAGGTGGAGCTTGGAGTTGGTCCCCATCCCCATCTCCTCGATCGCCGTTTCCTTCAGCGAGGAGAAGCCAGCGCCGCTGTAGTCGAGCGTGCGCAGGATCGAGAACGGCAGCGCCAGGACGACGTGGTCGGCATTGACGGTTTCGGTGCTGAGACCGGAGGCGAAGGCGAGCCGGTAGCTGCCGTCGGCGTTGCGGCTGATCGAGGTCAGCGCCCGTTCCTTGGAGATCTGCCCTTTCAGCTGCGCGGCAAGCAGCTTCGGGATCTGATCGTTGCCGCCCCGCACGTGGTACTTCTCGTTCGAGGGGCCGAAGATCCGCAGCTGCCCCTGCCCCGAGTAGCCGAGCAGATAGAGCATGTTGAGCGAGCTCTGGACGTTGGTCTCGGCGCCGTACTCGATGTTGTAGGCGACGTCGAGCAGCTGCCCGAGCTTCGATTTCAACCCGCCCGGCACGTAGGCCTTGATCCAGTCGGCGATCGACATCGCGTCGAGTTCGCGACCGCGTTCGGTCGAAAGGTTGTAGAGGGTCGGGTAGCTGGCGGCGGAGACGTCCTTGTGGATCTGCTGCCAGATGCCCTTGAGGTCGTTCGTCGCTTCTTCGAACGTGTAGGGCTTGCCGTCGAAGTAGTAGAAGGCCTCGGTCCCGTTGGCCTCGGCCGCGAGCAGGTTGTCGAGTTCCAGGCCCAGTTCTTTCGCGAGTTTGCGAATTTCCGTGTGTCCCTGGTCGATCAGCTCACCGCCGTGCTCAGCGATCTGGCCTTCGGCGAAGTCGCCGCGCCGGGTCCAGCAGCGGCCGCCGAGCCGGTCGGAGGCCTCGTACAGCTGCGCGTTGAGCCCGCTCTGCTTGAGCCGGTAGGCGCAGGTGAGGCCGGCCAGGCCGCCGCCGACCACGACCACCCGCGGCGCCGACGCCGCCAGCGCCCGCGAGACCGGGCCGCTCAGCATCGCCGCCGCGGCAAGCCCGGCACCGCCGGCCAGCAGCTCGCGCCGCCGCATGCCGGGACTGGGATCGGCGAGAGCCTCCTCGGCGGAGGCTTCGCGCGCAGCGATCGCCGCGGCTTCCCCCAACCTCCTCGCTAGTGGAGTCCTCCCCCCCATTGGAAGTCACAGTCGCAGAGGCCCGCTCCAGAAGCAAGTGACGAAAAGTCCAACCAAAGGGGGCGCGGATGGGACAGGTGGGGGTAAGGCATGGACCTAGGCCGGTGGAGGCAACATCGACCGGCTCGCCTGTTAGAAGGCTCGCCGCATGGAGGCCCACCGGTCATACGAGCGCTTCGAGCAGGGACAGCACGCGGCGAGCGGCGGCGAGCTGCCGCATCACGCGCAGCTGGCAGCGCTGGCGGTGGCGGTGATCGCCGCCCTTCTGGCGGTGGCGACCTTCTTCTCCAACGAGGCGCTGAAAGAGGTGATCACCGGCGAGACCCACGGCGCCACCGCCCACGCCCGCCTCGAGAGCAACCGGGTGAAAATCGACATCGCCAGAGGCAACGCGTCGCTGCTGCGGGTGCTCGGCGTCGACATCCCGGCCGGCCACAAGGTCGCCGCCAAAGCGAGCGAGCACGAGGCGCGGGTGAGTGAGCACCTGCGCCCCGCCGACGCTCACCTCAGCGAGGAGCTCGAGGCCGATCGCCACGAAGTCGACCACGCCAACTCGAAGCACCTCGCCTTCGAGCTGGCCGAGGTTGGCTTCGAGGTCGGCATAGTCCTCGCCTCGGTCTCGATCATCGCCCGCCGCCGCTGGCTCCTCGGCGCCGCGGGAGCGGCGGCCACCGCAGGCGTCGTCCTGCTGCTGGCCGGCCTGCTCTTTGTCTGAGCGAAGCCCCGCGCAGACCCGCTCAGGGCCTCGAGGGAGAGGGCCTCCAACTCTGCCCGCCGTCTTCGGTGAAGTAGAGCACTCCTTCTTCGCTGCAGCCGGGACAGCTGGCGCTGTTCGCCAAGGCGAGTCCGGCCCGATCGTCCACGAGATCCACCAAGGCCGACGTCGGCAGGCCGTTCGTGTCCACCACCCTCCGGGACAGAGAGGAGGAAGGCGAGCGACCCATTTCCGCCGGCCCCCCAGCCGGTTCCTCGGAGACGATCGCGAGGGTGCTGGATTCGGGGTCGACCATTGCGACCGTTTCCGGATCCGGGTAGGTGACTTCAACGGCAAGCCCGGGTTCGGTGGCGCCGGCCATCGGGGTGACGGTTCCGAGGGTCCAGCTGTCGCCACCGTCGCTGCTCGTGTAGACGCCGACTTCGGTTTCGTATTCCGGCTTCGAGAAGGTGACCGGCAGCAACGCCGAGCCGTCTTCCGCTACTTCCGGAGTTCGATAGCTGACCATCTCTTCTTCCACCCCGGCCGGAAGCTCCAGCTTCACTGGTGACCAAGTCTGGCCTCCGTCGAGGGTCCGCCACAGCGACTGCACCCCGACGCCGCCGGCCAACCAGCCTTCGCTGGCCGAGGTGAACTTCAGTTCACCGGGGACCGGGGGCCGCGGGAGCGTGGACCACGTCCTTCCGGAGTCCACCGAGGAATAGAGACGGGAAACTGCATTGCTCCCCCCGGGACTCTGTTCATCGACCGACACCCAGCCGCTTTCGCCGACGAAGGAAATTTGAACCCCGACGATCGACATCAGACTGGGATCGACTATTTCGCTGCTGCTCCAGTTGTCGCCGCCGTCGCTGGTCGCAAGGACCGACAGCTGTGGATGAGTCACGTACGGGTTCGGGCAGAACACGACCCAACCGTGCATGGCGTCGCTGAAGAAAGTCGCCCTGATCGATTCCGCTCGGATCCCCTTGGGCGTGATCGTCTTCCATTGCCCGCCCGCGTCATCGGTCAGGGCCAGTCTCTTGCCGGTAGCCGCCCAGGCTTCGCTCGGGCCGATCATTTCCGCGCTGGCGATCACGTCCCTACCGCCTCCGGGCTGGGCGGGAGCGTTGCTGGGCAGCTGCGAGGGGCTTTCCCCGGATGCGGCGTTCGCCCCGTCGTCGCCGGAGTGAGCGCCGATGGCGAAGGCCGCCAGGCCGATCGCCAGCAGGGCCATCGCGCCCATCCAGATCTTCGGTTGGCTGCTTATTTTGCGGAGCATTCCGGCTCTTCCTTCTTTTCGCCCGATCCGGCGACCAGGCCGTGGGCGCAATCGCGGTCGATCGTGATCTGCACGTTGGTTCCGCTCACGTTGACAGTTTGGATCCGTTCCGTTTCATATTGCCTGAGCCTGCGGTTCGGCCAGGAGGTACTTGGGATCGAGCTGTTGACTTTGTAGACGGACTTCTCCGGCGTTTCGCCGCTTCCGTACATGACCGCATCACCAATCCAGATGTCGTCAGGCGGGTTGGCGATGCCCCAGAACTGGGCGAGGTGAGAGGCATTGGCGGATCCATACAGACCCGCCGTCACTCCGTACTGCTCGTGTAGCACCCTCACCCAGTTGTTGATGAAGGCTTCCGTAGCGCTCTTGCAGTTCGGCGCGCCTTCCTGATTGAAGTTCTCGAGGTCGTAGTAGACGATCGTCCCCGGCTTGACGATGAAGCCGCGTTTCTGGAGTGCGCCCGCGGCATTGTCCGCTTCGACGGCTGCTTCGGTTCTCGCCTGGCTGAATGCATCCGTCGGGTCGGCGCTGAACTTGTAGTCGTACCCTTCACCGCATGGGGCTTGCTTGCCGTCGAAGATCGGCAGGAAATCCCATCCTTGGGAGTGCACGTTCGATAGGTATTTCCGATCCGGGGTGTTGCAGGACGATTCTTTCAGCGCCGTGATCCCGCCGATATACACCCCGATATATGCGTAGTGCGTGCTCGGCCACATTGCCTGCAACGTGTTCGAGACGTAGGCCGTACAGGAATCAAACCCTTCTCCTGTTGAGAGCCCGACCTTGGTCCCGACGATTCGGCCCTTGGCAGGGCTGGTGTAGGACGTTCCGACCGCGTAAGAGATCGAGGCGATAAGCACGGCAAGGAAGAGAAAGGCGAAGCGGCCGTGATATCTGGGGATTGCGCGTGAGTTCATCTTCTTCTCCGGTTCATTCGACGAACTCGCAGCCCGTCCATTCGTCGAGTGCGCTGTCGACCGCACAGCGGTCCTGGCCTTCGCCGCCGCCGACCACGTCCTTTTCAGGTTGAGGCGTGAGGTTGTAGGTGTCCTTTGCCGCGATTTCGTCGTTGCCGGCTTCGCCGAACAGCGAGTCTTTCGCCGTCTCCCCGGAGATCAAGTTCGCCCCGGCGCCCCCGTGGAGATTGTCGGCCTGGAACGACCCCTTGAGGTCGTCGAGCCCGATCAGGGTCGTGGGCGTTCCAGAGGTACAAGCCGGTTCTTCCAAGACACTGTCGTAGTAGCTGCCCGCACTCTGGGTTTCGAGATAGGCGGTCACGCCGCCCAGGGCTGCCGGCAATTTCTCCCACGACGCCTCGTTGCGAGCGAAGCCATCAGCAGCTTCGTCTTCCGCCCCGAAGATGGTGTCTCCGTCGCAAGTGGTGACGGAAAGGAAGATGTCGTTGTCCCGACCGCCTTCCAGCACGTCGAGTCCCTGGTTGTTGGCCAGCCAGTCATCGCCGCCGAGCGCGTTCAGTTTGTCGGCGCCGGTCCCGTTGCCATCGACCAACGCGTCTTCGGTCCCGTTGCCACCGGTGAGGACGTCCGCGCCTTCGCCGCCGAGCAGGATTGGTGCGGTGGCGAGGCCGAAACCGCCGTTGGCGATCGAGAGGTTGTCGTTGCCTTTCAAGCCCGCGAGAACAACCGCGTCGAGTTTGGTGCCGGTCGGCAGAGTGCAGCTCGCCACCGTCGCTTCCAGTTCGATCAGACAACCTTCGGATTCGGTCGAGAACCTGGTAGTCCCTTTGCTGGTGAACTTGACCAAGCTGCCCGAAACGGTGGCAGTCACTTCATCGGCGCTTTCGCTGCCAAGCAGGTAGGCGGCGTCATAGCCGTTGAGCGGCGATTCGGTCATCAGGACGCCGGCAACGAGTTTGGCTGCCGGGGCTTGGACGGTTTTGGCGCTGGTTCCGGTGCACTGTTTGACCACGGTGACGCCGACGCAGTTGTTCGATCCCTTGCCTCCATATGCCATCGCGGCGCTGCTGCCTTCGATGTAGTCGCCGTCTCCCCCGCCGTAGATCGTGTCGGCGCCGCCGCCGCCCACGATCACGTCACCGCCCCCGCCGCCGTAGAGTTTGTTCGCACCGGAAGCCCCGACGATGATGTCGGGGAAGGCAGAGCCGATGATGTTCTCGAACTCAGAGGTAGCGATGTAATCGCTACCTCCGCCGACGGCCGCGCCCGAATCGCAGGCCGAGTAGGGCGGCCCGCCGCAGGTGGTCGCGGCGCCATCGATGCGTACGTAGACGCCGCGGCCGTCTCCGCTCGTCGCTTCGGGGAAGCCTTCGACGTGTTTGACGGAGGTTGGGTAGGCGGATTCATTTCCCGGAGTGACGCCGGTCGAGAAGCTCACCGTGTCGCTTCCTTCGCCCCCGTACATGAAGTCGATCGTGCCGTCGCCGCGCACGAGGTCGTTGTTCGCGTCTCCGTAGATCGTGTCGATCCCGGGGCCACCGGAGAGGAAGTCGTTGCCAGTGCCGCCGTGCATCGCGTCGTTGCCGGTGCCGCCGTCGAGGGCATCTTCCCCGCCTTCGCCGAAGATTTCGTCATCGCCCCGCTGGGCGAAGATCTGGTCGTTCCCGGTTCCCCCTTTCAGCAGCTGACCGCCGTTGCCGCCGAGACATGGGTTCGCCGAGCAGGTGATCGGCGTCAGGAGGAACAGATTGCGAGGAGCGCTGGCCTCATGAGAGCCGAAGCCCGAGCTCGAAGCGTTGGGGCTGCGAAGCTCCGCGCCCGCAGGCCCGGAGGCTTTCGGCCCTCCGTAGATGACGTCATCGCCGGGACCCGCATTGACCATCCTGGCCCCCGGGTCCACGTAAATCACGTCGTCCCCACCTCCGCCTTCGATCGTTTCAGCCGCGGGGTTGGCGATGATCAGGTCGTCGCCGGGCGTTCCTTTCACTGCCCGACTGGCATTAGACGCAGCCGCAGCCGAGGAGCTCTGGCCGACTACCAAAAAGCCCAGAGCCCCGACGAGGGCACAGGCGAGCACGGCCAAGCGGAGAGAGAAGCAGGGACGCTGACTGACTGGATGAGACACACGTCATCCCTTCGAGTGGTGATCCGACTAGTAGCAAGAGCCCTCCTCCACGCTCCGCCAGGGACCTATTACCCGAAGACTTCCTGAGGAAACCTCGAACCTGCTCGGTGACGGGGCACCTAGGACTCGAACCTAGAATCGCCGGTTTTGGAGACCGGTGCCTTAGCCAGTTTGGCCAGTGCCCCAGGGGGCGAATCCTACCGGCCGAAGTGCGGGCGGAGGGACTTGAACCCCCACGATCTTTCGATCACCAGGACCTAAACCTGGCGCGTCTGCCAAATTCCGCCACGCCCGCGTGGCTGGGCCGGCCGGCCCTTAACGCGCAGCCAACGGCGGCGCGTCGCTTCTGGATTCTATGATCGTGGCGTGGCGGTAGGAGAGGTCAGGCCCGGCTACGAACTGTGGCGGCCAAATCGGGAAAAAGGGAGCTCGGTTACGACCAAGTTCGTCGTCGTGCTGCTGCTGGCGGCGACGGCGGTGATCGCGGGGCTGATCACGATCGGCGGCTGGTCGCTCTTGAAGGGCGGCAGCGGGATGGGAATTGTCTGCGCGATCTACGCGATCCTCTACGCCTTCTTCGCGATAATCGTCGCCCGCTGGAACCGCGGCGTGCTGCCGGTGGCGGCGGCGCTCTCGATGATCCTGGCGATCTTCTGCGCGGTCGGCGCTGAAAGCTGGTTCAACCGCGACCGCGCCGGCTTCGACGAAGCCGCCTTCAGCTCCTCGCTGATCGGGCTGCTGGTCGTAATCCTCGGCCTGCTGCAGATCGTCCTCATCGCCGCCGCCCTCTACGCCTTCAACCAGGAGTGGCACGTCGAGGAGGAGCGGCCGATCGGATCCGGCGAGGATTACGGCGCCGGCGCCTCCGGCCACCCGCAGCCGGCCTGATCGGCTCTATCGTTCACCCGGCGCCGGAGTGGCGGAATTGGCATACGCGATCGACTCAAAATCGATTGCCCTTGCGGGCTTGTGGGTTCGAATCCCACCTCCGGCATCATGAGCGCGGCTGACGGCGAGCTGCTCTGGGAGCCCTCGGCCGAGCTGGTCGAGCGCTCGCGGCTGCGCGCGCTCATGCGCTGGCTGGAGGCCGAGCGCGGCCTCGCCTTCGCCGGCTATCACGAGCTCTGGCAGTGGTCGGTCGACGACCTCGACGGGTTCTGGTCGGCGATCTGGGAGTTCTTCGACGTGCGGGCCGACGGCGATCCTTCCCCCGTGCTCGCCTCGCGGGAGATGCCGGGCGCCCGCTGGTTCCCGAACACCTCGCTGAACTACGCCGAGCACGTCTTCGCCGGCAAGCGCGACGAGGAGGTGGCGATCCTCCACGCCTCCGAGCTGCGAGAGCTCGATGAGCTGAGCTGGGGCGAGCTGCAGGCGCAGGTCGCGGCGGTGGCGGCGGGGCTTCGAGAGGTCGGGGTCGGGCGCGGCGACCGCGTCGTCGCCTACATGCCGAACGTCCCCGAGGCGATCGTCGCCTTCCTCGCCGCCGCCTCGATCGGCGCCGTCTGGTCGAGCTGCTCACCGGACTTCGGCCCCGCCAGCGTCATCGATCGCTTCGCCCAGATCGAGCCGAAGGTCCTCTTCGCAGTCGACGGATACCGCTACGGCGGCAAGGACTTCGACCGCCGGGAGGTGGTCGCGCGCCTGCAGGAGGAGATGCCGACGCTGGAGCGTACCGTGGTCCTCCCTTATCTCGACCCCGAGCCGGACCTGGCGCCGCTGCGCGACGCGATGCGCTGGGAGGAGCTGCTCGCCGCCGGCGAGGACGCCGAGCTGCGCTTCGAGCGCGTCCCCTTCGACCACCCGCTCTGGGTCCTCTACTCCTCCGGCACCACCGGGCTGCCGAAGGCAATCGTCCAGGGCCAGGGCGGGATCCTGCTCGAGCATCTGAAGAAGCTCCACCTCCACGTCGACGCCCATCCCGACGACCGCCTCTTCTGGTTCACGACGACCGGTTGGATGATGTGGAACTTCATCGTCTCCGGCCTGCTGACCGAGGCGGCGATCGTCCTCTACGACGGCAACCCCGGCCATCCCGACATGGGCGTGCTCTGGGATTTGGCGGAGCGCGCCGAGGTGACGATGTTCGGGACCAGCGCCGCCTACATCGCCGCCTGCATGAAGGCTGGGGTCGAGCCGGGGAGCGGCCGCGACCTCAGCGCCCTCAAGGCCGTGGGTTCCACCGGCTCTCCCCTCTCGCCCGAGGGCTTCGACTGGATCTACGAGCACCTCGGCCGCGACACCTGGCTCTTCTCGACCAGCGGCGGCACGGACCTCTGCACCGCCTTCGTCGGCGGCGTCGCCACGCTGCCGGTCTACCGCGGCGAGCTGCAGGCGCGGGCGCTGGGGGCGGCGGTCGAGGCCTGGGACGAAGACGGCCGGCCGGTGGTCGAGGAGGTCGGCGAGCTGGTCGTCACCGAGCCGATGCCCTCGATGCCGCTCTACCTCTGGGGCGACGAGGACGGCAGCCGCTACCGCGAGAGCTACTTCGAGATGTTCCCCGGGATCTGGCGCCACGGCGACTGGCTCGAACTGACCCGGCGCGGGACCGCGGTCATCTACGGCCGCTCGGACTCGACGATCAACCGGGGCGGCATCCGCATGGGGACGAGCGAGATCTACCGGGCGGTGCTGGGGATCGACGCGATCGTCGACGCGCTCGTGGTCGACGTGCCTCGGCCCGGGACCGACGGCTGGATGCCGCTGTTCGTGGTCCTGCGCGAGGGCGCACAGCTGGACGAAGAGCTGCCGCGGGAGATCGCCCGGCGGGTGCGCGAGCAGTGCTCCCCGCGCCACGTCCCCGACGAGGTGTTCGAGATCGACGAGGTGCCGCGGACGCTCAGCGGCAAGGTGCTCGAGGTGCCAGTGAAGCGGATCCTGATGGGGACGCCGCCGGAGAAGGCGGCCAGCCGCGACTCGCTGGCGAACCCCGCCGCGCTCGATTATTTCGTCGCGATGGCGAGCCGGCTCGCGGTCTGAGACAAGATCCGCAGCACGTGCTCGGGTTCGTAGCGAACCTGCTCGTACGTGAAGCGCAGCGGGGTGAGGCCGGCGGCGGTGTGAGCCTGGTCGCGCAGGCGGTCTCGCGTCTGCTCAGCGGGAGTGCGGTGGTAGCGCAGACCGTCGGTCTCGACGACCAGGCCGAGGTCCGGCCAGTAGAAGTCGACCTCGAAGTCGTTGACGAACTGGGCGGTTAGCGGGGTCGGGAGACCGGCTTCGCGGGCGAGCGGCAGGAAACGACGTTCGAGCTCCTCCTTGGTGAGCCGGAAGGTGCGGCGGTCGAGGATGTGACGGAGCCTGGCGACGCCCGGCTCACCGACGCGAGCCTCAAGCGCTTCGCGGATCTGCGGCGGGTTCGCGAGGATGTATTTATCCGCCTCGTTGATCATCCGCTCGACCCCATAGCGGTCGAGGCGGAGCGACATGTCGATCAGGGTCTGGATGGGGGTGGTGACCGGGATCCCGTACTCGCGGGTGGTGTCTCGCCGACGATTGAGCGAAGCGCGGCGGTGAATTCGGAGGTCGCGGTGGCGCTTCTGAAAAGGGCTGGGTAGGGAGAGCTCTATGACGTTCCGCTGCTCGAAGCCGATGCGCCACAGCGCAGCCGCACTGGAGTGACTGAGGACGGCTCGATCACCACAGACGAGGACCGCTGCCATCCAACGTCCATGGTGGGTTACCTCCGGGCGCCCGACCGAATAGACGCCGCGCCGCACTCGATGCAGCCGACCAATTGCCAGTCGATGCTTGATCGCATCCGGCGTGAACCCAAGACCCAGAAGCTGCTGGCGAGAAATCAAGCCGTGCTGCTGCCTCACCAACCTCCACGCCTGCTGAGTTTTGGGCGCCATAGCGCCTATAAGTCAGCTAGCGCCAACGACTCTCCCCCTACCCAGCCTGTTTTTGTTGCTCGGAGCGGCTAGACCATGCCGAGGCCGCCGCTTACGCCCAGGGTCTCCCCGGTGACGTACGAGGCGTCGTCGCTCGCTAGGAACGCTACGGCTGCGGCGACCTCCTCGGGCTGGCCTAGGCGGCCCATCTGGGTGCTGCTTTTCATCGTCTCGATGACTTTCTCGCCGATCTCGCCGAACTCCTTAGCGCCCATCAGGAGGGGGGTCTCGATCGGGCCGGGGGCGATCGCGTTGGCGGTGACGCTGTAGCGGGCGGCCTCGCGGGCGATCGCCTTGGTGAAGCCGATGACGCCGGCCTTGGCGGCGCTGTAGGCGGCCGAGCCCTTGGAGCCGACGCGGCCGGCCTCCGAGGCGATGTTGACGATGCGGCCGTAGCCGCGCTCCTGCATCCCCGGCAGCGCCGCGTGGGTGCAGTTCATGACCCCGCCGAGGTTGACGTCGAGCGTCTGTCCCCACTGCTCGGGGGTGACGTAGACGAAGAAGCCGAAGTTGTCCATGCCGGCGTTGTTGACGAGGACGTGGAGGTCGCCGACGGCGGCGACTGCGCGGCGAGCCGCCTCGAGGTCGGTGACATCGAGCTCGACCGCGTGGCCGGCGATCTCGCCCGCCACCTTCTCTGCGCCCTCGAGGTTGAGGTCGCCGACCCAGACCTCGGCGCCCTCGGCCGCGAGCCGGGCCGCGGTCGCCGCGCCGATCCCGCTGGCGCCGCCGGTGACCAGCGCTTTTTTGCCCTCGAGCCTCATGCGGCCCGCAGCATAGACTGCGCGGCCGTGACCCCGGGCAGCGAACCGATTCCGATCATCGGTGGCACCGGCGCCCTCGGCGCCGGCCTGGCGCGGCGCTGGGCGCAGGCGGGCGCGGCGGTCGTGCTCGGCTCCCGCGATGCCGGCCGCGCCGAAGAGGCCGCCGGCAAGGTGCGCAAGGCGGTCCCGGGTGCCGACGTCAGCGGCCGGCAGAACGAGGAGGCCGCGACCAAGGGCGAGATCGTCTTCCTCACCGTCCCCTTCCGCGCCCAGTCGGAGAACCTCAACAACCTGCGGGAGGCGCTGCGGCCCGGACAGATCCTCGTCGACTGCACCGTCCCCCTCGCCGCCGCAGTCAGCGGCAAAGCGACCCGCTCGCTCGGCGTCTGGCAGGGATCGGCCGCTCAGCAGGCACAGGAGATGGTGCCCGACGGCGTCACCGTCGTCTCCGCCCTGCACACCGTCGGCGCCCCCACCCTCGCCAACCTCGACGCCGAACTGGGCGAGGACATCCTTGTCTGCGGCGACAAAAAGGCGGACAAGGCGCGGGTGGCGCGGCTGATCGAGCAGATCCCCGGCCTGCGCGCGGTCAATGCCGGCGCCCTGGAGATGGCCCGCATCGTCGAGCAGCTGACGCCGATGTTGATCTCGGTCAACACCCGCTACAAGGTCCACGCGGGAATCCGCCTCACGGGCCTGCCCGAGGGCGACCACTGGTCGTGACGGCTCCACCTTTGGAGCCTCGGCAAGCGAGAGCTCCGATTCGGGAGCTCCCTTAATGAAGGTCGCGCTCCTGGCGGGCGGCACCGGCGGCGCCAAACTCGCGGCCGGAATGCAGGAGGAGCTCGGCCCCGACCTCGCGGTGATCGCCAACACCGGCGACGACGTCGAGGCGCTCGGCGTCCACGTCTCCCCCGACCCGGACCTCGTCACCTACTGGCTCAGCGGCGAAATCGACTCCGAGCGCGGCTGGGGGATCAAGGACGATGACTTCGTCGTCTTCAACCGCCTCAAGCAGCTCGGCGCCCCGAGCTGGTTCGGCCTCTCCGATCGCGACCTCGCCGCCTGCCTCTACCGCCGCCAGTTCCTTGACGACGGCGGCCGCGCGACCGACGCGCAGGCCCAGATCGCTCGCGGCCTCGGGGTTGAGGCGCGAGTGCTGCCGATGACCGACACGCCGGTCCGCACCCAGGTGATGACCCCAGGCGGGCAGCGCGGGCTGCAGGAGTACCTGATCCTCGACGGCGGCCAGCCCCAGGTCCTCGGCGTCCAGCTGGAGGGGATCGAGGCGGCGGAGCCGACGCCGGAGGTACTGGAAGCGCTGCGCGACGCCGAGGTGATCGTCATCGGCCCGTCCAACCCGGTGATCAGCATCGGCCCGATCCTCGCCGTCCCCGGCCTGCGCGAGGCGATCGCCGCCTCCCCCGCCCCCGTCGTCGCAGTCAGCCCCTACGTCGCCGGCGCCGTTGTCAAGGGACCGACCGACCGCTTCATGGAAGGGATCGGCCGACCGACCACCGCCGCCGGTGTCGCCTCGCTCTACGCGGGGCTGATCGACGCGATGGTGGTCGACGAGGGCGACCCCGACCCGCCCCCGGCGGAGATCCCGACCCTGATGGCGCCGACGCTGATGGACAGCGCCGCCGCCCGGGTGCGATTGGCACGGATCGCGCTCGACTACGCGGCTACGCTGGGCCCTTGAACGCGATCGCGGTACTTCCGGTGAAGCGCTTCGGCTCAGCGAAGCAGCGGATGGCTGCCGGGATCACGGGCGGGCAGCGGCGCGACCTCGCCGAGGCGATGGTCGCCGACGTGCTCGAGGCGATCGGCCGCGCCCGGGCGATCGAGCGGACGGTCGTCGTCACCGGCGACCCGATCGCCCAGGAACTGGCGGCCGCGGCGGGCGCCGAGGTGGTGCCCGACCCCGAGGATGGCGGGCACGTCGAGGCGGCGCTGGCGGGGATCGCCCGCGCCGAAGCCGACGGGGCCGAGCGGGTGGTCCTGCTGGCCGGCGACTGCCCCCTGCTCGACCCGCGCGAGCTCGACCGGCTGCTGACCGGCGTCCCCGGCAACTACGTCGGGGTCGTCCCCGACCGCCACGGCACCGGCACCAACGCGCTCCTGCTCAGCCCGCCAAGCGCGATCGTCCCCGCCTTCGGCGAGGGCAGCCGCACGCGGCACGTCGAGGCGGCGCGCCAGGCCGGCGTCCCCTTCGGCGTCGAGGAGCTCCCCTCGATCGAACTCGACCTCGACACCCCCGCCGACGTGATCGCGCTGACCCGCGAGCTGGAGAAGCGGCCGGGCCGGGCGAAGCGGACGGCGAAGGCGCTCGGGATATGAGCCGCGAGCTGCGGGTGCTGCCCGTAGAGGGCATTCCCGAGGTGCGCGAGGGAGATCGGCTGGGCGTGCTGATCGCCGAGCGGGCGGAGCTGCGGGAAGGCGACGTGGTCGTGATCTCCCAGAAGATCGTCTCGAAGGCGGAGGGCCGGGTTGTGCGGCTGGATTCGGTGACCCCTTCGGTGCGGGCGCGCGAGTTGGCGGAAGGGCTGGGTAGGGAGGCGGAGCTCGTGGAGCTGGTGCTCTCCGAGAGCCGCGAGGTGCTGCGGGAGGAGCGGGTGCTGATTACGGAAACGAAGCACGGGTTCGTGTGCGCCAACGCCGGGATCGACAGCTCGAATTTGCCGGAGGACGGGACGGTCTGCTTGCTGCCGGAGGACCCAGACGGGTCGGCTCGACGAATTAGAGCTGATATCGCGGGGGGGCCGGGTGTGGGGGTCGGCGGACAACAGCGGGGAGGGTCCGGCGACCCCCACACCCGGCCCCAGCCGGTCGCGGTTGTTATTACGGACAGCTTCGGGCGCGCTTGGCGCTTAGGCCAGGCAGAGGTGGCGATCGGTTGTGCCGGGTTGCAGCCGCTCGACGACTGGCGCGGGCAGCGGGACGCGAGTGGTCGCGAGCTCAGCGCGACTGTGATCGCGATCGCCGACGAGGTGGCGGCTGCTGCGGACCTCGCGCGGGAGAAGGACGAGGGGGTGCCGGTGGTGATGGTGCGCGGTCTTGAGCGCTATGTCGGCGCGGAGGACGGCCCCGGCGCCGCCGCCCTCCGCCGCCCTCCCGGCGAAGACCTGTTCCGCTAGTCGCGATCCTTACCGACGGCGTCTTTGACCTTGTCCGACGCCTTGTCGAGACCGTCCTTGACGGCGCCTGATGCCTTGTCGACCTTGCCTTCGCGCTTGAGGTCGTCGTCGCCCGTCAGGCTTCCGGCGGCCTCCTTCAGGCGTCCCTTGGCGTCGTCCTTGTTGCGAATCTCGTCGCTCATGCATCCCTTCCCGTGGCTTACGTGTTGCCACTCCGCTACCCGAACCTGCCCCGGAGCGAACTGCATCAAATTTTCCACCTGCTGGAAGGAGAATTTGATGCAGTTCAGATTTGAAGGACGGCGGCGCCTCGGAAGGCGCCGGCGCGGAGGTCCTCTAGCGCCTCGTTGGCCTGGGCCAGGGGGTAGACGGTGACCTCGGTCTTAACTGGGACCTTCGGGGCCAGGGCGATGAACTGCTCGCCGTCGTCGCGGGTGAGGTTGGCGACGGAGCCGAGCGTGCGCTCCTCCCAGAGGTCGGCGTAAGGGAAGGACGGGATGTCGCTCATGTGGATGCCGGCGCTGATGATTCGCGCGCCCTTGGCGCTGGCCCGCAGCGCCGCCGTCATCAGTGCCCCGACCGGGGCGAAGACGATCGCGCCGTCGAGCTCCTCCGGCGGGAGCTCCTCCGAGCCGCCCGCCCACTCGGCGCCGAGGCCGCGCGCGAACGCCTGCGTCTCGGCATCGCCCTCGCGGGTGAAGGCGAAGACGCGCCGGCCTTCGTGGACCGCCACCTGGCAGAGAATGTGGGCGGCGGCACCGAAGCCGTAGAAGCCGATCCGCTCCGCCTCCCCCACCAGCCGCAGCGCCCGGTAGCCGATCAGCCCGGCGCAGAGCAGCGGCGCCGCCTGTAGGTCGGGATAACCGTCCGGAACCGGGAAGCAGTAACGGGCGTCGGCCGCGGCCACCTCGGCGTAGCCGCCGTCGATGTCGTAGCCGGTGAACTTGGCGTGGTCGCAGAGGTTCTCACGGCCGCTGCGGCAGTAGCGGCACTCGCCGTCGGTCCAGCCGAGCCAGGGAACGCCGACGCGGTCGCCGGGTGCGAACCGCTCCACTCCCTCCCCCAGCTCGCGGACGACGCCGACGATCTGGTGACCCAGCACCAGCGGCAACTTCGGCCTGGGGAGCTCGCCGTCGAGGATGTGGAGGTCGGTGCGGCAGACGCCGCAGGCGCGCACGTCGAGCAGAACCTGACCGGGACCGGTGCTCGGCTCGGGCAGCTCGGCTGGCCGGAGCGGCTCACCCTGCCTCTCCAGCACCATCGCCCGCATCGCGTCTCAGGCAGCCGCGGGGGTGGGCTCGTAGGTCTCGATGATCTCGTAAAGCGTCGTCCGCTGCGCCGGTTCGCGCCCCGCCGCCCGGGCCGCCTCGATCAGCTGCGCGGTCTCCAGCCGGACCCCGTGCTGAGAGCCGGCCATCCGCGAGATGTTCTCCTCCATCAGCGTCCCGCCGAGGTCGTTGACGCCCCAGCGCAGCGCCTCGGTCGCCCCCTCCAGCCCCATCTTCACCCAGCTCGCCTGCATGTTGGTGACGCTGCGACCGAGGGCGAGGCGGAAGGCAGCCGTGTGCTTGAGGTTCTCGGCGATCGAGATCTCCTCGATCCCGTGCGTGCGCCCGAGCATCGTGTTGAAGGGGATGAAGGAGAGCGGGACGAACTCGGTGATCCCGCCGGTCCGCTCCTGCAGGGCGCGGATCACCCGCATGTGGCGGGCGAGCTCGCGGGGCTCCTCGATGTGGCCGAACATCACCGTCGACGTCGAGCGTAGCCCGGCGCGGTGGGAGGCTTCGATGATCTCCACCCAGCGGTCGGCGGGGAGCTTGTTCGGCGAGATCCGCTGCCGGACCCCGTCGTCGAGCACCTCGGCCGCGGTCCCCGGCGTGGAGCCGAGCCCGCACTCGAGCAGATACTCGAAGACCTCCAGCGGTTGCTTGCCCGAGCGCTCACAAGCCCAGTTGATCTCCATCGGCGAGTAGGCGTGCAGGTGTAGCTGCGGCGCCGTCTCCTTCGCCAGCCGCAGCCAGCGCCCGTACTCCTCCAGGGTCAGGTCGGGGTGGATGCCGCCCTGCATGCAGAGCTCGGTGGCGCCGAAGGCCACGGCTTCTTCCACCCGCGCCGCGAAGTCCCCCTCGGAGACTTCGTAAGCGTCAGGCGACCGCTTCCCCTGGCCGAACCCGCAGAAGGCGCAGCCGACCACGCAGACGTTGGTGAAGTTGATGTTGCGGTTGACGACGAAGGTGACCCGATCCCCCGCCAGCTCCTGGCGCAGCTCATCGGCGGCGATCCGCATCTCCTCGATCACCTCGGGACGGGTCTCGGCGAACAGCGCCGTCAGCTCATCCTCGGAGAGCTCCTTGCCCTCGCGGCCTTTCGCGATCGCCTTCCCCGCCAGGTCCGGAGAAATCGACTCTTCCGACTTCCGGCCCGAGCCTTTCCGCGGGATGAACGACCAGTACTTCAGCTTGATCACGTCAAGGACCCCCTGCTCCATCCACTCCGGGTCCATGTACTGCGGGTAGACGCAGAGGCGCTCGGTCAGCGCGTAGCCGCGAGGCGCCAGCTCCTTGCGCACCTGATGCGGCGACGGAAACGGCTCCTCGGGTGAGATGTGATCGCCGTTGGCCGAAAGCCCACCCAGGTCGGTAGCTCCAGCCTCGACCAACTCGGGCCACCACTCAGAGAGGTTCGGCGGCACCTGGACACCCACATCCGGCATGAGCCTCCGACACTCCTGGATCAAACGCTTGATCTTGTCAATTCCCACGCCCTGAGCCCAAGCAGGCGGTTCTGGCGGGGATGGTGACCCCGGAGGAGCCTCCCCATTTTTTGCGACGGAGGGGTTGCCATCCCCGCCCCCCCACCGTCGCCGCGAAGCCTCGTCAGCAATCTCGGCCACCTCGGCGCCGTAGTAGCGCGGGTGCGGAACGAAGTTCTGGAGGATCACCTCTTGAAGGTGGCCGTGGCGTGCGTGCACCTCGGCCAACGCTTCGAGGGACTTAACGCGTGACTCCTCGCTCTCGCCGATGCCAACGAGGATGCCCGAGGTAAAGGGGATCTTCAGCTCGCCGGCCGCTTCGATGGTTGCCAGCCGCGCAGCCGGATGCTTGGTCGGAGATCCCGCGTGCACCGTCTCCATCAGGCGCTCGTCCACCGACTCGAGCATCAGGCCCTGCGAGGCAGTGACCTCGCGCAGGCGGGCCAGGTCCTCCTTCGAGAGGACCCCCAGGTTCGTGTGCGGGAGCATCCCGCGCTCCATCGCCCGTTCGCAGGCCCAGACCACGTAGCTGGTGAAGTCCTCGTGACCCCAGGCGTTCAGGCGTTCGGCGACGACTGGGTTGACCTCCGGGCGCTCCCCGGTGAGGACCAGCAGCTCCTTCGTGTTCCGCCGGACCGCGTCGTCGAGGATCTGTTCGACCTCGGCCGGCGCGTGAATGTGGGCCTGGTGGGTGGCGAAGGCGCAGTACTTGCAGTAGCACTGGCAGGTCCGGGAGAGGGAGAGGGTGTAGTTGCGGGAGAAGGTGACCCGGCGCACGCAGCCCAAGCTACTGCACCGGCCCTGCCGGCACGCCTAGCCGGACAACCCGCCCTGAAAGCAAAAGCGCCGCCCGGAGGGGCGGCGCTTTCGAAGGTCTAGTTGGTTCTGCCTCAGTCGGCGGGTTTGTCGCTGGTCGGGGTCGCCCGTTTGGGGACCGGCGGCCGCACGTGCTCCGGCGGTTCGGTCGGCGGCAGACCGCCCGGCTCGAGGACGAAGCGATAGACGGCCGCGGCAAGCAGCGAACCGACGATCGGGCCGACGAGGAAAGGCCAGACGCCGCCCCAGGTGTTGCCGACGAGCGCCGGGCCGAACCAGCGGGCCGGGTTGAAGCCGGCGCCGGTCAGCGGGCCGCCGACCATGACGATGAAGCCCAGGGTGGTGCCGATCGCCAGCGGCGCCCACTCCTTGAAGCTCTTCTCCGAGTAGACCGCGGTGAGGATGACGAGGACGAGGACGAAGGTCCCGATCCCCTCGACGATCGAACCGCGGAAGTTGCTACCGAGCAGGGCGCTCACTTCGAGCGCGCCGTAATGGGTGGCGCGACCCTCGTCGAGCAGCAGCCCCTTCGCCAGCAGGGCGCCGAGAACGCCGCCGGAGAGCTGGGCCAGCATGTAGATCACCCCGTCGAGCGGGCGGATGCGGCGGATCACCAGCGCTGCCAGCGTTACCGCGGGGTTGAAGTGCCCGCCGCTGACTACGCCGAACATGACGATCAGGCCGAAAAGCAGAAATGCGTGGACGAGGCCGACGACGGCGAAGTCGGAGCCGAACTGGGCTTGACCGCCGGTCGAGACGTAAAGGATGACGACGCTGCAGATGAAGAAGACCAGCAGCAGCGTGCCGATCAACTCAGCCAAATATGCGGCTAGACCTCGTTCCTGCACTTTTCCTCCTCGATTCCCGTGGATCAGGTAAGCGGCGGCAGTGTACTCACAATCGCTGGATGAAATAGCTTCCCCGGTCGCATGAGAAGGGCTGTCGCGCTGCTGGCGGCCGCTCTCGCGCTAGTCGGCATCGCCGGCTGCGGGGGAAGCGGCGCGGAACCGGGCGCGCCGAAAGGCGCGACGCTCGTGCTTGATTTCGTCCCCAACGCGGTCCACAGCGGCATCTACGCCGCCGCGGCCGAAGGCTTCTACCGCGAGGCCGGCGTCGACCTCAAGGTGCAGCCGCCGGGCGAATCGACCGACGCTCCGAAGCTGCTCGGCGCTGGCAAGGTCGAGTTCGCGATCCTCGACATCCACGACCTCGGGATTGCCCGCGAGAAGGGCATCCCCCTCGTCGGCGTGATGCCGATCGTGCAGCGCCCGCTCGCCGCTGTGATCGCCCGCGGCGAGGCCGGGATCGGCAGCCCCCGCGAACTCGAGGGCCGGCGGGTCGGCGTCTCTGGCCTGCCCTCCGACGAAGCCGTCGTCGACTCCGAGGTCGAAGCCGACGGCGGCGACCCGGCCGCGGTCGACGAGGTGACGATCGGCTTCACCGCCGTCCCCTCGCTGGCTGCCGGCAAGGTCGACGCCGCCACCGGCTTCTGGAACGCCGAGGCGGTGGCGCTGCACGAACAGGGCGTCCCGATCCGCGTCTTCAAAGTCGACCAGTTCGGCGCCCCGCCCTACCCCGAGCTCGTCCTCTGCACCTCCGAGAAGCTGCTGCAGAGCGACCCTGACCAAGTCGACGCGGTCGTCTCGGCAACCCGCCGCGGCTACGCGCTGACCGAGGAACACCCCGAGGCGGCACTCGGCGACCTTCTAGAGGCCAACAAGAGCGTGGGTCTCGACCGCGCCGAACAGCAGGCCCAATTGAAGGTCCTCCTCCCGGACCTGAGTCCACAGCCCTTCAACCCAGCTGTTCTCCAAGCCTGGGCGGCCTGGGACCTACGGCACGGCCTGTTGGAAAAGCCGCTCCAGGTGAAGGAGGCGTTCCGCTTCAGCGGGTCGGGGTGACCCCGTACGGACACTCAGCCGAAGGCGTCCGGTAGGGGTCACCCCGACCCGCCCCCCAAGAGCTTCGCGGCGAGACTGGGCAGTTCGCGCGCCATCCGCGAGCGCGGCACGACAAGGTCCACCCCGGCCGCTTCGGCCGCCTCCTTGGTCGCGACGTCGACGTGGGAGTAGTAGCCGAGTACCGGCATCCCCAGCCCGACCAGCGCCTCGGGATTCTCGACCTCGAGGTCGGCGACGATCAGGTCCATGCCGTCCCAGGTCGTCTCCTCGATTGCCGGTGCGGTCGTCACCTCGTGCCCGGCCGCGCTCAGCTGCGCCTCGACTTTGGAGCCGAGCATGAGGTCGGCGGAGATGCTGAGGACGCGCGCCATGCGGCTTCTCTACCCACTCGGCGCTAGAGCGAGCGGCGCTGGCGGAACTCTTCGCGGACGCTCTCCGGCCGGCCCCACATCTGCACGACCTCCGAGCGCCCCTCGCGGACCTCGGCGACCCGCAGCTCGCCCTTCACCCCGGCGGCGTCGAGCCGCTCGAGCACGGCGGCGACGGTCTCCGCCGCGGCGGCGTGACCGAAGCTGTGGGCGACGAGGAGGCGCCACTGCCAACCCTCCTGCGGGTGCTGGTAGACCTGCGCGTTGACCTGGCTGACCGCGACCGCGGTATCGACGTACTGCGAGGCGTCCTCGATCCGCATGTCGACCTCGAGGTCAGTCCAGTCGGGGGGCAGGGTGTCGAGAATGCGCTGGAAGTCGCCGGCGAGGGACATCGCGGGAAGCCTAGCGGGGGATGGGGTGTCCCCTAGCCGACGGCGAACTGGAAGAGGAGGAAGGCGTTAAGGGCGATGATCAGAGCAGCTAGAACCCCTGCGAGCGCAGTGAGCCACCTCGGGTTCGCGAGGTCGCCCATCACTTCCTTGTTCGCCGCGATCACCAGCAGCGGCACCAGGGCGAAGGGGATGCCGAAGGAGAGGACGACCTGGCTGCCGACCAGGGCGTCGGTCGGGTCGATGCCGATCGCGAGGACGAAGAGGGCCGGCGCCAGGGTGATCGCCCGGCGCACGAACAAGGGGATCTGGCGCTCGATGAAGCCCTGCATCACCACCTGCCCGGCCATCGTCCCGACCGACGAAGAGGCGAAGCCCGACGCGAGCAGAGCGATCCCGAAGACCATCGCGGCGCGGTCGGAGACCAGCTGCTGCAGACCTTCGTAAGCGCCGTCGATCGAGTCGACGCCGGTCAGGCCGCTGGTGTGGAAGAGCGCGGCGGCGACGATCATCATCGAGAGGTTGACGAGGCCGGCGAGCGAGAGCGCGATCACCACGTCGACTTTCTCGAAGCCGAGAATGCGCTTGCGCTCGGCGCTGGTGCGGCCGACGATCCGCCGCTGGGTCAGGGCCGAGTGCAGGTAGACGACGTGCGGCATCACCGTCGCGCCGATGATCCCGGTGGCGAGCAGCAGGCTTTCGGTGCCGGCGAAGCCGGGGATGACGAGGTGCTTGGCGATTTCACCGCCGTCGGGGCTGGAGTCGAAGAGCTCGAAGACGAAGGAGGCGACGACGACGCCGACGAGGACGGAAATCCCCGCCTCGAGCCGGCGGTAGCCCATCTGCTGCAGGCCGAGGATCGTGAAGGCGCCGATCCCGGCGATGATCCCGGCCGGGAAGAGGGGGATGCCGAAGAGCAGGTTGAGGCCGAGGGCGGCGCCGACGACCTCGGCGATATCGGTCGCCATCGCCACCAGCTCGGCCTGCAGCCAGAGGCCGATCGAGGTGCGGCGGCTGAAGCGCTCGCGGCAGAGCTCGGCGAGGTTCTTACCGGTGGCGATTCCCAGCTTCGCCGACTGGGTCTGGACCAGCATCGCGATCAGGTTGGCCGAGAGCACGACCCAGAGCAGCAGGTAGCCGAACTTGGCGCCGCCGGCGATGTTGGTGGCGAAGTTGCCGGGGTCGATGTAGGCGACGGCGGCGATGAAGGCGGGGCCGAGGAAGGGCCAGAGGCGACGGACGCCGCGGTGGTGCCCGTCAAGCGAGCGGTAGGCGGCCGCCGCGACCGCCGCCTCGCCGGGGAGGACGTTCTCGGGTCCGACCCCCCGTGCCCGCAGCTCCTCGACGACCGCCTCGCCCGGCGGCGGCGCCGGCTTCACGCGCTCCCCCAGGTCGGCGGCACCAGGTCGGGCCCGGGGATCGGAGTCCCGTGCGGGTCGTGGCGCGGTTCGCCGAGCTTGGCCGCGATCAGCGCCTCGAGCTCCTCGGAGATGTAGTGCTCGAGGATCTCGGCCTCCTCGTGGACGCGATCCTCGGGCATGCCGAGCGCCTCGGAGAGGTAGGCCTCGATCAGGCGGTGGTGGCGGATCACCTCCAGGGCGACCTTCTCCCCCGCCGGGGTCAGGCTGACGCCCTTGTAGGGCAGGTAGTCGACGAGGCCGAGCTCGGCGAGCTTCTTCAACATCGAGGTCGCGGTAGCCGGCGTCACTTCCAGCCGCTGCGCGACCTCGCCGTTCAGGACGAGTCCCTCGCGCTCCTGCGAGATCGCGTAGATCGTCTTCGCGTAGTCCTCTATCGCCTGAGAGTTAGACACGTCTAAATCGAGAGTTTGACACATCTAAAAACGGGGGTGGAGGGTCCCCTACCGGACGCCTTCGGCTGAGTGTCCGTACGGGGACACCCCACCCCCGTAGGAGGCGCTTTCTAGAATCGTCGGTATGGCCGTGATGGTTGAGCTCGATGGGCAGTACCGCCAGCTCCGCGAGGAGTGCGGCTTACTCGACCGCTCCCCGCGCGGCAAGCTGCTGGTCAGCGGCGCCGAGGCGGCCGACTATCTGCAGGGGCAGCTGACCAACGACGTCGAGGCGATCGGCCCCGGCGAGGGCGGCTACGCGGCACTGCTCGACCGCAAGGGGCACATACAGGGGGACATGCGGGTGCTGCGGCCGGGCGGTGGACCCGACCTCCTGCTCGACACCGAGCCGGAGGCGCTCGAGGCGGTGCGGCGGCACCTGGCCATGTACAAGATCGGCCGTGAGGTCGACGTCGTCGATGTGACCGCCGAGCGGGCGCTGCTCTCGCTGGTCGGCCCCCGAGCGGTCGAGATCGCGAGCTCGCCGGCGCTGCCGGAGAACTTCTGCGAGGAGGTGACGATCGCCGGGGCGGCGGTGCTAGCGGTCGGCACCACCGATGGGATCGACCTGCTCTTCGCGGCCGAGGCGCGCGAGCAGGTCACCGCGGCGCTGCTCGCCGCCGGCGCCGCCGAGGTCTCCCCCGAGGCCGTCGAGATCCTGCGGATCGAGGCCGGCCGCCCCCGCTTCGGCGCCGAGATGGGGACCGAGACGATGCCCGCCGAGGCCGGAATCGTCGAGCAAGCGGTCAGCTTCACCAAGGGCTGCTACATCGGCCAGGAGACGGTCGCCCGCCTCCACTACAAGGGCAAGCCGAACCGCCACCTGCGGGGACTGAAGCTGAGCGGGGCGGCAGCGCGGCCCGGCGACCCGGTTCTGCTCGGCGAGAAAGAGGTCGGCAGGCTCGGCAGCGCCGGGGTCTCCCCCGCCTTCGGGCCGATCGGCCTGGCGATCCTGCGGCGCGAGGCCGAGCCGGGCGCCACCGTCGCCGTAGGTGAAGATGGCGTTACGGCTGAAGTAACCGCCCTCCCCTTCGGTTAGATTCAGCGCCGATGGGGCCCGGGAGAGCTAGAGCTTTGGCGCTCGCCGCCGTTGTCGCCGCCGCGGTGCTGGTCGGCTGCGGCGAATCCCGTCACGCCAACGAGCAGCGGCCGCAGGTCTCAACCCGGGTCAGCGTCACGATCAACCCGCACGAGTTGATCGTCCAGCCGCCCAGGGTCGGGGTCGAAGCGGTGCCGACCCAGGAAATCGAGCAGAACCAGGACCACCCGGCGCCGCCGATCAAGACCAAGGCGCCGCTCGACCTGACGGTTGTCGCCGCCAACCAGACCGCCAAGGACACGAAACTGAAGATCACCGGCACCAAGAGCGGCGAATCGGACACGGTCTACGCCCACAGCCCCGGCACCTTCGGCTTCAACCTCCCCGCCGGCCAGTACACGATCACGGCGGTCGGCATGCCGGAGGCGCGGCCCGCCCACCTGACGGTGGGCAGCTACCGCGCCTCCTCGCAGAACGCCGTCCTGCTGCCTTAGACGGCAGCCGGCGCGACTAGTCGATCCAGAGCGGGATCGGGGCTCCCTCGACGAATCCGAAGTCCTGGAAGCCCTTCAGTGTGTAGTTGCCTGTGTGCGTGACCGGGATCGGTTCGAACGCGTTCGCGCCGCAGAACGCCGCCGGACCGATTGTGCTCAACCCGTTGAACGTCGCGTTGACTGTCGCGAGGATGTCGGGGGGAGCAACGCCAGGTGTGTTGTGGTAGATGCCGGCCGGCACCGGGCCCTGCGGGCCGACGTCATATGTGCATGTCGAGACATTGGCCGCGTGTTTGGCGGCGTTTTCGTAGATGTGGATTTCCAGCTGCTGGCCCGCCGGGCAGTTCAGCCATGCCTGCATCCGGCCTGTGGTCGGGGTTTCGATCCCTGTGGTTGTCGGTTTGCTGACCCCGAACAGGTAGTCGCAGCCGTTGGTTGTGATTGTCACCGGCAGCGCGCCAGGCTGCGAGATGCAGTTGGCGTAGATCGGCTTCAGTGTGACCGGGTCGGTCGGGCCCATGATTGTGCCGTTCAGGTCCGATGTGCCGCATTCGACGTTGCGAGCGCCGATGTCGAAGGTAGCGCCGGGGCCTTGCTGGCCTGTGACGAACGCCGGGTATTCCGCGGCTGTCAGCGCACCTGTTTCGGCGTGTGCGGCCGAGGCCATCACGGCGAGCACGGCCGCCGCACTGATTGCGACGCTGAGCGCCTTGAGTAGACGAGTCATCGATTCTTCCTTTCCCTTGAACTAGTGAATTCCCAGATGGGAACCACCAAGTTTTAAAGGGCTCAGGCGTTTTACACAAATTTATTTGGGTAATTGCTTCAGTTGTGCCTCTTGCCAGTCCGCTGCAAGCGGCGTTTCAGGACGGCTGTTCCGTCTGGGCGGCGCGTCAGCCTGGATGGCATGACGATCGCACTCCTACTCGCCGTTCTGGTAATCGCCGTCCTCGCCTACTTGCTGGCGACTCGAGAGACCGAGCCGCAGGAGCAGCCCGACCTCGCTCCGGCGATCCAGGAGGCCGCGCACGAAGCCACCTCCCGGGCGATGGACAACCTGCTGAAGATGAATGAGGAGCTGCGCAAACGGGAGGCCGAGACCGCGAGCGAGACGCTCGACAAGCGGCAGGCGGAGATCCGCAGCCTCGCCGAGCGGATCGCCAAGGGGCAGGAACGGATCGAGGCGCAGGTCCGCAGCCGCGGCGAAGCCGACCTGCAGACGAAAACCCTGCTCGAACAGATGGGCCAGACGATCGGCAACCTCAACAGCGAGACCGCCGGGCTGAAGAAGGCGCTGCGCCAACCGCAGACCCGCGGCCAGTGGGGCGAGCTGCAGCTGCGTCGCTGCGTCGAGATCGCCGGCATGACCGAGCACGTCGACTTCGAGCTGCAGACGACGTTGCGGACCGAAGAGGGACGGCTGCGGCCCGACGCCCGCTTCCTGCTGCCGGAGGGGCGCAGCTTCGTCGCCGACTCGAAGGTGCCGCTCGACGCCTTCCTCGACGCGCAGGAGTCGGAGGTGGAATCGGAGCGGCGCATGCACCTGGAGCGGCATGCGCGGCAGGCGCGCGAGCACGTCCGTAGCCTCAGCTCGAAGGACTACCAGGGGCAGTTCAACCCAGGCGAGACGCCAGACCTGGTGATCTGCTTCATCCCCAATGAGCCAGCCCTGCACGCCGCCTTCGCCGCCGACCCCGAGCTCTTCGACTACGCGCTCGAGCGCAACGTGCTGCTGGTCTCCCCCACCTCGCTGATCGGGCTGCTGCGGACGATGGAGCTGGGCTGGCGGCAGGAGCGGATGGTCGCCGAGGCGGCCGAGATCGCCAGCGCCGCCGGCACCCTGCACGCCCGCTTCTCGAAGTTCCTCAGCGACTTCGACACGGTCGGCAACCGGCTCTCCTCGGCAACGAAGGCCTACAACTCGGCGGTCGGCTCGATGGAGGGCCGCCTGCTGCCGCAGCTGCGCAAGGTCGAGGGCCTCGGCGTCGCCCCGGGGAAAGAGATCGAGGCGCCCGAGCCGATCGAGGCCACCGTTCGCGAGATCACCGCCCCGGAGCTGCGCGAGGCAGCCGCCCAGCCGCCCGAGGCCGAAGCGGCCTAGAGACGGCTTCCCCGGCGCTGAACTAGGATTCGCGGCCCAGATAACGACCGCGGAGGAGCCGGTTTTGGCCGTTGATACCAGTGCGATTGCGAAGTTGGACGTAGAGCCCGGCACGCTGCCGGAGACGATGGCGGCGTGGGTGATCCGTCAGGAGCGCGAGGGCGAACCGAAAGACGCCTTCCAGCTCGAGCAGATCGAGGTCCCCGAGCCCGGCGCCTTCGAGGTGATCGTGCGGGTGATGGCGGCCGGCGTCAACTTCAACAACGTTTGGGCCTCGCTCGGCGAGCCGGTCTCGATCTTCGGCTACGGCGACCACCCGGAGTTCGGCCACCACATCGGCGGCTCCGACGCCTCCGGCGTGGTCTGGAAAGTCGGCGAGGGCGTCACCCGCTGGAAAGTCGGCGACGAGGTCGTGATCCACTGCAACCAGGCCTCCTACGAGGACGTCGAGGTCCACGGGCTCGACCCGATGGCGGCGCCGAGCCAGCGGATCTGGGGCTACGAGACGACCTGGGGCTCCTTCGCCCAGTTCACCAAAGTGCAGGCGCAGCAGCTGCTGCCGAAGCCGCGCAACCTTTCCTGGGTCGACTCCTCCTCCTACGGCCTCACCTACTTCACCGCCTACCGGATGCTGATGGACCAGTGCAACCTGCAGGCCGGCCACAACGTCCTCATCTGGGGCGCTGCCGGCGGCCTCGGCGTCTTCGCCGTCCAGCTCTGCAAAGCCGCCGGCGCCAACGCGGTCGGCGTCGTCTCCTCCGACGAGAAGGGCGAGCTGATCAAGAAACTCGGCGCCGTCGACTACGTCAACCGCAACGAGTTCCGCGAGATGATGCGGACCGACGACAACCTCACCGACCCGGCTGCTGACAAGGAGCGCTTCAAGGGCTCGCGCGCCTTCGCCAAGCGGGTCAAAGAGATCCTCGGCGACGCCCCCGACATCGTCTTCGAGCACGTCGGCCGGGCGACCTTCCCGACCTCGGTCTTCACCGTCAAGCCGTTCGGCAAGGTGGTCATCTGCGGCGCCACCTCGGGCTACCAGCTCGACTTCGACGTCCGCTATCTGTGGATGAAGCAGAAGCAGATCATCGGCTCCCACTTCGCCAACGCCTACGAGTGCATGAAGGCGAACCAGCTGATGGCCGAGGGCAAGGTGCGGCCGGTGCTCTCGGAAACGATGGGCTTCGAGGGCGTCCCCACCGCCCACCAGCTGATGCACGAAAACAAGCACCTGGGCAAGATCGCGATCCTGGTCGGCGCCGAGAACGAGCAGGACGGCCAGCACGACGACGGCCCCGGCGCGATCCGCGCGGAGGTGGGTGCCTGATGGAGGTCTGCACCCTCGACTGGCACATCGTCCCGCTGCGGGCCGACCGCTTCCTCGACCTCTGGGAACCGATGGCGGCGAAGGCGCCCGCCTACGGCGCCAAGAGCTGGTCGCTGACCCGCTCGAACGACGACCCGCTGGCGATCCGCCAGACGATGGTCTGGAAGAGCCGCGCCGACTTCGAACGCTATTGGTTCTCGGACGAGATCGCGCACGCCCGGGCTTCGGTCATCGACCTCTACGTCATCCCGCTGCTGCCCGCCTGGCACACCCTGCTCGCCGCCGAATGACTGTGTCGCTTTTGTTCGGCATAGCCGTGCAAAGGCGACACCAGGGCCGTCTCTAGCAGCGCTCCAGCGGCGCCATCGTCAGGCCGGCGCCCTCGAGCTGCTCCCAGTAGTGCTCGGCTGGCTCGCGCGGACCGGTCCAGACGATCGCCTGGCCGCCGTTATGGATCTGGTCGGCGATCCGGTGCCCCTGCTCGAGGCTGACCCCGGGCAGCACCCGCGAGAGGGTCTGGGCGACGTGGTCGAAAGTGTTGTGGTTGTCGTTGCGGACGATCACCCGCCAGTTGCCGCCGAGGCCCGAGTCGGGGCCGGCCGTGCGCGGGCGCTCGATCGTGCTGGTCGACATCGCTGGATTATGCCCCGGGTAACGCTGGAGGAAAAGCGGCTTAGAAGGGGCTCGGCACCCGGACGACGACGTCGTCGACGCTGGCGACGATGCCGTTGCCGTTCTTGACCGTGCCGACGACGACGGCGGAGGCGCGGCCGCTGAGGTCGCCCGCTCCCGCGTCTTTGGCTTCGCCGACGAGTTTGCTGCCGACGTAGGCGAAGAGCCGGGCCTGGCCCTTTTCCGGGCCGCTGGTGACGTTGACCGCCCGCAGCCGCAGCTTGTTCGCTTCGTTGATGCCGACGACCGCTTTCTCGTTCTTGGCGATCGCCAGGTATTTGGTCCCGTCCTTCGTCACCTTGATCAGCTGCGCCTTTTTCTGCCGCGGGAAGACCAGCAGCGCATACTTGGCGCCGCCGCCGGCGCGAAGCATCAGGCCGAGGTAGGCCTTGCGCTGCAACGCGGTCGGGGTACCGCTGAGCAGGCGCTCGGTGGCGGCGATCTCGAGGTCGCGGCCGAGCACCGGGGTGCGGTAGGAGCAGGAGCTGGTCGCCTTGCCGATCGTGATCCGCATCGCTCCGCCCGATCCGGCGCGGGCGCAGCTCTTGCCGGAGAGCTTGACCAGCTGGCTGCGCTGGGCAAGCGACTCCATGCCGTTGCGGTAGATGCCGATCATCGCCGCGCCGGCGACAGCGCAGACGAGCAGGCTCGCGGCGAGCGCGGCCAGGAAGGCAGATGGGAAGCGAAGCTTCATCGAGTCGGGAGCCTAAACACAGGCAGGGTCGAAAGATGCGCCCCGGGCCGGCCTGGGCGGCGGATTTCGGTCACTGTCGGCCTCTTCCCATCCCAAATATCATTCAGCGCATGAGCGACCACCGACTTCCCCAGCCCGACCGCCCGTGGGTGATGCGCACCTACGCCGGCCACTCCGACGCCCGCCGCTCGAACGAGCTCTACCGCAAGAACCTGGCCAAGGGCCAGACGGGGCTCTCGGTGGCCTTCGACCTGCCGACGCAGACGGGCTACGACCCCGACCACGTGCTCGCCCGCGGCGAGGTCGGCAAGGTCGGCGTCTCGGTCGCCCACAAAGGCGACATGCACCAGCTGTTCGACGGGATTCCGCTCGACGAGATGAACACCTCGATGACGATCAATGCCACCGCAGCCTGGCTGCTCGGGCTCTACGTGACCGTGGCCGAGGAGAACGGGGTCGACCGCTCCCTGCTCAAAGGCACGACCCAGAACGACATCATCAAGGAGTACCTCTCGCGCGGCACCTACGCCTTCCCGCCGGAGCCCTCGATGCGGCTGATCGCCGACATGGTCGCCTTCAGCGTCAACGACGTGCCGAAATGGAACCCGACCAACATCTGCAGCTACCACCTGCAGGAGGCCGGGGCGACGCCGGTGCAGGAGATCGCCTACGCGCTCTCGACCGGGATCGCCGTCCTTGACGAGGTGAAAGCCCGCGGCCAGGTCGCCGAGGAGGACTTCCCCAAGGTCTTCGGCCGCATCTCCTTCTTCGTCAACGCCGGCATCCGCCTGGTCGAGGAGATCGCGAAGCTGCGGACGATGAGCGCGCTCTGGCGGCAGATCGGGCGCGAGCGCTACGGCGTCACCGACGAGAAGATGCTGCGCTTCCGCTACGGCGTCCAGGTCAACTCGCTCGGCCTGACCGAGGCGCAGCCGGAGAACAACATCCAGCGGATCGTGCTTGAGGCGCTGGCGGTAACGCTCAGCCGCGACGCCCGCGCGCGGGCGATCCAGCTGCCGGCCTGGAACGAGGCGATGGGTCTCCCCCGCCCCTGGGACCAGCAGTGGAGCCTGCGGATCCAGCAGGTGCTGGCGAACGAGACCGACCTGCTCGAGTACCCCGACATCTTCGAGGGCTCGCACGTGATGGAGGGCCTGGTCGCCGAGCTGACGGAGGGGGCGCGAGCGGAGATGGCCGTGGTCGAGGAGCACGGTGGCGCCGTCAACGCTGTCCCCTACATGAAGGCGCGCCTGGTCGAGAGCCACCGCGAGCGGGTGGCGCGGATCGAGGCCGGAGAGCAGAAGGTGATCGGCCAGAACAGCTACACCGAGACCGAGGACTCGCCGCTGACCGCCGGCGCCGACGGCGGCATCCTCACCCCCGACCCCGAGGTCGAGCGCGAACGGGTCGAGGCGCTGGCCGAGTGGAAGGCCGGGCGCGACGAGGCCGCGGTCAAGACCGCCCTCGCCGACCTCGCGGCGGCCGCGGCCGACGACAGCGTCAACATCATGCCGGCGACGATCGCCGCTGCCAAGGCGGGCGCGACGACCGGTGAGTGGGCAGAAACGATGCGTGAGGTCTTCGGCCCCTACCGGGCCCCGACCGGCGTCGACGGCGCCTCGGCGCCGGGCGAGCGCGACCAGCTCGACCAGATCCGCCGGGCGGTCGACGCGACCTCCGAGCAGATCGGCCACCGGATCAAGATCCTGGTCGGCAAGCCGGGTCTTGACGGCCACTCCAACGGCGCCGAGCAGGTGGCGCTACGGGCCCGCGACGTCGGCATGGAGGTGATCTACCAGGGGATCCGCCTAACCCCGGAGGAGATCGCCGAGTCCGCCCTGCAGGAGGACGTCGACGTGGTCGGCCTCTCGATCCTCTCCGGCTCCCACCTGGAGTTGATCCCCGAGGTGGTGCGGCTGCTGCGGGACGAGGGCGTGGAGGTGCCGGTGGTGGTCGGCGGGATCATCCCCGTCGCCGACGCCGAGCGCCTGCGCGAAGCCGGCGTCGCCGGCGTCTACACGCCGAAGGACTTCGACGTCAACAAGATCATGGGCGAGATCGTCGAGCTCGTCGGCCAGCGCGCCGGCGCCGGCGCAGCGGCTTAAAAGCCGCCCTGGCCTCACCTGCTCGGCGTCGAGCCGTCCGGCTCGCAACAATGAGTCAATGAGCGAGCTGAACGGGGAGCGGGGGGCCTGGCTGCGGTGCTACCGCTGCTGGTCGCAGAACCTCGAGATCCAGATCCACTACGACGCGATCCGGCGGGTCGATCCCGAGTCGGGGTCACTGGCCGATGGGATCGACGAGGTCCAGGAATCGGTCGTCCAGTGCCTTGACTGCATGCACGACCAGCCGCACCTCACCTTCGAAGGCGACCGCGTGGTGGCGATCGGGGACCGCTGGGAACGGATGGTCGCCGGTACCCCCTGGGTCGCCTCCTGCACCGTCCAGGTCGACCAGGATCGGGTCGAGAGCTGCTCTGGACCCGAGGCGATCGAGTTCCTCACCTACGGCGCCTTTGGCGACGCCGGCGTGCGCGAGTTCTTCACCCACGTCCGCTTCCACAAGCACGACGACGAGCAGATCGTCATCCACCTCCTGGTCGAGCTCTACGCCCGCTCCGCCCAGGAGGCGACCGAGGTCCTCGAAGAGGCCGCCCAAGGCCAGCTCGAGATCACCTCGCTGGCCGAGGAGTCCCGCCCCCCGGCGCACGCCTCGGGCGAGGCTCACTGAGCCCGAAGTTGACCTCGCTATAGCGAGGTCAACTTCGTAGTCGTTACTCGACGTTGTCGGCGGCCGGCTCGGGGCTCTGGCCGGGGTTCTTCTTCGGGACCAGGACGAGGCGCTTGAACTCGGCGACGAGGGTGCCGTCCTGGTTGAGGACGCGGGTGTGGACCTTGACGATGCCGCGGTCGGGCTTCGATTTCGAGGGCTTAACGTCGAGGACCTCGGTCTCGCAGAAGAGGGTGTCGCCGTGGAAGACCGGGTTCGGGTGGCTGAGCTCCTCGGTTGCCAGGTTGGCGATCGCCTTGCCGGAGATGTCGGAGACCGACATGCCGAGGGCGAGCGAGTAGACGAGCGGGCCAACGACGACGTTCTTGCCCTGCTGGGAGCCGCTGGCGTAGACGTCGTTGAGGTGCAGCGGGTGGTGGTTCATCGTGATCAGGCAGAAGAGGTGGTCGTCGGACTCGGTCACCGTCTTCGCCGGCCAATGTTTGTAGACGGCGCCGACCTCGAACTCCTCGAGGTAGCGGCCGTAGCTATGGGCGCCGGTTGCCTCGCGCTCGGCCTGGTCGGTGGTCAGCTCATACGTCTGGTCAGTCATCTGTAGGTGTCGTCTCCTTGGGAAGTCTTGGCGGCGCGGGATGCTATCTGGAGCCGGTCGCGGCCTGCGCGGCCGCGGCATAGACCGCCAGGTACTTGCTGTTGCCCCGGATCGTCAGTTCACGACGCCGCGCCGAGCCGAGGTTGCGGCTGCCCGCGACCCAGCGCCGGAAGCGCAGCAGCTTGCCGTGCTTGCGGACCTGCGCCGGCGCGGCCAGGAAGGTCTTGGTCCCGATCTCGAGTTCGAGCGCGGAGGGTGCGAGCACGCGCAGCGCGCCGACCCGCAGCCGCACCCCGGGCGGCTTCGAAGCGAGTTGCAAGCGAACCTTGGCCGGGGCGGGCGGGGCGATCGGAGGCGGCAGCACGAGCTGGCCGCCGCCGGTGTCACCACCGCCGCTGCTCGGTGGCCCTTGATCTCCCGGTTTTTCGCCTTCGGGCTCTTCGCCTTCCGGTTCTTCTTCACCCGGTTCTTCAGGTGGTTTGACGGTGTAGTGGGCGACGAGATCGACGTCCTGGCCGCTGGTCACTTCGTGCACCGCGGCCCCGTCGTCCGACCAGCTCGAGAACTCGTATTCCTGGCCTTCGAGGGTGGCCGTCAGCGGGGCGCTGACGGTGACGGTGCCGCCGGCCATCATCGTCGCCGAGGCCGGTTCGGCAGAGACGACGCCCTCGATCCCCAGCGGGACCCCGGCGGGATCGGAGGAGACCCCCACTTTGACCAGCCGGGGATAGATTTCGACCTCTTTGCTGTCGCTCATCCCCCGCGAGTCGGTCGCGGTGAAGACCAGTTTGAGGTGGGACGGAAACTCGTGAGCCGGCGCCACGAAGCTGCCGCTGGGGGCGTCGGCGCTGGTGATCGGGTGCTCGTGACAGCCGGCCGGGCAGTGCTCCAGCAGGAACTCCCAATGGGAATCGAGGCCGGCGCCGAAGGTCTCGCCGTCGGCGTCGGTCGCCGTCGCTTCGTAGTTCACCGTTTCGCCGATTTCCCATTTGAGGCTTTCCGAGGGCGCCTCGATCGTCACCTGAGGGGGGCCTTCGTCGCCCGGGTAGAGCTTCACTTCGGCGACGTTGACGTGGCCGAAGTCGTCGCTGACCCGCAGCTTCGCGGTGACGTTGACGGGATCGGTGTATTCGCGCTGCGCCGTCGCCCCGGTCCCGTCGTCGAATTCGCCGTCGCCGTCGAGGTCCCAGGCGTAATGGATGCTGTCTCCTTCGCCGAGGTCGGGATCGGTGGAGCCGGAGGCGTCGAAGTTGACCGTCAAGGGCGTCGGGCCGTAGGTCTTGTCGGCGTCCAGCTCCGCCGTCGGCGCCTGATTGCCGGGGAAGTAGCGGATTTCGGTGATGCTGTCGCCGTAGAAGTTGGGGACGTAGAGCACGCCGTCGGGCCCCTCGACGATGTCGACCGGGGTGAACGATTCGCCGTTGCCCTTGACCGCGAAGTTGGCGATCGTCGCCGGGTCGGGGGCGCCGTTCAGCCCTTTCAGCATCGTCCAGATGCAGCCGCGAGCCGCGTCGGAGAAGAAGAGGGCGCCGTCGTATTCGGAGGCGAATGCGTTTTCGGCCGGGACGCCGGTGGGGTCGTAGAAGGCGAGGCCGGCGACCGCCGACCCCGGGGCCGGACTGCAGGCGTCGCCGCTGAAGAGGTGGCCGTCGTAGCCGGGGGTTTTCGCGTGCGGATAGGCGAACAGCGGCGCGGTGACTTTGCCCGGGTTCGCATAGAGCACTTCGCAGAGCGGTTTGTGGGTTTCTTTTTCGGCCGCTTCCCAGCGCGGCTGGCGGATGTTCCCGGTGGGGCCGCCCTCGTAGCAAGGCCAGCCGAAGTTGGTCAGGCCTTTACCGGTGGTCTCCGCCGGCGGAGAGAAGTGATTGATCTCCTCCCAGAGGTCCTGGCCGACGTCGCCGACGTAGAGCTCTCCGGTCCCCGGCTGCAGGGTGAAGCGGTAGGGATTGCGCAGACCCTCGGCGAGGATCCGCCGCGCCGCCACGTCTTCGACGCCGCCGCCGAAGAGCGGCGCGATCGCGAGCGGGTTGTCGGCCATCGCCGCCCCCGTTTCCCGGTTCACCCGAATGATCGAGCCGCTGTAGTCGGTGGGATCGCCGGGGGTCGCCGGGGTGCGCAGATCCTGCGCCCGCAGGGAGCCTCCTTCGAAGGGCGGATCGTTACAGGGGTTGCCCTGCTGACCGAAGTCGATCGAGCCCCAGCTGGCGCCTTCGCCGCCGCTCATCAGCAGCGCCCCGTCGCTGTCGAACTCGATGTCGCCGATCGAGTGGCTGGTCGCCTGCTGACACCAGCTGTTGATCAGCACCTGTTCGGAGGTGGGGTCTTCGGGGCCGCCGACGGCGACGCTGGTGAGCGGGTCGATTTCAACCCGCGCCAGGCGGCCGCTGACCAGGCAGTCGACGGCGTTGTTGGTTTCTTCGCAGTCGTCGGCACCGTCGGCGAGGTGGGTGTGGGTCGAGGCGGAGGAGTCACCGCCGATCGGGGCGTCGTAGGTGTAGCTGAGGTACATGAAGGGCTTCGCCGGGTATTCGGGGTCGAGCTTCATCCCAAGGAGCCCCCGGTCGCCTTTGGCCATCACCTTGTCGAGGATGGTGAGGACGAGGGTCGGGGTCTGGTCTTCGAGCGAGTCGAACTCCATGACCCGGCCGTTGCGCTCGGCGACGAAGATTTTCCCGTCGGGGGCGAACTCAAGCGTGGTCGGTTTCTGCAGCCCGTTCGCGTAGGTCGGCGAGGTTGCTTTCGGCAGCGGCAGCGTCCGCGCCTGGAAGCCCGGCGGCAGGGTCATCGCGGCCGCCACGGAGGCAGCCAGCAGCATCGCCGCGAGGAGCGTGCCCACGGTCAACACCAGCCTTTTTGCCCACGCGCCCTGCAAGGACAACCGATTATCCGCCTAGACTGCCCGCGATGCAGATCGGGATCATCGGCCTAGGCTACGTAGGCCTACCGCTTGCCGTCGCCTTCGCCGAATCTGGTTGCGAAGTTGTGGGGCTGGACGTCGACGGGGCGAAGGTCGAGGCGCTGAACGCCGGCCGCAGCTATATCGAGGACGTGCCGGCCGATGCACTGGCGCCGCTGGCCGAGAAGCTGCGGGCCACGACCGACTACGCGGAGCTGGCCGGGTGCGATGCGGTGATCCTCTGCGTGCCGACTCCGCTCAGCGACTCGCGCGAGCCGGACCTCGGGCCGCTTGAGGCCTCGGCGCGGGCGCTGGCGCCGGTGCTGCGCTCCGGGCAGCTGGTGGTGCTGGAGTCGACCACCTACCCAGGGACGACGCGCGACCGCCTGCTCCCCATCCTCGAGACCTCCGGCCTCACCGCCGGCAGCGACTTCCACCTCGCCTTCTCGCCGGAGCGAATCGACCCCGGCCGCACCGACTACACGGTGAAGACCACGCCGAAGCTGGTCGGCGGCGTTACCGAGGCCTCGACCGAGCGGGCGCGCGACCTCTACAGCGAGATTTGCGACACCGTCATCGTCCTCTCCAGCCCCGAGGCCGCGGAGCTCTCGAAGCTGCTGGAGAACATCTTCCGCTCGGTCAACATCGCCCTGGTCAACGAGCTCTCCCAGCTCTGCGACCGGCTCGGGATCGACGTCTGGGAGGTGATCGAGGCCGCTTCCAGCAAGCCCTTCGGGTTCATGCGCTTCGACCCGGGGCCGGGGATGGGCGGCCACTGCCTGCCGGTCGACCCCTTTTACCTCGCCTTCCGCGCCCGCCAGCTCGACTTCTACCCCGAGTTCATCGAGCTCGCCGGGAAAGTGAACCAGGCGCAGCCGGGCTTCTGCGTCGAACGGATCGAGCGGGCACTGAACGGCGTCCGCAAGCCGGTCAATGGCTCCCGCGTCCTGATCCTCGGCGTCAGCTACAAGGGCGGCGTCGGCGACGTCCGCGAATCGCCGGCGCTGAAGATCATCGGCCGCCTCCAGGACCTCGGCGCCGAGGTGACCTACCACGACTCCTTCGTCGAGGAGCTGCCGGGCCACGGGCTCGCCTCGGTCGAGCTGGAGGCGGCGCTGCGCGAGTGCGACCTCGCCGCGATCGTTACCGCCCACCCCGACGTCGACTACGAGGCGGTCGTCGCCGCGGCGCCGCTGACCGTCGACTTCCGCGGCGTCACCCGCGAGATCGAAGCGGAGAACCTCGTCCGGCTCTAGTGCACTTTTTTGAGGCGGTTGCGCGCCTCTTGTTTCTCCACGACCTGGGCGATCAGCTTGACCACGTTGGAGTCGCCGGTGGCCTTGATGTGGCCAGTCTCGACGGCGCGGCGGTAGCTTTTCAGCGTCCCTTTCTCGGCCAGCTCGTTGAACTGGGGGCGGTCGATCTCGACCAGGATCCGCTCGTCCTGCTGCAGGTCCTTGGCGATCTTCGGCCCGGGCAGCTCGACCCGGTAGAGCTGGATGTCGTGTTTGGCTTTCAGCTGCAGGCCGAAGACCAATTTCAGGTTCTGCAGCGAGGGGACTTCGGCCTGAAACCGCTCGATTGCGGTGCCGATCAGGTCCGAAGTCGAGGCCATCTTCAGATGCCCGCCCTGCTCAAATCTTGTTCCTTTGCAGCAGCTTCTTGCCGATTACCATGCGCTGGATCTCGCTCGTTCCCTCGCCGATCAACAGCAGCGGCGCGTCGCGGTAGAGACGCTCGATCTCGTACTCCTTCGAGTAGCCGTAGCCGCCGTGGATGCGGAAGCTTTCTTCGACGCAGTACTTGCCGCACTCCGAGGCGAGGAGCTTGGCCATCCCGGCCTCGAGGTCGGAGCGCTCGCCGGCGTCCTTCATCCGCGCCGCTTTGCGAGTGACGAGGCGGGCGGCCTCGAGCTGGGTCGCCATGTCGGCGAGCTTGAACTGGATCGCCTGGTGGTTGGAGATCGTCTTGCCGAAGGTTTTGCGTTCCTGGCTGTAGCGGAGGGCCAGCTCCAGGGCGCGCTGGGCGATGCCGACGCCGCGGGCGGCGACGTTGACGCGGCCGACCTCGAGCGCGTCCATCATCTGCACGAAGCCCTGGCCGACTCCCCCCTCCTCGCCGCCGAGCACGCGCTCGGGCGGGCACTTGTAGCCGTCGTAGACAAGCTCGGTCGACTCGACGCCCTTGTAGCCCATCTTCTTGATCTTGGGCGGGACGTTGAGACCTTTGAAGTCGCCCTCGTTCGTTTCCTTCCAGGCCTCCTTCTCGGTGATGAAGCAGGTCATCCCCTTGTACGGCGGGTCGGCCTGGGTGTCGGTCTTCATCAAGACGAAGACGACGCTGGAGCCGAGGCCGTTGGTGACCCACATCTTCTGGCCGTTCAGCTCCCAGTTGCCGTCATCGCCCTTCTTGGCCGTGGCCTTGATGCCCTGGACGTCGGAGCCGACCTCGGGCTCGGAGAGCGAGAAGGCGGCGCGGATCTCGCCGGTCGCCATCTTCGGCAGGAAGTACTCCTTCTGCTCGTCGGTGCCGAACTTCATCAGCAGGTAGGAGCCGATGAAGTGGGTGTTGACGACGCCGGAGATCGAGATCCAACCGCGCGAGAGCTCCTCGACGATCAGCGCGTACGTGGCCAGATCCAGTCCCATGCCGCCGTACTCCTCGGGGATCGTCACCCCGAAGAGACCGAGCTCTTTCATCTGCTCGACGATCGGCTCCGGGAAGGAGTCCTCGTGGTCGTAGTGCTCGGCGTTGGGGATGATCTGCTCGTCGGCGAACTGGCGGACCATTTCGACGATGGCTTCCTGCTCGTCGGTCATTTCGCGATACGCGGCGGTGTCTACGGCCATGGCTCCTGCTCTGAAGTTGGGGGTCTGGACTGACGTCAGGGCGGCGACGCGGCTGCGGCGCCCTGGAGAGCCAAGGATATAGACGCGGGGTCGGCCCCGGGGTCGATGGCTCTCAGCGGCGCGGCGGCCTTGAGCAACATCTCCTCCCACTCGCGCTCGGGATCGGACTGCAGGACGATGGCGCCGCCGGCGCCGATCGTGGCGCGGCCGTCGCCGAGGACAAGGGTGCGGATCGCGACCGAGAGGTCGGCGGCACCGCCGAGGCCGAACCAGCCGATCGCGCCCGAGTAGACGCCGCGGGCGGCGCCCTCGAGGTCGTCGAGGATCTCGGTCGTGCGCTTCTTCGGGGCGCCGGTCATCGAGCCGGGCGGAAAGCAGGAGCGGACGGCGTCGAGGGTCGAGGCGCCGGGACGGAGGCGGCCGCGGACCTCGGAGACGAGCTGGTGGACGGTCTCGTAGCTCTCGACCGCCATCATCTGCGGCACCGCGACCGAGCCGACCTCGCAGACCGCGCCGAGGTCGTTGCGCAGCAGGTCGACGATCATCAGGTTCTCGGCCCGGTTCTTCTCGTCGGCGGCGAGAGCGGCGGCGAGCCGGGCGTCTTCGGTGGCGGTGGCGCCGCGGCGGCTGGTGCCCTTGATCGGCCGCGCTTCCGCTTCGCCGTCGCGGCTGATGCGGAGGAAGCGCTCCGGCGAGGAGCTTAGGACGGCGAGGTCGCCGAAGCGCAGGTAGGCGGAGAACGGCGCGGGGTTGGCGCGGCGGAGGCGGCGGTAGAGGTCGAGGAGGTCGGCGTCGCAGTCGAGCGAGAGCTGGTTTGTGAGGCAAATCTCGTAGCTGTCGCCGGCGCGGAGGTGATCGAGGGAGGTTTCGACGTCCTCCAGGTATTGCGAGCGGGAGCGATTCAGCGCGAGCGTGCTGGGAGAGGAATCAGGAATAGGTCCCCACTTGCAAGTAGGACCTATTCCTGATTCCTCTCCCGCACGCAGCGCGGCGAGGGTGCGGGCCGTCGCGTCGAGCCATGCCTCTGCTGCTTCGTTTTCATCCGGGCGATGGAGGCAGAGGAGGTAGGTGTGGTTCTCCTCGTGGTCGAAGGCGATGAGGCGGTCGGCGAGGAGGAAGCAGGCGTCGGGGTGCTCGGAGGTGTGGGGCGAGGGGTAGCCGCACTCGGCCTTGAGCTCGTAGCCGAGGTAGCCGACGAAGCCGCAGTCGAACTCGAAGGGGAGGTCGGGGAGCTCGGCGGGACGGAGTTCGGCGGTGCGGCGGTCGAGGAGGTCGAAGATCGACTCATCGGCGCCGAGGTGGTGGGTGATCACCTCGGCGAGGGGACCTCTCGCATCGCCCATGAAAGAGAACCGCGCGCGAGGCCCCGGACGCGAGCTGTCGAGCCAAAACGCACTCTCGCTCTCGCCGTAGAGGGAGACGAAAGCGGCTTCGGGACTCGGAAACGTGGCGAGTCGCTCGACCTTAAGCCTCATCTGAGGGGGTCGTGTCGACTTAGTGGACTCATGGGCCACAAAAGCGACACGGCGCTCCTGGGAGGGCGGCGTGAGGTCGCGGAAGTTCGCGAGGAGGCGCTTGCCTTGGGGGGTGGCGATCGACTCGGGGTGGAACTGGACGCCCCACTGGGGGCGGGTGCGGTGTTCGATCGCCATCGGCACGCCGTTGGCGGTGGCTGTCTCGCGCAGGCTCGGAGGGAGCGGGTGCGTTAGGGCTAGCGAGTGGTAGCGGGTGGCTTGGAAGGGGCTGGGGATGCCGGCGAAGAGCGGGGAGCCGTCGTGTTCGATCTCGACGACGCGTCCGTGCATCGGCTCCGGCGCCGGGCCCACCTCTCCCCCCTCCACCCAGCCGATCCCCTGGAGGCCCAGGCACACCCCGAGCAAAGGCTTCTCGCAGCGGCGGATCGCCTCGGCGCAGACGCCGAAGTCATCCTCCACGTCCGGGCGCCCTGGGCCGGGTGAGACGACGACGTTGTCGAACTCCAGGCGCTCCAGCTCATCCCACGTCGCCTCGTCGTTCCGCACCACCAGCGGCTCAACGCTGTTCACCTCCGCCAATAGCTGGAAGAGGTTGAAGGTGAACGAGTCGTAGTTGTCGATCAGCAGGGTGCGCATCCGCGAGGGGCGTGTCGACTTTTGGACCCCTGTGGGCACCTAAAGCGACACGCCGCAGCCTCAATGGGCAAGATATCCCGCCAATGGCCGATCGCTGGCAGCCCGACCGCTCGCGCGGCGTATTCGAGACGCTGCTCGTGGTCGAGGGCAAGCCCATGGAGCTGGAGGCGCATCTTTCGCGCCTCGCGAACAGCCTCGAGGAGATCTACTCGCGGGAGCTGCCACCGCGGCTCGAAGAGAAGATGCGAGAGGCGGCCGCGGCTATCTCCCTAGGACGCCTGCGCTGCACCCTCGCTCCCATAGAAGACGGCCTCCAACTCGACCTACTTGCTGGTGGGGTCGAGTTGGAGGCCGTCTTCCCCGAGCGCGGCGTGCATCTCCGCAGCTACCCGGTCACAGGGGGGCTTGGCGCCCATAAGTGGGTCGATCGCAAAGGCATCAACCGCCCCGCCCCCGGAGAGGCCGGGGCCCTGATCACCGACGAGGGCGAAGTTCTCGAGGCCGGCTGGGCCAACGTCTTCGCCGTCCGCGGCGGCACCCTCTTCACACCCCCCCTCGACGACCGCCTCCTCCCCGGCACCACGAGAGCCGCCGTCCTGGAGCTAGCTGCAGAACAAGGCATCGAGAGCAATGAGGGACCACTTCGCGCCGCGGACTACTTAGCTGCCGAAGAGACCTTCCTCACGGGGTCTATCCGCGGAATCGAGCCAGCTCTTTCTCTAGACGGCGAGGAGCTACCAGGCTGCGGCCAGCTCAGCCGTCGCTTCGAAGCCGCCCTGCGCCAACGCTGGGGCTTGCGTGCCCCGACTGCACCTGAAGCCGCCGCAGACGCGCCGAGAGCCGGTCAGCTCTCTCGTTAAAGCTGCGAAACCGAACCTCAAACCGCGGCTGGCGCACCGGCTCCGCCTCAGCCTCCCGCTCGGCCTGAGCCCCCGCCTCTACGTCCCTGCCGGTGGGTGGCGCCGATTTGGGGGACCGCCCCCCGCCAGTTGCGGGGGGTGGTGGGACCAAATCGGGGACAGGACCCGCCGGCCCGATCCCCTGGTCCCGAGGAGCGGGTGCCTGAGGCGCGCTCTGGACAACAGGTCCCTGAGCCACGGCCTGAACAGCCGCCTCGGCACTCTTCTCCGCCGCCTCAGCCGCCCTGCGCGCCTGCCGAGCCGCGTCGAGCGCCATCTCCCCCACCTCGCGCACCCCATCCTCCGAAGCCCGCGCAATCACCAGCGCCTCGTCGATCCGCGCCTCAAGCTGATTCAGCGTCGGGACAGTGCCGCGCGGAATCACCCAGTCGTTAGTGATGTCTCTCTCAGACCCCTCGATGCAGGCAATTTACGATCGGGGAAGGCGGAAAATCCGGCCTCTGACTAGATTTACGCCCGTTCTTCCCCGAAACGAGACCCGAGGAGCCCCTTGAGACACCCACGCGACTTCTTCCTGCCGCAGGCAATCGGCGCCCCCGAGCCGCTCCGCGAGATCCCCGTCAAGCCCTCGCGGATGATCCACTTCCTCGACTTCTCGAACGAGAAGATGGTCGCCAAGGCCGGTGCGATCGCCGAGAAAACGGACATCCTGCTCGGCAACCTCGAGGACGCCGTCCCGGTCGACCGCAAGGAGGCCGCGCGCGAGGGACTGATCCGGGCAGCGAAGGAGAACGACTTCGGGGCGACCTCGCTCTGGACCCGGGTCAACTCGCTGGAGAGCCCCTGGGTGCTCGACGACTTCACCCAGCTGGTCGGCGAGATCGGCGAGCAGCTGGAGACGATCATGGTGCCGAAGGTCGAGGGCGCCCACGACATCCACTACGTCGACCGCCTGCTCGCCCAGCTGGAGGCGAAGGCCGGCCTCTCGCGGCCGATCCTCGTCCACGCGATCCTCGAGACCCCGCAGGGCGTGGTCAACCTCGAGGAGATCGCCAACGCCAGCCCGCGCATGCAGGGGATGAGCTTCGGCCCGGCCGACCTCGCCGCGGCGCGCCGGATGAAGACGACCCGCGTCGGCGGCGGCCACCCCGGCTACCGAGTGATGGAGGACCCGGCCGACCCGGAGAACCCCGAGGCCGACCGCGTCTCCGCCCAGCAGGACCTCTGGCACTACTCGATCGCCCGCATGGTCGACGCCTGCACCTCCGCCGGGATCCTCCCCTTCTACGGGCCCTTCGGCGACATCAAGGACACGGCCGGATGCGAGACCCAGTTCCGCGCCGCCTTCCTGATGGGCTGCGTCGGCGCCTGGAGCCTGCACCCGGTTCAAATCGGGATCGCGAAGAAGGTCTTCAGCCCGCCGCCGGATGAGGTCAAGTTCGCCAAGAAAGTGATCGAGGCGATCCCCGACGGCCGCGGCGTCCACATGATCGACGGCAAGATGCAGGACGACGCCACCTGGAAGCAGTGCAAGGTGATGGTCGAGCTGGCGGAGATGCTCGCGGAGAAGGATCCCGAGCTCGCCGAGGCTTATCGGTAGACGTTCAGTTACCCCACATCCAATCGCCGCCGCGCCTCGTAATCGATAGGCGTGGCGGGCGCATCCCCATTATTTGGGAAAGCGAATTTTTCCAAGGGGCTTTCCCGTAATCTGCGAGGGGCGATCTGCTTTTTGCAGCTGCTCATGTCATCCGCAGCCGCTGCCGATACGGAGTTTGCGTTGACAACCGCAACCCTCGCAGCGTTCCCGACTTACTAGAGAACAGCCCAGTCCCACTTCCCTCCGCTTATGCACTCTTCCACTGACGTCCCCCTAGATCGGCCCTTCCAGGCTCCGCCCGCTTCGAGCGAAGCCCTGGTTCAGGATCGTCCGACGCTGGGCGCGATGCCGATGGGCAAGCGCGGGCCGGGCCTCTGGCTGCTCCCGCTCGCCGACTTCATCTCCTCCGCCGTCGCCCTGGCTGTAGTTGCAGCCCTTGCCAGCGTCGCCTTCGTCCCCGCCTTCCCGATCGCCCCCCTGGTGCTGGTTCTCGTCTACGCCGTGCTCGGCGTCTACGGCGGCTCCTCGGCGCGTGCCGAGGAGGGAGCCCGGGGCTGGCCGACGATCCGCTTCCTCGTCGCCGCCATCTTCGCCTGGTCGGCCTCGCTGCTGACTCCCCTCGGCGGGATCGAACAGCTCGGCCTCTGGCTCGGCTTCATCGCCCTGGACACGGCCCTGCGCTCGGTCCTTACCCCCTTCCTAGAGCGCCACAACCCGCAGGAGCGCTGGGTCCTGGTCGGGGACGAGGACACCGCCGACCGCCTTCGCGCCTACGCCCCGCTGCGCAAATACGCGAACGTCGTCGGCACCGTGCCCCCGGCGGAGAAAGACCCGGGCACCGCGGGCCGCGTCGCCGCCCTCGAGGTGGTCGAGCGCTACCACGCCGACCGCGTCGTCATCTCCAGCTCCCACGCCGACGACGAAGGCTTGCTGGAGCTCGTCCGCGCCTTCAAATCGATCGGCGTCCCGGTCAGCCTGCTGCCGCGCCCGCTCGACCTGCTCGAGGCCCAGTCGGTGACCACCAGCCGGGTCGGCGGCGTGCCGCTGATCGGCGTCGAGGCCCTCGGCCGCAGCTCCCGCCCCTATAAGGGCCCCGATCGGCGCCGCACCCGCAACACCAAGATCAGCGTCGTCGTGCCGGCGATGAACGAGGAGAAGAACATCGGCCAGGTCCTCTCCGAACTGCCCGACGGCCTGCACGAGGTGATCCTGGTCGACGGCAACTCGAAAGACAACACGATCGAGGCCGCCCGCCAGGCCTGCCCCGAGATCCGGGTGACCAGCCAGAGCGGCCGCGGCAAGGGCGACGCCTTCCGCACCGGCTTCGCCGCCGTCACCGGCAACCTCGTCGTCATGCTCGACGCCGACGGCTCCGCCGACCCGGCCGAGATCGTCCGCTTCGTCGATGCGCTCGAGGCCGGCGCCGACTTCGCCAAGGGCTCCCGCTACATGGAGGGCGGCGGCAGCGCCGACATCACCAAGCTGCGCAGCTTCGGCAACACCGTCCTCAGCGGCACCGCCAACATGCTGCACGGGACCGAGTTCACCGACCTCTGCTACGGCTACAACGCCTTCTGGGCCCGCTGCCTCCCCTTCATCTCACTCGACGTCCCCGGCTTCGAGGTGGAGACGCTGATCAACCTGCGGATGGCCTCCGCGGGGATGAAGATCGTCGAGGTGCCGAGCTACGAGAAAGAGCGCATCCACGGCGAGAGCAACCTCAACACCTTCCGCGACGGCTTCCGCGTCCTCGGCACGATCTTCCGCGAGGCCCGCCGCCGCCGCAGCCTGCGTCCGCATCCCGAGGCCGCCGCGGCACAGCCGTCCGACGGGCAGCGCGCCCGCGCCGCTGCCTGAGTCCTAACCGGTAATCGGGCCTAAAGCGACGCGCTCTCCCCCGCCCTCCCCGTTAGCCTCGCGGAAGATGAGCAACGGAGAGCCTCGAGCAGACCCGGACCGGGAAGCCAACGAGCTGCTGGGAGCGACGGTCGCCGACCTGCGCCGGCAGGCCAGCCTGACCCAGGCCGAGCTGGCGGAACGGGCGGAGCTGCAGGAGCGGGAGATCGCCGCCCTGGAGACGGGCGAGCTCGAACCGACCTGGGGCGACCTGCGCCGTATCGCCACCGCCCTCGAGGTGCCGCTGCCGGACCTGCTGGCGCGGCTGGAGACGGACTAGCCGCGGGAGCGGCTCAGCGCCCGCGGGGCGGTGGCGGGATCGCGCCGCCGACGGGAGCGCCGACGGCGGCGTTCATGTCGCCGTAGACGTTTTCCTTGAAGGCGCCGGGGGCAATACCGGTGCGGAAGGCGCGGACCGACTTGGTGCCGCTGCCCAGCGGCCAATGGGCGCCGCGGTCCTCGGTCTCGTACCAGATCACCGCGCGGATCTTGCGGTAGCTGTGGCGGACTCTGTTCAGCATGTTCTTGATCCAAGCCGACTTCGAGCCGCCGCGGTCGCTGGAGGCGACCTCGGCCAGCATCATCGGCTTGTGGGGGGCGACCCTGTGGACGATCCGCTTGTAGGTGCGGTGGAAGACTTCATCGAAGGTCTGCCAGCCGGGGGAGCCGCGGCGGTTGCCCCAGTTGAAGCCGTCGATCGCGGTCCAGTCGACGTACTTGTCGCCGGGATAGAGGGTCCCGAGCGGGATCAGGGCGTTGTTGAGGTCGACGTTCGGGCACCAGACCCAGCTGACGTTGTTGGCGCCGACCTGGGTGAAGATGTCGTGGACGTGGCGCCAGGCGGTTACGTATTCGCCCGGCTGATTGCCGTTGACGCCCTCGTTCCAGGGGAACCAGAAGCCGTTCATCTCCCAGTCGAAGCGGAGGAAGAAGGGGTGGCCCCAGGCCTTGGCGGCGGTGGCGAAGCTGCGGATGTAGGAGTCGTAGGTGCCGCTGATTACGTCGCTGAGCTGGAAATCGGGCTGGTCGCGGCCGGCGGGGCTGGAGGCAGAGCTCCAGCTGAAGACGGGGATGGCGCCGTAGTTGTGGATGTTTTCCAGCGGCAGGCCGGGGAACGGGATCAGCTGACAGCTGCCGCTGCTGCAGTCGGCGAACGGCGAGGAGAACTCGATCAGCGAGAGGCCCTTGTCGACCCGGTGCTGGAACTTGTAGACGCCGGTCATCTCCCAGGGCGCGCCTTCGGTGCCGATCTGGGCGCCCCAGTAGAGCGAGGCGGGCGCCCGGGCAGCGGCGCTGCTCGTCGCGCCCAGGCCGAGTCCGAGTAGGCAGAGCGAAGCCGCTGCCGTCGCGGCCGTCCTGCTGCGAAGTTTCCGTTGTCTGATCATCGCGCTGCTGTCTTAACCCCTAAATCGCCTAAACGCTTCGCCAAGGGAGTCCATACCCCCTGCAAATAGGAATACGGCGGGCGGGCGGAAAAGGATCAGGGAGGCGGAATCGGACCGGTGCTCAGCGCTCCGTACTGGTTCGGCATGAAGAACGGCCGGGAGATCCCGCGGGCGAACGCCGAGAGTGCGGGGGCGGAGCTCTCGATCGTCCAGTCGATGCCGCGATCGAAGCCGTCGAGGTAGATCAAGCCGCGGATGCGGGGGTACTTCTTGGGGATCGTCGCGAGCATTTCGCGAATCCACCGCGGCTTGCTCCCCCCCTTCGAGCTGGTCCCGAACTCGGCCAGCAACATCGGCTTGCTCGGTGCCACTTCCTTGGTGATCTGCTTGTAGGTACCGGCAAAGATTTCATCGAAGCTGCGCCACGGTTTCGAGGCAACGGGGTTACGGCCCCAGTTGTAGCCGTCCATGCAGGACCAGTCGACGTAGGCGTTGCCCGGATACAGCGGTTTCAGCTTGCTGAAGTGGCCCCTGGGGTCGGCGTAGGGGCACCAGACCCAGGTCGCGTTGGTGGCGCCGACGGCGCTGAAGATGTCGTGCACGTGGCGCCAGGCGGCGACGTACTGGCCGGGCTTGTTGCCGTTGGTGCTCTGGGCCCAGGAGAACCATTTCCCGTTCATCTCCCAGTTGAAGCGGAGGAAAAACGGGTGGCCCCAGGCCTTGGCTTCTTCGGCGAACTGGGCGATGTAGGCGTCGTAGCGGCCTTCGATCAGGTCGGCCAGCTGGAATTCGGGGTCGTTTTCGGTTTTGCGAGGGTTCGATTCCGCAGCCCAGCTGAAGAACGGGATCGCTCCGTAGGAGCGAATCGCTTCCATCGGCTTGGCCGGGAAGCGGTAGAAGCTGCAGGGACTGGGGTCGCAGTCGGAGAATGACGAGGAGAACTCGAGCAGCGACATCCCCTTGCCGAGCGCCGAGGTGAGGATGTTGACCGCGTTCATGTCGTAGGGCGGGGCGTTGGGCGGCGTCAGCTGGTTGCCGATCCACATGCCCCAGTAGAGGGACTTCGGCTTGGCCGACTGGTGAGCCTGCGGCGTGCTCGCAGAGGCCGCCAAGGCGGGCACGGCGATGGCCACCGCGCAGATGCATGCGGCGAGCGCGACGGCGAACCTGCCCGTCAGGGAAGTCGAGATACGGCGCTTCATCGGTAACCCCAGGATGGCCCGTTCAGTGTAGGGAACGTCAACTCGGGGGCTGGATCGGCGTCGGCGGCAGGTCGGCGTAGCTGTTCTGGGTGAAGGCCGGGTTCTGGATGCCCTGGGCGAAAGCGCCGGTGGCGTCGCCGGAGGTCTCGATCGGCCAGTCCATCCCGTCGGCCCCGGTGTCGAACCAGAGCGCCGCCCGGATCCGCGGATAGTCGGTGGGGATCTTTTCCAGCGCTTCGGCGATCCAGGCGGACTTGGAGCCGCCGAACTCGCTTGAGCCCATCTCGCCGATCATCATCGGCTTGTCGGGGGCGACCTTTTCGACGATCTCGTCGTAGCTGGCCGAGAAGACCTGGTCGAAGCTGCGCCAGCCCTTCGGTGAGGTCGGGTTGGTGCCCCAGTTGTAGCCGTCGAGGCAGGTCCAGTCGACGTATTCGCCGCCCGGGTAGAGCGAGCTCAGGTCCTGCATCGAGCTGCCGGGGTCGACGTACGGGCACCAGGTCCAGGTCGCGTTGGTGGCGCCGACCTGGGTGAAGATGTCGTGGACGTGGCGCCAGGCGGCCACGTACTGGCCGGGGGCGTTGCCGTTGACCTGCTCGGACCAGGGCATCCAGTCCGCGTTCATCTCCCAGTTAAAGCGGAGGAAGAAGGGGTGGTTCCAGGCCTTGGCTTCTTCGGCGAATTCGGTCAGGTAGGAGTCGAAGTGACCTTCGATCACGTCGGAGAGCTGGAAGTCGGGCTGGTCGAGGCTGGAGGGGATCGAGGCCGAGCTCCAGCTGAGGACCGGGATCGAGCCGTGGGCGCGGATGCTCTCCATCGGCTCTTCGGGGAAGGGGTAGGGCTTGCAGCCGCTCGAGCCGCAGCTGGAGAACGGCTGGAAGAACTGGATCAGGGAGACGGGCTTACCCGCCATCCCCTCGAACTTGGAGACCGCGCTCATGTCCCACGGAGCCTGTTCGCCGGTCAGCTGGGAGCCGATCGTGGCGCCCCAGTAGAGCGGCTGCGCGGGGGCAGTGCTCTCACCGGCGGGACGGCCGCACTGCTTGCGGCGTCGTGACCCCGTGACGCGCTTGTAACGGGCGGCGACGGCGCAGCGGGAGGCGACGCCGAGGGCTTTGGCCTTGGCCAGCTTCGCCCGCGGATGCGCTGCCTGCGCGCGGCCCGACTTGGCGCCGGCGACCCCACCACAGAGCAGGACAAGGACCAAGGCGAAGGCGCAAGTTTGGAGGAACCGTTTCCGAGCGGTGGCCATACAAGGCCATCGGCCGCTGAGGCTGCCGATTCAGCCTGCGGGACCAGCCTGGACAAATGTCCAATTGCGTCCAGGCGGGGGGCAGATCAGCTCAGCGGCTGGATCGTGCTCGCGGCGAGTGAGGTGAAGCTATTGCCGACGTAATGGGGATCCTGGATCCCTTCGGCGAAGGCGGCGATGCTGCTCGAGCTGGTCTCGATCGGCCAGTCCATGTTGTCGGAGAAGTGGTCGAACCAGAGCAGGCCGCGAATCGCCGGGTATTCCCGCGGCAGCTTGTAGAGCATTTCCTTGATCCAGGCCGCCTTCGAGCCGCCGTACTCGCTGGAGGCAACCTCGCCGATCAGCATCGGCTTCGAGGGGGCGATGTTGGAGACGATGTTGCCGTAGGTGGACTTGTAGGTCTGGTCGAAGGTCTTCCAGCCGCCCGGCTTGACCGGGTTGGTGCCCCAGTTGTAGCCGTCGAGGGCGGTCCAATCGACGTAGGCGTTGCCGGGGTAGAGCGAGGTGAGGTTCTGGAGGCCGTTGGTCGGGTCGACGTTCGGGCACCAGACCCAGGTGGCGTTGGTGGCGCCGACTTCGGTGAAGATGTCGTGGACGTGGCGCCAGGCGGCCACGTACTCGCCGGCGCGGTTGCCGTTGACGCCCTCTGACCAGGAGAACCAGTTGCCGTTCATCTCCCAGTTGAAGCGGAGGAAGAAGGGGTGGCCCCAGGCCTTGGCGGCGGTGGCGAAGCTGCGGATGTAGGAGTCGTAGGTGCCGTTGATGACGTCGCTGAGCTGGTAGTTCGACTCGTTGATGCTGGAGGGGATCGAGGCCGAGCTCCAGCTGAGGACCGGAAGCGCCCCGTGCAGCCGCACGTTTTCCAGCGGCGTCTTCGGGAACGGGTAGTAGCTGCAGGGGTTCGAGGCGCAGTTGGCGAAGGGCATGAAGAACTGCACCAGCGACACCTTCTTGTTGGTCTCTTCCTCGAACTTGGTCACCGCGGTCATGTCCCACGGGGCCTGGCCGCCGGTCAGCTGGGAGCCGATCGTCGCCCCCCAGTAGAGCGGCTGGCCGCTGCTGGCTTCCGGCATCGGTTCGGGTTCTGGTGCCGGTGCTGGTTCGGGTGCCGGCGGGGCGTTTTCCACCTTCACGCTGACCTGCGTCGTTGCCTTCACGCCGCGTGCGCCCGAAGCGGTGGCGGTGAGGGTGTGCTTGCCGTTGGCGAGCTTGGTGGTGTCGAGGCTGCCGCCGTAGGGAGCGGTGGTGTCGGTGAACTTGACCGTGCCGTCGACGGCGAATTCGACCTTGGCGGGGGAGCCGGCCCCGACCGCGACTTCCCAGGCGACGCTGCCGGAGACCGTCTGGCCGTTGCCCGGCTTGAGCGTGGAGATCGAGAGGACTTCCTTGCTGGTGCCGCTGGTCTTGTTGGCGCTGCTGGTGACCGTCGTGGTCTTCGTCTTTTCGCCGCCGAGCGGCTTCGCCGGCGAGATGCTTTCGGCGGCCAGGGCGCTCGGGGCGAACAGCGCCGCGAGGAGGAAGAGGGCGGTGAGGGTCTTGGTGAGAAGTCGAGTCGAAGCCATCGCCCGGCTCTCATCGACTCACCCCCCTCCCGGTTCACTGCCGCTGGCGAGAACTGGACGTTCGTCCGCGGCCGCGGGGCGGCTGACTGGACGTTACGTCGGCAATCGGCACCGCAATACTGAGTATCGATCCGTAGAGATCGAGCAGGGCGGCGGCGCATTCGTCCCAGGAGGTGAGGCTGGGGGAGCGCTCGGGGGGCGGCTTTGCCAGCTCCTCGAGGGCGGCCGCGGCGATCTGCTGCGGGGTCGAGTCGAGCGGGATCGCGCGGCCGAAGCCGTCGGCGGCGATCTCGGAGAGTCCGCCGGCGTCGGCGACGAGGAGGCGGCGGCGGGCGGCGGCGGCCTCGAGGGCGACCAGGGGGTGGCTCTCGAACTCGCTCATCAGGACGACCAGGGAGACGCCGCCGAGGAGGGCCGCCATCCCCTGCGGATCGCCGGCCGGGACGCTCGTCACCTCGACCCGGTCGCCGAGGTCGAGCCCCTCCGCCTGCCGCCGCAGCTCGTCTTCGCAGGGGCCCTTGCCGACGATCAGCAGCCGCGCCTCGGGCTCGCGCTCAAGCACGTAGGGAAACGCTTCGAGCACCCGCTGGTGGCCCTTGTAGCGCTCGAGGCGGCCGATCGAGGCGAGCGTCGGCGTCGCCGGCTCGGCGGCGGCGACGTCTCCCTCGGAGAAGCTGAGGTCGGTGCCGTTGGGGATGAAGGCGAAGCGCTCCGGCGGCACCCCGAGCAGCGACCCGTAGCGCTCGATCTCGAAACGGGCGATCGCGACCAGGCGCGCCGCCCGCCGCAGCAGTGGCCGCAGAAGCCGCATCTGCAGGCCGCGGGCCTGGTTGCGGTGCCCGAGCGAGTGGCCGCCACCGTGGAAGGTGACGACGTAGGGGACTCCCAGCACGAGCGCCCGCAGCATCGCCAGCGGGGCGACCAGCGTGTGGTAGCTCTGGATGTGGACGAGGTCCCACTTCTCGCGGCTCATCGCCCGCCAAATCCCCGGCGCCAGGTGCCAATCGCGGCCGCGCGGCCAGGCGCGCAGGGTGCGGATGCGGACGCCCTCGTGGGTCTGCTCGCTGGCCCGGTCGGCATCGGGGTCGGTGCAGATCACCTCGACGTGGACGCCGGCGGCGGCCATCCGCGTGCTCACCTCGAGCACGTGGCGCTCCACCCCGCCTTGCTCCAGGGGGCTGCGCGGGGTGACCATCAGGATCCGGGGCGCGGCGCCGTTGACGCTCGGGTGGGCGGACTCGGCATCGTCGGGCTTGGCGACGCCGCTGCGGACCCGCAGGTAGTCGACCGTGGTCGCGGCGAGGCCGACGAAGATCATCGCTGCCCGGCTGGGGCCGCTGAAGTCGCCCTTGAAGACGGCGCCGAGGTCGCGGAGGACGCCGAGCGGCAGCGTCCGCCGCACGTAGGAGCGCTCGGAGGAGAGCCCGTCCTCGGTCCCCACCATGCCGCTCAGGACCGCCTTCGAGCGCCCCTCGGCGCGGCAGCGGTCGAGGAAGTAGCGGACCTTGCCGCGGGCCGGCGGCACCACGTGTTCGACCCTGGCGGCGGGGTCGTAGAGGATCTCGGCCTCGGGCCAGCGCTGGTGGACGCGGATGCTGAGATCGGTCTCCTCGCAGCCGACCGGCAGCGTCCCGACGCGGCCGAGGTCGTGGCTGAACCCGCCGACCTCGACCAGCGGCTGGCGGCGGAAGGACATGTTGGCGCCGACCAGGTTGCGCACCGGCTCCAGCCGCTGCGGCATCCCCGAGTGGGTGCAGCCGACGACCCAGTCGAACTCGGGGGGAAACCAGCTCGGCTTGCCCTCGACCCAGCGCGGCCGCACCGTCCCCCCCACCCCGAGCACGTTCGGGTCGGCGTAGGCGGCGGCGAGGCGCGCGAGCCAATCGGGTTCGGCGATCGCGTCGTCGTCGAGGAAGGCGACGACCTCCCCCGTCGCCTCGGCGACGCCGCTGTTGCGGGCGCCGGAGAGCCCGCGGCGCTCGCGGTTCTCGACGATCTTCAGGTCCGGCCAGAGCTCCCCCACCTCCTCAAGCAGCTCCGGCGCGTGGTCGATCACCAACACGATCTCGTGCGCGGGAGTCGTCTGCGCCCGCAAGGACTCGACCGATTCGCTTAGAACCTCTAGACGGTCGCGCGTAAAGGCGCAGATGACGACCGAGATGGTGGGCGGCTCGCTCGGCACCGGCGAGATTCTGGCACGCCCACCGCCCGCACCCTGACAGTCTCTTCCCATGCGAATCATGATGCTCGCCCAGTCCTTTGCCCCGATCGTCGGCGGCGAAGAGCGCGTGGTCGAGGACTTGACCCGGGAGCTGAGCGCCCGCGGGCACGAGGTCTCGATCGCGACGCTGCAGCAGCCGGGCGACCTGACCGCGGTCGAGGTGGCGGGCGCGCCGATCCACCCCTTGCGCAGCAGCAGCTACCGGGTGGTGCGCGGCCGCGGCGACACCGAGCGCCGCCACGCCCCGCCGGTGCCCGATCCCGAGACGGTCCTCGACCTCAGCCGGGTCCTGCGCCGCGAGCGGCCGCAAATCGTCCACGCCCACAACTGGATCGTCCACTCCTACCTGCCGCTGGCGCGGAGCTCCCACAGCGCCCTCGCCCTTTCGCTCCACGACTACGGGCTGATCTGCGCGACCAGGCGCCTGCGGCGCAAAAACAAGGTCTGCTCGGGCCCGGCGCCGTTTAAGTGCCAGCTGTGCGCCGCCGAGCACTACGGGGTGACGAAAGGGCTCGTAGCGGCGTTCGGCACCCGCTCGCAGGAGTCGCGGCTGCGGCGCCATGTCGACGTCTTCCTCCCGGTCAGCTCGACCGTCGAAGAGCTCTGCCGGATCCGCGATGAGGAGACCTCGCGGGTGATTCCCAACTTCATCGGCGAGCTGCCGCCGGCGCCCCTCGACGACCCCCGGCTGGCCGAGCTGCCGGACGAGCCCTTCATCCTCTACTTCGGCGACGTCACCGAGGACAAGGGAGTCTGGGAGCTGGTCGAGGCTTACGGGACCCTGCAGGATCCTCCCCCTCTGGTCCTGATCGGCCGCTGCTACATCGACGGGCTGGCCCAGCGGCCGGGCGTGCATGTGATGGGAGCCTGGCCCCACGAGCTGGCGATTGAGGCGCTGCGGCGCTCGCTGTTCAGCGTCGCCCCCTCCGTCTGGCCGGAGCCATTCGGGCTGGTCGCGCTGGAGGCGGCGGCGGCCGGGAAGCCGATCGTCGCGACCGCGATGGGCGGCCTCCGGGACATCGTCGTCGACGGCGAAACCGGCCTCCTGGTGCCGGCGGAAGACCGGGCGGCGCTCGCCGCCGCTCTGCAACGGCTGACCGGGGATGCGCAGCTGCGGGAGTGGCTGGGGACGGCCGCTCGACAGCGGGCGGCAGCCTTCAGCCCGGCCGCCGTGGTGCCGCAGTTCGAGCAGGCATACGAGGTGGCGCTGGCGAAACATTCCGCCAGATGAACTGGACGATCAGCCGCCGGCTGTGGGCCGGCACCTTCGTGCTGTTCGCGGCCCGCCTGCTGCTCTCCCTGATCCGCAGCGGGCCGGTGCTCGTTGCCGACGAGATCGGCTACCTGACCAACGCCCGCGTCCTCGCCGGCGGCCTTCCGGGCCAGCTCGAACAGGCGCCCTTCTATCGCGGCGGTTACTCGCTGCTGATCGCGCCGCTGGTCGAGCTCGGCGCCAGCCCGACCTTCACCTACCACCTGGTCCTGGTCCTCAACGCGGCGCTGGCGGCCTCGGTCCTCCCCCTCCTCTACCTCCTGCTGACCCGGTTCGGCGGTGTGCGGGCGGAGCTGGCGTTCTGGGCGGCGCTGGCCGGGGCGGTGTACCCGGCGCTGACGGTGCTCTCGCAGGTGGCGATGTCGGAGAACGCGCTCTTCCCGCTGGTGGTCGTCTGGCTGATCACCTTCGGCGGCCTGTTCGCGGTCCGGCCCGGCGGCCGCGAAGTCGCCTGGGCGGCAGGGCTGGGCGCGGCCACCGGTGGCCTATGGGCGATCCACAACCGGATGATCGTCGCGGTCGCGCTGGCGGTCCTCGGACTCGCCTGGCTCGCCTGGCGGCGGCGGCTGCGCCCGGCAGCGCTGGTCGCGGGCCTGGCGGTGATCGCGCTCGCCTTCCTCGGCGTCCACTTCCTCGACAGCTACCTGATCGATCACAACTACGCCGGCTCGGCCCCCGACGAACTCAGCGAACGGATGGACAGCCTCTTCCAGTTCGGCGGCCTGCGAACGGCGCTGGCGAACCTGATCGGGCAGAGCTGGTACCTCCTGGTCGCCACCTTCGGCCTCGCCGCCGCCGCGGCCTGGGACTACCTTCGGCCCAACACCAGTGAACTGCATCAGATTTCCCCCCCAGCAGGAGGGAAATCTGATGCAGTTCGGGGGGTTCCGGTGCTTGGAGTTCTGCTGGCGCTGACGGGGTTGCTGTTGGCGATCTCGGCTAGTGCGTTTCCGGAACGGACTCGGCCGGACATGCTGATCTACGGGCGCTACACGGAGGTGGTCGCGCCGGCGCTGGTCGCCTTTGGCCTCGCTGCGCTCGGCCGTGCGCGGAGCACTTCGTCGTCGCGGCGGCTGCTTTGGCCTGCGGTCGGGTTCGCCGCGCTGACCGCGGTGGTGCTGGCGATCCGCGCCACCGCCTCGGATCCGAATGCCCCCAACCGCTGGAACATCTCGGCGCTGCCGTTCGTCACCGTCCAGCTCGGACCGGCGGTGCTGCTCGGTGCCGCGCTCGTCGCCGCGGCGGGCGCTGGGCTGCTGCTGTGGGCGCGCGGCCGAGGACGGGTGGTGCCCGCCCTGCTAGCCCTGGCCCTCTTCCTGCCAGTGGTCGCCTACGGAGCCTGGAATCCCGTCCGCAGCTCCCAGCGAGCCGTCTACCCTGAAGGTTGGGAAAGCCCCGAGCCGGTGGTCGCAGACGCGGGGGCGAAGACGATCGCCTACGACCTCGACCATTACGACACGATCGGGCTCTACACGACCCAGTGGTTCCTGCCGAAGACTGACCTGACCTTGTTCCACGGCAATCGACAGCCCGCGCGCACCCGCTTCGTCCTCAGCGGCGAGGACTGGGGCGCACGTCACCCCCGGGCGCGGGCGATCTGGAGCGATACGGGCCGGGATCAGGTCCTCTGGCAGGCGACCGGGCGCGGAGCGAGGTAGCGATGGAGAGCTCGACCTCCTCGCCGCCCGCGGCCCACGGCGTCGGCCGCCTGCGCGGTCATCTCAACGACCAGCTCTACCGCAACGGCTACTACCTGATCATCGGCACCGGGATGACGAGCCTGCTCGGGGTCGCCTTCTGGGCCCTGGCCGCCCACTCCTACCCCGCCCACCAGGTGGGCCTCAACGCCGCCGCGATCTCCGCCATGACCCTCGTCTCCGGGGTCTGCTCGCTCGGGCTCTCCTCGGTCCTGGTCCGCTACCTGCCGATCGCCGGCACCGCGACCAAACGGCTGATCAGCGCCAGCTACGGGCTCACCGCCTCACTCTCGCTCGTCTTCGGGGCTCTCGTCGCCCTGACCAGCGAGATCTGGTCACCCAGCCTCTCCTTCCTGCAAAGCGGCGGCTGGCTGATCGGCTTCACCCTGGCCACCGCCGCCAACACCATCTTCACCCTCCAGGACAGCGTCCTCACCGGCCTGCGGACGGCGAAATGGATCCCGCTGGAGAACTCCCTCTACGCCGGCGGCAAGCTGGCGCTGCTGCTGGCGCTCGCCGCCGCCCTCCCCTTCTCCGGGCCGTTCGTCGCCTGGAACGCGCCGCTCTTGCCGGCGATCATCATCATCAACTACCTGATCTACCGCCGCCTGATTCCGGCCGACGAGTCGGTCGGCGCGCTCCACCGCCCCACCGTGATCAAGATGGCGGCCGGGAACTACGGCGGCAACCTCTTCGCCCTCGCCGGGACGCTCTACCTGCCGGTCCTCGTCGCCAACCTGACCAGCCCCTCCGACGCCGCCTACTTCTACGTCCCCTGGCTGTTCTCGCTCTCGCTGCAGCTGGTGGCGGTGAACATGATGACCTCGCTGACTGTCGAGGCCGCCCTCGACATGGCGGCGATGCGGCGGCTGGTGCAGCGGACCCTGCTGCACTCGATGCGGCTGGTGGCGCCGCTCGTCCTCCTGACGGTGATCGTGGCGCCGTGGGGCCTGCTGATCTTCGGCCAGGACTACGCCGACGCCGGTACGCCGCTGCTGCGCTGGCTGGCGATCGGGGCGTTGCCGAACGTGGTCGTCGCCCTCGGCGTCAGCGTCGCCCGGATCGAGCACCGCGGCTGGGCGGTGATCGTCCCCCAGGCGGCCCACGCGGTGGTCGTGATCGCGCTCAGCGCCGTCCTCCTGCCGAGCCTGGGCATCGTCGCCGTGGGGATCGCCTGGACCGGCAGCCAGGCCGTGATCGCGGCGGTGATGCTGGCGACGATCCTGCGGCCGCTGCTGCTGCCCGAGCGCTTCGCCGGCCGGGGCGCGGCAGCTGGCTAGCCGCGGGCGCTGCGCCAGGCGTTGAGGCGACGGAAGGCGAGGGCGCCGCGGGCGGCCGCGCGCCGCCCCCAGACGCCGACCGCGACCGTCGCCCACATCATCGGGTCGAGCGGGCGCACCCGCAGCGAGTGCAGCGCCAGCCGCAGCCCGAGCCGCCGGCGCCCCAGCAGGAAGGCCGAGGAGGCGCCGAAGCGGGAGAAGATCGCGTACTGGCGAGGGCCCCAGCGGCGCAGCCCCTCGCCGTGGCGGACGAGCGCCGTCTCGGCCATCCAGAGCATGTCGGGCGCTTCTGAGTAGAGGCGCGGGATCAGGCTCGAATCGACGCTGCGCAGGTAGCTGTTGGCGGCGTCGTCGTGCTCCATCCCCAGCACCTCTTCGACGCAGAGGGTCGTCTCGAGGCGAGCGAGATCGAGCTCCCAGAGGGCCTCCATGGCACCGCGGCGGTCGGCGAAGTAGGGGGTGCGCTCGAAGACCTCGCGCTTGATGCAGCGGCCTGCGTCCCAGCCTCCCTCCGCCTCGACCCACCTGATCCTGCCCTCGTAGCCGATCGGCTCGCTCGGCATGAAGTGCGGGGTGACGCGGCCGTCGTCCCATTGCAGCTGGCTGCGGATCACCCGGACGCCGACTGGGCGGGTCTCGATCAGCTCCCGCAGCCGCTCAAGGGTGTGCGGGTAGAGCTCCCAGTCGCTGTCGACAACGACCACCCACTCGCCCTTGGCGGCACTGGCGCCGGTGCGGCGGCCGCTGCTGATGCCGCGGTTGACGTCGTGGGCGACGACCCGCACCCGCGGGTCGTCGTAGCGTTCGAGCACGGCGACGGTGTCGTCGCTGGAGGCGTCGTCGACGACCACCACCTCGAGGTCGTCCAGGGTCTGCGCCAGGCAGCTGTCGACGCAGCGGCGGACGATGTCTTCGCGGTTATAGGTGGTGACGACGACGCTGAAGAGAGGGGGCGGCAAGGGGGCCATAGTCTGCCCATCGGCTCGGCGCCCCGGTCCACGTTAGGCTGCGGCGCGTGGGAAGCGCCGAGCAGACGATCCGGCTCGAGCGACCGGGCGGCTACGTCACGGTCGAGGAGATCGGCGACGGCCGCCGTCGGGTGGAGACGTTCACCGACGATCCCGACGCCTTCGTCGGCTGCCGCAGCTGGGAGACCGCCTATCCCCTCGACCTGATCGAAACGATCCTCGATGTCAAGGGACTGCGCTCGGTCGGCGACGAGATCCGGCGCGAGGAGGACCCGGGGTACCTCCAGCACGTCCTCTGGTGGACGCTGCGGGCTCACGTCGACCCCGAGGAGATCGGCTCCGCCCGCATCCTCGACTTCGGCTGCGGCAGCGGTGCCTCGACGATGATCCTCTCGCGGATGTTCCCCGAGGCGACCTTCCTCGGCCTCGACATCGACAGCGAGGCCAACCGGATCGCCGAGGGGCGGCGCCGCTTCTACGGCGTCGACCGGGTCGAGTTCCGGCTCTCCGACGAGCCCACCGGCGTCCCGGCGGAGATCGGCGAGTTCGACTACATCGTCTTCAGCGCCCTGCTTGAGCACCTGCTGCCGGAGGAGCGAAAGAGCGTCATCCCCGCCCTCTGGGGGCGACTGAAGCCGGGCGGGCTGCTCTTCCTCGGCGAGACCCCGCACCGCTACACGCCGGTGGAGATCCACACCACCGGCGGGCTGCCGCTGGTCAACTACCTGCCGCCGTCGCTGACGCTGCGGGCGGCGAAGCGGTTCTCGCCGCGGATCGAGGAGACCGCGACCTGGGACCAGCTGCTGCGCCGGGGGATGCGCGGCGGCACCGAGAAAGAATTCCTCCGCTATCTGAAGCGGGCCGGCTACGACGACGCCGAGATCGAGCGGCCGACCAAGCAGGGCCTGCGCGACGAGTTCGACCTCTGGTTCGAGATCTCGCACGTCAACGAGATGCCGGGCTTCAAGACCAAGCTGCGCTCCGCCTTCCGCGGCCTCAAGAAAGTGACCGGCATCTCCTTCACGCCTTATCTGGCATTCGCGGTGCGCAAGCGGCCGACCGGGGGCGGTGCCGGGGACAGCAAGCTAGCCTGACGCGGGTGCGCCGACTCGTTCTCAAGCTCGCGGAGCCGGCTGGGCTCCTGCTCGCCCTCCCCGTCCTCGCGGGCTGGCGTTTGCGCCTCTTCACCTACTACACGGCCGGCCAGCTCCTCAGCTTGATCCCAGGCGACATCGGGATGCTGATCCGGCGCGGTTGGTACCGACTGACGCTGGGCTCCTGCGGCGAGCAGCTGACGGTCGAGTTCGGCTCGGTCATCCACAAACCCGAGGCGCGGGTCGGCGACAATTGCTACATCGGCGAGAACAATCGCATCGGGCTGGTTGAGATCGGCGACGACTTTATGTCGGCGAACAACGTCTCGATCATCAGTGGCAGCCGCCCGCACGGTTTCGAACGGCGCGACCTGCCGATCCGGCTGCAGCCGACGCGCTACGAGCGGGTGACGATCGGCCGCGACGTCTGGATCGGGGTCGGCGCGGTGGTCAGCGCCGACGTCGCCCCCCACTCCGTGGTCGGCGCCGGCGCCGTCGTCACCAAGACCTTCGGCGAGTGGCAGATCCTCGGCGGGGTCCCCGCCGCCCCGATCGCGGAAAGGCCAGCGGCATGAGCGCCGAGGTCGTGATCCTGGTGCCGGTCCTCGGCCGGCCCCAGAACGTCGAGCCGCTGCTGCAGTCGATCCGCGAGACGACGCCCACCGGCCGCGTCCTCTTCGTCGCCAACTCAGACGACTACGAGGAGCACAAGGCGATTGAGGCGGCCGGCGAGGAGTTCCTGATCGTCGACGGCAACTACGCGATGAAGATCAATCGCGGGATCGCCACTACTGACGAGCCGCTGATCTTCCAGGGCGCCGATGACCTCCGCTTCTATCCCGGCTGGCTGGAGGCAGCGAAAGCCAAGATCACCGACGGGATCGGCGTGGTCGGCACCAACGACCTGCTCTCGAAACGGGTGATGGCCGGCGAACACGCGACCCACGCGCTCATCACCCGCGAGTACACGAAGCTGGGCACGATCGACGACCCGACCAAGGTTCTGCATGAGGGCTACCCGCACGAGTACGTCGACGACGAGTTCATCGAGACGGCGAAGAAGCGCGGCGCCTTCGTCCATGCCCCCGACTCGGTCGTCGAGCACCTCCACCCCTTCGGCGGCAAAGCCCCGACCGACGCGCTCTACTCGAAGGCGGGGCGGCGGCTGTTCCTAGGGCGCTGGCGCTACCGCTGGCGGCGCCGCCTTTGGCGCTGAGCCGCCGGACGCTCCTCAGGCGTTCAGCGAATCAACTGCCCGCGCCGGCACGCCGACGACGGAGGTGTCGTCCGGAACGTCGTCGAGGACGACCGCGTTGGCGCCGATCTTGACCCGATCGCCGATCCGAACCGGGCCGAGCACCTTGGCGCCGACCCCGATCATCACGTCATCGCCCAGCGTCGGCACGCCGCGCTCGTTCTTGCCGGCGGTCTGAAAGCCCAGAACCACGCCGGTATGGAGCCGCAGCCTGGCACCGGCCTTGACGCCGCCGGAGACGACCACCCCGGTCGGGTGAAGCACCATCAAGCCGGGGCCAAACTGCGCCGTCGGCGGCAGGTCAGCGCCGGTCAAATAGTTAGAGATCAGAGCGATCAGATAGGCGAAAAGCCGCAGCCTGTGCTGCAGGCACCAGCGCGAGAGTCGGTACAGCAGCACCGCCTGCACGCCGGACTTCAGCAGCACGTAGGAGAGCAGTTTCGTCCTCCCCGCAGCCTGGGCCGCCGCTGTGCTCTCCTCTGCCCGAACCGTTTCTCGAAGGTCCTCTGCGACGCTCACCGCTGCGAAAGTACTTGATCCGCCGCTGGACTGGTGAAAGTTAGGTGGGAAGGGGGTGAGGTTGTGCAGATCGCAACCACGCAGCAGACGCTGCCGCTGCTCTCAGTCAGCAAGAGCAACTAGCGGTAGGCGGCGGAGCTGCTGCCGTAGGGGCGGCTCCGCCCCACACAGAGTGATGGTGCGGTCTTCGCCTGCTTCTTATGCCCGAGCAGGTGCGTGGCTCAGTCAAAGGAATCCGGTTGCCGATGAGCAACCTATGCTCGAAGGCATGGAGACGCTTGCTCCCGATCAGGTGAATGAGGGCCGACCTCCAGGTTCGGCCGCCCCGGAGACGATCCGCCTCCAGCCCACCAAGGGCTTCAGCCGCGTGCTCGCACCGCACGAACTTTGGCGCTACCGCGATCTGGCCGGGCAGATCGCGCTGCGCGACATCACCGTGCGCTACCGGCAGACGCTGCTGGGCGGCGCCTGGGCGGTGTTGCAGCCGATCGGGTTCATGGTCGTCTTCTCGCTCTTCTTCGGCAACCTCGCCGGGGTTGCCTCGAACGGATTGCCTTATCCCCTCTTCAGCCTCGCGGCGCTGGTGCCCTGGACCTTTTTCGCCAACGCCCTGCTGCTCGGCTCCGACAGCCTCGTCGCCAACTCAGCTCTGGTCTCGAAGATCTACTTCCCACGGATCTTTATGCCGGCAGGGATCCTGGTCGCCGGTTTCGTCGACCTGGCTATCTCGCTCGTGATCCTGATCGTGATCGTCCTAATCTGGGGCCTCACGCCCTCGCTGGCGATCCTCTCGCTGCCGCTGCTGATCGCGATCGCCGCGGCGGCGGCGCTGGGGACGAGCACCTTCCTCTCGGCCGTCAACGTCCGCTTCCGCGATGTCCGTTACATCGTCCCCTTCGCGATCCAGCTCTGGCTGTTCGCGTCTCCGGTCGTCTACCCCAGCAGCCTCCTCGACGAGCCCTGGCGGACGATTTCGGCGATCAACCCGATGGTCGGGGCGGTCGAAGGCTTCCGCTGGGCCACGCTCGGGCAGGGAGACGCCCCTTGGGACCTGATCGGGATCTCGGCGGTCTCGGCGGTCGTCCTCCTGTTCGCCGGCCTCGCCTACTTCGACCGCGTCGAGCGACGCTTCGCGGACTACGTCTAGATGAGCGCGATCAAGACCCATGAGCTGGGCAAGCGCTACCAGCTGGGGCTGTACAAGCGGGGGTACGGCACCTTGCGCGAGTCCCTGGCCGAAGTCATCCGCAGGAAGGGCCCGGACGAATCCGACTACGACGGCCCCGACTATCTCTGGGCGCTGAAAGACCTCTCGGTGACGATCGAGCCGGGCGAGGTGGTCGGGCTGATCGGCCACAACGGCGCCGGCAAGAGCACGCTGCTAAAGCTCCTCTCCCGCATCACCGAGCCGACCGCCGGCTACGCCGACGTCACCGGCCGCGTCGGCTCCCTGCTCGAGGTCGGGACCGGCTTCCATCCGGAGCTGACCGGCCGCGAGAACATCTACCTCAACGGCTCGATCCTCGGCATGCGGAAAGCCGAGATCCGCGCCCGCTTCGACGAAATCGTCGAGTTCGCCGAGATCGAGCGCTTTCTCGAGACGCCGGTGAAGCGCTACTCGAGCGGCATGTCCGTTCGCCTCGCCTTCGCCGTGGCGGCGCACCTGGAGCCGGAGATACTGCTTGTCGACGAGGTGCTGGCGGTCGGCGACGCCGCCTTCCAGCGCAAGTCGCTGGGCAAGATGACCGAGGTCGCCAGCCAGGGCCGGACCGTCATCTTCGTTTCCCACAACCTGGCGATCATCCAGGCGCTGTGCGAGCGCGGGGTGCTGATGGAACGCGGCGAAGCCGTCGCCGACGGCCCGGTCAAAGCGACGATCGACCAGTACCTGGGGTCCCTCGAGCGCTCCGCCTCCGAGGACCTGCTCGACCGGACCGACCGCGACCGCCGCGGCTACTACGACACCCAGATCAAGCGGGTGGAGGTCCGCGGCCGCGGCGACGGACCCCCGGACGTGATCGTCGCCGGTGAGCCCGGAACGATCGGGGTTGAGCTGACCGAGATGCTGCCGACGATGGAGTGCCGGATCACGATCGTCGACGGGCTGGGGCAGCCGGTGACTACCTTCGACAGCGAGATCTCGGCATCCAGCGACGTGCGCGATCCCGAGCTGGGAGCGCGGATCGAGTGCGAGGTCGAAGCCTTTCCGCTGATGCCCGGGCGCTACCGGATTGACATCTTGCTGAAAGCCAAGCGCCAGATCCAGGACGGCCTGCAGGCGGCCGGCTTCTTCGAGGTCCAACCGGGCGTCGTGCACGGCCGGCCGACCCCCGCCACCGGCAGCGACGGCGATGTCGTCTTCCCCCACCTTTGGCGCCTGCCGCCATGAGCCGGGGCTCTTAGGCTTCGAGCGCTCCCGGACGGTATTCGCTGATCATCCGACTGCACTGCGCCCGGGACCCGACCGCCTCGGCCCGGCCGTCAGCGTCGTAGAAGTAGAGCCGGTCGTAGGGAAGCTGGAAGCTGCCGTAGCCGGCGCCGCCGTCGACCAGGAAGCGGGCGCGGCAGGCGGCTTCGATGCCCTCATAGACGGGATAGGCACGGGTGACCATGTCGTCCGAGCGCAGCTGCAGTGCCCCGTGCAGGTCCCAGGGCCGGTTGAAGACGGGGACCTCCGGAGCCGTCTGCGAGGGGAAACCGAACCCGATCACGGTGCTCCCCTGGGGCAAAGGCAGAAGCGCACGGTCGGCTTTGTCGAGGATCGCTTCCTGGCGGTCGGCGGCATCCACCCAGTCGCCGCGATCGCCGGCCAGGGTGATCGCGTAACCCACGCCGATGACAAGGACGAGTGCCGCGGTCGCCGTGGCAGCGCTCCTCGCCTCGAGGAAGAGACGGCAGGTGCAGGCGACGACGGCGTAGACGACGAGGCAGATCGCCAGGCTGGCGAAGACGTTGATGCGATTGTCGATCCCCGGATCACGCGGATGCAGATGGCTGCCGAGGAACATGAAGTAGGCGGCAGCCGCGGCGATGAAACCGATCAGCGCCCAATCCAGCCATCGGCGCAGAGCAGCGTCCTGCGTCCGCCGCAGTTGCAGGATCGCGGCAACGACAACGCCGCCGGCGGCGAGGAGGACCAGGGCCTGCAGGGGCCGCCCCATCACGCCGAACGGCTGCAGCGCCGAGGCCAGCAGGAGGAGGGAGTCGCGGATGAAATCGGGGATGTCTTCGACCCGCTGGGCGATCGTCGCCACCGTGCGGGCGGAGGCGGTCGTCAACAGCGAGTAGAGGAGGCCGGCGAAGACGACCGCGACGTCGGCAGCCCAGCTACGCAGGGCACGCTGTCGCGTAGTCCGGCCGAGGTAAAGGAACCCGGCGAGGAGCGCCGCGGCAGCGGTCACCTCGTAGGTGAGGATGCTGAGCAGGTAGAGCAGCGCGGCGGCCGCATGCATCGAGGTTCCGCGTCGACCGCGATGGTCAAAGCCGCGCAGAGCAACGACCAGCCCGAGCAAGAAGAAGCAGACGGAGAGACTGTTGACGCTCGCGGTCGCCCACAACCGCGAGGAGTCGGCCCAGGGAAAGAGTAGGACCAGGGCGCCGATCAGCCAGGCGTGCAGCGGCGCCATCGCCATCGTGCGGAGGAAGAGGAAGAAGCACAGCGAGGTGAGGACGCCGACGAAGGCGGCGAGAGCGAGGTGCGGAGCCGGGTGGGGGCCGAACATCGCCTGCGGGAGCGGCATCAGCAGCGCGCTGAGAGGCCTGCCGCCGAGGAATTCCTCCAGCTGGGAGACGCTGTTGAAGTACCGCGGCGAGTCGGCGAAGTGGTAGTTGGCGGCGTGGGACCAGTCGTCGGAGTAGAAGCCCCCGTGGGCTAGATAGGTGCCGTAGACAAGGAGCGCCAGCAGGACGAAGAGGGCGGTGGCGATTAGCGTCTCCCCCGAACTCGGACCGCGCTTTTCGGCTAGCAGCGCGTCACGCATCCGGCCGGGCCGTAGACCCGGACAGCGTCGCCTCGATCAGGCGGCGAGCACGCAGCGGCGCAAAGCTGGAGACGGCGGCGGCCACACGGCTCCGCCAGCCGACGTCGCCCGAGCGAGCGACGTCGAGGAGATGCCGCCGGGCATCGGCCCGGCCTTCGGTGACCGCCTCGCGGGCGGCCTGTTCGAGGGCACGCGCGCGGTGATGGGAGACGGCGCGGGCAGCGGAATTGCGCAGGGACGGTGCGATGTCCGGGGTGGTGAGGACCTTCTCCAACATGTACACGCGTTCCTGCAACGTTGCGACCCGACTTGCCGTCAGGCTTCTTCTTCCCAGGCGGTACTCGAGCAGCGGCTCGTCGACCAGACCGGCAGCCGAGCCCGAAAGGATGAGGCGGATACAGACGTCCCAGTCCTCGGCCGTCCGCAGCCGCTCGTCGTAGCCGCCGATCTCCAGCAACCGCTCTCGCCGCATCGCCGGGCAGATGAGGAAGCAGCGGTCGAGGATCGCCCCGGGTTGGTCCTCGAAGGCAAAGGGCGTCTTCTCGTTGAAGCGGCCATTGGCCTGGCCGTCGCTGACGAAGACGGCATCGGTGGAGAGAAGGTCGAGCTCGGGCTGCGCGGCGGCGAGCTCGCCCAGCCGCTGCAGCCGCGTCGGCGCGTAGACGTCGTCGGCATCGAGAGGAACGACGAACTCGGCGCTGGCGGCTCGCAGCAGCTCGTTGCGGGCGGCCGCCACGCCGCGGTGCTCCCCGACGACCAGGGTGACGATGTCGCGGTAGGGCTCCAGCGCCCCGTCGAGATTGTCGTTGGAGCCGTCGTCGCAGACGATGATCTCGGCCGGCGGCGAGGTCTGAGCGCGCAGCGACTCGATCGCGGCGCCGATCGTCGCCGCCGCTTCGTAGGCGGGAATGACGACCGCGAAGCTCGGCGTCCCAGAGCTCAACGCGCCCCGAGCCAGACGTTGAGCAGGAACCGCAACGTGGACTCCCCCGCCCTCACCTCGACCCGTGGCACCCGCAGGGGATCGTCGAGCAGCGAGACCAGCCGCGGCTCAACCGTGCAGGCTCCATCGAAGCCAGCTTCCTCCGCGGCCGCCACCGCTCGCTCATCGAAGAGGCCGAAGGGATAGGCAAAGGTCGCGACCTCGCCGAACCGCGGCCGCAGGTCCTCGCGCGATCCGCCGACCTCCTCCTCGACGGCTTCGTCGCCCTGCTCGGGCAGTTCGGGATGGCGACGGGTGTGGGCGCCGATCGTGATTTCGCGCTCGCGCAGTTCGTCCACCTGCTCGCTGCTCAGCAGCGGGCGGTTAGCCAGCGCCCCGTCCGTCGTCCAGTCGTTGATGCCCCCGAGCTTGCCGCTGACGAGGAAGACCGTGGCGGGGAATCCTCGCCGGCGCAGGACCGGCTCGGCGACCTCGAGGTTGTCGCAGTAGCCATCGTCGATCGTGATCGCCACCGCCCGCCGCGGCGGCAGCTCCCGCTCGCGCAGGCAACGCGCCACCTCGCCGAACTCGACGCCGCGGTAGCCGAGCAGCGCCAGCAAGCGCAGCTGACGCGAAAGGGCGCGGCGCGAGACGACGTAACGGTCGCCCTCGTCCCGCTCAGAGAAGGCGTGGTACATCAGCACCGGCACGCCCCGGGTCGTCCGCTCCCAGCGCTCGGCGTCCATCGCCTCCCTCGCCGCCCGCCAGAAAGCGAGCCGCGAGACGAAGTGAAACCAGATCTCCTTGCGTCCCTCGCCGGGCAGCAAGCGGCCGAGTGGCGCAAGCAGCCGCGGCGGCACCCGCAGCGCCAGCAGCAGGCGACGGACGGCGACTTCGCGCCGGCTGCTGGAGCCGAACCAGCCGAAGAGCATCGCGTTCATCTCCGGGTGGCGGTCGGCAAGCGTGACCTGCCCCGCTCCCTGGCGCCGGGAGTCCTCGAGCAGCCGCCGCCAGCCCTTCTCGTCGTCGTGAGTCGCCTTTGCCTCCGGCAGGAAGCGGGCTTTGCAACCGGCGCGTTCGAGCCGGTAGGCGAGGTCCATGTCCTCGCCGACGGGGAGGTCGGTGGCGAAGCCGCCGACCTCGCGCAGGGCCTCGAGCGGCGCCGAGAGGTTGGCGCCAAAGCAGGCGGTCCAGTCGATCTCCCGGCCCGGCAGCTCGGCGTAGTGGCGGTTCCAGGTGCGCGCGAACATCGCCGCGTAGTAGTCGCGGCGCCGCGGCGGCGCCTGTTCGAGGTGGCCGACGCCAATCAGCCGGCTACCCGGCGCCTGTGCCGCCAGGTGCTCGGCGACCAGGCGCGGACCGACGATGACGTCGTCGTCGAGGATCAGTGCTATCCGTCCCGCCGCCGCCGCAATCGCTGCGTTCTGGGCGGCGGCCTGCCCTCCCTTCTCCAGGCGCAGGCAACGGAGGGTAAACGGCGTCTGCAGCTGCTTCACCGCCTCCGCCGTCCCGTCGCTCGAGCCGTCGTCGGCGACGATCACCTCAAAGCTCCCGGGGTCGGCCTCTTGGCCGCTCAGCGACTCGATGCAGCGAACCAGTAGCTCGCGACGGTTGTGCGTCGCGAGGATGACGCTCAGCTCCGGTTCCAAGGTGGGCAAACAATAGAGTCAGCCCCGGGATGCAAAACCGCCTCTCCAACCTCCCGGGTGCCCAGTGGTTGGCCCGCGGCATCGGCTGGCGGGCGGCGGTGCCGCTGCTCCGGTCGCGGGCAAAGCGCCGCCTCGGAGCCCTCCGTCCCGGCGCGGCGACGATCGTCACCGTCAACTGGAACTCCTGGGAGCACTGCGCCGTCCTCATCGACCTAGTGCAGCGACGCAGCCCCGCCGGCACCGAGATCCTCGTCATCGACAATGCCTCCGAGGACGAGTCGCGCCAGCAGCTGCGCGCCCGCTCGGACGTCCGCAGTCTGCTGCTGCCGGTGAACATGGGCCATGACCTGGCGATGGACATGGGGGTCCTGCTCTGCGAGACCGAGTACGTCGTCGCCCTCGACGTCGACGCCTTCCCGCTCCACGACCGCTGGCTCCAGGAGCTACTGGGACCGCTAGACCGCGGCGCCCAGGTCTCCGGCGCCCGGCTGAACCGCGAGTACGTCCACCCCTGCTGCTGGGCGATGAAGACGGCCCGCTTCGTCGAGCAGGAGCACTCGTTCCGCTCCCACTACCGCCCCCGGGAAGAGGGCCGCGACGCCTCCGGCGACGTCGGCGAGGAAATCAGCGCCAGCGAGGCGCCGAACGTTCATTTCTTCGAGGTGACGAGCCAGCGCGGGCCGGGCGACGTCGGCACCGTCTTTGGCGACCTCGTCTACCACAACTTCTACGCGACTCGGTTCAAGGCGACGGACGAGGGGACGCTGGACGGGGTGGTTGCGGTTGACGATCCTGCCCGGGCCTGGGAAGAGGCCCTTGAGCGCTACGCCCGAAGAAGTAACAAAGAGGGCTAGCCGCTTCTCTTCTTTGCCACGAAGGTCGCGCGCCCCGGTTCGGCGGAAAGCATCTTCACATCCATCGAGCCGCGAAGGACGTCGATCAAGGTCTCCGGCTCATCGTCCCTCCCGTGCACCTCGCCGACGATCGCCTCCACCCGATCGGGTGGACCCTCCTGCAGCACCTCCCACTCGGCACCCTCGATGTCCATCTTCAGCAGGTCCACGCGCTCGATTCCGGCGCCGTCGAGCAGGCTCGCCAGCTTCCTTGCCGGAACCCTCACCGCTTCCTGCGAATCCTCGGTGTTGTCGAGGGAATTCCCCCAGCTGTCGAGGTCGCTGCGGTAGAAGGTCCGCTCGCCCTCTTCACCGCTCACGGCAGCATGAACTACCGTCACCGGCAGGCCTGCGACGTTCGCCTGCAATCGAGGGATCAGAATCGGATCCGCCTCGACCGCGAGCACTTCGGCCTCGGGGTGCGAGGACAGAAGCCGTAGGGTCGCAAGGCCGACGCTCGCCCCAAGGTCAACGATGGTCTTCGCCGGAATCTGGTCGGCTAACCCGTACTCGTCCTCGATCCCGATCTCGAGGAGAGTGTCGAGCTCCGTCCTGGTTTCGAGCCCGACTCGGAAGACGCCGTCGCCGAGCCGGAGGCGAAGCCAGACTGGCTTGCGCAGCAGTCGTGGGCGTGACCGCAGCATCGTCGTCCCACCCAGGTAGAGCAGCGACAACAACGAGCGCCGGTCTGGGGCCAGCGGCCGCAGACGCCAGGCGAGGCGCAGGTAGCGAATCGTTTCGCTCAGCCACTCCAGAGCCCGGCTCATGTCCCCCTCCTACCCACTGCCAGCAGCGCGTTGCCCCGGCCCCAGGTGAGCCCGGTTCGCTCCAGCCTCACCGCACCCGCCAGAAACGGGAAGGCGAGGAGGCGGACGAGGAGGCCGCGGTCCTTGATCCGGTCGCGGATCTCCTGGGCGGCGGCGGCGAGGCTGCGGTAGGTGGGGCGCACCTTGACCTCGGCGAAGCCCGCTTCCTCGAGCAGGGCCTGCAGCTGCTCGGCGGTGTAGCCCTGGCGGACCTGCTCGCGCCAGGTGCCGGGGCTGCCGGGGAGCACCGGCTGCCAGTCGCGGTCGGGGACCTGGACGACGATCAGGCCGCCGGGGCGCAGCGCTTCGCGCATCATCCGCAGCGCCTGGCGGTCGTCGGGGATCTCGCTCAGGCACTCGACCGCCGTCACCGCGTCGCGGTCGCGCTCGGGCAGCGGCTGTTCGAGGTTGCCGGGGACGAAGCGGGCGTTCGGCAGGCCGCGGGCGACGGCGCGCTTGCGGGCGCCGTCGAGCAGGTCCTCGCGCAGGTCGACCCCGACCAGCGCCCAAGCCGGGTGGCGCTTGGCCATCGCCAGCGAGAGCAGGCCGTCGCCGCAGCCAGCGTCGAGCACCCGCAGCCGGCTGGCCTCGCCGAGGCGGGCGGCGACCGCGCCTTCGGCCAGCGCCAGCCGCAGCCGCCGCGCCGGCGCCATCAGCGCCAGCCGCTCCTCGAGGATCGCCCGCAGGTTCATCGCAGCTCCTCTTCGACCAAGCCGAGGAACATCCCTTCGCGCAGGTCCTGCGGTCGCGGCGCGCCGCCAGTCTCGAGCTGGAGGTGGCGGTAGTCGCTGCGGCTGTGGACTACCCAACAGAGCAGGCGCAGGCGGCGCAGGTCCTCGGGGGTGAGATCGAGCGCGGCCGCGTACTCGGCCACCGCGCGCGCCGCGATCCCGCCGTACTCGCTGCTCGGGTCCATCAGGCGGGCGTATGACTCGCGGGTGCGCCCGCTCTCCAGGGCGCCGTCGAGGACAAAGGCGCAGTTGGCGAGGAAGTAGAAGAGGTCGAGGCCGGGCAGCCCGTCCGGCTCGGCCGACTCCCAGTCGAGCAGGACCGGGGCCCCCGCCGGCGTGATCACGACATTCCAGGGAGAGCAGTCGCGGTGCTCGATCACCGAGGGTAGGTCGCCCAAGCCGTCAAGCGCGTCCGTCACAGAAGCGTGAACCGATCTCTCCCCGGTATCCGGGGAGAACTGCGTGGGGTCGCCGAGGATCGGGCCGAAATCACGCTCAAAGTCCGCCAGTGCGTCGTCGACCCAGCCCGGGCGCTGCGGCGGGCGGGAGGTGTCCGTCCTGTCGGCCTGAGCGAGGTCGATCAGGAGCCGGGTGACCTGGAGCGCCACGGGTTCGAAGTTCGACGGGGTCAGTTGGTCGAGCAGGGTGCGGCCTTCGATTGCGTCCTCGACGAGGGCGAGGCGGCCGGCGCGGTGGCCCTCGCCGCGCAGGTGGGGCACGCCGGCGAGGCCGGGACGCTCCTCCCCCAGCCGCCGCAGCACCTGCGCCTCGCGCTCCAGCCCGGGCTCGGCCTCCGGAACGCGGGCGAATTTCACCGCCACTGCCGGCTTCGCCTCCCCCGCCTCGAAAGCGAGGCCGACGACCTTGTTGATGCTGCGATGGCCGCCGGTGAGCAGCAGCAGCGCGGCCGACGGCGGCAGCTCGACGTCTCCCCCCTCCTCGACCCCCCGACGCCGCCCGACGACGTAGATCGGCGCCAGCAGGCCCGCCCGCCGAGCCAGGCTCCAAGCAGCTTGCACCGCCTTCTCAGCGAAGGAACGGACGCCGCGGCTGGCCAGCAGATGCGCGGCCGCCTCCTTGGACTCCAGCGGCAGCCAGAACTGCGGCAGCCGCCGCGGCAGCGGTCCGGGCCAAAGCACCCGCACCTCCTCGAACCCCGCCGCCTCGGCCCGCCGGCGCGCCCGCGCCGCCCGTCCCGGCCAGGGCAGCTTCCAGCTCTCGACCAGCTCGGCCTCGGGCAACGCGAAGCGCCAGTCCTGCCACCGCAGCGCCGGGTTGCGCCGCGCCTCGGGCAGCGCCTCCTCGTCGCTCCGCGCCTCCCCCAGCAGCTCGCGGTAGACGCCGGCGACCTGCGCCGCCATCCCCTCCCGGGTCAGCCCCGCCTCGACCCGCTCGCGGGCGCGGGCGGCCAGGCTCTCGCCGAGCTCACCGTCGCCGAGCACCCGTCGCAGGGCCGCCGCCAGCCCCTCGGCGTCGCCCGGCGCCGCCAGCAGGCCACTGCGGCCGTCCTCGATCAGCTCCTCGGTGCCGCCGATCGCCGAGCTGACGATCGGGATCCCGGCCGCCATCGCCTCCAGCACCGCCAGCGAGGAGCCCTCGTAGAGGGAAGGGAGGGCGAGGACGTCGCAAGCGGCCAGCAGCTCCGGTATGTCCTCGCGGCGCCCGAGGAAGCGGACCCGATCGGCAGTGCCGAGCTGCGCCGCCAGCGCTTCCAGCGACTCGCGCTCGGGGCCCTCGCCGGCCAACAGGAAGGTCGCATCGGGGACCTGCGGGATCGCCTCGAAGAGGACCCGGTGCCCCTTCTGCGCGTCGAGCCGGGCCGGCGTCAGGACCAGCGGCCGCCCCTCGCCGCCGCCGAGCTGCTCGCGCAGACCGGGCGGGGCCTCGACCGCCACCCGGGCCACGTCGACAGCGTTGTAGACGACCTCAATCTTCTCCTTTGGCCAGCCGAGCCGCTCGACCAGCTCCTCCGCGATCTCCCGCGAGACCGCGAGGTAGCGGTCGACCCCGCGCGCCAGCGCTCGCAGCTGCAGGTAGGCGGAGCGGTCGGGCGGCTCGTAGCCGCCGACCTGCACCGTCCCCAGCACCGCCGGCACCCGCGCCGCCACCGCCGCCGCCAGGCCCCACTTGCAGGCGACCGGCGAGCTCATGTGGGCGTGGAAAACCGCGGGCCGCTCGCGGCGCAACAGCCGCGCCAGCGTCGGCACCCCGCGGGCCCCACCCAAGCCCAGCGGCAGCGGCCCGACCAGCCGCACCGGCACCCCCAGCGCCGCCGCCCGCTCGGCCAAGACCTCCGCCCCCGGCCGGTCATCGAGCAGCAGGGTCGGCCGCCACTCCCGGCGGTCCAACGACTGGAGCAGCATCAGCATCGCCTTCTCGGCACCGCCGAGAACGCAGCTATCGCTGTAGAAGAAGATTGATCGGGCCACGCCGGAGCTCTCTAGCAAGGTTCGACAGATTGCCCTTGTCGTTTGATTCGCGCAGCGCCACGTCCACCCCTGCCCAGAAGGCGTAATCGAGGACCGGCCGGTAGAAGAGCGGGAAGCGCCAGAGGCCGGCGCGCTCGAGCAACGAGAAGAGCGCGAAAACGACGCTGGAGACAGCCGGCAGCCGCCGGGTCAGCCAAAGCAGCAGCGCCCGCACCGCCAGCCACGGGCGCGAAGCGTCATCGGGATCGGCGAGGCGCAGGTCGCTGAAGAACTCGGGGTGGCTGCGGGCCAGCAGGACCGTGGTTCGCCCTTTCTCCAGGGTGTCGCGCTGGAGGCCGCCGAGATCCTTGCCGTATTCCTGGACCGCTTTCGCCTCGGGGTCATAGCCAAGTTCGACCCCCGCCTTGCGCAGCCGCAGCGAGAGCTCGACGTCCTCGTTGCCGTAGATGCCGAAGGACTCGTCGAAGCCGCCGACCTCGTTCAGGACCTCCACCCGGAGCGAGGCATTGCCGGTGAAGAAGGAACGCGGCAGGGCGAGGTGCGCTGGGTCCGAGAGGCGCGAGAGATGCAGGTCGAACTTCGCCTTCACGTACCGCGCCGCGTGCGTGCTCCCCGAGTCCAGCTCGACCGGGACGGCGCCGAGGACGCAGCGGCGCGAGCCGGCCGGGTGGTGGGCGCGGTGGCGCGCGACGAACTCGGGGACGACGCGCATGTCGTCGTCGAGGACGATCGCGACCTCGCCGCGCGCCTCCGCCAGGGCGGCATTGACGGCGAGTGCGCGCCCTCGCCCCCGCGGCTCGACCCGCCGCAGCGCGTAGGGAACCGCGAGCGCGTCGATCATCTCCTGAGTGCCGTCACTACAGGCGTCGGTGGCGACGACGACCTCGTAGGAGCCAGGCTCAACCGTCTGCCGCCCGAACGACTCCAGCGCCGCCCGCAGCGCCTCGCGCCGCTGGTGGGTCGGGATCAGCACGCTGACGGCGGGGGCCTCAGCCACGGCTCGCCTCCCGCGCCGCAACCGCCTCTTCGAAGACGGCGGTCTGCCGCTCCGCCCACGCCTCGGGGCTGTGGTGGCGCTCGGCGAACTGCCGCGCCCGCTCGCCCATCTGGCGCCGCCGCCCGTCGTCAGCGAGCAGCTCGGCCGTCGCCGCGGCGATCTCCGCCTCGCTCTCCCCGACCGCCAGCGGCGGCTCCTCGCCGAAGCCGTTGTAGCCCTCGGTCCCCCGCGGGGTCGTCACCACCGCCTTGCCGGCGGCCATCGCCTGCAGCACCTTCATCCGCATGCCGCCGCCGGTCCGCACAGGTGCCATCACCACCGCCGCCTCCTCCAGGTGCGGCAGGACGCTAGGCGCGTCGGCGATCACTTCCACGTCGGCGCCGGCCAGCGCCCGCACCTCCGGCGTCGGCCCGCTGCCGACGATCCGCAGCCGCGCCCCGGGGTGGTGGGCCCGCACCGCCGGCAGGATCTCCCGGGCCAGCCAGATCGCCGCGTCGCGGTTGGGCGGGTGGTGGAAGGCGCCGACGAAGAGGATCGTCCCCGCCTGCTCCCGCGCCGGGTCCGCCGGCGGCGGCAGGACCAGGCCGAAGGGATCGACCCGCACCCGCGGCGCCAGCTCGGGCGCCAGCTCGGCGACCTGCTCGGCATCGCGCTGGCTGAAGACCTGGACGAGGTCGAATTGGCGCCAGGCCTGGTACTGGAATCCCGCCCAGCGACGCCAATCGAGCTCGCCGAAAGCCCAGCCCGGCCAATTCCTCGGCCCCCCCGGGTGCCAGTCGACCGGCCGCGACCGCAGCACCTCATGGTGGGTGAAGACCTTCGGGACGCCGGCGGGGTAGCGGAAGACCGACATCGCGCTGTCCTCGACCGCGACGACGTCGAAGCTGCGCTGGCCGCCGAGCCGGTCGAGGATCCGCTGGATCCCCGGGTCGGCAAACCAGACCGTGCGCCAGGGCCAACGGCCGCGCGCCCAGGCACCTGCCATCCGCAGCTGGCGCCGGCGCCGCGCCATCCCCGGCGGTGGCCGGCGGCGATCCGCCGCGTGGACCTCGACCTCGCCGCCGAGCCGCGCCACCGCCTCCGCTTCGCCCGGCTCGTCGCCGACCGCCGTCACCAGCGTCAGCTCGTGGCGCTGCTGCAGTCCCAGCAGCTCGGCGTGGAGCAGGACCGGGATCGCCCCGCCCCCCTCCGCCGCCGGCGGCACCGGGACGACGAGGAGGATCCTCATCCCGCCGCGAGCACGTCGCGGTAGGCCTGCTCGAAGCGCGGGATCACCGAGGTCGCGGCGAAGGAGCGGGCACGCTCGCTCGCCGCTTTACCGAACTGGTCGCGCCGCTCGGGATCACCGATCAGCTCCTTCATCGCCGCCTCCAGCGCCCCGACGTCGCCCTGCGGCACTAGCAGCCCGGCCTCGTTCTCGCCGACCATGTCGACGTGGCCGCCGAGCGTGGTCCCGATCACCGGCCGGCCGCGGTTCATCGCCTCGGCGACGGTGGCGCCGAACGGCTCCGGCCACAGCGACGGCATCACCCCGAACATCGCCCGGTCCCAGGCGGCCATCACCGCCCGGTGCGGGACGTCTGAGAGGACGACCGCTTCCTCGGGGAAGTTGGTCGGCGAGTCGCGCTCGTAGGTCCCCATCAGGACCAGCGGCGGCGGTGCCTGCAGCCGGTTGTAAGCGTCGAACAGGGTTTCCAGGCCCTTGACTTTGCGGAAGGCGCCGACGTAGAGGATGAACGGCTCCTGCGGCAGCCGCGCCAGGTAGGCGCCGACCTCGCCGTCGGAGCTGTCGACCGGTTCGTCTGGGGCGACGTCCTGGAAGCTCGGGATCACCACCCGCAGAAGGTCCTCCGGCGGGCCGCCGGGACCGAACAGGTAGCGGATCGTGACGTCGTCGACGAAGCTGCTGACGCTGTGCAGGCCGGTCATCTTCCGCGCCAGCAGCGGCCGGCACGCATAAACGCCCGCGGTCGCCGCCAGCCCCTTGGCGACGCCGCTGTAGTAGTCGCTGGCGCAGCTGGCGCACTTCAGCGGCGCCGGCCCGGCGCAGGGCTCGCCCTTGCGAAGCAGGGTCCGGTTGGCGCAGAAGTAGCCGTAGTCGCGGGCGGAGACGAGCATCGGGATCCGCCGCCGCCCGAGCGCCGCGGCAACCGAAAAGGCAAGCCAGCCGTAGGCGTGGATCACGTCGGGCCGGAAGCCGGAGATCAGCCGCCGCAGGCCGGCTACGGTCACCGGGTCGGGGAACGGCGGCTGGTGGCGCTGTGTCTCGTCGCGGATCAGCGAGCGGGCCAGCGTCCGCATCTGCCGCAGCCGGTGGACGGTGACGTGCTCTTCCCAGTCGAGCGGCGGCAGGCCGCCGTGCCAGGTGGTGGCGACGGCGACATCGTGGCCGCGCTCGGCCATCCCTCCCGCCAGCAGCCGCGCCTGCCGGTGGGCGCCGCCGATGAACGGCGGATAGTGGTCGGTGACGATCAGGATTCGCACGTCCTGAACTCTCTCAGCCGCGGCTGTCGGTACGAAGGGATGCCAGCACCCGGTTGAAAGCGACCCGCCGCTCCGGGAAGAGGAAGGAGCGCGCCGATGTCGCCGCCAGGGGGCGTGGCGCTACCGCCTCCAGGGCGAACCAGAGCGCGAAGAGGAGCTTCATCGCCGCCCCGATGTCAGAGCGCCTGCGCAGCGCCCGCATCGCGTCGGCGACGAGACGGGTGCGGCGGTCGTCGGGCAGCGGGTGCGCCCGCGGCTCCAAGCGCAGCAAGATCAGCCGGTTCGCCAGGTCGGCGGTGGAGAGGATCGGCCGCGGCCGCTCGAGGCCGAGCTCGTCTGCCAGCCGTTCCAGCGAAGCCGTGGTGACGCGGGCGAAGCGGATCGAGTCGCGGATGTGGTCGAGGTCGAGGTCGGGACGGTCCTGCTCGTAGGCGTTGGCGCCGTGGACGCGGTACTCGGCGCAGGGCACCTCGAGCAGGCCGGCCGTGCCGAGCAAGCCAGTCAGGTGCACGAGGTACCAATCGGCGCCGTAGCGCGGGTAGTCGCGCTCGGGGATCGGCATGATCCGCTCCAGCGCCCGGCGGCGGAAGGCGGTGCCGCCGCCCGGCAGCCAGGGCAGGTCGAATGGAAAGCGGAGCTCCGCCTGCCGCACGTCCCCCACCGGTGCGTTCAGGTGCCCGGGCGGTTTGACCGCGCCCGTCGGCTGCCCACCGGCATCGACGACGACCATCGGGAACTGCACCTTGACCAGCAAGGGATCGGCAGCGAAGGCGGCCGCGACCCGCGCGGCAGCTTCCGGCCGCAGGCGGTCGTCGGCGTCAAGGGCGAGGAGGACCTCGCCCCGGCAGCGCTCGAAGCCGGCGTTCAAGGCAGAGGCCTGTCCTCCCTGCTCCTTCAGCACCACCTCGACCCGGCCCTTGAACCGGCGCAGGACCTCGCGCGAGGCATCGCCGGAGCCGTCATCGACGACGACCACCGCGAGCTTCGGGTGCGTCTGCGCCAGGGCGCTCTCGATCGCCTCGGCCAGGAACCTGCCGTAGTTGTGGTTGGTGATGACGACGTCGACGCCGAGGTCAGACCCCGCCTGCGAGCTCACCCCGTTCAGCCTTCTACCCAAGCGGTGACGCGGCGGTAGAGCTTTTCCGGTTGCGCCGCTTTGTAAAGAGAAGCGGTGACGCGCCCGCGTGGCCGCCCGGCCTTCACCGGCACCCGGAACACCCTTTCCTCGCCCGGCTCGAGCCGGAAGCGCCGGTCGAGGGGCCGCTCGCTCAGGCCGACGACCCGGAGCGCGAAGTCCTCTTCCTTCTGTTCGGAGCTCACGACCCCGACCCGCAGCGAGCTGTTGCTCGCCTTAGCCGGGGTCATCCAAAGCGCGGTGAAGCCTTCGGCCTTCTCGGCCGGCACGGCCATCTGGGCGAGGGCGATCGCGACCGCGCCGATCAGCAGCCCACTGGTCATCAGCGCCAGATCCCGTCGCCGCAAGCGCAGCCGCGGGCCCTCGGGACCGCGGCGGCGTGAGGGGTGAGGCCGCCGCAGGGCGGCGCCGCGGCAGCAGGCGCAGATCAGGAGGACGAGGAAAACGGCCCAGGTGACCTTGCGGATCCCGCCCGGCATGTAGTTGAGGAGGAGGACGCCGAGCACCAGCGCCGCAAAGCTGCAGGCGAGGCTGAAGACGAGGAGCTGCGCCCGCGACAGCTCGCGGCCGGCAAAGAGCAGGGAGACGATCGCGTAGCCGGGCAGGAACAGGCAGAGCGGCACCGCGGCGACCACCTGGATCGGCTCCCAGGGGACGAAGAGGGCCACCACCGCGCAGACGAAGGTGGCGATGAGAACCAGCTTCAGGTCCCGATGGCCCCTCACGGCCGGTTCTCCAGGTCGAAGACGGAGATCCGCCCGCTGTCGTACAGGCGGGCGACGGGGATGCCCGAGAACTTGTCGACGACCCCTTTTTCGAGCAGCGACTCGTTGCCTTGGCCGAATACCCGGAAGAAATAGCCACGGACGTTGTCCCCGGAGACGTCGCGCCGGTCGCCGACGAGGTACCTGATGTCTTCGTCTTCCAGCAGCGGCAGCTGCCACGATTCCAGGGTCGGGGTGGTGACGATGTCCTTGACGTCAGGGCTGTCGCCGGCGTAGGCGATCGCTTCGCCGGGGCTGAGCAGCAGCCGCGCGTCGGCCTCGGGGGCGCCGAACCGTTCGCCGGGAAATTCCCGCTGCACCCATTCGGCCAGGACCACCGGTTCGGAGCTGATCTCATGCCCTTCGGCGCTGGCGCGCAGCGGCGGGGTGAGCTGTGAATCCCAGGGCCAGCCGGAGATCGCGCCGCCGAGGAGGATCACGGCAAGGGCCGCGGTCAGCCCGGCGTAGCGCAGGCGCAACCTCCGCTCGCCGCGAAGCAGCTGGATCGCCGCATGCCCGAAGACGAAGGCGAGGCCGATGAAGAAGAAGCCGCCGGCGCGGTTGCCCGTCTCCCAGGCCGAGGGGACGAACCGCAGCAGCAGCGCCGCGAAGAAGCCGAAGGAACCGAGGACGAGGATCAGCGGCAGCGGCTGCCAGCGGTAGCGGCGCCAGACGACGCGCAGCCCGTACAGCATCCCCAGCCCGAGCAGGGCGACCGCGAGCAGGGCGATCGCTCGCGGCAGCAGCGGCGTCACCCCGATGTCGCTGCCCCCACTGCCGCTGCCGGCGAAGGGGGTGCGGGCGTTCGACTCCCCCGAGGCCGTATTGAAGGCGCCTTCGAAGGCGTTGCTCAGCACCGGCACGAGGTAGTCCTTCGTTGCCCCGGCGACGACGAGGAGCCAGAACGCAACCATCGCGGCCGCGGCGGCGGCGAAGCGCCAGGGGTTCGGGCGGTCGATCCGCAGCAGGACATACGCCAGCGACAGGACCGAGAAGATGATGATCGTCGCGTACGAAGTGAGGTGGTGGGTGACGACGATCGCCGCCAGCAGGAAGACGACGAGGACGCTCCAAGGCCGGCGCGCCTCCGGCTCGGCCGAGTCCCACTCGAAGAAGGCGAGCAGGGCGACGACCATCAGCGGCAGCGAGAGCGACTCGTAGGAGAACTGGGCGCTCCAGAAGAGGAAGTTGGAGCTACCGGCGAAGGCGGCGACGCCGATCCCGGCGATCCGGGCCGAGCGGCTGACCCGGGCGAAGAGCAGGAACAGGGCCAACATCATCATCAGCCGCGCGACGCCGATCACGATCGTCCCGGCGGTGAAGACCGAGACGCCGGTCAGCGACATCAGCGAGGAGGCGACCCCCTCGAGGCCCGGATAGTCCGGCGTCACCCGCAACAGCGGGTTGAAGCGGAAGAGTTCGTGGTGGTGGACGATCTCGTTCGCGTTAAACGAGTGCGCGAACTCGTCCGGGAAGATGAACATCGGCGAATCGTGGGCGACCTTGACGCAGAAGAGCGCCAGGCCGAAGAGGACGACCAGCCCGATCCGCTCCCGGTAATCCGGCTTCTCGGAAAGCAGGCGGGCGAAGATCGGCACCCCGATGATCAGCAGGCCGACCCAGTAGATGATCGTCGGCGGCGAATGGGTCCCGCGCTCGAGCAGGTTGGCCGCCGTGCAGACGAGGACGCCGATCCCGGCGACGAGGGTCAGCAGGGGGATCTGGCCGAGATCCCAGGTCTCCCGCGCCGGTGCGGGCCGGGAGGCCCGACCGGCTTTCTGCTGCCTCTGGGGCCGCGGCGGCACCCCGGCGATGTCAGCTCAGCCGCTGTTCGAGCGCCTCGAGCTGGGCGCTGACCGCGCCCGGCAGCTTCTCGCCGAACTTCGCCAGGTGCTCTTTGACCTGCGGCAGCTGCTCCTTGACCAGGTCGAGGTCGACGCTCAGCAGCTCCTCCATCGCCTCGGGGGAAATGTCGAGCCCCTCGGTGTTGATCTCGCCCGCGGCCGGCAGCAGCCCGACCGGGGTCTCGACCGCCTCGCCTTCGCCTTCGCAGCGGCGGAAGACCCACTCGAGGACCCGGCTGTTCTCGCCGAACCCGGGCCAGAGGAACTTGCCGTCGTCGTCTTTGCGGAACCAGTTGACGTAGAAGACGCGCGGCAGCTCAGCGCCCTCGCGCTGGCCGATCTTCAGCCAGTGGGCGAAGTAGTCGCCCATGTTGTAACCGCAGAAGGGCAGCATCGCCATCGGGTCGAAGCGCAGCTGGCCGACGGCACCAGCGGCGGCGGCGGTCGTCTCCGAGGACATCGTCGCCCCCATGAAGACGGCGTGCTCCCAGTCGTAGGCTTCCTGGACCAGCGGCACCACGGTGGCGCGGCGGCCGCCGAAGAGGAAGGCGTCGATCGGGACGCCGGCGGGGTCCTCCCACTCCGGCGCAATCGAGGGGCACTGGGCGGCTGGGGTGGTGAAGCGGGCGTTCGGATGGGCGGCCGGCGTCTCGGACTCGGGGGTCCAGTCGTTGCCGTGCCAGTCGATCGCGTGCGCCGGCGGCTCGCCGGTCATCCCCTCCCACCAGATGTCGCCGTCGTCGGTTTTGGCGCAGTTGGTGAAGATCGTGTTCCGCTCGATCGTGTCCATCGCGTTCGGGTTGGTCTTGTGGCTCGTGTTCGGAGCGACGCCAAAGAACCCGGCCTCGGGGTTGACGGCGTAGAGGCGGCCGTCCTCGCCGAATTTCATCCAGGCGATGTCGTCGCCGACCGTCTCGACTTTCCAGTCGGGCAGGGTCGGGACCAACATCGCCAGGTTGGTCTTGCCGCAGGCCGAGGGGAAGGCGCCGGTGATGTACTTGACCTTGCCCTCGGGCGAAGTGAGTTTGAGGATCAGCATGTGCTCGGCCAGCCAACCCTCGTCGCGGGCCATCGCCGAGGCGATCCGCAGCGCGAAGCACTTCTTGCCGAGCAGGGCGTTGCCGCCGTAGCCCGAGCCGAAAGACCAGATTTCGCGGGTCTCGGGGTAGTGGACGATGTACTTATTGGCCTCGTTGCAGGGCCAGGAGACGTCTTCGACGCCCTCGGTCAGCGGCATCCCGACCGAGTGGACGCAGGGGACGAACTCGCCGTCGGCGCCGAGCACGTCGAGGGCGGCCTTGCCCATCCGGGTCATGATCCGCATGTTGGTGGCGACGTAGGCGCTGTCGGTCAGCTGCACGCCGATCTCGGAGATCTCCGAGCCGAGCGGGCCCATCGAGAAGGGGACGACGTACATCGTCCGGCCCTTCATCGAGCCCTTGAAGAGGTCGTTGAGGGTGGCGCGCATCTCCGCCGGGTCGCGCCAGTTGTTGGTCGGGCCGGCGTTGTCTTCCTTCTCGGAGCAGATGAAGGTGCGGTCTTCGACCCGGGCGACGTCGGCGGGGTCAGAAAGGGCGAGGTAGGAGTTCGGGCGCTTGGCTTCGTCGAGCTTCTCGAAGGTGCCGGCGTCGATCAGGACCTGAGCGAGGCGGTCGTACTCCTCGGCGCTGCCGTCGCACCAGTAGACGGAGTCGGGTTCGGTGAGCGAAGCGATTTCGTCCACCCAGCTGAGAAGTTTGGCGTGGGTCGTCAGCTCGTCAGGGGCAGTCGTCAGGTCGCTCATTCGCCTCTCTCTAATTCTCGGGTTTGAGGTCGATCATCGAGATGTCGGCCTCCTCGTTGCGGATCTTCAAGGTCGCTACTTCCCGCCTGTCATCGGAAAAAATCACGTCGCACGTGAACGTCGCGCCCGGGTCTACTGACTCATCGGAAGGGCATTCGACGTTCTTAATCTTTTCATGAATCGAGTTTTCCAGGCTCGCCTGGACGGTGTCCTGGAGCTTTTCGCGGTCGACGACGGTGCCGCATCCGTAGAGCGCCACAGAGCCGACAACCAGCGCCAGCAAGAGGAAAACGGGGGGCCGGAGGCGGATCTTCCGCCCGGCGGAGACGGGAAGCACCCGCGGCAGTAAAGCAAGGCGAGGCGACGATCTTCCGGGGGTGTCGGATAGGGTTCCGCGCCGCTGATGCGCTTTTACGAGTACGAGGCACGCAAGATCGTCGAGCTGGCGGGGATTCCCGTCACCAAGTACGGCTTCTGCACGTCCGCAGACGAGGCTCGCAAGGTCGCCGAGGAAATCGGCGGCCCGGTCGTGATTAAGAGCCAGGTGCTGACCGGCGGCCGGATGAAGGCCGGCGGCGTCAAGTTCGCCGACACGCCCGACGAGGCCGCCCAGCACGCCGAGGAGATCCTCAAGCTGGAAATCAACGGCCACATCCCGCGCGGCGTTCTCGTCGACCCCAAAGCCGAGGTCAAGCAGGAGTACTACGCGAGCGTCGTCTGGGACGGCACCGCGAAGAAGCCGCTGATGCTGTTCAGCGACATGGGCGGGATCGACATCGAGGAGGTCGCCGAGACCCACCCCGACCACGTCGGCAAAGGCCACGTCTCGAATCTGCTTCCCGTCGGCGACTTCGAGGCCAAGCAGGTCGTCGCCGCGACCGGGGTCACCGGCTCGCAGCTGAACCGCGCCACCCCGGTCCTCGCCCGCCTCGCCCGCCTCTTCCGCGACAACGACATGACCCTCGCCGAGATCAACCCGCTGGCCGAGCTGACCGACGGCTCCTTCGTCGCCCTCGACGCCCACATGGAGATGGAGAACGAGGCGGTCGGCCGGCAGAAAAAGCTGCTTCGCAAGGAGCTCGCGATCGCCGAGGACGACACCCGCGAGACCTACGAGCCCTCCGACTTCGAGAAGAACGTCAGCGCGATCGACGCCGCCGACCACCGTGGCGTCATCCAGGGCAAGGACCACGGCTTCACCGGCAACCTCGGCCTCGTGATCGGCGCCGGCGGCGGCTCGCTAACGCTGACCGATGCGGTCCGTAACCAGGGCGGTCAGCCGGCTAACTACTCGGAGATCGGCGGCAACCCGTCGGTCGCCAAGGCCTGCGGCCTCGCCAAGGAGGTCCTCGAAAAGGACGGCGTCGAGAAGATCGCGGTGATGATGTCGATCGTCTCCAACACCCGCGTTGACATCGTCGCCCGCGGCGTGATCAAGGCCTGCCTCGAGCTCGGCAAGGACCCGGGCGAGACGATCGCGATCTTCCGCATCCCCGGCGCCTGGGAGGACGAGGGCTTCAAGATCCTCGAGAAGTACGGCGTCGAGTACTGCGACCGCTCGGTCTCGATGTGGGAGGCCGCCGGCCGCGCCGTCGCCAAGATTCAGGGAGAGGGAGCGGCGGCATGAGCATCCTGCTGAGCAAGGCCACCACCTTCATAGTCCAGGGGATCACCGGCCGCGAGGCGGTCAACCTGACCAAGGAGTGCCTCGACTACGGCTCGCAAGTAGTCGGCGGGGTCACCCCCGGCCGCAAGGGCCGCGAGGTCCACGGCGTCCCGGTCTTCGACACCGTCGCCCAGGCGGTCGAGCACCACGGCGGCCCGATCGACGGCTCCGTCGTCACCGTCCCCCCCGCCTTCACCAAGGACGCCGTGCTCGAGGCGATCGAGAACGGGATCAAGCTGATCGTCATCGTCACCGAGCGGATCCCGCGCGGCGACGTCGCCCAGATGGTCGAGTTGGCGGAGGTGCGCGGCGCCCGGATCATCGGCCCCAACTGCCTCGGCCTGATCGTCCCGGAGGTCTGCAAGATGGGCGGCATCGGCGGCCCCGCCAAAGACGCCGCCAAGGCCTACCAGCCGGGCCGCGTCGGGGTGATGAGCCGCTCCGGCGGGATGACCACCGAGATTTCCTCCTCCCTAACCCAGGCCGGCCTCGGCGTCTCCACCGCCGTCTCGATCGGCGGCGACGCGATCATCGGCTCCGCCTACGCCGAGCTGATGCCCTACTTCGAGGCCGACGAGCAGACCGAGGCGATCGTCATCTACACCGAGCCCGGCGGCCGCATGGAGGCCCAGCTCGCCGAATGGGTCAAGGACAACAACTCCCGCCTCCCCATCGTCGCCTTCATGGCCGGCAAATTCATGGACGACGAGGAGATGAAAGGCATGTCCTTCGGCCACGCTGGCACGATCGTCGAGGGCAAAGAGGACACCGCGACCGAGAAGATCGCCCGCCTCGAAGCCGCCGGCATCCGCGTCGTCGAGCGCATCGACGAGATTCCGGACGTCGTCAAGGAAAAACTGGGAGCCGCCGCCTAATGGCCGAGCAGCTGAACAAGGTCTTCATCGACGTCGAGGTAGACGACTCGATCCGCAATGACCCGGCCATTGCCGCCAAGCTCGAAGAAGTCTGCCCCGTCGACATCTTCAAGAACGCCGACGGCACCGTCGAGATCGTCGACCGCAACGTCGACGAGTGCGTCCTCTGTCGACTCTGCATCGAAGCCAGCCCCCCGGGCACCGTGCACGTCAAGAAGCTCTACGACGGCACCGAGCTGCAGTAACCACCGCCAGCAAGTCCAGAATCACGAAGACCCGCCGAAGCGGGTCTTTTTCGTGCGGGGGAGCTACCCCCGGAACGATTGATAACCGTCAGGTGAGAGTAGCCCGAGGAGCCGAGTTCGTCAACGGGGGGAGAGTTTTGGGGTCCCACGCCTTATAGGGCCGGAGGATGAAGCGGTAAGGAGCCGCGAACGATTGATATCCGTGAGTCCGAAGTAGCACTTCGGATGGGGTTCGAGTCCCCCGTCCTCCGCAGAACTTGCTGCTGGCGCTGGATCAACTGGAGAGGCCACCACAGTCATGCGGCCGGCGGGTAGCGCCCACCTCGATCTTCAGCCGGCGCCAGCAGCTTGATCCTCTGTGGGATCCATCACGTTACTTGCATATAAATTTATATCCGCGTAACGTTGACATCAATGGATGCATCGGTTCGCACGCGGCTTTCTCGGGACGACCGCATGGAGCAGACGCTTGGGGCGGCTCATGAGCTGTTTGCCGAGCGCGGCTATGCGGCAGTGACGATGGATGAGATCGCCGCTGCTGTGGGCGTGACGAAGCCTCTGCTCTACAACTACTTCGGCAACAAGGAGCGGCTCTACATCGCCTGCATGGAGCGGGCAGGCGACTCGCTGATCAAGACGATCGCCGAGGCGGTCGGCGAGAGCGCCAATCCGGGCGACGCGCTCGGCGCCGGTGTCCGCGCCTTCTTCGAGTTCCTCGACACCGACCGCGCTGCCTGGGCGGTGCTCTTCGACGAGACCCTCCCCCATGGCGGTGAGGTCTTCGACCGGGTGGCCGCCTACCGCGGTCAGATCGTCGACCTCGTCTCGGCCTCGCTGCTGGCGCAGCTGCCGGACCGGCGTCGGGTCAAGGTCGAAATCGAGGCCCTCTCCACCGCTCTGCTGGGCGCCGCTGAGGCGCTCGCCCGCTGGTGGCTGCGCACCGAGGCGATCTCCGCCTCAGAGGCGGCCGAGCTCCTCGTCTCCACCGTGGAGCCGGGGCTGCGCGACCGCTCCACCCCCACTTCGACTTCCAAGTCCCCCCAAGGAGGAATCACCCCCTGATGAACGCCAAAACCCGCAAAGTCGCCATCGTCGGCGGCAACCGCATCCCCTTCGCCCGCTCCAACAGCGTCTACTCGCACGCCAGCAACCAGGACATGCTGACGGCGGCGCTCGACGGACTGATCGACCGCTACGGCCTCCAGGGCGAGGCGCTTGGCGAGGTCGCCGGCGGCGCCGTCCTCAAGCACTCGCGCGACCGCGACCTCACCCGCGAGAGCGTGCTCAGCACCCGGCTCGCCGCCGAGACCCCCGCCTACGACGTCCAGCAGGCCTGCGGCACCGGCCTCGAGACGACGATCCTCGTCGCCAACAAGATCGCCCTCGGGCAGATCGACTCCGGCATCGCCTGCGGCGCCGACACCACCTCCGATGCGCCAATCGCCCTCAACGAGGACCTGCGCGAGACCCTGCTCGAGGCTAACCGCGAGCGCTCGACCGTCGGCAAGCTGAAGCAGCTGACCCGGGTCCGCCCCGGCCACATCGTCCCGGCGATCCCCCGCAACGAGGAGCCGCGGACCGGCCTCTCGATGGGCGAGCACTGCGCGATCATGGCGACCGAATGGGAGATCGGCCGCGAGGAGCAGGACGAGCTCGCAGTCAAGAGCCACAAGAACCTCGCCGCCGCCTATGACCGCGGCTTCTTCGAGGACCTGATCACCCCCTATATCGGGCTCGATCGCGACCAGAACCTGCGGCCCGACTCCAGCCTGGAGAAGCTGGCGAAGCTGAAGCCGGTCTTCGGCGGCCCAGAGGGGACGATGACCGCGGCCAACTCGACGCCGCTCTCCGACGGCGCCTCGGCGGTGCTGCTCGCCTCCGAGGAGTGGGCGAAAGAGCGCGACCTGCCGATCCTCGCCTACGTCACCGAGGCGCAGACCGCCGCCGTCGACCACGTCCACAAGCGCGAAGGCCTGCTGATGGCGCCCGCCTACGCGATGCCGCGGATGCTCGACCGCGCCGGGCTGAAACTGCAGGACTTCGACTACTACGAGATCCACGAGGCCTTCGCCGCGCAGGTCCTCTGCACTCTGAAGGCCTGGGAAGACAAAGAGTTCTGCGCCGAGAAGCTCGGCCGCAAAAAACCGCTCGGATCGATTGACCGCAAGAAGCTCAACGTCAACGGCGGCTCGCTGGCGGCCGCCCACCCGTTCGCCGCCACCGGCGGGCGGATCGTCGCCAGCCTCGCCAAGCAACTGAACGAAGACGGCAAAGGCCGCGGCGTGATCAGCATCTGCGCCGCCGCCGGCCAGGGTGTCGTCGCGATCCTCGAGGCTCCGGGAGGTGCCAAGTAACCATGGCTGACCGCTACTCGCAACTGGTCAACGCGCCGCTCGTCGGCACCGTCGCCAAGCAACTCGGGCTACCGCAGCCGGTCTCGCTCGATCGCTACCGGGAGGGCCAGCCGGTGGTCGCCGGGCCGGTCCTCGCCGACGGCGCCCCCGCTGGCCGCCTCGGCAAAGCCGTTGCCAAAGTCCTCGACAGCATCGGCGCCGAAAGGGCCGGCGCCGAGGGCAAGGCGAAGGCGCTGGTCTTCGACGCCACCGGGATCGCCGACTCGACCGAGCTGGTCGAGCTGCAGCGCTTTTTCTATCCGGCCGTCGGGCGCCTGCAGCGCAGCGGCCGCGCGATCGTCCTCGGCACCCCGCCCGAGGAAGCCGGCTCGATCCCGGCCCACACCGCCCAGCGGGCGCTGGAGGGCTTCACCCGCTCGCTCGGCAAGGAGATCGGCGGCAAGGGATCGACGGCGCAGCTCGTCTACGTCGAACCCGGCGCCGAGGACCAGCTGGAGTCGACGCTGCGCTTCCTCCTCTCGCCGAAATCGGCCTACGTCTCCGGCCAGGTGATCCGGGTCGGCAAGGGCGTCGCCCCCAGCCCGAAGATCGACTGGGAGCAGCCCCTCGCCGGCAAGGTCGCGCTGGTCACCGGCGCCTCCCGCGGCATCGGCGCCGCGATCGCCAACATCCTCGCCCGCGACGGTGCCGAAGTCGTCGGCCTCGACATCCCGCCGATGGCCGCTGACCTCAAGGCCGTCACCGGGGCGATCGGCGGCCGCTCGATCGAGCTCGACATCACCGCCGACGACGCCCCCGAGGCGATCGCGGCCGAGCTCAAAGACGGCGTCGACGTCGTCGTCCACAACGCCGGCGTGACCAAAGACCGGACGATCGCGAAGATGCCGGAAGAGCGCTGGGCGCAGCTGATGGAGATCAACCTCTCTTCGGAGGAGCGGATCAACGACGCCCTGCTCGGCGGGAAACTGCTGAACGGCAACGGACGGATCGTCTGCGTCTCCTCGATGTCGGGGATCGCCGGCAACTCCGGTCAGACCAACTACGCCGCCTCCAAGGCCGGGGTGATCGGGATGGTCGAAGCGATGGCGCCGGAACTGGCGAAACGCAAAGCGACGATCAACGCGGTCGCGCCGGGCTTCATCGAGACCCAGATGACCGCGGCGATGCCGATCGGCCCGCGCGAAGCCGGCCGCCGGCTCTCCAGCCTCTCGCAGGGCGGGCTGCCGGTCGACGTCGCCGAGACGATCGCCTGGTTCGCCAGCCCGGCCTCGACCGGCGTCAACGGCAACACGGTCCGCGTCTGCGGCCAGAACCTGCTGGGGGCGTAACTGATGGCTGTTGATGACCGGAGGGCCAAGACTCTGGACGGCAGCCCCAGCATCCTGCCGCTCTACGCGCGGGCGGCGCTGCCGATGATTCCGGGCGCCTCGCTGCTGCCGTTCGTTCCCGGCGGCGGCGGCGAGATCCCCACCGGTCTCGACCTCGAGCTCGCCGGCGTCAAGGCCGAGGCGGCCGACGTCGCCGCCTACGCCAGGGTCTGCGGCTTCGCCCTCCGCGACACCCTCCCCCCGACCTACCCGCACATGCTCGCCTTTCCGCTGCACATGGCGGTGATGAGCGACGGCTCCTTCCCGTTCGGCGCCGTCGGCCTCGTCCACGTCGAGAACTCGATCGCCCAGAAGCGGCCGATCGGAATCGATGAGGAGATGACGATCCGGGTCCGCCCGACGCCGCTGCAGCCCCACCCCAAAGGCAAGACCTTCTCGCTGGAGACCGAGGTGCTGGTCGACGGCGAGGTCGTCTGGGAGAGCACCAGCACGATGCTGCGCCGCGGCAAGTCAAACGGCGACTCCGTCCCCGGTATGCGGGGAGAAAAGGGTTCACGAAGAAGCTTCGATTCCTTGGCCTCCGACGCCCCCGCAAGCGCCGAATGGAAGCTGCCCGGCGACCTCGGCCGCCGCTACGCCGGCGTCTCCGGCGACCGCAACCCGATCCACATGCACTCGCTGACCGCGAAGCCGCTCGGCTTCCCCGGCGCGATCGCGCACGGGATGTGGACGAAGGCGCGGGCGCTGGCCCAGCTCGAATCCGAGCTGCCCGACAGCTTCGAGGTCGAGGTGCGCTTCCGCAAACCGGTCCTACTGCCGGCCCGCGTCCTCTTCGCTGAGCAGGTCGACGGCGACGAGATCCTCTTCTCCCTCCGCGACGCCAAGAAGGGCACGCCGCACCTCGACGGCCGCGTGCACCCGCTGCAGAGCAACTCCAAACCCGCCAAAACCACCGGAAGGACCAAGACCAAGTGAGCACCACGACCGAGAACAAGGGGGTGGCGGAGCGCGGGATGGGCTACGGCCTGCGGGCGCTCAACCGCCTCGCCGGCTCCGACCTGCTGGATCGCATCCGCATCCGCAAGCAGGTCGAGAACGCCCTCTTCCAGGGCACCAAGAACGGCTTCCGCACCGCAACCGCAGCCGGGCGCACCTTCAAGGCCGCGCAGTCGCTGGGCAAACCGGCGCGCCAGAAGAAGGGCCGGTCGACCGGTCTTTTCGACCTGACGCCCGATGACGAGCAGCAGATGTTCCAGGAAGGCGGCCGCGCCTTCGCCGAGGAAAAGATCCGCCCGGCCGCGCTCGAGGCCGACGACAAGCGCGAGACGCCAAAGGAGATCCTCGACCAGGCAACCGAGCTCGGCGTCGCGATGCTCGGCGTCCCCGAGGAGCTCGGCGGGGTGATGACCGAGCAGTCGGCGGTGACCAGCGTCCTGATCGGCGAGGCGCTCGCCCACGGCGACATGGGCATCGCCTACGCTGCCCTCGCCCCCGGCGCCGCCGCCACCGCAATCGGCCTCTGGGGCAGCGCCGAGCAGGAGGCGACCTACCTGCCGGCCTTCACCGGCGAGGATGTCCCCGCCGCGGCGCTGGCGATCCTCGAGCCACGGCCGCTGTTCGACCCGTTCGCGCTGGAGACGAAGGCGAAACGCAAAGGCGACGAGTGGGTGCTGACCGGGGCCAAGTCGCTGATCGCCCGCGCCACCGAGTGCGAGCTCTTCGTCATCGCCGCCGACGCCGAGGGCATCGGCCCGGCCCTGTTCGTGGTCGAGTCCGGCGCCAAAGGCCTGACGGTCGAGGACGAGCCGGCTATGGGCCTGCGGCCCGCCGCCACCGGCCGCCTGCTGATCGACAAAGTCAAACTGCCGGCGAGCGCGCTGCTCGGCGAGGGTGAGGCGAGCGCTAAGGACTACGCCGCCTGCGTCAACCGCTCGCGGATCGCCTGGTGCGGGCTCGCGACCGGGACCGCCCAGGCGGTGCTCGACTACGTGATCCCCTACGTCAACGACCGCCAAGCGTTCGGCGAACCGATCTCCAACCGCCAGGGCGTCGCCTTCGCGGTCTCCGAAATCGGGATCGAGCAGAACGGCATGCGGCTGGCGACCTACCGGGCCGCTTCCCGCGCCGACCGCGGCGAGAGTTGCGCCCGCGAGGCGGCGCTGGCCAAACGGCTCTGCTCTCAGAAGGGGATGAAGATCGGCTCCGACGGCGTCCAGCTGCTCGGCGGCCACGGCTTCGTCAAGGAGCACCCGGTCGAGCGCTGGTACCGAGACCTGCGAGCCGCGGGCGTGATGGAGGGCGCCCTGCTCGTCTAGGCATCCGCCTGACGAGCAGAAAGGAAGAACCATGACGATCAACCTCGAGATACCGAAGAAGTTCAAGCCGCTGGCGAATCAGGCCAACCAGGTCGCCACGGAGGTGTTCCGCCCGATCTCGCGCAAATACGACGAGGCCGAGCACAGCTACCCGAAAGAGCTCGACATGCTCGCCTCCCTGATCGACGGGATGAACGAGGGCAGCGACATCGGCGGCGCCGGCGCCGCCGGCGTGCGGCGCGAGAAAGGCGCCGACGGCGAGAACCGCAACGGCTCCAACCTCTCCACCGTGCTCGGGATCATCGAGCTCTGCTGGGGCGACGTCGGCCTGCTGCTCTCGATGCCGCGGCAGGGGCTCGGCAACTCCGCGATCGCCTCGGTCGCGACCGAGGAGCAACTGAAAAAGTACGGCGGCAAGTGGGCGGCGATGGCGATCACCGAGCCCGAAGCCGGCTCGGACTCCGCCGCGATCCGCGCCACCGCCGAGCTCGACGGCGACGAGTACGTCTTGAACGGCGAGAAGATCTTCGTCACCTCGGGCGACCGGGCCGACCTGATCGTCGTCTGGGCGAGCCTGGACCGCTCGAAAGGGCGGGCGGCGATCAAGTCGTTCATCGTCGAGCGCGACAACCCGGGCCTGAAGCTGGACCGGCTCGAGCACAAGCTCGGGATCCGCGCCTCCGACACCGCCAACTTCACTCTGCAGGACTGCCGGGTGCCGAAAGAGGCGCTGCTCGGCGACCCGGAGGTGAAGGAGAAGGGCTTCGCCGGGGTGATGGAAACGTTTGACAACACGCGGCCGCTGGTCGCCGCGATGGCCGTCGGCGTCACCCGGGCGGCGCTCGAGGAGACTCGCAAGCAGCTGAAAGCCGCGGGCGTGAAGATCGACTACGACAAGCCCGCCCTCTCCCAGCACGCCGCCGCGGCGCGCTTCCTCGAGATGGAGGCCGACTACGAGGCCGCCTGGCTGCTCACCCTCCAGGCCGCCTGGATGGCCGATAACTCGAAGCCCAATTCGCTGCAGGCCTCGATGGCGAAGGCGAAGGCGGGGCGCACCGGCGTCGACGTCACCCTCGGCTGCGTCGAGCTCTGCGGCAGTGTCGGCTACGGCGAGAACGAGCTGCTGGAGAAGTGGGCCCGCGACTCGAAGATCCTCGACATCTTCGAGGGCACCCAGCAGATCCAGCTGCTGATCGTCGCCCGCCAGCTGCTGAAAAAGACCTCGGCTGAACTTCGGTAGCCAGGAGGCAGGAATAATCCTCGGTCTGTGAACCTGATCGAGGATTTGATGGAACGATCCCCGGCCTCGCGGCTGGGGATCGTTTCTATTGACGCCGAAGGAAGCCGGCGGGATTGGTACTTCGGCGAACTGGTCGCCAAATCTGCGGGACTCTCCGGGGCGTTTGCTGCTCGCGGGATTGAGCGCGGCGACGTGGTGATGACCCTGGTCGGAAACCGCATCGAGTGGGTTCTCTCGCTCCTTGCCTGCTGGCGGATGGGGGCGGTGGCGCTGCCTTGCTCAACGATGCTGCGGCGGCACGATTTGGAGTATCGGGTCGCCGCCGCGAATCCCCAGCTCTGCGTGGGTGAGGAAGCGCTGCTGGCGGAGATGCCGGGCGGAGTGCCGCTGATGACCATGGCTGAGCTCGCCGCGGTGATGGATGAGGACCGGCCGCAGGAGACGCCGGCGGCGGTCGAAGAGATGGAGCCTGAGGATCCGGCCTTGATCGTCTTCACCTCGGGCACGACGGGCGAGCCGCGGGGGGTGATTCACGGGTACCGCTACTTGATGGGGCAGCGCATCCAGGCCGAGCACTGGTTCGGGTCGCGGAAGGGGGACCTTGCCTGGTGCACCACCGCTACCGGGTGGTCGAAGTCGGCGCGGAACGTCTTCTTGGCGCCCTGGCTCACCGGCGCGGCTGCGGTCATCCACGACGGGCGCTTCGACCCGGCCGAGCGACTCGATTTCGCCGAGGCGCTGGGGGTCAATGTCCTCTGCCAGGCGCCGACCGAGTACCGGATGCTGGCCCGCCGCACCCAGCTGCGACCACTGCCGGCGCTGCGGCGGATGGTCTCAGCCGGCGAGCCGCTCGATGCGGAGACGATCGCCGCCTTCCGCGAGGCGACCGGCCTCGAGCCCGCCGACGGCTACGGGCAGACCGAGACCGGACACGTCACCGCCAACCTCGTCGGCGAGCCGGTGCGCCTGGGCTCGATGGGCAAACCGCTGCCGGGGATGGACGTACGCATCGTCCCCGGCGACGAGAGCGACGGCTCCGGCGTCGGCGAACTGCAGCTGCGCGCCGCCTCCTCCCCCACCTTCTTCTCCCGTTACCTCGACGGCGAGCGCTTCGAGGGCGAGTGGTGGCAGACGGGAGACCTGGTCCGCAAAGTCGAGGACGGCTACCTCTTCTTCGAGGGTCGCGGCGACGACATCATCCTCTCCTCCGGCTACCGGATCGGCCCGACCGAGGTCGAGGCCGCCCTCCTCTCCCACCCGGCGGTCGCCGACGCCGCCGCGGTCGCCGCCCCCGACCCCGAGCGCGGCGCCGTCGTTCGCGCGATCGTCGTCCTCCGCGACGGCGCCGGCGATGCGCGACTCGTCAGCGAGTTGCAGGAGCACTGCAAACGCGAGACCGCTCCCTACAAGTTCCCCCGCATCGTCGAGTTCGTCGACGAGCTGCCGAAGACCAGCAGCGGCAAGATCAAGCGCGCCCAGCTGCGGGCGAGCTGAGGCCGGCCCGGCCGCATCGGGACCGAGCCGGCCGCCACGTCAGCTCAAGAGGAGAGGACGTAGACCGGTTTCGGTTGTGTGACCCTGTATTCAGCGAGCCACTCCATCGAAGACGGGCAGAAGAAGCCGGATTTTTTCGTGAATTTGGCGTCCACCTCCAGCCTCGCTTCGGAGGTGGAAGTCGCGGACCCTGTCAGCTTGCCGATGTCGACTTCGGTCCCGCTCGTGTAGACGCAGCTCCCCATTGTCCTGTAGGTCACTGTGAGTTCCAGGCCTTTTGCTGTCACTGTGCCGTTCAGGCTGCCGCTGATCCAGTGGACTTCCAGTTCCACCGCGCCCAGGCTGACGACGGGCCCTTCCACGCAGCCGCTGAAGGCAAGGCTTTTCGCCGGCAGGGAGGCCGTCATTGTTTCCGCTGCCGATCCGCTTTTGGTCGCGGTGGCTTCCATCGTGGACGCGGTGCATGTCTCGAATGCTCCGATCGGCTCCTTGAATTCGGTCGATGTACCGGTCACCAGGTCGGTTTTGATCACGCTGTCCACCGTGGAGCTGATCCGAGAGGAGGGTGGGCAAGGGCTCCCTGCACCCGGGTTGATTGTGCAGAGGGTGGTCGCCGAGGCGCTACCGGCGACGCCGAAGAGCACGGCTGCCGAAGTCGCCAAAGCAGCCAGGCAGAACAGTTTGAGGTGCTTCATCTGGTTTCTCCTTGAGTCTCCCGCTGCGAAGCGGGTCATTGAACTGGAGAACCATCCGTAACAACTGCAATCTAATTAGTCAAAGAGTCTTGTTAAGTGGCCAGCGTCTCGGCCGCATCGGCGGGCCTGCCGAGGTGGAAGCCCTGGGCCATGTCGACGCCGTACTCGCGCAGCATCGTCGTCGTCTCCTCGTCCTCGACAAACTCGGCGATCGTGCGCTTGCCGAGGCCGCGGGCGATCTCGACGATCGCTTTGACGACGAGTTGGTCGGCGTCGTTCTGGGACATCTCGCGAACGAAGGCGCCGTCGATCTTGATCACGTCGAAGGGGACCTTCTTCAGATAGGCAAAGGGGCCGAAGCCGGCGCCGTAGTCGTCGATCGCGACTTCGCAGCCGAACTCGGTGAGGCGGTCGGCAAAAGCGCCGGCGGTCTCGTAGTCCTCGACTCGCGCCGTCTGGGTGATCTCAAAGGTGCAGCGGGCGGGGTCGGCCTCGCCTTCGTCGAGCCGGCGTTCGATGAATTCCAGCACCGAGAGATCGGTCATCGAGGCGCCGGAGAGATTCATGTGTAGGGAGACGGGGTTGCCGGCCCGCTGCCGCTCGGCCATCATCTCCAGCGCCCGCGCCACGACCCAGCGATCGAGCTCCTGAACCATCCCAGAGCGCTCGGCGACCTCGATGAAGGAGGCCGCCGGCAGCAGCTCCCCGCCTTCGCCGGTCATCCGCAGGAAGAGCTCATAGCGCTCGATCCCGCCGTTGGCGAGCGAGCGGATCGGCTGCGTGGCGAGGCTGAGGCGGTCCTGGGTGAGGGCGTCGCGGATCCGGGCGCTGGTCGTCTGCGCTCGCCGGGCCGGGTCGGCAGCCTCGCCGGGCGCCTGGAAGAGCATGATCCGGTTGCGACCCTCCTCCTTCGCCCGGTACATCGCCTGGTCGGCGGCGAGCAGCACCGCTTCGGTGCCGGCGCCGCCCTGACCGCCGAACATCGTAATCCCGACGCTGATCGAGGCCGGCGTGATCTCGGCGTTCTGCGCGAAGCCCTCCGCCACCTGGGCGCGCAGGTCCTCGCCCAGCTGCAGCGCCCCGGCGGTGTCGGTCTGCGGCATCAGCACCGCGAACTCGTCGCCGGAGAGGCGGGCGACGAGGTCGGTGGCGCGGACCCGTTCGCGCAGGACGTCGGCGACGCGGCGGATCAGCCGGTCGCCGCTCTGGTGGCCGAGCCGGTCGTTGACCTCCTTGAGGCCATCGATGTCGATCACCATCACCGCTCCGCGGCCGCCGTAGCGGGCGGTGAAGGAGACGTACTGGTCGAGCTCGGCCCGGAAGCGGCGCCGGTTCAGCAACCCGGTCAGGGAGTCGTGGTCGGCGAGGAAACGCAGTTCGGCCTCGGTCCGCTCTGCACGCTCCAGCGCGCCCTGGACCACCGCCCGGTCCTCGGGCGCCAGTTTCGCGAGCACCGCCGCGACCGCCGGATCCGGTTTTCCGGCTCTCTGTTGGCTCTTCATCAAGGTGACCGTAGTTGCTTACCCGGCCGGGGTGGCCCTGCCTCCCCGGAACCTATATGTAGACCCGAATTTCGGCGACCCCCGAGGGTCGAATAATTGACTTGTCCGCGCCCGGGTAGGTTCATGGCGTGGCCAACCGCCTCGCCCAGGAGACCAGCCCCTACCTTCTCCAGCACAAGGACAACCCGGTCGATTGGTACCCGTGGGGTCCCGAGGCGCTTGAGCGGGCGCGCGAGGAGGACCGGCCGCTCCTGCTCTCGGTGGGGTATTCGGCCTGCCATTGGTGCCACGTGATGGAGCGCGAGTCCTTCGAGGATGCCGAGACCGCCGCGTACATGAACGCGCACTTCGTCTGCGTCAAGGTCGACCGCGAGGAGCGGCCCGACGTCGACGCGATCTACATGGAGGCGGTGCAAGCGATCAGCGGCCACGGCGGCTGGCCGATGACCGTCTTCCTCGACCCTGAGGGCGTCCCCTTTTACGGCGGCACCTACTTCCCGCCGGACACCAGCCGCGGGATGCCGAGCTTCCGGATGGTGATGGAAGCGGTCGTCCACGCCTTCGAGACCCAGCGCGAGGAGATCCGCGAACGGGCGCCGGCGACGCGGGCGCGGCTGAGCGCGATCGGCGAAGTCGAGCCGCGCCCCGACCTCCCCGGCCCGGCCGACCTCGGGGGAGCCCTGGAGCGGCTGCTCGACGGCTCCGACCGGCGCAACGGCGGCTTCGGCGGCGCCCCCAAGTTCCCGCCCGCCTCCTCGCTGGAGCTGCTGCTGGCCCGCGGAGAGTCCGAGCACGTCGAGCTGACCCTGGACAAGATGCTCGCCGGCGGCATCTACGACCAGATCGGCGGCGGCTTCGCCCGCTACGCGGTCGACGCGATCTGGCTCGTCCCCCACTTCGAGAAGATGCTCTACGACAACGCCCTGCTGGCCCGCGTCTACCTGCACGGCTGGCAGCAGCTCGGGCACGATCGTTACCGCCGCGTCTGCGAAAAGACCCTCGACTGGATGCTGCGCGAGATGCGCGGCCCCGAGGGCGGCTTCTACTCGGCCCTCGACGCCGACTCCGAGGGCGAGGAGGGCAAGTTCTACGTCTGGACCCCCGCGGAGATCCGCGAAGTCCTAGCCGCCGACCCGAACTGCATCAAATTCTCCACCCAGCAGATGGAAAATTTGATGCAGTTCTGGGGGGTTACGGAAGAGGGGAACTTCGAGGGGGCGAACATCCTCCACCTGGCGGGTGGGGCCGGGACCGAGGAGCCGGAGAGGTTGGCGGAGGCACGGAGGGCGCTGTTCGAGGCGCGCTCGCGGCGGGTCTGGCCGGGGCTCGACGACAAGCGGCTGACCTCCTGGAACGCGCTGGCGATCGCGGCTTTGGCGGACGCCGGTGCCGTGCTGGATAGGAACGACTACCTCGACGCCGCCCGCGCCTGCGCGACCTTCCTGCTCGAGCAGCTACGCGACTCCGACGGCAATCTCCTGCGCACCTACAAAGACGGCCGCGCCCATCTCAACGCCTACCTCGAGGATCATGCCTTCCTGCTCGAAGCGCTGCTGACGCTCTACGAAGCCACTTTCGAGACCCGCTGGTTCGCTGAGGCGCAGGCGCTGGCCGAGACCACGATCGAGCGCTTCGGCGACCCCAAGCGCGGCGGCTTCTACTCGACCTCGGCTGACCACGAGGAGCTGATCGCCCGCCGCAAGGAGGTGGGCGATCACCCCATCCCCTCCGGCAACAGCTCCGCCTCGCTGGGCCTGCTGCGGCTGGCGGCGCTGACCGGCGAGCGCCGCTACGAAGAGGCCGGCGCCGCCGCCTTCGCCCTCTTCGGCAAACCCGCCGTCGAACACCCCGACGCCTTCGCCCACCTCCTCCGCGCCCTCGACTTCCACCTCTCCCCCACCCGCGAGGTCGCCTTAGTCGGCGAGGAGCTCGGCGAGCTGGCGGCGGCTGTACGCGAGCGCCCCCTCTTTCACTTGGTCCTCGCCGGCGGCGCCGAGGGAACCGAGCAGCCGCCGCTGCTCCAAGGCCGCACCGCCGTTGACGGCAAACCGGCCGCCTACGTCTGCGAGAGCTTCAGCTGCCGGCTGCCCGTGACCACCCCGGAGGAGCTGCGGGACCTCCTCCCCGCCCCGGCTACTCGTCGCGCGGGGTGATGCGGAAGACCGAGACCACCTCTGCCTGGTGCGCCTCGGGGTGCGCCACGTAGGCGCTGGGACCGCCCCCGAACCAGCCGGAAGCTTCGTTGTCGCCGACAAAGATCCCCGGGTGGCGCTTGCCGTCGCCGTCCTGGACCCAGACCTTGTCCCCCTCCTTGAAGCCGTGCTCGATCGCGTCTTCGCTCATCGTCAGGACCCTTTCACAGAATCGGTAGGAAGTTTTCGACCTCGTAAGGGGTCACCTGCACCCGATAGTCGTCCCACTCCTGCCGCTTGATCTCAACGAAGCGGCGGAAGGTGTGCTCGCCGAGGGTGCGCAGGACCAGCTCTGACTCGGCGGCGACCTCGATCGCCTCGCCGAGCGTCGCCGGCAGCTGCTCGATCCCCTGGTGCGAGAGCTCCTCTTGGGAGAGGTGGTAGAGGTTCTGCTCCATCGGCTCGGGCAGCTCGTAGCCCTTCTCGACCCCTTCTAGACCCGCCTGCAGCATCCCGGCGAAGCAGAGGTAGGGATTGGCGGCGGGGTCCGGGCAACGCAGCTCGGCCCGGGTCGCCGACTCCTTGCCGGGGTGGTAGAGCGGCACCCGGATCAGCGCCGAGCGGTTGCGGCGCGACCAGGCCAGGTAGACGGGCGCCTCGTAGCCGGGCACCAGGCGCTTGTAGGAGTTGACCCACTGGGCGAAGAGCGGCGAGATCTCGCGCGCGTGCTTGAGCTGGCCGGCGATGAAGCTCTTCGCCACCAGGGAGAGGTAGTAGGGGTCGTCCTCGTCGTAAAAGGCGTTCTTGCCGTCGCGGCTGAGCGACTGGTGGACGTGCATCCCTGACCCGTTCTCGCCGAACAGCGGCTTCGGCATGAAGGTCGCGTGATAGCCGTACTTCATCGCGTACTCCTTGACGACGATCCGGTAGGTCATGCAGTCGTCGGCCATTTCGAGCGCGTTCTTGTAGCGCATGTCGACCTCGTGCTGGGAGGGGCCGACCTCGTGGTGGGTGTACTCGACGTGGATGCCGAGCTTCTCCAACGCCAGCACCGTCTCCCGCCGCAGGTCCGAGCCGGCGTCAAGCGTGGTCAAGTCGAAGTAGCCGCCCTCGTCGAGCGGTTCCGGCACGCCCCCCGTCGGCTTGGCCGAGCGGAAGTAGAAGTACTCGAGCTCGGGGCCGATGTTGTAGGCGTCGAAGCCCATCTCCTCGGCCCGTTTCAGCGCCCGCCGCATGATCCAGCGCGGGTCGCCCTCGTAGGGGCCGCCGCCGGGGACGCGGATATCGCAGAACATCCGCGCGACCGCGTCCTCCTCGGGGCGCCAAGGGATCAGGGCGAAGGTGGTCGGGTCCGGCACCGCCAGCATGTCGGACTCCTCGATCGGATTGAAGCCGGTGATCGAGGAGCCGTCGAACCCCATCCCGCCTTCGAAGGCGTCGTCGAGCTCGGTGGCGTTGACCGAGAAGCTCTTCAGCTGACCGAGGACGTCGGTGAACCAGAGGCGGATGAAGCGGACGCCGTGTTCCTTGACCAGCGAGATGACGTCAGCGGCGCTGCGGGGTTGCTCTGCCATGCCTCATGCCTCCTTGGCTGTTGCGAGGAGCGCAACGCTAGCCAATGAGCCCCGACAATGAACCGACCCGGGGCTGAACACCGTATTAGCGGGTAGAGATAAGACTCTTCGTCCAACTTGAATCCATCCCCGTAACCAGGTATAACTTACGACACGTAAGTAAGCGGCTAAAAGTAAAGTAAAGGCCACGTAACGGCTCTGTAAAGCGAAATGCCGCCCCGAAGACAGGGCCAGAAGCGAGAAGCGAAGTGACGGTAAAAACCGCAGTAAGCAGATTTCAAATCCACGACGAGCTGACGGCGCCGGATGAGAGCGCTCCTCTCATCAAGAGCATCCAGGCCGCCGGCGGCGCGGTAACGAAGTTCGTTGGCGTCCTTGCCGGGGCACCGGCTGTCCTGCGCGCCTACACGCGGATGCGCTCGGAGCTGCGCGGCGGTGTCCTGCCGCAGGCGACGAGGGAGCGGATCGCGCTGGCCGTGGCCGAGCACCGTGAGGACGACTACAGCATCGCCCAGCACGCAAAGTCGGCGCGCCGGGCCGGCCTCGGTCTCGACGAGGTCTCCAAAGCCCGCAGCTTCACCTCGGGCGATGAGAAGGAGGCGGCACTGCTCGCCTACCTGAAGGAGGCGCTCGACGCCGAAGGTCCTCCGCCCCTCCACCTCCACGAGGAGGCGCGTGAGATCGGCTGGACCGACGAGGAGATCCTCGAGGCGGTCGGACACCTGGCCCTGAACGAGTTCCAGAGCCTGATCGCCAGCGCCGCGGCGCTCCCGAAGGACCAGGCTGGTCCTCGGGTCCTCCCCTCAGCGGCTTAAGCGGCTCCGGTCGGGGGCGGGCTACCCGCCCTCGACCAGCGTCGCCGTGTAGAGCAGTCGCGCAGTCGTGTATTTGCAGCCGTATTCGCGGCGAGTGCCCGGCTTCTGCTGCGGTTCCCCCTGCCGGATGTCGGTGGCGTTTTTGCAGGCGCCCGCTTCGCGGCTGGCGCGCCAGACGTTGTCGGCGTCGAGTTCCTGCGCAAAGGCCGGCGCCCAGGTGGGGACGGTGAGGCCGACGATGTCGCCCTTTTCGACTTCGAGGTTGGAGCCGAACTTGACCGTCTGCCCGAGGTAGGGCGAAAGCACCTTGATCGAGCCCTGGCGGCGCAGGTTGTAGCGCGGCGGATCGGTGCCGGGGACACGGCGCAGGATCGCCAGGCGGGCCTCGGGCGGGGTGCCGAAGAAGCCGTTGAAGAAGGAGCGCTGGCTGTTGGTCGGCTGTGCCAGGGTCAGGGTCCAGGCCTTGATCGTGCCGTCGTGGGGCACCGTGAACGGCAGCTGCGTCTGGCCGTTGTTGACCTGGAAGCCGGTGACGCTGCCGATCGCCTGACAGGGCAGCTCCGGGCAGGAGGGGTCGGGCTCGGTCGAGGTCTGGCCGAGGATTACGGTCGTCTTCGGAACCCGGGCAGCGTCGCTGTCGGCGGCGAGGCTGACGAGCAGGGCCAGCGCGCAGCCGAGCAGTCCGAGCGCGAGCCAGCGCACCCTCCACGCTTTCGCGGCGACCCCTGCGGACGAAGACCTCGACATAGACACTGCTCCTCTCGTTGCTTGCACTGCCTCGAACACGGCAGCCTAGCCACGGGAGCGGCCGGAGCAGGCGATTTACGGGCGGGTTACGGGAGGCGGGCGTAGCTGAGGGCGACCGCGTAGCGAACCCGGCCCACGCCTTCGAAGCCGAGCGCTTCGCTGGCCGCCTTGGTGAAGTCCCAGGCACGCCCGTCGACATAGGGGCCGCGGTCGATCACCTGGGTGACGAGGACCCGGCCGTGGTAGACGAACTTGACCGTGGTCCCGCACGGGAGCGTCTTGTGAGCGACTCCGAGCGTGCTCGGGCGCAACGTCTTCCCGCAGGCGGTGCTGCGCCCCCACATGCTGGGGCCGCCGTACCAGCTGGCGCCGCCATAGCGGAAGGCGCCGAAGGCGAGGTCGCCGGAGGGGGCGCTGGCGGTGGTGGTCGAGGCGCCGCCGGTGGAGGCCTTGGCGCCGGTCGCGGCACCGGCCATCGGCGCCAGCAGGGCGGCCAAAAGCACAGCCCAGCGCAAGGAGGTTTGTTTGATCGTCGTCATCTCTTTGGCGACGCTTACGGGGTTAGCTGACGGGCTCGCGCTGAAAGAGCTGCGCTACGCGGCAACCGACCGCGATTCGCCCCAAATGCCTGGGTCCCCCGCTCCTCGCGTTATGTGGCGAAGATTCAGCGGAAGTTGTGCAGGATGTTAGCAACCGCTAAGACAGAAAACGGTGCAATGGACGCCGTGTCGCTTTTTGGCTCCAAATGGCGGCAAAAGGCGACAGGCAATAGAAGAGGCCCCTCGCGGGGCCTCTTCCGTAGCGGGCCTGTAAGCCGGATCCTGTCGTGAGCGGCCATCTATCTCTGCGGCCTACCTGGACCTCGCCGAGCCGGGTCGACGGTCCTGCTTGGCCTTGCACCGGGCGGGGTTTGCCTGGCCGTTACGTCACCGCAACGCCGGTGCGCTCTTACCGCACCATTTCACCTTTGCCTGTACGCGACGCAGCTGCAGTCGCGCCATCGGCCGTGTCATTTCTGTGGCACTTTCCCGCGGGTTTCCCCGGGTGGGCGTTACCCACCGCCCTGCCCTGTGGTGTCCGGACTTTCCTCGAGGGGTTTTCTCTCCCCCCGCGGTCCGCTCAGCCCGCCGAAGAATCGTAGCCGGACAGCCCTATCGAGCCAAGGAGCCGAGGATCATGAAGCCGGGCGTGCGAGCGGGCTAGATCGCGCGGAAGACGCCGACCACTTTTCCGAGAACCTTTGCCTCGGTCGTCAGGATCGGCTCCATTTCCTCGTTTTCGGGCTGCAGGCGGATGTGGTCCTTCTCGCGGAAGATCCGCTTCACCGTCGCCTCCTCGCCGATCAGGGCGACGACGATCTCGCCGTTGGCGGCATCGTCGCTCGGCCGCACGATCACGTAGTCGCCTTCGAGGATGCCGGCGTCCTTCATGCTTTCGCCGCGGATCTGGAGGATGTAGTCGCCATCCTCGCCTCCGATCACGTCAGGCACTTCGAGGTACTCCTCGATGTTCTCTTCGGCGAGGATCGGCGCGCCGGCGGCCACCTGGCCGACCAACGGCAGCCCGTTGCCGGGCTGGATCGCATTCTTGGCCTTGTCGAAGAGCAGCTCGATCGCCCGCGGCTTCGAGGGATCGCGCCGCACCAGCCCCAGCTTCTCCAGGTTGGCCAGGTGCGCGTGCACCGTCGAAGACGAGTGCAGCCCCACGGCTTTCCCGATCTCCCGCACCGTTGGTGGATAGCCCGTCTTAGCCGCGTATTTGCGGATGAAGTCGAAGATCTCCTTCTGCCGCTTGGTCAGATCCAAATCCATCGTCTTTCCGCTTTCCTCCGATGCCGGGCTTATCTCAAAAAGCGCAGCTTGCGCTGGCAAATTGCCTTCGAACACTTGTTCGTAGAGTACCGGCCCCTCCGGACGACCGCAACGTGCGCCCTCCCCCTGCACGCAAACATCTAGAATCGCCTTCCCTCAAGCGGCTGTGGCGGAACTGGTAGACGCGCAAGGTTGAGGGCCTTGTGGGTGGAAACACCCGTGATGGTTCGACTCCATTCAGCCGCATCGGAAAGCCCCCGCTAGTCGGGGGTTTTGCGTTTCATAGAGTCCCGCCGTGACCGTGCGCCATTCAGCTCGCTTCGACGAACTGCAGGTGAACTGCACCTCTCGACAGCCTAGGACGGTATCGGCGGCATTGCCGACGCTCAGGCGGCGACGTGCTCGCCCGCAGGCACAAAGTGCTCCAGCTTGGCCTCGTGCTCAAGGCCGAAGAGGATGCCCTCTTCGGCCAGCTTCACCACGTCGGCGTAGCTGTCACCAGCGGCAAACCAGCCTCCGACATCGGGGGACTCGGCCCACCAGCCGTCGCTTTCGTGGTGATAGAGGACTCGGACGATTTCCACGGTTTCTCCGTCCTGAAGGGAAAAGGCGCTCAAAAGTTTATCGGCTACTCGGCCGTTGCTGCTGCTAGGTTGCGCGCGCTTCGTAGTCCACGAAAGGGTCAACTTGATGAAGCAGCTCCGCAGTGCGTTTACCTACTCCAACGTCGTCGCCACCATCGCGTTGTTCCTGGCCATCAGCGGTGGAGTGGTCTACGCCGCCTCCACCCTGGGGCGCAACTCGGTGAAATCGAAGAACATCGCCGCCCACGCGGTGAAGTCGCGCAACATCGCCAAGAGCGCGGTCAAGAATGGGAGCCTCGCCGCGAACGCCGTCACCACCACGAAGGTGAAGAAGGAAGCGATCACTGGCGTGAAGGTGAAGGCCGGGACGCTGACCCGGACGAACCTCGCCACGGGCACCCTGGCCGGCCTGCAAGTGCTCGATGCCGGCGCCAGCTCGATTGCCGGCCTGACCGAATTCAAGGAAGAAGGTACGCCGGTCCCCCTCACCGGCACGACCAGCTTCACTCCCGCCGCCGGCAAGTCCTACGAGATCCTCACCGAACTCAGAGGAACCCCGACCGACGCAAACGGCACCGAAGGCGGGCCCTGCTTTGCCTCGGTGAGGATCCTCGTCAATGGCGAACCCTTCACGGGCACGTCGATCTACGACGACGCCGAAGAAAAACCGCCGTTCAACAAGGAAAACATCGGCAGCAGCTCGACCGCGATCGGCATGCAGGAGGCAGGTCAACTGCAGACCATCTCCGCGCTGGTCTTCGGAAACAGCAACTGCAGTCCGGCCACGACCGCGTCGCTGCGGGTGACGGTCGTCGAATTCGGCTAGTGCTACGAACCCGCCGCCGTCGCCACTAGGCGGCGGCGGGTCATTTCTCCCACTCGTCCTCGAGCAGGCCGTAGACGACGCCGTCGAGGTAGCGGCCGCCGACCAGCTCGTTCTCGCACAGCACAGCTTCTTCGCGGAAGCCGAGGCGCTCCGGGATCGCTCGGCTGCGGTGGTTGGCGGGGGCGCAGTGGATCTCGATGCGGTGGAGATTCCACTCGCTGAAAGCGTGGTCGACGAGGGCGCGGACGGCTGTGGTCATGATGCCCCGCCCCTGTTGAGCCTCAGCGAGCCAGTAACCGATCGAGGTGCGGCGGTTGACCCAGCTGACGCCGTGGAAGCCGACCATGCCGATGATCGGTCCGCCGGGGGCGATGCAGACCTGGAAGCCGTCGTTGCGGGCGATCTGGCCCTGAGTTTCGGCGATGAATTTTTCGGTCTCCGGCAGCTCCTGGGTTGCCGCCCAGGGAACCCAAGGGGCCAGGTAGTCGCGGTTCGCTTCCACCAAGGCATGTAGCTCCGGGGCGTCCGCCGCCTCGAGGAGGCGCAGGCCGAGAGAATCGAGTCTCGGCGAGAGGCTCACCGCGACCGCGTCACTCGACCGAGGTGCCGAGCGCCTTATCGATGAAGGGCCCCATCAGGCCCGCGACCGCCTGCGCGGTGTCCTCGGCCGAGCCGCCGGGGGTCGTGACGTAGCTGATCCCGAGGCGGACGAGGGTCTCGGCAAGCGTCTTCACGTCGTCGGCGGGCGCCTCCGGCCAACTCTCTTCGATCACCGAGGTGAGGCGGCTGGTCGCCCACTGGACGACCGGCAGGCCCTGGGTGGTGACGAAGGGGAGCATGCCGCCGGTGCCGTCGTCGCTAAGGAGGATGCGGATGAGGGGGTCGCCGCCGGCGGCGCTGAGGAAGTGCTCGAGGGCGGCGAGGACCGCTGCCCGAGGGTTTTCGCGATGTTCGAGGACCGCCTTCTCGACGTCGTCCATGAACCGTTCGGCCTCGTGGATGACGAAGGCGAAGCCGAACTCGTTGCGGTTGCCGAACTCGTTGTAGAGGGTCTGGCGGCTGACGCCGGCGCCGCTGGCGATGTCGGCCATCGTGATCTCTGACCACGGCCGCCCCCCCAGTTGGTCCCTCGCAGCGTCGAAAACGGTCTTGCGCAGCAGCTCGCGCGCCGCCTCCTGGTAGGGGGTGCGTTGCGTGGCCACCCCCGTATCGTGCCAGCTAGAGACTCAGCCGTCTCCCGTGACCGCTTCGAAGTCCACCTTGTCGCGGACGCCGCAGTCGGGACAGGGCCAATCCTCGGGCACCTGGGACCACGGAGTCCCCGGCGGGAACCCCTCCCGCGGGTGGCCGGCCTCCTCGTCGTAGACGTAGCCGCAGGCGGGGCAGCGGAAGGCGCTCATACGGCCCGTCCGTAGCGCTCCAGCACCCGTCCCAGCTTGCGCGGGTGGATGTTGCAGCGGGTGACGTCGCCCTCGTAGTGGTCGAGCAGAATCGGGTCCATCACCCGCCGCCAAAGCGGCGGGAACCAGGCGAGGACGATCATCCCGGCATACCCGGTCGGCAGCTGCGGCGCCTCGTCCATGTGGCGCAGTGCCTGGTAGCGCCGGGTCGGGTTGGCGTGGTGGTCGGAGTGGCGCTGCAGGTGGTAGAGGAGGACGTTGGAGGCGACGTTGTTGCTGTTCCAGCTGTGCGCCGGCAGGCAGCGCTCGTAGCGGCCATCCTCTTTCTTCTGCCGCAGCAGGCCGTAATGCTCGAGGTAGTTGACGACCTCCAGCAGCGAGAACCCGATCACCGCTTGCGCGATCAGGTACGGCAGGACGATCGGGCCGAAGGCGATGGCGAGGCCGACGAAGAGGCCGACGGTCATCGCCCAGGCGGTGAGGATGTCGTTGTGGCGGCTGAAGTGGCGCTCGCCGAGGCGGTCGAGCCGCGCGGTCTCGATCCCCCAGGCCGAGCGTAGGCTGCCGGCCACGGTCCGCGGCAGGAAGGCCCAGAAGCTCTCGCCGAGGCGCGAGCTGGCGGGGTCCTCCGGGGTGGCGACTTTGACGTGGTGGCCGCGATTGTGCTCGATGAAGAAGTGGCCGTAGCCGGTCTGGGCGAGGGCGACGCGGCTCAGCCACTTCTCCGAGCTGGCGCGCTTGTGGCCGAGCTCGTGGGCGGTGTTGATCGCGATCCCGCCGACGACCCCCATCGTTAGCGCCAGCCCGATCGATTCGACGATGCTGAGGTCGCCGCTCGACCACATCCAGCAGGCGAAGACCAGGCCCGCGTACTGGATCGGGATGAAGAGGTAAGTGCACCAGCGGTAGTAGCGATCCTGCTCGAGGAACTTGAGGACGCTGTCGGGCGGATTGGTCGGATCGAGCCCGATCGCCATGTCGAGCAGCGGGAAGACCATGAAGACGAGGACCGGGCCGATAAACCAGAAGCCGCCGAACCCGCTCAGGTACCAGTAGAGCCCGGCGAAGAAGGGCGAGAGCGGGACGATGATCCCCAGCAGCCAGGCATAGCGCTTGCCGTCGGTCCAGGCGGCCGGGTTGACCTCGACGTCGTCGTGGTGATGGTGGTGATGAATGTGCTCTGCGTGCGCCTCCATGCCCCTCCTTTGTCAAACCCGAGCGTCCGGTCGCAGACTTTGACAGATATGCCGAATATGTCAAGGGGAGCTACAGGGCACGCAGAAATGTCCGCAGGTAGCGAACGCATTTGCGCTTTCCTCTCGCATAGCGAGAGGAAGTCGACACGGCTGATCAGATCTTCAGCAGGAGGAAGGTGTTGAGGACGAAGATCACCGCGAAGAAGACCGTCGCCCGGTCCAGGTTGCGCTCAACCATCGAGCCGCCGCCGATCGAGCTGCCACCGCCGCCGATCCCGAAAGCGCCGGAGAGGCCGGCGTCTTTGCCGGAATGGAGCAGGATCAGGAAGATCAGCACGACGGCGACGATCACCTGGATGATGCTGAAGAACGTGAACACGGTCGCAGAAGTCTAGCCCTGCTCGACCTTTTCCGGCTCGTGGGGGTGGACGCCGTTGCCGTTGGCCCCGTTCCCGTTGCCGTTGACGGCGACCTTCTGCCGCTCCTCGCCGTCGAGGATCTCGAGCGCTTCTTCGCGCAGCTCGGCGTCGACCGCGGCGAAGTCCTCGTCGGAGAGCTTGCCGACCGCGTGGTCGAGCTCGGCGTCGCGGATCTCCCGGTACTTGGCTTCCTTGCGGGCGTCCGCCTCGGTACGGACGAGAGCGCCCCGGCGCCTCCCCCGGGTCGGCCAGATCGCGATCAGCGCCCCGGCGAGGGCGATCAGGCCGCCGATCCACATCCAGGTGACCAGCGGGTTGACGATCACCTTGAAGGTGGCCGGCGCGGTGTCGGTGAGGTAGGTCTTGGCGACGTTGGCCGCCGCCAGGCCCTGCAGCTTCGTCACCTGTTCCAGCGCCTGAGTTTCCCGGGTGGGATTGCCGACCGAGCCGCGCATCAGCGCGCCGAGTGCTTTGCACTGGGGCGGCGTCCCCGGCCCGCCTTTGATGCAGGCGGTGAAGCCTTTGTCGGCGTCCCGCACCCGTCGCTGGATCGCGGTGATGTTAGGCCGCTCGGCGATCCAGAGGTCGGCGCCGAGGCCAGCCCGCAGCCCGACCTCGCTGGTCGCCTCACCGGCGAAGAAGCTCGAGATCATCCCCGTTTCCTGCCCGGTCGGCCGGAAGAAGCGCTGGCTCGGGCGCAGGTAGTCGATCAGCTTGCCGTCTTCTTCGACTTTGAGGATCGAGCCGAAGGTGAACTTCTCTTCGTCGACGGCGACGGTCGGCTTCACGTAGGTGATCGTGCGGCCGTCGATCGTCGTGCTTTCGCCCGGCTTCAGATTGACGTCGCGATTGGTCTGGAAGCTGGAGGAGGCGGCGATCCCGATCAGCAGGACCGCGATCCCAGCGTGGACGATGTAGCCGCCGTAGCGGCGCCGGTTGCGGGAGACGAGGCCGACCAGCGCCACGGGGGTCGACTCGCCCGACAGCTTCCGCCGCGCCGCCGCGCCGGTCCAGAACTCCTGCGCCAGCCCCGTCAGGGCGAAAACGGCGAAGGCGAACAGGGCCAGCGCCCAGGGCTTGTGGGCGGCGTCGGTGAAGACGGCAAGAAGCACCAGCGTCACCGCGGCCACTACCAGCGGCACCCGGAAGACCCGCCTCGCCGACTCCCAGCTGACCCGGCGCCAGGCGAGCAGCGGCCCGATCCCGGTGAAGAGGACGAGCAGGATCGCCAGCGGCGTCGTGTAGCGGTCGAACCAGGGGGCGGCCAGCGAGGCCTTGTCGCCGGTGAAGAGTTCGGAGATCAGCGGGAAGAAGGTGCCCCAGAAGATCACCGCGGTGAGCCCGACCAAGAGCAGGTTGTTGACGAGGAAGACCGACTCGCGCGAGACCAGCGAGTCGATCCGCTTCGGCGAGCGCAGGTCATCGAGGCGGCTGACGATCAGCAGCGTCGAGCCGATCACCACCACCCCGATCAGGCCGAGGATGTAAGGGCCGACGGTGTTGTCGCCGAAGGCGTGGATCGACTGCAGGACGCCGGAGCGGACGAGGAAGGTACCGAGCAGCGCCATCGAGAAGGTGCCGACGACGAGGCAGGCGTTCCAGACTTTCAACATCCCCCGCTTCTCCTGGACCATGATCGAGTGCAGGAAGGCGGTGCTGAGGAGCCACGGCATCAGCGCCGCGTTCTCGACCGGGTCCCAGGCCCAGTAGCCGCCCCAGCCGAGCTCGGTGTAGGACCAGCGGGCGCCGAGCAGGAGGCCGAAGCCGAGGAAGGTCCAAGCGATCAGGGCGAAGCGGCGGGTGGCGCGGATCCACTCGGCGTCGAGGCGGCGGGTAACGAGCGCCCCGATCGCGAAGGCGAACGGGATCGTCATCGCGACGTAGCCCGAGTAGAGCATCGGCGGGTGGATCATCATGCTCGGGTGCTGCAGCAGCGGGTTGAGGCCGACCCCATCGGTGGCGCCGCTGACCGTGGCGAAGGGCTGGACGTCGGGCGCGAACAGCATCAGGCCGGTGAAGAAGGCCGCCACGCCCATCATCACCGCGGTCGCGTAGGGGACGATCTCGCGCAGCTTGTTCCGGGTCGACCAGAGGGCGAGGCTGGAGGCGATCGAGAGCACCCAGGCCCAGAGCAGCAGCGAGCCTTCCTGGCTCGACCACATCGCCGCCAGCTTGTAGAAGGGCGGCGTCTCGATCGAGGAGTGTTCCTGGACGATTTTGAAGCCGAAGTCGTTGCTGGCGAAAGCGATCTCGATGATCACCACGCAGGCGGTGAGCAGGCCGCAGAAGGCGTAGACGGTGCGGCGGGAAAGGTCAACGCGGCGGCGATCGCCGTCACGGCCCCAGAGCGCCAGCGCCCCCGCGGCCAGCGCGGCAACGAAGGCGAGCGCCAGCAGGGCGCTGCCGAGGCTAGCCATCAGACTTGGTCGTGAACTTCGACGGGCACTTGGTGATCAGGGTTTCCGGTTCGCCGACAAAGGTGCCGTTCTCGACAGAACCGGTCAGGACGATCTCGCGGCCGCCGCGGAACGGGTCCGGGACGGTCCCCTGGTAGGTGACCGGCAGCGGCTTGCCCTGCCCGTCGCGGTCGACAACGCGGAAGGCGATGCCGTTGCCGACGTGGCGGATCGAGTGCGGGACGACCTTGCCGGTCATCTCGTAGCTGCTGCCGGGGCTGGCGGAGGTGAGTTCGGAGGGCTCCTTCGCCTCGGTCGAGGCCGAGAACGAGGTGTAGATCAGCGCCACCGCGAGCAGCACGGCAACGCTGAGCGCGACGACAAGCCGAATCTTGCGCTTCCGCTGGGGATCCACGAGCAACGGGGATTATCGCAAGGCGGCGGCATGGGACAATGCCTGCGTGACCGATGACCGCGTCCTCCTGATCACCGGCGCCAGCAGCGGGATCGGCGCCGCCACCGCCCGCGCTGCCGCCGGCAAGTACCGCCTGGTGCTGGCGGCGAGGCGCCTGGACCAGCTGGAAGAGCTCGCCGCGGAGCTCGGCGGCGAGGAGCGGGCGGTCGCGGTGCGCTGCGATGTCACCGAGTGGGATGAGGTGCAGGCGCTCGCCCAGGCTGCCCTCGATCGCTTCGGCCGTATCGACGCCGTCTTCGCCAACGCAGGCTTCGGCGCCACCCGCGGCTTCCTCGAGGAGTCGCCCGAGCACTGGCGCTCGATGGTGCTGACCAACGTCTATGGGGTCGCGCTGACGATCCGGGCCACCCTCCCCCACCTGCTCGAGCGCGGCGACGGTCACTTCCTCGTCACCAGCTCGGTGGCGGGACGGCGGGCGCTGCCGGGGTCGCTCTACTCGGCGACGAAGTGGGCGGCGACGGCGATCGGCGAGTCGCTGCGCCAGGAGCTGCGGCAGATGCACGACAATCACGGCATCAAGGTGACCCTGATCGAGCCGGGAATGGTCGACACCGACTTCTTCGAGAACCGGCCCGGCAAATCGGCGTTGCAGGACGAGGACATCGCCCGCGCCGTCGTCTACGCGCTGGAGCAGCCCGAGGGCGTCGACGTCAACGAGATCCTGATCCGCCCGACCAGCCAGTCGAGCTAGCGCATCCGACTTTTGCCCCAGCGGGGGGTGGCAAAAGTCGGCTACGGCAGCAGCAGGCGCACGAGGCGCCAGTAGCCGCGCAGGGCAAAGCGCGCCGGCCAGGTGCGCACGAGTGGAGAGATCAGGTCGGAGTCGAGGTCGGGCGTCAGCGCGGCCGCGAACTCGGAAGCGCTGATGGTGCGCTGGCGCTGGAGGACGCGGCGCTCGCGCAGGAGGCGCGGCAACCACCTGATCACTTCGCGGTTCGCGCGCAGCTTCTGGCAACCCCACCCGCCCGCGGCGGCGACCGGCAGCAGCGCCAGCTCGGTCGCGATCAGCGCTGGCGCCAGCAGCGCCAGCAGCGGCCCGGGGTAGGTGCGGACGAGGAAGGCGAGGCGGTTGCGCTCCAACCAGCGCCACTTGTCAGCGCTAGCGCTGAAGTCGTAGTCGTGGGCGACGACGGCGGTCGGCTCGATCCCGACCGTCCCCCCCGCCAGCCGTAGCCGCACCGAGAGGTCGACGTCCTCGTGGTACATGAAGAACTCGAGCGGGAAGCCACCGGCGCGGCGCCACTCGGCAAGCGGGATGGCCAGACAGGCGCCTGAGGCAGCGGCGACCACGCCCGCGGGCGGGGCCTCGGTGAGCGGGCGGCCGTGGCCGCCGGCCCAGACGATCCCGGTGAAGTGGATGGGATTGCCGGCGGAGTTGATCGTCTCCCCTGTCGCGTCGGCGACCAGCGCCTGCCAGGCCGCCCAGCCGTGTTCCTCCTGCCAGGGCCGGCGGATCGCCTCCCCGAACCCGGGCTGCGGCACCGCATCGGGGTTGAGGAGGACGAGCAGGTCGCCTTGGGCGATCGCGGCCCCGGCGTCAGCGCCGCCGGCGAAGCCGGTGTTGCTGCCCGGAGTGACGATCCGTGCCTCGGGCGCCACCTCGCTCACCACCTCGGCGCTGCCGTCGCCGGGCTTGTTGTCAACGACGATCAGCTCGTCACCGCTGCCCAACTCGTCGAGGAGGGCGGGAAGGGTCTGCCTGAGATCGTCGCGGCTCTCGAAGGCGACGATCAGGACTGAGAGCGTCGGTCGCACCGGCGCGGAGGCTATTGGACCTCCGCGCCGGTGCTCGCGACTTCGCTGAAACGGACCTGCGGTTACTTCTTGTGCTTCTTGTGCTTCCCGCAGGAGACGATGTTCAGCTTGAACTTCTTGTTCTTCACCTTCTTGCCGTTCTGGCCTTTGATGTTCAACTTCGCCCGCTGCGGCTTGGCGCAGGTGTTGGTCGAGTTGACGAGCAGGCTCTTCTTGCCGCCCTTCATCTTCAGCGCGAACCGGCTGACCGGAACGTCGGGCACGTTGTTGAAGACCGTCTTCAGGCCTCCGTGCTTCGAGCTGATGACGCCGCGCAGGTAGATCTCCACCTGACCGCGCAGGTCAACCAGCAGGTCCGGCAATTCGTGGTTGGAGGACACGAGGAACACCTTGCCCTTCAACTTCCTTTCGAGCAGCGGCGATTTTGCTTCCGCCGTGCCGTAGACCGACCCCTTCGGGCAGGTGTGGGAAGCCAGCTGCGGCCTCGTGCACACGGTCCCGATATGGCCTTGGTCGAGGAACAGCGAATGCGGCATCGTCAGCGCCGTGCGGAGGACATTTGCCTGCCCATTCTTGGCATTTAGGATGGCCGTCAGACGCGGGTTCTTCGCCCGCTTGGTCGGACCGAACAGCTTCACCTTCAGCTTCGGCTTAAAGCCGAGCTTGTTGCATTCGGTCGCCTGGAACGGGTCGTTGACGGCGTAGGAGCTGAACGTCGCCGAGTTGGTCGGATCGGCTCCGCCGCCGTTGATCTTCCCGGTCGTCGCCTGAGCGGCGCAGTTGGTCGGGTTGATCATGAACTGGCTGCGATCGATGTCGAGATTGATCGAACGCAGGTCCAGCTTGACCCCGCCGAACACGTCGGGAATGACGTCGGAGACCGCATGGATCTGGGCGGTTTCCGGTTCGACGTTGAGCGCCACCCGGACGACCACGGTGCCGAGGTCGAACGGGCCCGCGACCGCGGGGGTCACAGTGACCAGCGACAGCGCCGCGCCCTTGTACGGACCGGCGAGGTAGACCTTGCCGGTCAGTTTCAGCGGGCTGCCGGTGCCCGAGTTAGTCGTCGCCGTGCCGAGCTGGCTGGCGGCGGGACAACTCGAAGCGGCTTCCTCGGCCTTGCCGGACTTACCGGCTGCGGCCGTGATCGCGTCCTCCGGGCAGTAGGGAATCCCGGCGAGTTTGCCGGTCAGCCCCTTCGGCAGGGTGACGTCGACCACCTTCAGCTCCTGTTCCCCGTTCCGTTTCGTGATCAGAACGTGGAAGGGGCTGTAGGCGCCTGCTTTGGTGCTATCGGGTTTGGCTTTGTAGCTGGGCGCGAACTTACGCTCGCCCATCGTTTTCGGGCAGTCGCCGCCCGTCGGGTCTTTGCTCAGGGTCACGGAGCTGTTGACCGGCTTGTTTTCACCGGGTCGAGCCCACGGTTCGAAGTGACTCGTCCCCTCGGCCGTGCAGACCGGCGGGCTGGTCAGAACCTGTTTCGAGCCATCCAGATGAACCCGGATTGCCTTGAACGGAACCTGCGGCAGGCCATCGGGCAGTTTGCCGGCGAACTGGCCGGTCAACTGGTCGGTGATGACTGCCGTCAGCTGCCCGGTTTTCGCGTTGGCCTTGACGTTGCCAACGAGACGGGCATCGATCCCCTCGTGTTCGCTCTTTGCTTCGAGCAGAATCCGGAACTCTTCGCCCGATTCGGGGTCGCTGCTGTTCTGAGTGCCGACGTAGACGTTGCCTTTCAGCGTTTCGGCTAGCGGCGGCGATTCGACTTCGACAGTGCCGATATTTGAAGCGGGCGGGCACTCGTTGTTGTAGACCCGTACACCCTTCTTGAACTGGGCATCGGAACAAGCGACGAGCCCTTGCGCGCCAGACGGGTTCAGGCCCATGCCCTGCGGCAAGGTGACTTCCGCTTTGCGCACATGCGACTGTGAGATTCCTTCTTTCCCTTCGTCACGAACTTCCCCGCCTTCTTTGGCCGGATCGAAGGGAAGCGTGGTCTCTACGGTCGCCGCCGAGGGCGAATCGACCTCGTTCGTCCCGGCGCCTACGTCCACACCTGGATCGAACGGAACTTTGTCGCACCCGGTCGGGCTCGGCAGTTTCGATTCGAACGCAGTGGAGCCTTCCGGGAAGGTCGGATTCGTTTCGCCATATGACTCGCCCCTGAACCAGGTCGAGTAGAGATGCGGCCACTGGTTCTGGTCGAAGCAGGTCGTCGGCAAGGTGATGTGCGTGCCGTCCCCCGACTGGCCAAAGGCGACCAAGCGGTTTTTCAGGGTCGAGAACGGCACCGAGGGAGCCGGCAGGTGAATCGTGAAGTACTCGTGGAAGTCGCTCTCCCATGCAACTCCGCCTTCGAGTTCGATGACCCTTTTTCCTGCGATCACGAAACCAAGGCGAGCCGGTTCGCCTGGGTTGGGCTCGAGGTTGTAGAGGGGCACCTTCGTGCCTTTTGCCGGTTCAGGGTTGATGACGAAGCCTTTGGGGAGGAAGGTTCCCGGAGGGGCACCCGGCACCGGCACGGCGTTGTCCGTGTTGACGGTCAGCCAGACTTCATCGCGCCCGACGATCGTGCTGGGGTCACAGGCAGGAACGAAGGTTTCCGGTGCGACTTCATTTTTGAAATCAGCCTGCGAGCACTTGGGGCTACTCTGCGGGTTCTCGGTGAAGCCCGGGGGAAGATCGACTCGCTCCGTCTTCAGAGTGCGGTCTTCGAACGGAAGGCCTTCGCTGTCGTCGTCTTCCACCACGGGTTCAACCACGCCGGGGACAACCGTCGTATGCCGGATGATGTACTGGTCAAACGCGATCGGAGGATGGCCGCCCGCCTGCGTGAAGAAACTCCCGGGCGTTTCCGTTGAACAGAAAGGCTTAGAGAGATCCGTCGGTTTGCTGGGGGGAGAGGTTTCCGGCACTTCCCCTACCTGGTTTTCGTAGCAGGGACCCGACTGCCAGCCATCTTTAGCCGTAGGCGGTTCGTGCTGCGGTTCGAGCACATCCCCCGTGTCCGCCGCTGCAACCAGCGGCATCGCGAGCAGACCTCCAAGACACAACAAAAGCAACGCGAGCGAGCGCTTTGCCATCAATTTCCTCCTCGTTTTCCCTTACGAGGACGCCCCCCTGTGAGCGCCCAGAACAACCCTCCCGCGAAAGACATTACACCTCGGTCCGGGTCTTTCAAGTACCTCCCCGCGTACCTATAGGTGTAAACCGTGTCACCAATCGGTGACGTGACACCTTTTGGTGTCAGTGTTTGTGATGCGAGCGCTTGTGCTTGCCGTGCTTTTTCTTCTTGCACGGCGTTCGCAGCTTCGGCCGGCTGTTGGCTTTCTTGCCGTTCTGGCCTTTGATCCGAATGATCGCTTTGACCGGCTTGACGCAGAGGCTGCGCGAGTTGACCAGGAGGCCCTTCTTGCCGCCGGGCAACGTCATCACGAACTTGGTCACCGGGACGTCGGGGACCCGGTCGAAGGTGGTGCGGATGCCGCCCTTGAAGCTGTCGATCCGGCCGACCAGGTCGATGTCGACCTGGCCCTGGAGATGGGCGACCATGTCCGGCAACGTGTTGTTCGACGAGCGCAGGTAGACGGGGCCTTCCAGCGGTTTGCCGAGCAGCGGGGTAAAAGCGCGGGCGCGCCCGTAGATCGATTTCTTCGGACACTGGCTGGCGGCGAACTGGACCCGCGTGCAGACGCTGCCGAGGCTGGCCTGATCGAGGAAGAGCGCGTGCGGCAGCGCCACCGAGGCACGGGCGATATTGGCGTCGTCAGGCCGTGCGGTGAGGATCGCCCGCAGTTTCGGGTGCTTGGCCCGCTTGGTTTTGCCGAAGAGGCGGACCTTCAGCTTCGGCTTGAAGGCGAGTTTGTCGCAGTTCTTCGCCTGGAAGTCGTCGCTGACCGCGAAGGAGGAGTAGGCGCCCGGGTTGGTCGGATCCGAGCCGCCGCCCTTGATCACGCCCGCCGTCGCCGCTTTGTTGCAGTTAGTTCCGTTGAGGGTGAATTCCTTGCGGTTGAGGTTGAGGAAGATCGAGCGAATGTCGAGTTTGGTGCCGCCGTAGACGTCCGGCAGGGCGTCGGTCTTGGTGTGGACCTGAGCCGTTTCGGGGTCGACAAAGAGGGGCACGCGGACGACGACGTTGCCGAGGTCGAACGGGCCGGCGATCGCGGGAGTGATGACGACGACCGAGAGCGGCGCTCCTTCGTAGGGACCAGCGAGGTAAGCGGTGCCCTCGATCTTCAACGGCGCGTCGCCGGTGCCGGCTTCGATGTTGGCGACGCCGATCTTGCTGTCGGGGCAGCTCGGGTTGCCTTTCTCCTCGGCTCCGGAACGGCCCTGCGCGGCGGCGATCGCCGCGGGCGGGCAGTAGGGCACGCCCGCCAGCTTGGCGGTTGCTCCCGGCGGCAGGGTGATGTCGAGGCCTTTTAGCTCCTGCTGCCCGGGCGGGCGAGTTAGATGGGCCATGAACGGGGTGAAGGCTTTGGCCTCGTCGCTCTTCGGCTTGGCGCTGAAGCCCGGCGCGAAGGGGCGCTCCCCCAGCGACTTCGGGCAGCCGCCGCCACCCGGCAGCTTCGCCAGCCCGAACTCGCTCGAGGGGCTCGCCGACTGGCCGCCGAATTCAGCCGACCACGGCGTGATGTCGCTGGTGGTTTTATTGGGGCCGCAGGTGGGCGGACTGCTGAGCGCCGCTTTCGAGCCGCCGTCGATGCTGATCTTGAAATTGGTGAAGGGGACCTGCGGGAGGCCGTGGGGAATGTTGTCAGCGTTGCCGCCGCGGATGACGTTCTTCGCCGGGTCGTCGAAGTAGGCGGTCAGCTGCCCGGTCTTCGCGTTGGCAAAGACGTTGCCGATCAGCCGCACGTCGACGCCATAACGATCCGAGACCGCGTGGACGTAGATCTGGAACTCCTTGCCGGATTCGGGATCGCGGCTTTCCTGCTTGCCGACGTAGACGTCCCCGGTCAGCGGCTGGTCCGGCAGCGCCTCGCTGACGATCGACGCGGTGCCGATCTTCGAGTTCCCCGGACAGGCGACCGGATTGCGGGTCCCCTTGCCGAATTGCTCCGGCGTACAGGAGGCGAGACCGTTGGCCGCGGACGGGTTGAGGCCCATCCCCTGCGGCAGCGTCACCTTCGCGGTGCGGACCGTCGAGGTTTCCTGGCCGTTCGGGTCTTCGCGGACCGGGATCTTCAGTTCGGTGTTGACAGCGGCCGGCGAATCGACGGCGTCGGTCCCGGGGCTAACGGCGACCGCGGGATCGACCGGAATCGCGTTGCACGCCTTGGGGAAGGTCCCGGGCGGCAGCGGTGACTCGACAAAGGGCGAGCCGTTGGGGAAGTTCGGGTCCTGGTTTTCGATCGAATCGCCGCGAGCGTAGGTCGAGTAGGTGTGCTGGTGGGCGGCGTCGGTGTTGGGGTTCCAGCAGGTGCTCGGCGTCGTCAGGAAGAAGCCCTGGCCGCCGGCGGCGTGTTTATCGCCGTTGAAGACGAGCCGGTTTTTGAGAAGTTTCACGAACTGAACCTTGGGCACGGCGATCGTGAACCCCTCGTGGAAATCCGAGTCCCAGGCGACGTCGGCTTCGAGGAAGATGTCGCTCGGCGGCACCGCGGGAACGCCAGGGATCGCTTCAACCGTGAAGCCAAAGCGGGCGGGCTGGCCCGGCTTCGGATCGAGGTTGTAGACGTTCGCTTTGACTTCGATCGGCGGCAGCAGCCCGAGTTCGTCAGAGACGTAGACCCAGCTTTCGCCGACCATGCTGTCGGCCGGGCATTTGTTGACGTGTTCGAGGTTCGCGGCTTCGTAAGGGCATCGCGGCGTCGCCCCTGGGTTGACGCTGAGGCCGACCGGCAGATCAACGCGGATGTCCTTCAGGTTGACGTCTGGTTCTTCATGGCCGGGCACGAGGGTGCCGTGGTGCTTGATGATGAACTGGGTCATCCCGTAGGGCGGATGCCCGGCGGCGGTTTCGTAGAACTCGATTTTGGGGCTGACCGGGGTGCAGGTGGGGACGTTGCAGGTACCCGCCTGCCAGCCGTCGTTGGCGGTCGGGTGCGCGTTGTCCTGCGGCGCGAAGGGAACTTCGCCCGCCTGCGCCGTACCCGCGAACAGCAGCCCTGAGAGGACGGCAAGCAGCATGATCTGTGCGATCGGTTTCCTCACCCTGGCGGGTCCGTACCCAGTTGGACGCGCTGTTAACCGCATCTAGTGCCGCGCCTTATGTCGGTGCTTGCGAGCCTTGCGGCAGCCCGGAGTCCGCAGCGGCAGCTTCTTCACCTTCAGGCTCTTGCCGTTCTGGGCTTTGAAGTTGAGGAAGGAGCGGTTGTGGCCTTTGCAGAGGTCGCGCGAGTTGACCAGCAGGCCCTTCTTACCGCCCTTCATCTGCAGCGTGAACTTGCTCACCGGTACGTCCGGCACGGGATAGAAGACCGTCCGCATCCGCGCCTTCTTCGAGCTGATGACGCCGCGCAGCCGCACGCTCACCTGCCCGTGCAGGTCGGCTAACAGGTCCGGCAGTTCGTGGTCGGAGGAGACGAGGTAGACGGGGCCGGCGACTTCGTCGTCGAGCAGCGGCGTCTGCGCCCGGGCGTATCCATATATAGAGCGGGCGGGGCAGGCGGAGGCCGCCAGCTGCACCCGCGTGCAGATCGTCCCGATGTGGCCCTGGTCGAGGAATTGCGAGTGCGGCAGGGTCAGGGCCGCCCGTTTGATGTTGGCGTCGCCTTCCCGGGCGACGAGGATCGCGCGGAAGGCCGGGTGGCCGTTGCGGCGCATCGACTTGCGCCCGCCGATCAGCTTCGTGAACAGCTTCGGCTTGAAGTCGAGCTTGTCGCAGCCGCTCGCCTGGAAGGGCACGTTGACCCCGAAGGCGCTGAAGGCCGCCGGGTTGGCCGGGTCCGCGCCCCCGCCGGCGAGGTTGCCGGTGGTGGCAAATGGTTCGCAGCTGGTCGGGTTGAGGGTGAAGTTCGGCCGGTCCATCTTCAGGTCGACCGAGCGGATGCTCAGCTGGGCGCCGCCGAAGACATTCGGGATCGGGTCGGAGACGGCGTGGATCTGGGCGGTTTCCGGATCGACGAACAGGGCCACCCTGACCACGACCGTGCCGAGGTCATAGGGGCCGGCCGTGGCGGGGGTGATTACCGCGAGGGAGAGAGGAGCCCCGCGGTAGGGACCTGAGAGGAAGACCTTGCCGTCGATCTTGTAGGGGTCGGGGCCGGTGCCGGCAACGACCGCGGCGGTGCCGACCTGGCTCGCGGCCGGGCAGCTCGAGCTCGCCTTCTCGTCCGCCCCCGCCTTGCCGGCGGCCGCGGCGAGCGCCTCCTCCGGGCAGTAGGGGATGCCGCGGAGCTTGCCGGTCATCCCCGGCGGCAGGACGAGGTCGGCGCCCTTCAGCTCCTGTTGCCCGTCGGGGCGGGTGATCTGAATCGAGACCGGGCTGAAGGCGCCGGCCTTCGCGCTCGCGGGACCGGCGCCGAAGGCGGGCCCGAACGGCCGCTCCCCCATCGACTTCGGGCACTGGCCGCCGCCGGGGTTGCCGCTGAGGGTGAAGCTGGCGCCGGGGGTCGCCGGCGGGTTCCCGGTCCAAGGGGTCATCACCGCGGTCGCCTTGTCGGGGCCGCAGGTCGGCGGGCTGCTGAGCACCGCGTGGGCACCGCCGTTGAAGGAGAGGTCGAACGAGGTGAAGGGCACCTGGGGGGTTTCGTCGATCGTCGTCGTCAGCTGCCCGGTTACCGGGTCGGCGCGGACGTTGCCGATCAGCCGCACCGAGATCCCGTAGCGGTCGGACTTCGCCTCGATAAAGATCCGGTACTCCTTGCCCGAGGCCGGGTCGCGGCTTTCCTGCTTGCCGGCGTAGACGTCGCCTTCGAGCACTTCTTCGGGCTGCGGGTTGGTCTGATCGACGAGCGGCGGCGACTCGATCCGCGCCCGGCCGATCACCGACTGCGGCGGGCAGGCGACCGGGTTGCGGGTCCCCTTGCCGAACTGGTCGGGCGTGCAGGTCTGCAGCCCGTTGGCCGCGGACGGGTTGAGTCCCATGCCCTGCGGCAGCGCCACCGTGGCGCTTTTGGTGTGGGAGCTGTCCTGGCCGTCTTTGTCTTTGAGGTGCGGGACGTCGACGCTGACCTTCGCCGCGGCCGGCGAGTTCACGTTCGTCGTCCCGGGGTCCACCGCGAGCTCGGGTTCGTAGGGGATCGTGGCGCAGCCTTTCGGTTCAGTGCCGGGGCCGCTCGTTTCGCTGAGCGGCGGGATTGGCGACTCGAAGAAGGAGGAACCGGCAGGGAAATTCGGGTCGGGGTCGTGGACCGAGTCCGCCCGCAGGAAGGTCGAGTAGAGCTGGCCGGAGGGCCCGCCCGGCAGTTCCCCGGGTTTCCAATCGCTCTTGTAGGCAGGGCCGAAACAGGTGGTCGGCGTGGTCAGAAAGGTCCCGTCGCCGGCGCGGCCGTTGAAGACGAGCCGGTTTTTGAGGATCAGACCTTTCTGGCCGCCCAGCAGTTTGAAGAGCAGGCCGAGGTCTTCCGGCAGCGCCGCCGGGACGTGAATCGTGAACCCCTCGTGGTAGTTGCCCGACCAGTCAACGTCGCCTTCGAGGAAGACTTCGTTGCCCGCCAGTTCGAGCCCGAAGCGGGCGGCCTCGCCCGGCTTCGGTTCGACGTTGTAGACGTCGACTTCGGTCGCCGGCGCCGTCGGCGGCGCCGGAGTTCCCAGCGGCGGCAGCGAGGTGGTGACCTGGCTGTAGCCAACTTTGGAGGGCGTCGGGCAGCCCGAGGCGCCCGCTTCGAAGGTCGAGAGTTTGCAGCGCGGGGTGGCGCTGGGGTTGACGCTGAGGCCGACCGGAAGGTCGACCCGCACCGTCTTCAGTTCGTCGACCGGCGTTTCGCCCGGCGCTTCGTGCTTGATGATGAACTGGGTGAAGCCGACGTTCGGGTGGGCGCCGGCGGTTTCGAAGAAGAGGTTGGGAGTGGCGATCGAGCAGGGATCGGCCTTGCAGGTTCCCGCCTGCCAGCCGGAGTTGACCGACGGATGGCGGACGTCGCTCGGGGCGATGATGTCGCCCGTGTCGGCCACCGCGGCCGCGGCTGGCGAGATGAAGAAGCAAATGCAAACAACGAAGACCGCACGCGCGGCTCTGTCTCTCATTCGGAATTTCCTCCCAAGAAGCTCCCGTTATCGATACTCAGCGCATGTTCTACCCGAAAGTAATGAGTTGAATCAACATTTTTGGGTAATATCGCTGCATGGCAACTCAGAACGGACACTCCCCCAACGGTCTCTCCGAGCGCCCCCAAAGTCTCGGAAATGCAGGAGAAAACGGGCGACCAAGCAGCAGATCGATCCCTGTCAACTGGGAGCGGCTGGCCCGGGCGACCGCCCATCCCCTCCGGGTCTCGATTCTCGAAATCCTCGGCCTCGACGGCGGCCGCGTCCTCTCCCCCAGCGATCTCAGCCGCGAGCTGCAGATCCCCCTCAGCAACACCAACTACCACGTCACCGAGCTGGCCAAATCGGGCCTGATCGAACTAGTGCGGGAGCGTCAGGTCCGCGGGGCCACGGAGCACTTCTACCGTCTCCCGGCGGACTACCATCAGCCTCAACCTGAGGTCGAGACCGAGCAGTAGTCCGTGCTCGCCTAAATCTTCGCCGCTCCGGCTCCGATAGATGGAGCCGATGACTTCTGGATCGAACGAGCAGCTGCGAGCGATCATTCGCACGCAGACCGAAGTGGTGGCAGGCGACCTCGAGCCCGAAGCGGTCATGCAACTGATCGCCGAGCGGGCGCAGGAGCTGACCCGGGCCAGCGCCGGCCTGATCGAGCTCGCCGAGGCCGACGAGATGGTCTACGCGGTGGCGACCGGCGAGGCCACCCCATATCTCGGAATGCGCCTGAAGAAGGAGACGAGCCTCTCGGGCCGCTGCGTGACCGAGGGCCGGGTCCTGCGCAGCGACAACACGGGAGAGGACGACCGGGTCGACACCGAGGCCTGCCGCCGGGTCAACGCCGGCTCGATGATCTGCGTGCCGCTGACCCACCGCGACGAGGCAGTCGGCGTGCTCAAGGTCTACGCGCCTGCGGTCAATCACTTCGACGACGGCGACGTCGAGACGCTCGAGCTCCTCAGCGAGCTGATCGCCGCCCACCTCTCCCACGCCAACCTTTACGAGGCGGAGGCCCGCCACAGCCGCCGCGACGCCCTCACCGGCCTCTCCAACCGCCGCGCCTTCGAGGAGCGCCTGCCGACCGAGCTCGCCCGCGCCGCCCGCTCCGGCCGCCCGCTGGCGCTGGTCCTGCTTGACCTCGACGGCTTCAAGGGCGTCAACGACCGCCTCGGCCATCCCGCCGGCGACGAGGTCCTCCGCGCCGTCGCCCGCATCCTCGACGAATCCCGCGCCGCCGACGACTGCTTCCGCATCGGCGGCGACGAGTTCGCGATCCTGATGCCGGAGACCGAAGCCATCCACGCCCGCACCGCCGCCGAACGCGTCGCCACCGAGATCCGCTCGGCCGAACTGGGCGACGGCACCATCGGCGCCTCCTACGGCATCGCCGCCAGCACCAACCGCGACAGCGACATCCTCTTCGCCGCCGCAGACCGGGTGCTATTGGCGGCGAAGGACCGGCTCTACGGCCGGCGCGACGGCTGAAGCAGAGAAAAGAGCGGACGACGGGGGTCGAACCCGCGACCTCAAGCTTGGGAAGCTTGCGCTCTACCAACTGAGCTACGTCCGCGCGGGGTTGATTCTAAGGCGTGGCGGGGGTGCCGGGGCGGCGCTCGAACTAGAGTTCGGCGTCTGTGAGCGTTCGCTCTTCTATAGCCGTGCTGGCCGTGCTGGCCCTCGTCGGCCTGCTCGTCTATGGGCTGGTAATCAAAGGGGGTTCGAGGGTCGGGGTCGGCGACCCGGCGCCGACTACCTCGCTGCCGCAGCTCGAAGGCGGCGGCGACGGGTCGCTGGCCGAATACAAGGGGCGCTGGGTGCTGGTCAACTTCTGGGCTTCTTGGTGCGAACCGTGCAAGCAGGAGGCGCCGGCGCTGGAGGCATTCCAGCGGCAGCACGGCGGCGCGAAGTTCACGGTGCTGGGTGTCGACACCCGCGACCTGAGCGGCGACGGGCGCGAGTTCGTGCGCGAATACGGGCTTAGCTATCCGCAGCTGCGGGACGGCGACGGCGGCGCCGCCCACGACTACGGCACCACCGGCGTGCCGGAGAACTTTCTCGTCGACCCGGCCGGGAAGGTGCGATGGCTGCTGCCGGGACCGGTCGACGAGCAGTATTTGGAAGAACAGGTGGAGCCGTTCCTGCCGCAGGAGAAGTCGTGAACGGGGCGGTCTCGAAAGCGGTCGGGGTCCTGCTTGCGGTGGTGACGATGGGCGCGCTGCTGGCAGCACCGAGTTTCGGGGCGCAGCGCGCATCGCTGACCGAAATCGAAAAGCAGGTGATGTGCCCCGTCTGCGGCACGCTCCTGCAGCTGGCCGAATCGCCGCAGGCGCAGCGGGAGAAAGCCTTCATCCAGCGGCTGATCGCCAAAGGCAAGACCGAAGCGCAGATCAAGGACGCGCTGGTCGCCGAGTACGGGACCGAGGTGCTGGCGCTGCCGCAGGACTCCGGCTTCAGCCTCTCCGCCTACGTGGTCCCGATCGTCGCCTTCATCGTCGCCGCGGTGGCGCTGGGGCTCGGGGTGCTGCGCTGGCGCCGCCAGGGCAACCGAGGCGGCGGGGCCGCGCCAGCGGGCCCGAAAGGCGACGATGCCGAGCGGCTCGACGCGGACCTTGCGCGCTACGACCTCTAGCCGACAGTGATCACGCCCAGCGCCGGGATCGGCAGGCGCTTGATCCCCTTGGCGAGCGCGCGGTCGCTCGCCGCCGAGGACGGCGTTGCCGCCACGACCGCATCTGCTTGGCGGGCGGCGGCGAGACACGGCCCTGGTTCCTCGAGCGGCGGCGGGGCGCTGAGGAGCACCAGCTCGTAGGCGGCGCGCAGCTTCTCGATCATGTGGGCGAAGCTCTGGAGGCCGAGCAGGGTCTCGGCCTTCGAGGCGGGACGGCCGCCGCAGACGCAGGCGAGGGGGTCGACGGAGCCGTTCGCTGCCGGGCCGCCGAGGGCGACCGGCTGCAGCACGTCCGCCGGCTCCGCCTCCCAGCGCAGGTACTCGTGCAGGCCGGGAGCGGCGGCGAGGCCGACGTGGGCGGCGAGCTGCGGCTGCGCCAGATCGCACTCGGCGAGGATCGTCCGCCGACCCGAAGCGGCGGCCGCAGCCGCGAGGGCGAGGGCAGCGACCGGCGTCACCTCCCGCTCACCGCCGACCAGGACGACCCGCTGCGCCTGCAGCCGCTGCAGCGCCCCCTCAAGGGCCTCGAAGTCCGCCTGCCGCAGCGACCAGACGCGGGCGTCCTCCGGCGGCCCGGAAACCCGGGCGAGGACGGGAAGCCGCGCTCGGCCCCGCAGCATCACATCCGCTCGGGGGCCGAGATCCCCAGCAGGCTGAGCGCGGCGGCGATCGTCCGCTTCGTCGCCAGGCAGAGCGCCAGCCGTGAGGCTTCGACCCCTTCGCCCTCGGCGCCGACCACCTGGCAGTCGCGGTAGAAGGCGTGGAAGTCGGCGGCGACCGCGGTCGAGTAGGCGCAGATCCGGTGCGGCGCCCGCCGCGCCGCCGCCGTCCGCACCTCCTCCGGGAACTCAAGCAGGCGCTTGATCAGCAGCCGCTCGCTCTCCTGCAGCGGCAGCCGCTCTGCGGAGACGCCGGGCGCCGACGCCCCCTCGGCCTCGGCTTTGCGGAGGATGCTGGCGATCCGGGCGTGCGCGTACTGGACGTAGTAGACCGGGTTCTCGCTCGACTGGCTGCGGGCGACCTCGAGGTCGAGGTCGACGGTCGTCTCGTGGCTGCGCCAGAGCATGAACCAGCGGGTCGCGTCGATGCCGATGTCGTCGAGCAGCTCGTCGAGGGTGATGAAGTCCCCCGTGCGCTTCGACATCTGCACCCGCTCGCCGCCTTCGACGACGTGGACGAGGCTCATGATCGGCACCTCGAAGGCGTCCGGGTTGCCGCCGAGGGCCGCGATCGCGGCGCGGATCCGGGCGACGTAGCCATGGTGGTCGGCACCGAGAACGTCGACGAGGCGATCGAAGCCGCGCTGCAGCTTGTCCCAGTGGTAGGCGATGTCCGGCATGAAGTAGGTCGCCTCGCCGTTGGAGCGGATCAGGACCCGGTCCTTGTCGTCGCCGAAGGCGGTGGTCCGCAGCCAGAGCGCGTCTTCGGAGCGGTAGGTGTGTCCGCGCTTCTCGAGATCGGCGAGGGCGGTCTCGACCTCGCCCTTCTTGTAGAGGCTGCGCTCGGAGAAGAAGCGGTCGAAGCGGACCCCGAAGCGTTCAAGCGTCCCGCGGATGTCGTCGAGCATCAGCTCGACGCCGCGCTTGCGCAGCGCATCGAGGTCGGCGGGGTCGGTGCCCTCCGCCTTCAGCTTCGCGGCGAGCTCGGTGACGTACTCGCCCGCGTAGCCCTCCTCGGGCGGCTCCTCGCCTCGCATCCGCGCCGCGATTGACTCGGCGAAGCGCTCGATCTGGCTGCCAGCGTCGTTGACGTAGTACTCGCGCTCGACGGCGTGGCCGGCCGCCTCCAGCAGCCGCACCAGCGAGTCGCCGTAGGCGGCGTGGCGGCCGGTGCCGACGTGGACCGGGCCGGTCGGGTTGGCGGAGACGAACTCGACCAGGATCTTCTCCGGCGCGGCGGTTGGCGCCGGCCCGAGGTTCTCGCCGGCCTCAAGCAGGTCGCCGAGAGCGCCCAGGTACCAACCGTCAGCGAGGAAGAAGTTGAGGAAGCCGGGACCGGCCACCTCGATCCGCTCCAGGTTCGCCGCCAGGCCGCTGTCGTCCTCGAGCTGGGCGAGCAGGCGCTCGGCGACCGCCCGCGGGTTATCGCTCAGGTGGCGGGCGAGGAGCATCGCCGCGTTGGTGCTGTAGTCGCCGAGCTCGGGCTTCGGCGGCCGCTCCAGGGTCGGCCGCGGCTCGCTCGGATCGGCCTCGTGCAGGGTCCGCGCGGCGCCCTCGACCGCGCCCCGCAGCGCGGCTATCGAATCGGTGGCGGTCACCGACCCATCGTATGGACCGGACGCGGGGCCGGGTACGCTCCCCAGCCTTGCGCGTAGCCGTCCTCACCGACATCCACTCCAACCGGCAGGCCCTCGAGGCCGTCCTCGCGGCGGTCGAGGAGGCGGGCGTGGACCAGGCCTGGTGCCTGGGCGACATGGTCGGCTACGGCGCCGACCCCGACGCCTGCACCGCCCTGATCCGCGAGCGCTGCGACACCTGCTTAGTCGGCAACCACGACCTCGCGGTGCTGGATGCGCTCGACATCTCCACCTTCTCGGAGACCGCCGCCGCGGCGGTCGAGTGGACGCGGGAGAACGTCAGCGAGGAGACGTTGTCTTTCCTCGCCGAGCTCGAGCCGACCGCCTCGCAGGCGGGCGTCGGCCTCTTCCATGCCTCCCCGCGCGACCCGATCTGGGAGTACGTGATCTCCACCGACCAGGCCGAAGCGGGTCTCGACGCGCAGGAGGAGCGGGTCGGCTTGATCGGCCACTCCCACATCGCCCTCTTCTTCTGCCGCGCCCAGGACGGCCGCCCCGGTCACGCCCAGGGAGCCCAGGCCGAGGACGGGCTGGATATCGAGATCTCGGACGGGCAGTGGCTGCTCAATCCCGGCAGCGTCGGCCAGCCGCGCGACGGCGATCCGCGCGCCGCCTGGCTCGAGCTCGACACCGACGCCTGGACCGCCCGCTGGCACCGCGTCGAGTACGACATCGCCGCCGCCGCGACGGCGATCCGCGCGGCCGGCCTCCCTCCCTCCCTCGCCGACCGGCTGGAGGTCGGTCGATGAGCGGAAAATGCAGGGGAAATATCGACCCGCGAACGTTGTCTAGACTCGCACCATGGGCCGCTTCAGCGCACTGATGCTCGCCCTCATCCTCGGCGGCGCCGGCACGGTGGCTCTGGCCTCCTGCGGCGGCGGCAGCGACGCCAAGCTGCTGCCGGGGACGACGGCGAACCAGATCGAATCGAACCTCGACCAGGTGCAGACCCTGGTCGAAAGCGGCGACTGCGTCGGCGCTGAAGACGCGGTCGCCGAGGTCAGCGCCGAGGTCGAAGAAGTGAACGTCGCCTCGAAGCTGAAGGGAGCCTTGCAGGAAGGGACCGCGAAGCTGAGCGAAGTCGTCAGCCGCTGCGAAGAAGAAGTCGGCGAAGAGGAAGAAACGGAACCTTCGGCCGCGGCCGATGTTGAAGCTGAAGAATTGGAACAGAAACAGCTGGAAGCCGAAGAAAAGGCCAACAAGGCGCAGGAAAAGGCCGAAAAGCAGGAGCAGAAGGAAGAGGAGAAGACGACTCCCGAAGAAGAGGAAGAAGGGGAAAAAGCCCTACCGCCCCAGGCCGAAGGCAAAGCCAAAGGCCACGAAGAAGAAACCCCTCCCCCGGCCGCCGAACCTCCGTCTGAAGAATCGGAATCCGGCGGCGTTAGCCCCGGCGTGGGGGTCGAATGATGGAGGCGGGAACGCTCTCGGGCCGCTACGAGACCAGCGAGCGCCTCGGCACCGGCGGGATGTCGAGCGTCTACAAGGCGACCGACCGGATCCTCGAGCGCACGGTGGCGGTGAAGATCCTCGCCGAGCACCTGCACGACGATGAGCGCTTCGTCGCCCGCTTCAAACGCGAGGCGCTGGCGGTGGCGCGCCTAATCCACCCGAACATCGTCCAGGTCTACGACACCGGCGTCGACGAAGGCCGCCACTACATCGTCATGGAGTACGTCGAGGGCCGCTCGGGAGCGCAGATCTTGCAGCGCCAGGGGCCGGTCGAGCCAGAGATCGCGGCCGAGATCGGGATCCAGGCCTGCGCCGGGCTCGACTACGCGCACCGCCGCGGGATCATCCACCGCGACGTCAAGCCGGGGAACCTGATGATCGTCGGCGGCCCGGTCGGCGGCGGCGAGATGATCGTCAAGCTGACCGACTTCGGGATCGCGCGGGCGATCGAGCAGACGCGGATCACCCAGGTCGGCTCGGTGGTCGGGACCGCCGCCTACCTCGCGCCCGAGCAGGTGCGCGGCGAGGAGGCGACGCCGGCGACGGACGTCTATGCGCTCGGCGTCGTCCTCTACCAGTTCCTTACCGGCCGACTGCCCTACGAGGGCTCCTCGCTAGCCGAGCTGGCGGTGCGCCAGCAGAACGAGAAGCCGCTGCCGCCGAGCACCTACGACAGCGACATCCCCGAGCCGCTCGGCGCCGCCGTGCTGCGGGCACTGGAGGGTGACCCGAGCCGGCGCTACGCAAGCGCCGAGGAGCTGGCGAGCGGCCTGCGGCGGGGACTCGAAGGCGAGGACGTGACCCTGCCGCTGGAGGGGGGCACCTCGGCGACGAGCGTGCTGGGCGGCGACACCGCCGCGACCCGGCACATGGGCCGCGACACCGGCCAGACCGAGTACCGGCCGCCGGCCTCGCAGACTCGGCGGCCGGCACCGCGTCCGGTCGCGCCGGTGCCCGCCCCGGCTCCGGCCGCCCCGCCCCGGGCCGCCGAACCGCGCCGCCGCAGCGCCTTCTCCCGCTTCGCCCGCTTCGTCCTCGCCTTGGTCGCGCTGGTCCTAGTCGCCGCCGCGGTGGCCACGGCCGTGATCGTCACCACCGACAAGGCTGCCGGCGTCAAGGTCAGCCGCGTCGCCGGCGACACCGTCGACAAGGTCGTCGAAGAACTCAAAGACCTGGTCAACAACAACAAGGAATAGGGCTAAGCCGCCCAGGGTGCGGCGCCGCCTAGAACAGCCGCGCGGTAGGCGTCGAAGCTGCCAGCCGCGATCGCGGCGCGGGCGCCGGTGGTCAGCTCGCGCATGTAGGTGAGGTTGTGGAGGACGATCAGGCGGACGGCGGTTAGCTCTTCGGCGCGGGAGAGGTAGCTGATGTAGTCGCGGTCGTGGCGCTGGCAGGCGGGGCAGGGACAGCCCTCGACCAAGGGGTCGCGGTTGCCGACCCATCTGCCCTTGCGCATGTCGAGGCGCCAGCGCGTCTCCGGGCTCGGCGCCAGGGCGACCCCGTGGCGGGCGAGTCGGGTGGGGACGGCGCAGTCGAAGACATCGAGGCCGAGGGCGATGCCGCCGAGCAGGTCGTCGACCTCGCCGATCCCGAGCAGGTGCTTGGGTGCCTCCCACGGCAGCAGGGGCGCCGTCATCCCCAGCACCGCCGCCATCTCCTCCTTGTCGCGGCCGAGGGTGCCGCCGATCGCGAGGCCGTCGACTCCCGCCGCGGAGACCGCCTGCGCCGATTCCCGCCGCAGGTCCTCGTGGGTACCGCCCTGGACGATCCCGAAGACCGATTGCCGCTCGGGGCCGTGCTCGGCGTGCCAGGCGAGGCAGCGGTCGAGCCAGCGGTGGGTGCGCTCGGTCGAGCGGGCGGTGTACTCGCGGTCGGCGTGGAACGGCGTGCACTCGTCGAAGACAAGGGCGATGTCGGAGCCGAGCGAGGCCTGCACGCTCATCGAGACCTCCGGCGAGATGAAGAGCTCGGCGCCGTCGCGGGGCGAGCGGAAGCGGGCGCCCTCCTCGCTGATCTCGACCTCGGAGCCGTGGCCGCCGGAGCGACCGCTGCCCTTAACCTCGTTGGCGACGCCGCCGTGGGCGAGCGAGAAGACCTGGAAGCCACCGGAGTCGGTGATGATCGCCTGGGTCCAGTTCATGAAGCCATGCAGGCCGCCGGCGGCGGCGATCCGCTCCGGGCCGGGCGAGACGAACAGGTGGTAGGTGTTGCCGAGGATCAGCTGGTAGCCGAGCTCGGCGACCTCCGCCGACTCGAGCCCCCGCACCGACCCCTTAGTCGCCAGCGGGATGAAGGCAGGCGTCTCGATCGGGCCGTGGGCGGTCTGGATGACACCCGCGCGGGCGCTGCCGTCACGGGCCTCGATCTCGAACTTGAGCCGTTGGGGATCGCTGCGCACGGCCGCAGCGTATGGATGTGTCGACTTATGCGTCCGTATGGACCCATAAGTCGACAGGGCTATTTCCCGGCGCCCTCGCGGAGGCCCGGGTGGATGCCCTTGCCGAGCGCCTGCTCGTCGACGATCTTCTGCAGCAGGCCGATCAGGCGCTTGCGGTCGGCCTCGGTCATCCCCTCGGTCAGCTCCTGCTCGTGCTGGGCGGCGATCTTGCGCCCGCGCTGCAGGCAGCGTTTGCCCTTCGCGGTCAGGAAGAGGGCGCGAATGCGGCGGTCGTCCGGCTGCGGGCGGCGATCGACCAGGCCTCGCTGCTCGAGCTCGTCGACCAGGGCGACCATGCGGCTGGGCGGGATTTCGATCGCCGCTGCGATCGCCTGCTGGGAGCGGCCTTCAGCCGCGGCGACGAGGTTGAGGACGCGAAATAGCGGCGGGTTTAGGTCGACGGCGCTGATCCGTTCGGCGAAGCGGCGGGAAGCGTGGATGCCGACCTGCGAGAGCAGGAAAGCGAACGTCTGCGGCGCCTTGTCGCCGTCGATCGGGTTCGCGTTCACGGCCGACAGCCTACTCGCTCATTTATGGTATGAATCGTTCACGTCGTAAACCTTTCCAGTCGTGAAGAATAGTTCACAAGGGGGATCGCCGCATGACCCGTCGTCTCGCCCGCCTCGCTGACCTCGCCTATCGCCGCCGCGGCCGCATGGTCGTCGGCTGGATCGTCGCCACCGTCGTCCTGATCGCCCTCGGCTCCTCCCTCGCCGGGGAGTACGAAGCCGACTACAACACGCCGGGGTCGGATTCGAAGGCGGCAAGCGAGCTCACCGAACGCGAGTTCGGCGGCTACTCGGGGCAGGAAATCTACGTCGTCTGGAAAGACCCCTCTGGTGCCGACAGCGCCGCCGCCAAGCAGCGAATGAACGCCTTTTTCAAACAGGCTGAAGAAATCAAGAACGTCGAGAAGCGCGAAGCGATCCGGCTCTCCGACGACGGCACCATCGCCACCACCACGCTGCCGCTGACGATCCCCGGCTGGCAGGTGAAGAAGGAGCAGGGCGAAGAACTGATTGACGCGGCCGAAGAAAACAGTGGCGGCGGTCTCGAGATCAAGCTCGGCGGCGAACCGATCTACAGCGCCCAGGAAGGGGCCAGCCCCGAGGGGTACGGCTTCCTCGGCGCGGCGATCGTGCTGCTGATCGCCTTCGGCTCCCTGGTCGCCGCTGGCCTGCCGTTGGCGATCGCGCTGATCGGCCTCGGCATCTCCTCCGGCGGCCTGATCGTCCTCCTCGCCAACGTGATCGACGTCCCCAACTGGACCACCGCGGTCTCGGGCCTGATCGGGATCGGCGTCGGAATCGACTATGCGCTGCTGGTGCTAACCCGCTTCCGCAGCGCGATGAAAGACGGCAAGGATCGCCACGACGCGGTCGTCGAGGCGGTCTCCACGGCCGGGCGCAGCGTGATCATCGCCGGCTGCACCGTGGTGATCGCGATCCTCGGGCTCTTCCTCACCGGCCTCCCCTACATGTACGGGGTGGCGATCTCCGCCGCGCTGGCGGTGCTGGTCGTGATGCTGGCCTCGATCACTCTGCTGCCCTCGTTGCTGTCCTACCTGGGGCCGAACGTCGACCGCCTGCGGATCCCCGTGCTCGGCCGCAGCCTCGACGCCAAGGAAGACGGCGAATCCCCCGCCGCCCGCTGGAGCCACGCCGTGCAGCGGCGCCCGTGGACGGCGGCGATCGTCGCCACTGCGATCCTGCTCGCGCTCGCCGCGCCGGCGCTCGGCATGCGACTCGGCTTCCCCGACGCCGGCAACGACCAGCCCGACACGATGACCCGCCAGGCCTACGACCTGATCAGCGAGGGCTTCGGGCCCGGCGCCAACGGGCCGCTGGTGATCGCCGCCGAACTGCCCAGTTCCAGCGACAAGGCGACCGTCAACGCCCTCGTCGCCGATCTGCGCGAAGACGACGGCATCGCCTTCGTGGCACCGCCGCGCTTCAACTCCGACGGCACCGCGGCGATCGTCACCGTGATCCCCACCACCTCACCCCAGGACGAGGAGACCTCCGAACTGGTCGACCACCTGCGCGGGACCGTGATCCCGGCCGCGGTCGGCAACTCGGGCGTCAACGTCCTAGTCGGCGGCGTCAACGCCGCGCTCGAGGACCAGAGCACCTTCATCACCGGCCGCATGCCGTGGTTCATCGCTGGCGTCGTCGGGCTCTCGTTTCTCCTGCTCCTGGTCGCCTTCCACTCGCCGTTCATCTCGCTGAAGGCGGCGGTGATGAACCTGCTCTCGGTCAGCGCCGCCTACGGCGTGATGACCCTGGTCGCCAAGGGCGGCGCGGTCGGCGAACTGATCGGCATCGACCACGAAGTCCCGATCGCGCCGTTCATGCCGGTGATGATGTTCGCGATCCTCTTCGGACTCTCGATGGACTACGAGGTCTTCTTGATCTCGCGGATCCGCGAGGAGTACCTGAAGGATGGCAACACCCGCCGGGCCGTCGCCGACGGACTCGCCAAGACCGCCCGGGTGATCACCGCCGCGGCGGCGATCATGGTCGTCGTCTTCCTCGCCTTCGTCGCCTCGCCCGAAGTCTTCCTCAAGCTCTTCGGCATCGGCCTGGCAGCGGCGATCTTCCTCGACGCCACCCTCGTCCGCATGGTCCTGGTGCCGGCGGTGATGCAGCTGCTCGGCGAGCGGAACTGGTGGATCCCCGAGTGGCTGGAGCGAATCCTCCCCCGGATCGAGGTCGAGGCACGCGAACCTGAGACGGCCTCGAGCTGACCCTAAAGGTGAATGTCGACTTTGTCTCCCTATGCGGGACAAAGTCGCATGCCTACTCCTCGATCAGCGTCTGCCCCGTCATCGCCTCCGGCTGAGGTATTCCCAGGAGGTCGAGGGCGGTGGGGGCGACGTCGGCGAGGATGCCGTGGTCGCGGAGCTCGAAACCTTGGGCGGTGACGATTAGCGGCACCGGGTTGAGCGAGTGGGCGGTGTTGGGGGAGCCGTCGGGCTCAAGCATGTGGTCGCAGTTGCCGTGGTCGGCGGTGACGATGCAGGCGCCGCCCTTGGCGGTGACCGCCTCGATCACCTTGCCGAGCTGGGCGTCGACGGTCTCGACGGCTTTGACGGCGGCGGGGATGACGCCGGTATGGCCGACCATGTCGGGGTTGGCGAAGTTGATGATCCCGAAGCGGTAGTCGCCCTCGCGCCAGTGCGAGACAAAGGTCGCGGCGGCGCCCTCGGCGCTCATCTCCGGCTTGTAGTCATAGGTGGGGACGTCGCGCGGGGATTCGACTAGCGCCCGCTCTTCCCCCTCCACCTCCTGCTCCTTGCCGCCGTTGAAGAAGTAGGTGACATGCGCGTACTTCTCCGTCTCGGCGACGTGGAGCTGGTCGCCGCCGGCGGCGGCAATCGTCTCGGCGATGGTGGTCTCGGGACGCTGCTCGGGGAAGGCGACGGGAAAAGGCCAACCCTTGCGGTACTCGGTCATCGTCGTCAGGGCGAGCGGCGCCGCATCGCGGGGGAACTCGTCGAACTCGGGGTCGGCGAGGGCGCGGCTCATCTGCCGGGCGCGATCGGGGCGGAAGTTGATGAAGAAGGCGACGTCGCCCTCGGCGGCGCCGTCGTAGTCGCCGATCACCGTCGGTTTGACGAACTCGTCGGTCTCCCCCCGCTCGTAGGACTCGGCGATCGCCGCCGCCGCGCTCGGCGCGTGCAGGCCGCGGGCGTGGACGATCGCGTCGTAGGCGAGCTTGGTTCGCTCCCAGCGGGTGTCGCGGTCCATCGCGTAGTAGCGGCCGCTGACGGTGGCGATACGGCCGGCGGCGCGCAGCCAGCGCTCCAGCTCCTCCAGGTAGCCCTTGCCGCCGTGCGGGAGGGTGTCGCGGCCGTCGGTGAAGGCGTGGAAGACGACGTCGGGGACGCCCTCCTGGGAGGCCAGCTCGATCGCCGCCTCGATGTGCTCCCAGCCCGAGTGGACGCCGCCGTCTGAGACCAACCCGAGCAGGTGGAGGCGGCCGCGGGGGCTTTGGCGGGCGCGCTCGCAGGCGGCGAGCAGCACCTCGTTGTCGAAGAAGCTGCCGTCGGCGACGGCGTCGTCGATCCGCTTCAGGTCCTGTTTGACGATCGAGCCGGCGCCGAGGTTGAGGTGGCCGACCTCGGAGTTGCCCATCTGCCCCTCGGGCAGGCCGACGTCGGGGCCCTGGGCGGAGAGTTGGGTGTGGGGGAAGTCGTTCCAGAGGCGGTCGAAGACCGGCGTCTCGGCGAGCGAGATCGCGTTGCCCGGCCCCGGCTCCGCCAGTCCCCAGCCGTCGAGGATGACCAGGGCGAGGGAGGGAACGTGCGGGGTCATCGCCTCAGCCCGAGGCCTCGACTATGGCGGCGAAGTCGTTCGGGTCGAGGCTGGCGCCGCCGACCAGGGCGCCGTCGACGTCGGGCAGCGAGAGCAACTCCTCGGCGTTGCCGGGCTTAACCGAGCCGCCGTAGAGGATCCGCACGCTGTCGGCGGCGGCGCCGCGGGCGCGGAGGACGTCGCGGATAAAGGCGCATGCCTCCTGCGCCTGCTCAGGCGTGGCGGTGTGGCCGGTGCCGATCGCCCAGATCGGCTCGTAGGCGATCACGACCTCGGCGATCTGACCGGACTCGATGCCGCCGAGGTCGGTCTGCAGCTGGCGCTCCAGGACTTCCTCGGTCTCCCCCGCATCGCGGGCGCTCTCGCTCTCGCCGACGCAGAGGATCGGCTCGAGGTCGGAGGCCAGGGCGACGGGCACCTTGCGCGCCAGCGCCTCGTCGGTCTCGTTGAAGTACTGACGCCGCTCGGAGTGGCCGAGGACGACCGCCTCGACGTCGAGCTCGACCAACATCGGCGCCGAGACCTCGCCGGTGAAGGCTCCCGACTCCTCCTCGTGCATGTTCTGGGCGGCGACCTTGACCGCGGTCCCGTAGCGCCGCTCGACCACCGCGGTCAGGGCCGTGAACGGCGCGCAGATGACTACGTCGCTCTGCGTCGCGGCGATCCGCGGCAGCAGCGTGTCGATGAACTCGGCCGCCTCGGCGACCGTCTTGTGCATCTTCCAGTTGGCGGCGATGTACGGCGTGCGGTCAGGCATTTGCCTGGGTCCCCCCCTCAGCGTCGAGCAGGGCCTCTACGCCCGGCAGCTTCTTTCCCTCCAGCAGCTCCAAAGACGCTCCGCCGCCGGTCGAGACCCAGTCGACCTGGTCCTCCAAGCCGAACTGGTTCAGCGCCGCGACCGAGTCGCCGCCGCCGACCACAGTGGTCCCGGGCGCCACGGCGACCGCTTCGGCGACGGCTTTGGTGCCGCCGGCGAAGGGCTCCATCTCGAAAGCGCCCATCGGCCCGTTCCAGAGGACGGTGCCGGCGGCGGCGATCGCCTGGGCGTAGTTCTGGGCCGTGCGGGGGCCGACGTCGAGGCCCATCCAGCCGTCGGGCACCTCCACCCCATCGCTCTCTTTGCGCTCAGTGTCGGCGGAAAACTCGCGCCCGAGCACCAAGTCAACCGGCAGCTGCAGCTCGCAATCGGACGGCTCGGCCCGCTCCAGCGCCTCTTTTGCCTCCTCCTCGCCCTCAGCCAGCGAGTTGCCGACGGGGATCCCCTGCGCCTTGAAGAAACCGAAGCACATCGCGCCGCCGATCAGGATCTGGTCGGCGACTTCGAGGAAGCGGTCGATCACACCGACCTTGTCGGAGACCTTGGCGCCGCCGAGGACGACGACCAGCGGCCGCTCTGGATCGTCGACGACCCTGGTCAGTTCGGTCACCTCCCGCTCCAGCAGCAGCCCCGCGTAGGCGGGCAGGTAGTCGGCGACGCCGGCGGTGCTGGCGTGGGCGCGGTGGGCGGCGCCGAAGGCGTCGTTGACGTAGACGCTCGCCAGCTGGGCCAGGTTTTCGGCCAGCTTCGGGTCGTTCTTCGTCTCCCCCGGCTCGAAGCGAATGTTCTCCAGCAGCAGCACGTCGCCGGGGCCGAGCGCGCCGCAGGTGAGGTCAACGTCGCCCTCGATCACTCCCGGAGCGAGCTTCACCTTCGTCCCCAGCAGCTCACCCAGGCGCTTCGCCACCGGGGCCATCGAGAGCGCCGGGTCGCGTTGGCCCTTCGGGCGGCCGAGGTGGGAGATCAGAACCAGCGCCGCGCCGCGTTCGCGCAGCAGCTCGATCGTCGGTAGGGCGGCGCGGATGCGCGTGTCGTCGGCGACCACCCGCTCGCCCCCTTCGTCCTTCAGCGGGACGTTGAAGTCGACCCGGACGAGGACGCGGCGCCCCTTCACCGGGGCGTCGCGGACGCTTGCCTTGTCGAACGCCATCAGCGAAAGCTCGTCATCAGTAAAAGCCCATCAACGGACGAGACGCGAGCCGTCAGGAAGGCAGGACCTTGCCGGCGAGCTCGACGCAACGGTTGGAGTAGCCCCACTCGTTGTCGTACCAGGAGACCGCCTTCACCAGCTTGCCGTCGCCGATCACCATCGTCTGGCCGGCGTCGAAGATGGAGGAGTGCGGGTCGCCGACGATGTCGGTGGAGACGATCGGGTCCTCGGTGTAGGAGAGGATCCCCTCCAGCGGGCCCTCGGCCGCGGCTTTGACGGCGGCGTTGACCTCCTCCGGGTTCGTCGCTTTTTCGGCGTCGAAGGTGAGGTCGACGACCGAGCCGGTCGGGACCGGGGCGCGCATCGCGAATCCGTTCAGCTTCCCGTTCAGCTCCGGCAGGACCAGGCCGACCGCCTTGGCGGCGCCGGTCGTCGTCGGGATCAGGTTGAGCGCGGCGGCGCGGGCGCGGCGCAGGTCCTTGTGCGGCATGTCCTGCAGCCGCTGGTCGGCGGTGTAGGCGTGGATCGTCGTCATCAGGCCCTGTTCGATCCCGAAGGCCTCGTGCAGGACTTTGGCCAGCGGCGCCAGGCAGTTGGTCGTGCAGGAAGCGTTGGAGATGACGTCGTGCTTGTCGGGGTCGTAGTCGCTGTCGAAGTTGACGCCGAGGGCGACGGTCACGTCCGGCTCCTTGGCGGGGGCGGAGATGATCACCTTCTTGGCGCCGGCCTCGAGGTGTTTGGCGGCGTCGGCGCGGGCGGTGAAGAAGCCGGTCGACTCGATCACGACGTCGACGCCGAGATCGCCCCAGGGCAGTTGGGCCGGGTCCCGCTCAGAGAGGACCTTCAGCTCGTCGCCGTCGGCGATGATCGTGTCGCCGTCAACCTCGACCCCGCCGGGGTAGCGGCCGAGGATCGAGTCGTACTTGAGCAGGTGGGCCATCGTGGCCGTATCGACGAGGTCGTTGACCGCGACGAAGTCGATGTCGGCGCCGGACTCCTTCGCGGCCCGGAAGACGTTGCGCCCGATGCGTCCGAACCCGTTGATGCCGACCTTGACAGCCATGAACCAATTCCTCCTAATTTCGCTCGTAAAGCGGGTTGTTTGGGGATGCCGATCCTATGGGGTCGGCGAGTTCGGCTCCGGCCTCAGTCGGAGCCGATCGTGATCTCGATCTCGTACCCGTCGGGGTCCTTGAGAAAGGCGGAGTAGGAGCCCGAGCCGTGCGAGCGCTGCTCACCCGGGTCGGAGACGCTGACGCCGCCGGATTTGACCCCGTTCTCCCAGGCCGCCTTCACCGCCACGATCCCCAGCGCCGAGAAGCTGAGCAGGCCGAAGCCGGGCGCCGGGTCGTGCTTGGAGGAGACGAAGAAGACGGGTTTGGCGATGCCCCAGCCGATCGTCTGATCCTGCTCGAAATGCCGCCGCCAGCCCAGCGGGGCCAGCATCGAGTCGTAGAAGGCCGCAGAGCGATCGAGATCGCCGACCTCCAGGAGGACGTGGTGGAGCATCAGACAGCGGAGGCTATCGGGGCCCCTCCCCGGAACGCCGTCCGGTCAGCCGGAGCGCGGGGTCCAGCGGAAGAACCTGATCGCCAGGAGGAGGCCGGCGATGCCCCAGAGGGCGACGACGGCGAGGTTGTCCCAGGAGACGGCGGAGCCGCCGGCGGGGACGTAGGCGTCGAAGAAGGCGTCGAAGAAGTGGCGGACCGGGAAGAGGTCGGCGAAGCCAAGGACGCCGCCGGGGATCTGGTCTTCGGGGATGAAGACGCCGGAGAGGAAGTAGAGCGGCAGCAGCAGCGCGTTGACAATCGCCGCGGCGGCGTCCTGGGAGGGGATCGCGGCGGTGAGGGCGATGCCGAGGCAGCAGAAGGAGGCGGCGCCGATCACCAGGGTGATGAGGATCGCTGGCAGCCGGTCCCAGGGGACGTTGGCGCCGAAGAGGGCGCCGATCGCCGCCAGCAGGACCAGCATCATCAGGGCGACGACGATCGAGTTGCCGACCCGGCCGGCGATGAAGACCCAGGGCGGCATCGGGGTGCCGCGGCCGCGCTTGAGGCGGCCGTCTTCGCGGGCGATCACCAGGGTCATCGCCAGCGTCTGCATCGTCGCCGAAATGATCGCCAGCGACATGATCGCCGGCACGTAGTAGGTGGTCGCGTCGATCCCACCGCGGACGTTGACGTTTTCGCCGCTGAAGACGACGGCGAGGATGAGGAAGAGGATCACCGGGAACATCACCGTGAAAAAGACGGAGGCGGGGTTGCGCCAGAAGGCCTTCTGGTCGTAGCGAAACTGGTGGCCGACGAGGGCGAGGCCGGTCATCGGCTGGTCTCCCCGGCGGCAGCAGTCTCGGTGGTCGCGGTCAGCTCCAAGTAGACGTCCTCCAGCGAGGGGCGCGTCACTTCAAGGCCCTCCAGCTTCTCTCCGTCGGCGAGCGCTTTGCTAGTCAGCTCGTGCAGGGCCTGAACGGGGGTCTTCGTCTGCAGGACGACCTCCTCGCCCTGCGACCGGTAGCGGATGGTCGTCTCTCCCGCATCGCGTTCACCGAGATCCTCCGGCGTGCCCTGGGCGACGATCTGGCCGGCGGCGATGATCGTCACCCGGTCGGCGAGCCGCTGCGCCTCGTCCATGTAGTGGGTGGTGAGAAAGACGGTCTTGCCGAGGTCGCGAAGGCCAGCGATTACCTCCCAGGCCTGGCGCCGCGCGGAGGGGTCGAAGCCGGTCGTCGGCTCGTCGAGGAAGAGCAGCTCGGGGTCGCCGACCAGGGCCATGCCGACGTCGAGGCGCCGTTGCTGGCCGCCGGAGAGCCGGCTCGCCCGCTCGTCGGCTTTATCCCCCAGACCGATCAGCGAGATCACCTCCTCGGTCGGGCGCGGCTGGCGAAAGTAGCCGGCGTAGAGGTCGATCGACTCGCGCACGGTCAGGTAGGGATCGAGCCGCCCGCTCTGCAAGACGATCCCGATCCGCTCGCGCCACTCGCGGCCGGCCCGCTGCGGGTCGGTGCCCAGCACGCTCACCTCTCCCCCGGTCCGCCGCCGGTAACCCTCGAGGATCTCCACCGTCGTCGTCTTCCCCGCTCCGTTCGGCCCGAGGAAGGCGAAGACCTCGCCGCGCTCGACCTCGAGGTCGATGCCGCGGACCGCCTCGGTCGAGCCGTAGCTCATCCGCAGGCCCTTGATGGAGATGACGGGGTCAGACAAGAAGGGCGATTCAACCAAGCTCTACGTCGCGGTGCTTCACCCGGACGATGACGTCATCGCGGGCGGCAAGGTCGCGGCGGATGCGGTCGGCGACGGTGATCGAGCGGTGGCGGCCACCGGTGCAGCCGATCGCGATCGTCAGGTGGCTCTTGCCCTCGGCGACGTAGGCGGGGACGAGGAACTCGAGCAGCGGCAGCAGGCGGCCGTAAAACTCGCCGGCCTGGGTGCCTTTCTCGACGTAGGCACGGACCTCCTCGTCCATCCCGGTCATCGGCCGCAGGTCCTTGTCGTAGTAGGGGTTGGGGAGGAAGCGGACGTCGAGGGTGAGGTCGGCGTCGCGCGGCGGCCCGTTCTTGAAGCCGAAGGTGAGCAGGGTCAGCGCCAGCTTGCCGCTCTCCTCCTGCCCCAGCAGCTCTTCCTTGATTTGGCGGCGTAATTCGGCCCCGGTCAGGTCGCTGGTGTCGATGACTTTGTCGGCGCGCTCGCGCAGCGGCGCCAGCAGTGCCCGCTCGGCCCGGATCCCCTCGACGATCCGCCCTTCCGGCGCCAGCGGGTGGCGGCGGCGGGTCTCCTTGTAGCGATCGAGCAGGGTCTCCTCGTCGGCCTCGAGGAAGAGGACCATCGGCTTCAGGCCTTCGGCCTCGAGGTCGTCGATCACCTGCACCAGCTCCTCGAAGTAGTCGCCGCCGCGCACGTCGGAGACGATCGCCGCGCGCTCGACGCCGCTGCCCTGGTGGCGGAAAAGCTCGCCGAGGCTGGCGATCATCCGCGGCGGCAGGTTGTCGACGCAGAAGTAGCCGCCGTCCTCGAAGGCGGCGATCGCTTCCGACTTGCCCGCCCCCGAGTGCCCGGTGATGACCACGAGCGTCACCGCTTTCGGCATCTCCACCTCAGTTGGTTCGGTTGAGCTGCTCATGGATCTCGCGGCCTACTTTGCCAGGCAAGCCGGGCACTGCCTCGAGCTCCTCGCGGGTGGCGGCGAGGAATCGCTCCGGCGTGCCGAAATGTTGCAGCAGCGCCCGCTTGCGCGCCGGGCCGATTCCGGGCAGGGAATCGAAGACCGAGCTTTCCAGCATGCCGCGGTCGCGGCGGCCGCGGTGGTGGTCGATTGCGAAGCGGTGGGCCTCGTCGCGAACCCGCTGCAGCAGCCGCGAGGCTTCCGAGTCGGCGGCGAGGTCGAGCGGCTGGGAGCGGCCCGGGACGTAGACCTCCTCGAGGCGCTTGGCGAGGCTGACCACGGTGACCCCGCGCTCGGTGAAGGGCTCGAGCGCCCGCACCCCGGCCGCCAGTTGGCCTTTGCCGCCGTCGATCAAGATCAGCGAGGGCAGCGAGGAGAAGCTGGGGTCGCGTTTGCCGTCGTGCGGGGAGAGGTCGGCCTGGTCGAGATAGCGGGCCATCCGCCGGCTCAAGACCTCCTCCATCGAGGCGAAGTCGTCGGGGCCGCCGTTGCCGACGCCGTCGAGGCGGAGGTCGCCGCGGACTTTGAAGCGGCGGTAGTCGGACTTCTTCGGGGCGCCCCCCTCGAAGACGACCATCGAGGCGACGGTGTGCTCGCCGCCGATCGTCGAGATGTCGAAACCCTCGATCCGCACCGGCAGCTCTTCCATCCCCAGTGCCTCGGCCAGCGCCCCCAGCGCCTCGACCCGCTGCGTGCGCCGGTGCTCGCGCCGCAGCCGGTCCTGGTCGAGGGCGAGCTGGGCGTTGCGCTCGGCCAGCTCCCGCAGCCGCCGTTTGTCGCCGCGCTCGGCCGCGCGGACCTCGACCGGGGAGCCGCGGCGCTCGCTCAGCGCCTCGCTCAGCACCTCGGCGCGCTCGCGCAGGTAGGGGCCAACGATGATCGTCCGTGGCATCGAGGGCGAGGCAGCGTAGTACTGGGAGATGAACTCCTCGGCGACCTCGCCCGGCTCGCGTTCGCCCTGGTTTTCGAGGTAGAAGCTCTGGCGCTCGGCGAGGATCCCGTCGCGGACCTGGAAGACCTGGGCGTTAGCGTCCTGTCCCTCGACCGCGACCCCGATCAGGTCCGCGGTCCCCATCGTCACCCCCGCCACCCGCTGGCGCTCGAACAGCGAGCGGATCGCTTTCAGCCGGTCGCGATGGATCGCCGCCCGCTCGAATTCCTGCGCCTCGGCCGCCGCCTTCATTTTCTCCTCCTCCTCACGCTCGACCTGGCGGTAGCGGCCGGAGAGGAAGTCGACGATCGCCTCAATGTTGCGGCGGTACTCCTCCTGGGAGATGTACTCGACGCAGGGCGCCCCGCAGCGCTTGATGTAGTAGTCGAGGCAGGGGCTGCCGGAGCGGCGGCCCGGCTCTTTGCCCTCGCAGGTGCGGAACTGGAAGAGCTTGCCGAGCAGGTCGAGCGTCTCCCGCACCCGCTTGGCGCTGGAGAAGGGGCCAAAGTAGGCGCGGCCCGAGCGGTGCTTCTCGCGGGTGAAGTAGACCCGCGGATACTCCTCGTCGAGGCTGACGGCGACATAGGGGTAGGACTTGTCGTCGCGCAGGCGGATGTTGAAGCGCGGCCGGTGGCGCTTGACGAAGCTCTGCTCGGTCAGCAGCGCCTCCGCCTCGTTGGCGGTGACGAGGCTCTCGATGCGGTCGATCCGCGAGGTGAGGCGGGTGTTGCCGCCGGAGAAGTGGGAGGAGATCCGTTTGCGGATCGAGCGCGCCTTGCCGACGTAGAGCAGCTCGCCGTCGCGGTCGTAGAAGAGGTAGACGCCGGGCTGGTCGGGCAGCTCCTTGCGCTGCTGGGCGATCCGCTCAGCCCGGCTCAGCGCGCCCTGGTCTTTCGCTTTTCCGCTGCCTTTCGCCATCGCTCTAAGGGTAGGCTGCTGGCCACCTGGCCAACCCGCCCCGAGGAGACCGATGAGCCCCGAGACCGTCAACCCGCCGCAGCTGAACACGATTCGAATCGAGATCGACGGCGAGATCGGGACGCTCACCCTCGACCGCCCGGACGCCTTCAACGCGATGAGCCCGGAAATGATCGGCGAGATGACGGTTGCTTTCTCGTGGCTGGCCGACCGGGCGCCGCTGCGGGCGCTGGTCATCACCGGCGCCGGGCAGGCGTTCTGCGCCGGCGGCGACGTCACCTGGTTCCGCAAAGGCGTCGAGTCCGGCGAGATCGACCTACCGAGCGACGTCCGCCGCGGCGCCGAGGTACTGCACCAGGCGATCATCGACCTGCGGCGGGTCCCCTACCCCGTCGTCGGCGCGATCAACGGCCCGGCGGCCGGAGCGGGCTTCTCGCTGGCGCTCGCCTGCGACTTCCGGGTCGCTTCCAGCACCGCCTTCTTCGCCCCCGCCTATGGCCGGATCGGCGCTTCGCCGGACGGCGGCATGACCTACTTCCTACCCCGCGTGGTCGGGCCGAGCAAAGCACTCGAACTGCTGCTGGAAGACCCGAACATGAAGGCCGAGGCGGCGCGGGAGCTGGGAATCGTCACCGAGGTGGTCGGGGCCGACGAGTTGATGGAAACGGCGCGGGCGAAAGCCGGTGAGCTGGCGAAGAAGGCGCCCCACTACGTGCGGATGGCGAAAAAGCTGGTCGGGGTCAGCATCGAGAACAGCATCAACGACCACCTGCAACTGGAGCGCCACGGGATCGCCGACTCGATGGCAACCGAGGACCTGCGCCAGGGGGTCGAGACCTTCTTCAGCGGCGGCACCCCCGAGTTCCACGGCCGCTGAACGGGGTAGCGACTCTTTACGTACCGGGAATAGAGTCCGAGTCCCAGTCCTTAAGCGGGAAAGGAAACACATGAAGAAGTCGATCGCCCTGTTTGCCCTGCTACTCGCCGCGCTGGCGCTGGCCGCCTGCGGCAGCTCCGACAGCTCCAGCGAAGCCGAAACCGGCGCCGCCGGCGTGGCCCAGGAAGTGGAAGAAGGCGCCGAAGAAGCCGGCGAAAAGGCCGAAGAAGTAGGCGAAGAAGCGAAGGAAAAGGGCGAAGAAGCCAAGAAGGAAGCCGAAGGCGGGAGCGGTGGCAGCGCCACCAGCCTCGATATCGAAGCCGACCCCAGCGGCAACCTCGCCTTCACCAGCGACTCCGCCACCGCCAAGGCCGGCGACGTCACCGTCAACTTCACCAACTCCTCGCCCGTCCCCCACGACGTCCACATCGAAAGCCAGAGCGGCGAAGATCTCGGCGGCACCGAAGTCACCTCCGAAGGCTCCGACTCCGCCGAAGTCGAACTGAAGCCGGGCACCTACACCTTCTTCTGCTCGGTCCCGGGCCACCGCCAGGCCGGCATGGAAGGCACCCTGACCGTCAAGTAGCGCCTTCGCGACTCCGAACTTTGGGCCCCTATAAGGCACCTAAGCTCGGAGTCGCGAACTACAGGGGATGATGGTGCGTATGGGGAAGCTCCCGAACGCCGCGCAGACCTCGCGGCCGTGGCGGATCCACGAGCTGGTCGGGGATTTTCAGCTCCTCGACGTCTGGGCGCTGCCGACGCCCGGCGGTGCCGACGACTTCCCGCGGCTGGTGGAGATCTTCGCTTCAAGCGACACCGACAGCGACTCGCGGCTGGCCCAGGCCCTCTGGGCGATTCGCTGGAAGCTCGGTGAGATCTTCGGCTGGGACGAGGTCGACCCCGACGCGTTGCCGAGCGGAGAGATGGTGCGCGACCGGCTGCCGCAGGACCTGCGCGACGGCCCCACCGGCCCCGAGTTCGCGGAGCTCCCCTTCGAACCCGTCTATCTCCTCGACGACGAGTGGGCGGCGGAGATCGCCAACAAGACCGTCCACGGCGTCCTCCACCTCTCCTGGGTGCCGGACGGTCCCGGGGCCTACCGCGGCCAGATGTCCGTCTACGTCAAGCCGAACGGCCTGTTCGGCAAGGCCTACCTCGCCGCGATCCAGCCCTTCCGCCACCTCGTCGTCTACCCGCCGCTGCTGCGACGGCTGGAGCGGGTGTGGCGCGAGGAGGGCGAGCTGCGGGCTTCTCCGAGCTAGGCGGCAGCCATCACCCGCGTCACCGAGTCGCCGACGAAGCAGGGCTTCTCGCCGCCCTCGACCTCGAGGGTGAAGCGGGTGACGACCTCGTACCAGCCGCTGCCCTTCTCCTCGACCGAGACGACCTCGGCTTTGGCGCGGATCTTGGAGTCGACTGGGACCGGGGCCGGGAAGCGGATCTTGTTCCAGCCGTAGTTGACGCCGAGGGCGAAGCCCGTGGACGAGATCAGCTCGCCGCGGAAGCCGTCGACGGTGGCGAGGGTGAGGTTGCCGTGGGCGATCGTGGTGCCGTATGGGCTCTCGCTCTTCGCCCGCTCGGGATCGACGTGGATCCACTGGTGGTCGCCGGAGAGCTCGGCGAAGGCGTCGATGTCGGCCTGGGTGATCGTCCGCCACTCGCTCGGGCCGACCTCCTGGCCGACCAGCGCCTTCATCCCCTCGACTCCTCGTACCTCGGTGGCCATGGGCGCGCAGTCTAGCTCGCGAGTCCGTGAAAACCCTTGTAGTACAAGGGCTAAGACAGACTCGCGTTCAGTCGGTCCACCAGTCGGGGACGACCTTGCCGTCGCCGTCGCGGCGCGGGCCGAAGGCGAGCACCTCGAGGCCGCTGTCGCCGGCTTCGAAGGCGCGCGTCACCTCAGGCGAGACGCGGATCGCGTCGAGCGACTCGACCTCGATGATCTCGTCGTCGAGTTTGAACAGGCCGCTGCCGCGGACAACGACGTAGACCTCCTCCGCCTCCTCGTGCACGTGGCCGAACGGCTGTCGTTTGCCGGGCATGATCCGGTGGAAGCTGAAGCCGGTGTCCTCAGCCTCGAGGTCGTCCTTGGCGAAGCGGGCCTCCATCAGGTCGTCGCCGAAGCCGAACTCCGGCGCCGAGTTCTTGACCTCGGTCAGCTTCTTATGGGTGAAGGGGTTGCGCATCTCGCTCCTTTGGTGGCCGTCGTCCGGATTCCGCTACCCGCCGTGAGTAGGACCAAGCAGTTCTACCTGCGAGGAGAGCTCGCCGTCCAGCAGCACATGCAGCGCGAAGCCGGGCGGGTCGGTCCAGACGACCGCGTCGTCATCCTCGAAGTCGGGTGGGTCGAAGTCCGGCAGCATCTGCAGGTAGGTGCTGGGGGCGGAGAGGACCGGGCAGCCGGCGAGCGCGGCGGCGGCGATGCGGTGCAGGTGGCCGCCGACGATCGCGCGAAGCTGCGGGTGGCGAGCGACGACCGCGGCCAGCGCCTCCCGTTCGGGCGCCACCAGGTTGATCTCGTCCCATTCCGGCAGGCCGGTGGCAAGCGGCGGGTGGTGCATGGCGAGGAGGGTCGGCCGCTCCGGCGCCTTGCCGAGCTCCTCGTCAAGCCAGCGCAGCTGCTCGGCGCTGAGGGCGCCGCGGTCCTCCCCGGGGACGGTCGAGTCGAGGACGACGAGGCGGAGCTCGCCGACCTCGACCGAGTAGTCGATCGGCTCGTCCCCCTCCCCCGGCAGCTCGAATGCCCGCCGCAGCGAGGCGCGCAGGTCATGATTGCCCGCGAGGACGTGGACCGGGACCTCAAAGGCGTCCAGCAGGCGGCGGGCGTGCAGGGAGTCTTCTTCGCCACCGTCGGCGGTGAGATCGCCGGTGACCACGACCGCATCGACGGGGTTCGGCAGCGCGCGGACCGCCGCGATCGTCTGCTCCAGCCGAGGCGCCGGATCGACCCCCTCCCAGTCGGCCCCGAGGTGGAGGTCGCTGAGCTGGGCGAGCAGGACGGGCTTCATCGCCGGGTAGCCTACGGGCGTGCACCCCGTCGGTCGTGTCCTCTCCAGCAGCCAGCTGAAGACGCTGGCCCAACACGGCGAGGAGCGGACCGCCGCGGTCGGCGAGGAGCTCTTCCGGATCGGCGACGAGACCTACCCGTTCATCGCCATCCTCGAGGGCGAGGCGGCGGTACTCGACGGCAACGGCCAGGAGATCGTCCGCCACGGCGCCTCCGGCTTCCTCGGCGAGATGAACCTGCTCTCCGGCCAGACCGTCTTCCTCACCGCGGTGGTGACCGAGCCGATGCGCTACGTCGCGGTCGAGCGCGAAGAGCTGCGCAAGCTGCTGAGGGAGGACGCGCCGCTCTCGGACATTCTCCTCTCTGCCTTTGTGGCGCGGCGCGAACAGCTGCAGCAGCGGCAGGGGGTCGGGGTCGAGATCCTCGGGCCGCGGCACTCGGAGGCGACCCGGCGGCTGGCCGACTTCGCCAAACGCCAGCGCCTCCCCTATAGCTGGACCGAGCCGTCGGAGAGCGAGGAGGCCGCGCGGGCGCTGGCGGGACTGGAGGACGCCGAGATCCCTCTGGTGCGCCTGCCGGGCGGATCCGAGCTGCGGGCGCCGAGCGACGGCGAGCTCTCGCGGGCGCTCGGCATCGGCCTCGAGCTGAAGCCCCGGGAAGAGGTCGACCTGCTGGTGATCGGCGGCGGCCCGGCCGGGCTCGGCGCCGCCGTCTACGGAGCCTCGGAGGGCCTCGACACGCTGGTGATCGAGAGCACGGTGCTAGGCGGCCAGGCGGGGAGCTCGCGGCGGATCGAGAACTACCTCGGCTTCCCGGCTGGGATCACCGGCAGCGAGCTGACCAGCCGGGCGGTGACCCAGGCGCGCAAGTTCAGCGCCCGCACCGCGACGCCTTACCGCGCCAAGGTGCTGGAACCTGGCGACGGCCACCACGTGGTCCGGCTCGAGGAGGGGAACGAGATCGCTGCCCGTGCCGTCGTCCTCGCCACCGGCGCCGAATACCGGAAACTGCCGGTGGCGGACCTCGAGCAGTACGAGGGCTTCAGCGTCTTCTACGCGGCCGGGCCGCCGGAGGCGCAGATCTGCGGTGGTCAGCGGGTCGGGGTGGTCGGCGGCGGCAACTCGGCCGGTCAAGCTGCCGTCTGGCTCGCCCGCGGCGGCGCCCTGGTGACGCTCCTGCACCGCCGAGCCGACCTCGGCGAGACGATGTCGAAATACCTGATCGACGAGCTCGACCGCTACGGCGTCCACGTCCGCGACCGCAGCGAAATCACCGAGCTGCACGGCGAGGACGGCAAGCTCGAAGAAGTCACCCTCGCCGATGGCGCCCGCCTCCCCTACTCGTTCCTCTTCCTCTTCCTCGGCGCCTCCCCCTGTACCGACTGGCTCGGCGACGCGGTCGCCCGCGACGAGAAAGGCTTCGTCCTCACCGGCTCAGACGTCGGCGCCGACGGCCTCCTCGAAACCACCGTCCCCCGCGTCTACGCCGCTGGCGACGTCCGCTCCGGTTCAATCAAGCGCTGCGCTATCGCCGTCGGCGAGGGCGCCGCGGTGGTGCGCTTCGTGCATGAGCACCTGGAGCCGGCTCAGGCTCTGGGTAAACCTGCTCCCAGGTGAGCAGCTCCTCGACCTCCCAGCCTTCCTCAGCTTCTTTCGAGAGCTTTTCGATCAGCTCGTCGGTGAGAAGCTCACCGGTGACAAGTCGTCCGTAGTTCCTTGGCTCCGCCATCATGCCCCCGGCAGAAGGTTCGAATATTTCGGCCGCATCTTCATTGCATGTATAGCGACCTCCGACAAGTCAGGTCGCAAGGACGTGACCACCTCTAGAGGCTCTCCGTTGCGTGCTGGACCCAGGTATAAACGTCGCCGCTCATCTTCCTCCTGCACTCTGAGCGCTTGTCGAAGCGCATGTTTGATGTCCGCGGCGGCGACTCCATGCTTCAGCGCTGCCGGGTGAACATCCCGCATTCTTCTGACCCGGAAGTTCACGCCACCAGTCGCACTTCGAACCTCGGCATGGCGATTGCGCCGGCGCCGCCGATCAGGGCGAGGATGCGGGTGACGTAGGCCTGGGTCTCGGGGTAGGGCGGGATGCAGTGGCAGGCTTCGACCGGGGCGGGGCCGGCGTTGTAGGCAGCGAGGGCGAGTTCGGGGGAGCCGAACTGGGTGAGGAGGTCGTGCATCAGGTGGGCCTCGGCGTCGATCGCGGCCACCGGGTCGTAGGGGTTGGTGAGGCCGTAGGAGGCGGCGGTGGATGGCATGAACTGGGCGATGCCTTGGGCGCCGGCGGGCGAGCCGGCGGTGGGGTCGAAGCCCGACTCGGCCATCAGCTGGCCCGCCATCAAGGCGGGCGGGACGCCCCAGCGGGCGGCGGAGCGGAGGATTGGGTCGCGGTACTGCGCTGGAACGAAGGAGGGCAGGGTCGTCGGGGAGACGTCCGTCGCCCCTCCCCCGCCCGTGGTTGATGCTTCCCCCGCCGGAGAGCAGGGAGCGGGCCCGGCGTCGAAGCCGTAGTGCCACGGCTCCCATGAGTACCTCTGAACGAAGCCGAAGCTCCCCGCGTTCGAGGCCAGCCATGAGTAGGCGGCGTCAGGCCCGAGATCGAGCTCGGTGGCGCAGCGGTGCAGGGAGTGGCCGGGCGGAGCCACCCAGGTCGGGTCCGGATGGGCGGCGAACAGTTCCGCCTGTTCGGCGTCGGAGCGGAAGCCGGAGACGACGACGAGGGCGATGCCATCGCCCCGCGCGGCGGTTGCCATCTGGTCATAGGCGGCGGCCACGTCCGGGCGCATCCCCTCCCCATCGCGGTAGATCAGGGGGCCGTTGTAGCCGCCCCCACTCGCCATGCCCGTGCCGCCGCCCGCCGCGGCTCCGTAGGGAGTTGCCGCTTCGGCGACCGCGGAGGCTTCGACCCGCTGGCCGTCACCTTCGCGCAACCCGGCGACGACGGTGGCCTTGGCCCGCACCGGGGCGAAGGAGTCGGCGTCCGGAAACCGCACCTGAACCCGTCTCGGATCGACCCCGTTGGCGTGGGCGGCGGCCAAGGCAGCAGCCTCGGCGCGGGCCAGGTATCTCGCCTTGTCCAGGTGATCTGGGTTCGGCCGCCCGTCGCCGAGGCGAGGCGGCGCCAGGAGATGTGGCAGGTCGTCGCGCATCGAGCGCACCGCCGAGATCGCGATGAGGTCGGCGGCCCGCTGCGCCCGGCCTTTTCCGGTTACCGCCCCGGCGATCGCCACCAGCGCCAACGCCGCGGCGATCAGCGCCAGCGCCCCGCCCAGCGCCAGAATCAACGCCTGTCCCTTCTCCTCCCCGGCTCGCACTAACGGGACCGTGCCTCGCCCGAGCGCACGAGTGGCGCGCTGAAACAAAATCTTGACGCGCCACTTTCGAACTTTTCCGTGACCTGACGCGTAAACCGGAACGCACCCGATCGAGGAGACCCGATGTCACCGCGCCCCTTTTCCGCCCCCCTACCGAACCCGCGACCCCAGCCAATCCGCCTAGCCCTGCTCGCCGCCCTCGCCCTCGTCCTGGTGTTGGCAACTGGAGCATCGGCAAGCGGGTCGAGCAAGGTGGTTGCGAAGGAGACGCAGAGCGCAGACCTCGGAGCCACGGTCCTGACCAGGACCAACGGCCACACCCTCTACAGCCTCAGCGTCGAGACCAAGGGACGGTTCGTCTGCACCGGCGGCTGCCTCGGCACCTGGAAGCCGCTGCTCCTCCCGCGGGGGGTGAAGCCGAAGGGGCCCGTGAAACTGGGGACGATCCACCGTCCCGACGGCAAGACCCAGGTGACCTTCAAGGGTCGCCCTCTCTACAGCTTCAGCGGGGACGCCGGGGCCGGCGAAGCCAACGGCGAGGGGTTCAAGGACGTCGGCACCTGGCACGCCGCGAAGGTGGCGGGAGCAAGCACCTCGCCGACGCCGGAATCCGAACCGCCGCCGTATCCCTACTAGCTAGCTACTAATCCCCAGTCGGCGTAGTAGGCGCGGCGGCAGGGATCCTTGCGCGCCAGCCGGCAGGGCGCCAAACAGGGCTCGGCGCTCCGCCACCCAGGGCAACCGGCGCTTGAGGACACCGAAGGCCAGGCCGCGTCCCATCAGCTCCCCCGCCGCCAGCGCCAGGAGCGGCCTGTCCTGCGCCAGGTCCGCCCGCAGAAGGACGCCGGAAGGGCGTAGGCCACAGTCGAGCGCCTCCTGCAGCATCGCGGGCGGAACGTGAGCCACAACCGTCGTTTCGCGGACGACGCCCGCTGCGGTCACGGCCCTCTCCAGCCCCTCCGCATCAGCGGGGACCGCGAGGTGGCAGACCTGCCCCCGTGCGGCCACCTTCACCTCCGGCAGGTGCGCCGCCAGCCGCTCCTCCAGCTTCTGGGCGGCAGCGGAAGCGAGCAGCGAAGGCCGAGGCGCCCTGCCGCCGACATCGATCAGCAGCGTCGCTAGGTCGAGATCGGCCGCGACGCAGGCGAGGGCCGCCGCGGCCCCACGCGAGCCCTCCGCCTCGCCGACCGCGGCGACCACGACCGCCGGACCGGTCTTCAGCGGGTTGAGGAAGGTGGTCGGACCCCTCATCGTGCCTCCCGCGCGCTGGCGCTGCTGCTGACCGCCAGCCGCTCGGCCAGGGCCGGGATCGGCGAGGGCGGCCGCAGCTGCACCGAGACCTCGCTTCCCTCGACCGAGACCGAGATGTCGTCTTCCGCCCATCCCGGCAGCGCTTCCCTGGCGGCATCGGTGGCCGAACCCCCCGAAGCGAGGGCCAGCGCCCCCGCCTCCGCGGCCCCGTCGGCAAGCGTGATCGCGTACCCAGCCGCCAGCAATTGCAGCGCGATCAGTCCAGCCAACAACAGCGCCGGCAGCGCCGCCACGAGCTCCACCGTTGCCTGACCGCGCTCAGCCATCGCCACCTTTCAGCGAGCTGGCGGCACCCACCCGAACCGGCGGCAGCGACGGGATCAGACGGGGGATCTCGACCCGGACTTCTACCCCCGCGTCGTCCTCGACCTTCGCCCCCCGCCGCAGCGCAGGCGGCAGAGCGGCACGGGCGACCGCGGCGGGGTCTCCGCCCACCGCCGCCGCCCGTGCTCCCGCCCGCGCGGCCACGCTCGCCGACCAGAGCGCCTGGCCGGCGAGCGCCACCTGCGCCACCGCCAGCACCGCCAGCAGCAGGAAAGGAACCACCGCGACCAGCTCCACCGAAGCGGTCCCCCTCTCCCCGTGCGCTGCGTTCTCGGCCCTCAGCGGCATGCCGGGACCGTCACAGGCCCGAGCGCACGCATGGCGCGCACAGGCAAACAATTCAGAGTCAGCTCACGCGCGAAAGCGTGACCGGCCTAACTCAGTAGGTGTTGGCCTCGATCCAGACTTTCCAGATCGCCGCGACCGAGATGCCGAGGAGGACGATCCAGAGCAGGGTGCCGCCGCCGGTGGAGAACATCTTGTCGCTGCCGGCGATCAGCAGGGCGAGCATTCCGAAGGCGCCGTAGAAGATGGCGCGGCGGCCGTCGGTCAGGGCCGAGAGGGTGAGCTGGTTCTCGCGGCTGAAGACGTAGAGCATCCAGGCGATGCCCGCAAGCAGGGCCATGGTCAGCGCGGTGAGCACGGCTTCGGCGAGGTTGCCGCCGCCGGGCAGGAAGGCGACGACCAAGGCGAGCAACATCACGATCGCTACGTTGCGGGCGGTTCGCACCCCCCAAGTGTAGGACGACGCTGCAGCCGTTACTTCTGGGTCATCACGACGATGCCGATGATCACCGCGGCCGCTACCGCGGCGAAGGCGAGCAGCGCGACCACGCCGGCGACGGTGGCTGGCCCCTGACGATCGCCGCGGCTGAGCTCGACGAACTGGCTCGTCCCCCAGATCCCCAGCGAGAAGAGGAAGGTGACGCCGAGCCCGGCTACGACCGAGGCGACGACGGTCTGCCAGAGGTCCTTGCCCTCGACGATCGTCGCGATCATCCGCCCACCGCCTCGACCGGCGCCCCCTGCCGCGCCCGGCGGGCGAAGGCAGCGGCGACCAGCGAGAGTGCCATCAGCGTCACCAGCACCGGCCCTAGGGCGCCGGTGCCGAAGATCCTCGTGAAGCCGTAGGTGAGGGCGCCGATCGCCGCCGCCGCCGGCAGCGTCAGCAGCCAGGCGACGAAGATGTTGCCGGCCACGCCCCAGCGCACCGCCGAGAGCCGCTTCGCCGCCCCCGAGCCCATCACGCCGCCGTTGATCACGTGCGTGGTCGAGAGCGGAAAGCCGAAGTGGGTCGAGGCGAGAATCACCGCCGCGCCGGCTCCCTGGGCGGAGAAGCCTTGAGCCGCGTCCATCTTGATGATCCGGGTGCCGGTGGTTTTGATGATCCGCCAGCCGCCGCTGTAGGTGCCGAGGGCGATCGCCGCCGCCGAGGAGGCGATCACCCAGGTCGGCGGATCGGCTTCGGCGCCGAGCTTGCCGCCGGCGATCAGCGCCAGGGTGATCACGCCCATCGTCTTCTGGGCGTCGTTGGTGCCATGGGCGAGCGCCAGCAGCCCGCCGGAGACGATCTGCCCGTAGCGGTAGCCGCGGTTGACGATCCCCGGCCGCTGCTTGCCGACGACCCGGTAGGAGAGGCCGATCGCGATCCCGGCGACGAGGAAGGCGAGGATCGGCGCGACGACCGCCGGGATCAGGACCTTGCCGACGAGCCCTTCGGCGATCACCGCATCGAAGCCGACCGCCGCCACCGCCGAGCCGACGACGCCGCCGATCAGCGCGTGGGAGGAGCTCGAGGGCAGCCCGAAGTACCAGGTGATCAGGTTCCAGGCGATCGCCCCGATCAGGCCGGCAAAGACGATCGTCGGCGTGATCACTTCGGCGTTGACGACGTCCTTGGCGACCGTCGCGGCGACGCTGATCGAGATGAAGGCGCCGACGAAGTTGAGCAGCGAGGCGAACCCGATCGCCACCGACGGCCGCGCCGCCCCGGTCGAGATCGAGGTGGCGACGACGTTGGCGGTGTCGTGGAAGCCGTTGGTGAAGTCGAACGCCAGCGCGGTGGCGACGACGATGATGATGATCAGGTCGGAATCCATGACTACCCGGAGGCCGTCACGAGTTTTTGATCACGATGCCCTCGAGGATCTGCGCCGCCGTCTCGGTCGCGTCGATTGCCTCCTCGAGCACCGCGAACATGTCCTTCCAGCGGATCACGACCATCGGGTCGATCCCGTTGGAGAAGAGCGAGGCGACGGCGTCGCGGGAGATCCGGTCACCGTCGTTCTCTAGCCGGTGGATCTCGATCCAGTACTTGTCGAGGTCCTTGAACGAGGGCAGGTTCTCCAGGCCCATAGCCAGCTGCTCGCAGGAGGCGACGAGGACTTTCGTCAGCGCCGTCGCCTGCTCCATCGGCGCCTCGATCTTGTAGAGGCCGAGGAAGTCGGCGGCCTCCTCGGTGAAGTCGACGATGTCGTCCATCTGCGTCGCCAGCGCGTAGATGTCCTCGCGGTCGATCGGCGTCACGAAGGTCGTGTTGAGGCGCCGGACGATGTCGTGGGTGATCCGGTCGCCCTCCTGCTCGGCGAGGAGGATCTCCCGCGAGAGCGACTCGCTCTCGGGCCAGGTCTGCATCATCTCGTCGAGCAGTTTGGCGGCGCGAACGGCATTCTGCCCCGCCTCGATGAAGAGGTCGAAGAAGGTCTGATCGCGAGGGAGGAGCGAGAAGCGCGCCACTGCTGCCGCATCCTAGAGATGTAACAAGCGGCGGGGCCGCTCAGGCGGCGGAGGCGGCCAGGTGCTCGGCGGCACGTGCGGAATGACGCGCCATCAGCTCCTCCTGGGCGTTGCGCAGTTCCCCGTTCGGCCGCCGCCGCGTCCAGCGTCCTTCGGCGTCGAGCTCCCAGGAGCTGGCGTTGTCGGCGAGGCAGCGCTCCAGCACGTCAAGCAGCTCCGCCTTGATCGCCGCGTCTTCGACCGGCGCCACCAGCTCGACCCGGCTGTCGAGGTTGCGCGGCATCAGGTCGGCGGAGCCCATCAGCACCCGCGTCTCCTCGCCGCGACGGAAGGCGTAGATCCGCGAGTGCTCGAGGAAGCGGCCGACGATCGAGCAGACGCGGATGTTCTCCGAGACGCCCTCCACCCCCGGCCGCAGGCAACAGATCCCGCGCACGTTGAGGTCGATCCGCACCCCCGCCTGCGAGGCCCCGTACAGCGCTTTGATGCAACGGGCGTCGACCAGCGAATTCATCTTCAGGGCGATCCGGCATTCCTCCCCCGCTTCGTGCGCCTCGACCGTGCGATCGATCTCCTCGATGATCTGGTCGCGCATCGTCGTCGGCGAGACCAGGACCTTGCGGAAACCGGCCGGGCGGCCGTAGCCGGTGAGGAAGTTGAACATCTCGGCGACGTCGGCGCCGACATCGGCGTCGGCGGTGAAAATCCCAAGGTCGGTATAGAGGCGGGCCGTGGTCGGGTTGTAGTTGCCGGTGCCGACGTGGACGTACTCGCGCACTTCCTCGCCCTCGCGGCGGGCGACCAGGATCGCCTTCACGTGCGTCTTCAGGCCGGGGATGCCGTAGACGACGTGGACCCCCGCCTCCTCCAGCGACTTCGCCCAGTGGATGTTCGCCTCCTCGTCGAAGCGCGCTTTCAGCTCGACCATGCAGACCGCCTGCTTGCCGCGTTCGGAGGCGCGGATCAGCGACGGCACCAGCGGCGAGTCGTCGCTGGTCCGGTACACCGTCTGCTTGATCGCGAGGACGTCCGGATCGGCGACCGCCTGGGCGACGAAGCGCTCCACCGAGGTGTTGAAGGAGTCGTAGGGATGGTGGACGAGGATGTCGCGCTGACGGATCTGGGCGAACATGTCGACCGGCTCGTCGTCCTCGCCCTGGAGGCGGGGCTGGGTGACCGGGGTCCAGGGGGAGTAGCGGTGCTCGGCGTGGCCGGGGACGTCGGCGATCGCGTCGAGGTCCGCGAGGTCGAGCAGCCCGTCGATGTCGTAGACCTCGCGGTCTTCGAGCCGCAGCGCGGCGACCAGGGCGGCGCGCAGTTTCGGGTTCATCCCGGCCTCGACCTCGAGCCGCACCACCTCGCCGAAGCGGCGGCGGCGGAGCTCGTCCTGGACCGCCTGCAGGAGGTCGTCGGCCTCGTCGGAGACGTTGAAGTCGGCGTCGCGGGTGACCCGGAAGTAGCCATGGTCGATGACGTCGATGCCGGGGAAGAGAGCGTCGAGGTTGGCCGCGATCACCTCCTCCAAGGGCACAAAGGTGAAGCCGTCGTCGCCGAGCGGGAGGAAGCGGCCGAGCAGCTCCTTTGGCACCTTGACCCGGGCGATGATCTCGTTGCCGCTTTCGGAGTCGCGCAGCAGCACGCCGAGGCTGAGCGAGAGGTTGGAGATGTAGGGGAAGGGCCTGCCGAGGCCGATCACCAGCGGCGTCAGCGCCGGGAAGACCTGCTGCTCGAAGCGATCATCGATCTCGCGGCGCTCCTCCTCGTTGGCGACGTCGAGGGTGACGATCCTGATCCCCTGCTCTTCGAGCGCGGGGCGCAGGTCGGCGCCGAAGCAGTGGCAGAGCTGGTCGTCGAGCTCGAGCACCCGCTGCTGGATCGCGTCGATCTGCTGCTTCGGCGTCAGCCCGTCGGTGCCGCGGGCTTCGATTCCGGCGTCGAGCTGGTCGAAAAGGCCGGCGACGCGGACCATGAAGAACTCGTCGAGGTTGGAGGCGTAGATGCTGCAGAACCGCACCCGCTCCAGCAGCGGCGTCTCGGCGTCTTCGGCGAGTTCGAGGACCCGCTGGTTGAAGTCGAGCCAGGAGAGCTCGCGGTTGAAGTAGAGGGCGGTGTCGTCGATGCCCCCATCGTACTGCCGGGCACCTGGCCGCTCGCCGGACGCCGTCCGCTCGGGCGCGGCGTCAGGCAGCACGCGCCAGAGCCTGCGAGCCGCCGGCCGCGGCGGCGTCGAGCGCGCGGCGATAGCCCGCCGCCAGCTGGCCTAGCGAGCGCTCCCAGGAGCGCTGACGGGCGGCCTCGGCGGCGGCGCTCCCCAGCTGCTGACGGAGCTGCGGCGAGGAGGCGAGCTGCAGCAGGGTGCCGGCGATTTGGTCGGCGTCGGGTCGGCAAAGCATGCCGGTGTGGCGGTTCTCGATCAGGGTCGCCGGGCCACCTTCGGCGACGGCGACCACCGGGAGGCCGCTGGCGGCGGCCTCGAGGATGACCTGGCCGTAGGTGTCGGTGCCGCTGCAGAAGAGGAAGGCGTCGGCGCTGGCGTAGGCGCGGGGCAGGTCCTCGCCGGAAAGCCAGCCGAGGAAGGTCGCCCGCTCCCCCAGCCGCTCGCGCAGCTCGGCTTCCTCGGGTCCGCCGCCGGCGAGCAGCAGGTGCAGGCGCGGGTCGCGGTCGTGGGCGCGGATGAAGCTCTCGGCGAGCAGGTCGACCCCCTTCTCGCGGGTCAGGCGGCCGGCGTAGAGGACCTTGATCTCCCCGGGGAAGGCGTCGCGGTCGGCCTTGGCGGGGTCGAAGCGCTCGGTGTCGACCCCGCGCTCCCAGCGGCCGAGACGGGTCGGATCGGCGCCAAGGGCGATGACCGAGGCGTCGGCCGAGGGGCTCGGCGAGAGGACGGCGCCCGGCGCCGTGTAGAAGGCGCCGAGGCCGGCGCGGGTGAGCGCCTCCAGGGTCTCGTCCTTGGTCCGCATCCCGGCGTAGGTCGCGATCTCGGTGTGGTAGCTGGCGATCAGCGGCACGCCGGTGATCCGGCTCATCAGCGTCGCCGCGATCCCGGCCGGGCCGGGGGCGGTGACGTGGACGAGGTCGTAGCAGCCGTCGGCGAGGACCTCGACCAGATCCGGCAGCCCGGGAACGCCCAGCGCCATCCCCTCGTAGAAGGGGACCTCGAGCTCGGCGGCCGCGGGCAGGCGGCGGTCGACGCCGGGGTCGGTGCCGACGATGTCGACCTCGAAACCGGGCACCTCGCGCTCACGGATCTGTTCGATCGTGTGGGTGACCCCGTGCATCGAGCCGATCCCGTCCGCGATCACGGCCACCCGCTGCCGCTCCCCCCTGCGGTCCCGCAGCTTCGCCTTCTCGGCTCCGAGGAAAGCGGTCGCGGGGGCATAGGGAACAGCCGGGACCAGCGCCTCGAAGAGGCCATTGACGGCGCCCTGCAGGTCACCGTCTGCAACCGCGGTTGCGCCACCCTCGACGGCGGCACGCAGGCGGCGGTCATGGACACGGCGAGCGCGGCGGTAGAGATCGGCGTGGGAGAAGTCGTCCGCCTGCAGGTAGGTGATCAGCTCACGACCACGCAGCTCTAGCCCAACTCCATCGAGCCAAGCCTCGAGCAACGCCCGCGCATCGTTTGGACCGACATCTGCAGCCACCTTCCCCCCGCGAGCGGCCCCCTCGCGAATCACGCGTTCAATCATCTTCAGGACGGCACCCGGATCAGGACGCTGCGCCTGGGCGGGCGGGGGTCCCTCCCCGGACCCTCCCCGCTGTTGTCCGGGGAGGGACCCCCGCCCGCCCCCCAACGCCAGAGCCCGAGTAGCGAGCGCCATCGCCGCATGCGTCCACTTAGCCGCGCTCCCCTGTTCGCCGTGTGCTTCGGCATCCCCGCGCGCCAAGTGGGCAAGAAACTCTTCCGGCGTCTCGGCCGCGGGCGCCTCGGTGAAGGTGCGGCCGATGTCGACGCCGGCGTGGTCGTCGGAGCCGCCGATGCCGGTGCCGCCGTGGGTCTCGATGTAGACCACGGCGGGCATGTTCAGCTCGGCGGCCCGCGAGCCGTTGCGGACCTCCCAGATCGGGAAGAGCTCCGCCAGTCGTCGCCGGTGGCGCCGGGTCAGCGGCGCCGCGACGTTGAAGAACGGGTGCGCGAGGGCGCAGACGATCTCCCGCTCGTGAAGGTATGCGGCGCAGGCCTCGACGTCGCCGGAATGCGCCTGCAGCCACTCGTGATCTCCGGGAGTGATCCCGTAACAGAGGACGTGAACCGCCTGGGGCTCGCCGGCGAAGCGGGCGGTCAGCTCCTCGGAGACGAAGCAGTCGGGACGATCGGCGAGCTCGAGGCAGCCGTCGATCGTGTCGTGGTCGGTGACCGTGACGAAGTCCATCCCCCGCCGCTTGGCAAGCTCGTAGACCTCCTGCGGCGGCGTCGCGCACTCCGGCAGGCCCAGCGAACGCTGCACCCCCAGCTTCGAAAGCTGCGACGCGGTCGAGTGGCAATGCATGTCAACACGGGAAGTCATCGGTGCTCTCCCTTACTAGTCCGTCTTTTGTCACCCACAGGGTTCGCGATCGACGTCGCAGAGATGTGAAAAGGCCGAGAACGAAAAAAGCCGGTACCGGGCCGAAGCCCGGTACCGGTCGGGGAGGAGCTGCCGCTTCCCGTTAGAGGGAGGCGACTGCTTTGAGGCCCGCCTGTTTGACGACCTTGGGCAGCGGCGCGAAGTCGAGCGCGGCGCCGTATTTCTGGCCGATAGTCAGGCAGTAGTTGGCGAACTGCTGCAGGAACCCCTTCTGCTTCGCGTCATGGGGAATGATCGCGTAGGTGAAGGTCGAGATCGGATAAGCGATCGTCGCCTTCTTCGGGGGATTCGTGATACTCACCGCATTGTCCGAGCCCAGCTTCGTCACAGTCGAAGCGGCGCTGGAGATGTTCGGGATGTTCGGGAGCTCGTAATTCCCGGCGTTGTTCTGGATCGCGGCCGCGTGAACGCCGGCGGCGATCAGGTAGTAGGCCGAGATGTAGCCGATGGCTCCCGGGGTTTTCGTCACCGTTGCGGTAACGCCCGCATTGCCTTTGGCGCCGACGCCGGCTTTGAAGCCGACGGTGGTCGCGTATCCGACTTCGCTCCGCCAAGCGGGGCTGATTTTCGACAGGTAGTTGGTGAACGCGTAGGTGTCACCTGAGCCGTCGCTGCGGAAGACCGGGGTGATGGTGAGACCCGGCAGCTTCGCGCCTTTGTTGATCGCCTTGATTTTCGGGTCGTTCCACTTGGTGATCTTGCCGAAGTAGATGCCGGCGAGGACCTTGCCGGACAGGTTCAGCTTCTTCACGCCCGGGATGTTGAACCCGATACCGGTGGCCGAGAGGGCCCACGGGACCTGGACGCAGCCGTTGCAGGCGGCCGCCTGTTCCGGCGTCAGCGGCGCGTCGGAGGCACCGAAGTCGACGGTCCGCGCGGTGATCTGAGCGATGCCGGTACCGGAGCCGACCGCGGAGTATTTGACGGGGATGCCTTCCTTGATTTCGAAGTTGCTGATCCAGTTCGCCATCAGCGGAGCGACAAGCGTCGAGCCGGCGCCCGTGACTGCGGCAGAGGCAGCGGCCGCGGTCACCGAGGCCATGGCTCCTACCGACGCGAGTGCCGCGATCAGCAGTACAAGCAACCTATTGCGGAGCAATGCGGATTCCTTTCCAGTGGATTGACGGCCGCAAGCCTTCCCGGAAAGGTTCACAAAGGTGTGTCAATTCCGTGAAAGACGGAAGTAACAATTGAGTTACAAGAACGTGACCCTCACTTCTTAGGCTGCGCGGGATGAGCGCCTCCGCCGCCGATCGCGTCGCCGGCCGCGGCGCCCGCGTCAGCGATCTGCGCAAGCGTGCCGACAGCCTCGGCGACCGCGGCATGTTCGGCATGTGCCTGCTGGCCGCCGTGCTGGCCGGCGGCACGATCTTCCTCGTCGGCTTCCAGATCGCCCACGGGGCGATCCCGGCGATCGACAAGTTCGGCTTCTCGTTCGTCTACGAAACCACCTGGCAGCCGAACTTCGGCAAATTCGGCGCCGGCGTCCTGCTCTTCGGGACCGCCGTCACCTCGGCCTTCGCGCTCCTGCTGGGGGGCCCGATCGCGATCGCGATCGGGCTCTTCCTGACGCTGCTGGCGCCGAAGAGCATCGGCGCGGTGATCGGACCGCTGGTCGAGCTGCTGGCGGCCATCCCCAGCGTCATCCTCGGCTTCTGGGGCCTGGTCGTGCTCGCCCCCTACCTGCAGGAACACGTCGAGCCTTTCCTCCACGACAAGCTCGGCTTCATCCCAATCTTCGGGGAACCGCAGACCACCGGGCTCAGCGTCTTCACCGCCAGCCTGATCCTGACGATCATGGTGATCCCGATCATCGCCTCGATCTCGCGCGACCTCTTCCGCTCGGTACCGCCGGAGCTCCAAGACGGCGCCGCGGCGCTCGGCTCCACCCGCTGGGAGGTCGTGCGGGGAATCGTCCTGCCGACCACCTCCTCCGGGGTGATCGCCGCCTGCATCCTCGGCCTCGGCCGCGCCCTCGGCGAGGCGATCGCGGTCTCGCAGGTGATCGGCGCCGGCTCGGAAATCAAGGCCAACCTGTTCGCGCCGGGCAGCACCCTCGCCGCCCAGATCGCCCTTCAGTTTCCCGGTGCCCTCACCGAACTGCACAAGGCAGCCCTCTTCTACTGCGGCGTGATCCTGCTGGTAATCGGCCTCGGGGCCAACCTCCTGGCCGGTTGGATCGGCCGGCGCTTCAGCTACAGCGAGGCGGTGAACTGGTGAGCGACCCGCTCATCCCCGATCCGACGGCGCCTCTGGGCCCGAGCGGCAACCTGCGACGGCGGCAGGTGGTCAGCCGCGTCACCGAGGGCACCGCCACGGCCGCCGCGGTGGTGGCCCTCGCCGCTCTGGTGCTGGTGCTCTGGACCGTCGTCTCCCGCGGCGCCGGCGTGATCAGCTTCGACTTCCTCTTCAAGGGCTATCCGGAAGGCGTCGGCCCAATGCTGCTGGGGACGATCGTGATCGCCCTCCTGGCGACCGCGATCGCGATGCCGATTGGGGTCCTCGTCGCCCTCTACATCACCGAGTACTCCGGGGCAAAAGGGGCGCGGACTCTGAAACTGATCCTCGACCTGCTGAACGGCCTGCCCTCGATCATCCTCGGGCTCTTCGCCTTCGTCTTCATCGTCGAAGCGCAGGAAAAACAGACCGGGTTCGCCGGGTCGGTGGCGCTGGCGATCATCGAGCTGCCGCTGATCGCCCGCGGCTCTCAGGAGGTCCTGCAGCTGGTGCCGAAAAACCTCCGCGAAGCCTCCGACGCGCTCGGGGTCGCGCGCTGGCGCACCGTCCTCAGCGTGGTCCTGCCGAGCGCGCTCGGCGGCATCGTCACCTCGACCATCCTCGCCGTCGCCCGCGCGGCCGGCGAGACGGCGCCGCTGATCCTCGCGACCTCCGCTTTCGACCCGAAAAAGTTCACCGTCAACCCATTCGAAGCGCTGCCGAACATCCCCACCTGGATCTACAAAGTCTCCGAAGAAGGCAACCCCAACGGCTACGCGGAAGCGTGGGGAATGTCGCTCGTCCTCGTCTTCATCATCCTCGTCACCAGCCTCGGCGCCCGCGCGCTGCTGGCCCGAAGCAAACGAAAGCTGAGCTCATCATGAACAGCAGCATCCCCTCCCGCGTCCGCATTCAGTCGAAGGCTCCGGCGGCCCCCGTCGGCGTTACCGAAACGAATGCTGCGGTCCGGCCGCTGGCGGCGCCCGAGCTCGTTTTCGACTCGCGAGAGGTCTCGATCTTCTACGGCGCCAAGCAGGCGCTGGCCGGCGTCAACCTCGGCATCCGCCACGGCCAGATCACGGCGCTGATCGGGCCTTCGGGCTGCGGCAAGACGACCTTTCTGCGCAGCCTCAACCGGATGAACGACTCGGTCTCCGGCTTCCGCATCGAGGGGCAGATCCTCTACCACGGCCACGACGTCTACGGCTCCAGCGTCGACCGGGTCGAGGTGCGGCGGCGGATCGGCATGGTCTTCCAGAAACCGAACCCGTTCCCGAAGTCGATCTACGACAACGTCGCCTGGGCACCGCGAAACCTCGGCCTGCGGCGCGGGCTCGACGAGCGGGTCGAGAACGCCCTCCGCGGCGCCGCCCTCTGGGACGAGGTCAAAGACCGCCTCAAGGACAGCGCCCTCGGCCTCTCCGGCGGCCAGCAGCAGCGCCTCTGCATCGCCCGCGCGATCGCAATCGAGCCCGACGTCCTCCTCCTCGACGAGCCCGCCTCGGCCCTCGACCCGATCGCCACCGGCGCGATCGAGGACCTAATGCACAGCCTCAAAGGCCGCTTCACCATCGTCATCGTCACTCACAACATGCAGCAGGCCGCCCGCGTCGCCGACCGCACCGCCTTCTTCAGCCTCGAGACCGCCGGCCCCAAACCCGTCGGCACCCTGATCGAGGTCGACGAGACCACCAAAATCTTCGGCGACCCCCGCGACCCCCGCACCCGCGACTACGTCTCCGGCCGCTTCGGCTAGCTCGCCACTCCGAGATTTGGTCCCCTATAGGGACCCTAAGTTCGGAGTGGTGACGACGAGTTACCGCTTGAGGATCTCGTCGCCTGAGACCTGGGTGAGGATCGGTTTGCCGCACTGCCAGCAGAAGGTGGCGCCGCTCGAGTGGGGGGCGCCGCAGTTGGTGCAGGCGCCGGCGGTGCCGGTCTGCTCGGTGCGGAGGATGCGTTCGACCTCGCCGAGTTCGGCGTCGGCGTCTTGGAGGGGGACGGCGCGTTTGACGATCACCTCGACGTCGATGCTGTTGCGGACGATCATCTCGTAGACGAGGCCGCCCAGGTCCCACTGCAGCTCGGCCACCTTGGCGGCGAGCTGCTCCCGGCGGCGCTCGAGGTCGACGATGAACTCTTCGCCGTAGGCGGAGCTGAGGGCCGGCGGGGCGGAGCCGTTGGCGGGGGTTGGCTGACTGGCCGTCTGCGAAGGAGGGGTGCGGCGGAAGCGGTCGACGAGGCTCATTCGAAGAAGGTCCCTTCGAACTTGCCGTTGGCGCCGCAGCCGGCGACGCTGGGATCGCAGTCGCCGCCGACTTTCTGTTCGGGCGGGGCGATCTTCACGCCCGGGGCGGGTTCATAGACTTCTTCGACCGCCTTGGTGGTGCCGCTGTCGCCGGTCGAGAGTTTCTTTTTCGCCTTTTTCTGGGTCGCCGAGCTCGGCCTGCTGGCGCCGCCCTTGCCGGTGCTCTTGGCATTGGCTTTGCTTTCGCCTGCGTTCGCGGTCGAGGCGACTTCGCCGCCGCCGCCGACCTTGATCACCTGCGGGGCTGGAGCGGCCGCATTGGATGAGTCGCCGTCGCCGGAGCGGCCGATCAGCACGCCGACGCCGATCGCCAGGATCAGCGTCGCGACGCCGGCGACCAGGGAGGCGTTGGCCGACATGAATGGGCGGCGGTCGGGCGGCGGCGCGGTTGCCACCGCGGTCTCGGCCGGCACCGGCTGCTTCGTCGACTCCATGAAGCCCACCGCGTCCATAAAGGGAAGGCGCGGATCGCCGCGCCGGTTGCCGCAGGCCAGGCAGTAACGCTGGTCGGGAGCGAGGGAGGCGCCGCAGTTGGGGCAGTTGTCGCCGCTGCCGGCGATCGCGTTGCGCACGGGGCCATTCTCTGGATGCAGACCCGCCTCAATGTTGAAGAGTTGTGAAAACGGTGTCGCAGATGCGCAGGTACAAAATCTTCACAACTGCGAGTAAGTCGGCACCGAGAATCACCCCTTAAGTGACCGGCAAGAACTGTTCGGAGTGCGGGGCCGCGCGAGCACCCGATCAGCGTTACTGCCTCGAGTGCGGGGCGCGGCTCGGCTCGCTGCCGGCGGCGATCGCCGCTCAGATCCAGCGCCTGCGCAGCTTCGCCACTGGCCGCATCCCCGTCGTCAGGGCCCCCGTCCCCGGTATCCGGGGAGAAAAGAGTTCTCAAAGAAGTGACGCCGAGGCTGGGGACGAGACCAAGGGCTGGCCGTTCGTCCGCTCCGACTACATGCCCTCGCCACGTGCCGCCGCGGCTGCGGTGATCGGCATGCTCGCGCTAGGAGTCGCCCTCGGCTCGGCCACCAACGAGCTCGCCCAAAGCGCCGGCCTGACCACGATCCTGCTCGAAGAATCGCCGCCGCCCGCCGAAGAAGAAGAATCCGCCCCGGAAGCCGCCGCACCCGAAGCCGAAGCGGCGCAAGTCGCGCCGGAACCGATCGCCGCCGCTCCCGCCAGCATCCCGGCCGAAGTCCCGCTGGTCGAAGAACCGCTGCCGAGCGAACCCGGACCGGAAGTCCCGATCATCGAAGAAGAAGTGCCGACCGGGCTGCCGGAAGTGAAACACGTCTTCCTGATCGTGCTGGGCGAGGGCGGTTACGAAGAAACCTTCGGCGAAGCCTCGACCTCCGAATACCTCGGTAAAATCCTGCCGGCGCAGGGCGAGCTTCTGACGAACTACTTCGCGGTAACCAAAGGTGAGCTGGCAAACCAGATCGCCCTGATCAGCGGCCAGGGCCCGACGCCCGAAACCGTCGCCGACTGCCCCGCCTACGGCGACATCGTCCCCGGCACCGAATCACCCGAAGGCCAGATCGAAGGCAACGGCTGCGTCTATCCCGCCGCGACTAAAACCCTGCCCGCGCAGCTGGCAGAAAAAGAACTGAGCTGGCGCGCCTACGTCGACCGGGACGAAGCCGCGGAAGCGACGAGCCCGAGTCCGACCACCGCCGGCGCGCCGCCCGGCTGCTTCGCAGTCCCCCGCGACCCCTTCGCCTACTTCCACGCGATCGTCGACGCCGGCGAATGCGGCGAAGGCGACCCCGGCCTGGCGCAGCTGGCAAAAGACCTGGCGCTGAAACCGGAGAAGTTCCCGGCCCTCGCCTACATCTCCCCCACCCCGCCGACGCCGGAGTACCCGGCCGCCACCGAAGAAGAGCTGAAGACGATCGTCTCCTCGATCCAGAGCTCGTTCTCCTACAAAGACGGCGGCCTGATCGTGATCACCTCCGCCCAGGCGCCGCAGGAAGGCGAAGGCGCCGACAGCAGCGCCTGCTGCATCACTCCTGTCTACCCAAACCTGCCGCCGCAGTCAGAAGCCGAGGAACCCGCCGCCGGCCCGGTGAAGCCGACCGGAGGCGGCGGCCGCGTCGGCGCCCTCCTGCTCTCCCCCTTCATCGAAGCCGGGACGACGAGCGAAACGTACTTCAACCACTTCTCGCTGCTGGCGACGATCGAGGAACTGTTCGGCCTCGAAAAGATCGGCTACGCCGCCGAACCGGCGATCACCGGCTTCGACGAATCGATCTTCAACGCCGGCGGCTGAGCGCCACCTCGCGGCAGCCGCCTAAGCGGCGACGCGCTCGGGCGAGGAGCCGTTGGCGCTGCCGTTGAGGAGGTCGAGGATGACCCCCTCGCGGAGGCCACCCTTGCCGATCTGCAGGGGCTGGCCGAGCAGGTCGGAGACCTTCTCAAGCAGGAGCACGCCGGTCGGGAGGATTTGGACCCGGGTCGGGTCGAGCTCGAAGCGGCGCCCGACGTCGGGCGCCGGATCGCCGCAGAGGACACGGATCCCTCGCTCCAGCGTCTCGTACTCGAGCACGGTGCCGACGATGCGGCGCAGGGAGGTGGCGGAGCCGCCGACGGCGACCGCCTGCGCGGGCTGCTCGAACTCGACGCCCTCGAAGATGTCGTCGATGCGGTCGCGGATGCGGCGGATTTCAGCCGCCGAAGGCGGATCCGAGGAGATCAGCTCCTCTGCCAGGTTGCCGGAGCCGACCGGCCAGGAGCGCACGCTCTGGACGCCGCCGGTGACGGTGCCGAGGATCACCTCGGTCGAGCCACCGCCGATGTCGACGACGCCGACCAGGCCCTCGGTCGGGTGCCCAAGCGTCTTCGTCGCGCCGAGGAAGGAGAGCCGTCCCTCCTCCTCCTCGGGCAGAACCTCGATCGGGATGCCGGCGGCGTCGCCGATCGCCTTGGCGACCGCTTCGCAGTTGCTCGCCTCGCGGATCGCCGCGGTCGCCACGGCGCGGATCTCTTCCGCCCCCAGCTCCTGCGCCAGCCGCACCTGGGTGCCGACGACCTCGCCGACTTCCTCGGTTTTCTCCGTCCGGATCGCGCCCTTCTTGTCGACCGCCTTGCCGATCCGCGTATAGGCGCGCTGCTCCATCACCTTCTTCAGCTGCCCGTCGACGGGCTCGGCCACGAGCAGCCGGGTCGTGTTACTGCCGATGTCTATGGCGGCGCAAAGGGTCACGGGTATCCCCTGCATGTTCCCAGCCGCGCCGGATCTCAAGCGCTAAGACGGGTGCGAGGCGTCCTCGAACTCGCGGAACAGGCCGGTGACCACGAAGGCCACCTGCTCGCCGATGTCGACGGCGTTGTCCGCCGTCCGCTCCAGCGCCCGTGCCGCCAGCAGCATCGTCATCGCCCACTCGCGCTTGTCGATGTCATCGCCGATCTCCAGCGCCAGCCGGAAGCAGTCGCGGTTAAGGTCATCGACGACGTCGTCCTGGCGCACCAGGTCCTGCGCCATCTCGACGTCGCGCTCTTCGAAGGCCCGCTTCGACTGCGTGATCAGCGTCTTCGTCTGTCGCCCCATCGTGAGGATCAGGCGCACCATCTCCTCGTCGGCCGGCGGCTCGTTGCCGGAGATCGGGATCACCTTGCAGACGTTGACGCACTGGTCGCCCATCCGCTCGACGTTCTTCAGCACGTGCAGTAATGAGGAGATCAAGCGGAGATCCGTGGCGACCGGCGACTGCGTCGCCAGCAGCGTGATCAGCGCCTGGTGCACCTCCAGGTAGCGGCCATCGATGCGGTCGTCGTCGGCGACGACGATCTGCGCCAGCTCGATGTCCTGGTGCTCGACCGCTTCCAGGGTCCGCCCGAGGGCGATGTTGACGAGGTCGAGCCCGCCGAGCGCACTCGCCTCCAGGTTGGCCAGTTCCTCTAGGTATTCCGCGCGCGCCACTTCAGGCATCGTCTACCCCTCTCAGCCGAAGCGACCGCTGACGTAGTCCTCGGTCTCTTTCTCGTTCGGATTGGTAAATATCGCCTCGGTCGGCCCCATCTCCACCAGGTGCCCCGGCTTGCCGGTCTCGTCGAGGTTGAAGAAGGCGGTGACATCGGATGCGCGCGCCGCCTGCTGCATGTTGTGAGTGACGATGACGATCGTGTAGCGGCTCTTCAGCTCGCCGATCAGGTCCTCGACTGCCAGCGTCGCCACCGGATCAAGCGCAGAGCAGGGCTCGTCCATCAGCAGCACCTCGGGCTCGACCGCGATCGCCCGGGCGATGCAGAGCCGCTGCTGCTGGCCGCCGGAGAGGCCGCCGCCCGGCTTGTCGAGCCGGTCCTTGACCTCCTCCCAGAGGTGGGCGCCGCGTAGGCTGCGCTCGACGACGCCGTCCTTCTGCGCCTTGCTGATCTTGGTCGAGTTGAGGTTGAGCCCGGCGGCGACGTTGTCGTAGATCGACATCGTCGGGAACGGGTTCGGCTGCTGGAAGACCATCCCGATCAGCCGCCGCACCGCGACCGGGTCGACGCGGGAGTCGTAGACGTCCTCGCCGTCGAGGGTGACGACGCCCTCCACCCGCGCCCCCGGGGTCAGCTCGTGCATGCGGTTGAGCGAGCGCAAAAAGGTCGTCTTGCCGCAGCCGGAGGAGCCGATCAGCGCCGTCACCTTGTTCGGTTCGATCGTCATCGTCACCTCTTCGACCGCGTGAAAGTCGCCGTAGAAGAGGTTGACGCCGCGCGTCTCGATCGTCTTCGCCGGCCGCCCGGCCGCTTTGGTCACCGGCTCGGTGGAGGTGGCGCCAGCAGCCCGCGAATCGGTCATCTCAGCCCTCTTCTCCTCCGGCACGGCGCGCTTCGTTGCGGATCCCAGCATCGATCTCAGCTTCCTTCCTTCCACTTCTCAGCGGATCTCGGTCTTGTACCGCCGGTAGACGAGCCGGGCAGCAACGTTGAGGATCATCACGATCGCGATCAGGGTCAGGGCGGCGGCCCACGCCTTGTCGTAGGCGGCCTGTTTCATCACCCCGGGCGAGCGGTACTCGTTGTAGGCGTAGACGGCCAGGTTCTGCATGCGGCCGTTGAAGGGATCGGTGTTCATCGAGTCGACGACGCCGGTGGTGACCAGCAGCGGCGCCGTCTCGCCGACGATCCTGGCGATCGCGATCATCACTCCGGTGACGAGGCCGGCGAAGGCGGTCGGCAGGACGACCTTGGTGATCGTCTTCCACTTCGGGGTCCCCAGCGCATAGGAGGCCTCGCGCAGGTGGTTGGGGACGACCTTCAGGACCTCCTCGGCGGAGCGGATGACGATCGGGATCATCAGCAGCGAGAGCGCCACCGAGCCCATCACGCCGAGCCGGATCCCCGGCCCGAAGAAAATCTCGAAGAGCGCGTAGGCGAAGAGTCCGGCGACGATCGAGGGGATCCCGGTCATCACGTCGACGAAGAAGGTCAGCGCCCGGCGCAGCCGTCCGGTCCCGTACTCGTTTAGGTAGATCGCCGCCATGATCCCGATCGGGACCGAGATCACCGAGGCGACGCCGGTGATGATCAGCGTCCCCATGATCGCGTGGGAGGCGCCGCCGCCGCCGACCACGCCACGCGCATCCTCAGTGAAGAATTCGAGGCTGAGGCCGGGGATGCCGCGCTTGGCGACCTCGAAGACGAGCGAGAAGAGCGGGATCATCGCCAGCACGAAGGCGCCGGCGATCAGCACCGTCATCATCGTGTTGACACCGCGGCGGCGCCAGCCGAGGCCGCTCGCTAGCAGCCGCGAAGACGAGCTCGTGCCGAAGGCGCTTTGGTTCTGGACCGAGCTCTCCACGCCTATTCCCCTTCCTGGCGGGCGATGATCCAGCGCGCCGCCATGTTGGTGACCAGGGTGATCGCGAAGAGGACGAGGCCGGTGGCAATCAGGGCGTTGATCGCAATCCCGCTCGACTCGGGGAAGTCGAGGGCGATGTTGGCGGCGATCGTCGAGGGGTTGGCCTGGCTGATCAGGTTGAAGGTGACGGCGCCGGAGACCGAGAGGATGATCGTCACCGCCATCGTCTCCCCCAGCGCCCGGCCGAGCCCGAGCATGGCGCCGCTGATCACCGACGATTTGCCGAACGGCAGGACCGTCATCCGGATCATCTCCCAGCGGGTGGCGCCAAGCGCCTGCGCGCCTTCCTGCAGTCGCCGCGGCGACTGCGCAAACGCCTCGCGGGCGACCGCGGAGACGATCGGCAGGATCATCACCGCGAGGACCAGACCTGCGACCAGCATCGTCCGCCCGGTGACCGAGGCCGGTCCTTCGAAGATCGGGATGAAGCCGAGCTTCGCTTCCAGCCACTTCATCACCGGCACCATCTTCGGGCCGAGGACGAAGATCCCCCAGAGGCCGTAGATGATGCTCGGGATCGCCGCCAGCAGATCGACCAGGTAGCCGAGCGTCAGCGCGATCCGCGGCGGCGCGACGTGGGTGATGAAGAGCGCGACCGCGACCGCGAGCGGGACCGCGACGAGGGCGGCAAGCGTCGCCGCCAGGACCGTGCCGAAGGCGAGCGGGGCGGCGTAGTCGATGAAGCTCTTGCCTTCCGGCAGCTCCGAGGCGCTGGCGGTAAGGGCCGGCAGGCCCTCGGAGAGAAGGAAGATCGCGACCCCGGCCAGCAGGATCAGGATCGTCACCGCGGCGAGCACCGCGGTCCGCGAGAAGACGCGGTCGCCGAGGCGGCGGCGTCCTCCGGACGCCGCCGCCAGCAACTGGCCTGCGTTGGTCGTGGTGTCGACCGAGGCCACGTCCCTCCTAGCCCGCTTCGATCGCTTCGACCGCGGGCGTCACTTTCTTCGTCAGCGCCGCGGAGAGCGGAGCCGAGCCGGCCTGTTCGGCGGCCAGTTCCTGCCCTTCGGGGCTGACGACGTATTCGGCGTACGCCTTCACGGCTTCGGCTTCGGAAGCCGACCCGTATTTCGTGCACGCAATCAGGTAGGAGACGAGGACGATCGGATAGGTCCCCTGCGATTCCGTCTTGCGGTCGAGTTCGTAGGCGATCGAGAACTTGCCGGGGCTGAGTTCCTTGTCCAGAGGCGACTCCTCGACGATTTTCGCCGCGGCCTCTGGGGTCGGTTCGGCCCATTCGCTACCAACTTTGACCTGGGCGACGCTGAGTTCGCCGGCCTGACTGGCGTCGGCGTAGCCGATCGCGCCTTCGCCGGCGGTCACCGCTTCGACCACACCAGAGGTACCCGAGGCGGCTTCGCCGCCCTTCACCGGCCAGTCGCCGCTGACTTCAAACTTCCACACGCTCGGAACCACCTCGGAGAGGTATTCGGTGAAGTTCTGCGTCGTCCCCGACTCGTCGGAGCGGTTGACCGGGGTGATGCGGGTGTCCGGCAGTTCGACGCCTTCGTTGTCTTTGGCGATCGCCGGGTCGTTCCAGCTGGTGATTTCCTGAGCGAAGATCTTCGCCAGGGTTTCCGGGTCGAGTTTCAGTTCTTCGGCGCCCGGGAGGTTGTAGATGATCGCGATCGGCGAGATGTAGTCCGGGACCTCGATCAGTTCGCCCGGGGCGCACCGCTTTTCGGCCTTTTCCAGTTCGCCTTCTTCGGTCGAGAGCGCCGCGTCAGAGCCCGCGTAGGCGACCCCGCCGGAGATGAACTGTTCGCGACCGCCGCCCGACCCAACCGGGTCGTAGGAGATCGTCGCGCCGGAGTTGGCGTTCTCGAATTCGGCGATCCAGGCTTCCTGCGCCGCCTGCTGCGCGGTCGAGCCGGCACCGGCGATTTCACCGGAGACTTCACCGCCGCCGGAGGATGAACCGCCGCCGCCGGTTTCATCGCTGCTGCTGGACCCACACGCGGCAACGCCGAGGGCGAGGATCACAGCGGAGGCGATCACCACAAGCCATCTAGAGCTGGACATCAGACTCCCTTTTGGATTCGTTCGACATAGCTGAGACGGAGGCTCCCAGCGGTCATGTCCCAGCTTGTTACTGCTGTGTGGCGGAGATGTAAAAAAGATGTAAAAGGGCGGCGGAACGAGCCCTCTTCACCCATCTGGCGAGAACCGGTAGCCGATCCCGTTGTGGGTGTGGATCAGGCTCCGGCCGGGCAGCGCCTCCCCCAGCTTCGCCCGCAGACGGCTGACGTAGACGTCGACCGAGCGGTCGTCGTCGCGCGGCTGCCCGCCCCATACCTGGGCGAAGAGCTCCTCGCGGGTCATGATCCGCTGCGGGTGCTCGGAGAGGCTGACCAGCAGTTGCAGCTCGCGGACGGTCAGGCTCAGCGGGCGCCCGTCAACAAGCGCGGCGTGCTCCTCTGGCCTGATCTCCAGTCGTCCCATGCCCGCCGAGCATGGCCGGCGCAGCGGGAGGGTCGGTTACCCCGCGGTGAAGGTCTTGTGAACGATCTGTGAAGAGGGGTCCGGCTGCGGGCCGTGCTGCGGCTCGGTCGGCGCCGGCTCGGCGGCCGCGGGCCGCAGCTCCTCCTCGACGATCCCGGCCGGTTCGGGCTCGAACCGGTAGCCGATCCCGAAGTGGGTGTGGATGTAGGCCCAGCTCGGCGAGCGCTTCTCCAGCTTTTGGCGCAGCTTGCGGACGAAGACGTCGACCGAGCGGTCGCCGTGGGCCATCGCGTAACCCCAGACCCGCTGGTAGATCTTCTCGCGCTCGAGCACCTGGCCGCGCTCCTCGGCGAGCAGGTACAGCAGCTCGAACTCGCGGCGGGTCAGCTCCAGCGGCTCTTTGCCGACGAAGGCCTGGAAGCGGTCGGGCCGGATCTCCAGCTCGCCGGCGGTCAGCGGCGCGCTTTCGACCTCGCGGCGACCGCGGGTGTGGCGGCGGGCGACGGCTTCGATCCGCGCCATCGCCTCCTCGGGGTGAGAGGGCTTGGTCATCCAGTCGTCGACGCCGAGCCGCAGGCCGCGGACCCGCTGGGCAACCGTCGAGCGACCGGTGCAGACGACGAGGCCAAGCTCGGGCAGCATCGAGGCGACGCGGTCGAGGTAGGACCAGGCTTCGTCACCCAGCAGGGCCGGGTCGATCAGCAGGGCGTTCAGCTTCATCGCGACCAGGTCGCGCGGCGGCACGGGGCCACTGCTGTGGCTGAGGCTCCAGCCCGCGACTTCGGCACGCTTGGCAAGGACGGTGACGAAGCCGCTGTCGGTGTCGATCACGGCGATGCGGATAGACGCAGTGTATGGCACAGATCTGGCGGGAAAGCCCTGCTGATCACAGGATTTTCACAAGTGGGTGCGGGAGCACCCCGAAATTGCGGAAACGCCGGCCGGTCTGACAACTCAGTGCGGAGTTGAGCACCGCCTGGGTGTCGAACTCCGCACTCGTTTCTCGATCTAAAAAGTCGCCGGGCGCAGGCCGGTGGCGATGATCAGCAGCACCGCGACGCCGACCGCGTAGCGGTAGAGGACGAAGGGGCGGTAGCTGGTCGTGCGGACCAGGCGCAGGAGGAAGGAGATCGCCCAGTAGCCGGAGACGGCGGCGGCGATCGTCCCCACCACCATCGGCCCGGCGACGCCGCTGGGCAGGCCTTCGTGGGCGGCGCTGGCGGCCTTGTAGAGGGTGGCGCCGGCGACCGCCGGGATCAGCAGCAGGAACGAGAAACGGGCGGCGGCGTCGCGGTCGAGGCCGAGCCAGCGCCCGGCGGTGATCGTGATCCCCGAGCGCGAGGTCCCCGGCGCCAGCGCCAGCACCTGGGCGAGGCCGATGATCCAGCCGTCGCGGAGGTCGGTGTCGCCGAGGTCGCGCCGCTCGGGCATCCGGTCGGCGTAGCCGAGCAGAGCGGCGAAGAAGATCAGCTGGATCGCGATCATCCAGGGCTCGCCGAGGTGTTCGTCGATGAAGCTGGAGCCGAGGCCGCCGATGATCACCGCCGGGACCGTGCCGATCGCGATCGCCACCGCGAGCCGCTGCCCCTGCGTACTGATCGCCCGCTGCCGCACCGCTTCCCAGAACCCACGCAGCAGCATCACCACCTCGACCCGGAAGTAGGCGACGGCGGCGACCAGCGTGCCAGCGTGCAGCGCAACGTCGAAGGTCTTGTTGAAGGCCTCGTTTTCCTGCAGGAACGTGTAGTTCTGCAGCCACGGGACCAGGATCAGGTGGCCGGAGGAGGAGATCGGCAGGAACTCGGTAAGGCCCTGGACCACCCCCAGCAGGAGCGCCTCGAGGTTCGACATCGGCGCGCATCTTATGCGGGAACGCCGACGCCCCTCCGTCCGCTAGATTTCCACCCCGTGAAGCGCACCGCCGCATTCCTGCTCTCGCTCTGGTCCCTGACCGCCGCCCTGCTGCTGGTTCTCGCCCCCGCGGCGATGGCCTCTGAGGGCGTCGGCCTCGCCGGCCCGACCGACGACAAGACCGTGACCTTCTTCTGCTTCGGCGTCATCTTCTTCTTCGCCGCCCTGGTCATCGTCCTCTCGCTAATCCAGGGTCGCCTGGAGAAGCGCAAGGAACAGCGCCGGGCAGACCTGGCGCGCTTTAACTAGCGCCCGCTAAGACAGCCGGAAGCCCGTAAGGAGCCGTTTCTCGGCTTCGCCCTCGACCTTGGCGACGACTTCGACTTTGCCCTCCAGCGGGGTGTCGCGGATCTTCGTCGCCAGGAGGTCGTCGACCTGGAAGATGCCGGCGGAGTTGTTGAGCTGGATCTCGATCTTGATCGGACGGTCCTCGCCGGAGTCGATGCTGACCTCGTCGATCGCGGCGGCGGAGATCGAGTGGATGCCCTCGTGGCCTTTCTCCAGCGGTATGCGGGTGCGGCCCTGGGCCATGTCGAGGGCATCGGCGACGCGGACGACGCCGGCCTCCAGCGTGTAGGGCTCGCCGCGGCGGCGGTGGCCGATGATCGCGTGGAGGATCTCCGAGGCGACGACGGTCCGCTCCGGCTGGCGGTAGGCGTCGGCGAGCAGGCGGTCTAGGGCGCCGTTGGCGAGGAAGAGCGAGTAGGCCTCGTGGTCGGCGCGGTGGATCGACATGCCGACGTCGTGGAGCAGGGCACCGCCGGCGACGACCACCTCGGCGTCGCGGTCGCGCATCCCGTGGTCGGCGACCATCGCCGGCTCCACCCCTGCCCGGACCAGCAGGCGGAGCAGGCGCAGGGCGATGTTGAGGACGATCTGCATGTGGACCCAGGAGTGGTCCGACATCCCCAGCCGCTCGGACTGGACCTGGGTCATGTACCACCAGGCCCGCACCTGCTCGTCTGAGTTCACCGCCTCGAGGAAGCTCTCGAGCTTGCGATTGCCGCGGGTCGGCGCCCGCACCCGCGCCTCGGCGATCGCCTCCTTCGGCGGCTTGCGTTGCGGACCCTCGGGATCCGGCGCCGGAACTTTCTCCTCACTCATCGCGAGGATCGTAGAACCGACCCCGGCGTTCGTCCTTGGACCGTCATATCCGGCTTAAGGACGAACGCCGGTGAGGTGTCAACCGCAGACGGGCCAGGGGCTCGAGCCGGAGGTCGCGTAGAGGAGCGCGGCGCGGTAGTCCTGCTCGGCCTCAGGGGCGGCGGCGGGGTCGCCGCTGCCGCCCATCGATTCCCAGGTCCCGTAGTCGAACTGGTATTTGCCGCGATAGGTGCCGTCGGAGGAAACGGCGGTCGGGTCGCCGCCCGACTCGCAGGAGGCGATCGCTTCCAGGGTCGAGAGCGAGACGCCGCCAGGCAGCTCGGCGAACTCTTCTTCGCGTTCCCGCTCCCGCTTGCGGGCGGAGGCGCGTTCTTCGGCTCGGATGTCGGCGGCGATCGTGCGGACGAGCCGCTGGAAGCGCACGGCCGGCTGCTGCAGCGACGGGATCGGCACGACCTGCGCCGGCCCGACCTTGGGCCCGGCCTCCGAGCCGTTACCCCCAGCCGCCAGCGCAGCGGCCGGGAAGGCGAGAAGTATGAGCAAGATCCAAGTGAAGTATTTACGTTTTGTAAGCAAGCGCAGAACCGTGAGGGCTCGCGCCGCTTTCGTGTGTGGTCGCCGTCACACTTATCCCTTCTCTGTAGAAGCTCAGGCACGGGTTCGACCGAGCAAATCGGCCGGCATAGGACCCTGGGCAACCAATTGCAGTGCTAGTTAGACGCCCTCAGCTCGACTTCAAGCAGGTACCTGGCTCACAGACGGAAGCTTCATTCCTCTGCTGCTTCGTCCTCCGGCCGCTGCTGTTCGGGCGGCGGCGACTCGAACAGGAAGACCCCGAAGGTCCCGAGCATCCCGCCCTCCGGCTCCCCTGCTTCGAGCAGGCGGAGTTTCGAGGCACGGTAGATGTCTTCCATCTTGTGGACCAGCTCGCGCTCGGCCGCGACGGCTTCCACCCAACCCTGCTCGTCCAGGCGCCGCTGCAACCAGACCGCCATCCGCTCGTCGGATGAGTCAAAGGTTTCACCATCCATCGCGGCGGCCACGGCTTCTAGGAAGTCGCTGAGAATCCGCCCGCTGACTTGTGCCTTGACCGAAGGCGGCAGGTCATCCCATGCTTTGCCGTCGAACAGCACCCGTTTGACCGCCCGGTAGAAGTGCTCGGTAGAGCCGCGCACCGGCCGGCTGTCGACTTCCTCGATCAGGCCGTATTCCTTGAGTATGCGGAAGTGGTAGCTGACGTTCTGGAGCTTCTCGTCGTATGTCTTGGCGAATCCACTGGCAGACATCACGCGCTTGTTCAGAACGGCGAGGATCTGCACCCGCAAGGGATGCGCCATCGCCTTTGCCATGTTGCCATCGACGTGCTCGATTTCACCTGGCTCGGTCTCCCCGTTGCACTTCCTCTTGCCTTCGTCGGCGGCCATCCCGTCACCCTCTTTTCGTTCAGGAACTGTTGCGGTGCTTTGAACGTTAATGAGGAAAACCGCAAGGACTTCGCTACATAGGCTCGACCGGTAGAGCCGTTTTTACCGATCCTTCCCCTTGAGCCCAACTACGGGAAAGGGGGTGAGGGATATGCAGATCGCGACCACGCAGGCCGCGCTGCCGCTGCTCTCCATGAGCAAGAGCAACTAGCGGTAACGGGCGGGGCTGCCGCTGTAAAGGGCGGCTCCGCCCTTCAGCTTCTTTATCCGGACTTGAGTCCGAAAGCCCTAAGGAATCGATCCGCGTTGACCGGCATTCAAGAGCTCTACTAAAGCCTCAACCTTCCAGACGATGCCCAAGTCGGACTCTCGACTGATTCGGCCGGAGTAGATACCTATAAACCTGGTGGCGTCTCCAGCGAAATTGGTCGTGCCGCTCTCGTCGAGATAGCTGCCCGCTCGCTGCAAAATTACTGGCGATCCAGACTGACCCGGACGCGTTCTGCTGTCCACCAAAAAACACGGGAGGTCATTCCAATTCATCACCGGCTCAGAAGCCACCGTCCCTTGGATCCATATTCCGAATGCCCCGCCACCCGTTTTTCCGAAAGGGAACCCGACAATTGAAACCTGCTCGCTTGGCGTAAATCGAATAGGAGGCCCAGGTTTTTCGGGATCGTAGGGATAGACATCGACCCCTTTTAGATCTTCGAGGGGAAGAGCGACTACGTCTACGGATCTTCTGTGGGTCGGATGCTCAAGCCACAGCGGATCTCCGGCGCTGTCGAAGAGAGGCTCTCGGCGTACTTCCCATACCCCCAGGCGCCCCGCCACGTTATGCATCACGCCAAGTTCATCGGGAACAGCTCCGGTGGGAGAGAGCAAATCGCCATTGTCGGGGCGCCTGCCTGCGACGACGTGCCAATTGGTAACTAGGTAGTGCCGGCCACCGCTAACCGCTACGAATCCAGTGGCGGTACCCAGCTCATGACCTCGAGCCAATTGACCTAGAAGTATCGACTGGACTGACGGTTCTTCTATGCCTACCGACATCCCGGTCTCTCAGCTGGGGTAAGGGCTCATCTTCTAGACCGCTTTTGCGATCAGCAGGCGCAGGTCCGGCAGGGTCCGGAACGACTTCACGTCGACGCTGCCGTAGCCGGTCTCCCCCAGCCAGCGGGAGACCTCTTCGACGGTGTAGGTGTCGGCGCCGGAGGTGAGGTGGAAGAAGAGGCCGAGGATCGAGGCGGTGTTGGCACGCTCGCCGGCGGGGCGGTCGTAGAGGTCGAGGACGGCGAAGGGGGCACCCGGCCGCAGCACCGCGCGGATACGGGCGAAGAGCGTCCGCATCTGCTCGGGCGAGAGGTGATGAATGATGTTGAAGCAGAGGGCGCCGTCGTAGTGGCCGTCGTAGTCGACCTCGAACATGTCGCCGACGAGGTGGCGGACGCGGTCGCTCATCCCGTTTTCGGCGACGATCTCTTCGCCGATCTTGGCGCTGCCCGGGAGGTCGACGATCGTCGCCCGCAGCCCCTCGTGGCGACGGCAGAGCGCCATCGAGTACTCGCCGTGGGCGCCGGCGACGTCGAGCACCGAGTGGGCGCCTTTGGCGAGCGGCAGCGTCTTCGCGACTTCGGCGCTGGAGAGGCGCGCCAGCTGGTACTGGCCGCGGATGTAGGAGCGCCAGTAGGGATCGTCGGCGTCTTTGCCGTGCAGCTCGGCGTGGGTGCCATCGCGGACCAGGTCCTCGAGGCGCCCGTACCAGTCCCAGTATTCGGCGGTGTCGGAGAGGAAGTCCCCGAGGTAAGTGTCCGAGCGCGGGTCGAGCCAGGGCCGCCCGCTCTTGGTCATTTCGTAGCGGCCGTCGGGGTTCTGCCTGACGTGCCCGAGCGTGGCGATCACGTCGAGAAGGCGTTCGGTCCCCGCCGCCTGCAGCCCCAGGTGCTCGGCCAGCTCGGCCGGGTCGCGCGGGCCCTCGGCCAGAGCCGCCAGGATCCCGGTCCGCTGCGCCACCTGCAGGCAGCGCGCCACCGGCATCGCGAACATCGCCTCGCCGATCGGCGTCGGCAGTTTGTTCAACAGCAGCCCGAGGCGCTCGACGGGCCCATCTGGGACGGCGGCAATCCGCATCGACGGCAGCCTATCCGCGATCATCGACGCATGGCAGAGGCGCCGAGTTCCCGACTGCTGCTCGCCTGCCCGGACCAGCCGGGGCTGATCGCCCGGGTCAGCGGCTTCCTCGCCGAGTCGGGGCTGAACATCGTCGACGTCGACCAGCATTCGAGCGCCGAGGGCCGCTTCTTCATGCGGATGGTCTTCGACCGGGTCCCCGACGCCGAGCGCGAGGGGCTGGAGATGCGCTTCGCGCGGGAGATCGGCGAGCCGTTTGGGATGGACTACGGGTTTCACGAGACTGGCCGCACGAGGCGGATCGCGGTGATGGTCAGCCGCGAGGACCACTGCCTCTCCGATCTGCTCTGGCGCTGGCGCAACGGCGACCTCGGCGGCGAGATCGCCACCGTCATCTCCAACCACCCCGACCACCGCGCCCAGGTCGAGGCGGTCGGGCTCCCCTTCCACCAGATCTCGGTCGAGCCGGCGACGAAGACCGAGGCCGAGCGGCAGATCCTCGAGCTGATCGACGGCGTCGACCTGCTCGTCCTCGCCCGCTACATGCAGATCCTCTCCGAGGACTTCCTCCGCAGCCTCGGCGCCCCGGCGATCAACATCCACCACAGCTTCCTCCCGGCCTTCGTCGGTGCCGACCCCTACCACCGCGCCTACGAGCGCGGCGTCAAGCTGATCGGCGCCACCGCCCACTACGTCACCGCCGAGCTCGACGCCGGCCCGATCATCGCCCAAGACGTCGAGCCGGTCGACCACCGCGATGAGGTCGCCGACATGATCCGGATCGGCCGCGACATCGAGCGCCTGGTACTGGCCCGTGCGGTGATGGCACATCTGGACGACCGGGTCTTACTGGACGGGGATCGTACGATCGTCTTCTAGCGATGACCGCACTGCCCCCAGGCTCGAAGGCGCCGGCGCCTGTCCAGGCCGCCCGCTACGTGCGCGACCCGCTCGGTTTCCTCACCCGCTATCGCGAGCGCTACGGCGACATCTTCAGCGTCCGCTTCCCCTTCTTCGGCCGCATCGTCTACGTCGCCTCCCCCGAGCTGGTGAAGGAGGTCTTCACCGGCTCGCCAGCCGTCTTCCACGCGGGAGAGGCAAACGCGACGATGCTGGAGCCGGCGCTGGGGCCCAACTCGGTCCTCACCCTCGACGACGAGCCGCACATGCGCCAGCGCAAGCTGCTGCTGCCGCCCTTCCACGGCGAGCGGGTGCGGCGCTACGGCGAGCTGATCGAGGAGGTGACGCGGCGCGACATGGCGACCTGGCCGATCGGCGAGACCTTCGCCCTGCGCCCCCACACCCAGCGGATCACCCTGGCGGTGATCCTCCGTGCGGTCTTTGGGATCAGCGACGAGGCGCGAATCGACCGGGCGACGAGGCTGATCGACCGCTTCTCCGACCGGGTGACGACGATCGTCCGGTTCCCGTTCCTCCGCCGCGACCTCGGCCCCCGCAGCCCCTGGCGCAGCTTCCTCGCTGCTCGCGGAGAGCTCGACGCCTTCATCTACGAGGAGATCGCCCTGCGCCGGGCCGAGGCGGGAACCGAGGAGCGCGATGACGTCCTCTCGCTGCTGCTGCGGGCCCGGCACGAGGACGGCTCGCCGATGTCGGATGCCGAACTGCGCGACGAGCTGGTGACCATCGTCGGCGCCGGCCACGAGACCACCGCCACCGGCCTCGCCTGGGCGATGGAGCGGCTGCTGCGCAACCCGCGGGCGCTCGGGCTCCTGCGGGAGTCGCTGGCCGCCGGGCGGGGCGACTACCTGGAGGCAACGGTGAAAGAGACGCTGCGGGCGCGGCCGGTGATCATCGACGTCGCCCGCAGGCTGACCGCGCCGGCGACGGTCGGCGGCTACGAGCTGGGAGCCGGGAGCTTCGTCGTGCCGGCAATCGCCGCCGTCCATCTGCGGGAGGATCTCTACCCCGAGCCGGAGCAGTTCCGGCCCGAGCGCTTCCTCGACAGCAAAGCGGATACCTACGCCTGGATCCCCTTCGGCGGCGGCGTCCGCCGCTGCGCCGGCGCCGCCTTCGCCGAGTTCGAGATGCGGGTGGTTCTGCGCGAGTTCGTCACCCGGGCAGCGCTGCGGGTGACCGACCCCGCTCCCGAAAAGGTGAGGATCCGCAACATCACCCTCGCGCCCCAGCACGGGACCACAGTGGTGATGGATCGCCCGCTCACCCGCCCCGACATGGACTACCGCGCCTTCGACGCAGCGGTCCCCGAGAACCCTTCCCGGGTGGGCTAGGTCGCTGCTCCCTCGGCCGCGGCCTGAGCCTCCTCCCACTCCGCGTAGAGCTCTTCCACCTCGGTCTTCGCTTCGGCGTGGCGCTTGGTCGCGCGCTCGACGCGGCCTGGGCTCGACCAGGCGGCGGGGTCGGCGAGCTCGTCCTCGAGCTCCTGCAGCTTCGCCTCGGCCCGCTCGATCCGCTGCTCCAGCTTCGCCGCCTTGCGCGCCGCTTTCTGCGCCGGCTTGGTGGCGCTGTACTTCTTGCCGCCACCTCCCGACGCGGCTTTCGCCGCCGAGACGACCTCTGCCTCGGATTCGTCGCGGCGCCGCTGGTACTCGGCCCAGCCGCTGGGATAACTCTTCAGCTCGCCGCCCTCGCAGACGAGGGTGCGGCTGCCGACCGCCTCCAGCAGCGCCCGGTCGTGGGAGACCAGGAGGACGGAGCCCTCGAACTCGATCAACGCGTCCTCGAGCGCCTCGCGGCTCTCGATGTCGAGATGGTTGGTCGGCTCGTCGAGGATGAGGACGTTGGCGCCGGAGGCGACGAGGATCGCCAGCGAGAGCCGCCGCTGCTCGCCGCCGGAGATGTCCGAGAGCTGCTTCTCGACGTCGGCGCCGGAGAAGAGGAAGCCGCCGAGGAGGGCGCGGGCGCTGTTCTCGTTGAGGCCGGTCTCGCGCTTGGCGGCGTCGAGGATCGTGCCCGAGCCGGCCGCGGTCTCGGCGTGCTGGGAGAGGTAGCCGACCTTGACGTTGTGGCCGCTGCGGACGCTGCCGGTGGCGGGCTCGCGCTGGCCGGCGAGGGTCTCGATCAAGGTCGTCTTGCCGGCGCCGTTGGGGCCGACGAGAACGACGTGTTCCTCGCGCTCGATTTCGAGGTTGGCGCCGGCGAGCAGCGTCCGGCCCGGCACTTCCAGCGTCCCGTTGACCATTTTCAGGACGACGCGGCCCGGCCGCTCCGGCGGTTTGAAGTGGAAGCGCAGGTTGCGGGTGTCGCGGCGTTCGGCGCGCGGGCCGCCGCGCTTCTTTTTCTCGATCTGTTTGACCCGCGACTGCGCCTGGCGCGCCTTCGTCGCCTTGTAGCGGAAGCGCTCGACGAAGCGTTCCATCCGTGCGATCTCCGCCTGCTGGCGCTCGATCGCTTTGCCGAGGGCGATCTGCCGCGCCGCCTGCTCCTGGCGCCAGGCGTGCCAGGGGCCGGCGAAGAAGCGGGCGCGCTGCGCCTCCAGCTCCAGCACCGAGGTCCCCACCGCCTCGAGGAACCAGCGGTCGTGGGCGACGAGGACGACCGCCGAGTCGAGCTCGACCAGGTAGCCCTCGAGCCACTCCAGCGAGGGAATGTCGAGATGGTTGGTCGGCTCGTCGAGGAGCAACAGGTCGGGGCGGGTGGCGAGGGCGCGGGCCAGCGAGGCGCGGGTCAGCTCGCCGCCGGAGAAGGTCGAGAGCGCCCGCCCGGTCTGCTCGTCATCGAAGCCGAGCCCGCGGAGAACTTCGAGGACGCCGTCGCGCCAGCGGTAGCCGCCGCCGGCTTCGAGCCGCTGCTGGGCGGCGGCGTAGGCGCGCATCGTCTCATCCTCGCCGTCGCCCATCGCCGCCTCCAGGCGCGCCAGCTCGGCCTCGGTCTCGAGCATGTCGCTGCGGCCGGAGAAGACGTACTCGCCGAGGCTCGCCTGCGAGTTCCGCGGCGGCCGCTGGTCATGCAGCGCCACCCGTGCGCCCCGCTGCACGCTCAGCGACCCCGCATCAGGCGGCAGCTCCCCCGCCAGCACCCGCAGCAGCGTCGACTTGCCGGCGCCGTTGCGGCCCGACAGGGTCATCCGTTCGCGCGGCTCGAGCTTGAAGGAGACGTCCTCGAACAGCAGCTTGCCGCCGACGTAGACGTCGAGGCTGGTTGCGGTCGCGATAGCCATGCCTGCAAGGTAGGCGCTAGCTGTGCTTCGAGGCGATCTGCTCGATCGTGCCCATCGTGCGAATCGTCCCTGCGCCCAGGGCGGCGTCGAGGGCTTTCAGGTCGAGGTCGGATTCGCTGATGCCGCCGCTGGGCAGCCAGTAGAGCTCGCGGCCCTCGATCGCCAACAGGTCCTCGTCGCTCGCTAGGGCGAGCGCCTTCTTCTTCGCCGCCGCGCTCGGTTTCTTCTTTAGCAGCGAGACTTGGGGCTTCCCCTTCGACTTCTCCACCAGCTTGCGATCGCATGGCGCCTGTGCGGCGATCGCCGCCACCTCCTCGATGCTGCGGACGAAGACCGGGACGTCGTAGCCGAGGCGTTCGTCTAGCTCAGCTTCGACTCGCGTTGCCAGCTTGCTCTCCGCCTCGCGCTTCGCGACGGAGAAGATCACGTTGCCGCTGGCGCGGAAGGTCGCCACCTCCTCGAAGCCCATCTCCTCGAAGTGGCGCCGCAGCTCCTCGTTCTTGATCCGGCGGCCGCCGAGATTCATCCCCCGCAGGAAAGCGACATAGCGCTTCATCGCGCCGAGCCTAATCGCTAGGGCGCGGAACGAGTCCAGCGTCGCCGCCTGCGAACCGCCCGCGCGCGGGCCGCGTTGGCGAGCAACCTCGACAGCGCCCGGTCCCGCCGCCACTCCCCCGGGGTTCGAATGCCCTTTGCCTTGCTGCACGTGCGACAGGCGGCGACGAGATTGGCCGGTGCGGTTGCGCCGCCCCGCGCCCGCGGGGCGATGTGGTCCACCTCGGTTGCCTCGCTGCCGCAGTAGCGGCAGGTCCACCCGTCGCGGTGCAAGACGGCACCGCGCAGCAGCGGGTGAATGCACCGCTGGGCGGGATCCCGTGCGGCCGGGTCCCAGTGCAGAAGTGGGTTGGAGAGATCGGGAATCACTTCTCGAACCGTTCCCGAAAGAAAAGGTTTCTCTCTTAAACCAATTTTTATCTGCGCCGCCGCTCCTCGAAGTCCTCGGCCACCGCCGCCAGCTCGGCCAGCGTGATCCCCAGGCCGACGGCGATCCGCCGGGCGGTCGCCCAGCGCGGGTTGCCCTTGCCCTTCTCCAGCCGCGAGACCTGGCTCGGGTCGAGGCCCACGCGCCGCGCCAGGGCGCTCTGTGTCAGCCCCTTCTCGGTACGAAGTTTCCGCACAGCCCAGGCGAAGCCCCGCTGTGGTTCCCTGCCACTGGTCACCCCCGGCAGCTAATGCGTTTCGGGGCCCCAGTTCCACAGAGGGAACATCAAGTACTTGCAGGAGAACAGGCCAATCCCGATGGGGACTGGCCTGTCGTCGATGGAGGCGCCGAGATTCGAACTCGGATCCGCGGACGCGGTGCGAGGGTGTCTACAGGTTTAGCTGGCGCTTGATTCTCGTCTCCCGGGGTCCGCGCCAGCGGGCACTGCGGGAGATAAAGCCCCTTCGTTGTTCCCTAGCGGTCGGGGCGATCCGCCGGGGTGAGCCCGATTCTGAAGCCGGTGCCCCTCCCCTCGGGCGAGGGAGGACCGACTCTCACAGCGCTTAGCTTCTAACTAAGCGGCGAGGGCGAACTCGTGGTCCGCACGTATTGGTTTGTGCTGGGGTTTAACGAGGCCTCCAGCAACCTCGACCTGCAACCGTTCGCACGAGTCGACCACGTCGAAGCCTGTCGCCCCCGTGCTTGCGATGCCTTGTGATTGTAGTTGGTCCGGGGTAGGTGACCTGGGCTATCGGGCCGGGATGGCCAACCTGAAAGGATGCGCCCGATGAGCGAGCGCAGCTACGACGCGATCGTCCTTGGGGCCGGCCCGGCCGGTGAGGTCTGCGCCGGGCGCCTGGCCGACGGCGGGATGCGGGTGGCGATCGTCGAGCGCGACCTGATCGGCGGCGAATGCTCCTACTACGCCTGCATGCCCTCGAAGGCGCTGCTGCGGCCAGCCGACGTGCTTGCCGAGGCGAAGCGGGTCCCGGGCGTGCCGACCGGCCACGGGGAGCTCGAGCCGCAGGCGGTCCTGGCGCGCCGCGACGAGGTCGTCCACGACCTCGACGACTCGGTCCAGCTGCCCTGGCTGGAAGAACGCGAGATCGACCTCTTCCGCGGCGACGCGCGCTTCGGCGGCGAGCGCCGGGTCGTCGTCGGCGAGGAGACGCTGGTCGCGACCCAGGCGGTCGTCGTCGCCACCGGCAGCAAGGCGGCAATGCCGCCGATCGAGGGACTCGACCAGGTCGAAGCCTGGAACAACCGCACCGCGACGACCTCTAAGCAGGTGCCGGAGAGCATGATCGTCCTCGGCGGCGGCCCAGTCGGCAGCGAGCTATCCCAGGCCTGGGCGAGCCTCGGCACCCGCGTCACCCTGATCGAGGGGGGCGACCACCTGCTCTCACGGGAGGAACAGTTCGCCGGCGTGGAAGTCGCCGAATCGCTGCGCGAGCACTTCGGCGTCGACGTCCGCACCGGGACGAAAGTCGAAGCGATGCGAGCCGAGGGAGCCGGCGTCGTCGCCAGCCTCAGCGACGGCTCGAGCGCCGAGGCGGCGGAGATCCTGGTTGCGGTCGGCCGCGTCCCCAATACCGCCGACCTCGATCTCGAGGCCGCCGGGGCAAAGGCAAACGACCACGGTTTCCTCGAGACCGAGGCGACGATGCGGGTGCCGGGCAGCGACTGGCTCTACGCGATCGGCGACGCCAACGGCCGCTCGCTCTTCACCCACATGGGCAAGTACCACGCCTGGGTCGCCGCCGAGAACCTGCTCGGCCGCCCGGTCGAGGCGGTCGCCGAAGGAATCGGCTCGCCCCGCGTCACCTTCACCGACCCCCAGGTCGCCGCTGCCGGCAAGACGCTGGCGCAGGCGCGGGAAGTCGGCATCGACGCGCGGGCCATCGACGTCCCCACCGACGGCACCCCCGGCGCCAGTTTCCAGGGCAAGGAGACCGGCGGCACCTGCCGTCTCGTCGTCGACCAGGCCAAGGGCACGATCGTCGGCGCCACCTTCACCGGCTTCGAGACCGCCGACTTCCTACAGGCGGCAACGGTGGCGATCGTCGGCGAGGTACCCATCTCCCGGCTAAGGCACGCGGTCGCGCCCTACCCGAGCCGGAGCGAGGTGTGGCTGAAGCTGCTGGAGAAGTACGAAAGCGATTGACGGGGCCGGGAGAGGGGTTCGCCGGGCCCTCCCCGCTGTTGCCCGCCGAACCCCTCTCCCGGCCCCCTAAACCGTAGACCGCTGCTTCAGGTCGTCGAGCATCTCCTGCGGGAAGCCGGCGATCTGGTCGAGGTCATCAACCGACTGGAAGCCGCCGAGGCGCTCGCGGTGGGCAAGCAGGCGGGTCGCCTGGGTCACCGAGAGGTTCTGCTCGCGGAGCTGCTCGAAGGTGATGGTGTTGAGGTTGACCTGCTCGCCTGACCCTCCACTGCCTGCCAGCGGGCGGGCGGCTGGATCCGGGACCGAGTAGGTCGGCGCTTCCGTCGGTGCGGGCGGCTCCGGCGCAGGGGGCTGCGGCGGCTGCGGAGGCATCGACTGCTCCGGCGCCGGCGGAGCTGGAGGCTGGTTGACCGGTGGCGGAGTCGGAGGCGAGTACGACTGCTGCGGCTCAGGCGCCTGAAAAGCCTGGGGCTCGGGTGGTACCGGCGGCGGGGTCGCCGGCCCGAACGACTGCGGCTCCGGCGGCGCGAACGACTGCTGCGGCTCCGGGGCGGGTGGGGCCGGCGGCGGGGGCACCGGAGCGCCCCCTCCCTGGACCGACTGCAGGGCGGCCTGCTCGGCTTCGGCCGCGCGGCGCTCGGCCTCGCGGGCGCGCTCTTCAGCTTCGGCGACGCTGCGCCGCATCTCCTCGAGGCGCTGATCTTTGGCGGCCTCTTCGGCCCGCCGCTGCTCCAGGCGTTTTGCTTCCGCGGCACGCTCTTCGGCGGCTCGGGTTCGCTCTTCGATCTGGCGCAGGCGCTCCTCGGCTTCTTTCATCTCGCGCTCGCGGCCGGCGCGTTCTTCCTCGAGTCTCTGCTCTGCCGTGCGCATATCTACCGGCGGTGCTGGGACTGCCTGCGGCGTCGCGGGAGGGGTGCCCTGAATCGGCTGCTGTTGCTCGCCGCCGGCCGGGATGCCGCCGTGCTGCTGAAGCTGGTCGGCAGCCTGCAGGCGGCGGTCGGCCTCGGCGCCGATCCGCTGCTGCTCGGCCCGCACTTCGGCGACCTTGTCGCGCACCCGCTGTTCGGCCGCGGCCGGGTCGTATTCGCCGGGGGCCGGCGTGCCGCCAGGAATCGGGGGCGGCGGCACCGACGGTACGGCTGCAAGCTCTCCGGTCGGCTGTTGCACGCTCGTCGCCTGCTCCTCCCAGGCGGGAGGCTGTCCCGAGGGCGGCACCTGACCGCCTGCCTGAGCTTCAGCGAGGGCGCGTTCGTTCGCGGCCCGGGCCTCAGCCAGCCGCTGTTCGGCCTGCGCCGTCTCGCGCTTCTTCTTACCGCCGAACTTGATGCCGAACAGGCTCATCTCGGTGAACTTGGCCTTGCTCGCGGGGTGCTCTCCCGTCGCGCTGGGCGCGGCACCCGGTGCGGGGGCACCTGCGGCAGGCGGTTGACCGGGCGCAGGGGCCGGCGGTAGCAGCGGCTGGCCCTTCTTCTGCGCCTTGCGGTGGGCCTTCTCGTCCTTACGGCGCTGCAGCTCGGCTTTGCGGGCCTCGCGCATCTGGGCGCGTTTCGCCCGCTGTTCCTCGCGTTGGCGGCGTTTGCGATCTTTCGAAGACTCGTTTGCCGGCGCGGGACCGAAAGCCGGCGGCGCCGAAGCGCCGGGCGACGTCGGAGCGCCGGGCGGCGGAACCGACTGGCCGGGGGGCGGAGCCGATGGGCCGGGGGCGGTACCTGGAGGCGTGGCGGCCGGCGGCCCACCAACGGGGACGGCGGCGAGCTCGGCGGTCTGCGCTGGCGCTCCGGGCTGGGCGGCTGCCGGTTGGACGCCGGGGGCCGGAGCTCCGGGAGCAGCCGCGGCGGCGGGCGGCGGGGCCGCCGGGCCGGCGGCCTGCGCCGCCTGCTTGTGTTCCTTCTCCTTTGCGCGTCGCTGCGTGATCCTCACGATCAACAGCAGGACCAGGATCGCCACCAGGAGGGCGGCGACGAAATAACCGGTGTGGTCGCTCACGTAATCACTCGCCTTGTCGGGAAAAGATTCTGCGTTGGCCTCCGCCGGAGCGGCCATCACGAGTGCGATGGTCCCAGCCACGGCGGCGGCTGAAGTCTTCATCGGCCGCATCGGCCCCAATCCTCGCATCTGGTCCTTCAGTTTCAACCTCAACGCATCCTTCCCTTGAACTCGCGCTCGACCTCTCGGCGGACGTCGCGGTCGGCGATCTCCCGGCGCCGGTCACGACCCTCCTTGTTTCGCGCCAGAGCCAGCTCCACCTTTGCCCGCGGCCCTTTGAAATAGATCCTGGTTGGGATCAGGGTCAGGCCTTTCTGCGCAGTTTTCCCGACCAGCCGCTCGATCTCCTCCTTGTGCAAGAGCAGCTTCCGCGGCCGCTCGGCCGCGTGGGCGTCGACGGCGGAGTACTCGTAGGGGGGGATATGCAGCTTGCGGAGCCAAACCTCGCCCCCGTCGACGACCGCGTAGGCGTCGGTCATCTGCGCTTTGCCGCTGCGCAGCGCCTTTACCTCGGAACCCTGGAGGACGATCCCCGCCTCCATCTTCTCCACCCACTCGAATTTGTGGCGGGCGCGTCGATTCGTGACGACGTCGCCCGAGGCCGGCTCTCGTTTCTTCTTTGCCTTCTTGCTCATGAGGGGTCCTCGGAGGCCTCGCCGGCGAGGTCGAGCTCGGCCCGCCCGCGCGCCGCGTCGACTCCCGCCACCCGGACGGATATCGGATCGCCGAGGCGCACCCGCGCCCCCGACTCGCGCCCGACCAGAGCCACCTCGGCCTGATCGAGCTGGAAGTACTCGCCCGGCAGCCGCCGCGCCGGCAGCATTCCCTCGTAGACGTCGCCGAGCTCACCGCGGAAGGCGACGAAGGCGGCGGAGCGGATCACCCCGGAGACCTCGCCCTCGAAGACCGCGTCGAGGCCGCGCTCTCCCAGCTCGCGTTCGAGCAGGTAGGCAGCGCAGACGTCGTCGGCCTGGCGCTCGATCTGGGCCGACTCGCGCTCGCGGGCCGAGCAGTCGGCGGCGGCGTCGCGCGCTTGCGCCAGGGTCGGCGCCTCCTCCCCCTCCCCTAGGTGCGCGAGCAGCGCCCGGTGGCAGACGAGGTCGGGGTAACGCCGGATCGGCGAGGTGAAGTGGCAGTAAGCGGAGCTGCCGAGGCCGGCGTGGCCAAGGTTCCGCTCGCTGTAGTAGGCCTGCTTGAGGGACCGGAGCACGAGCGAGGTATACGCCTCGCGGCCGTGCCCGCGTCGGCCGGCCTCCTGGCGCGCCAGCCGGCTTGCTTCCGCCGCCACCCGCCCGGCTTCGCGCGGCGCCAGCCCCTGCCGGAGCGGCGGCGTCGGCACCCCGAGCGCCCCCAACTGCTCGAGCAGGCGCTCGATCCGGGCCGCGTCGGGCTGGGCGTGGACGCGGTAGACCGCCGGCACCCGTTCGCGCTCGAGCAACTGGGCGACCTGCTCGTTGTTGAGGATCATCAGCCGCTCGATCAGCCGGTGGGCCTCGGTCTGGGCGACGCCGTGGGCGCGGACCACGTTGCCCTCGACGTCGAACTCGAACTCGGGCTCGAAGGATTCGACATCAAGGCTGGTGGCGCCGCGCTGCTCGCCGAGGCCGGCGGCGACCTCGCGGGCGGCGGCGAGCGGTTCGGCGACCTCGGCCGGGGTCTGCCGGCGGGCGGCGAAGATGTCATCCAGCTCGTCGTAGTTCAAGCGTGCGTCGGAGCGGATGCGGCTGCGGTAGAAGCGCGCCTTGCGCGGCTCCATCGCGGCGTCGAGCTCGATCTCCGTCGTCACCGCCAGCCGCTCGACCCCGGGGGCGAGGCTGCAGGCTTCCGAGGAGAGCGCGTGCGGCAGCATCGGCTCGACCGCGCCCGGGACGTAGGTGCTGTTGCCGCGCCGACGCGCCTCCTGGTCGAGCAGCGAGCCCGGCTTGACGTGGGCGGCGACGTCGGCGATGTGAATCCAGACCCGGGCGCCGCTCCCCTCCCGCTGGGCGGAGACGGCGTCGTCGAAGTCGCGGGCGGTGGCCGGGTCGACGGTGAAGGTGGCGAGTGCGGTGAGGTCGCGGCGCGGGCCGCTTTCGCGCTCGGCCCACTTCGCCGCTTCCCGCGCTTCGCCCTCGATCGTCGGCCGGAAGCCGCGGAACCCGAGCTCCTCCCGCAGCAGCTCGGCGACCGTCTCCCGCGCCGGCCGCTGCGCCTCGCGTTCGCGGGCGCGCCGCTCCGAGCGCGCGATTCCCCCGCTGCGGCTGCGGCGCCGCGGCGCTTCGGCGCGGCTGCGCTCGCGCCGGCTCCTACCGCGCCCCGGCATCAGCCGACCTGACCGGCGAGGACGCCGAAGGCGCGCTGCTTGGCCTCGTCGGCCGGGGTTCTGAGGTCGTCCTTCGCTTTCACGTCCGGGTGGATGCCATGGCTCGATGCCAGGTTTACCCCTTTCGGGGTGAAGAACGCGCCCACCGAGAGCTTCAGGGCGCCGCCGTTGGAGAGCGACTGCTCCTCCTGAAAGAGGCCCTTGCCGTAGGAGCGGGTGCCGACCGTGGTCGCGCCCTCGTCGTCGGCGAGGGCGGCGGCGAGGATCTCGGCGGCCGAGGCGGTGCCGCCGTCGATCAGCACCACCACCGGCAGGTCGGTGACCCGCCCGGCTGAGGTCTTGTGGACGCTTTCCCCCTGGGTCCGCGATTTGGTGATCACCACGGTTTCGTCCTCGGGCAGGAAGAGGCTGGCGCAGAGGATCGCCTCGTCGAGCAGGCCGCCGGGGTTATGGCGGAGGTCGAGGACGATCCCTTCCGCCCCTTCCTTCTCTACCTTCTTCACTGCATTGGCGAGCAGGGCGTGGGCGCCTTCGCTGAAGGAGAGCAGCCGCACGTAGCCGAGCTTCTTGCCGCCGACGGTCTTGACACTGCCGCTGACGTTCGGAAGCGAGACCTCGGCGCGGACGATCGTCAGCTCCCGCACCTTGCCGCTCTTGCGGTCGCGGACGCCGATCGTCACCTTCGTCCCTTCCGGCCCCTTGATCTTCTTCGTCGCCTCGGTGCTGTTCTGGCCGGCGATCGACTCGCCTTCGACCGAGACGATCGTGTCGCCCGGTTCGATTCCCGCCGCGTCGGCCGGTGAGTGCTTGAAGACCTGCGCCACCCGCAGCCCCTGCTTGACCCCGATCACCGAGAGCCCGATCCCGGAGAAGCGCCCTTCGATCTCCTGGTTGAAGCTTTCGAGCTTTTCCTGCGAGAAGTATTCGGAGTAGCGGTCCTCCTTGTTGCTTTTGCGCAACTGCCTGACCATCCCTTGCAGCGAGGAGTTACCGAGCTCCTCAGGACCGACGTTGCGGTAGTAGTTGCCTTCGATCGCTTCGGCGGCTTCGGCGACGAGGCCGCTCGGTTCGGCGACGAAGATGTCGCGCAGCGGTTCCGGCAGGTCCCGCGGGTGGCCGCCCAGGTAGAGGCCGGCGGCGAGGAAGGCGAACAAGGCGACCGCGAAGGCCACCGCCCCGCGTCCGCTCACGCGGGCCTCAGACCTTGAGGAAGCGGCGCAGGGTGACGCCGGAGCCGATCGTCGAGACGAGGATCGAGGCGGCGAAGAGGATCGCGATCAGCGCCGGGAAGCCGAGGGTCGAGTTGCTCTGCGCCGAAAGGACGCTGACCGAGCTGCTCAGCGGGTCGACGATCGTGATCTTTCCCAGCCACAGGATCAGTATGGCCAGTAGCCCGCCGACGAAGCCGACGACGACGCCCTCGATCATGAACGGCCAGCGGATGAACCAGCGGGTGGCGCCGACCAGGCGCATCACCTCGACCTCGCGGCGGCGGGTGTAGATCGAGAGCCGGATCGTGTTGCCGATCAGCATCAGCGAGGCGAGGACCAACAGCGCCGTGATTACGGTGAGGATGATCTTCAGCGCGCTCGTCACCTGCTCGACCTTCTTCTGGCCGAAGGTGCGGTCGAATTCGTTGTTGATGATCGAGCTGATCGGCTGCCCCTTGGGGCCGCTCGGGAAGACCGCCTTCTGGATCGACGGCAGGTTGGCGGCGTCGTCCGGTTTGACTTCGAAGCTGTTCGGCAGCGGGTTGAATTTCAGCTCTTCGACGATCCGCTTGTCCTCGAGTTCGGATTCGAGCGTCTTCAGCGCCTGGGTTTTCGAGACGAAGGTCACTTCGGCGACGTGCGGGATCCCCTCGAGCTTGCCTTTCGTCGCCGTGATTTCCGCTTTGGTCGCGTCCGGGTAGAGCGCGTACTGGACGCTGAGCTGGTTGCGGACTTCTTCTGACTTGCCCTGGGCGGTCTGGAAAATCGGGATCAGCATCCCGAGCAGGACGACGGTGACGACGGTGGTGACGATCGCCGCCAGCGACGGGGCGCCGTTGCGCTTCAGCGCGCGCAGGGCCTCCTGGAAGAAAAAGACGATGCGACCCATGCCCTAGCTCAGCTCGTCGTGGTGGGGGTGGCCGTTGGTCAGCTTCTCGCCCGCGGCGCCGACGCCCATCTCGGCCCGCATCCGCAGCCCGAATTCGGAGGTCGACTCCTCGGTGTAGCCGCCGGAGACCTCGTCGCGGACGACGCGGCCCTCGAAGAGCTCGACCACGCGCCGCTGCATGTTGTCCACCATCTCGCGATCGTGGGTGACGACGACGACGGTCGTGCCGGCCTTGTTGATCCGGTAGAGCAGCTGCATGATCCCGATCGAGGTGACCGGGTCGAGGTTTCCGCTCGGCTCGTCGGCCAGCAGCAGCGGCGGATGGTTGACAAAGGCGCGGGCGACGGAGACGCGCTGCTGCTCGCCGCCGGAGAGCTGGTCGGGATAGCTGTGGAGCTTGGTCGAGAGGCCGACCAGGCGCAGCGTCTGCGGCACCTGCTCGCGGATTTCGGCGCGGCTGGCGCCGATCACCTGCAGCGCGTAGGCGACGTTGTCGTAGACGGTGCGGTCGGGAAGGAGCTTGAAGTCCTGGAAGACGGTGCCGATGTTGCGGCGCAGCTGCGGGATCTTCTTCTCCGGCAGCTTGCCGATGTCCCGCCCGGCGATCTTCACCGTGCCCTCGGTGGCGGTGAGCTCGCGAATCAGCATCTTGATCAGCGTCGACTTGCCGCACCCGGTCGGGCCGACGAGGAAGACGAACTCGCCCCGGCCGATCCCCAGGGAGATCCGGTCAAGCGCCATGTGGCCGCCCGGATAGACCTTGGTGACCTGGTTCAGCTCAATGATCGGCGCGCGACGCCCGCGGGGACGCCGCGGCTCGTCACTGCCGCGATTGTTCTTCTTCGATCTGCGCATCGAGGAGGTGCCTTCTGCGATCACAGGGTGACTCCTGCGGGTCGCCGACCCCGCAAGATCTCGCCCACGCAGGGGATCTTTCAGACGGTGTCGTAGACCGACTCGGTGAGGGACGCGTGGGCGGCGGCGCGGCTGCGCTCGCGGACCGCGCTCTGGCGACGTTCGCCGGCGCGGCGACTGGCGCCGAGGCGGTAGACGAAGAGGACCGCGATCGGGACCGCGGTGACGGCGGCAAAGACGAGGAAGGGGAGCGAGCCGGTGTCGGTGCCGGCGCCGAGGGCGTGGAAGAGGCCAAGGACGTAGACGACGATCGTCGCCCGGTGGGCCGTGCGCCAGCGCTTGGCGCCGATATGGCGGCGCAGGTAGAAGCTGAGGCCGAGGAGGAAGGCGAGGTAGGCGGCGATCACGCCGATGCCGTTCCAGAAGCGGTTGAGACCGAGCACGAAGGGGATCGCGACTCCGGCCACGCCCGGCTTCAGCCAGGGATCGGCGATGACGGCAACGACGTGGATGCCGATCGCGACCAGGGCGGCGAGCGCGGTCTGCTCGTGCAGTGCCCGCATCGTCTTCGTGAACTGCGGGTCGCGCAGCGGCTTGCCGGCCATCGTCAGGCCGAGGAAGACGGAGGCGGTCACCAGGACGAAGGCGACCATCGCCGAGCTGCGGCTGACGATCCACCAGCCCTGGGTCGAGAGGGTGTGCGGAATCGCTTCGATCACGAGCTCGAGGTGACGACCGGCGGCACTTCTTCGACTTCGGGTTCGACGTATTCGACTTCGGATTCCGGTTCGGTGTATTCGGCTTCCGGTTCGGCGTATTCGCCAGACCCTTCTTCCGGTTCGGCGTATTCGCTCGCCGCTTCTTCCGGTTCGGTCGCATCGGTCTTCGTTTCAGTCGCCGCCGGCCTCGCCTTCCGCGTCGCCTGCGACTTCCCGGCCGACGTGCTCGCGCTGGCGCTGAGCTCGAAGGTGAGGACGACGAAAAGGACGACGAACAGAGACAGGGAGCCGATCACGACTGCGCGAGGGCGCGGGGTGGTCATGTTTCGAGGATTCGCCAGGTCCTTAAATCTCCCCTGAAGCGCGGCGAGGTTTTGCCAAGGCTTTACCTGGCGCCTTGCACGGTGCTTTATCCCCGCATAGCGAGGAAAAGGCACCCCACTCAGGGGAACACGGTCTCGCCGGTCTCCTGGTCGATGACCGAGATCGCGACGGCGGGGCAGGCTTCGGCGGCCTCCATGATCAGGTCGTCCGGGCCGACACCGATTACGACCGCGGTGTCGTCGAGGCGGAACACCTGCGGGGCGATCTCGACGCAGTCGCCGTGGGCGCTGCACTCGTCGGGATCCACTACTGGCACGTAGGTCATGCCGGCACCTCCTCTTCGCGGGCAGCCTGGTGGCCGGCCTCGATTCGCTTGCGCAAGGCTGGGATCGATCGCGGGCGCCCGACCGTCAGGCCGGCGACCGGCCGTCCCCCGCGGACGAAGACGGCTTCGAAATCGCGCGCCGCGGGATCGCCTTCGATCAGGACCGAGTCGCCGAGGTGCGGATGGCCCACCGACTGGATGCGGACCCCGTGCTGGTCGCTCCAGAAGCTCGGCAGCGGCGGCGCCCCCGCTTGCTCGCCAAGCATCGCGAGGGCCGCGGCGGCGCCCTGCCAGGCGGCGGCGTCCCAGTGCTCGGTCCGGGCGTGGACGCGGAAGCGATGGTCGAAGGGGACAGAGGCGTCGCCGGCGGCGAAGACACCGGGCAACGCCGTCCGCCCGCTCGCGTCGACCTCGACGCCCCGCTCCCCCAGGCCACTGCCGGAGAGCCAGCCCGTTGCCGGCACCGTGCCGATCCCGACGACGACGACATCGCAATCGACCCGCGTGCCGTCGGCGAGCTGCAGTCGCTCGACCCGGCGGCTGCCGTCGGCACCCTCGAGCAGCACCCCGGTCAACAGCCGCACCCCCTCTGCCCGGTGCAGCTCCGCGAACCACCGGCCGAGCTCGGCGCCGAGGATCGGTGCCAGCGGCACCTCCATGGCCTCAATCATGGTCACCTCAGCGCCGAGCCCGAGCGCGGTCGCCGCCACCTCCTGGCCGATGAACCCGGCGCCCACGATCGCCAGCCTGGCTCCCGGAGCCAGGCCCGTCCTCAGGCGGCGGGCGTCGGCGAGGGTGCGGAGGTAGTGGACGTTCTCGAAGCCCTCGAGGAAGGGAAGCCGCCGTGGCTCGCCGCCGCTGGCGATCAGCAGCTGGGCATAAGGCACAGGCTCGCCGTCGGCGAGGAAGACCAGCCGCGCTCCCGGCTCCAGGCCGGCGGCCGGGCTCCCGAGCAGCAGTTCGACCCCGTTCTCCTCGTACCAGGCGGCGGGACGAAAGCCGACGCTCTCCTCCGCGACGCTGCCCGCGAGGACGCCCTTTGACAGCGGCGGCCGGTCGTACGGCGGCTCCTCCTCGGCGCAGAGCATCCGCACCTGTCCCTCGTAGCCGCGCCGCCGCAAGGTCTCGGCACATCGCTGCCCGGCGAGCCCGCCGCCGACGATCAGGACGCCGGGGTCCATCACCCCTCCTCCAGAATCGGCGGTCCCAGCGGACGCGCCTGGCGCGGCGCCCGGGACTGCCTCTTCGCCCGAGCGGAGACCACGCGGTAGACGAAGAGGCCGCCGATCACCGGCGTGGTCAGCAGCACCCACCAGCGGAACCAGACCGCGGAGGCGTCGCTGCCGGCGCCGAGGGCGTGGACCAGGCCGAGCAGCCAGACAACGATCGTCGCCCGGTGCGCCTTGCGCCAGAGCTTGGCGCCGATGCGGCGGCGGACGTAGTAGCTGAGGCCGAGCAGCGCCGCCAGGTAACCGCCGATTACGCCGAGTCCGGTGAAGGCGGTCTTGAAGCCGAGCGCGAACGGAACCGCGACGCCGGCGACGCCCGGGTGCAGCCAGGGGTCGCCGAGCAGGGCGATGCAGTGGACGGCGATCGCGACCAAACCCGCCAGGGCGGTCTGCTCGTGCACCGCCAAGAGCTTCTTCGAGAGACCCGGCCGGCGCATCACCTTGCCGGCCATCGCCAGGCCGAGGAAGACCGAGATCGTCACCAGGACCAGCGCGACCAGGCCCGAGGCGCGACTCGCCAGCCACCAGCCGTGGCTCTGGATCACTTCGGCGGCGGAGGCGGCGCCGCTGGAGGAGGTGACGACCGCGGCGCTCATCGCGACACCTCCGGCAGGCGGATCCGCGGGGCGACCGCCAGCGGGCCGACCAGCTCGGCCCGGCCGCTGTCGTGGATCAGCAGGCCGCCGCGCTCGGCGAGAAGCTCGCGCCCGCGCTCAGGCCCCGAGAGCAGCGCCGCCTTCGAGAGCGTCTCCGCTTCGAGGGCGGTGTCCCCAAGGGCGGTGGCGCCGACGAGTCCGGTCCAGGCGGGCTCGCCGCTGGCCGGATCGAGCAGGTGATGCGCATAGCGCCCGTCCTCGCCGCGCCAGATCCGCACGTTGATGCCCGAGGTGGCGACGCCGCCGGTGCCGAGCCGCAGCACGTGGGCGCGGTCGCCGCTGATCGGGTGTTCGACGAAGACCTCGTAGGGATGGACGAGGGCATCGGCGCCGCCGATGCGGATGTCGCCGCCGCAGTCAACGATGAAGCGCGAGTAGCCGCGCAGGCTGGCGGCGAGCATGTCAGCCGCGAGGCCCTTGCCGGTGCCGCCGGTGTCGAAGCGCAGGCCGGGCGGGCGGACGACCTCCCCCGCCTCGTCGTCGACCCGGAAGCCGCGCCAGCGTTGCTCGGGCCGCGGGCTCGCCGGCCGGCGCGCGGGCGCGTCGGCGAGAGCCTCGCCCAGGGGCAGCCCGGTCATCCCGGCGCGCGAGGCGACGTAGCCCGCCTGCTCGATCTCCCCCACCAGGGTGGGATCGACCAGCCCGCCGCTGCGCTCGGCGGCGAAGAGCCCCGCCTCGACCGCCCGGCGCATCAGCTCCGAGGCGGGAACCCGCTCCCGCGGGTCGGCATTGAGGTGGCAGAGCTCGCTATCGGGCTTGAAGCGGGAGAGGGTGGCGTCGAAGTCTTCGACGAAGCACCGCCCCTGCTCGGCGGCAGCGGCCGCCGGCGCCATCCCCGGCCCCGGCTCGCCGATCAGCATCCGCACGTGGCTGCCCATCGCGTCGAAGGTGAGGTCGTGCTCGGCCATCAGGACGCCCCCGTCACCACCGGTTCGGCGCCGGCGGAGTAGGAGGAGCTGCTGATCGGGCCGCTGCTGACGGTGTTCTGCCCGGGCGACGGGACGATCGTCGTCACCACCCGCCGCTTGATCACCTTGCGGACCTGCACCGGCTGCGCGGCCGGCTGCGCGACCTGCTGTTCCAGCGAGAAGCGGTAGACGAGCAGGGCGAAGAGCGCCGCGAAGAGGAGGATCGAGCCCCAGAAGACGCGACTGGCCCGTGGGCGGCCGGGGCGGCGTGCCTCAGTCATCGGCGCCACCGCCTCCGCCACCCTCGCTCTCGTGCTCGACCTCGCCTCCGCCTCCGCCGCCGCCACTAGATCCGGTCGACACCGGCGCGGGTTCTGCCCCGGTCCCGCTCGAGCCGGTGGTGACGGCTTCGGTTTCGGTCCCGGCGCTGCTGGAGCCGGTGGAGACGGGCGTGGGTTCGCTCCCTTCGGCCGCTCCGCTGCTGCCGGTGGTGACCGGAGCGCTCGCGGTGCTCGCGGTGCCGGCAGGTTCGACCGGCGCCGCGGCCGGCGGGTGCTTCGGCTGCGCGTGCTTGGTGACGTGGACGGTGCGCCGGATGACCTTGGTGTGGACGATCGGCTTGTCGGCCACCGGCGCGCCCGGAGCCTTCCCACCCTGGCTCAGAGCCAGTCCGGTCAGACCGCCGAGGGCGATCACGGTGGCCCCGGCTGCGACTTTGGCTTTGACGTTCTTCACGGCGTTCCCCCTCTTGGCAGCTTGCGATCGCAGTCTGCGCGCCGCGCCTGCAAGGGCCGGAAAGCCGCGGGTAAAGCCCTGGCAAAACCTGACCGGTGCTGCCGGAAATGCCCGCGGGGGGCCGTACAGTGGACTCATGCCACCCCAGTCCCCAGGCGGCCGCATCCTCGTCGTTGAGGACGAGGAGTCGATCTCGCAGCCGTTCGCGGAGGCGCTGCGGCGAGCCGGTTTTGAGGCCGTCGTCACCGGCACCGCCGCCGGGGCGATCGAGCTCGCCGGCTCCGAGGAACCCGACCTGGTGATGCTCGACCTCGCCCTCCCCGACGGCGACGGGCGCGACGTCTGCCGCGAGCTCCGCCGCCGCTCCGACGTGCCGATCGTGATGCTGACCGCGCGGGGGACCGAGATGGACAAGATCGTCGGCCTCGAGCTCGGCGCCGACGACTACGTCGTCAAGCCGTTCAGCGCCACCGAGGTGATCTCCCGCATCCGCGCCGTCCTCCGCCGCAGCGCCCCGCGCGAGAACGGCGCCGGAGAGAAAGGACAGCCGGTCCGGGTCGGCGAGGTGGAGCTCGACCCGGCGGCGCGGATCGCCCGCTTCCGCGGCGAGGCGCTGGAGCTCTCGCGCAAGGAGTTCGACCTGCTGGCGATGCTGATGCGCCACGCCGGTCGCGTCGTCACCCGCGAGGACCTGATGTCGGAAGTCTGGGACACCAACTGGTTCGGCTCGACGAAGACGCTCGACGTTCACATCGGCTGGCTGCGGCGCAAGCTCGACGACGACCCCGCCGACCCGACCTACATCGAGACCGTCCGCGGCGTCGGCTTCCGCTTCGCCGCCGCCGCGGACGAGGACCCGGGCCGCTGAGCCTCCGCGCGACCCTCCTGCTGGCACTGGCCTATGTCCTGATGCTGGCGCTGATCGCCTTCGGCGTGCCGCTGGCACTGAGCCTGCGCGACCGCGTCGACAGCGAGGTCAAGGGCCAGGCGCGCAGCCAGGCCGAGGTGGTCGCGACCAGTGCCGCCGAGTTCGTCGACCCTCCCCAGCCGCTGCCGCTGCGGCGGATCGCCGAGAAATCGGCCGAGAGCGTCCGCGGCCGGGTGATCGTCGTCGACCGCGGCGGCCGCCTCCTGGCCGACTCCGCCGGGGCGCCCCTCGGGCGCAGCTACGACGATCGCCCGGAGGTGGAAGCGGCGCTGCACGGGAGCGGCGAGCAGATCACCCGCGACAGCGAAACCCTCGGCGAAGAGATCCTCGCCACCTCGGTCCCGATCCTCGACCATGGGCGGCCGTCGGGAGCGGTGCGGATCACCCAGAGCATCGACGCCGTCCACCGGGCGGTGAAGACCTCGATCCTCGACATCGCCGCCCTCGCCGGGGTCGTCCTCCTCCTCGGCCTCGTCGCCGGCGCCCTGATCGCCCAGCAGATCGCGCGGCCGATCCGCCGCCTCGATGATGCCGCCCGCAACGTCGCCGACGGCGACCTCGACACCACCGTCGCGGTCGAGGGCAGTACCGAGCAGCGCTCGCTCGCCCGCGCCTTTAACGAGATGACGCAGCGGATCAAGCGACTGCTGCGGGTGCAGCAGGACTTCGTCGCCGACGCCTCCCACCAGCTGCGGACGCCGCTGACGGGGCTGCGCCTGCGCCTCGAGGGCCTGGCCGAACGCTTCCGCGGCGACGACCCGGTCGAGCGCGAGCTCGGCGCAGCGATGGGCGAGATCGACCGCCTGGCGCTGATCGTCGACGAGCTGTTGATCCTCAGCCGCGCCGGCGAGCACGAACTGCCGGGCGAGCGGATCGACCTGGGGGCGACGGTGGAGCGGGCGGGCGGGCGGTGGCGGGCGGCGGCGGCCGAGCGCGGAATCGAGCTCAAGGTCGCCGCCGGGGGCGGCGGCGAGGGCTGGTGCGCGGGCCCCGATCTCGAGCGCGCGCTCGACTCCCTGATCGAGAACGCCCTCACCTACTCCCCCGCCGGCTCTTCGGCTCTGCTCGAAGCCGGCCCGGGACGGATCGCGGTCCTCGACCAGGGGCCGGGACTGGCGGCCGGCGAGGAGGAGGCGGTCTTCGAACGCTTCAGCCGTGGCAGCGCCGGTCGGCAGGGAGCGAAGGGGACCGGCCTCGGCCTCGCGATCGCCCGCGAGCTGACGCGCCAGTGGGGCGGCGAGGTCCGGCTGCGCAACCGCGAGGGCGGCGGTCTGGCGGCGACGATCGAGCTCGAGTCGGCGCAGGTGCGCGCATGAGCCTCTCGGCCCCAGCGAAGTGGGTGCTGCTGGCGCTGGCCGGGCTGGCCGTCGCGATCGCGATCGCAATCGCCGCCGCCAACCTGACGAGCCAGCAGATCGGCATCGCCTCCGAATCGGTTTCCGCCGGCGACGCCCTGGCGCCGGCCCTCCAGGCGCCCCAACACCCCGGTGGGCGCGGCGATGGACGGCCGCCCAAGGTGGCTCCGACTGAGCCGACGACGACCGCGCCCGAAACCACGACGGCGCCGGAAGAAACCATCGACTCCGACGACCAGGGCGGCGGCTCCGACGATTGAGCCTCAGCCGCCGCCGCGGGGCGGCGGGTCGGTCGCGTAGAGGTGGGTGATCGCTGCCACCAGCTTCTTCTGCTCGCTGCTGGAGAGCTTGGCCGAACGGTGGATCAGGGTGTACTGAAGGGGCGGCATCTCGCCGCTTTCGATCACCCCGACCAGCTCTCCCAGGTCGGGCTGCGGCTTGTCCCATTCGGAGAAGTTGAGGGCGCCGCGGCCGTCTTCGACGTCGTGCTGGACCAGCCAGGAGATCGGCGCCACGTTCGAGTACCAGCGCCAGTCGGTGAAGTTGCTGTGGCAGTCGTAGCAGCCCGCTTCGGCGATCTGCTGGCCCGGTCCCGCGGGCCAATGCGCCGCCCGCGTGACCGGCGGGTTGCTGTGGGCGTGGCCATAGGGGACAAGCTGGACCAGCAGCAGCAAGGCGACGCCGGCGAGCACGCCCAGCTTCAGCGTCCGCCGCGACAGCTGCCACCACTTCCGCTCGATCCCCGGCTCAGGCACGGGCGGGAGCCTGCCCGACGCTTGGCAAAGAGAACGTAAAGCCGCTCACAAGAAGCTGAAAAGGCTAGGCGGCGACGGCTTCCGCGGCAGGCGCCGTCTGCGGCTGCGAATGCGCCGTCACCTGAACGACCGGGAGGTCGATCGCCCGCCGCAGCCGCGCCGGCAACCCCAGCGCCAGCCAGCGGGAGATCGCCCGCGGCAGCACCGAGACGATCACCTCGTCGAACTCGCGCGCGTGCAGAGCGTCGCCAACCGCGGCGAAGGGATCGGGATCGCCGACGATCGTCTCCTCCAGCTCCAGCCCCTGCCCCTCGATCCGCACCGCGGCGCGCTCGGCGCGGGCAACGGCATCCGCCCAGCCCGCCTTCATGTCGGCCGCCCAGGCAAGCCCATGCGGCACCGCCGGCACCAGCAGCGTCAGGGCCACCGGTGAGTTGGCGCTGCGGCGACGTAAGGCATCGATCAGCTCCGGCGAGTCGGCGGTCCTGTCGGCGACTACGAGAACTCTCTTCTTGGTCTGCATCGAGATCACTTCCTTTCCGTCCAGGGGTACGGACACACCCTGCACCGGGTTCGGCAAAGGAAGTGAAAAGCGACCTAAAAGCTAAGTGAAAACTGCAGGCTGGACAGTTGAGCACAGCATGGTGTGCTCAACTGACCGTTAGCCGATCGCGACCATGCGCTCGATCGGGATGCGGGCGCGCTCGGCGATCTCGGGGGCGACGCTGACCTCGAACTTGAGGTCCCGCAGGGAATCGCGGAGCTTCGGCAGGGTGATCATCTTCATGTACTTGCAGGTGGCCATCCGGTTGGCCTCGATCAGGTGGGCCCGCGGGGCCGCCTGCTGCAGCGGGTAGAGCATCCCGTTCTCGGTGGCGACGATGAACTCGCCGTCGGGGTGCGCTTCGACGTGCTTCTGCATCCCCGAGGTGGAAAGCATGTGGACGCCCTCGGCGTCGATGTCGCCGGAGGCGACGTACTCCATCGCCTGAGTGCTGCAGCCGCACTCGGGGTGGATCAGGAACTCCGCGTTGGGGTGTTCCTCGCGGGTGCGGACGATGTCGAGCGGCTTGATCCCGGCGTGGACGTGACACTCGCCGTCCCAGATGTGGAAATTGCCGCGGCGCTCGGGTTCTTCGACCAGCCCGGTCTCGCGCTCGACGAAGGCACCGAGCCACATGTCGGGGCCGAAGAGGATCTCCTGCTCGGGCCCGTGCTCGGCCCAGATGTGCTGGACGACCTGGACCGCGTTCGAAGAGGTGACGCAGTAGTCGGTCTCCGCCTTCACCTCGGCCGAGGTGTTGACGTACATGACCACGAGCGCCCCGGGGTGTTCGGCTTTCCAGGCGCGCAGCTGGTCGGCGGTGATCGAGTCGGCGAGCGAGCAGCCGGCGTCGAGGTCGGGGATGAGGACGGTCTTCTGCGGCGAGAGGATCGAGGCGGTCTCGGCCATGAAGTGAACGCCGCAGAAGGCGATCACCTCGGCGTCGGTCTCGGCCGCCTGGCGGGAGAGGCCGAGCGAGTCGCCGAGGTAGTGGGCGACGTCCTGGATCTCGGGCAGCTCATAGTTGTGGGCGAGGATGACGGCATTGCGCTGCGCCGCGAGCGCGCGGACTTCCTCGCTGATCTCAGCGATCTCCTCCGGGCTCAGCTCCGGTCCGAAAGTAGGTTGGATCGTCGGGAGCTCCTGCATGAGCCCTCTCTTTCCTGATGTTCGCCGGCGGGACGGAGTCCGGACCGGTCGAATGAACGTCTCTGAAGTCTAGACGACAGAGGCGTCCGTCTAGCCTTCTTCGCGATGCCCGAGCTGCCCGAGGTCGAGATCGTCGCCCGCCGCCTCGAGAGCGCCCTTGCCGGCGCCGAGGTGGAATCGGCGCTGGCGCCGGGGATGAACGTGATGAAGACCTTCGATCCGCCGCTGGAAGCGCTGGTTGGGCGCGAGGTGACGGGGGTGCGACGGGTCGGCAAGATGCCGGTCGTTGAGTTCGGCGACTTGGCGCTCTTGATCCACCTGATGTCGGCGGGGCGGCTGCGGGTCTTCGACAAACGCGCCTCGTTGAAAGACAAAGCCTCGCGTGTCTTGATCCGGCTCGGCGACGGGCGCGAGCTGCGCCTGCGTGAGTACGGGACTAAGCAGCGCGCCTGGGCGAAGCTGCTGCCGGCCGAGGCGGTCGCCGAGGACGAGATGGTCGCCAGCCTGGGGCCGGAAGCCTGGCCCCCGCCACCGCTGGAGGAGTTCGCCGCCGCGATCGGCATGCCGCGCCACCTGCATCCGCTCCTCCGCCACCAGAAAGACATCGCCGGGATCGGCCGCTCCTGGGTCGACGAGATCCTCTGGGCGGCGCGCCTCTCCCCCTTCAAGAAAGGCTCGGAACTGGCGCCGGAAGAGGTCGAGCGCCTGCACGCCGCCCTCCACGTCCTCGGCGACGCGATCGACCACTACGAGGCGACGATCGGCCCCGAGGTCCCCGACAAAGTGCCGATGCCGCTCCAGGTCCACAAGCGCGAGGGCGAGCCCTGCCCCCGCTGCGGCACCACGATCGAGGCGGTGTTCTTCTCCGAGCACCAGATGAACTACTGCCCGGAGGAGCAGACGGGTGGGCGAATTCTCAAAGACCGGCGATTGTCGAAACTGTTGAAGTAGAGGGCGACGCTTACCTCAGTTCTAGGAGCATTGAGAAATCTAGGGTGGGGGCAGAGTGGGTGAGGGCGCCGACGGAGATGAACTCGACCCCGGTCTCGGCGATCTCGCGGACGTTGTCGAGGGTGACGCCACCGGAGGCCTCGAGCGATACGCCGGCCTCGCCGGCGGTCTGGTCGCGCAGCGCGACGGCTTCTTTCATCGAAGCGGGGCTCATGTTGTCGAGCAGGAGACGATCGACGCCGGTGCCGAGCGCGTAGGCGGCCTCGTCGAGGTCGCGGACCTCGACCTCAATCGCCATCTCCGGCTGGGCGCTGCGGGCGGCATGCACGGCTTTCGCCAGGCCGCCAGCGGCGGCGATGTGGTTCTCCTTGATCAGGATCGCGTCGTAGAGACCCATCCGGTGGTTGAGGCCGCCGGCGGCGGCGACCGCCGCCTTCTCCAGCCGCCGCAGCCCCGGCGTCGTCTTGCGGGTGTCGAGGATCGTGGCGCCGGTTCCGACCACCGCCTCCGCGTAGCGGGCGGTAATCGTCGCCACCCCGGAGAGGTGGCCGAGGAAGTTGATCGCGGTCCGCTCGGCCGCCAGCAGCGCCCGCGCCGAGCCGCTCGCCAGCAGGACCTCGGCCGGCACCTCATCCCGCCACTGCCCCTCGACGACCAGGTTGTCGACGTGCTCGACCCCGCACTGGCGCATCGTCTCTCCAACCAGGGCCAGACCGAAGACGACGCCCGGCTCTTTCTGCACGATCCGCGCCCGCGCCTGGGTCTCGGCAGGGATCGTCGCCTCGGCGGTGACATCCCCCTCCCCCAGGTCCTCGGCCAGCGCCCGCGCGACCAGCTCCTCGACTTCGGCCATCAGCTCGGTCATCGCGCCACCCTAACGAGCTGATGATCCTGCACCTATGAGGTGTCGGATCATCATCTCGATCTCACGTTTTGCAGAGCCACCACGTTTAATCCCACAGAGTGACCGCGCTGCCGCCCTTTCAAACCGTTCTCGACGACCACGCCACCGCCGTGATGGCGATCTTGCACGGCGCGGTCGGCCGCGACGGGGCCGAGGACTGTTTCCAAGAGACCTTCCTGGCGGCGCTGCGCGCCTATCCAAAGCTGAAGGACGACCGCAACCTGCGCGGCTGGCTGCTGACGATCGCCCACCGCAAGGCGATCGACCACCACCGGGCGCGCGGGCGGGCGCCGGTCCCGGTAGCTGAACCGGCCGAGCTGGCTGCAAGCGACGGGATGCCCGAGCCCGACGACGGGCTCTGGGCGGCGGTCGGCGCCCTGCCGCCGAAGCAGCGGGCCGCGGTGGCACTGCGCTACGGCAGCGACCTCCCGCACAGCGAGATCGCCGCCGCGCTCGGCTGCTCGACGGAGGCGGCACGGCGCAACCTGCACGAGGGACTAAAGCGACTGCGAAAGGAGCTGGCATGAGCACGGCAACCGCCAAAGCGATCGAGGGCTTGAAGGCGCGCGCCGCCGACGAGGGCCTCCTCGACGTCGCCTACACGACCACCGATTCCCCCTTCGGGCCGCTGCTGCTGGCGAAGACGCGGCGCGGCCTGGTCCGGGTCGGCCTGCCGAACCAGGACTCCGACGAGCTTCTCGTCGACCTCGCCGAGCGGGTCTCGCCGCGGGTGCTGGAGACGCCGAACGAGCTAGACGAGGCGCGCCGCGAGCTCGACCTCTACTTCGAGGGCAAGCTCGACAGCTTCGACCTGCCGCTCGACTGGCGCCTCAGCGGCGGCTTCCGCCAAAAGGTCTTGAGAGCGATCAACCGCATCCCCTACGGCCAGACCCGCAGCTACACCGAGATGGCGCGTAAAGCCGGCAACGAGCGCGCGGTCCGCGCCGCGGGCACCGCCTGCGGCAGCAACCCGATCCCGCTCGTCGTCCCCTGCCACCGCGTCCTGCGCACCGGCGGCGCGTTTGGCGGCTACGCCGGCGGCCTGCCGATGAAGGAAGCCTTGCTGCAGCTGGAGGGCGTACTGGACGAAAGTCCAGCTTCCTAACAAGGTCCGCGCCAGGCTCCGATGAGGGAGCGATGCGCAAACTCCCGATCCTGCTGGTCCTGCTGGTCGCCTCGCTGCTGCTGCTCGCCGCGGCCGCCTCGGCGCACGCCGCTGTCCTGCCCCCTGCGAGCTCGACGCCCTTCCTCCTCAGCAGCAGCGACGACGAAGCCGAAGCGGACGACGGCGAAAGCGACGAAGCCGAGGACGAATCCGACTCGGCCGAAGAAGCTGAAGACGAAAGCGAAGGCTGCGAGGCCGAAGACGCCGAAGACGAAGAACTCTGCAAGGAAATCGAAGCTGAAGAAGCGGCTGAAAAGCGTCAGACCAAGAGCCATCAAGCAAAGCAGCAAGGGAAAGGCCACCGGGCTAAGGGTCGTTCCGCCCACCATGGGCACCGCGGCTCACGGCATCATCGCGCTAGCCGAGCACGTCACCGAGCCAAGTAGCTGCGTCGCGCAGGTGAGCCGGGTCGATTTGGTGGCCCAGCTCAGACTCGCGGTAGGTGAGGTCTAGCCCTCCTGCCCCGACGAGCTCGCGGGCGCGGTGGGCGAACTCGATCCCGATCACCGGGTCGTTGCGGCCGTGGCTGATGAAGATGCGGGTGTCGGTGCGGTCGGCGAAGCTCGGCTGCCAGCCCTCGACGGTGGGAACGAAGCCGCTGAAGGCGAGGATCCCGGCCGGCGCCGGCCGCTCGGCGCTGAGACCGGTCGCGTAGCTCATCACCGCCCCCATCGAGAAGCCGCCGAGCACGGTCCGCTCGGGGCCGATCCCGCTCTCCTCCCAGAGCCGGTCGTGCAGCTCGGCCAGAGCGGCGCGGGCGGCCTCGAACGTCTCCGGGTCGGGATAGCCGACCCGCGGCACCAGGTACCAGTGGTAGCCGGGCGACCCCGGTAGCTGCAGCGGCCCCCGCGGCGTCACCACGCGCAGCCGCCGCTCGGGATCGAGAAAGTCGGCGAGGCCGATCAGGTCGCGCTCGTCGGTGCCGCGGCCGTGGTGGAGGACCAGCAGGCCCTCGGCCTCGTCGGCAGCGGCGCGTTCGAGCTGGAAGAGCGGCTCGGCCATAGCGCGCCCGTTAATTCGCCGATGCCGAAGCGGCGGCGGTCTTGTTCAGGTAGTCGCGGACGAACTCGTCGAGGTCGCCGTCGAGCACCCGCTGCACGTCGCCGACCTCATGCTCGGTGCGGTGGTCCTTGACCATCGTGTAGGGGTGCATCACGTAGCTGCGGATCTGCGATCCCCAGGCGACGTCTTTGACCTCGCCGCGCTGCTTGGCCAGCTCTTCGGAGCGTTTGCGCTCCTCCAGCTCGATCAGCCGCGAGCGCAGCAGCTGCATCGCCACCGCCCGGTTCTGCATCTGCGAGCGCTCGTTCTGGCACTGAACGACAACCCCGGTCGGCAGGTGGGTGATCCGCACCGCCGAGTCGGTCTTGTTGACGTGCTGGCCGCCGGCCCCGGAGGCGCGGTAGGTGTCGATGCGGAGGTCGCCCTCGTCGATCTCGACCTCGACGTCTTCTTCGACCACCGGCCCGACTTCCACCTGGGCGAAGCTGGTGTGGCGACGGGCGGAGGAGTCAAAGGGGGAGATCCGGACCAACCGGTGGACGCCGCGCTCGGCGGCGAAGAGCCCGTAGGCGTTCTCGCCACGGGCGATGAAGGTTGCCGACTTGAGGCCCGCCTCCTCCCCCGCCGAGGCCTCGACCATCTCGACCTTGAAATCCCGCCGTTCGGCCCAGCGCAGATACATCCGCAGGAGGATCTCGGCCCAGTCCTGGGAGTCGGTGCCGCCGGCGCCGGCGTGGACGGTGACCACCGCATCGCCGGCGTCGTACTCGCCGCTGAACAGCCGCGCCTCCTCTAACTCGGCCAGCCGCTTCTCGACCGAGCGCAGCTGCGTGTCCAGCTCCGCCGCCATCTCCTCGTCCTCGGCGGCCATCTCCGCGAGGTCAGAGAGATCGGCGACGTCCGACTCGAGCCCGCGGAACATCTCCAACCGCTTCTGTGCCCGGGCATGGGCAGCAGAGGTCTTCGCGGCCGCCTCCTGGTCATCCCAGAACCCCGGCCGCCCCATCTCCTCCTCCAGCGCGGCGGCTTCCTTCTCTAGCCCAGCCGGGTCAAAGGTAGTCCGCGAGCAGGGTCAGCTGCTCCCGGACAGCGGCCAGGCGAGGCGCAACAGGTTCGCTCTGCGCGGTATCGGCCATGAGGACAGGTTATTGGGCGGGAACCCGCGCGGTGATGATCCAGGTGGAGGCGGGGGCGTAGACGCCGTCGGGTTGCTCGAACTCGGCGATCGCGGCGCGGATCTTGGCGGCGATCTCGGGGCGGATCTCGTCGACGCGGTCACCCCAGAGGCGGAGGATCTCGCCGGCGGGGCCGAGCGCCATGCCGAACTCGACTGCCTGGTCGAGATCGGCGCCGACCTTCATCGGCAGATCGCAGCGGCGCAGGCCGATCTCCTCGAACCCGGCGATCTTCAGCTGTTCGGAGACGGTGTCGGCGTTGGCCATCGAGAAAGGGCCGGGGCCGCAAGTCGGTTCCTCGGTCTCCTCGGGATGCTCGAGGTAATCGTCGACGATCTCCTCCGCCCGCCGCACCCACTCGTTGTCGAGCTTGCGCCGCCAGACGACGGCGGTGAAGCGGCCCCCCGGCTTCAGGGCCGCGCGGATGTTGCGCAGGGCGGCGACCGGGTTGGCGAAGAACATGATCCCCATCCGCGAGAAGGCGTAGTCGAATTCCTGCGGCAGCTGCAGCGTCTGCACGTCAGCGATCTGGAACTCGACGTTGCCGACGCCGGCTTCCTCGGCCTCCTTGCTGGCGGTCTCGATGAAGGGCGGCGAAACGTCGACGCCTAGCGCTGAGCCCTCCAGCCCGACCAGCTCGGCCAGCCGCCGGGTGGTGTCGCCGAACCCGCAGCCGATGTCGATCGCCCGCTCGCCCGGCTGCGGCGGGTTCGAGCCCATCGCCACCTCGCCGTGGGCGCCGAGGCCGCCGGTGGTCAGGTCCCGGTACTTGAGGAAGATCTCGAAGAGCGGACCGCTCCAGGCCTCGGTAGCTTCGGCGTTGTCGGGGGCGACCGAGGACATCAAGCTCATCGTACGCCGAAGTGCGCGACTCGCAAAGCCTCTTCACGGTCGTCGTAGGGGCGCCAGCTAAGGACGCGGCGATCCCGCAGCTCGAACACCCAGGCCATCACGTCGCTGCCCGCCTCGCTGCCGTCCTCCTCCCAGTGCCAATGGCGCCGGATCAGCGCCACCGCCCGGCCGCCGCCCCCCTCCAGCCCTTCCTCGTAGAGCTGCTCGAGCTCGATCGTTTGCTGCACCCCTCCGGGGTCGCGCGTCGCCCAGACCCGCGCCGCCTCGATCCCCTTGCGCAGCCCCCGCCCCGAGTGCAGCTCGACCTCAGGGTCGAGCACCGCCGCGAAGGCGTCGAGGTCGCGCTCGTTGAAGGCGCGGATGAACTCGCGGACGGGATCGGTCAAAGGCGCGCCCTCAGGCGCCGTGGCACTTCTTGTACTTCTTGCCGCTGCCACACCAGCAGGGGTCGTTGCGGCCGATGTTCTCTTTGTCGTCTTTGACCACGGTCTCGACCGTTTCGAAGCCGCCACTGTTGGGCCCGGCGGCCTGCGCCGCGGCGACGTCGACGGCGCTGGCGCCGCTCGCAGCAGCGACCTCCTGCAGCGCCGAGGGCTGGTTCTCCAGCGTGCCGCCGGAGTAGGCGAGAGTCGAGGTCTCGCCGCCGCCGTTGGTGGCGGCGACAGCGCCCGCTTCCTCGGGCTGGACTTCGATCTCGGCGCGGAAGATCAGCTTCGAGAACTCGTCCCAGATCGAGTGCAGCAGCTCTTCGAACATCTGGAAGCCCTCGTTTTTGTAGGCGACCAGGGGGTCGATCTGGGCGAAGCCGCGGAGGTGGATGCCTTCGCGCAGGTAGTCCATGTCGAAGAGGTGTTCGCGCCAGCGGTTGTCGATCACCTGCAGCAGGATCGAGCGCTCGAGGAAGCGCATCAGCTCCTCGCCGAGCTGCTCTTCGCGCTCGTCGTAGGCGGTCATCACGTCGTCGTCGAGGGCTTCTTTCAGCTGCATGCGGTCGACCGTCTCCGGCGCCACGCCGGAGACCTCGACGCCGACCGGCCAGATCTGCCGCAGCTGCGTCTCCAGCTCCTCCAGGTCCCAGTCCTCGAGCACGTCTGAGGCGGTGTACTCGTCAACCAAGCGCTCGATTACGCCCTCGAGTTCGTCGCGGGCGTTGTCGGAGATGTCGCGACCTTCGAGGATCTCGCGGCGGTATTTGTAGATCACCCGCCGCTGCTCGTTCATCACGTCGTCGTACTCGAGCACCCGTTTGCGGATCAGAAAGTTCTGCTCCTCGACCTTCTTCTGGGCGTTCTCGACGGTTTTCGTCAGCATCTTCGCTTCCAGCGGCACTTCCTCGCCTTCGTCGCCGACGGGGCCGAGTTTGTCGAGGATTTTGTATATGCGGTCGCCGGCGAAGAGGCGGATCACGTCGTCTTCGGCGGAAAGGAAGAAGCGCGACTCGCCGGGGTCACCCTGGCGGCCTGAGCGGCCGCGCAGCTGGTTGTCGATGCGGCGGGACTCGTGGCGCTCGGTGCCGCAGATGTAGAGACCGCCGAGCTCGCGGACTTCTTCGGCCTCGGCCTTGCACTGCGGTTCGAGCTCGGCGGTCTTCGCCGCCAGCGCCTCCTCGTAGCCCTCGCTCTCGTGCGTGATCCCCTGCTTTTTCAGCTCCGCGATCGCCAGGTGTTCGGGGTCGCCGCCGAGCTTGATGTCGACGCCGCGGCCGGCCATGTTGGTGGCGATCATCACCGCGCCTTTGCGGCCGGCCTGGGCGATCAGCTCGCCCTCTCGTTCGGCGTGCTCGGGCTTCGCGTTGAGGACCGCGTGTTTGATCCCCTCGCGTTTCAGCGCCCCGGAGATCATCTCCGAGACCTCAACGGAGACGGTTCCGACGAGGATCGGCTGGCCTTTTTCGTGGCGGCCGATGATCTCGGCCAGAACCGCGCCCCACTTGCCGTCTTTGGTTTTGAAGATCTGGTCGTTTTCGTCCTTGCGGACCATCGGTTTGTTGGTCGGGATCTCGACCACCGGCATCTCGTAGATCTTCATGAACTCGGTCGCCTCGGTGAGGGCGGTGCCGGTCATGCCCGCGAGCTTGTCGTAGAGGCGGAAGTAGTTCTGCAGGGTGATCGTCGCCAGGGTCTGGTTCTCCTCGCGGATCGCCACCCCCTCCTTCGCCTCGACCGCCTGGTGCAGACCCTCCGACCAGCGCCGGCCCTCGAGGATGCGGCCGGTGAACTCGTCGATGATCATCACCTCGCCGTCGATCACCGCGTAGTCGTCGTCTTTCTTGTAGAGCGACTCCGCCTTCAGCGCCTGGCTGAGGTGGTTGACGAGGTTGCCGTGCTCACCGAGGTAGAGGTTGTCGACGCCGACGAACTCCTCGGCTTTTTTCACCCCGCGCTCGGTCGGGGCGACGGTCTTGTGCTTCTCGTCGTACTCGTAGTCGTAGTCGGCGTCGTGGGTCTCCTTGTTTTCGCCGAGCGATTTCAGTTTCTGTTTCGCCGGCACGCCGACCATCTGTTTGGCCAGGCGGGCGAAGGTGTAATACGTCTGCGCCGCTTGTTCGGGCTGGCCGGAGATGATCAGCGGCGTCCGCGCCTCGTCGATGAGGATGTTGTCGACCTCGTCCACGATCGCGAAGTGGTGGCCACGCTGGACGCAGTGCTCGAGCCGGTCGGCCATGTTGTCGCGTAGGTAGTCGAAGCCGAACTCCGAGTTGGTCCCGTAGGTGATGTCGAGCGCGTATTTGCGTTGGCGGTCGTCGTGGTCGTCGAAGTCCTGGACCGCGTCAACGGTGCAGCCGAGGGCGTCGTAAATCGGCTTCATCCATTCGGCGTCGCGGCGGGCGAGGTAGTCGTTGACGGTGACGACGTGGACGCTGCTGCCGGCGAGCGTGTTGAGGAAGACGGGCAGGGTCGCGGTCAGGGTCTTGCCCTCGCCGGTCCGCATCTCGGCGATCGCGCCGTCGTGGAGGACCATGCCCCCGATCAGCTGGACGTCGTAGTGGCGCTGGCCGGTCGACCGCTTCGAGGCCTCGCGGCAGAGGGCGAAGGCCTCCGGCAGCAGCTCGTCGAGCGACTCGCCGCCGCGGGCGCGCTCGCGCAGTTTGTCCGCCTCCTGGCGGATTTCAGCGTCGGAGAGCGCTTCCATCTCCGGCTCATAGCGGTTGATCGCCTCCGCGCGCTTCTGGTAGGCCTTGAATTTCCGCCCCTCTCCCGCGCGCAGCGCCTTCGTTACAAGGTCCATCGCTGGCATTGCTCAAGGGTAGCGGTGTGGGATTAAGGGGGGCATGAAGCCCCCTTGTTTCGGGGTAGAGGGAGGTCTAAGCTCGTTGCACAACCCACAAGGAGGCGACTCATGCGGATTGAGATTCGGGGCAGGAACGTCGAGGTGACCGACGAGCTGCGTGAGACGGTGCGGAAACGCTTTGGGCGGCTGGGCAGACAGGTCTCGCCGGTCGCGACCTTGGAGGTGGTGCTCTCGGAGGAGCGCAATCCTCGGGTCGCCGACAGCCAGCTGGCGGAGGCGACGATCCACTTGAAGGGAGCCACGCTGCACGCGCACGAGGCATCTCCCGATATGAACCATTCCGTCCATGAGCTTGCCCTGGACATGAACCGCCAGGTCAAGAAGCATCGCGAACTGCGTCGCAAGCGGAGCCGTACGCGGCGGCTTGTAGACCAGATGCGGGGACGCCCGGCCGAGGCACGGCCGTAGGGCCGCGGAGAGCCAACTAAAGGCGCCGGGAGAAAGTCACCGCCACCACCCGAGACGACCCCGCGGCCCGCAGCGCACGAGCGCAGGCCGTGAGGGTCGCCCCGGTGGTCAGCACATCGTCGACCAGCAGCGCGCTGCGCGGGGCGGCGCCGGTTGAGTGAATGCGCGGCGGATGCCCTACCCGCTCCGCCCGCCGCCGTCCCGCCTGCCTCCCCCGCCCCCGCCGCTCCAGGCAGCACTCGATCGGCGCCTGCAGTCGCTCGGCCAGCGCCCCCGCCAGCTCTCCCGCCGGATCGAACCCCCGCTTCCGCAACCGCACCGGCGCCGGCGGCACCGGCACAACCGTCCCGCTCAACATGTGAGCCGGCGCCAGCCACTCGATCCGCTCCGCCATCAGATCGGCGACCGGCAACAGCCGCCGAAACTTCAAAGCCGCCACCAGATCCCGAGCCACCCCCTCATAAGGCGCCGAGGACCAAGCCTTGTCCAACCCCGCCGGCCCCGAGCTCAAGAACGGCTCCGCCCGAGCCAACCGCCGCCCGCAACGATTGCAGAGCACAGCTTCGGGCCGACAAACCCGCCCACAAGCCGCACACAACGGCGGCACCAAAGCAATGGCCAAAGCGTTCGCAAGCTCCATACGCCGACCCTGCCGAGGACCAGCGCACGTATGGCACGCACAAACCAAATCTTCAGACCCGCCTTTGTGGCGGATCAGTGACTTCAGCCGCGAGCGGCGGCGATGGCGCTGATTAGGACCTGGTTCGCGGGGATCTCGGCACCCGGGAGGGCGATTACTTCTTTGAGGCGGGCGCCTTCGCCGACGCGGACGTTGTCGCCGATGATCGAGGGGCCGTCGATGCGGACGTCGTCGCCGATCTCGCAGCCGGGGCCGAGGAGGACGGGGCCGACGAGGGGGCCCTCGTCGCCGGGGTCGGTGCCGGAGCGGTAGCCGTCGACCAGCTCGCCCTCCTTCTCGACCTCGACCGCGCCGGTGAGGGCGTCGACGTTGCCGTCGCGTAGCTCCTCGAGGTTGCCGATGTCGTTCCAGTAGGCGTCGATCTCGTGCGAGTAGAAGGGGATGTCGCCGTCGAGCAGGCGCGGGAAGACGTCCATCGCCCAGTCGGCGAAGCCGTCGGGGTCGCCCGGCCCGGCCGCCTTGCTCGTCCCCGGCTCGGGGAAGTAGTCGAAGATCTCCTTGCGGAACATGTAGATGCCGCAGTTGGCGAGGTCGGAGAGCGCTTCGGCAGGCTGCGGCTTCTCCTGGAAGCCCTGGATCCGGCCGCCGGAATCGACTATCGCGACGCCGAACTGGCTCGTGTCCTGCACCCGCTTCATCGCCAGGGTGGCGATCCCGTCATGGGACTCGTGGAACTCGCGCATCGCGCTGAGGTCGATGTCGGTGAGGGCGTCGCCGGAGATGATCAGGAAGGAGTCGCCGAGGAAGCCGGCGGCGTTGCGGACTCCGCCGGAGGTCCCGAGCAGTTGCTCCTCGTGGCTGTAGGTGAGCGAGACGCCCTGGCCGGAGCCGTCGCCGAAGTAGCCCTCGATCACATCCGGGAACCAGTGCAGGTTGGCGATCGTCTCGGTGAAGTCGTGGCGGGCGAGCAGGCGCAGGATGTGCTCCATCACCGGCTTGTTGATCACCGGCACCATCGGCTTGGGCATCGCGTAGGTGATCGGCCGCAGCCGCGTCCCCAGACCCGCCGCCAGGACCATCGCTCTCACTCGGCCATCCCCTCCTTGACTCGGTTGAGCGCCTCGATCCGCTCCGGATCGGCGCCCAGTTGTTTTGCCGTCTCCAGCGAGACCAGGTCCCCAAGCAGCGTCGCCCAGAGCAGGCGTTCGACCCGGGTCTCCCCCTGCGTCTCCACCCGCACCACCGCGGCCGCGCCTTCGCCGACGATCTCGGCGGTGAGGTCGAAGCGGCGGCGCTCGCGTGGGTGCTGGTCGCAGTCCTCGAGGAAGACGGCCGCCATCTTCGCGGCGCCCTCGCCGGTCCAGCCGCAGATCTCGTTGTGATCGGCCTCCGGCAGCTCGGCGCAAAAGGCCGCCAGCTTCGCGTTCTCGTTGATCTGCGTCTTCCAGCGGTGGGCGACCGGGGCGGTCAGGTCGGCGCCGTAGATCACGGTCACCGCGCCGTCGAGCTCGGCGGCGATCTCGCCCGCGCGCGCCTGCAGCGCCTCCCGCTCGCGCTCGAGGAAGGCCGCCGCCATGTCGATCTCGGTGTGGATGCTGGGCGCCGCTCCCGCCAGCGCCGCCGCCTCGGCCGCGGCGACGAACATGTAGGCGACGGCGACCCGCGGCTGATAGATCCCGGGCGGCGCGATCACCGGGACGCCCGCCTCGCGGGCGCGCTCGACCAGGGCGCCGCCAGTACTGAGCACGATCCGCCGCGCCCCCAGAACCTCGGCCGCCTCGAAGCAGGCGAGCGTCTCCTCGGTGTTGCCGGAGTAGCTGGAGCAGAGCACGGTCCACTCCGGCGTCGCCCAGCTCGGCAGCTCGTAGCCGCGGATCGAGAGGACCGGCTTGGTCAGGCGGTCGCCGAGCGCGCCGGCCGCGAGCTCGCCGCCAACCGCCGAGCCGCCCATGCCGCAGACCATCAGGCCGGCGGATTCAGCCGGCTCCAGCCGCGCCGTTTCCAGCCGCCACATGGCGTCGCGCAGCTGGTCGGGGAGCGCGAGGACGTCGTCGAGGATCGGAGACACTAGGCCGGGACTCTTTCATCTCGGCCGACGACGGTGTCAACGAGCTGTGCGCCCGCAGCGACCGTTGCCCCGGGGGCCAGGATCGAGCGCTCGACCCGGGCGCCGGCGCCGATCGTGCAGCCGTTGAGCAGGACCGCTTCGCGCAGCTCCGCGCCGGCCTCGACGCGGCAGCCTGAGGAAACCACGGCACGCTCGCCAACCCGGGCCTCGGCGTCGATCTCGGCCCCCGCGGCGACCAGGGAGCCGGGGCTGGTCGGCTCGACCTCGGTCTCGACCCGACCCTCAAGGATGTCCCAGCTCGCCTGCAGGTAGCGCTCGGGGGTGCCGATGTCCATCCAGTAGCCGTCGAGCAGCAGCCCACAGAGGCCGGCGCCGACCAGGCGCGGGAAGACCTCGCGCTCGATCGAGACAGCGCGGCCCGGGGGCACGAGATCGAGAACCGAGCGCTCGAGCACGTAGGCGCCGGCGTTGATCTCGCCCGGCACCGCCTCCCCCGTCTTCTCGAGGAACTCGAGCACCTGCCCCTCGGCGTCGCAGCGGACGAGGCCGTAGGCGGAGGAGTCCGGGACCGGATGTAGCCCGATCGTGGCGCTGGCGCCGCGCTCCTTATGGGCCCGGAGGAGGGCGCTCAGATCGAGGTCGGCGAGGACGTCGCCGTTGAGGGCGAAGAAGCGCTCCTCGAGCCGGTCGCCGAGCGCCTCGGCAGCAAAGCGAATCGCCCCGGCGGTGCCGAGCGGCTCCGACTCGGCGACGTAGGTGATCCTCACCCCCGCGTGCCGCTCCTCGTCGCCGAGCGCCTCACGGAGGACGTCGGGCAGGAAGCCGCAGGCGAGGACGACCTCGGTCACCCCGTGCGCCGCCAGCCACTCGATCGCGAAGGCGAGAAAAGGCCGGTCGACCAGCGTCACCGCCGGCTTCGGCACGTCGGCCGTCAGCGGACGAAGCCTCGTACCCTCACCACCGACGAGAACTATTGCCTGCACTAACGCTCCTAGGAAGCGTTGGCGGTGGGCTGATTGGCTACAGATCTACCAATGCCCTCATACTCGAAGCCAGCTGCGGTTATCGCCTCGGGGTCGAGGAAGTTGCGGCCGTCGACGACAAGCGGCCGGTTCATCCGCTCGGCGGCAGCGCTCCAGTCGAGGTCGGCGAACTCGCGCCACTCGGTGACGAGGACGGCGGCGTCGGCGCCATCGAGGGCCTCCATCGCCGAGGTGGCCATCTCGACCGAGCCAAGCAGGTCGGCGGCGCGCTCGGAGGCAACCGGGTCGTAGGCGACTACCTCCGCCCCCTCGCCGTGCAGCCGCGCCGCCAGGACCAGGCTCGAAGCCTCGCGCATGTCGTCGGTGTCGGGCTTGAAGGCGAGGCCGAGCAGGGCGACGCGCTTGCCGATCAGCGAGCCGAGGTGCTTCTCCAGCTTGCCGACGACGCGGCGCTTCTGCAGCTCGTTCACCTCGATCACCGCGGTCAGCAGCTGGAAGTGGTAGCCGGTGTTCCCGGCCAGCATCTTCAGGGCGCTGACGTCCTTGGGGAAGCAGCTGCCGCCGTAGCCGATCCCGGCCCGCAGGAAGGAGCTGCCGATCCGCTCGTCGAGCCCCATCCCTTGGGCAACCTGTCCGACGTCGGCGCCGACCTCCTCGCAGACGTTGGCGATCTCGTTGATGAAGGAGATCTTCGTCGCCAGGAAGGCGTTGGAGGCAAGCTTGATCATCTCGGCGCTGGCGACGTCGGTGCGGAGGATCTCGCCGCCGAGCGGCTTGTAGAGACCTTCGACCGCGTCGGCCGCCGCCTCGTCGCCGGGGTCGGATCCGACCACGACCCGGTCGGGGTGCATGAAGTCCGCAACCGCGGTCCCCTCCTTGAGGAACTCGGGGCAGGAGACGTAGGAGAGCTCGGGCATGTCGCGCCGGATCGACTCCCCGGTCCCGGCCGGCACCGTGCTCTTCATGATCAGTACGTGCTCGCTGTCCTCCGGCAGCTCCTGGACGACCGCCCGCACCCGCGAGAGGTCGGCGTCGCCGGAGTAGGTCGGCGGCGTGTCGACGCAGACGAACATCAGCCGCGTTCCCTCCAGCAGCTGGTTCATGTCGGTGGTGAAGGTGATCCGCTCGGCGTTGCGGCGCAGCAGGTCTTCGAGCCCCGGCTCGTGGATCGCCACCTCGCCGCGCGAGAGCGCCTCGACCTTCTCGGGCAGGATGTCGCGCGCGATCACCTCGTGGCCAAGCTCGGCGAAGCAGGCCGCCGTGACCAGACCGACCCAGCCCACTCCGATGACGCCAACCGGCTCCAGCTGCTCACTCATGGCTGCCTCCTACCCTTTTTCTTCGACTTTTTCTTCTTGATCAAGACGTCCGCGGAGCGCGCCATGCCCACCATCTGATCGTTCGAGAGGGTGCGCAGCACGTCGTTGGCGATCCAGTAGGTGTTATCGCCGCGATGCCAGGCGATCAGTTTCACGTTTTCGTCGTCGAGGAAGATCTCGTATTCGCGGCCCTTGATCGTCTTGGTCAAGCTCGGGTCTTCGAGGATCGGCGGGTCCGACCAGCCACGGATCCCCTGCACCCCGAAGTAGTGGTTGCCGTCGTCCTCTTCGTCGACCAGGACCATCCGGTAGGCGAGGTGCTTTTCTTCCTCTTCGTCCTTAAGGCGGTAGACCCAGGGATCGACGACCTTTTCGTAGGGGTCGCTTTCGACGTAGCGGGTGCCGGGGGGAAGCCGGGTCGGGTAGAAGATCGGGAAGGGCCCTTTGGCGCGCCGGGCGGCGATCTTCGCCTCGGCTTCGCCGGCTTCGCGGGCCGGTTCCAATCCGTCGCTGCCGGCCTTATCGATTTCGATCTTCGGCTTCTTCTTCTTCGGCTTCTTCTGCTGCTTCGGGGCGTGCGTCTTCTTCTGCTTCTTCGCCGCCTTGTTCTGCGCTTTCGCCTGCTTGACGGTCTCGCCGCCGAGGAATTCTTCGACCGCTTCGTCAACGGCTCCTTGCGAGGCGTAAACGAAGCTGGGGCCGAGTTCGGCCGGAAAGTGGACCTCGTTGATCGTCGCGTTGCGCGAGGCGGCCAGCAGCTTCAGCACTTCGAGCAGGGTCTTGCCGTCGCTGATGTCGGAGGTCGTGTAGTCGGTGAAGGCCTCGATCAGGTCGCCCTGGTCGAGGACGATGTCCTTGACCGAGATCCGCTGGCGGGCGGCGCTGAGGAACTCCTGCTGGCGCGCAGAGCGGACGATGTCGGTGTCGGTATGGCGATAGCGCACGTAGTCCAGCGCCTGTTTGCCGCACATCAGCTGATAGCCCGGGGTGACATTGATTTCCGCGTACTCTTCCGACGGCGCCAGGCCGGCGTTCGAGTGGTAGTAGCGGCGGTCGACGTCGGTATAGACGCAGCCGATCGCGTAGACGCCCTGCGCGAAGCCGAGGAAATCGATGTTCACCACATGATTGATCGGCAGCCCGGTCAGTTCCTTGACGACCCGCAACGTCAGCTTCGTGCCGCCGTAGAAATAGGCTTCGTTGAACTTGCCGGTCCCGACTTCGGGAATTTCGGTCTTGAGGTCGCGCGGGATCGACATCATCGAGATCAGCTGCTTCTCGGGATCGATGCGGATCAGCATCGTCGTGTCCGAACGACCCTGGTCTTCGGCGAATTCGGCGCCGGCGCGTTTGTCGGAGCCGATCAGGAGGAAGTTCTCAGGGGCGCCGGAGTCGGCGTCGGCGAGGAACCGGTTCAGCTTCTTCTGGATCTTGTTGTTCTGCGGCGCGATCGCTTCGGCGATGCTGTCGATGTAGAGGAGGACGCTGGTCGCCGTCGCCGCTGCGGAGATCGCGACGATCAGGACCGAGGCGAGGACGAAACGCCACCAGAAGCGCCTCGGCTTCGGCGGCGGCTCGCCGTCGCCGGCAGGGCGCGGCTTCTTCGGCGACCACCCGCCCGCGTTCAGCGGCCCCTCGCTACTCATCGAGCCGGTCCGGAATCTCCCGCAGGAACGACTCGAGCGCCTGCCGGTAGGTCTCCAGCGAGGAGAGCGAGACCCACTCGGCCGGCCCGTGGTGCCCCGCGCCTACGGGTCCGAACTCGACCGCCGGCACGCCCACCCGCAAGAATGACACCGCGTCGGAGGCGCCGTCGCGGCCGACGCTCATCGGCTCGCCGTCGTGGTGATCGCGGGCCGAGGAGCGCAGCGCCCGCACATAGGCGGAGTCGCGGTCGACCGTGGCCGGCGGCCGGGTCAGCAGCGCCCGCGCCTCGCAGCCCGGGATCTCCCGCACTTCGGCGAGGATCGCCTCCGGGTCCTGGCCGGGGAGGTAGCGAATGTCGACGTCGATCACGCATCGGTCGGGCACCTTGTTGAGAGCGTCGCCGCCGACGATCCTCCCCAGGTTGATCGAGGGTCGGTCGAACAGCTCCGAGCTGTGCCGGGCAAAAGGTAGCGACTCGATACTGCGGAAAACGTCGATCGCGTTGAGGACGGCGTTGTCGCCGAGCCAGGGGGTGGCTCCGTGCGCCGCCGTCCCCCCCACCTCCAGCCGCAGCGCCAGCACGCCCTTGGCCTCGATCCCGATGTGAAGATCGGTCGGCTCGCCGGTGATCGCGAAGTCGCCCGTGAAGCCGGTGTCGACGAGGTGATCGGACCCACGCTCGTCGTCCTCCTCAGACTCCTCGTCGCCGACGATCCCCAGCCGCACCCGCACCCGGTCTTGGTCACGCATCGCCGCGACCACCAGCAGCATCGCCGCGACCGCGCCCTTCATGTCGTAGGCCCCGCGCCCGATCAGCCGGTCGTTGGCGGTCTCGGGTACGAACTGTCCGGGGTGCCCGGGTACCACGTCGATGTGCCCGTGCAAAACCACGGTTGGGGCGTCCGCGGGCCCGACCTCGGCCATCACCACCGGCAGACCGCGCACCTCGTCGGCCTTCGTCTCGATCCCCCGAGCTTCCAGCCAACCCTGGATGAACCCCGCCGCCTCGGAGATCGCATCCGGCTCGCAGGTCTCGAAGCTGATGAGGCGCTTTGCGAGGACAACGAGCTCCTCGCTCATCGGCTCACCCCCCGGCGATCGCGAGAAACGCTTCGGCCCGGTCCTTGTCCTTCTGCGCCCGGTTGTGCTCGGCGCTGCCGTCCTCGCTCTCGGAGAGGCGCTGTTCGGCGTCGGAGAGCTGCTCTTTGAGGGTGCCGCCGTCGAGGTCTTCCGGCGGGATCGCCTCCTCGAGCAGAAGCCGGGCGCGGTTGCCGTAGACCTGCAGCCAACCGTGAGCCTGGGCGTAGCGTTTGGTCTCACTCTCAGAGATGTGGAGGCGGAGCTCGGTCGGCCGCAGGGCCGCGAGGACGGGCGCGTGGTTGGCGAGGATGCCGATTTCGCCGACCTCGGTTCGGGTCGAGACCTGGCGCGCTTCACCGCTCCAGACCTCGCCCTCCGGGGTCAGGACCTCTACATCGACCATGTGCTCCGCCGCCATCTACGTGCTCCTAGGCAGCGGCGCCGGATTTGGCGTTCTCGAGCACCTGGTCGATCGAGCCCTGCATGTAGAAGGCGCCCTCGGAGAGGTCGTCGTGCTGGCCGTCGAGGATCTCGCGGAAGCCGCGCACCGTCTCGGAGACCGGCACGTACTCGCCGGAGCGGCCGGTGAACTGTTCAGCGACGAAGAACGGCTGCGAGAGGAAGCGCTCGATCTTGCGCGCCCGCGAGACCGTCTGGCGGTCCTCGTCGGAGAGCTCGTCGATGCCAAGGATGGCGATGATGTCCTGCAGCTCCTTGTAGCGCTGCAGCACCTCCTGGACCTCGGTCGCGGTGCGGTAGTGCTCGTCGCCGACGACGTCGGGCTTGAGGATCGTCGAGGTCGAGTCGAGCGGGTCGACCGCCGGGTAGATCCCTTTCTCGGAGATCGACCGCGAAAGCGCCGTGGTCGCGTTCAAGTGGGCGAACACCGAGGCCGGGGCCGGGTCGGTGTAGTCGTCAGCCGGGACGTAGACCGCCTGGATCGAGGTCACCGAGCCGCGGTCGGTCGAGGTGATCCGCTCTTGCAGGCCGCCCATCTCGGTCTCCAGCGTCGGCTGGTAGCCGACCGCCGAAGGCATGCGCCCGAGCAGCGCCGAGACCTCGGAGCCCGCCTGGACGAAGCGGAAGATGTTGTCGATGAACAGGAGCACGTCCTGGCCGCCCTGCTCGCGGTAGTACTCGGCCATCGTCAGCCCGGAGAGGGCGACGCGCAGACGCGCGCCCGGGGGCTCGTTCATCTGACCGAAGACCAGCATGGTCTTGTCGATCACGCCCGACTCTTTCATCTCCAACCAGAGGTCGTTGCCCTCGCGCGAGCGCTCGCCGACACCGACGAAGGCGGAGAGGCCGGAGTGCTCCTCGGCGATGTTGCGGATCAGCTCCTGGATCAACACGGTCTTGCCGACGCCGGCGCCACCGAACAGCCCGACCTTGCCGCCTTTGGCGTAAGGAGCCAGGAGGTCGATGACCTTGATCCCGGTCTCGAGGATCTCCTGGGTCGGGGTCAGGTCGGAGGCCTTCGGGGCGGGCCGGTGGATCGGCCAGCGCTCGACGTCGCCGAGCTCCTCGCCGTTGTCGATCGGCTCGCCGAGCAGGTTGAAGATGCGGCCGAGGGTGACATCGCCAACCGGAACCGAGATCGGGCCGCCGGTGTCGGTGACCACGGCGCCGCGCTCGATGCCGTCGGTGGCATCCATCGCGACCGCGCGGACGCGGTCGTCGCCGAGGTGCTGTTGCACCTCGCAGACGAGGACAGCCGATTCGCCGTCGCCGTCGCCGGCGCTGGTCTCAATCGTCACCGCCGAGAAGATCTCCGGCAGCTGGTCGGGGAAGACGGCGTCGATGACCACTCCGGTCACCTGCTCGACGCGCCCTACGTTGGTTCCGTTTCCGTTGCTCTCAGCCATGGGTTCCTTTTCTCGTCTGCAAATCGAAAGTTGGTTGCTTACCGTCGTCTAGCCGAGCGCCTCGGCGCCGCCGACGACCTCGAGGATCTCCTGCGTGATTTCCGCCTGGCGCGCCCGGTTCATCTCCAGGGTCAGGGAGCCGATCATGTCCTCCGCGTTCTCCGCCGCATTGCGCATCGCCGTCATCCGCGCGCCGAGCTCCGAGGCGGCCGACTCGAGCAGCGCCCGGTAGACCGAGATCGTCACGTACTCCGGGATCAGCCGCGCCAGCAGCTCCTCGGGGTCGGGCTCGTAGACCCACTCCGAGCGGCTCTGGGCCTTCTCGGCGTCCGTTTCCTCCTCTTCGGCCGCCGCCTCCTCGCCGGCGCCCTCGCCGATCACCTCGGCCTGCTGCAACGGCAGCAGCGTCTGCCGCCATACATGTTGAGTGAGGGGTGAGACGAAGCGGTTGTAGATCAGCTCGACGCGATCGAGGTCCTGGTCGACGTAGCGGGCGGTCAGCGCCTCGCCAATTTCGCGCGCGTTGGCGAAGGCGGGACGGTCGGTGAAGCCGACGTAGGAGTCGGTCACCTCCTGCTTGCGGAAGGTCAGGGCCGAGACGCCCTTGCGGCCGACGACGGCGAAGGCGGGCTGGGCGCCCTCCTCGCGGACCTTCGCCGCCATCCGCATGCCCTCGCGGATGATGTTCGAGTTGAAGGCGCCAGCGAGGCCGCGGTCGCCGGTGACGAGGACGATCCCGACCCGCTCGACGTTCTCCCGCTCTTCCAGGACCGGCACCCGCGGGATGCCACCCGCCTGGGCGGCAGCGCGGCGGGTCAGCTTGCGCATCCCCTCGGCGTAGGGCCGCATGTCGGAGATCCGCTGTTCGGCGCGACGCAGGCGCGCCGCCGCCACCATCTCCATCGCCCGCGTGATCTTGTTGATGTTCTTGACCGACGCGATGCGGTTCTTGACTTCCTTCTGCGATGCCATGGGGGGATCGGACCCAGCCGCTAGGCCGGGGTCGCGGCCTCCTCGTCCTCACTGGTCTCGGGAGCGGTGTCAGAGCCGGGCGTGCGGGCCGGAGCCTCGCGCTCCTCTTTGGAGTGGATGCGGTCGGACTCGCCCTCCTCGAGCGGGTCGCCGTGCTCGTCGAAGTCGGGGCCGAAATCGTCGACGAAGTCGGCGATCGCCTCACCGAGCGCCTTCTCGTCGTCCTCCTCGAGCTTGCCGCTCTCTTCGATCCGGCCCAGCAGCTCCGACTGCTCGGAGTGCAGGCGGGTCCGCAGGTCGGCGAGGAACTCGCCGACGCGCTCAACTTTGATCCGGTCGAGGTAGCCACCGGTGCCCGAGTAGATCGAGGCGACCTGGTCGCCGACGCTCAGCGGTTCGCGCTCTTTCTGTTTCAGCAGCTCGACTAGCCGTTCGCCGCGGGTCAGGGCCTTCTGGGTCTCGGCGTCGAGCTCGGAGCCGAACTGGGCGAAGGCCTCGAGGTCGCGGTACTGGGAGAGGTCGAGGCGGAGTTTTCCGGCGACCTTCTTCATCGCCTTGGTCTGCGCGTTACCGCCGACCCGCGAGACCGAGATGCCGACGTTGATCGCCGGGCGGACTCCCGAGAAGAAGAGGTCGGACTCGAGGAAGATCTGACCGTCGGTGATCGAGATCACGTTGGTCGGGATGTAGGCGGAGACGTCGGAGGCCTGGGTCTCGATGATCGGCAGCGCCGTCAGCGAGCCGCCGCCGAGCTCGTCGTTGAGCTTGACCGCCCGCTCCAGCAGCCGCGAGTGCAGGTAGAAGACGTCGCCCGGGTAAGCCTCGCGACCCGGGGGGCGCCGCAGCAGCAGCGACATCTGCCGGTAGGCGGAGGCGTGTTTGGTGAGGTCGTCATAGACGCAGAGCGCGGCTTTGCCGTTGTAGAGGAAGTACTCGCCCATCGCGCAACCGGCGTAGGGGGCGATGTACTTGATCGGCGCCGCCTCGTCGGCGGGGGCGGCGACGATGATCGTGTTCTCCATCGCCCCGTTTTCCTCCAGCGTCTCCTTCAGCTGGACGACGGTGGACATCCGCTGCCCGATCGCGACGTAGATGCAGATCAGGTCCTTGTCCTTGTTGTTGATGATCGTGTCGATCGCGATCGCCGTCTTGCCGGTCTGGCGGTCGCCGATGATCAGCTCTCGCTGGCCGCGGCCGATCGGGATCATCCCGTCGATCGACATCAGGCCGGTCTGGACGGGTTCCTCGACCGGCTGGCGCTGGACGACGCCGGGGGCTTTGAACTCGGCCGGGCGGGTCTCGCTGGTGGCGATGTCGCCGCGGTCGTCGAGCGGACGGCCGAGCGGGTCGACCATGCGGCCGAGCAGCGCCTCGCCGACCGGGATCTCGAGCAGTTTGCCGGTCCGCTTGACCGTGTCGCCCTCCTCGATGTGCTCCCACTCGCCGAACAGCACGGCGCCGACGTTGTCGGACTCGAGGTTCAGCGCCAGGCCGGTGACCCCGTGCGGGAGGTCGAGCATCTCCAGCGCCATGCAGTTGTCGAGCCCGTGGATGCGGGCGATGCCGTCGGCGACGGACAGGACCGTCCCGACCTCGGTGAGGTCGGCGGAATCGGTCTCCAGTCCCTCGATCCGCTCTCGCAGGATGCTTGCGATCTCGTCGGGCTTGATCTCCATCGGGTGCTCTCTGCCTCCTTACGCCGCGGTGGCGACGCTTTTTCGAAGTTTCTCCAGGCGACTGCGGATGCTCGCGTCCAGGACCATGTTGCCGACCTGCAGCACGATGCCGCCGAGGATGTCGTTGTCGACCCGGCTGGACAGGTCGACCTTCTCCCCGGTCTGGCGTTCGACCTCTTGGCCGATTTTCTCGACCACCGCCGGATCCAGCTCGACGGCGCTGGTCACGGTGACGTCGATGCGGCGGTTCTCCTGCTTCCAGAGCTCGTCGAGCTCGCGCCGGATGCGAAAGATCTCCGTCATCCGGTGCTTGTCGACGAGCAGCTCGAGGAAATTGATCAGCTCGGGCTCGGCGCCCGTGACCGCCTTCTCGATCCCCTCCTGCTTCTCCGCCGTCGAGAGGTAGGGGCTGAAGAAGAAGACCTGCAGCTCGCGGTTGCGGTCGACGGCGTCGGCGAACTCGCCCAGCTGTTGCTGCAGCGAGTCCAGCTTGCCTTTGTCACGGCCCACCTCGAAGAGGGCCTCCGCGTATACGCGAGCTGCGTCGGCCATCTAGTTCTTCTCCGCCCCCGACAGGGTCGAGAAGTCGACCTCGCTGAGCGCCTCCTCAACAAGCCGTTTCTGGTCGTCGGGGTTGAGCGATTTGCGGGTGACGCGCTCGGTGGCGAGCACGGTGAGGTCGGCGACCTCCTGGCGGATCTGGTCGAGCGAGCGCCGCGTCTCCGCCTCGATGTCGCGTTTGGCGGCCTCGACCAGCTCCTCGCGTTTCTCGCGACCGGCGGCGGCTGCCTCGGCTTCGGCGGTCTCGGCGGATTTACGGGCGCGGGCCATGATGTCGTCGGCCTGCTCCCGTGCCTCGGCCAGCCGGGCCCGGTACTCGCTCAGCAGCTCGTCGGATTCCTTGCGTTGCCGTTCGGCGGCTTCGATCGACTCGCTGATCGCGTTGGCGCGTTTGTCGAGCGCTTCCTGAATCTTCGGGAAGGCGACCTTGCTCAACACCCACATCGTGAACAGGAAGAGGACCAGCGTCCAGATCATCAGGCCGAGGCCCGGGCTGACCAGGAAGCTGCCGCCGCTTTCCTCGCCGCCGCTCTCGGCGGCGAACGGGAGCACCGCTCCTATGTAGCCGAGAAGCTCCATTCGCGGCCTACGAGAGGAAGAAGGCGATGAGGCCGAAGATGAAGGTGTAGAAGGCGACCGCCTCGGTCAGCGCGAAGCCGAGCCAGCGGATGCTTTCCAGGTCGCTTTTCATCTCCGGCTGGCGGGCGACCGACTCGATCTCCTTACCGAAGATGAAGCCCACGCCGATACCGGCGCCGATCGAACCGAGACCCGCACCAACGCCGAGGGCGATCGCTTTGCCAGCGCCTTTGACACCTTCGTCGGTGACTTCAGCAAGCGGTAGGGCAGTGAGATCCATCGAGAGTTGCTCCTTTTCTAGTGAGTGGCGGAGGTCGCTCCGCCGATGTAGATAGCGCTAAGCGTCGAGAAGATGAATGCCTGCAGGGTGGCCACAAGCCCGACCTCGAAGATGAAGAAGGCGAAGGCGAGCGGGAAGGTGAGCGCCCCGAGGGCCGCGATCCCCAGCAGCACCGCCAGCCCGCCGCCCATGAAGAGCAGCAGCAGGTGGCCGGCGAGGATGTTGGCGAAAAGACGAACGGAGAGGGAGATCAGCCGCACGAAGTGCGAGATCACCTCGATGATGAAGATCGCGCCCTTGCCGAACGGGCTCATCTCCTCGAGGCCCGGGGGCAGCCAGCTCTTGAAGTAGGGGACGAAGCCCTTGGCGCGGATGCCCTCGACGTGGTAGCTGAGCCAGACGACAAGCGTCAGGACCAGCGGGATCGCGATGTTGGCGGTGGCGGCGTAGATCGCGAAAGAGGGGATTTCGAGCCCGAAGAGGGTGAAGTGGTGCTCGGTGTTGGTCGGCAGCGGCAGGAAGCCGAGCATGTTCGAGAACCAGATCCAGAAGAAGAGGGCGCCGATGAAGGGGAACCATTTGCGGGCCAGCTCGCCGTGCAGGCTGCCGCCGGTGATCGTGTTTTTGGTCAGGTCGTAGGCGACCTCGACCGCGGCCTGGACCCGGTTCGGTTTCTGCTGCATGCGGCGGGCGATCCAGACCATCGTCCCGATCGTCGCCAGGCTGGCGAGGACGAGGTAGAGGACCGCCTTGTTGATGCTGAGGTCGATGCCGCCGAGGTGGATCGAGATCCACGGTTCGAGTTTGAACTCGTTCTGCGGCTTGAACGCTTCGTTCTTGCCGGCGTTGCCGAAGATCAGCAGCAGCAGGATCGCGACCGCGAAGTAGATGCCAAGCCCGATCAGGACCTTGGCTTTGGTGCTCATGCCGTCGCGCTGAGGGGCGCCGCCGGGCGCCGAGACCGTGGCCGACTCCATCGCTACGCGGCCCCCTGGCCCTCGGGCTGCTCGAGCAGGTGCGAGATGCCCTGCGCGGCAAAGGAAATCGTGAACAGGGCCGCCAGCAGCACCGCCGCGGCCAGTCCCGACTCCCGTTCGGCCAGCCCGACCAACAGCACCGCGGTGGCCATCAGCCAGACGCGGCCGAGGGTGGTGCCGGCGACGATCCCCATCGCCTTCTGGCGGTTGCCGGCGGCGAGGTGTTCCCGCATCCGCCGGTTGGCCAGCGACTGCAGGCCCCGCTGGGCGAGCCAGGCGGCGGCCGCGACGGCGTACCCGAGCAGGGGAAACCCGCCGAGCAGGAAGATTGCGAGCGCGGCAGCGAGCGCGATGAGGTCGACGTACTTGGGAGGAGACATAAGGTCCGGAACAACCGAAAACAGCCGGTACTGCAAGGAAACGCCCAACTCGGGGCAGAGCGGGCGCAGGGGCGACTATACCCAATGGACCCCGCGAATGGCTTTGTGAAGCCACTTCGTGAGGGTTGCCACTACTCCACCGCTTGGAACTCCCCGGTTTCGGGGTCGACCACCGGGAAGGAGCCGGTCTCGAGCTCCTGCTCGACGGCGGTGTTGACCTCCTGCAGCTCCGGCTCGGGGGCGCCGGCCTGACGCCGCAGGGTGACGATCTGCCGCAGGCGGGTCTGGCGCAGCTTGAGGATCTCGAGGACCTCGACCAGATAGATGCTGGCCGCCAGGGCGAGCAGGCCGAAGACGGCGATGACCGCGGTCCAGAAGACGTCGAAGTGGCCGTGGTTGTCGCTGTAGGGGACGAAGCGCAGGGCCAGGGCAAGCGCGGCCATCACCGCGGTCCAGCCGTAGAGGTAAAGCAGGGTGCGGCGCTGGGAGAAGCCGATGTCGGCCATCCGGTGGTGGAAGTGCCAGCGGTCGGCTTTGTAGACGGGGCGGCGGTATTTGAGCCGTTTGGCGACGACGAAGCCGGTGTCGAGGATCGGCACCGCGAGGATGATCAGGGGGATGAAGAGGGCGATCACCGCGTTCGTCTTCAGCGCTCCCTGCACCGCAACGGTGCCGAGCAGGTAGCCGAGCAGGTTGGAGCCGGTATCCCCCATGAAGGTGCTGGCCGGCGGGAAGCCCCAGCGCAGGAAGCCGAGGGCGGCGCCAGCGACTAGCGCGGCGAGGACCCCGGCGGCGGTGCGGTCGAGCGAGAGGGCGATCGTCGCCAGGGTGATGCCGGAGATCACCGCCACCCCGGCGGCGAGTCCGTCGACGCCGTCGATCAGGTTGATCACGTTGATCATCGCGACCAGCGCCAGCACGGTGCCGACGTCGCCGAGGTGGATGACGCCGCCGCCGGGCAGGGTGAGGAGGTCGACGGTCCCCGGGGTGAGGCGGCCGAAGAAGGGGAAGGTGAATTCGGTCACCGTCACCCCGACCGAAACCGGGATCACGACGCAGGACACCTGGCCCAGCAGCTTTGGCGCCGCCGGCAGGTCGAAGACGTCGTCGAGGAAGCCGAGGTAGGTGATGCCGACCGCGCCGAGCAGGATCGCGTGGCTTTCAGTGTCGGAGGGGAGCCAGATCAGGCCGGCGACGAGGACCCCGGCGAGGATGCCGAGGCCGCCAAGCTGAGGGGTGGGGGTGGCGTGCAGGGAGCGCTCGCTCGGCTGGGCGATGGCGCCGAGCCGGATCGCCAGCGGCTTCGTCAGTGGCACCAGCAGCAGCGCCAGCAGCCCGGCGACGAGAAAGGCGAGGCCTGCGTCGGTGTTAGTGGGCATAGCGGTCGAACCAGAGAGTAAGCGCCATCAGGCCCCAGATCTGCCGGCTCAGGTCCTCCTGGCCGGAGACGTGCCGGTCGAGGATCGGAGTGACGGCGGCGGGATCGAGCAGGCCCTGGCGGGCAACCGCCCCCGGCGCCAGCACCTCGCGGGCGAACGGCTCTAGCGGCCCGCGCAGCCAGGCGGCGATCGGGATCGAGAAGCCCTGCTTGCGGCCGTGGAGGATCTCCCGCGGCAGCAGCGGCTCGAGCGCCTTGCGCAGCAGCCGCTTCTTGGCGAAGCCGCGGACTTTGAGCTCGGTCGGCAGCGAGAAGGCGAACTCGGCGACCGCGGCGTCGAGGAAGGGGACGCGCAGCTCCAGCGAGTGGGCCATGCTGAGGCGGTCGGTCTTGACTAGGAGGTCGTCGGCCATGTAGATGCCGAGGTCGACGTCCTGCATCCGCGCCAGCGGCGCGGCGGCGGCGGTTTCCGCGTAGCGCTCGCGGTAGAGGTCGAGCGGGTCCCAGGCGGAGGCGCCGGGGCCGGCCAGCCCGGCTCGCGCCTCGGTGGAGAAGATCTCCTTCCAGCCGTGATGGCGCTCCAGCGGCGGCAGCGCTGCGGCGCGGGCGAAACGCTTGGCTTTGTAATCGAAGCCGACCCGGTCGGTGCGGCTCGGCAGCGCCTCGGCCAGCGGCCGCGCCAGCGCCGCGAGGCGGCCGACGCGGCGGGCGAGCAGGTCGGCGACGTAGGTGTAGTAGCCGCCGAAGAGCTCGTCGCCACCCTCGCCGGAGAGGGCGACCTTGACCTCGCCCACCGCCAGCTCGGAGACCAGGTAGGTCGGCAGCGCCGAGGAGTCACCGAACGGCTCGTCGAAAGCCTCGACCAGCCTCGGCAAGAGCTCGACCGCGTTCGGGCGCAGGACCAGCTCGTGGTGGTCGGTGCCGTAGCGCTCGGCGACCATCCGCGCCCGCGAGAGCTCGTTAAACCCCTCCTCCTCGAAGCCGATCGAGAAGGTGCGGAGCGGTTCGTCGAGGTGGCGGGAGGCGAGCGCGGCGAGGCCGCCGGAGTCGACCCCGCCGGAGAGCAGGACCCCGACCGGGACGTCGGCGACGAGGTGGGCGCGGACGCTGTCGTCGAGGACCTCGCGCAGCTCCGCGGCGAGCTCGGCGGCCGAGCCGCTGCGGACCTCGGCGGCGGGCGGCGGCCCCGGCCGCGCGTAGCGGCGCAGCGCCATCTCTCCCCCCTTCCACGTCAGCAGGTGGCCGGGGGGCAGCTTGCGCGCCGCCTTGAAGATCGTCAGCGGCGCCGGGATCGAATTGAAGGCGAGGTAGGCGGCGACCGCCCGCGGGTCGATCTCCCTTGAGAAGCCGGGCTGCTCGAGCATCGCCTTCAGCTCCGAGGCGAAGGCGATGCCACCGCCGGCCTCGCCGTAGTAGAGCGGCTTGATCCCAAAGCGGTCGCGGGCCAACAACAGGCGCCGGCGCCGCATGTCCCAAAGGGCGATCGCGAACATCCCCCGCAGCCGCTCCACGAACGCCTCCCCCCACTCCTCGTAGCCGTGGACGAGGACCTCGGTGTCGCAGTCGGTGGAGAAGCGGTGGCCAGCGCGCTCGAGCTCGCGCTTCAGCTCGCGGTAGTTGTAGATCTCGCCGTTCTGGACGACGACGCAGGAACCGTCCTCGTTGGCGATCGGCTGGTGCCCGTGAGCGAGGTCGATGATCGAGAGCCGCCGCGCCGCCAGCGCCACCGGCCCCTCGCAGAAGAGCCCGTCGTCATCGGGGCCGCGGTGGGCGAGCCGCCCGCTCATCCGCGCCACCGCTTCCCGGTCGGGGCCCCGATCCCGCTCGCCGGCCACGAGGCCGCAGATGCCGCACATGGGCGGCAGTCTCGCAGCCGGGACGGCTATGCCCGGCCGGCGTTTCCGACTTAGGAGGTCGGTTGGCCGCGGCCGAGGACCTTGTTCACCGTCGCCAGCAGGACCTGGACGTAGAGGCCGATCGAGCGGTCGGCGATGTACTCCATGTCGTGGGCGAGCTTGTCGGCCCAGGTCTCCTCGCGGGTGATCCGGGTCTGGGCGAAGCCGGTGACGCCGGGGCGGACGACGAGGCGCTGCCAGTACTGGGGGATCTCGCGGCAGAGCTCGGCGTAGAAGGTCGGCCGGATCGGCCGCGGGCCGACGATCGACATGTCCCCCCGGAGGACGTTCCAGAGCTGCGGCACCTCGTCGAGGTGGGTCTTGCGCAGGGCGCCGCCGATCCGGGTCCGCTCTTCCTCGGTCCGCCGGGTCAGCTCCTCGCCGTAATAGGGCCCGAGGCGGGTTTCCGCGTCCGGCTTCAGGGTGCGGAACTTGTACATCCAGAAGAGGTGGCCGGCTTTGCCGACGCGGGCGCCGCGGTAGAGGACGGGGCGGCCCGAGTCGAGGAAGATGATCAGAGCGACCAGCGCCAGGAGCGGCGAGAGCACCAGCAGGATCGAGGCCGAGATGAGGATGTCGAGCGCCCGCAGGAGCGGGTCGACCGGGCGTGGATCGCCCTCGGCCGCGGGCGCGACGAGTTCTTCGAGGCCGGGTTCGGCCGCGGGCAGGTCGCTCAGGAAGGCGTTACGGGATGAGTCTCTTCGCGCAATGGTGAGGCTCCGACGGTACCTAGGATCGTCTCGACTAGATAGGACGGATCGCGGCGCGTCGGGGTGGCCTCGGCGGTCCGCTTCTCCAGCACGACGGCGCGGGAGTCGGTCAGCGGCCGCAGCCGGCCGGAGCGGATCAGCGCTTCGTCGACGCCGCCGAGGCGGCCGCCGTAGGTCGTGTAAACGGGGGTGCCGAGGGCGGCGGCCTCGCGGTTCATCGTCCCGCCGGCGGAGACGACGAGGTCGGCGAGGGCGACCAGACTCTGAGCCTCGACCGCCCCGGGCGGCACGATCACCGAGGGCAGCCGCAGGCCTTCGATGAACTCGCGCTGGGCCCCGGTCCGCGGCAGCACCACCGCGTGCACGTCGGAGTCGTTGCCGAGCCGGTCGAGCACCTTCGGGAAGAGAGGGTTCGACTTGCGGTGGTAGAGCGAGACGTCGGGCGGCGGGCGGACAATGACGACGACCCGCTCCTCGTCGACCCCGAGCCGCCGCAGCGCCTCGGGGTCGGGCGCGAAGTCGTAGAGGTAGTACTCCTCCTTCAGTCCGGGATAGGGGAAGTACTTCTCCGGGGTGACGCCGAAGCGGCGCAGGCGCTCGTAGGGGACGGCGTCGGGGAACATCACCCGCCGGGCGAAACGGCAGCCGATCCGGTGCTGGGTGACCGCGTACTCGTAGTCGTGCAGGTTCGCCTCAGGGATGCCGAGGGCCTTGGCGGCGATTGCGAGGTCGTTGGAGCCGTGGGCGAGAGCGAGGTCGAAGCCGCGGCCGCGGCCGAACATCAGCATCCGGGCGGTGCGGCCGGCGAGCCGGTAGGCCTTGCGAAGTCGCGAGGCCCCGCCATGCTCGCCGATAGCCGTATGTGGTATCCCGTGCAGCTGCAGCAGCGCCAGCGTCTGCGCGTAGTCGCGGGCGGTCACCTCGACCTCGTGCCCTTCGGCTTCAAGCCGCTCGATGATCGGCCGCAGCACCAGCACGTGCGCCGGCGCCGACATATCGACCCAGACCCGCAAGGTGTTAAACGGCTGCGAGCTCGGCGTAGAGCGGGAAGCGGTCCATCAGGGCGCCGGTGCGGGCGCGCAGGTCCTCCTTCGAGGACTCGAAGTCGGGGCCGAGGGCAGCGACGATCACCTCGGCGATCTCGCGCATCTCCGCCTCCTTCATCCCGCGCGTGGTCAGCGCCGGGGTGCCGATCCGCAGCCCCGAGGGGTTCATCGGCGGCCGCTCGTCGAAGGGGATCGCGTTGCGGTTGACGGTGATCCCGACCTCGTCGAGCCGGTCCTCCCCGGTCTGCCCGTCGAGGCCGGTCGGGGTGAGGTCGACGAGGACGAGGTGGACGTCGGTGCCGCCGGTGATCACCGGCACGCCGCCCGCTTCGAGGCCGGCGGCAAAGGCCTGGGCGTTGGCGATCGTCTGCCGCTGGCGCTGCTTGAACTGATCGCTGGCGGCGATCTTCAGTGCCACCGCCTTGGCGGCGATCGTGTGCATCAGCGGGCCGCCCTGCTGGCCGGGGAAGATCGCTTTGTCAATCGCTTTCGCGTGCTCCTCGCGGCAGAGGATCATGCCGCTGCGCGGGCCGGCGAGGGTCTTGTGGATCGTCGTCGTCACCACGTCGGCGTAGGGCACCGGGTTCGGGTGCTCGCCGGCGGCGACGAGGCCGGCGAAATGCGCCATATCGACCATCAGCTTGGCGCCGACCGAGTCGGTGATATCGCGGAAGGCGGCGAAGTCGAGCTGGCGCGGGTAGGCCGACCAGCCGGTGACGATCAACGCCGGCTTGTGCTCCTGCGCCAGCCGCTCGACCTCATCCATGTCAACGAGGAAGTCCTCACGGCGGACGTGGTAGGGGACCGGGTTGTAGAGCTTGCCGCTGACGTTGATTTTCATCCCGTGGCTGAGATGACCGCCGTGATCGAGGGCGAGGCCGAGGAAGGTGTCCCCCGGTTCCAGCAGCGCCATGTAAGCGGCGTTATTGGCCTGGGCGCCGGCGTGGGGCTGGACGTTGGCGTGGTCGGCGCCGAACAGGCTCTTGGCCCGCTCGATCGCCAGTTCCTCGGCGACATCGACCTCCTCGCAGCCGCCGTAATAGCGGCGGCCCGGGTAGCCCTCGGCGTACTTGTTGGTCAGCACCGAGCCGACCGCGTCGAGGACCGCCTGGGGGACGAAGTTCTCGGAGGCGATCATCTCCAGGGTCCGCTGCTGGCGCTTCAGCTCGGCCTCGAGAACGTCGGCGATCTCGGGATCGACCTCGGCCAGCGGCGCGGTTTGAAAGTCATCCGGCAAAGGGGGCATCGTCAGGCGACCATAGCAACGGCTCGGGATAGTCTGAGGCCGGTGAGAGGCCGCAGTTTCCTCGCTTCCTTCGCCGTTCTGGCGGCGCTCGCCCTACCGGCCGCCACGACCGGGGCGCAGGTGGAGAACCCGTGCACCGGGCCGGGGGCGCGGCACCTGCTCTGCCCCAACCTGCGGATCGGTCCGCCGAGCGAACTCTACGTCGAGTATGCGGGCGACGGGCACGTGCTGCTGCGGGCGACCAGCGACGTCCGCAGCCGCGGCCGCGGGCCGATGGAGCTGCGCGGCCGCCGCAGTGGCTGGCACCAGATGCGGACCAACCAGCGGATCTACAAGGCCGGCGGCGGCCACATCACCGTCCCCAGCCGGGCGATCCTGCACTTCACCGACGTCGGCACCTACTTCGGCGGCTCCTACTGGAAGGTCCACCAGCTCGCCCACTTCGACCTCCTGCGGGTGCGGCCCGACGGCAGCCTCGGCGAGATCGTCCGCACCAGCCCCAAGCTCAACTACTGCCTGCGCGACCTCTACCGCACGCGCCCCGGCCGTCGCTCGCCTTCATCCCGGCATTACCCCGGCTGCCGGCAGGACCCGTACATCGACCACGACGTCCTCGGCACCTCGGTCGGCTGGTCGGACATCTACCCCGCTGCCTACTCGAAGCAATGGATCGACGTCGCCGGCCTGCGCGGCTGCTTCGCCTACCGGATGACCGTCGACCCGAAGGAAGTCCTCTTCGAGTCAAACGAGGACGACAACAGCTCCCAGGTCCTCGTCCACCTGCCCTATCCGGGCCACACCGGCTGCTAGTCGAGGCCGACGGAGTTGAGGGCGCTCGTCACGTCCCCCGGCGACATCGCGCCATCGCGGAGGACGCGCCAGCTGCCGTCAGCGTCGATCGCGGCAATGTCGATCACCGTCGAGGGCAGTCCCGGCAGCTCGCCGCCGTCGATCGCCAGGTCGGCGCCTTCGACGATCGACGGCGGCACGTCCTCGAAGCGAGCCGGCGCCGGCTCGCCGCTGCGGTTGGCCGAGGTCTGGAAGATCGGGCACATCGTCCCCGCCAGCGGGCCGCCGATCAGGCGGATTCCGAGCCGTTCGGGGTCCTGGCGGCAGGCGAGCGGGTAGCGCCGCTGCGGGTTGTCAACGACCAGCGTCACCGGCCCCGGCAGCAGGGCGCTGGCAACCGCTTTCGTCTTCGGCCCCAGCCCCGCCAGCAACTCGCGGATCGCCAGCGGCGAGAAGTACATGACGGCGGAGGGTTTGCCATCGTCGCGGCCCTTAAGCCGGTGGATCTTCGAGATCGCGTTGGCGTCGAGCGGATCGCAGGCCAGCCCATAAAGGCCGTCAGCGGGAAAGACGGCGACGCCACCGCCGGCGATGCAGCGCTCGAGCGCCTTGCGGGCGACGTCCGCTTCGCCGCTGCGCAGCTGTAGGAGTTCGGTCACGCCCCAGTTTTTACCGAGCGGCCAATGACGACGCGCTCGATCCCCGCCAGATCGCGGCGAGTCTCCACCTCGCCGAACCCGGCGCCACGCATCAGCTCCGCCACCGCCCCGGCCTGCCCCTCCCCCACCTCCACAGCGAGTGCTCCCCGCATTTGTTCCGCATAGCGAGACAAACGTGGGGCGCACTCCGGGATGAGGGCGCGGTAGGCGTCGAGGCCATCGGGGCCAGCGAGGAGCGCCGAGCGCGGCTCGTACTGGGTGACCTCGGGTTGGAGCGAGGACCAGTCGCGCTCGGCGACGTACGGGAGGTTGGCGAGGATCAGGTCGAAGCCGTCGCCTTCGTCCGGGAGCGTGCCTGCGACGAAGCGCACGCGCTCGGCCAGGGCCAGCCGCTCCGCGTTAGCGCGCGCCACTTCCAGCGCCGCGGGCGAGGTGTCCGTCGCGGTCACCTCGGCCTCCGGCAGCTCGTCCGCCACCGCCAGTGCGATCGCCCCCGACCCGGTGCCGACGTCGAGCACCCGCGCCGGCCGCAGCTCCAGCGCCAGCTCAACCAGGAGCTCGGTCTCGGGGCGAGGGATCAGCACGCGCGGGTCCACCGCCAGCTCCAGCCGCCGGAACCCTTTGCGCCCGAGGATGTAGGCGACCGGCTCGCGCCGCAAGCGCCTACGCACCATTTCCCCAAACGCCCGACCCGCCGACGCCGGCACCTCCGCCCCGCCGTCGGCAATCAGCGCAGAGCGCTCGCACCCCATCGCCTCACCCAGCAGCAGTTCCGCGTCGAGGCGCGGATCGTCCACCGCCACCGCCACCAGCGCATCGACCGCCGCGTCCAGCGCTTCGCGCACCGAGGCGCCCGTCATCGCCGCTTCACTCAGGCCGCGGACGCAGCCGCCTCGAGCCGCTGCCGCTTCTCCTCCGCGCTGAGGGCGTCGGTGAACTCGCGCAGCTGTCCCGCCAGCACGCCCTCGAGGTTGTGTGAGGTGTGCTTGATCCGGTGGTCGGTAACCCGGCCCTGGGGGAAGTTGTAGGTGCGGATCTTCTCCGAGCGCTCGCCGCTGCCGACCTGGGCTTTGCGCTCGGAAGCAACTTTCGCCTGCTGCTCGGCCAGCTCGCGCTCGTACAGGCGCGCTCGCAGCACCCGCATCGCCCGCTCGCGGTTTTGCAGCTGGGACTTCTCGTCCTGCATCGAGACGACAACTCCGGTCGGTTTGTGGGTGATCCGGACCGCCGAGTCGGTCGTGTTGACCGACTGGCCGCCGGGACCGGAGGAGCGGTAGACGTCGATCTGGAGGTCGTTCTGGTCGATCTCGACCTCGACCTCCTCGACCTCCGGCAGCACCGCGATCGTCGCCGTCGAGGTGTGGATGCGGCCCTGGGACTCGGTCTCCGGCACCCGCTGAACCCGGTGCGTGCCGCCCTCGAACTTGAAGACCGAGTAGGCGCCCTCGCCCTTGACCTCGAAGGTGACCTCCTTGAAGCCGCCGGAATCCGACGCCGACTGCGAGAGGACTTCGATCGAGTAGCCGAGCTCCTCCGCGTAGCGGTTCAGCATCTTGAAGAGGTCGCCGGCGAAGAGGGCCGCCTCGTCGCCGCCGGTGCCGGCGCGGATCTCGACGATCACGTTCTTCTCGTCGTTGGGGTCGCGCTCGACCATTGCCAGCCGGATCTCCTCTTCCAGCTCCTCGAGCTGCGCCGGCGCCTCCTCGACCAGCTGCCGCATTTCCGCGTCCTCCCCCTCGGCCAGCAGCTCCCGCGCCCCTTCAAGGTCATCGCGCAGCGTCCGCCACCGCCCCGCCAGCTCATGCGCAGGCTGCAGCTCACGGTATTCGCGCCCCACCGCCGCGTAGCGCTCGCGGTCCCCGATCACCTCGGGATCGGACATCTGCCCCTCGAGCTCGGAGAAGCGCGCCTCGATCTGCTCGACCAGCTGCTCGATCATGGTGCGAAGACTAGAGCCGCCGCGCTAGGCGACGATCTCGATGTGCGGCTTTTTCGCCGCCTCCTCAGGCGTCTCTCTTGCGAGGACGGCGTTGAGGGAGGCGATCGCCACCGCGAGCTGCTCTTCGTCGGGCTCGCGGGTGGTCAGGTTCTGCAGCATCAGGCCCGGCCACATGATCGCCCGCACCCAGGCTTTGCGGCGGTTTTTCCCCGCCCACTTGATCACCTCGTAGGAGAGCCCGGCGATCAGCGGGATGCCGAGGATGCGCGACAGCACCAGCCAGTACCAGGCGGGCAGGCCGAGCGGGGCGAAGACGAAGATCGCCAGCACCATCACGATCAGCAGGAAGCTGGTGCCGCAGCGGGGGTGCAGCCGCGAGTAGAGCTTCGCCCGCGCCGGCACCAGTTCGTCTTCTGCCTCGTAGCAGGAGATCGTCTTGTGCTCAGCGCCGTGGTACTCGAAGACGCGCCGCAGGTCCGGCATTTTGCTGATCGCGGCGATGTAGCCGATGAAGATCCCCGTCCGCAGGACCCCCTCGACCAGCCAGAAGAGGAAGGGCGAGCCGAGCTGGTCCTTGATCAGGCTGGTGAGACCAACCGGGACGACGAAGAAGAGGCCGATCGCCATCACCATCGAGAGGACGATGGTCAGACCCCAGATCCAGCCGCCGATTTCTTCCTTCTCGCCCTCCTCGTCCTCGTCGAGCTGGGCGTTGGCGGAGATCGCCAGCGCTTTGAAGCCGATCTTCAGCGACTCGCCGAGGGCGACGACGCCGCGGATCACCGGCAGGCGCCAGAGTCGGTGGCGCGAGGCCCAGGGCTTGATCGGCTCGGTTTCGACCTCGATCTGGCCCTCGGGGGAGCGCACGGCGACCGCCCAGACGGAGATGCCGCGCATCATCACGCCCTCGAGCACCGCCTGACCGCCGACGGGGGCGTCGCGTTTGGCGACCAGCGCCCCATCGGGCATGCGCAGGGGGTCTCCTCCGTTGGTCGCGGAGGAGTTTTCGTGGGATGCGAGTGCCGAGCCCGACGGGGGGCTCACGCGCTACTTCCCAGCCCTGTGCTTAGCGGCGCGGCGCTGGAAACGCTCAACGCGGCCGCCGGTGTCGACCAACTTCTGCTTGCCGGTGTAAAAGGGGTGGCACTCGGAGCACAGCTCGACGTGCAAGTCGTCTTTCGTCGACCGCGTGTAGAACTGATTGCCGCACGAGCAGTGCACGTTGGCAAGCTTGTATTCGGGGTGGATTTGAGCCTTCATCTCCACCAAGTCTAGAGAACCGCGCAAGCCTTGCCGATAGGTCCCTGTGCAAGCCATCAGACGGGCACCGCAAACGCGCAGCTTCGCCCCCTTGCAGGCGGCGATTGGTGCCGTCCTCTTCGGCGGCATGACCCTCGTGATCCTCTACGACTGGGTCGGGATCGGCGGCCCTGGCCTCGATACCGCGATCAACGGCGTCGCCTACGACTCGGTGGTCGTCTGCGCCGGCCTGGCCTGCCTCCTGCGCGCCTCCCGCGGCGGCCCCGAGCGCGGCGCCTGGATCGCGATCGCCGCCTCGATCATCGCCTGGGGATGCGGCGAGATCTGGTGGACGCTCTACATCGAAGGCAACCCGAACGCCCCCTATCCCTCCCCTGCCGACCTCGGCTACCTCGCCTTCTACCCGCTGGCGGTCCTCGGTCTCTACCTACTGGTGCGGGCACGGGCGCAGGAGCTCGACCGCCGCCTCTGGATGGACGGCATGATCGCCGCCCTCGGCACCGGCGCGATCGGGGCGGCGCTGCTCTTCGAGTTCGTCGCCGACCACACCTCCGGTTCCCGCCTCGAAATCGCAACCACCCTCGCCTATCCGCTCGGCGACGTGCTTCTGGTCTCGCTGGTCGTCGGCGTCATCGCCCTCACCCGCTGGCGGCCGGGGCGGACCTGGACGCTGCTGCTTGCCGGGCTGACCGTGATGGCGGTCGCCGACGTCGCCTTCACCCTGCAGACCTACGAAGCGACGGTCCCCGGCGGCGACTGGGTCGAACCGCTTTACCTGATCTCCGCGGTGCTGCTCGGGGTCGAGGCCTGGCAGCCGCAGGCGGCGCCGATCCTCGGCGACGCCCGCTTCGACGGCTGGCGGGAAATGATGGTGCCGGGCATCGTCGCCACGGCGATGATCGCCCTCGTCGTCCTCCAGTACTTCAACCACGCCAGCGCCCTGACCACGCTGTTGTGGTCGGCGACGATGCTTTCGGTGATCGGGCGGCTGGTGCTCAGCCTGCGGGAGAACAAGCGGCTGCTGGATCAGGTCCGCACCGACCGTCTGACCGGCCTCGGCAGCCAGGCGCGGATGCAGATGGACCTCGAGCGGCGCGAACGAACGCCGGGCCGCCCGCTGACCGTCCTCCTGCTCGACCTCAACGGCTTCAAGCACTACAACGACACCTTCGGCCACCCCGCCGGCGACAAAATGCTGGGGATGTTGGGCAAACGCCTCGGCCTGGCGATGGACGGGGTGGCGGCGGAGGCGACCGCCTACCGGCTCGGCGGCGACGAGTTCCTGGTCCTCGTCGACGGCGGCATCGTCGACCTCGGGCTCGGGGCTCGCGACGAGCTGGCGGTGCGGGCAGCAGAAGCGCTGACCTCGCGCGGCCGCGGCTACGACCTCAGCGCCTCCTGGGGGGTCGCCTCGGTCCCGGAGGAGGCGGACTCGCCCGCCGAGGCAATGCAGCTCGCCGACGTGCGGATGTACGCGCAGAAGGAGTCGCGGCGGGTGGCCGGTTCAATCCGGATGCCGGAGCCCGAAGCTGTCGAGCAGCGCCACTAGGACCTCGGTCACCTCCAGTCGCGCCTCCGGGCGGTCGTCGCGGGCGAGCAGCATCGCCGCCTCGTCGAGAGCTCCCATCAGCAGGTGCGCAGTCGGCTTCACCGGCACCGGCCGGATCTCCCCCGCCTCGATCGCGGCGGCCAGGCTCGCCTCGATCAGACCGAGCCCGTTGGCGGCGCCGATCTCCCGCCAGCGCTCCCAGCCGAGCACAGCGGGAGCGTCGTGGAGGGCGATCTGGCGCAGCTCCGGCTTTTCGCACTCTTCGAGGAAGGCCTCGATCCCGGCCTTCATCGCCGCCAGCGGGCTGTGCAGCTCGGAGCCGAGGACGATGCGGGCGACCCGCGCGGTCGATTCGGCCTCGATTCGGTTGTAGACCGCCTCCAGCAGGCTCGCCTTGTCGCCGTAGTGGTGGTAGAGGGCGCCGCGGGTGACCCCGGCGTCGCGGACGATCTCCTCGGTGCCGACGTTCTCGTAGCCGCGCTCGGTGAAGAGCCGGCGGGCAGCGGCGATCAGCGCCTCGCGCGTCTCCTCCCTGCGCTGAGCTTGGGTGCGACGGGGTTGTGGATTTACATTCATGCTGTATGTATGTTAGGTACAACCACGGCGAGGAGGCCATCGTGACCGAGCAGCGCAAGGAAATCCAACTTTCAGCCGGGAAGGTCCGCTACCGCGAGGCGGGCGCGGGCAAGCCGGTTGTCTTCGTCCACGGCTTCCTGGTCGGCGGCCGGCTCTGGGACGGCGTCGTCGACGCCCTCTCCGACCGCTACCGCTGTCTCGCCCCGGACTGGCCCCTGGGAGCGCAGCAGGTGGCGATGAACCCCGACGCCGACCTCTCGCCTCCCGGCATCGCCCGCCTGATCGCCGAGTTCGTCGAGCGGCTCGGGCTCGAGGACGTGACGATCGTCGGCAACGACTCCGGCGGCGCGATCTCGCAGATCCTCACCGCCAACCACCCCGACCGGGTCGCCCGCCTCGCCCTCACCAACTGCGACACCCACGAGAACTTCCCGCCCGGGATCTTCAAGGCGATGCCGGTGCTGGCGAAGCTCCCCGGTGGCATGCAAGTGATGGCGGCTCCTTTCCGGATCCCCGCCCTCGCCCGCCGCGCCTTCGCCCCCTTCGCCCGCACGAAGATCCCGGACGACCTGATCGCCTCCTGGATGCGTCCCGCCACCGCCGACAGCGGCGTCATGCGCGATACGAAGAAGGTCACCGCCGGGATGAACAAGCGCCACACTCTCGCGGCTGCGCAGAAGCTTCAAACCTCGGATATCCCCCTCCGCCTCCTCTGGGCCCCCGGCGACAAGTTCTTCCCAATCAAGTACGCCGAACGGCTGGCAAGCGAAGTCCCCAACTCCAAAATCGTCCAGATCGAGAACGCCAATACCTTCGTCCCCCTGGACCAGCCGCGACGGGTGGCCGACGAGATCGCCGAGTTTGCGGGTTCGGCTTAACGGTCAAAAACGAACAAGCGTTCCCAAAGGGCCGCAAAGAGCATATTTTTCGTCCGACGGGCTGGGGAATCATTCGGCAACGCCCCCTACAGGACGGAGTGGTATGTCCAAGCAGATCTTCGATCAGGATCGGCCCCGCAGCACGATGGCCCAGCGCCTCGATGAAGCGTTTGCCGGTTGCGATCAATGGACGGTCGTGGCGGCGCCATCGCGGCGCAGCAGCCTCGACTTCAGCCCCCGCGCCTCCAGCAGCTCGAGGATCTTCGACAGGGCTGCGGCGGTCGAGACCCAGGAGCCTCGGGCGCTGTAGTAGTCGGCGTCGTGCAGGAGGAGGACGTCCCCGGCGCTGACGCCGGCGGTTATCCGATCCGTTATCGAGTCCGCGGTCGCGCCGCGATCCCAGTCTCTCCCCCACTGCGACCACAGCACCGGTCGCCAGCCGCGGCCCCGGACCGCCCTTAGACCGGAGCCGCTGAAGATCCCGTAGGGCGGGCGGTAGTCGGCGATCGCCTGCCCGGTCGCTTCCTCGATCGCCGCTCGCCCCCGCTCGGCGTCCTCGAGCAGCATCCGCGGGGTCAGCCGCAGCTGGTTGCGATGGCGATGGCAGTGCAGCTCGACCCGGTGGCCGGCGGCGACGATCTCGGCCGCGAGCGCCGGCCGTCGCTCGACCTGCTCGCCGGCGAGGAAGAAGGTCGCCTGCGCCCCGTGCTCGCGCAGGATCTCGAGGACGGCGACGGTGCCGTGCGGGTGCGGGCCGTCGTCGAAGGTGAGGGCGACGCCGTCGAGGCCCTCCTGGCGGAGGACGACGCCGAGCGCCTGCCCGAGCGGCGGCACCACGGGGGCGAGGGCCGGGCCGGCGTGCCAGACCGCGGCGCCGGCGAGCGCCCCGGCGCCTAGCGCGTGTCGGCGTCGGCGCCGAGGTGGACGTGGTTGGTAACCGGCTTCCACGGGCTCTCGCGGTGGATGACGGCGAGCATCAGGATCAGCGCCAGGGCGGCGGTGGTGACGGCGGCGGCGGTGCGGCCGGCGCGGACCCGCCAGACCGCCTGCGGCTTCACCCGAGGCCGCACCTCCAGCGTCCGCGAGGCGATCGACGGCAGCGAGGCGAAAGAGGAGTCCGGGGCCTGGCGCTCGCGGGTAACGTGGCGCAGGACCGACTCCAGCTCGTGTTCGGAGCGAGCGACCTCGGCGAGGCCGAAGCGCTCGAAGGCGGCGTTGTTGGCGCGCAGGTGGCCTGCCGAGAAGCCATAGGAAACGACCGGGCAGCCGCGGATATGGGCCTCCAACACGGTCAGCCCGGCGGTCGCGTGGATCATCGCGTCGGCGGCGGCCATCCAGTCGCTCATCTGCTCGGTGAAGCCGAGCACCCGTACCTGCTCGTTGTCGCCGAAGCGCTGCTCGAGGCGCTCGCGCATCGCCTCGTTGCGGCCGGCGATGCAGACGACGAGCGTGTCGCCGTCGGCGGCGGCGGTGCGGATCGCCCCCTCGAGGTCGCCGACCCCCCAGCCGCCGCCGGAGACCAGGACCAGCCGCGCGTGGGCGGGCACGTCGAGGGCCTCGCGGGCGTCGCGGCGGGTCCGCGGCATCAGGAACTCGCGCGAGATCGGCGGCCGCGCCCACTCGGCGGTCCCGGGCCCGGCCAGCCTCTCGACTTCCTCGATCGACTCGGGATGGGTCACGTAGTGGAGATCGACCCCCGGGTGGGCCCAGTAGCGCAGGCCCGCCAGGTCGGTGATCGCCGACTGCACCGGAATCTGAAGCCGCCCGCTTTCACGCAGCATCCCCAGCACCGCGGTGACGCCCGGGTAGGTGGAGATGACGACATCGGGATCGCTCTTCTCGACCATCCGCAGCACTCCGTGGGTGGAGGTCAGCTGCCCGATGCGCCCGAACAGCCAGCGAGTCGGGGCGAAGCCGGTGATCAACCAGTACTGGATGTCGTAGACCCAGGGGGCCCAGCGGAAGGTGATCTTGGAGCCGTTGCGAAGCACGACGGCGGCCAGCTTCCCCATCGCCTCGAGGCCGTTCTCGATCGCGACCTCGGCGCCGGGGTATGTCTCCTCGAGGTCGGCCTTGATGATCCGCGCCGGCAGGTCGTGGCCCTCGCCGATGTCGGCGGAGAGGATCAGCACCCGCGGCGCCCGCTCGCTGAAGCGGGCGGCGCCGGCGAGCAGCGCCCCGGCCGCGGCTTCGTTGCCGTTCAGCGACGGCCGCTTGCCCGGCACTGGGTCGGGCGGGCGGGTGCTCGAGCGCACCCATTCGACGTAACGGCGGACGCCCTCCTTGAAGCTAGTTTCCGCTTGCCAGCCGAGCTCGGCGAGCGCCCGCTCGTTGGAGATCGCCTTGCCGGGGAAGTCGCCCGGGCGCGGCGGCGTGTGGACGATCTCGCAGTTGTCGGTGTTTTCCTGCACCCGCTCGGCGATTTCGAGGATCGTCACCACCTCGTCGCCGGAGAGGTTGTAGGTGCGGCCGGCGGCCTCCGGTTTCAGGGCGGCGACGATGCCGTCGGCGAGGTCCTCGACGTAGATGAAGCTGCGGGTGGTGCTGCCGTCGCCGGCGATCGTCAGCGCTTTGCCTTCGAAGGCGAGGTCGGTGAACTTGGCGACCACGCCGGCGGCGCGGGCGCGCGGGCCGTAGGGGATACCGAAGCGGAGAATCGTGCTCTCGAGGTCGAAGAGCTCGGCGTAGCCGGCGCAGTACGTCTCGCCGGCGAGCTTGGTCGCGGTGTAGAGGTGGCGCGGCGCCGGAATCGGCGTCTCCTCGTCGACCTCCTGCTCGACGCAGTCGCTGTAGACCCAGGTGGTCGAGCCGTAGACAACGCGGCCGACCTTTGCCCGGCACGCCGCCTCGAGCACGTTCAGGGTGCCGCGGGTGTTGACCTCCTCGGCGAGAACTGGATCGGCGTGGACGTGGCCGACATCGGCGACAGCGGCGAGGTGGATGACGGCGTCGCAGTCGCGCATCGCCAAGTCGAGGTTGGCGGGGTCGGTGATGCTGCCGGTGAAGGTCTCGACTTCCAGCGGCGAGTGGTAGGGCGAGGCGCTGAGGTCGAAGATCCGCGGCGTCATCCCGCGATCGAGCAAGTGATCGACGACGTGGGAGCCGATGAAGCCGCCGCCGCCGGTGACCAGGACTCTCATGACTGGTCCTCCAGCGCCGCCGTGCGGGAGGCGGGGCGGTAGTAGAGCGGCACGCACCAGTGGCTCTCCGCTACCCAGTCGGTGTTCGGCAGCTCGTCGGCGCGGCCCATGATCCGGTGGCAGGGTTCTTCGTAGACGCGGCCGGTGCTCTTCTCGATCTCTTCGAAGACGATGTACTTGTAGAAGCCTGAGGTCATCCCCTCGGGGAGCTCGAGGCGGGCGGGATGCAGCGGGTCGAGGTGCTCGCGGGCGAACCCGTTCTTCCAGGCGACGATCTCCTCCATCCGCTCGGCCTGGACGAGGCCGAGGGCGGCGGTGAACTCGCTCATCCGGAAGTTGAGGCCGTCGACCTCGTGCTCGAACTTGCCGTAGTTGCGGAACTTGGCGGCGAACTCGATCAGGTCGGGATTGCTGGAGACGAGGACGCCACCCTCGCCGGTCGAGACCGTCTTCGTCGCATAGAGCGAGTAGACGCCGGCGTCGCCGAAGCCGCCCGGCTTGGCGCCGTTCCACTCGGCGCCGTGGGCGTGGGCGCAGTCCTCGAGCAGGAAGATCCCGTGGTCGCGGCAGTAGGCGGCGATCCGCTCGGCGTCGAAGGCGATGTGGCCGCCGATGTGGACGAGGATCGCGGCGCGCGGCTTGTGCCGCTCGGCCTGACGCTCGAAGTCGGCGAAGGACATGCAGAGGTCCTCGCGGTTGCAGTCGACGAACTCGACCTGGGCGCCGGCGTTGACCGCCGCCAGCGGCGTCGCCATGAAGGTGTTGGAGGGGCAGAGGACGGTCTCGCCGCGGACGCCGGCGAACTCCAGCGCCGCCAGGGCGCCGCCGGCCCAGCTCGAAAGGCCGAGGCTCGGCAGGCCGTTCCACTGCTCCCAGCGCTGCTCGAACGCCTTCAGCTTGGCGCCCTCCGACCACTGCTCGGAATCGAGGACCTCGGCCCAGAGCTCGAAGAGGCGAGCACGGTCGCGGTGATCGAACCCGATCGCGAACTTGCTCGCGTCGGGCAGCGTGTTCTCTGCGGCGCCCACGGTGGCTCCTTGCTGGATGTGGCTGGTGCTGGGGTCTGCCACGGCGGGACTTGACGACTGCATCGCCGGAGGCGCGGCAAATCTACCAGCGCAACCGGATCACGTACCCAATCCGGTGGCGTCTACTCCTCGGCATGTGCGGACTCGAGCACCCGTCCGACAGCCGGCGAGCCGGCGAGCAGCATCGTCCCGGCGAGGGCGATGGCAATGAACCCGGCGAGCGCGGCGCCGCCCAGCGGCGTCTCCCCCCAGGACTCGCCGAAGATCAGCGGCGCCAGCACCACCGGCACCAGAACCTGCACCGCCAGCATCGTCGGGGCCACGTGGGTCGCCGGCCGGCGCTGCAGCGCGCTCATCTCGCTCAGCAGCGCCAGGCCCTCCGAGGCCGCGGCCGTCGCCAGCCACCCTGCCGCGACCAGAACCGTCCCCGCCACCAGCTCATCGGTCAGCAGCTTGCTGGCGATCGCGGTCCAGGCGTAGCCGCAGCCGGCGCTGAAGGTGGCGAGCAGGGCGAGCCGCTGGCCGCGGCCCGCAAGCGGCTTGCGCAGCAGGTACGGGAGCAGCGCCGGGACCGCGACGAGGGCCAGCGCCAGCGCGATCGCTCCGGCTCCGGCGTGGTCGGTCGACCGCTCCGGCGCCGCCCAGGCGACGCCGCCGATCCCGGCCACGATCGCTGCGACCGCCAGCAGCTCCCGCCGCCCCGGCCTCTCCCCCAGCCGCGTCGCCCCCAGCCAAAGCAGCAGCAGGAGCCCGCTGGCGATGCACGGCTGCACCACGGTCAACGGCGCCAGCAGCAGCGCCGCGATCTCAAACGGCCAGCCCAAAAGCCCCAGCGCCGTCGCCCCCAGCCAGCGCCGGTTGCGCAGCAGCCGCCCCAGCAGCGACGGCCGCAACCCGTGCTCCCCCGGCACCTCCCGCGCCTCCAGCGCCTGCAGCGCGATCGAGGTGTTGTAGAGCAGCGACGCGGTAATCGCCGCAGCTATGCCCAGCGCCTGCACGGCGCCAGGCTATGCCCTGCTCAGGTCTCTTGGTAGAGCGGGCCGTCGCCGCCCTCGGGGAGGGTGAGGCGGCCGCCCTTGGCGGTGATCGCGCCGCACTGGACGCAGTTGGAAGCGGTGACGTGGACATCGACCTCGGCGGCGCTGTTCTCCAGCTGATCCTCGGGGATCTCGTAGACCTGGGCCGGGCACATCGAGACCCAGGTCTGGGCGATCTCGCGGGGGACGTGGGTCTGGACGCGAACGTGGTTGGGGGCGTCGTCGCGGGTGGCGTTGCCGGAGAGGAAGACCGAGTCGAGCTTGTTGAAGGTCAGCTCGTTGTCGGCTTTCGGATAGGTGTCCCCCGCCTTGCCGAGGTCCATCTCGACCTCGGAGTCGTGCTCCTGGGACCAGTGGCCGCCCGGGAAGGCGCCTTTGGTGATCGTCATCGCCGAGGCGATCGCGCCGCCCATGAAGAAGCCCTTCGAGAAGGGCTGGCGCATGTTGCGCGATTCCTTCAGGTCCTTCTCGATCAGCGAGTTGCGGACCTTCTCGTCGTAGGCCTCGAAGTTGACCGAGTCGATGTCCTGCTTCAGCGACTCGACGATCGTCTCCGCCGCGAACATGCCGGCGTGCATCGCGTAGTGGACGCCCTTCAGAGTCGGCACGTTGACCATGCTGGCGGCGTCGCCGGCGATCATCATCCCCGGCACCGCGAGGCGCTTCGGCATCGCGAAGTAGCCGCCGGAGGGGATCGTCTTCGCGCCCCAGGCGACCCGCTTGCCGCCGTCGAGCATCTTCTTGATGAAGGGGTGGGTCTTGATCAGCTGCAGGGCGTCGTGGACGCTGAAGGTGGCGTCGGTGTAGTCGAGACCGGCGACCAGGCCGATGCAGATCTTGTCCTCACCCATCGGGTAGATGAAGGTGCCGCCGAACTCGTTGAAGCGCGGCGATTTGCGCAGCGGCCAGCCCATCGTGTGGATGACGCGGTCAAGCGGCTCCTTGACCTCCCAGACCTCTTTCACCCCGAGCTCCCAGCGCATCGGGTCGGCGCCGTGCATGTCGAAGTAGTCATAAGCGGCGTAGGTGAGGTGGCCGACGGTGCCCTCGGCGAGCACCGTCGCCTTCGCGGTGACGTCGGAGCCGGGCTCGAAGTTGGCGAGCTCCTGGCCCTCCTTGCCGCGGCCGCGGTCGCCGGAGCGGACGCCTTTGACGATCCGGTCCTCGACCAGCAGTTTCGTCGCCGCGGTCTCGCTGAGGATGTAAGCGCCAGCTTCTTCGGCTTTCTCGGCGAGGAAGCGGCCCAGTTTGGCGACCGAGGTGACGTAGTTGCCGTGGTTTTTGAAGTTAGGCGGCATCGGCTTCAGCGGCAGCGCCGCCTTCGAGGTCAGCAGGTAGACCGCGTCCTTGGTGACCTCCTGGTAGACCGGCCACTCCTCCTTCGGCAGGTCGGGGAAGAGCTCTTCCATCGCCGAGGGCTTCATGTTCGCCCCCGAGAGCAGGTGGGCGCCGGCGACTTTGCCCTTCTCGATCACCGCGACCGGGACTTCGCCCAGCTTCTCGGTCAGCTCCGGCTCGTTCTCGAGCAGCTGCAGGAGCTTGTTGGCACAGGCGAGCCCGGCCGGCCCGCCGCCGACGATCGCCACCCCGACCTCGATCCGATCCTCGGGCGCGTCGGTCGGCGGACCGATGACGCTGTTGGGATCGAAAGGCGGCGGGAACTCAGCGGGTGCGACGGCGGGCATGGGTGGGCTCCTTTTACGGAAGCGACTGAGCCGGAGCTCAGCCGCCCTTCTTGGCTTTGATCGCCTCGGTCAGCTTGGGGACGATCTTGTGCAGATCGCCGACCACGCCGAGGTCCGAGAACTCGAAGATCGGCGCGTTCGGGTCCTTATTGATCGCGAGGATGTTCTCTGAGTTCTGCATTCCGACCTTGTGCTGGATCGCCCCGGAGACGCCGGCGGCGAGGTACAGCTTCGGCGCCACCGTCTTTCCGGTCTGGCCGATCTGGGCGGCGTAGGGGTACCAACCGGCGTCGACGACCGCGCGGGTCGCGGCGACGGCGCCGCCCATCGAGTCGGCGAGCTGCTCGCAGAGCTCGAAGCCCTCTTTGGCGCCGAGACCGCGACCGCCGCCGACGAGGATGTCCGCGTCCTCGATGTTGACGTCGGCGCCGCGCTGCTCGCCGCGCTGGACCAGCTTCGCCTTCGACGACCACTCGGAGAGCTCGACGTCGACGTCGACGACCTCGGCGCTGCCGCCGCTCTCGTTGATGTCGAAGGCGTTGAGGCGGCCGATGATGATCCCGGGCTCGGCGACGTAGCCGACGTCGGCGATCTCGGAGTCCTGCAGGATCGGCCGCTCGACGACCAGCTTCCCGTCCTGGACTTTGACCGCGGTGACCTCCATGGTCACGCCGGCGCCCAGGCGGGCGGTGAGGCCGGCACCGATCTCGAAGCCGAGCAGACCGCCGCCGAACAGGGCGTAGGAGAAGCCCTGGTCGCCGATGACCTTGGCCATCGCGTCGACGATCGGCTGGGCCAGGCCCTCGGGCACGCTCTTGGCCCGGTAGACCTTGGCGGCGCCGTACTTGCCGAGCCCGGCGCAGGCGTCGTCGGCGATGTCGCCGACGACCAGCGCGGCGGCTTCGCCACCGACTTCGTCGGCCAGCTTGGCGGCCTCGGAGATCGCCCCGAGTGAGTTCTTGTTGAAGTTGCCCTCGTCATCGTGGAGGGCGTAAACCAGGATCCCTGCCATTTAGATCAATTTCCTCTCGTCCAGCCACGCGACGATCTTTTCGACCGTCTCGTTGGTGTCCTCGTCCTCGATGATCTCGCCCGCTTCCTTGGCCGGCGGCGGGTTCAGAGCGAGCACTTTGGTCTTCGAACCGCCCTCGCCGACGTTGCCGGCGTCGATGCCGACGTCGCCGGTCGCCTTCGAGTCGAGCGGTTTCTTTTTCGCGCCCATGATCGCTTTCAGGCTCGGGTAGCGCGGCTCGTTGATCGCGTCACCGACGCTGATCACGGCCGGGAGCTCGACCTCGACGGTGTCGTAGCCGTACTCCGCCTGGCGCTCGCAGCGCAGCTTGCCGTCAGCGACGTCGATCTGGATCACCTGGGTCAGCGACGGCATCTTCAGGTGGTCGGCGACGACGGCGCCGATCGTGTAGCACTCGCCGTCGTCCGACTGCTGGCCCAGCAGGACCAGGTCGGGACTCTCCGACTCAAGCACCTTCGCCAGCGCGTAGCCGGTTGCGCAGACGTCGGAGCCGGCGAGCGCGTCATCGGCGAGATGCACCGAGCGGTCGGCGCCGAGCGCGACGGCCTTGTGCAGAGCGCGGACGGCGGAGCTCGGCCCCATCGTCACCGCAACGACCTCCTCGACCGGGATCGCGCCACCCTCCTTGATCTGCATCGCCGCCTCGAGGGCGTGCGTGTCGAAGGGGTTGAGATTTTTCTCGCCGCTACGGTCCAGCCGCATCGTGTTCGGGTCGATGCGCTTCTGGACGGCGGCGTCCGGTACCTCCTTGACCAGGACGCAGATCTTCAAGTTCAAGCCTCCTTGGGGATGATTCTCAGCATTTCGCGGGGCGGGATCTTAACGCCCTCCGACGGTTGACTGACGAGTCAATCAGGATGATACCCGGATCGGACGCACCTATGCACCGATCCGTGTCAGATATCACGGAGGCAGTGCAGCCGCCAAATGCGGCGCTCAGGCTTCGGCTGCGTGGCGGGCGCTGGCGCGCGCGCGGATGAACTCGACGATCTCGTCGGTTCCCGAGCCCGGCGTGAAGACCTCGGCGACGCCCAGGCTCTTCAGCTCGGGGATGTCGTCGGCCGGAATCGTGCCGCCGACGGTGACGAGGACGTCGTCGACTCCCTGCGCCTGCAGCAGCTCGACCACTTTCGGGACCAGAGTCATGTGCGCGCCGGAGAGGATCGAGAGGCCGACCGCGTCGGCGTCCTCCTGGATCACCGTCTCGGCGATCTGCTCAGGCGTCTGGTGCAGGCCGGTGTAGATGACCTCCATGCCGGCGTCGCGGAGGGCGCGGGCGATGATCTTGGCGCCGCGGTCGTGCCCGTCCAGGCCGGGCTTGGCGACGACGACGCGGATCTTGCGGGCGGTTGCTGCCTCCATCGGCGAAAACCCTAGCGGGGGCGCAGCCGCCGCGGCGGTGGGACGCGGCGGCGGGCGGCAACTCGCGTGGCGCCGAAACCGGCAACGGTCGCCAGCAGCGTCACCGCCAGGGCGACGAGGCGGCGGCCGAGGCGCTCGAAGCGCATCACCTGCCAGCCCTCGGCGCGGGCGATCTGGGCGAGCGGCGGGTCGGGGTTGACGGCGACCGGATGGCCGACCGCCCGCAGCATCGGCAGGTCGGAGAGGGAATCGGAATAGGCGTAGGAGTCGGCCAGCTCAATCGCGTGGCGTTCGGCGAATTCCTGCATCGCCGTCACCTTGCCCTCGCCGTAGACGAAGGGCCCGTCGAGGCGACCGGTGAAGCTGCCTTCGGCGTTGACCTCGTAGCGGGTGCCGATGCCGCCGTCCATCCCGAGGACATGCGCCAGCTGCTCGACGACGCCGTTGCCGGCGGCACTGACGATGAAGGTCGGCCGGCCCGCATCTTGATGCGCATAGACCTCTTCCAGCATCTGGGGAAAGATCCGCGGCAGGATCGCCGCCATCACTTCCGGGCCCATCCGGTCGATCGTCTTCTCGGAGACGCCGGTGATCAGCTCGCGGGCGACCTTCAGCACCTCGGCGGTGCGGGCGTCGGTGGTGCCGCGGAGGCGATAGCGGGTGTGCTCGAACCCCCAGCTGGCGAGCTGGCGTTTGCCGACGATCCCCTGCTTGGCGGCGATGCGGGCGAACTGCATCCCGCTCGACCCCGCCATCAGGGTCTTGTCCAGATCGAAGAACGCCGCAGCCCGCGGCGAGGTCTCGCTCGCGGGCTGCTCGCTCAAGATCAGGCCTTGTCGACCTCAATGACGATCGCGTCGCCCTGGCCGCCGCCACTGCAGATCGCAGCGACGCCGAGGCCGCCGCCGCGGCGGCGCAGCTCGTGGACGAGGGCGCCGACGATGCGGGCACCGGAGGCGCCGATCGGGTGGCCGAGGGCGATCGCGCCGCCGTTGACGTTGACCTTCTCCTCGTCGACACCGAGCATCCGCACCGAGTTGAGGGCGACCGAGGCGAAGGCCTCGTTGATCTCCCAGAGGTCGACGTCCTCCGGGCTCTTGCCGATCTTTTCCAGCGCCAGCTTCGAGGCGTTGGCCGGCGTTTTGGCCAGGTAGGGGAAGTCGTCGGCGACGGTGCCGTAGGAAAGGATCCGGGCCAGCGGCGTCTTGCCTTCCTTCTCGGCCCACTCCTCGGAGGCGACGACGATCGCGCCGGCGCCGTCGTTGACGCCCGGGGCGTTGCCGGCGGTGTGGGTGGCGTCATCGCCGCCGATCGCCTTCAGCTTCGCCAGCGTCTCCAGGGTGGTGTCGGGGCGGATCGCCTCGTCGGCCTCGACCGTGCTCTCGCCCTTGCGCGACTTGACGGTGACGCCGACGATCTCTTCGGCGAGGCGCCCGGCTTCGGTCGCCTCGTTGGCGAGCCGGTGCGAGCGCTCGGCGAAGCGGTCCATGTCGACGCGGCTGATCTCGAGCTCGTTGCCGACCTCGCTCGCCTCGTTGATCATCTGCTTTTCGGTGAACGGGTTGGTGAGCCCGTCGTGGGTCATCGCGTCGAGCGCCTTGATGTCGCCCATGCGGAAGCCGAAGCGGGCGCCGGGCAGCAGGTACGGCGCATTGCTCATCGACTCCATGCCGCCGGTGACGGCAATGTTGGAGTCGCCGGCGCGGATCGCCTGGTCGGCGAGGCCGAGCGAGCGCATGCCCGAGGCGCAGACCTTGTTGATCGTCTCCGAGGGGACCTCCTTCGGGATCCCGCCCTTGATCTGGGCCTGGCGCGAGGGGATCTGCCCCTGGCCGGCCTGCAGGACCTGGCCGAAGACGACCTGCTCGACCTGCTCGGGGGCGACGCCGGAGCGGTCCAGCGCGGCCTCGATCACGGTGCCGCCGAGGTCGGTGGCGTCGAGGGATTTGAGACCGCCGCCCATCTTTCCGAATGGGGTGCGAGCGGTTCCGAGAATCACTGAGCTGGGCATCTACTGCCTTTCCTTTCAAGTTTCGCTAGGCCTGGCCCCTGTCCGCCAGGTCCAGCGGATGACGATACCGACAGGGCATAGACTCGCGGCCGATGAAGGTCGAGGTGCGAGATGTCGAGCTGAAGGATGCGGGTACCGACCTCGCGGTCGTGGGGCTGCCCGAGGACGGCGAGCTGCCGGCCGGGTTGGCCGAGGCTCCGGGAGCCGAGGCCGCCAAGGGCGGATTCAAGAAGCTCTCGCTGCTGCGCCCGGACGGCTTCCCGCCGGTGCTGGTCGTGGGACTGGGCGATCGAGACGATCTCGACCTCGAGAGGGTGCGCGTCGCCGCCGCCGTGGCCGCCAAGGAGGCAGGGCGACTGGAGGCGAGATCGATCGCCTGGGCGATGCCCGACGGCATCGACTCGGAACTCGCTGCCGACCCGCTCGTCACCGGCTCGATCCTTGCCGCTTATCGCTTCGACCGCTTCAAGTCCGGCGACGGCGACGACTCGCCGCGGCTCGAATCGTTGGTGCTGTTGGCACCAGCCGAGTTCGCCCAGATCGTCGAAGGCGCCCGCGTCGCCGCCGAGGCCCAGAACCGTGCCCGCGACCTTCAGCACACGCCCGCCAACGTCGCCACCCCCGCGTTCCTCGCCGAGCGGGCGCAAGAGATCGCCGCCGGCTCCGACGCCCTCAGCGTCGAGGTCTTCGGCCGCGCCGAGCTTGAAGCGATGGGGATGGGTGGCCTGGTCGCGGTCGGTCAAGGCAGCGCCGAGGAGCCGAAGCTGATCGTGCTCCGCTACGCCGGCGGCTCCGGCTCCAAGCTCGCCTTCGTCGGCAAGGGGGTCACCTTCGACACCGGCGGCATCTCGCTGAAGCCCGGCGCCGGCATGCAAGAGATGAAGATGGACATGTCCGGCGGCGCCGCGGTACTCGAGGTGACTGCCGCGATCGCCGAGCTGGGCCTGCCGCTCGACCTGATCGCCCTCGTCCCCACCACCGAGAACATGCCTTCCGGGACCGCGATCAAGCCCGGCGACATCATCACCCAGTACAACGGCAAGACGGTCGAGGTCAACAACACCGACGCCGAGGGCCGGCTGATCCTCGCCGACGCCCTCGCCTACGCGGTCGAGCAGGGGGCTGAGCGGATCGTCGACATCGCCACTCTGACCGGCGCCGTCGAGATCGCCCTCGGCTCCACCTACGCCGGGCTTATCGCCAACGACGACACCCTCGCCGAGGAGGTCACCGAAGCCGGCGAAGTAACCGGTGAGCTGGTCTGGCGACTGCCGCTGCACCCCGAGTACAAGGAGCTGATGAAGGGCACGGTCGCCGACCTCTCCAACCTCGGCAAGAAGCGCAAGGCGGGGACGATCACCGCCGCTTCCTTCCTCGAGGAGTTCGTCGGCGAGACGCCCTGGGCGCACCTCGACATCGCCGGCAGCGCCTGGGACATCGGCCGCGAGTACGTCGGCAACGAAGCCAACGGCTTCGGCGTGCGGCTGCTGCTCGAGCTCGCCCGCCACCACAGCTCCTAAGCGGCTTCCCCGAGGATCATCAGGGTCGAGGTGCCGTGGGCGAGGAGCTTGCCGCTCTCGGCCTGCGTCAGCGTCGCCTCCGCCGTTGCCTGTCGGCGACCGCGGTAGAGGACCGTCGCCTCACAGAGGACGCGGCCGGTGTCACGGGTGATCGGCCGCACGTACTTCGCCTCGAGGCCGAGCGAGGTGTAGGCGACGCCGGCCGGCAGCGTCGTGTGGACGGCGCAGCCGAGGGCGGAGTCGAGCAGGGTCGCGGCGTAGCCGCCGTGGACGACGCCGATCGGGTTGTAGTGCTCCTCGCCGGGTTCGCCCTCGAAGATCACCCTCCCCTCCTCCAGCTCGACCGGCCGCAGCCGCATCGTCACCGCGATCGGGGGCGGCGGCATCTGCCCGGTGACGACCGCGGTCATGTACTCCATGCCGGTCATCGTCGCCCCGGCCGCCGCCGTCGGCACCGGGTCCTGCCAGACGAGGGTGCGGCTGCGCGAGCTGTCGGGGTTGGCGGCGGCGAACTCCTCGGTCAGCTCGGCCGCAGTGCCTTCGGGAGCAGTGACGATGCCGTCGTTGCTCATCGGATCTCGATCCTGCGGTAGTCGGTCGCGCGGCGCGGCGCGGACGCGCCCGCGGGGTAATGCAGGTCGGCGCTGATCTCCTCCTGGGTGATCGTGATCCGCGACCGACGCCGCCGCTGCGAATGCCTATGTCTTGGGATCAGCCTCATGGTTCCCTCCGATCGGCTGTTTCGTGTTGGTTGCATGAAGCAACCATCTCTTGGGCGACCCTAGCCGACCGAGTTGCTTGATGCAACTGACTGTGCAAAGATCACACTCGTGCTGCGTCGCGACTATCCCGGCGTCGACTCCCCCGTCGCCAAGGCCCTCGAGGTGATCGGCGAGCGCTGGTCGCTGCTGATTGTCCGCACCGTGATGCACGGCAACCGCCGCTTCGGCGAGATGCAGGAGAACCTCGGGATCGCCCGCAACGTCCTCTCCGCCCGCCTCCAGCGCCTGGTCGACGAGGAGATCCTCGAACGCCGCGCCTACTCGGAAAACCCGCCCCGCTACGAGTACTTCCTCACCCAGAAGGGCCTCGACCTCTGGCCCGCCCTGATCGCCCTCCTCCACTGGGGCGAGCGCTACTCGCCCGAGCCCAACGGCCCCAGCCGCCTAATCGTCCACAAGGAGTGCGGCGGCGAGGTCTCAGAGCGCGGCATCTGCGAACGCTGCGGCAAAGTCCTGACCGCGCGCGACGCGATCCAGGTCCCGGGGCCGGGAGTTGAGGCGTCAGCCGGCTCCGCCGAGGCGACGGCGCCCTAGCCGCTAGCTTTGCCGTAGGCGAACGGCGATTTAGGAGGAGCGGAGATGGCGACGGCGGCTGGGCTTCAGGTGCGGGACAGGATCTTCATCGGCGGGGAGTGGGTCGAGCCGAGCGGGGCCGACCCGATCGAGGTGGTGAACTCGACCACCGAGGAGGTGATGGGGAGCATCCCGGGGTGCACCCCGGTTGAGGTCGACAAGGCCGTCGCCGCCGCCCGCGAGGCTTTCGAGAGTTGGTCGCAGACCTCGCGTGAGACCCGCGCCGGCTACATCGCCGCGATCGCCGCCGGGCTGAATGAGCGGGCCGAGGAGATCGCGACGACGATCGCGCAGGAGCTGGGGATGCCGCTGAAACTGAGCCGGATCATTCAGGTCGGGCTCCCCACCTCGCAGTTCGCCTCGACCCCGCAGCTGATGGAGGAGGTCGATTGGGAGGAGGAGATCGGCAACTCGCGGGTGCTGCGGGAGCCGGTTGGCGTGCTGGGCGCAATCACGCCGTGGAACTACCCCCTCAACCAGATCGCCTGCAAGGTCGCGCCGGCGCTTGCGGCCGGCTGCACCGTCGTCTTGAAGCCGAGCGAGGTGACGCCGCTGAACGCCTTCCTGCTGGCCGAGGTGATCGAGGCGGCCGGGCTGCCGGCCGGCGTCTTCAACCTCATCACCGGCACGGGGCCGGTCGTCGGCGAGGCGATCGCCGGCCATCCCGGCGTCGACATGGTCTCCTTCACCGGCTCGACCCGCGCCGGCCGCCGGGTAAGCGAGCTGGCGGCGGCAACCGTGAAGCCGGTGGCGATGGAGCTCGGCGGCAAGTCGCCGAACGTGATCCTCGACGACGCCGACCTGGCCAAGGCGGTCCCGGACGGTATTGCCAAGTGCTTCCTCAACTCGGGCCAGACCTGCAGCGCCCTGACCCGGATGCTGATCCCGCGCCAGCGGCTGGCCGAGGTCGAGGAGCTGGCGAAGGCGGCGGCGGAGACCTTTACCCCCGGGGACCCCTTCGACTCCGGCACCCGGCTCGGGCCGCTGGTCTCCGACGTCCAGCGCCAGCGCGTCCGCAGCTACATCGAGAAGGGGATCGAGGAGGGCGCGCGGCTGCTCACCGGCGGCGCCGAGGCGCCCGAAGGCCTCGAGCGCGGCTACTTCGTCCGCCCCACCGTCTTCTCCGAGGTGACGGCGGAGATGACGATCGGCCAGGAGGAGATCTTCGGTCCGGTGCTGGCGATCCAGCCCTACGAGGGCGAGGACGACGCCGTCCGGATCGCCAACTCGACCCCGTACGGCCTCTCCGGCGGCGTCTGGTCGGCCGACAGCGATCGCGCGATCGCTGTCGCCAGGCGGATCCGCACCGGCCAGGTCGAGATCAACGGCGGCGCCTTCAACCCCCACGCCCCCTTCGGCGGCTACGGCCAGTCCGGCCACGGCCGCGAGAACGGCCGCTACGGGATCGAGGAGCTGCTGCAGGTCAAGGCTCTGCAGCTATGAGTTCGTTGTCAAACAGCTGTGAGGGCGGCCAGGTACGCCTGATCATCCCTTCTTCACGCATCCAATCCATCAGTTCGCTCGCCTGCCCAAGGTCGATGGGATTGATTCCGGAGAGCAGCGGAAGCGTTGCTTTCACCTCGGCTTCCGTCTCCTTCTGACTCCTTTCGGGATCCGCGTTCACATTCTGTTCAAGCACTGAGACCATTTCGGCAGGGTCGTGGGTCGCCGCGGCAGCACCCCTGGACACCGCTGCCATGAAGGCCCGGTAGGCCAACGGATCTTTGGACAGGCGATCCGATCGCGCTATCACCACCAATTCGTCATACAAGGGAAACCCGAGGGTCGCGACCGGGACGATGACCGGATGTAAGCCCCGGGTTTCAAGGCGGACTCCCTCGGCATTCCAATCGACCCCGAAGATGGCGTCCACGCGCCCTTCGGCCAGGCGTGGGACCGCGTTGTACCAGACCCTTTTCACATTGACGTCGTGAAGCGTCAATCCCCCGCGGGACAAGAAGCTCCGCAGAAAGAGTTCCTGGAACGAGAGACCGGGGATCCCGATTGTCTTTCCCTTCAGGCCGGCGATGCCTTGGATTGACTTGTCGAGCCAGATCATCGCCATGGTCGGTTGTGAGATCAGACTTCCCAGCGCCACGACAGGGGCGCCCTTTTCCTTCGCCAACACGACCTGCGGTTGATGGGTGATCCCGATGTCATCGGTCCCGTCGACGACGTACTGCACCGGGCGGCTAGGGGTGGCCGGGCGGAAGGTGGTGACTTCGAGGTTGGCTTCGGCGAAGTACCCGAGTTCTTGCGCCATCAGAATTGCCGCGGTCTCAGGGCGGTCCAACCCGTCGAGCGTCACTCGCAGGGACGTGAGTTTCCGGGGATGGTCGAGCTGGCTTTCAGTCGACCTGCCAGCGTTCCCGCACCCCGCCAACACCCCGGCTATGGCCACAGCCGTGATGACCATCCGGCACAGCTTCATCACTCAATGTTTACCACGCAATGGAGGGGCCGCGTGCCCCTTAGCGCGACTGCGGCAGCTTCGAAGCGCCCTTGCCGGCCGGCCGCGAGGGCGGCGGGACGACCGGGCCGATGTCGCCGTCCGGCGCCTCGTCAAGGTCGACGATGACCGGGGCGTGGTCGCTCGGGCCTTTGCCTTTACGCGCCTTGCGGTCGACCCAGGCGGCGCGGACCCGCTCGGCGACCGATGCGCCGGCGAGGACCAGGTCGATCCGCATCCCCAAGTCGCGGTGGAACATCCCGGCGCGGTAGTCCCAGTAGGTGAAGATCCGCTCCTCGGGCCAGCGGTCGCGGACGACGTCGCGCAGGCCGAGCGCCTGCAACTCGGCCAGCGCCGCGCGCTCGGGCTCGGTCACGTGGGTGTGGCCCTCGTAGGCCGCCGGATCGAAGACGTCGGCGTCGGCCGGGGCGATGTTCATGTCGCCGCAGACGAGGGTCGCCTCCGACCCCGCCGCCACCGCCTCGCGCAGCGCCGCCAGCCACTGGAGCTTGTACGCGTAGTGGTCGGAGCCCGGTTCGCGCCCGTTCGGTACGTAGACCGAGACGATGCGGATGCCGCCGCAGGTGGCGGCGACGGCGCGGGCCTCCGGGTGCGGGAACCCGGGCGCGCCGGCAAGGCCGGGAACGACATCTTCGAGCCCGGCGCGCGAGAGGATCGCGACCCCGTTCCAAGTCGCCTCGCCGTGGACGGCAATCTCGTATCCCCGCTCGTCGAGCTCCTCACGGAGCAGCTCGCGGAAGGCGTCGTCGGCAAGCTTCGTCTCCTGCAGGCAGACGACATCCGGCTCCCGTTCGTCGAGCCACGGCAGCAGCCGCCGCAGGCGCTGCTTGACCGAGTTGACGTTCCAGGTCGCGATCCGCACCGCCCGGAGGCTAGACCCTACAGCCGCCTGCGAAGGGTCAGCTAGTCCTCTTCAGAATGCTGAACGAACGCTAATGGTGCCTGGCATCTGCACAGCGGTACTTGCGCCTCATACCGTAATAGTTGCACTTCCAAAGGAGGCGTGGCGCTTCACCTTGGAGGCGACCAGTGACCCCTATCGGGTGCGCTCGGCAACTTTTTCAAAGTGATGACTACCCTGATGACATCTTACCTCTCGGGGTAACTCCTTAGGAGAGTACCTTCGGCAGATCCACACCGCATGTCCTTGACTATCGTCGAGCGGATACACCCCTGGTTGATTCGGGAGAATACTCAACACAGAGACGATGCTTGCACATGGCAAACCACTGTTTTCCGGCTGGATACGGGATAGATCACGCCTGACTTCAATGACACATGGATCTGCGGAAGGATTGTCTGACGCAGCTTGGGATTGTCCACATGCGCTACCCACCACTGCACTAAGGCAGATAGCAACTAAGAGCGCTGGGGGCTTCACTCGCCGCATGATCTTAGACCAGCTTACCATCGACATCCGGTTCACGTGATCTTCGGGCCGCCATCGTACGGCTGATGTATGTGATCCTTGAAGCCATTTGGCCAAATCCAACTTTGAAGGGCAAGGTAGTCATGCAATATGAATACCGCGTCTGGCGTGTTGACGAGAACGGAGATATCGTGTCGTGAATACACAGTGAGATGAAAACCCAGGTGTGCATACACTTTATGGGCCGACGTAAAGCCACATCCTTGAGGGAAGATCGTAATTCCAGCCACGTATTCGGCCTTACCGGACTCGGCCTGTCCACACACCACCTTCGTTTGAGGCGCCCATTCTGCCCAACCCGGGCCCACCAATGCGTGTGGATGTTCGTCTTCCTTTCCGCCCCCGAGCCACACATTCCATTCGTCGCAGCCAAATTCCGAGCAACGTTCATACTTTTCGAGAATCACCGTACGTACACTGCTAGCGGTGGCGCCGCCCCCACTGGGCGGTGAAGGTGGTGGCTGGACCTCAAACAAGTTATTTCCTTCAGCTTCACTCAGCATAAGTTCTGCTTCGGCCAGGCTATGGGCCGGTTTTAATTCTCCTCCCGATGCAGCCGCAGCTTCTTCTTTTTCCTGTATTTCCAATTCATTTTCCGGACCTTCGATCAGCACCGGGACCCTGTAGGCCGTTTCCCAGCCTGATCCTGCGAGTATCGGATAGACAAACGTGCCGCTATGGAATTCAACCTTCAGCGTCAGTACGTTGCCGCTGACTTCGAGAGAGGTCGGGACTTCTTTGCCCGTCGCGTCGTGGGCCTGTTCGGCCGTAATCAGAAATGAACGTTTCCCGCTCGCATTGAGAACCTCTGCATGATGCAGATCAATCAGGTGCAGCGTCTGACCTTCGTAGAGGTGGACGGCCCACGAATACTTTTCCGGGCTCGTTTCCGAGCGTATCGCCTGGAAGATCTGCACGCCGTTGTATTCGGGGCGAATCACGCTGTCGACTTCGTTGCTCACATTGGCTGAAACGCCCGCCACTCCTTCTGCGACTGAGGTAGGTGAGGCATTTGCACTTACCTGCGGGACTATGGTCGTTTCCCCGTAGGGACTGTTGATGGTGAAGCCGGCCGCTGGGTTCGTCATCAACGTAGTCACGTCCGGGACCCCGATGCTGGTTATTTGCGACCCGTTCGATTGGAGGCCTGGGTTGTCACCGAGTTCCATCTGTTCGGGCTCCAGCAGCTCTTTGGTAGGTGCGATCGGAGTTTCAGACGTAGTGCCTTCAACTGCTTCGAGCGTCGCTTCAACCTCTTGGGTTGGAATATGTCCTTCAGGGTCGACGTTGATCGTCCATCGTTTCACCGAGGTATTGCCAGCGCCGTCGGTGGCCACAAGTTCGGCCGAGTGCGCCCCTCCCGTGTAGCTGGCCATGCTGATCTGTTTACTGAGCGTCTCTCCGCACGCCCCATCGGGACAAGTCTGCGAAGCCAGCGCCACCTGGCTTCCGTCGATCTTGAAGGTGATCGAGCTCATCCCGTACCCGCTGTCCGCAGCCGTAGCGTTCAGCCCGTAGGTTTCCTGTTCTACCCAGCCTTCGGGAGCGTTGACGAGTTCGCCACGTGCTTCCAGCGTCGGTTTCGTCGTGTCCCGGCTGATTTCAAACGTCGTCGTGCTTTCGGTGCTGCGCCCGAGCCCGTCGGTGGTCTTGACCCGAGCGGTGTGGCTCCCGACCGAGAGGGGCTGGGATTCGGCGGTCCACTGAGGTTCGATCGTGCAGCTGTTGGTTTTGCAGGTCCCGTGCAGCCCGGCCTGCTGAGAACCGTCGACCCAAAGGATGGTCGTAATTTCAGAGCGGGGCGTTTCCTGGCTCCAGCTCTGGATCTTCGAGTGGCCGGGGTCGGCTACCCAGATCGATCCCCCCCTTGTCGACGGCGATCCCCATCGGTGCGGTGAAGCTGAACTTGCCGCTCCCGTTGGCACCGAACTGGCCGCGGTACCTCCCGCCTTCGCCGAACTCCTCGACTCGGTTGTTTTTCTGGTCGCCCACCCAGATGTTTCCGGACGGGTCGGCGAAGATTGCGCTTGGCGATTTGAATTCGCCGCCCCCGCTTCCTTCTTTGCCGATCGTGTGCACCAGAACGAGACTCGAGTTCCACGCCTGGATGCGGTTGTTGCCGGTGTCGGCGACCCAGAGCGAGCCGTCGGGGGCGCTGGTGACGCCGGTCGGTTCTTTCAGCTTGCCGGGTTCAGTGCCTTCCCCAGAGAGGGCGCTGATCAAGGTGCCGGCGGTGTTGAACTTCTCGAGGCGGTTGTTGCCGGTATCGGCGACCCAGATCGTCCCGGTCGCGGTAATGGCAATGCCCTGGGGTGCTTTCAGCTGACCCGGGAGAGCGCCGGCCGTCGCGGCCTGGCAGACGTTGCCTGAGGCCGCGGTGCAGACGTTCTTTTCGGCTTCGGTGCCGCCGGCTTCGACCTTGGTCTTGTTGACGTTGGTTCCGAACGTCTTGTAGAAGGCGCCGGCGGCGGTGAACTGGACGATTCGGTTGTTGCCGGTGTCGGCAACCCAGACGTTGCCCGAGGCGTCGGTTGCAAGAGCCGAGGGGCCGTTCAGGTTCCCGGCGCCGGCGCCCGAGGAGCCGGCGCTCAGCTGCCATTCGCCTTTTTCGTTGAATTTCTGGAGGCGGTTGGCTTGCCGATCAGCCGCCCAGAGGTTGCCGTTCGCGTCAGCGGCGATCCCGGCGACCTGCGTAAACTGGCCGTTGCCCGATCCGGCTGCGCCGATCGAGGAGTTGTAGACGGGGTAGCCGGGGATCGTCCAGTGCTGGACGATCGAGTGGCCTCCATCGGCGACCCAGATCGAGCCCTTGCGATCGATTGCTAAGCCCGCCTTTTCGCTCATCGCGAACTGGCCGCTGCCGCTACCCGTCGAGCCGAACTGCGCCAGGTAGGAGCCTTGGTCATCGAACTCCTCCACGCGGTTATTTTTGCGGTCGACGACCCAGATCCCCCCGTTCGCGTCGGCCTCGATGCCCGTGGGGGCTTTGAACTGGCCTTCGCCGCTGCCTTCGGTGCCAATCGCGCGGATGAAGACGAGGTTGTTCCACTGCTCGATCCGGTTGTTGCCGGTGTCGGCAACCCAGATCGAGCCGTCGGGAGCGACGGTGATGCCAGACGGTTCTTTTAGCTTTCCGGGTTCGGTGCCTTCGCCGGAGAGGGTGCTGATCAAGCCGCCCGAGGTGGTGAACTTCTCGAGCCGGTTATTGCCCGTGTCGGCAACCCAGATGGTGCCGGTCGAGGTGATCGCGATCCCTCGCGGCGCTTTCAGCTGACCAGCGAGGTTTCCGGCAGTTCCCGCTTGGCAGACGTTGCCAGATGCGGCGGTGCAGAGGTTCTTTTCGGCTTCGGTGCCACCGGCTTCGACTTTGGTCTTGTTGACGTTGGTGCCGAACATCTTGTAGAAGGCGCCTGCCGCGGTGAACTGGACGATGCGGTTGTTGCCGGTGTCGGCAACCCAGACGTTGTCCTGGGCATCGACGGTGATCCCGCTCACCTGACTGGAGAGCTGGCCGGCACCCGCACCCGATGGCGCGATCGTTTTCAGCCATTCGCCTTTTTCGTTGAACTTCTGCAGGTGTTGAGTGGCGATGAAAGAGGAGTCGAGGACCCAAACGTTTCCGGCGCTGTCAGCGGCGGCGTCGCTGGGGAGCATGAACTGCCCGTTGTTGAGGCCTTGGGAGCCGATGGAGTTGGCGTAGGCAGGAGCGGCACCGAGGGCGGGGGTTTCAGCACCCGCAGAGGTCGCGGTCGATTTGGCCTTGAGGATGTAGCGGGGGCGTGAGGTGCCGAGCGCCGCCTGTTCGGTGATCGATCCGCTCAGCGAAAGCGTCGGCGCGGCCGCAGAATGGACTTCGATCGCCACCGTCTTGCTCGCCGCATTGCCAGTGGCATCGGTGGCTATTACTTCGACGGTATGTTTTCCTTCAGCGAGCCCGGCGGTGCTGAGGGTCCATTCGGCGGCTAGCGGGCAGTTCTGCGTGGAGCATTTCGGCGACCATTCTTCTGCCTGTTTGCCTTCCATCGCTACGACTTTCCCGTCAAGCTTGACTTCGGCTTTCGCGACTCCGGACTGCGGGCGTTCGGCGTTGCCGTCGGAGGCATTGGCCTTGAGGATGTAGGAGGCGCGGCGGGTGCCGACCGAGTCTTGTTCGGTCAATGAACCCGTGAGGGCGACAGTGGGGGCGATGTGATCGACGCGAGCTTCAAATAGACCGGCACTCGACTTGTTGCCAACCGGGTCTTCGGCCACGACGTACAGGTCGTCGATACCGGTTGGAAGGACGCTTGGATCATAGGTGAGCTTTTGCGCATTCGGTATGGCGATATTCCATTTCGCAGATTCCCACGTTTGCGGACAAACCGCGTCCCCCACCCCGACGCAGCCGGCACTTGCTCTCCAGCTGTGGAGTGGTTTGCCATAGGCATCGGCTTCCGCGGTGCTGGCCGTGACGGCATAAACACCGAGGCCGTAGTCCGCCGTCGTGAATGCGATCGGTGGCGCCGTTTGGTTTACCCACTGGGACTGCGGAACATCTATCGGAGGTTTTGGCGCGTCTTCATCGCCGAGCTCAACCGTGGCAGCTCCCACGTTGACCCTGGCTTTGCTGTTGGCCGCCGATTGGGTGGCGCTGATGCTTATCTCGGCAGCCTTTGCTTCCTTGTCATAAACGCTGGCTTCGGTGAATTTATCCACGAAGTTGTAGACAAACGAAGTGTCAGGCCACCCATGGCCAATCTGACCACTTTCAGTTACAGCCTGTACCCAACCAGGTATTTGGGCATCCCAAATCCCCATGAAGAGATATGGGCTTGCATATTCTCCCTGCGCCTGCCACTTGACGCTGGAGAGCTTCAAGCTCTTGATGAAGCTCGTAGGAGGTGGGGTTTCCTTGAAATAGCGCGGAACGGTGTAAAGAACGGTGGCATGATCGCCGGCAGTTTGGGCTTCCCTCGCTTCTATGACAATTCCATAGTCTTCATAGAAGGTTCTGATCTGCAAATGAGAGACATAGTGGCTGCTCAGGTCATACCCCCACTCTTCGCGATTAGAGCAGGTTCCGCCCGGTTCGTAAGGGGTACTACTGGAACAAATGCCGCGTGCCGTGTCTCTCGCTGCCCATTCATAGGTCTGGAATAGGGGGTCCACGAGAACCGGATACGCGGTGTACGCATCAGCATCGACTCGGACTTGCAAGGTGTCTCCTGCGACCGTGAGTTCGGCCGGAACACTCTCGCCTGAAGCATCCAATGCAGTCGGAGCCGGCACTTCAAGCAAAGTCCTCTGCCCTACCCGAACTTCGGCACCGCCTACATCCGTCGCAACGAGTTCAGCGTTAGGAGGATACGAGAGGCGATAGGTCTCGACATCCGGCGAAGAAGCGCTGCGTAGCTGAGTCAGGGTCTCTACGCCGGTTGGAGTCGGCGAGATCGCTAGGTCCGAGTCTTCAGCAACGTTCGGGTAGAAGGCAAGGCTGTTGTCGCTGATCGAAGCCGTGGGGTCGGTTGAGACGTTTGCGACTTCAATCCCGACACCAACGTCGGGAAGCTCGATCTTCTCGCTGAGGTCGGCCGGGATGCGCGCCTGCACAAGCGGGGCTACCGGCTCAAGGTAGCCCTCTTGACGCTCCAGGCTGAGATCAAGAACTTCGCCTTCATCGGCTTCGAGAGGCAGGGTGGAATCAAGCAAGGATGATTCGGCTAGTTCTGCCGGCTTCGGCTGGGGAGGACCTTCAACTTTCTGGGCTTCCGTTTCTGGCAGATGTTCGGTCTCCTCATCCTGTCCAGATGGTTCCTCGGCTTCGCTGAAGACTGGCTCCGCTTGACCTTGGCTAGCTGCGCCAGCTTCGGGGAGCACGGCAACGTAGGGGCTGAGAAGTTTGGCTTGTTGTAGTTCGTCATAGATGCCGGCCGCTTCTTCGACAGGGTTCCCGAAGACGCCGTTCAAGAGCCCTAGTGCTTCATCTCTTTCCAGATCGGCTAGGAGTACATCCTCAGCCGCCGACGGGTCGGTGGTCGCAGGCATGTGATCGATCGTCGCGGATTCGATGGCCGCGGTAACGTCGGATTGGCTCGGCATGTAATCCGTCTCTCCGTCACTACGTGCTATAGGCGCAAGAGAAATAGCCATGACGCATAAAGCCGTCAGAAGCAGGGCGATGATCAATCCACGCTTTGGTCGCATTGTTCCTCCCATGTATAGGCCGGAGTCGGAACCCGCGATACCGAGCGCGTACCGAGTGAGTGACGCGGTGACCCTACATGAACGGGACTAGACTGAACTACTTAAAACTACGAAAAATAAAATTGCGTACGCTGTGGGGGCAGCGAACCGGAACAGGGGTATCTCTCATTGACTGCCCGACCTATCGACGAAAAAGAAGAATTTCTCCCTCGATGTTCTTCCTTCATTGCTGGCCCTGGTGGCGGTAGCCTCCAGGACACCGACCTCCGCGAGATGCCTGACGTGGTAGCGGACGTTCGACTCGCGAAAGCCGTCGCCTACGCCGCGGAACACCTTTCCTAGCTGTACCGCTGAAAGCGGCTCGCCGATCCACAGAAGAGCTTCAACTATGGCCACCTTCAGCGGGTGCACGAGGTGTGGAAGAAACGGCTCCCATCCGGGAAATTGGCAATCGCCAGTGGCTTCCTTGCTGCCGACGTTAGTCAACATCCCGCTCACGTTCTGCTTCCCGCGACCAGCGTCGCCATTGCTCGCCGCCCTCCCCAGGCGCAGATTCCTCAGCGAGTTCGATTAAGGCATCCAGGGGGAGTTCCAGTTCCCGGGCGATTACCCGCAAGGTGGCCCAGTCGGCATCCAGCTCGCCCCGCTCGAGCTGTCGCATCTCGATCTCCTTCACCTCGATCTTCTCGGCGAGTTCGGCGCTGCTCATGCCGGCGCGCTCTCGAACCATCAAGATGGCCCTCCCCATGCCTTTAAAGGAGGCGTCGTCTTCGAGAGTTCGAAGACGAGGCGCCATGAGCTTCAGGAGGCGGTCTGATCCAAGATCGACTCGCAAGCCTTCTCGATCGCCGCCACCTCCTCCCATTTGGATTGGCTCTCTTCGTGCTCTGGCCTCTTATCGCAGGAACGAGGATGCGCTTCGGCGCTCGGTCTTCCTTGGCGGCGCATGTCGCGCACCGTAGCCCCTTAGGAGTCAGCGCTACGTGAAGCAAATCCCACCAGTGAAACCACTTCAATCCTGGTCTGGTGGGATGCGCCTCGGTCAGCAAAGACCGAGGCGCACACTCCTCGGTCAGCCCGACTTCACGACCTGAAGACAAGGCATCACCTTGGCGACCTTAAGCACAAAATCACCTCCCTCCTCCAATCCGAGCGCTTCTTCAGCGCCATTGGTGGAGAGGATTCCATCAATGGAAACGATCTAACGCACCGCCTATTCGAAAGCTGGAATCCTCTAACGGCAATCGAAGAGTCCAGATCAATTCGAGGAGGCGCCGCAAGATGGCCCGGGAAGCCGCGACGAAATCAGGAGATGCTGTAAGTGGCGGACGGTCCGCAGAAGGCGGGGGAACGAGATCGAAGGCCGCCATCTCACTCGCCAAGGCCCTTTGTCATCCGATGCGCATACGCATCCTGACTGAGATGAACACCCCGGCCCGGCGTATGTCTCCAGTCGAGTTCGCCGACCGCCACGGAGAGCATCTCGGCACGATCGCCTACCACTTCCGAGCTCTGAGACAGGCTGGATGTATCCGCGTCGTTGAAGAAAACAAGCGACGAGGAGCAACCGAACACGTGTATGAGCCGGTGAAGCGGGCAATGGCTTGGAAGCGGGAATGGGAAGACCTCGGGCCTTTTTTCCGCGACAACCTCGCCGCCGCCGCCCTCCGCGAGGCTGTCGAAGCCGTGGGACGGGCGGTCGATTCAGGCACGTTCGCCAGCCGCGACGATTCAGTTCTAGCTCACGACACCCTCTGGGTCGACGAGGAAGGCGCGGCCGAGATACAAGCGATGTTCGTCCGCCAACTGCAAGAGCTGCTGATCGCCAGCGAGCGGATACACCAGCGACTACAACAAGATCCCGCCAAGCCAAGATTCCTCCTGAGCTACCTGATGGCGAGTTTCGAAAGCCCGAACCCCGAAGGATCTGGCTAGACCCCCTGCAGGGTGAACCGGACTCTGGTTCCGGGCGCGCCGGACTCGAGCCAGATCCGGCCGCCGTGGGCTTCGACGATCGCCTTCGAGATCGCCAGGCCGAGGCCGGCGCCGTCCTCGCCGCGGCTGGCGTCGCCGCGGTAGAAGGCCTCGAAGACGCGCTCGCCGTCGGCGACCGGGATGCCCTCGCCGGAGTCGTCGACCTCGACTTCGACCCCCTTGCCGGCGGGCCGGGCGCGGACGGTGACGCTGCCGTCGGCGGGGGTGTGGCGGATCGCGTTCTGGATCAGGTTGAAGAGGACCCGCTGCACCTTCTCGGCGTTGGCCTGGGCGAGCAGGGCTTCGGCCGGCAGGTCGGCAGTGACCTCCACCCCCCGCTCCGCCGCCGCCGCGCGCATCGCCGCCACCGCCTCGTCGATCAGCCCCCGCAGCTCGACCTGCCGCATCGTCCAGGAGATGTCGCCGGCCTCGATCCGGGAGAGCTCGAAGAGGTCGTCGATCAGGCCGCTGAGGACGGCGACGTGGGTGCGGATCTCCTTCAGGTATCGGTCGCGGGTCTCGCCGGTGGCCACCCCGTCGTCGATCGACTCGACCAGCAGGCGCAGCGAGGCGAGCGGCGTGCGCAGGTCGTGGGAGGCGGCGGCGACCAGGTTGCGGCGCGCCTCCTCGACTTCGCGGGCGGCCCGCTCCTCCATCGCCAGCCGCGCCGCCAGGGCACCGGCGAGGGCGATCCCGGCCGCCGCCAGCAGGGCGAGGACGATCTGCTCGGCCCCCATCCCGTGGGGGACCGCGACCGCGGCGCCGCCGGCGAGGAAGGCGACGAGGGCGATCAGGAAGCCGCGCTTCACGGCTTGAACCTGTAGCCGACGCCCCACACCGTCTCGATGAAGCGGGGCTCGGCGGAGTCGTCGCCGAGCTTGGCGCGGAGGCGGCGGATGTGGACGGTGACGGTGCTGGTGTCGGTGAAGAAGGGGTATTCCCAGACCGCTTCCATCAGCTGGTCGCGGCTGAAGACGCGGCCGGGGCGGGCGGCGAGGTAGGCGAGCAGCTCGAACTCGCGCTGGGTCAGCGCGAGCTCCTCGCCGTCGAGGAAGACGCGCCGGGTTGCCGGCTCCACCCGCAGCGCCCCGTGCACGATCGGGGGCGCTCCCTCGTCCTCCTCGGCCGGCGGCGAGATCCGCCGCATCACCGCCTCCACCCGGGCGACCAGCTCGGCCGGCGAGAAGGGCTTGACGACGTAGTCGTCGGCGCCGTGGCGGAGGCCGACCAGGCGGTCGTTCTCCTCGCCGCGGGCGGTCAGCAGGATCACCGCCACCCGCTTGCCGGGCCGCTCGTGCAGCCGGCGCATCACCTCGATCCCGTCCAGCCCCGGCAGCATCAGGTCGAGGACGACGAGATCGGGCCGGTGCAGGTCGGCGAGCCGCAGCGCCTCCGGCCCGTCCATCGCCTGTACGGTCTCGAAGCCGGCCCGCTCGAGATAGCGGGCGACGATCTCGACGATCGTCGCCTCGTCGTCGACGACCAGCACGGTGCCGTTGTCCTCAGCGGCCATCGACCCGATTCTCGCCGCTGGGGCGGCGCTAGCCAAAGGTGAAGGCATAGCCCATCACCCCCGCTTCCGGCTCCAGCCGCAGGACGTGGTGGCCGACGCGCGGCAGGTCGACCAGCTCGTAGAGGCGCTGCGAGTCGACGGTGACGTCGGAGCCGTGGACGTCGGCACCCGCTGCCGCGGCATCGATCGGCTTGCCGTCGAGGAGAACGCGGACGTGGCGGGGCTCGCCGTCGGTGGTGCCGAGCACCAGGTAGACGTGCTGGGCGCCGAAGTTCAGTTCGAGCGAGCCGCCGGCCGCGGTGGCGGAGTGGAATTCCTCGCGCCAAGGGCCGCGGAGGACGAATTCGTTCGGCGGTACGCGCGCCGGCGCCTTGAAGTCGTGCAGCCCCGGCGAGAGTTCGGGGTTGGTGAAGCGTTCGGCCCGGGCGACGCCGAGATAGGTCTCCGGCGTCGTCACCCCGGCCGACGGTTCAATCCCGTTCGCGCCCGACATCCCCCGGCCGACCCGATCGCCAGCTTCGGCCAGTAGCTGCCGGATCACCTTCTCTTTCTCGCCGTATTCGCCCTCGCCGAAGTGGACGTAGCGGACGTCGCCGTGGACGTCGATGAAGTACTCGGCCGGCCAGTACTGGTTGCCGTAGGCGCTCCAGGTCTGCTGCTCGTTGTCCTGGGCGACGGGATAGCGGATGCCGTTGCGCTCGATCGCTTCTTCGACGTTGCCGGCGTCGCGCTCGAACGGGAACTCGGGCGTGTGGACGCCAACGATCGTCAGGCCGTCCTTGCGGTAGCGGGCATCCCAGGCCTTCAGGTAGGGCAGCGTGCGCAGGCAGTTGATGCAGCTGTAGGTCCAGAAGTCGACGAGGACGACGCGGCCCCGCAGGCCGCTCAGCGTCAGCGGGCGATCGCCGGGGGTGTTGAACCAGCGCTCGGTGCCGACGAATTCCGGTGCCTTGCCAAGCACCGGCAGGTCAAGGCTGCCGTCGGCGCCGTGCGCGGGGGCGGCGCCGGTGGCTTCCGAACCCACCCCGTGCCCACCGCCGCGGAGGTCGACAAGCGCGCTTTTCGCCGAGGCGCTGTCCTCGAGGGCTTCGCTCGGGTTGACGAGGAAGCTCGGCAGGTCGGTGGCAATCGCGTTCTGGAAGCGGATGTCGTAGTTGCCGAGCATCGCCAGCCCCACCAGGACCATCACCCCACCCATCGCGATCTGAAAGGCGGTGCCGCGGCGGGCCAGGGGCGCGATCGCTCGGCGGCCGCCGAGCATCAGGAAGTAGAGGACGACGGCGGAGCCGAGCCCGTAGCTGAGGGCGACCGCGAGGCGGCCGGTGTCGAAGGACTGGGAGGCGGAAACGGTGATCACGCCGGCGAGGATCGGCCCGGCGCAGGGGGCGTAGACGAGCCCGAGGCTGAGGCCGATCAGGGTGCCCGACCAAAAGCCGTCGCCGCCGGTCTTCGGTCCGCCGCCGCGGGCGGCGAAGCGGCTGATCCAGGCCTCGACCCGCGCCGCCAGCGGCGGCGCCATCAGGGTGAGGCCGAAGGCAATCAGAACCACAATCGCCAGCTTGCGCAGGAGGTCGTCGGGCAGCCCCAGCGCCGCGATCACGTAGACGAGGGCGACGGTGGCGAAGGTGAAGGAGAGCGCGAGACCGGCGACGATCCCCAGCGGCCGCCGCCGTCCCCCCGTCGCCCCCGCCGAGAGCGCGATCGGCAGCACCGGCAGCACGCAGGGCGAGAGCGCCGTGGCGGCGCCGGCGACAAATCCGAAGAGAATCAGCAGCGCCATCGACCACTCACCTTTCCAGGTGAGGATTACGAGGAGATGACGAAGATGGATGCCCCGCTCAGCGACTGGGCGGGGTGGCGGTGATGCCGCCTTCTTCGCGCCCGGCGACCGCGGCGGCGCGGCCGGCTTTCTCGCCGATGCCGAAGTGGGCGCAGATCGTCAGCTCGTGCTCGCGGCGCAGCGGGCGGGTCGGGTCTACCACGGGGGCGCTGCGGATCGCGTCGCCCTCCTGGGCGGCCCAGACGCCGAAGGGGGCGCCGGCGCAGTTGGCGAAGGGGATGGCGACGACGCGGGCGCGGCGACGGCGGCCGAGGCGGGCGATCAGCCAGGCCGGCTCACCGCTGTCGGCGTCGACGAAGATGCCCTGGACCTGACCGACGTTGTCGCCGCCGAGCTCGGCCAGCTCGGCTCCGAGCCAGCTCATCGCCTCGGCTGTGCTCGGCCCCGCTCCCTCAGGCATCGACGTGCTTCTCCAGCAGCTCGCTGGCGGCGGTCGCGGGGTCGAGCTCGCGCCGCACCACCCGGTCCAGCAGCTCCGCCGTCGCCGGATCCTCGGCGATCGTCGCTTCCAGGCGGCGGCGCATCCGCGAGGTGGCGATCCCGAGAACCTCGCTGCGCAGGTTGCGGGCGCGGCGCTCTGCCAGCGTCCCCTGCTGCTCGATGAACTCGCGGTGGGCGGCGATCTGCGCTGCCAGCTCCTCGACACCCTCGCCGCGGGCCGCCTCGGTGCGCAGGATCGGCACCTTCCAGCCCTCCGGGTCGTGGGAGAGCGCCAGCACGCCGCGGACCTCGCGGACCATCGTGTCGGTCATCGGGTGGTCTGCCTTGTTGACGACGATGATGTCGGGGATCTCCATCACGCCGGCCTTCAGCGCCTGGATCGAGTCGCCGGAGCCGGGCATCAGCGCCAGCACGATCGTGTCGGCGTGGTCGACGATGTCGATCTCCGCCTGGCCGACGCCGACGGTCTCGATCAGGACGTCGTCTTTGCCGGCCGCGTCCATGATCAGCGCCACCTGCAGCGCCGCCTCGGAGAGGCCGCCCAGGGCACCGCGCGAGGCCATCGAGCGGATGAAGACGCCGGGGTCGAGGAAGTGCTCGGTGAGCCGGATCCGGTCGCCGAGCAGGGCGCCGCGGGTAAAGGGGCTCGAGGGGTCGATTGACAGCACGGCGACTTCGCGCTCGGCCTTGCGGAGCTCCGCCGTCAGCGCCCCGATCAGCGTGCTCTTGCCGACTCCGGGCGGGCCGGTGAAGCCGACGATGCGGGCGTTGCCGGTGCGCGGGTAGACCTCGCGGACGAGCTCCCAGCCGGCGGGGTCGTCGGACTCGATCAGCGTGATCGCTCGCGCCAGCGCCCGTTTTTCGCCGCTCAGCAGGCGCTCTGCCAGGGGCGCGGTTTTGGCGGCGTCGGGCAAGGGCGGCCCAGTCTAAGAGGCGGCCTTTAAAGTTGCCCCGCCGTGCTGCGCTTCCTGGCCCAGAATCGGATGCTCACCCCCCGCTACGCGCGGCTTCTCTGGCGCTACCTGTGGCGGCGGTTGCTGACGCCGGCGGGCCGGCGCTGGGCCTCTGACGGTCCCTTCTTCCTCGGCCACGGCCTCGAACTGAAGATCGAGCCGCGGGGGCAGGTGCGGTTTGGCCGCTTCGTCTGGATCGGCGACGGGACCAAGATTCGCTGCCACGAGGGGCAGGTCGAGATCGGCGCGAAGACGGTGATGGGCCAGGAGTGCACCGTCTCCGCCTACCAGCGAGTGCGGATCGGCGAGCAGTGCGTGATCGCCGACCGGGCAATGTTCATCGACTTCGACCACGGCATCGTCGAGACCGAGCGGCCGATCCGCCTCCAGGGCATCTACAAGCGCGACGTCGAGGTCGGCAACAACGTCTGGATCGGCTACGGCGCCTGCATCCTCCGCGGCGTCAGCGTCGGCGATAACTCGGTGATCGGCACCAACTCGGTGGTGACCAAGGACGTTCCCGCCAACGCGATCGTCGGCGGCGTCCCAGCCCGGATCATTCGCATGCGCGAGGCGCCGCAGGAGCTGCGCTGGGAGCGGCCGGTGGAGCCCGACCCGGGGGCCTGGACGACGATGCAGCCGCCCGAGCCGGCCGCCCGCGAGTAGCCCCGCGCCGGAGCGGGTAGGCCCTGGGCATGCCCGACGAAGAGAAGCTGAATCGCAAAGAGGCGGTGAAGCGCCTGAACGAGGCGCTGACGCTGCAATACCGCTCCGCCCTCCAATACTCGATCGTGGCCTCGAGCTTGACCGGGATCGAGGCGCAGGCGCTCGGCTCGAAGCTGACCGAGTTCGGCGACGCCGAGCTCGCCGACGTCCGCCGCCTGATCGAAAAGATCGTCTCCTTCGACGGCAAGCCGGCCACCGAGGTGGCCGAGCTCTCCTTCGACGCCGGCACCAAACAGGCGCTCCGCCGCCTGGCCAAAGACGAGCAGGCGGCAGTCGAGACCCTGCAGGCGGCGATTGAGCCGACCGGCCGCGAGGGCCGCTCGGAGGCGCTCGAGCACCTGATGGAGCACCTGATCCTGCGCAAGCAGCACCAGGTCGACTTCCTCAACCGCGCGATCGGCTGACACCCGGGTTCGAGCCGAAAGCTCCTGTCTGCAAGAAATCCGTCATGACTGACATGTACCGTCTGTCCGACAATGAGCCTCGGCAGGAAAACTGGGTGCGTGTCCAGTGACGGAAGACTTCGCTCGGAGGAGGTGGCGACCAGGTTCGGCCGCAACCTCTGGCGCTGCCGGCGCCGGGCCGCGCTCTCCCAGGAAGAGCTCGGAGCGCGGGCCGGGCTGCACCGGACCGAGATCGGGATGCTTGAGCACGGCACCCGGCTCGCCCGGGTCGACACGCTGATGAAGCTCGCCGGCTCGCTCGACGTGCCGCCGGCCGAGCTGCTCGAGGGCATCCATTGGACGCCCGGCACCAGCAGCGAGGGCGGCTTCAGCATCAGCGAGCGGACGTTGGCGCACCGCTGCCGCGGCGACTGCAGCTAGACAGGGCGCTCCGCTAAGGGAGCTTGGCGCCCGCGAGTTCGGCGTAGACCACCGCCGTCTGCTCGGCGACGTCGCCCCAGTCGAAGCGGCGCAGGTGCTCGTAGGCTTCGGCGACGAGGCGGCGGCCGAGCTCGTCGTCGACGAGGACGCGGATCGCCACCTCGGCCAGCGCTTCGGGATCGTGGGCGCGGAAACGCAGCCCGGCCTCCTCGTGCGGGACCACCTCGCGCAGGCCGCCGGTGTCGGCGACGATGCAGGGGCAACCGGAGGCCATCGCCTCCAGCGCCACCAGCCCGAACGGCTCGTAGATCGAGGGCACCACGGTGAGGTCGGAGATCCGGTAGAGCGAGTGGAGGACGTCGTCGCCGATCCAGCCGAGGAAGGTGCCGTGCTCCATCAGCCCCAGCTCGGTTGCCTGGCGCTTCAGCTCCGCCTCGTGGGTGCCGGAGCCGGCGACCAGGAAGCGGGTCCCCGGCGCCTCTTCGAGCACCCGCGGCATCGCCTCCAACGCCAGCTGGAAGCCCTTCTCGTAGACGAGTCGGCCGATCAGCAGGACCAGCTTCTCATCGGGAGCGGCGAACTCGGCCCGCAGCCGCGCCAGGTCCTCGGCCGGCTGCGCGGGCAGGTCGTCGGGGTCGATCCCGTTCGGGATCACGGTCACCCGCTGCTCCTCGACGCCGAAGATGTCTGCGACCTGTTCGCGCATGTAGTGCGAGCAGGTGATAACGCGGTGCGAGCGGTTGGTGATCCAGCGCTCGACGCCGTGGATGTAGGTCTGCGGATGCTTGTCTACCCAGCCCTGATGGCGCCCGTACTCGGTCGCGTGGATCGTCGTGATCAGCGGCGCATCGAAGCGCTTGGCGAGGTGGTCGCAGGCGTTGGCGACGAGCCAGTCGTGGCCGTGGACGAGGTCGAAGCTGTAGCGGTCGCCGAGCTCGACCCCGGCGGCGAGCATGTCGGAATTCATCCGCTCGACCCAGGCGACGAACTCGCCGAGATCGGTCGGTCGTTTCGGCTCGCGGATGCGGTGGATGACGACGCCGCCCCGGCGCTCCTCGGCCGGCGACTCCTCCCCCCCGCGGGTCAGCACGTGGACCTCGACGTCGCGTTCGACCAGCGCCTCGGAGAGCTTGCGGACGTGACGGGCGAGGCCGCCCTCGATCAGCGGCGGGTACTCCCAGGAGAGGATGAGGACGCGGGTCAAGTCGGGTCTGGGGCTAGGTGGCTGGTCAAGGCTCCAGGAGCGGCGCGACGCTGAGGTCGGGGGCAAGCGATCGCAAGCGCGGTTCAGTGGCGCGGCCGGAGTCTATGGCCTCCAACATCGCCCGTGAGTGATCGGTGGCCCGTACGTAGGCGTAGTCGCCGGCCTGCTTGCGCTGATCGAGAAACGCCCAGTCGCTCGCCTGGGTCGCCAGCAGCTCGCGGGCGGCGCGCTCCAGGGCGGCGCCGCGGAGGCCGCCCGCCGCCGCTCGCAGCAGTCGCAACTCCATCCGCCGGTTGCCCCAGACCAGGTCGGCGACCGCCGGCGAGTCCCACGTCCGCAGGTCCTTGCCCTCGCCCCAGGTCGAGGCGTGCAGCGGCCGCTCGCCCGGCTCGTGCTCGGCCAGCGCCTGGGGGACGGTGAGCAGGCGGATACCCGCGGCCGCCGCCCCCTCCAGCACCGCCCGCAGCCAGATCGGCCCCTCCGACCACCAGTGGCCGAGCAGCTCGGTGTCGATCGCGAAGACGAGCAGGCCGCGGCGACCGCGCTCCCCGGCGTAGGTGCGCAGGCGGGCGGCGGTGGCGGCGAGGAACTCCTCGGCCTGGCGGCGCGCGGCGGCCTCGGCTGCGGCCGGATCGTAGGCGCCGCCGCCAACCCGCCAGATGCGGATGCCGCGCAGGGATTTGCCGGCGAACTGGGCGTGGTCGGGGTGCGACGGGTAGCCGTCGAGCGACCAGAGCCAGGCGATCGCCTCCCAGTCGATCGGCAGCGCCACCGGTCCCGCGTCGGTCCGCACCGGGGCCAGCGCGTCGAGCGGCTCGGTGTGGGCGCTCTGGTCGACGCAGAACCAGCGCACGCCCTCCCGCGCCAGCTCCCACTCCAGCCCCGGCTCGTAGGCGCACTCCGGCAGCCAGAAGCCACCGTCCCAGCCGAAGCGCCGCCGGTGCGAACGGATGCCGGCATCGAGCTGCAACCGCAGCCCCTGCCGAGTTGCCAGCATCGGCAGGACGGCGTGGGTAGCCGCGGAAGCGGCAAGGGCAACTCGACCCTCCGCCGCTGCCCGCTGGAAAGGCGCCAGCGGGTCGCCGGCGGCGTCGAGAAGCTCCAGCGCGTGGCGGTAGCGCTCCCGCTCGCCTTCGCAGGCAGCGCGGCACTCTGCCGGCACCTGCTCGAGGTCGGCTTCGGCGGCCCCGATCCGCCACTCGATCAGGAAGCGCCGCAGCCGCTCCGCCGCCCCCGCGTCCTCGAGCTGGTCGGCGAGCACCGGCGTCACCGTCAGCGTCAGGTCCCGCGCCACCTCCAGCACCGGCAGGTAGGAGCGGATCACCGCGTCGAACAGCCACTCCTCGCCGAAGGGATAGGTCCCGAACCCCTCCACGTACGGCATGTGGCTGTGGAGGACGATCGCGAGATCGCCGACGCCCTCCCCGTCAGGGGACACGGCAGACGGCGAGGAAGTCGAGGGCGCGGTCGAGGCCCTCCTCGCGCAGGCGGAAGTCGGAGGCGGCGATCGCCGGGGTGAAGCGGTCATAGAAGGGCTTGGTCAGGCCGAGGCGCTTGTGAACCGAGTCCCAGCCGAGCTTGATCGCCAGCTCATGGGCGCGCAGCTTGCCGGCGTGAAAGAGGCCCAGCATCTCGACCCGCTCGAAGTGCGCCTCGCAGAGCGCCCGGAACTCCTCGGCGCGGTACTCCTTCACGTGCCAGGGGTTGTCGGACTTCTCCGCCCCGGGAGGGGCCAGCGTCAGCAGGTTCGGCGTCGAGACGTAGGCGGTCCCGCCCGGCCCCACCATCGACTTGAAATGCTCGAGGATCGCGCCGGGGTCCTGGACGTGCTCGATCGTCTGCAGGAAGACGACGGCGTCGCAGGGCTCGGAGAAGCTCTCGACCAGGTCGCGCTCGAAGCGCAGGTTCGGCCGCTGGTAGCGCAGCCGCGCGTGCTCGTGGGCGTCCGGGTTGGCGTCGACGCCGACGACGCTGGCGGCGCTTCGTGCCAGGACGTCGGAGCCGTACCCCTCGCCGCAGGCCATATCCACCACCCGCTCCCCCGCCACCCGCTCGGCGATCCATTCGTAGACCACCAGGTGGCGCCGGAACCAATAGTTCTCCTCCGGCACGTCGGGCAGCGTCCGCTCCCCCGTCAGGGGTAGCGGCGGCACTCCGGGCGGCTGATTCTCCTGCAGGTAATGGCGCTCCACCGGACGGGACCGTATAGCGGTGTGCTTTTTGGGCGCATAGCGCCCAAAAGGAACACTGCAACGTAGTTCCGCATAGAGTTCCCGCCCGATGCCGGCCTCCCCCACCGCCACGCACGAGCACATCAAGGACGTCAATACCCGCTACCACGACGCGGCGGCGCACGAATACGACGCCAAGTGGGGCATCGACTTCGGCGAGGTCGGTCAGCGCCAGGTGCGGCTGAAGCTGATCAAGGCGCTCGGCGGGCAGAAGGGTCGCAGCTTCGGCGACGCGCTGGAGATCGGCTCCGGCACCGGATACTTCTCGCTCAACCTGGTCCAGCTCGGGGTGATCGAGCGGCTGACCGCGACCGACATCTCACCCGGGATGCTGGAGCGCCTCGCCGGCACCGCCGAGGCGCTGGGGCTCGAGGATGTCACCACCGTCGTCACGGAGGCCGAGGTGCTGCCGTTCGAGGACGAGAGCTTCGACCTCGTCCTCGGCCACGCCGTCCTCCACCACATCCCCGACCTCGATAAAGCCTTCGCCGAATTCCGCCGCGTCCTGCGACCGGGCGGGATGATCGCCTTCGCCGGCGAGCCCTCGCGCTACGGCGACACCTTGGCGGCGCTGCCGAAGCGGGCGGGGCTGGCGCTGGCACCGGTCTGGCGCCGCGCGGTCGGCGCCCGCGAGCGTGCCATCGCCGAGTACGAGCAGTCCGAGGGCCACTCGCTGGAGGGCGAGGTCGACGTCCACGCCTTCGCCCCCGCCGACCTGCGACGCCTGCTCCGCGATGCCGGCTTCGAGAAGCGCCACGTTGGCGGCGAGGAGCTCCTTTCCAACGCCTGGGGCTGGGGCCTGCGCACGGTCGAGTCGAGCGCCGAGCCCGAATCGATCTCCTTCGGCTGGCGCCGCTTCGCCTTCAAGAGCTACATCGCCCTGCAGAAGGTCGACACCCGCCTGCTCGAGCCCTACCTGCCAGCCGAGCTCTTCTACAACCTCCTCGTCTCCGCCCGCAAGCCGGCCTAGCGAGCCTCGATCAACCGCCGGGCTCGCTCGCGGGCTACGTCGGCAATCGCCTCCAGCACCGGATGCGACCAGCCCTCCTCTTCGGCATCGCGAAGAGTGGCTTCGGTGGCAGCGAGAATCTCGCTCGACCAGCGCTGGACGAATCGGGGCAAGCTGCCCCCCAGACCGCTGTCAGCGCCCAGACGCTCCCAACAGCGGAGGTCGACCTGAGACGGGTCCTCCTCTCCGCCGATGGCCATTGCCATCCGCGGAGTCAAGCCGTCGTAGACGGCAGTTGAAACGATGTCGTAGAGGGGTGCCAACCGAACCCCGGCCGCAGGGTCGTACAGCAGCGAGAAATTCTTCCCGTGCGCATCGCTGTTGCCGAGTACGAAGTTGGTCAACACAGCCCGGCCGAAGGCGTTGACATCGAGTGCGACACGTCGGCTGGACTGCCTCCTCAGCAGCGCGATCACCGCCGCCACCGAGGGACCGCCCTCCGCTTCATACTTCTGAGTGGGCAGCACGCCCAGGGCCTGGCACATGTCCTCCTGGTGGAGACGGGTCGTCGTGCCATCGGCATCGACAACGCGATCGAACCGCTCGCTGTACAGGCAGCGGATGCCGTCTAACTCGCACAGCTCCGTCGTGGCAACCTCGTTCCCAGCTGCCGCCGCGACCCTCATGCAGAACGTCTCGTTAGTCGCCAGGCCCTCGAAGCGTTCGTGCTCGGGCTTCAGAAGGCAGTTGCTCGGCGTACCCCCAAGCGGCTGAGCGAAGTCACCGGTGGGAAGTCGAACGAGGATGAGCTTGTCCTGGACACCGCCCAAGCTCAGCCGCACTCCTTCGGGGTCGACATCGATGCCGAGGGGATCACGCGGGAGGTCACGGAGCAGATCGCCGACCTGCTTCCTGCTAAGAGGACGCGCTGCCGCTGCAGCCGGCGACCGCGGAAGCGGTCGATCCTCGGGCACGATGACCACCGCTCCAGCGCAATCGGCTCCCAGCGCCGCGAGCATGTCAAAGCCGTTGGCCTCACTGATCCCGAGCTTGCCGGCGACAGTGACCCGCACCGCCCCCTCCGGCAACAAGCCCTCGAAGAACGGGGCTGACTCGCTCGGCTTGAACCGCTCCTCACGTAGCGGCAAGGAAGCTGAGAGCCTCGTCATCGGATCGCTCCAATCGCCCTGAATCGGATCCTTTGAATAAGTGAAGCGATAGCGGGAGGGTCCGGTCCGCTCCAGAGATCCGACTAACACCCCACGCAGATAAACCGAGAGAGTCACTCGATCCTCAGCTTCAGGCCCAGCGCCGCGAGCACAGGGAGGATCGTGTCCAGGCGACTGGTCGGCTTGCCGCTCTCGATCTGATGAACCGCCCTGGTGCTGACCCCGGCGGCGAGGGCGAGCTCGTCCTGGCGCATCCCGAGCTCTTGACGAGCCTGACGCACCCTCGCACCTATCGTGCGGGCCTCACCCGAGGCGATATCCAACTTGTGATGCATGATCGTGCATCATAGCGGATTTCGGGATCGTAAATGGATGTTTACGCACGATCGTGCAGAATACGCCTGTAAAAGAAGCTACCCGAGTAAAAATGAGTGATCGTGCATTGCTCTACCGCCGCAGCCGGGGTGAGCGGTCCCGGGGTTCCCCCGGCACGCGGGCGCGGAAGATCTTGACTCGGTAGTCGAGGCCCTTGAGGCGGCGTTCGCCGACGTAGGAGTAGTCGAAGCCGTCGCCGGCGGCCTCTTTGGTCGCCTCGTCGAGGACGACGCTGCCGGGGCGGGCGACGTTGGTGAGACGGCTGGCGAGGTTGACGGCGCGGCCGTAGTAGTCGCCCGACTGCGGCAGGGTCGGGCCGCTGGCGATGCCGGCGCGCAGCCAGGGGAATTGCTGGCCTTCGGCCTCGGCGGCCTCGATCAGCGCCAGCGCCGCGGCGACCATCGGCTCCGGCTCGCTGGAGACGAGCATCACCTCGTCGCCGATCGTCTTCACCAGCCGCACCGGCGGCTCGGCGACGGCGGTCGCCATCTCCTCCAGCCGCCCGGCGACCAGGCCCAGCTCCTCGGGTGCGATTTCCTCGCCGAGCCGGGTGAACTCGACCAGGTCGGCGAAGCAGACGGTCAGCTCTACCGCGCCGCCAATCGCCCCCGAGGCGAGGTCGGTGGCGCCGATCACGTCGCGGCGGATCTGTTCGAGCAGGTGCGACTGCAGGGCGTAGACGACGGTCGGGCCGACCAGCGGCAGCATGTAGTCGGCGGCGGCGACGAAGCGCTGGGCGACGTCGCGCTCGGTATCCCCGGGCCGGATCAGCGTGCGGACGATCAGCTCGCGGTTGGCTTCGGCGATCCGCGCCGTCCCCATCCCGATCGTGCGAGCGACCTGCAGCAGCCCATCCTCGGGCAGGCCGCTGTCGAGGAAGGTCTTGACCCGGCGCGCCGCTTCGAGGTCGGCCTCGGTGCCGCGGCGCTCGTCGGGGTCGGGATATGGGACGCCAAGGGCGGAGCTGAAGCGCTGCAGGACGTCGAGCTCGAGGCCAGCCAGCTCGGCGACTTCGCGGGCGCTGTAGCGGGCGCCTTCGCCGGCCAGGGCACGCTCGACCGGGAGCAGGCTCAGCCGGCCGGCGGCGACCGCCTGCTTCAGCTCCTCGAGCGTGCAGCCCTCCCCCGCCAGCTGCTCAAGGAGCTGGCGCCGGTCCTCCCGCGGCGCCCCCTCGAGCCCGTCGAGCAGCCCCTCGGCCTCGAAATCGATGTCAGGTCCCGCCGCCAAGGGGGCCATTCAAGCGTAGGCGACGGCGCCGCCGCGACGGGGGTCGCCGCCGCCGCTGAGCTCGCCGCTGCGGGGGTCGCGGGCGACCGCCTGGACGCCGCCGAAGAAGAGGTTGATCGCCGGCCACCGCGCCACCTGGACGCCGCGGGCCTCGATCCGCTGCAGCGCCTCGGGGTCGATTCCCGGCTCGGCCTGGACGACCCCCTGCTCGAAGTGCAGCCGCGACGCCTCGATCGCGGCGTCGACCGGGAAGCCCTGCTCGATCGCCCGCACCACCGTCTGCAGGATCGCCGAGCGGATCCGGTTGGAGCCGGCGCTGCCGAGCGCGAGGACGATCTCGCCGTCGCGCAACACCACCGTCGGCGCCATCATCGAGGGCACCCGCCGCCCCGGCGCGATCAGGTGGAACCCGGCCGGGTTGAGGTCCTCCTCGCCGAGCATGTTGTTGAGGATCACGCCAGTCCCCGGCACCAGCACGCCGGAGCCCGAGCCGTTGGAGCAGGTGACGCTGGCGCAGTTGCCATTGGCGTCGAGGACCGAGATGTGGGTGGTGGAGCCGAGCAGGTCGGCGGCGGCGAGGTCGAGCCCGATCGGGTCGAGGAAGCCGACCTCCATCCCCTCCTCGTAGAGCGACTCGGCGAAGGCGAGGTCGCGGCGGTCGTTGGCCGCTTCCATCGCCGCCACCAACTGCTCGGGGCCGCTGCGAGGTCCGAGTCGCTCTAGCAGCCCGAGGCAGTAGGAGATGAGGATGCCGCCCGAGGACGGCGGTGGATTGGTGAGGACTTCGGTGCCGCGGAAGACGGTGTCGATCGGCTTGCGCTCGATCGGCTTGTAGGAGGCGAGGTCGCCGGGCCCGACGTAGCCGCCGTGGCCGACGACGAAATCGCTGATGGTCCGGGCCAGCTCGCCGCGGTAAAAGGTCTCGGCGCCTTCCTCCGCATAACGTTCGAGCGTCCCCGCCAGCTCCGGGAAGGCGAACAGATCGCCCTCCTCGAGCCGCCGCCCCCGCGGCGCGTACAGCTCCCGGGTACCCGTCATCTGGTCGTGGATCGGCGCCAGGATCTCGAGGATGTAAGCCTGCTGCCGGTTGACCGGCGCCCCCTCGCGAGCGAGCCGGATCCCCGGCTCGACCAGCTTCGAGAGCGGCACCGAGCCGAAGCGGTCGAGTGCGTGGGCGAGCCCAGCCGCCGTCCCCGGCACCCCGCAGGAGGCCGGGCCGACGTAGAACGTCTGCACCGTATCGGCATCGAAGCGGACCGGCACCGGCACCAGCTCGGTCGTCCGCTCGATCCCGTCGAGGCCGGGAGCGGCGACGAAGAAGTCGATCAGCGTCGTCTCCCCCGCCTCGTGGACCATCATGTGGCCGCCGGCGCCAAAGCCGGTTAGCGGGCTCTCGACCGCGAAGGAGGCAAGCACGGCGCAGACCGCGGCGTCGACCGCGTTGCCGCCATCGCGCAGCACGGCGGCACCGGCCTCGGCGGTCAGCGGATGGCCGGCTGCGACGACCCCCTTCACTTGTCGGGCCTGTTATCCGGGCAGGAACTCGGGGACGTCGATGCCGAGCTCGCGCTCGCCGGAGCGGCCGCGGCGGGAGGGGCCGGCGTCTTTGGTGCGGCGGATCGTCGGCTCCTCGGCCCGGCGCGGCGGCGTCGTGCGGCCGTCGAAGCGGGTGGCGACGACGGTGACCCAGACCTGGTCGCCGATCTCCTCGTCGACGTTGGCGCCGAAGATGATGTTGGCGTCGGGGTGGGCGGCCTCGCCGACCACCTTCGCGGCCTCGGAGACCTCGACCAGCGAGAGGTCGGAGCCACCCGTGATCGAGAGCAGGATCGCCCGGGCACCCTCCATCGAGGTCTCCAGCAGCGGCGAGGAAATCGCTTTTTCGGCGGCTTCGATCGCCCGGCCGTCGCCGTGGGCCATGCCGATCCCGAGCAGCGCTCGGCCAGCGTCGGACATGATCGAGCGCACGTCAGCGAAGTCGAGGTTGATCACCGCGGGAAGCGTGACCAGGTCTGAGATCCCCTGGACACCCTGGCGGAGGACGTCGTCGGCGACCTTGAAGGCCTCGACCATCGAGGTCTGCTGGTCGAGCACCTCGAGCAGGCGGTCGTTGGGGACGACGATCAGCGTGTCGACCTCGCCGGCAAGCTCTTCGATGCCCTTCTGGGCCTGGGTGCCGCGGCGGTTGCCCTCGAAGGTGAACGGCTTGGTGACGATCCCGACCGTGAGCGCACCGACCTCGCGGGCGAGGCGGGCGACGACCGGGGCGGCACCCGAACCGGTGCCGCCGCCGGCTCCGGCGGCGACGAAGACCATGTCGGAGCCCTTCAGCAGGCGCTTGATCTTGTCCTGCTCCTCAAAGGCCGAGCGGTGGCCGACCTCGGGGTCGGCACCGGCGCCGAGCCCGCGCGTCTGCTCGTCGCCGATGTGGACGGTGACGTCAGCGACGCACAGCTGCAGCGACTGCAGATCCGTGTTGACAGCCATGAACTCGACCCCGGGGACGCGGGCGTCGACCATCCGGTTGACCGCGTTGACGCCGGCCCCGCCGACACCGACGACTTTGATCACCGGCTGGTGCGGCTCACCACTGCCGGGCGGCTCATAGGCCGGCTCATCGCGCCCGTAGCGCGGGTTTTCCGGCGTGAACGGCTCCCGGCGAGGCTGCGGCTCCTCAGCAAAAACCCTTTTCAGCCGCTCGGGAGCAGCCTCGGTAGAAGTCTCGATCTCATCGGCATCCTGATCGAAGAAAGAAGGTGCATCCTCCTGCTGGAGGGGGACATCGGTCGAGGTCTCCTCCTCCGCCATGGGCTCGGGGACGGGCGGCGGCGACTGCGGCTGCTGCTCCTCGGCCTTTTGAGCCTCGGCCGGGTCCTGGCGCCCATACCGGGGCGCCTCCGGCGGATCGATCGGCGCGTCCTCGGTCGTCGACCGGAACAGGTCGGACAGCGGGCCCTCGCGCATGCTTGCGCGCTTGTCACGGCGAGCCATGAGACAGAACCTCCTTCGCCAGCTCCCGGTAGTAGTTCGCAGCGCTCGAAGCTGAATCGTACTTGAGCACGCTGGCTCCTTTGACGGGAGCCTCGGCGAATTTGATCGCCTTTTTGATCCGGGACTGGAAGACGAGGTCGCCGAAGTTCTCCTCGAGGATTTCCACCGCCTCCTTGGCGTGGATCGTCCGCGAGTCCAGCATCGTCGGCAGGATGCCCTCGATCCGCACGTCGGGGTTGAGGTTCTCCTGGATCATCCGCAACGTGTTCTGGAGCTGGACCAGGCCGCGCATCGAGAGGTACTCGCACTGGACCGGGACGATCACTTTGTTCGCCGCGGTCAGCGCGTTGATGGTCAGCAGGCCGAGGCTCGGCGGGGTGTCGATGCAGACGAAGTCGTAGTCGCCGTGGACCTCTTTCAGCGCTTTCTCCAGCGAGCGCTCGCGGCCGATCTTGGTGCTCATCGCGATCTCGGCGCCGGCCAGGTCAATCGAGGCGACGGCGATGTCGATCTCCCGCTTGACGATGATCTCGGAGATCGGCATGTCGTTGACGAGCACGTCGTAGAGGCTTTTCTCGACCTTGTCGGGGTCGATCCCCTGGCTCATCGTCAGGTTCCCCTGCGGGTCGAGATCGATGCAGAGCACCCGGTAGCCGGACTCGGCGAAGGCCACAGCCAGGTTCAGGGTCGTGGTCGTCTTCGCGACCCCACCCTTCTGGTTGGCGAAAGCGATCACATCAGCCGTCTTAACGGGCTCCTCTTCAGCCTCCTTCTCCTGCAGGAAATCGAGGCGGGTAGGAGCTAAAAGATCCACAGCCTTGAGACGTGCCGGCCCCTCTTCTTCATCCTCATCAGCAGCGTTGAGGGCAGGCTCCTCGTCAACTACGGACGTCTCTGCCGTGGGTGACGTCGTAGGGGGGACCGTCTCCTGCGCAGTTGCAGGAGACGGTGGGTCCCCTGCGTCGGCAGGACCCGCGGCCCACTCACCATCATCCCTAGGCGAATCATCGATCCGCTCCGGCACCGCCGCTTCCATCTCCTGGAGGTCGTCGACAATCTGCCGCTCCTCCTGGATCTCGACGGGAGCAGGCTTCGGCTTCTTTCGGCTTAGAAATCCCATTGCGCGGATATTCGTATGGGACTCGGCTTTTCCTGCCGGCCACCGAAATTGCTAGGAATCAGTCAATCCCCGAACTCTTAGACAAGCGGCTCGTGATCGTCACCGGCAAGGGTGGCGTCGGCAAGACGACCGTCGCCGTGGCCCTCGGCCTGCGGGCGGCGAGCGAAGGCAAGCGGACGATCGTCTGCGAGGTCTCCTCCCAGGAGAACGCCTCGCGGATGTTCGAGCACACCGCCGTTGGCTTCCACGAGGTCGAGATGGAGGAGAACCTCTGGTCGATCTCGATCGACCCCGACGAGTCGATGCGCGAGTACGTGCTGCTGCAGCTGAAGGTGCGGGCGATGCGGGACATGCTCTTCCGCAGCCGCATCTTCAACTACCTCGCCGCGGCGACGCCGGGGCTGAAGGAGCTGGTGACGATCGGCAAGATCTGGGAGCTCGCCCAGCTCGACCGCAAGGTGAAGAAGGGGCGCAAGTACGACCTGGTAATCGTCGACGCGCCGGCAACCGGGCACGGGGTTGGCTTCCTGCAGACGCCGCGGACCTTCGCCTCGATCGCCCGGGTCGGGCCGATCCACTCGCAGGCCCAGCAGCTCGACCGCTTCATCACCGACCAGGAGAACACCGGCACCGCGATCGTCGCCTTGCCCGAGGAGATGCCGGTCAACGAGACGATGAACCTGGAGCGCGACCTCCGCGACGAGGTCGGGGTCGCGGTCGACCGCGTCTACCTCAACGGGCTCTATCCCGAACGGTTCAAGAAAAGTGAGGCGGAGGCGCTGGCGCAGCTGGCCGAGAACGAGAACGGGGCGACAAAGGCCGCTGCGCGGGCAGCGCTCTCCGAGTACGGGCGGACGAAAACCCAGCGCACGCAGCTGAGCCGGCTGAAGAAGGGCGTCGAGGCGCCGGTCAAAACCTTGCCCTTCCTCTTCGAGCCCGAGCTCGACGTCGAGGCGGCGCGCAAGCTGGCCGGGAAACTCGGCTGATGGCCTCGGTCGGCGAAGTCCTCGAGGGGAAGAGGATCTGCATCTGCGCCGGCTCCGGCGGCGTCGGCAAGACGACCACCTCGGCGGCGATCGCGCTGGGCATGGCGCAGCAGGGGCTGAAGGTCTGCGTGCTGACGATCGACCCGGCCAAGCGCCTGGCCGACTCGCTCGGCCTCGACGAGCTGGGGAACGAGGCGCGCCAAGTCGACCCGGCGCTCTTCGAGGCCCAGGGCGTGGAGATGAAGGGCGAGCTGTGGGCGATGATGCTCGACGCGAAGGCGACCTTCGACGAGCTGATCGCGCGGCAGGCGCCCGACGAGGAGTCCCGCGACCGGGTGCTGAACAACCGCATCTACCAGCAGATCTCCAGCGCCCTCGCCGGCTCGCAGGAGTACATGGCGATGGAGAAGCTGTTCGAGCTGCACACCGAAGGCGACTTCGACCTGCTGGTCCTCGACACGCCGCCGACCCGCAACGCCCTCGACTTCCTCGACGCGCCGAAACGGCTGACCCAGTTCATCGAGGGCAAATCCCTGCGCGTGTTCATGAAGCCGACCGGGTTGGCGGCGAAGGTGACCGGCCGCGGCGTCTCCGTCGCCCTCGGCGTCTTCAAGAAGCTCGTCGGCTTCGACCTGCTCGCCGACCTGGCCGAGTTCTTCAACGCCTTCAGCAGCATGGTCGACGGCTTCCAGGCGCGGGCCAAGCGGGTCAACAAACTGCTTGCCGATCCGGACACCTGCTTCCTCGTCGTCTGCGGCCCCCAGGGCGAGCCGATCGACGAGGCCGTCTACTTCCACCGCAAGCTGGTCGAGGCGAAGCTGCCCTTCGGCGGCGTCGTTGTCAACAAGGTCCACTACGCCGCCGACGAGCTCAGCGGCGAGGTCGAGGATCTCCCCGACGCCCTCGCCGAGAAGCTCGGCGACGCCGCCCTCGCCAAACGAGTCGCCGACAACTTCGCCGACTACCAAGCCCTAGCCGAGCGCGACTCCCGCAACATCGACCACCTCGCCGGCGAGCTCCGCACCAGCTGCGTCATCCGCGTCCCCTACCTGGACGAGGATGTCCACGACCTAGCCGGCCTCTCCCAGATTGACCGCTACCTCTTCGCCACCGCCGAGGAGCGAGTCGAGATGGCGGCGGGGCGAGCCTAGCTCTAGCGGGCGCGGCGCGAGTACTCGAACTCGAGGTGCGAGACCTCCCAGTCGGCGTCCTCGGGGACCGGGAAAAGGTGGCGCACGCGGGGGGTATCGATCCGCTCGCGGTGCTGGATGTCGCGGTCGGAGTCGGCCGGCCAGTCGATCGTCTCGCCCTCGCGGGAGTCGGTGACCTCCTCGAGCCACGGGGTGGCCGTGATCCTGATCTCTTCTTCGGCCGGGACGGGCTCCATGATGCGGGTCTCCTGCTCCACGTACTCCTCCTCCGCTAGTTCGTCGACGGGCAGCTGAAGTTCGGCTGAGGGCTCGGGCTCGACGGCTTCGATCGAGATCTCCTCGTAAGCGGGCTCGGGGACGAAGTCGGGCTCGGCCGCGGGCTCGGGCTCCTCCTCGATGGGCGCCTGCGACGGGACCGAGACGGTGATCTCGGCGTCGCCGGCTTCGAGGCCGTTGACGATCAGCGTCTCATCGGCGGTCGTGCTGAGGTCGCTGCCGAGCTCGCCCAGGGCCGCCTGGCGCAGCAGCTTGCGGGTCCCCTCCTCCATCCAGGTCGCGAGCTCGACGGCGCGTTCGATCGGCAGGCCGTTCATCATCGCCCGCTCGAGCTCGAGCACGTCCTCGACCCGCTCGCGGGCCTGCAGCCGGTCCATCGTCTCGTCCTCGATCAGGGCGGCGGCACGCAGCGGCAGTGAAGCGCCGACCGGGCCGTGGCCCTCCAGCACCGCCCGCATTGCCAGCAGGTGGTCGCTCAGCCCCTCGAGCGCGGTTGGGCGCTCGCAGCCCATCTCGAAGCGGCCCACTGCCCAGCTGAGGGCGCTGTCGGGGTCGGGGCGAGCCTCCAGCTCGGCGGCGAACTCGATCAGCTCCGCGGCCTCGGTCTCGCCGAGGCGGTAGCCGCCGGGACGGGTCGAGGGGGCGCCGGTGGCGATCCGCCGCCAGCAGCCCTCGCCGGTCGGGGCGAAGGCGTAGGGGCCGAGGCCGATCCCGCCGCCCTTGAACATCCTCATCACGCTGACCAGCTCGCGCAGCTGCATCAAGGCTCCCTCGGCGCCGTCGGCGTCCTGCTCGGCGACAGCCAGGTACTGCGGCTCCCAGGCGGCGCGGCCCATGCCCTCGCTGCGCATCGCGTCGACCGGCGCCTCGATCGAGTCGGCGCGGACGATGCGGACGTCGTGCGGCAGCTGCAGGCGCGGCATCGACATCCGCAGCCCGACCAGCGGAACGATCAGGACGTCGGCCTCGTCGGCGTCGCGGGATTCGGCGTCGAGCGTCGCCAGCGCGCCCTCCAGCCGCTCGCGGTCAAGCGAGAACCCGGCAGATCCCTCCCAAAGCGAAGCGAAGAACGTGGTCAGCATCAGTTCGGCGCGGGCGGCCGGATCGGCGGGCACCGCTTCGCCGCGAGCCTCCAGGTAAGGCGCGGCGACCCCGGCTTCGACCGTGGCCTCGCGGGCGGCAGGGAAGCTCGGCAGCGAGCGCAGCTCCTCGGTGTGCTCGAGCACGTAGCGCCCGGTCATCGGTACGTAGCTGTAGAAGGCGGACTCGTCGGCTGAATCGGCGGCGACGTCGAAGGGAATCTCCTCCCCCATCGCCACCAGCGAGCTGAAGCGCCCTGCGGCCTCGGTGGCGAGCCGCTTGATCGATTCGTTCAGGAGGAAGTCACGCACACCGCAGGCTTCCGCCCTGCGGCTGGGGCTCCTGCGCTTGCACGATCGCTTGCAGGAGCGCCGCCGGCTTTTGACACAGCCGGGTGTGCCAAAAGTCGGCTGCGGCGGTTAGACGACGGCGGGCTGGCGGTCCGCCGCGTCGCCCAGCAGCCAGCGCATCCCGTAGGAGCGCATGTCCTCGACCAGGGGAACCAGGGCCTTGCCCTTCGCCGTCAGCGCGTACTCGACCCGCGGCGGCACCTCGGGGTAGGTGTGGCGCTCGACGATCCCCTCGTCCTCCAGCGCCCGCAACCTCAACGACAGCGTGCGCGGGCTGATCCCCTCCAGCGACCGCTCGAGCTCGCAGAACCGCGCGCTCCCCTCGGCCAGGTCCCGGATCAGCAGCAGCGTCCACTTGCCGCAGACGACTTCGGCGGTCTTACAGACGGGGCAGGTGGAGTTGCTCTCGGCGCTCATGATCCAAAGCGAGACCTAGTGGCATTTGCCTCGCTTCAGCAAGTGTAGCGCCATAGCTTCACAAACTGAAGTTTTGGTCAAAGCGTGCTGTGCTCAGGAATCGCCGGTCGGCACAGCATCGATCTTCTCGACCACGATCTTGTAGCGAACCTTGTTTTCGCCGTAGACGAAGGTCACCGGCATATTCGGTTCCACTTCGATTAGCTGGCAGCGTCCGTTGCCCGCTAAGCAGTTGGTTTCGCCGAAGACGGATTCGACTTCTTCGGAGACCAGCAGCAGCGGCTTCTTCGTCTTCGGGCTGATCCCCATGTAAGTGACGACCTGGGTCTTCTCCCCCGGCAACGCCGCCGGCGGCAGCACCCGCTCCTTTTCGATCTCTTCCGGCTTCGACTTGCTGCCATCCGGTTCGGTCTTCGTCTTCGTGATCTTCACGTCGATCGCGAAGGCGTAGAAGGTGAGCTGGCCGGCGCCAGTGGTGCCGCCGCTACCGCTGTCGCCGTTGCCACCCGAGCTGCCCTTTCCGGCCGGAGCACCCCCCGACGATTCACCCGAAGGACTTGAGGAGGGCGCCGGCGCCGATTCCACCGACACAGAGCTCGACGATTCGGTCGAAGTGATTTCGGTGGTCGTCGTCGACGATTCGGATGACGACCCGCCCAGCTGGGTGCCGGCGAGAACCGGACCGGTGTACTGGGGCTTAAAGGGATTGTGGGACTGGCGATGGCGCAGGCGCTTGCGGTAGTCGCGCAGGCCGGGCTGAGCCTGGACGACCGGCAGCGATGCGTCGGCCGAAGAGGTGGACGCTTCCAGAGGAGCTTCACTTGGAGCAACGACTTCTTCTTCCTCGGACCCGCCTCCGAGCAGGAACGGCGTCGCGATGATCGCGACGAGGATCAGCGCGACCAGCGGCAGCAGCCGGCGATCCTTGAGGTCCTGGTACAGATCCTGGAGAACCGGTGGTGCCTTGACCGAACGCAGGTCGGGCATCTTCAGGTCGGGGCCGACGCGCTTCATGGCGTTTCTTCCACGGTCGCAGCGGCCGGCGTTCCGGTCACCGTTTCAGGAGCTTCCGGCGTCGCGCCGGCGGTCGGGCCTTCTTCCGGCGGCAGCACGTAGGTGGTGACGCCGAAGGAGGCTTCGAGCAGCGGGAAGCCGGCGCTCTCGTCAGGCGTGAGCTTGAAGCCGCTGATCGTGATCAGGCGGCCGGTTACGTCGACGGCGGCGTTCCGCGTCTTGACGAGAGAGTCGAGACCTTCGATGAAGTTCGCCATCTGGAAGAAGGTCCCCTTGAATTCGAGCTGGTAGGGCATCACAGCCAGGCCGGCCGGGCCGACCGTGGCGCCGAGCGGAAGCAACGAGGCGGCCACCTCGGTCGGAGAAGCGTTTTCCACCGACGCGGCAGCGGTTTCGGATTCCCCGCCTCCCGAGGAGGACAACAACAACGTCTGGAAGGCGACACCGGATCGGTGCGCCAGCCGATTCAACGCGACAAGCAAGGAAGCCGTTTCGTCGCCGCTCGGCACGGCCTTTCCGAGTACCACCAGCTGCTGGTACTCGGCTGGGAATTTTCTCCGCGCGGCGAGCGCCTGCTGCACTTCGCCCTGGTGGATCGTCAGCGATTCCTGCGCCTGGGCGACTTCGTCGCTGAGCTTTGCCGCTTCTTCTCGCTTTGGGCTCAACAGCAGCGTCCAGAAGGCAATCGCCAGAGCAACGACGACGACCATGGCGATGATCAGCTTGTTCGAGGAAGCCAACTTCATCATTCAGCCGCCGTTTCGGTTTCGCCTTCCGCTTCCGGGGCGGCTTCTTCGGTGCTTTCCCCTTCGGCCGCAACTTCGCCTTCCGCCCCTGCGACAGCAGGCACGGGGGCGGCGTCGAAGGCAACGGTGAGTTTGAATTCGGCGATGAAGTCACGGGTTTGACAACCCCCGCTCGCTTCTTCTCCCCCGCCGCCACCGACGGATCCATTTTCCTGATCCGGCAGCGCCGATTCTTCGACCCCCACGCGGGTCACCCCGTCGATGTCCTTGAGGGAGGTGACGAAGCCCGCCACCGCCTCCTGGCCGGTGGCGCAGCCATTGATCTCCAGCGCCGGTCCCGTCACTCCGCCACGCAAACCGCCACTGCCTGCTCCACCTTCGGCATCGGCCGAGGCCGATGCGTTCATTTCGCTGAGCCAGACGTCGCCCGGCAGCACGAGCGCGAGTTCACGCATGACCCGCTCCCAGTCGAAGCGGCTATCCGCGAGGCTGGTGATCGTCGCCAGCCGCTGTTCATGCACCGCCTGGAACTGGGTGTACGCGGCAAGGCGGTTCGCCTGTGCTTCTGCGGCTTTGTCTTCGCGTTCGACCGTAGCCAGTTCGTTTTCGCGTTCGGAAACCTGGTTGTTGACGGTGACGAGGAGGGCAACGGCTGCAAGCAGGGCAACGAGGATCCCGACGACGAGGTACGGAAGGGAGCCCGTCCGCATCGGAGAGTGCTGGCCGTGCCGCAGGTCGCTGGGGATGAGGTTGACCGGGCGCATCTCAGCTCTCCAGGGCCAAACCGAGCGGGAGCGTCAGCCTTGCTGCGGAGACTTCGTCGTAGGAGGCGAGCATCGAAGGGCGCACGACCGCGATTGGCTGCCCGACCTGACTTTCGATGCGAGAAGCCAGGCCCGGGATCGCGCTGCCGAAGCCGCACATGACCACCCGCGAGACCGGGACGGCGGCTTCCTGGGCGCCGTAGTAGTCGATTGAAAGCCGCAGCTCATCAACCAGTCCGGCAACGCCATCTTCCATTGCGCGCCGCGCCGCGCTGACGATCGAAGGATCGCCCTCGATCTCCTCGACCGGGCGATCCAAACCGACGTGAACCAGCCACTGCGCAGCGTGCTCGGGGGTCAACTCGGCCTCGCTCACAAGCCGGCCTACGATCCCCTCCACGCCGATCCCGGACACACGAGTGAAGAGGCAGGCACGGCGGCGGGCGACGGCAAGGTTCATCACGCTGCCGACGTTGCAATAGAGAACAGCCTCCTCCGCCGACCCTCCATCTTCGCCCAGCTCGGCCGGCCCAGCGGCCATGGCGGCAAGCGATCTGATCATCCCGAAGGCCGACAGGTCGACCCCAGCCGGTTCCAGGCCCGCCCGCCGCACCGGCTCCAAGAATGAGGCGACCATGTCGCGCCGGGCAGCGATAACGATCACGTCGACCTGCGGCGGGGTGTCAGGTGCGGCGGGGACACCGCCGACAACCTGGTGCTCGAGCACCGCTTGGTCGAGAGGCATAGGGATCTGCTCCTGCGCCTGGAAGCGGACGGCCGCCTCCATCTCCTTCGGGTCCTCGATCACAGGCAGGCGCAGGGTCCTCGCGATCACCCGTTGGTTGCCGATTCCGAGCCGGACCCGCTTCGAGAGCTTCTGGCGGGAAAAGAGGGTCTTCAGAGCCGCCGCCAGACCTTCGGGGTCGGCTACCTCGCCGTCATGGAAGACACCGGCGGGAAGCGGTTGAATCGCGGCCGCCCTCAGCCGCACGCCTCCGTTAACGTGAACTTCGGCCGCAGCGACACTCCCGGCCTCGATATCGAGGCCGACCAGATCGTCGCTCTTCCTGTGACCGACGCTGAGCTGCTTGGTGAGTGAAGTCAGGTCCATAGAGGGGTTGCGCGGTGCGCGCAGGTCTTGAATCGGCAGAAACGGCGTCGAACTTTTGCCCTGCAACCGACTTTTGAGGCAGGGCTACTCAGTTCTAGGAGAACGTCGACAGGTACCAGTCGACGATCTCGTTGCCCGCAAGCAGCGCGACCACACCGCCCAGGGCAAGAAAGGGTCCGAAAGGAATCGCCCGTTTTCGCGCTTCGGCCCCCTCGCGAGCGATCATCACCAGCCCGACCAACGACCCCGCCAGCAGGGCGATGAGTATGGCCGGCGCCACGTTGCGGCCAAGAAACAGACCCATGACCGCCGCCAGCTTGACGTCGCCGAGACCCATGCCCCGCGGGTAGGCCAACGCAACCAGGAAGAGTCCTCCCCCGGCCGCAGCGGCGGCGAGGACACGCTGCGGCAGGCTGCCCGGGTCGCCGACCGCAGCGATGAGCACGGCGAAAGCCGCAGCCACGAGAAGCACCTTGTTCGGGATGATCCGCTGCTCCAAGTCGGTAACGGTGATCGCCACGAGCATCGTCACGAAGACCAGGCCGAGCAGGATCTCCGTCATATCCCCCCATAGGACCAGCACGGTGGCCGCGTAGAGGACCGCGAGGATCAGCTCGGTAATCGGGTAACGAGCCGAGATCGGCTCGTGGCAGCAGCGGCTGCGCCCGCGTAACAGCACCCAGGAGAACACCGGGACGTTGTCATAGGCAGCGATCTGGCTACCGCAGGAGGGGCAGCGGGAACGCGGCCCCACCACGGATTCCCCGCGGGGGACTCGATGGGAAACGACGGTCGTGAAGCTGCCGGCCATCAGGCCGCCGACGAACGCGAACACAGCAGCAGGAGCCATGGTGCTACCACTTATTCCAGTGGGGTCGAGGTATCGACCTCGAGCCGGCTCGCCATCGTCGGGAAGTCGTACATAATCGGAATTGCGCTCGCGTTGGTGTGCGCAGGGTCGACGCTGAGGGCGAGCCCGAATCGATCGTCTTTGAGAATCTTTTCTGGCGTTTTGCTCAACTCCATGGTCACCCGCACCCGCTTCCATTCAAGCGGCGGCTGAGCTTCCGAAAGCGGCCAGTACCCGGTGGGTGCATAACTCCAATATTCGGTCGATCCCAGGAAGTTCTTGAGGCGGGTATCGCTCCAGGTCGAACCAGTTTCGGTTCGTTTGAAGAGGTAGATGCAAAGACCGCCGCTGTACGGCTGATTGTTGAGCGTACGACTGTAAAATTCGAACGTCACGTTCCCGGTGATTTCGAAGTCGATCGGCATCTTGTCGGTGACCCAGCGATGGACGAGGGACTCGGGATGTTCAGTTCCCGTGGGGGTGAAGCTTTTGCAGTTGGTGCTCGTCGAGACCGGTATCTGGAGGCCCTTGTCAGTGTCCGGATTCGGCTCCAGATAGACGTCGCTGGCGAAGTCATGGAGCGTTGCCACCGCGGGTTCTTCGGGTGGCGCGGGTGGGCTCAACGTCAACGCGTCAGGCGCGCCCGGTTCTTTACTGCCGGTCTTCAGACCGTTGGCGCAGACACCCAGGGTGTTATGCAGAAGGTGGTCTGCGGTCGGTTCCACTCGGACCGTCTCCCCGCTTGCAGCACATGGGGTGTCCGAGAGGTAGAACTGCTGCGCCGTCGTGTAGCCACCGGTCGAATTTTTCGGAGGATCGGTGTCGGAATTACGTTTCGGGTTGATGAACTTCGACTGGACTTCGAAATAGCCATGCTGGGTCGGGTCGTTGGGCGCAGAATCGACCCGCACCGCGACCACGATCTGTTTGTAGTCCTGCTGCGTCGGACATGCGGCTCCGCAAGCGGCATCGTTGCGCCAAACCACATACCGGTAGACCTTGCCTTTGACGTTCCCGCTTTCGAATGGTTCGGATGGGACTACCGTGCCTTTGCTGAGGAAGCCACCGTCTTCGCTAGTGCCGACCCCTTCGATTTCGCCGCCGTTGTGGACGAGCTGTCCGTATTCGCCGAGGGGTTCCCGCGTTAGGGCAAATTCATCGTCTCGGATCCGATAATTCGGGTTGAAAGGATTGGTCGAATGCCCTGGCAGCGGGCTGGTCATCGCAAGCCTTTCGTCTGGTTCGCTGCGGAGCCGCTCCAGTTCCTGTTCTGCGAACTCGACCGCGATCTGGTTCGCCTTGGCCCGCTCGACGTTGCGGGTGGCGTCGGTCATCAGCCCGAAGGTGACCAGCGCGGCAATCGAAACGATGAAGATCGCAACCAGAACCTCGACGATCGTGAAGCCTTGCTCTTCGGAGAATTTGAAGCGCATCAGTAGCTCAAGGTCGCGTTGCGGAGGCTGGCGCCGTCGGAGATGGTCAGAGAGCCGCTGCCCTGGGGATCCGGAACCCGGAAGGTGACTTTCACGTAGGTCGCTTCGGCCGGTTTCCCGGTCGGCGGGTAACTGAAGACCTGGTTGCTGTTGATGCCCGTGAAGAGCAGTTGAGTGGTGCCGGAGCCGGAGCCGGTTGGCGGCGCCTCCGTCCGGGAGCACGAGGTGGTGGTACAGCTGTAGGTGATTTTGCAGGGAACGGAAGCCTGTCCCGCGGCGAGCGGCGTGCCGGTGCCGCACGGACTGCTCCGCACGTAGGAGATGAAGCTGATCGAAGAGGCGGAGCTGCTGGGTTCGATTCGTTCGCCGTTTCGCAGTTCCCGCGTCATCCGCTCCAGCACCCAGCGCGCGGTGGTCACGTTTTCCGCCTTTTTGGTGATTCGCGGCTGGTACTTGACGGCGCCGATCACGAGCGAAGCCACGGCGCCCATCAGCACCACCCCCATCGCCGCTCCGACCAGCAACTCGACCAGGGTGAAGCCGGCCTCGTCGGCGCGCCGCACCCGCATCTCATGCAACCGCTTCACTTGACGACCTTGAACTTCCGGCGAACGGGAGCCCCGCCGCTGACGCCGATGGCGTTGATGGCTGAGACGCTGAAGACGTGCTTGCCGAGGTTGAGGCGCGGCAGCTTCAGCGGCGAGCTGCACGGCTTCCAGCGCTTCTTGTCAACCCTGCAAGTGAAAGCGCTCCCGGGCTGCCCGGTCGCATCGAAGAAGCGAAAGACCGGCCTGCGGGACCGGGTCTTCGCAGCCGGTCCAAAGGTGATCCGCGCCAGCGGAGCGACATAGACGATCCCCGGCCTTCCTTTACCCCCACCGGACTTCGTTCCTCCGGAGGTGCCAGCGCCCGTCGAGCCCCCGCTGGCCGTGCTGCCGCTACCGCCATCCTCGCCGCCGCCTTCTCCAGTTGGCGGGGTGGTGGCATCCTGCTGGATGTAGGTGAGGGGAGCTGAGCAGCCTGAATCGACACCCTCGGAATCGGTGGCGGCGACGCTGAAGACGCTCGTCGATCCGGAGGTGACCGAAACGGTGATGCCGCCGCCTTCCAGCTGAGCCGCCGTGGCAGGGGTCAGCGTCTCTAGCAAGGCCCCTTGGCATCCGGAGCCCGAGTAGAGCTTGATCGTCGTACCGGGATCGGATCTGCCCAGGAGGGCCGGCGTCGTCGACACCCCGGGCGAAGTGGGATCGGTGCCGGTGAGCACCGGCACCGCGGGCCCGATCACCGATCCGTTGCCACGAGAGACCAGTCGGGTGACGCCGGCTTCGCGATCGCGTTCGTAAAGATCGACTTCGAGATCCTTATCCGCGTCGGTGTCGAGACGCTCCGGCGTCAGGAAGAAGACCCGCTGGGTGTCGGTGGATGAGCCCGCGAAGCTCGCGGCACAGCCCGAGAGTTCTGGGCAATCACCCGGAGGAGTGGCCAATTCGGTCTCGTCAGCGCCCAGGTCCCGGGCGAACATGTCGGCGTCGCTGTCGCCGTCGAGGGTGGAAAGCTGCTCTTCGGAGCTGAAGAGCAGCGCCGACCCGTCACTCGAGATCCGATCAAAGACCGCCGGGAAGAGGTTGCTGTTCCCACACGTCGCCGAGCAACCTGCTTCCCCGACCGACGCGAGCTCCGGGGAACCACCGGCGGTCGGGACCAGATAGAGGTCCAGAGCCGAGTCTTTGTCCGCCGCGACGAGTTTCTCCTGGGTCCCGAAGGCAAGTAGCGACCCGTCGGGGGTGATGGCGTCGAAGTCGGCGCCGCAGCCGCTCCCGGTGCAGCCATTGGGCGTCACCAACTGGACGCTGCCGGCGGAAGACTCGTAGACGTCGTTAGCTTCGTCGCTGTCGCCCGGCAACGCCTCGGTCGTCTGGAAGAAAACCTTGCTGCCATCCGTGGAGATGGCCGGTCGGAAGGTGACGCTTTCGCGGGCGACGTTGGCGTCTATGTCTTCCGTGCCGAGTGAGATCAGAGTCGTGACGCCGGCCGCGCGCCGGTAGAGGTCATTGCTGTTGTCGACGTCCGTTTCGACGAGCGCCTCCGAGGTTTCGAAGAAGATGTTCGAGCCGTCACTGGAACTGCCGACGAAGACCACGTTGTCAAGGCTGTCGTTGCCGCAAGCCGGCAGACAGGAGCCGTCTCCTTCGGACACCAGTTCGGTTGGTCCGGCCGGAAGGTCGCGGGCATAGATGTCGATGGCCGAATCGGTGTCGTCCGGAGACAGTTTCCCTGGGGTGCTGAAGAACGCTCGCTGCCCTCCCCCCGAGACTCCGCTGAAGGATGGAAAGGCGCTGGCTTCACAACTGCCCGCGCAATCGGAAGCCGGGACGGAGACGAGGTGCGTTTCACCGCTTGCGAGATCGCGCTCATAGACATCGGTTTGTTCGTCTTGGTCGGCGCTCACCATCGATTCCGCAGTGACGAAAAAGATCTCTTCCGCGTCTGGGGTAGCGCCGGCGAAGCTGGCGACCGCGGCGCCGTTCTGATCGGCTTCCCCTACCGTCACGAGCCGGGGAGAGCCAGCGCCCACTTCGCGCACATAGACATCGCTCTTGCGGTCGGCATCGGCCGCTACCAACGGCTCGGCGGTCTGGAAAACGACCTTCGAGCCGCTGGTTGAGGACGCCCGGAAGAGAGCGTCCACAGCGTCGTTACCGCCGGTGGGCCCCGTCGAGATCTCGCGGGTGACGTATTCGCCGGCGAGGCCTACGGTCGGCTCGAAGGAACGCTCGTAGACGTCGACCTTGTTGTCGGTGTCGCCCGGCACGAGCTGCTCCGAGGTCGTGAAGAAGACGATGCTGCCGTCAACTGCGGTGGCCTCGAAGTGCGGCACGGCGGCGCCCGCTGCCGTCGTCGCACCGGCAGCAAAGACGCTGCTGAGAAGAATCACGAACAGGGCCTTGCGCATTGATCTAGATATCGGCTTTAAAGGGCGATTTGCTTAGCCCGGAAGGACGAGCCGGGTCCCTTATGAACGTTCGAAGGGCGGGCATAGTGCCCGCCCTTCGAAAACTCCTCCGAGCAAACCGGAACCGTTAGCTGGTCCAGTCGGCTTCGGTGGCGCTGGAGGTGGCTCCCGGAGGACACCCACCGGTCTTCGGTTTGGTGCATTTGTAGGAGCTGGCGCCGTTGGAGGCCCTGGCAATCGAGAAGGTGTTCCCGTTCGTCGAGGTGATGGTGACCTTGTATTCGTTGGTCGTGTGGGAGGGGACCGAAAGGCTTTCGGTCCCGGCGGCCGCGGTCGTGGTCGGCAGCGTTTCCTCGATTTCTTTCAGTCGCGTTGCGTCGCAGTTGCTGTAGGAGTTGCCGTTTTCGGTCGCACAGGTCTCCATCGCTACCTGAGCGGAGTGGGCATTCTCCTTCGCCTTTGCGTCGCTTGCCTTTTCCTTCTGGTTGAAGAAGGAGGGCAGCGCGATTGCGGCCAGGATGCCGAGGATGAGCATGACGACGAGAAGCTCGATCAGGGTGAAGCCCGCCTCGCTGTCGCCGTTGAGCCGGGCGCCTACTTTGGCCCGGAGATTCTGGACTGACATTAGTGACCTCCTATGGTCCTAATCGTTAGAGCCAGAGCCCCGTCGCGAGAAGCCACGTGGTGTCTGTCGACCCCGGTGGTAGCCCGGCTGACTCCCAGGGAGTCCCGACGGCTTTGCGCCCCCGCCTCACGACGGGTTTGCCTTTTGCACCGAAGCACTGGCAGATTCATCACAGGCCCTACATCGGCCGTAGCACCGGAGACTTGATCCCTGAAATTGGGGTTACATCCCGGAAAAATTCGGCTTTCTGGACGCGCGTCCAGAGGCAGCGCCAAAAAACGATTACCGGTTCAGCGAATCTTTTCGTAGATGCTGAACAGCGGCAGGTACATCGAGATGACGATGAAGCCGACCATGCCGCCGACGAAGCAGATCATGATCGGCTCGATCAGGGAGGTCAGGGCTTTGACCTTAGCGTCCACCTCGGCTTCGTAGAAGTCGGCGATTTTGGAGAGCATCGTCTCAAGCTGCCCGGTCTCCTCGCCGACCGAGACCATGTGCCCGACCATCGGCGGGAAGATCTCGTTTCCTTCGATCGGCGCCGCCAGCGAGCCGCCCTGCTTGACCGAGACGTACATGTCCTCCATCGCCTTCTCGACCACCACATTGCCGGCGGTCTCCCCCGTCAGCTGAATCGCCTGCAGCATCGGCACGCCGGCGCTGACCGAGCCAGAGAAGGTCCGCGACCACCGGGCCAGCGCGACTTTCTGGATCACATCGCCAATTTTGAAGGGCGCGCGGAGGATCAACCGGTCCCACTGGTCTTTTCCTCGCTCGGTCTTCTTCCATCGGAAGAAAGCCCAGAAGGCGAGGGCGATCCCGGGAATCAGCAGGAACCAGTAATGCGTGAGGACGTTCGAGAACCCGATGCAGAGTTCCGTCGGCATCGGCATCGAGCTGTCTTCCTCCGGATGTTCTTCGGCGAGTTCTTTGAAGATGTTGGCGAAGACGGGGATGACGAAGACGACAATTGCGATCAGAACGACGATCGCGAAACCGAACACCAGGGCCGGGTACATCAGCGCCGATTTGACCTGGCGCCGCAGCGCGTCCTGTTTCTCGACCTGGAAGGCGATGCGGTCGAGGGCCTCGTCGAGACGACCGGACTGCTCCCCTGAGCGAACCATTGCCCTGAAGAGGCGATCGAAGACGCGTGGGTGGCGCTCCATCGCCTGCTCCAGCGTGCTGCCGGCCTCGACATCCGCCCGCAGCCCCGCCACCGCCTCTTTGATCTCCTCGTCTTTGGTCTGCTGCTCGAGCGTATGCAGGGTGCGCAGCATCGGCATCCCCGAAGCGACCAAGGTGGCGAACTGGCGGGAGAACACTGCGAGCTCGCGCATGTCCACGCTCTTCCAGCGCCGCATGATGTCCTCGATCTTGAGCGGGTTGCTCTTCTCGCTGACGTCGAGGACGATCAAGCCGCGCTGGCGCAACTGCTCGGAGACCTGCGACTTCGACTCCGCCTCGAGTTCGCCGGCAGTCGCCGACCCGGCGAGGTCCATCGCGCGGAAGGTGAAGGTGGTCGCACCCGCCATCGGTTATCCCTGGACGTAGGTCGGCTGCTGCATCGGCGGCGCCTGCATCTGCTGCGGCATCACCGCTCCTTCGCCACCGAGCACGCGTTTGAGCTCCTCTGGTACCGACGAACGCTGTTCGGCCAGCGAGCGGTTGATCTTCCCCGCGCGCACGAGGCGGGCGAGATCGGCGTCCATCGTCTGCATGCCGACGGCGCCTGAAGTCTGCACTGCGGCGTAGATCTGGTGGGTCTTGCCCTCGCGAATCAGGTTGCGGATCGCCGGAGTCGGCACCAGCACCTCCGTGGCCACGGTCCGCCCCATCCCGTCAGCGGTCGGCAGCAGCTGCTGGGTGACGATGCCCTGGAGGGCAATCGAGAGCTGGGTCCGCACCTGGCCCTGCTGCTGAGGCGGGAAGACGTCGATGATTCGGTCCACGGTCTGGGCCGTGGACTGGGTGTGGAGGGTGGCGAAGACGAGGTGGCCGGTCTCCGCCGCGGTGAGCGCGGTGGAGATCGTCTCGAGGTCGCGCATCTCGCCGACCAGGATCACGTCGGGGTCCTCTCGAAGGGCGGCTTTCAGGCCGAGCGCGAAGTCCTCCGCGTCGGAGCCCACCTCGCGCTGGTTGACGATCGAGCTTTTGTGAGGGTGCAGGAACTCGATCGGGTCCTCGATCGTGAGGATGTGGTCCTGCCGCTCGCGGTTGATCACGTCGATCATCGCCGCCAGCGTCGTGCTCTTGCCGGAGCCGGTCGGGCCGGTAACGAGGACGAAGCCGCGCGGCTTTTCCGTCATCTCCCGCAGCACGGGCGGGCCGCCTAGCGAGTCGAGAGACGGAATCTCCTGGGGGACGAAACGGAAGGCGGCGCTGACGGCGCCGCGCTGAAAGAAACAGTTGACGCGGAAGCGAGCGACCCCGGGGATCGCGTATGCGAAGTCGAGCTGTTTGTGATTCTCGAAGCGTTTGCGCTGATCGTCGTTGAGGATGCTGAAGACGACCTCGCGGGTCTCCTGACCGGTAAGGACGGGGAAGCCGTCCATCGGGACGATCTTGCCCTTGTCCCTGACCGCCGGCGGAAAGCCGGGCGTCAGGTGGACGTCGGATGCCTTCGCCTCGACCATCCGGCGCAGCACCTCTGAGAAGTCGAAGGACTCCATGGCCTCTAGATCGGCAAGTCGAGCCGGTTTCTCAAGCGGTCGCGCAGATCATGCAGTGACACGGAGGACCTCCTCGAGGCTGGTGAGCCCATCGCGGACCTTGCCGACGCCGTCCTCTCGCAGGGTGAGCATCCCCTCTTCACGAGCCGCGACTGCGATCTCCGCCTCCGGACGCTGAGCGACGGTCATCTCCTTGATCCCCTCGCTTAAGGCCATCACCGAGTAGATGCCGACCCGGCCTTTGTAGCCGCTGTGGTTGCAGCGGGCACACCCGACGGGCTCGTAGGCCTCGAGCTCGGTTCCCGACCTGATGCCAGCGTCCATCAGGGCCTGCACAGGGACCAACGTCCTTTTCTTGCAGTGACTACAGAGCTTGCGGGCGAGGCGCTGGGCGACGACGCAGTCGACGGCCGAAGCGATCAAGAAGGCCTCGATCCCCATCTTCGTCAAGCGGGTGATAGCCCCTGGAGCGTCGTTGGTGTGCAAGGTCGAGAGCATCAGATGCCCGGTCAGGGACGCCTCGATCGCGATCCGCGCGGTCTCGCCGTCGCGGATCTCGCCCACCATCACGATGTCGGGGTCGGCGCGGAGTATCGAGCGCAGGCCGGTGGCGAAGTCGAGCCCGGCGGTGCGGTTCACGTTCATCTGGTTGATCCCGCCGATCTGGTACTCGACGGGATCCTCGATCGTGATGATCTTCTTCTCGACCTCGTTCAGCGCCTGTAGCGCTGCGTAGAGAGTCGTGCTCTTACCGGAGCCGGTCGGGCCGGTCACAAGCACGGCACCATAGGCCTGGTGGAAGGCCTGCTCGAAGCGCTGGCGAGCCGATCCATCCATCCCCAGTTCGTCGAGTGAGCGCTGGGCGTTGTCTTTGTCAAGGATGCGGATCGTCGCCCCCTCTCCCTGCTGGGTCGGGAGCGTGGTGATACGGAGGTCGACCCGCCGGTCCTCGACCGTGACGCTGACGCGGCCGTCCTGCGGCACCCGTTTCTCGGCGATGTTGAGGTCGCTCATGATCTTCAGCCGTGAGACCACCGCGTTGACCATCCGCTTCGGCACATGGGCTGCCTCCCTCAGCACGCCGTCGACCCGGAAGCGGACCCTCATCTCGTCTTCGGCCGGCTCGAAGTGGATGTCCGACGACCCCTCCCCCACCGCCTGGCCGAGGATGCTGTAGACGAGCTTGATCACCGGCGCGTCCTCGGCGCTCACCTGGAGATCGCTGACCTCAGCCAGCTCGGCCTCGCCCTCTTCCTCGATCGTCGCCTCGGTCACCGCACTCTGGAGCGTGTTAAGCCGCCCGACCAGCGCCTCGATGTCCTCGTCGGCCGCGACCGCGACCCGGCAATCCAAGGAGGTCGCCATCTGGATGTCGTCGACCGCGAGCACGTTCGTCGGGTCGGCGAGCGCGAGCAGGAGCGTCTCCTTGTCGACGAACCCCACCGGAATGGCCCGGTAGCGGCGAGCGGTGTTGACGGGAATCAGGTTGGCGGCGGCCATGTCGACCTGGTAATCGCTGAGGTCGATGTGGTCGAGCCCGTAGCGCTCCGCGGTGGCCCGGGAGAGCTGATCGGCGGTGATGGCTCCCTGCTCCTGCAGCAGCTGCTCGGGGCGGCGGCCGGCGGTCCGCGCTTCTTCAACCGCCTGCTGCGCCCGCTCGGGCGCTACGTATCCAAGTTCAACGAGGACGTCGGTGAGGAATCCGGTCGACCTGCCGCGCGTCTGCGGCGGAGTCAATCCGGGAGTGCCGGCTCGCTGCTCGTCCAGCACCGGCGCCGTGGAGTCACCGGATTCGGGGACCGGCCGCAGATGGCTCGGAAAGTCCCTGCCCTCCATGGCTACGGGTGGTAGGACAGCGTGGGACCCTTGTACCCGGCGTCGATAACGGCTTGGACGACGCTCTCAGCGCTCTGGAACCCGTACTGGACGGAGGCCGTGGGGACGCCATTATCCAGGTGGCGCGGGCGCACAACGACGAGAGCGGGAAGGCGGTTTACCTTCACGCCTTGGGCGATCGAGACGTAGCGGGCGATGTGATTCGAGGGGACGACAAATGGGGTGACGCCTGCCATCCCTTCGAGCTCCTTCAAGGCGTTGAGCGTCAGCCGGTCGTCGATGCCGCCTGCACGAACGAAGAGAAGGACCACGGTCTGGTTGGCTTGGAACGCCGCCACCACCGGTCGCGGGGGTGGAGGCAGGGAGCCAGGTCCCGTTCCCGGCGCGGGCAACGTCGGCAGTGAGGTGGCGGAACCAGCTTCGGCTTCGACTGCGGCTATAGCGGAGGTGGCAGCAGCCGTCGGCGCGGCCGCTTCTTCGCCTTCTTCTTCGGAGCCGCCACCCATTTTGCCGAGCAGGAAGACAGCGGCGACCAGGAGCAGTACCCCGACCAAGACAGCCTGAGCCATCGGATTTTCGTTGAGCTTCTCGCGCATTCTTCTCCTGCTCTAGGTCGGCAGGAAAACCATCTCGCTTGAGCGCTGCAGCGACCGTCTCCGGCCGAGGGGCTTCAGCAGTTCGCGTTGGGAGTAGTGCTCGAGGTGCCGCTGCACTCGACGTAACGGGTGCGCTGGAAGAGTGGTGCCAGATGCTGATCGGGTTCTTTGAATTTAGAGCTCGATTCGACTTTCCCGTTTCCTTTGATAATTACTTTTTTCGCCGCGATCATCCCGTTCCAAAAGACGCCGCCGTCGAATTCGACCGTGGCTTTCGGACCGTAGAGCATCACTTCCGAGGAACCGAACCCGCCTTTGCCGTTCCCCTTCACGTACACCTTGCTTTCGCCCAAAAGGTAGATATTCGGGATCACATAGCTTTCTTGGGCCGAGATGAAGGCGCTCGAAAGGATTTCCCCGTTAACCACTTCGAACTGGACGCTGCCCGGCGCCAAGCCGCAGTGTTCCGGCGTGTCGATATAGACGTTTACGCTTTTGTCGAAGGGCATATAGAGCTTGCCGTTTTGGATGATGAGCTTGCAGACGAAATAGTTTTCGCCGCTGAGCGTCAACGCTGACCCCGGATTGGTGACTTCGATCACCCGCGATGCGGCGTTCCAGGGGATAGTGGCGCTCCTCTTTCCTTTCCCCTGCCCTTGGTAGACGTCGATCGCGGTGCAGGGCGCCGTGACTTTTTCGTACAGACGGCAGTTGGAATTGCTGGTCGCCAGATTGGCCGGCGCGACGACCGGGGGAAGAACCATGTTGCCTTCGGTTTCCTGACCCCCGCAGCTTAAGGGCGGTACGTCACCTTTGCCGATTCCGTGCCGCGCGTTGCCGCACAGGGTCGGGTGACTGCTGCCGGAATTGGTGATTTCGCCATTCGTCCCAAGATCGGTTTCGACTTCGGCCGAGCTACCCGCGAATTCGATCCCTTCTTCGCCAATTACTTTCTCGTCGGCGAAGACGTTTTTCCCGTCGATAGCCTGAAGGCCGACGTTCACACGACGGGTGGCGCCGTTGGCGGTGCCCCAAGCGACGACGTTGATCGCTTTGCTCGCCCCAAAAGTACTCATCTGGTAGCTGTATTCCGCCTCGCCGACTTTCTCGGGGACCGTTTTCGGACACCAGCCGTTGACCGGCGTCTGGCTCAATCCGGTGGTGCCGACGCAAACCGGACCCCCAGGAGTGACCAGACTTGGGAGGTAACGATTGAGCCGCAGCATCGCGATGCTGGCGCCCGCGTCCGCGGCGGCGATCGCTTCCTTGGAATCGTGGTCGCGGGCGGTTCCCCGCTGCACATCGACGGTCGAGATCACCGCGACGCTGGCCAGAGCGAAGGTCGCGATCAGAGCCATCAGCGCCGTCGGGATCGCTAGCCCGCTCTCATTGCGGCGCAGGTCTCGGACAAGCAGAATGAAGCGATCGATCGCGACCATCGCTTGTTGATCGGTCCGAACCGCTGGCAGCTTGAACCGCGGTCGGTGACCACCGGAGTGCGTGGACGCCCGTACTACGACGCAGGCTGAGGCTCGAGCTGCTCGATGCCGCTCGCCCGCTGTCCGCCCGCCGCCAGCATCAGTTTGAAGTCGTGGGGGCTGGAGGCGTACTCGAGGGCTACGTGCTCGGAGACCTTGCCCTCCATCACGTACTGGAGGAGGGACTGGTCGAAGGTGCGCATGCCGTAGTACTCGCCCTCGGAGATGACCTCGGTGATCTTGCCGGTCTCCTCCGGGTTCATGATCAGGTCTTTGACCCGGCCGGTGACGACGAGGATCTCCGAGGCGGGGACGCGGCCGTCGCCGGTGACGTCGGGGACGAGGCGCTGGGCGATCGCGCCCTTGAGGGTCGCGGCCAGCATCACGCGGGCCTGGTGCTGAAGATGGGGCGGGAAGAAGTCAACGATGCGGTTGATCGTCTCGGTCGCGTCCAGGGTGTGGACGGTGGAGAGCACGAGGTGGCCGGTCTCGGCCGCCGAGAGGGCGGTCCGCACCGTCTCCTCGTCGCGCATCTCGCCGATCAGGATGCAGTCGGGATCCTGGCGCAGGACCCGGCGCATCGCCCTGCCGAAGCTCTCGGTGTCGGAGCCAACTTCGCGCTGGTTGACGATCGAGCCTTTGTCTTCGTGCAGGTACTCGATCGGGTCCTCGAGGGTGATGATGTGGTCGGTCCGGGTGCGGTTGATGTGATCGATCATTGCCGCCAGGGTGGTGCTCTTGCCCGAGCCGGTGGTGCCGGTGACGAGGATGATCCCGCGCTGCTCTTCGGCCAGCTTGGTGACGACCGGCGGCAGCCCCAGCTCCTCGACCGAGCGGATTTCGAAGGGGATCGCCCGGCAGACGATCGAGATCGAGCCGCGCTGCTTGAAGACGTTGACGCGGAAGCGGCTGAGCCCCGGGATCGAGTAGGAGAAGTCGGCCTCCCCCGCTTCCTCGAACTCGGTCAGCGACCGCACCTCGGCGATGTCGTGGAAGGCCTGTTCTGAGTCCTTCGGCCCCAGCGGCTCAAAGCCCTCGATCGGGCAGAGGTCGCCGTGGAGGCGGATCGTCGGCGGCACCCCAACCTTGACGTGCAGATCGGAGCCGCCGCGCTCCACCATCGTGCGCAGGGCTGAATCGATGTCGAACATCCCGGCCTTTATCGGCCGGGATGTCCGAACACTTAACGCTGCTTAAGCGACCTCGCGCAGTTTCTGCGCCTCGCCGAGAGACTGGAGCTTTTTCAGGCTCTGGTTCTCGATCTGGCGGATCCGCTCGCGGGTGACGTTGAAGGTGCGGCCGACCTCGTCCAGGGTCCGCGGGTGCTCGCCGCCGAGCCCGTAACGGAGCTCGAGCACGCGGCGCTCGCGGTAGGAGAGGTTCTCCAGCGCTTCTTTCAGCGCCTCTTTGGTCAGCAGGTCGGCGGCCCGATCAAACGGGCTCTCGGCCTTCTCGTCGGCGATGAACTGGCCGAACTCCGACTCCTCCTCGTCGCCGACCGGCTTCTCAAGGGAGACCGGGGCCTGAGCGGAGCGCTTGATCGAGTCGACCTCCTCGGGATCGATCCCCGTCACCTCGGCGATCTCCTCCGGGGTGGGCTCGCGACCCAGCTCGGTGACCAGCTTGCGCTCGGCGCGGCCGATCTTGTTCAGCTTCTCGACGACGTGGACCGGGATGCGGATCGTCCGCGCCTTGTCAGCCAGCGCCCGGGCAATCGCCTGGCGGATCCACCAGGTCGCGTAGGTGGAGAACTTGAACCCCTTGCGGTAGTCGAACTTCTCCGCCGCGCGGACCAGGCCGAGCGTTCCCTCCTGGATCAAGTCGAGGAAGGGCAGCCCCTGGTTCCGATAATTTTTCGCGATCGAGACGACCAGGCGCAGGTTCGACTCGACCATTTTCTGCTTCGCGTCGAGGTCGCCGCGCTCGATCCGTTTGGCGAGTTCGACCTCCTCCTGCGCGGTCAGCAGGCGAACTTTCCCGATGTCCTTGAGGAACAGCTGCAAGGAATCGGTGGTCATGTCCGGTTTTAGGTCGAGCGCCTGTTTCTGGCGCCGGCGGCCTTTTTTGCCGGTGTCGGCGGGAAGCGCTTCGGCGGCGGCTTTCTGCGCCGGATCCATGTCCTCGACAAGCTCGATCCCCGACTTCTCGAGGTGGCCGTAGAGATCCTCGACGTCAGACTCGTCGAGGTCGACCTCGGAGACCGCCGAAGCGACGTCGCCAAAGGTCAGCACGCCAAGCTGCTGCCCGCGATTGATGAGGTTTTTGACCTCGTCCAGTTCCTGAAGCTCTGCTACCAGCATCCGTTCTTACTCGTTTCCCTCGCGCTTGTTATTTAGACCTGCTCGACGAAAAGGCGGCGGCGGTGCGAAAGTCGCGCCGGTCGCGCCTTACCGACAAAAAGCGGACCCTCGAAGTGGCCCGCGAAGTAGCGTCTACATCGTCATTGTGCCCGTACTTGGGCAAACCTCTCAAACGTCTGTTCGCATAGTAGTCGCTTCACTTTCTGAAGTCAAGCCCGAATGCCCCGCATCTTGCGCTAAATGCCGAGCCCCTTCCGCCACCCCAGCCCATGGCTGCGCGCCTTCTGGCAGCGCGCCTACAGGGAGAACGTCACCGGGCTCTCGGCGATGGTCGCCTACAACCTGATGCTGGCGGTCTTTCCCTTCGCCCTGCTCGTGCTTTTCGTCTTCGGCCAGGTGCTGAAGATCGGTGGCGTCGAGCAGAGCGTCCTCGCCGACCTTCAGCGCCTCTTCCCCAATACCGAGCAGCAGACGCTGACCGACGCCCTGCGCCGGATCGAGGACAACACGGCGACGATCGGGATCGCCGCCTTCGTCGGCTCGCTCTGGATCGGTGCCTCCTTCTGGGGCGCGATGGACACCGCCTTCTGTCGCATCTACCACGTCGAATGCCGCGGCTGGGTGGAGCAGAAGCGCTTCTCATTCGCGATGCTCGCCGTCGTCCTCCTCTTCATCGCCGCCAGCATCTTCGCCCCGGCGGTGGAGAGCGGCGTCCTCTCGAGCACCGACCGCCTCCCCTTCGGCCTCTCCGACATCAAGGCGATCGACACCGTTCTCGTCCTCGCCGCGGCGCTATTGGTCACCTTCGCGATCTGCTCGGTGATCTTCTGGGCCGTCCCCAAGGGCCACATGCCCTGGCGGGCGGTCTGGCCCGGAGCCCTCTTCGTCACCGTCGGCGCCGGCCTCGCCAACTGGCTTTTCCCGATCTATCTCTCCAACGTGTCCAGTCTCTCGCGCTTCGGCTCGACGCTCGGCTTCGTGCTGATCGCGCTGCTCTGGTTCTACGTCCTCAGCCTCGCCCTGATGGCCGGCGCGGTGATCAACTCCCTGCGCTTCGAGCTCCACGACACGGGTGAGCTGCCCTATACGCCGCGCCCCTGCGGCTGCGAGGAGATCGCTGGAGAAACCACCAGTCAGCAGATTTCCTCCAACACTTAATAAAAACTGTCGTATCCTTTTGTGCGGGGAATCACTAGCGGCTGGACCCGGAGTCCAGTCGCCGGCTAGGGTGGGACAATCTGCAGTGATGCAAAAACATCGGAGTTCTGAAGTGGCGACCAGCGTTCTGCGAACCGCCAGCGCTCCCGACCTCGGTGCGGGCGCTCAGCGCCAGCGCATCGTCGACGCGATGATCGACAGCTGCGCCGAGAAGACCTACGCGGCGACCACGATCACCGACATCGTCGCCGGCGCCCGAATCTCCCGCACCACCTTCTACAAGCAGTTCGACGACAAGCGGGCCTGCTTTGACGCTGCGATCGCCCACTGCATCGAGCAGCTCCAAGGGGTCGCCGCCTCCGCGCACGACCGCGAGGACGCGCCGGCCGACGCGGTGCGCAAGGGAACGACCGCGGTGATCGAGGCGCTCGCCCAGCGGCCGGGCCTCGCCCAGCTCTTGACCGGCGACGCGATCGCCGTCGACCCGAGCGTGATCGAGCGCTACCGCAAGGCGACGATCCCGGCACTGGAAGGGCTCTGGTCCCGCGGCAACGGCGCCGCCGAGGCTCACAACGACCCTCGCCTCGCCTTCGGCAAGGCCCAGGTCCTGATCCTCAACCACATCGCCCTCGGTAAAGCCGACCGACTGCCGGAGCTGCTTCCCGAGATCGTCTATCTCACCGTCAGCCCCTTCGGCGGCCACGAGGCGGCGCTGCGGCAGTCCCAGATTGCGAACGAAAGCGCGACGAGCGGTGCCGCTCCCGGTGAGCGATAGCCCCGAGGACCTGCGGCGTTGGCGGCTGCCGCGCGGGCGCCACGGGCTGCCGCGTGAGCTGGTCGAGCGCTCCCAGCGGGAGCGGCTGCTGGCGGCCGTGGTCAAGGTAACCGTCGAACGCGGCTACGAGGCGACGACCGTCGGCGACATCCTCGGCGAGGCTGGAGTCGGCCGCGAGAGCTTCTACGAACTCTTCGACGACAAACTCGACTGCATGCTGAGCGCCCACAAGATCCTCGTCGACGGGCTCGAGGAGCGGATGCGCGAGGTCTACTTCGGCGACGAGCCCTGGACCGCGCGGATGCGGCAGGCCCTCTCGGTGATGCTCGATTGGTTTGCCGCTGACCCCGACGCCGCCCGCTTCACGCTGGTCGAGCTCAGCACCGTCGGCCCGGCCTTCCGACCGACTTTCCAGGCCGAGTTCGCCCGCGCCGTCTCGCTGCTGGAAGAGGGGATGGGCGACGACGATCCCAAGCCCGAGCTCGCCCAGGCAAACGCCCTCGCGGTGGGGACGATCCTGGCCCGGATCTACGAGGAGGTCCTGCTCGGCCGCGCCGCCGAGCTGCCACGGCTGCTGCCCGACCTCACCTACGAGCTGCTGGTGCCGTTCGTCGGCGAAGAGCGGGCCCGGGCCGCGGCTGACGGCTAGCTCGACCGGAGGGCGCCGGCGGCGCGGCTGAGCGCCTCCCGCAGCGGCGTCAAGGGCCGGTCACCGAGCAGCTCCATGCCGCTGGGGTCACTGACCACCGTCTCGGTTGAGAGGCCCTCGATCAGCGGCTTCGCGACCCCAGCGTCGACGGGGGTGACGAGGCCGATCCAGAGCGAGGAGAGGCGCGGGGTGAGGACGGGGACGACGATCCGCAACGGCGGCCGACGGCCGAGCGCGCGGGCGAGCTCATCGATCATGCCGCCGTAGGTGGTGACGTCGGGGCCGCCGACCTGGATCTCGCGATCGACCGGGAGGCCGAGATCGGAAGCTGCGGCGAGGCAGGCGACGACGTCGTCGACCGCGATCGGCTGGGTCCGGGTCGCCACCCAGCGCGGCGTCACCATCACCGGCAGGCGGCGGACGAGGTAGAAGACGGTGCGGAAGGACTCGCTGCCCGGCCCGAGGACCGCGGCGGCGCGGAAGTAGGAGACCGGCACCTCGCCTTCGAGCAGCGTCTCAGCGGTCGCGTGGCGGCTGTCGAGGTGCTTCGACCCCTCCCCCAGCCCGCCCAGGTAGACGATCCGCTTGACCCCGGCGTCGACCGCCGCGGCGGCGAAGTTCTCGGCCCCGCGATGGTCGCGCTCCGCGAAGTCGCCGTCGGAGCCGCGGCCCATCGAGTGGACAAGGTAGTAGGCCACCTCAACCCCCTCGAGGGCGGGACGCAGCGTCTCGGGCTCGAGCACATCGGCGCGAACGACCTCGCATCCCGCCTCCCGCAACTCCCCCGCCCGCTCCGGGTCCCGAGCCAGCGCCCGCACCTCCTCGCCGTCCTCAGCCAGGCGGCGACAGAGGAGCCCTCCGATGTAGCCGGTCGAGCCGGCGACCGCGATCACTTCGCAACGGTACCGCGGCACGCACACAGCGCAAACTGACCCCGCCCCGGTCGATCCCAGGCCCTAAGGGGCGGCGTGGAGGATGACGGCCTTGCGCAGGCTCAACCGTTGGTCCCCCGACCAGCCATCGACGCTCAGCTGGGCGACCGCCATGTGCGTTGTCGCCAGGAGAACCCTTCCACTCCGATTCAGCGGCACGACCAGCCGCTTGACTCGGTTGGGCCCGATGTTGAACTTGCCGCTGGCGATCTTGATTCGAGCGGCGCGAGACTTGGTGGCGAGGCGCCCGTCATTCGGCTTGGCCGGAGACGCGAAGAGCTTGACTCCTCCCGTGCAGCTGCCGTAGCTGAGACAGGAGATCAGGACGATCGCCTTGTCCTTCTTGACGGCGATCTGCTTGGAGCTCTCTAGGCGCAAAGAGGGTGGCCGCGAAGGGGGCGGCAAGCTAGTGGGTCGCTGGTCGACCGTTGGCGGCGCAGCGTTGAAGAAGCCAACGGTTGTTTCTTCTTCTTCTTCGTGAGGCGGCGCCGGGGTGCCGACGCTGATGTTCTCTCCCCCTGCCGCGAGACAGAGAGAGGCCGAAGGGCAGGACAGGACTTCATTAGATTCGAGGTAAGCGCCAGCCCAATCCTCTTCGCCCCCCAACGGCTGCTTCGAGGTGAGAACGTCAAAGGGGTTTCCCACAGCTGCGCAGAATTTTTCGCTCGGGCAGGAGACATCGAAGAGAGCGGAGTCGTACTGAGCCCCGTTCGGGTCTATGAGGTGGGATTCCCAGGCTGCAGTTGCGGGGGCGGTGGAGACCAAATCGTTGCCTTCTTCGTCTACCGCCAGGCAGAAGGAGCTGGTCGGGCAGGACAAGGCCCTCAGGAAAGTTTTATCCCCGATGAAGTGATGCGTGAACGAGGGGCTGGACTCGACCGGGTTGGTCAAGGTGACGACCGCGTTTTCCCAATTGAAGGAGCCGCCACCGAGGCTGTGGGACTCCGTCCCGATGAAGACACAGAACGAACTGGTAGGACAATCGACGTCGTCAGGGACGAATGCGCCGCCGTTGACTTCCAAGAGTTTCGTCACTTCGACGTCGCCGCCGCTCGGCTTTCCCCAGATCACGATCCGATCTTCCGTGTCGTAAGCGGCACAGGTTTCCCCGCTGCAGGAGACCGCCAGCAGGCCGGAAGCCCAGTGATTTCCGTTTCCGTCCACGCCCCTGAACCACCGGTCGGATCAGTTGAGCTCAGCCGCATACCGTTACCGCCGACGGCAACGCAGTTACTGATCGAGGCGCAGCTGACAGCGCTGATCCCTTCTTCCCCGGCGACGATGTCGGCCGAGGCCCAGGCCGAGGCTGGGCCGGATGGATTGGTGGTCGTGATCGCGTTGCCGCGTTGGTCGACCGCCACACAGAGGTCCGTCGTCGGACAGTCGATGCCAGTGATCGACGCCGTAGAGGTGATCGGTTCTGGTTCCGACCAGACCATGGCCGGTTCGGCGGCAGCCGCCGGTGCGGCTCCAGTCAGCAGGATCGCCAGCCCAAGGAGCGTCCCCCCTCTCAACAGATCGTCCCCTTCCCTGTCAGGTAATGCCAGCCCGACGATGCCCGATTATCGATTAGATGGTATCCCAGGAGTCGAGTCGAATATCGCGACTGCGCACCATTGCGACGCTGCCGTGAAACTGGTCAGCCGTAGCGCTCGCCGATGATCTCTCGGAGCTTCGAGCGATCATGGCGGGCGTGAACGCGGCGGACGGTGCCGGAGCGGGAGCGCATCACCAGGGACTCGGTGGTGGCGCCGGGGCCGCGGTAGCGGACGCCCTGGAGGACGTCGCCGTCGGTGACGCCGGTGGCGGAGAAGAAGACGTCGTCGCCGGAGCAGAGATCGTTGGCGGTGAGGACCTGGTCGAGGTCGTAGCCGGCGTCGACCGCGGCGGAGCGCTCCTCGTCGTTGCGGGGCCAGAGACGGCCGATCAGCTGGCCGCCCATCGACTTCAGCGCCGCGGCGGAGATCACGCCCTCGGGGGTGCCGCCGATTCCCCACAGCAGGTCTACCGGCGAGCGTTCGCTCACCGCCAGCAGCGAGGCGGAGACGTCGCCGTCGGTGATCAGGCGGATGCGGGCGCCGGCGTCGCGCACTTCCTTCATCGCCTGCTCGTGGCGGGGGCGGTCGAGCATGACAACGATCACGTCACCGACCGACTCGCCCTTGCGCTGGGCGATCAGCTTCAAGGTCTCCGGCAGCGGCCGGTCGAGGTCGAGGAGGTCGGCGATCTCCTCCCCGCCCGCCATCTTTTCCATGTAGACGCAGGGGCCGGGGTCGAACATCGTCCCCCGCTCGGCGAGGGCGATGACGGCGATCGCGCTCGGCATCCCCAGCGCGCAGAGCCGCGTCCCCTCCAGCGGATCGACGGCGATGTCGACGACCGGCGGGGTGCCGTCACCGATCGACTCGCCGTTGTAGAGCATCGGCGCCTCGTCCTTCTCGCCCTCGCCGATGACGACGGTGCCGTCCATCGAGACCGAGTCGAGGACATGGCGCATCGCGTCGACGGCGGCCTGGTCGGCGGCAATCTTGTCGCCGCGGCCGACCCACCGGGCGGAGGCGAGCGCCGCCGCCTCGGTGACGCGGACGAGCTCGAGCGCGAGGTTGCGGTCGGGCTTGGTGGCTGGGGTGGCCTCCATCTCCCCGAACCCTATTGGAAGGTTTAGGGTCACGGCATATGGATCGCTGGGGTCTGACTTTGCCACTGCCGGGGCTGACGCTCGCTGACCACGAGGAGCTGGTCCGGCGCGCTGAGGCGGCCGGCTACACCGACCTCTGGACGGGTGAGACCGCCGGGCCCGACGGCTTCACGCCGCTGGCGCTGAGCGCCGCCTGGACCGAGCGGGCGCGGCTCGGGACTGGCATCGTCGGCGTCTTCCAGCGTGGCCCGGCGCTGTTGGCCCAGCAGGCGGCGGCGCTGGCCGATGCCTCGGAGGGCCGCTTCGTGCTCGGGATCGGGTCCTCCTCGGACCGGATCGTCGAAGGCTGGAACGGGATCCCCTTCGAGCGGCCGCTGAGCAGAGTGCGGGAGACGCTCGACTTCCTCGACGTGGCCCTGGCCGGCGAGCGGACCGAGTCCGGCTTCAAGCTTGAACAGAAGCCGGCCCACGAGGTGCCGATCGTCTTGGCGGCGCTGCGGGGGAAGATGCTCGAGCTGGCGGTCGAGCGCGCCGCTGGCGCCTTCACCAACTTCCTGCCGCTGGCCGGCCTGGCGAAGGTGACCGCGCAGCTGCAGGCGGCGCCGGAGGGCTTCGAGCTGCTCTGCCGCTTCTTCTGCATCCCCGGCGAGCGCGAGCAGGTCGAGCCGCTCGCCCGCTTCATGTTCTCCTCCTACATCACCGTTCCGGTCTACGCCAATTTCTACCGCTGGCTCGGCTACGGCGAGCAGATCGAGCCGATGGTCACCGCCTGGGAGGCCGGCGACCGCCAGGCCGCCGCCGCGGCCGCTCCCTGGGAGCTGATCGAGGACATGTTCATCTTCGGCACCCCCGAGCAGATGAAGGAGCGCCTCGATTCCTTCGTCGCCGGCGGCATCACCCTCCCGATCCTCACCCCGATCGTCACGCCCGACAAGCTCGCCGAGACGATCGACGCCCTGGCACCGAGCTGAGGCGGGCTATTCGTTCTGGAGCTCGGTCGCCGCTTCGGCGAGGCTGGCGTAGGCGTCGGGGCGCCTCGTGGTGAGAAAGGGGAAGAGCTCGAGCCAGTCGCGGCGCTGGTCAAGGTCGAGGTCGGCGACGAGGACGGCGGGTTCTTCGCGGGGGGCCTGGGCGAGGATGCGGCCGTAGGGGTCGGAGATGAAGGAGGAACCGTAGAAAGTGAGCGGGGTCTCGGTGCCGATGCGGTTAATGGCGACCATGAAGACGCCGTTGGCGATGCCGTTGCCGACGATCACCTGCTGCCAGAGCGGCTGGGTGTCGAACTCGGGGTGATCGGGCTCGGAGCCAATCGCCGTCGGGTAGATCAGCACCTCGGCGCCCTCGAGGCTGTAGGCACGGGCGACCTCGGGGAACCACTGGTCCCAGCAGGTCGGCAGGCCAAGGCGCACCCCCTGCCGAACTGCATCAGATTTCGCCCCTGCTGGGTCGGAAACTTGATGCAGTTCGGGATCGAGGCTGACCAGCGGGAACGCCTCGGAGGCTCCGGGGCCGGGGCGGAAGTACTTGTCCTCGTAGTAGCCGGCGGTGATCGGGATGTGGAGCTTGCGGGTGCGGGCGACCAGCTCGCCCTCGGGGGAGACGACGATCGCGGTGTTGAAGCCGAGGCCGTCGTCGGCGTCGGCGCGCTCGTAGAGGGAGGCGTGGACGTGGACGTCGTTCTCCTGCGCCATCCGGGCCGCGAACTCGAAGGTGCGGCCGCCGGGTAGCTCCTCGGGCTCGGCGCCGACGGCCTCCGGTCCTGCCGGGTCGACGGCGAAGTAGCGGCTCAGGGTCAGCTCTTGCAGGCAGACCAGCCGCGCGCCCTCCCCGGCGGCGATGCGGATGCCTTCGGCGAGCGCGGCTTCGTGCTCTTCGGGATCCTCGTGCCAGCGCTGCTGGACGGCGGCGATCCGGAACGGCGGCCGGCTCGGCGGCCGCGTCCGGGCAAGGGACTCCGGCGGCTCTGCAGCGCGGATCAGGCGGATCTCCTCCACGGGTGTTCAAGATAGAGGGACGTGACCACCAGCCACAAAACCACCCCCGCCGCCGACGGCTTCCGGATGCCGGGCGAGTTCGAGCCCCACAGCGGCTGCTGGATGGCCTGGCCCGAACGACCGGACAACTGGCGGCTGGGGGCGAAGCCGGCTCAGGAGGCCTACGCGGCGGTGGCAGTGGCGATCGCCGGGTCCGAGCCGGTGACGATGGCGGTCTCCGACGCCCAGTTCGAGAACTGCCGGGCGCTGCTGCCGCCCGAGGTGCGGGTGGTCGAGATCTCCACCGACGACGCCTGGATCCGCGACCACGGGCCGACCTTCGTCGTCGACGGCAAAGGTGGACGGCGCGGGGTCGACTGGCAATTCAACGCCTGGGGCGGGACCGAGGGGGGCCTCTACTTCCCCTGGGACCGCGACGACCGGGTCGCCGCGGAGGTGCTGGAGATCGAAGGCGACGACCGCTACCGGGCGCCGATCGTGCTCGAGGGCGGCGCGATCCACGTTGACGGCGAGGGCACCGTGCTGACTACCGAAGAGTGCCTGCTCAACCCGAACCGCAATCCGGAGCTCTCGCAGGAGCAGATCGAGCGAGCGCTGCTCGACTACCTCGGCGCCGAGAAGGTGGTCTGGCTTGGCGCCGGCGTCTTCGAAGACGAGACCGACGGGCACGTCGACAACCTTGCCTGCTTCGCCCGCCCCGGCGTCGTCCTGCTGACCTGGACCGACGACGAGGACGACCCTCAGCACCCGATCTCTCGCGACGCCCGCGAGCGCTTGGAAGCGGCGAGCGACGCCCGCGGGCGCTCGTTCGAAGTCGTGCTCCTCCCCTCCCCCGGCCCGCTGCAGATCTCAGCCGAGGAGGCTGAAGGCGTCGACGCCGCCGAGGGAACCGTGCCGCGCAGCGCCGGCGACCGCCTCGCCGCCTCCTACGTCAACTTCTACCTCGGCAACTCGCGGATCGTCTCCCCGCTACTCGACCCGCGCCATGACGAGGAGGCGGCGGCGATCCTCCGCCGCGTCTTCCCCGAGCGCGAGGTGGTCGGCGTGCCGGCGCGCGAGATCCTCCTCGGCGGCGGCAACATCCACTGCATCACCCAGCAGGTGCCGGCGGCCTGAGCGCCGCGGGTCAGGCCGGGCCAGCGAGGCTGAGCGCGTAGTCACCGGCGGCGTCGGTGAACCAGCCGCGCAGCTCGAGGCCGGCACCGTCGTAGGCGGCGGCGATCCGTTCCTCCGTGAACTTGGTCGAGATCTCCGTCCGCATCTCCTCTTCGGCGGCGAAGTGGATCTCGAGGTCGAGCCCCTCGAGGCGGACGTCCTGGTCGGCGAGCGAGCGCAGGCGGATGTCCATCCGCTCGGCCTCCTCGTCGTAACGGGCGACGTGCTCGAAGGCGTCGAGGTCGAAGTCGGCGCCGAGCTGGTCGTTCAGCACCGCGAGCACGTTCTTGTTGAACTCGGCGGTGACGCCGGCGGCGTCGTCGTAGGCGGCCTCGAGCCGGGGGCGGTCCTTGATCAGGTCGGTGCCGAGCAGGAGGCAGTCCTCGGGTCCGAGCAGCGCCCGGATCCGCTCGAGGAAAGCATGGCGCTCGCGCGGGTAGAGGTTGCCGATCGTGCCGCCGAGGAAGGCGATCATCCGCGTGCCGGTGCCGTGCGGAACCCGCTCCAGGTGCTGCTCGAAGTCGCAGACCATGCCGTGGACGTTGAGGCCGGGGTACTCGTCGACGAGTTCGGCGGCGGTGCGCTGGGTGATCTCCTCGGAGATGTCGACGGGCACGTAGGTGTCGAGGCTGTCGCAGGCGCGCATCGCACTCAGCAGGTGGCGCGTCTTCGCAGCCGAGCCGGAGCCGAGCTCGATCAGGGTTTCCGGACAACCGGCGGCGACATGGATCTCGGCCGAGCGGGTGGTGAGTATCTCGCGCTCGGCGCGGGTCGGGTAGTACTCGGGCAGCTCCATGATCTGCTCGAACAGCTGCGAGCCGCGCTCGTCGTAGAAGTATTTCGGCGCCACCTCCTTCGGGTAGGCGCAGAGGCCCTCGCGGACGTCCTGCGCCATCTTCGCGGCGGCGTCGGCGTCGAGGTGGACGTCGATCGCGATCATGCGTCCCTCGCGCAGCGGATGCCGCTGAAGATCTGGCTCCGCTGCGGCAGATCCCAGTTGCGGAAGCTCGGCCGGGCGACCCGCGGGTGCGTGGCCCAGGAGCTGCCGCGCAGGACCCGGTACTCGTCGCCGAAGAAGACCTCGGAGTACTCGCGGTAAGGGAAGGCCTCGAAGCCGGGATAGGCGTGGAAGTGCGAGGAGGTCCATTCCCAGGCGTGACCGACGCCCTCCAGCTGCTCGCAAGCCGCCTCCCACTCGAACTCGGTCGGCAACCGCTTGCCCGCCCAGCGGGCAAAGCCGTCAGCCTGCTCCCAGGAGACGTGGATCACGGGAGCGGAGGGGTCGATCGGCTCGCGGCGGCCGCGGCTCGCGTCGACCCAGCCATCGCCGTCACGCTCCCAGTACAGCGGCGGTTCGGCGCCGGTGGCCTCCATGTAAGAGCCGTACGCGCCGTTCGTGACAGGAGTTCGATCGATCTCGAAGCTCTCCAGCTCGACCATGTGACGCGGCCGCTCGTTGTCGTAGGCAAAACCATTCGCGGGAGCCCCAACTTCATAGCTGCCCCCCTTCACGACGACCGTGTCAGGGGTGCGGGGCATCTCTCGAACGGGCGGATACTCAAAGCGTCGGGCCAACTGGCCCGACGCTTGTCCGGGCGAGAGATGCCCCGCACCCCGCCCCGGCTCGTACCCCGGAACTACCTGCAGCAGCTGCAGCATCGTCTCGTTGTGCTGCAGCTCGTGCGCGAGCAACATCTCGTAGACAAATCCGTCCCGCAGCAGCGGGTCCACAGCGTCCGGGCCGATATCCACACCCTCCAGTACGTCGAGCGTGCGCTCGCGGACGTCGGCCATGTAGGCGCGGAGCTCCTCGTCGCGCAGGATCGGCAGCTCGCCGCGGACCTTGCGCGGGTTCTCGATCGCGTCGTAGAAGCGTCCCAGCTCCCCCCGCAGCGGCTCCCGCCCACCGATCCGCTGCACCAGCCAGAGCTCCTCGAAGTTGGCAATGTGCCCCAGATCCCAAGCCAGCGGGCTGAGGATCGGCGACCAGACCCGGTTCAGCTGCTCGTCACCGAGCGGCTCGACCAGCGCCAGCGTCCGGCCCCGCGCCTCGGAGAGCGCGTCCGCGATCGCTGCCTTCGACTGAGAGGACACGTCGGTGGCGATGCGCAGACCTTATCGAGCCATTCCTTACCGGCAGATGAACTCGATGTTGCTCGTCATCCGCCATGAACGACCAGCGGTGGCTCTTGCTCCGAGCCCTCTAGTGGGAGCAAATGACACTGCAGGCGGAAGCCAAGTGCTTGCGCATACCGGTCGAGAGTCGATAGCCGGGCATCGCCAGAAGCTCCCTCGAGGCGAGCGATGGACGACTGAGAGGTCTCCATGTCAGCAGCGACGGCCGTCTGCGACCTCCCTTGCTTCTCTCGCACCCGTGCAAGTTCGTTGAGCAGGGCACGTCTGCGCGCAGCCGCTTCCATCAGCTTGGGGAAGTCGGGGTTCTGAGCCGTCCGCTCAGCGATGAGCTCCTCAAGAAAGTCGGGCTCTTTAGTCATGGATCACCTCCTGGTATAGCGTGTGTGAGATGCCAAAAAAGATATCAGCGCCTTTGTCGGGAGGCAAATGCCCGGCGCAGCCGGAGGCCCCGCTCTTCCCAATCGCGCAACCGTCGTTCCGCCAAGCGGATCAGCGGGAGTGGCGTCTTCTGGGTCTTCTTCTTGAAGGCAGTGAGAGCGAGAAGCACCTGCCCCCGTTTTCCCTGCGGCGCCAGGAGGATTCGGTAGATGACCCTGTTCCCATTCGCTCGAACCTCAAAGATCGAGCCGCGTAGGTGTCGGGTTACCGATAGCCCTTGCTCTTGGACTTCCTTCAAGGCAACCGCTACCGCCGCCGCATCTTCGGGACCGAGCGCTTCCAGGAACTCCTTCACAGGTCGACGGCCGCTGGCCGTTGCGTAGTCACGCCACCGCCTCTCACCCATTAACTGGTCCCTTCCGCCTCGGGGTCGCGCCAGACTTCCTTCAGCCAGGGCGGGGAGATTGCGAAGCGGGCGTTGCTCATGACGGCGACGTCCTCGAGGGGGATCAGGTGGACGCGGCGGCCGGGGGTGTAGCGGTCGATGTCGACTAGGTCCATCGTGTTGCCGGCGTGGCTGCCGCCGGAGACGAAGAGGAGGTGGGTCTCGTCTCCCCAGCCGTTGTGACCGCGGGCGCCGACCAGTTCGACCACGCCCTTGGCCGCGCTCGATCCCATGTCCGAGCCCCAGTTGCTCGGCCCGCCGGGTCCGGAGTTGTAGCCGTTGTGCGAAGAGGCGCGCTCGTCGACGTGGCCGTCGGGGCCGATGCGGATCTGCACCCCCTCCCAATCGTCATTGTGGTACCCCTTCGGGCCAACGATCGGCATCCCCCGCAGCGTCGCCGGGGTTTCATTTCAAGTAAGGATCGGCTCTGGCAAGCGGCCCCGGTAAGCGAGTAAGGGGCTAGCGGGAAAAGTTCGCGCGTTCTTAGGGTCTTAGCGGGAAGAAGCGGACTTAGGTCTTGGCGGCTTGCTTTCAGTGCTGGCTGCCTGCTGTTCTTTCCAGGCCTTGACCTTGGCGCGCTTCCAGTAGTGGTAGCCCCTCGCGATGGCTCCCTCGGGCTGGGGGATTTGGCCCCAGCGCTTCTCGTGGATTGCGCGCCTGATATCGCGGAGCGTGTTTAGTCCGAGGAAGGCAATCAGCTCGTCAGCGTCCATATAGCTGGCTTGGGATTCGCCTTCGGTGCGCTTGGGCGTTTGTAGGCCACGCTTGTAGAGCTTCACGTCCTCGTAGAGCCAAGCGCGGTGTCCTTGGATGCGAGCGACTGAAACCGGAAAGAGCTTGTCCGTCTTCAGCAACCCGTGGATCGCCTGCTGATGACGGTTGAGCATCTTGGCGATAGCGGCGATTCCGACTAGGGCCTCCGGGTCTCCTTTGGGGACTTGCTCGGCCAGCTCGACCTCTAGGGCTTCGCTCATCGTGAGATCACCCCGAGCCACAGCGACAGCGTTATGCCATTCGAGCGGCAGGCCCCGGCGAATCGTCTCAGCGAGAAGCATGGGCTGCTGGCCAGCTCGGAGATCAGCGTTATGAGCCTCAGCGAAATCTTCATAAGTGGGCTTCGTCAAGCTCTCCGGTTCGCTGTCAAGCCAGGTCTTCAAAGAGGCCAAGTAGCGCTCCTGTGCAGCGCCCTTTTTCATCGTTCCCTTCAACTGCTGGCGGCGTTTACGGCTGGCAGGGGAGTCGATTCTGCGAGTGCCGAGATAGGCGTCCTTGGCCAAGCGCCAACGCTCCCACAAGCGAGTGACGCGGGCGCTGTTCCAATCCTCCGCGACTCGATCCACAACTTCATCGAACTGCTTTCCCGTCGGGGCCTTGTCAGCGGGCAAACCCAGCTCCTCCGCGACCCGCTCCATCACTAGGAGCGCTTCCTTGCGTTCCTGAATCTTGCGGTTCTCCGGCGACTCCTCGCTCAATCCGCTGGCCAGGTCTTCACGAAGAGCATCAAAGACCTCGAACTTGGCCAGGTCCGGCCAAGCCAGCACTCGCGTAATCAGCGCGTGGATCTCTTGGCGGTTTGGCATCTAGAGAAATTTCAACGTGCCAATCCGCCAATGGCACAGACTGATGTTGATGGAGGTCGTAGACGCCGCAGAACGGCGAGCAGAGCATCGGCAAGAACTACGCAGTTGCTTAGGCCGGATGAGTCGACTACATAGCTGTTTGAGCAGGCTCGATGAAGTTGCGCTTGATGAAGGTTCCTCCCTTCATCAAGAACTCTGGGCACTCGCAGATGATCTTGCTGTTTCGGTAGCGCAGCTACGAGCATGTTCTCCTGACGACGCACTGAGAAGCCTAGCTTTAGAGGCTTGGCTAAAGGCTAAGAACATTCTCAGAGCAGAGGCCTCAGAAGATAGACACCGTCTATGCGAAAGGTTGGAAAACGATTTCGTGGAGTTCGCCAGGAAAGCACGTGCCTACCTTCTTCCGGCATAGGGAGGGGACAGAAAGACTCTTGCGCTGTCGACGTAGAGCTTTTGTCCCTCTTTCAATTCCTCGTAAATCTGGCGCACGTAATCTGGGTACTCGCCAGCTTCGGCTTCAAGCTTCTCCCTATACGACCTCCCTTCCCCTTGAAGCACGACTCTCGTCGCGGTGAAGAACGTATCGAGAATTTCGATCAGATCGTTGTTCTCTTCAGGCGCATTTTCACGTCGAGGGGAACAGGCTTCAAGCTGCTTCTTCACCACCAAAAACTCCCGCCTGAAATTGTCGATCTGCTCCAGCTCCTCCTTCGATACAGAATCCTTCGAGAACTTGTCCGCATTGAGCAGATCGGCGAACAGCAAGCAGAACCGCGTAATCAGCTCCAATCCATCACGGATCACTTGTCGCCGCTCGGCCATCAAGCGCCTGCGCTCCTCGCGCCTCTCGCGTCGTCTGGCGAACAACTCAGTGAGTGCCGTAGTGCTTGCCATTCCCGGTCAGTAGCGAACTTCATAAATGCGAGTCTGGATCAGGCCGCCCTGCGCTCGCATCTTTTTCGCCTACTCCCCCATCCGTGAACCGCTAGCGCCACAGAACCGGGCGTTGAATGCCGTAGTAGCCAATCGGCCAACGGTCGATCTCCTGAAGCGAGCCGTTCGCGTAGCGAAGCCAGTAATGACCGGCCTGGTCCTTGAAGGCGATCTCGAAACCAGGGATGCGGCCCATCCCTGAGAACCCCGGCCCGAAGACAAGCCGGGTCCGGCCTGGTGGAACCACCACCAGCGCTTGCTGTTCTTCCAAGCTGATCTCATCGGGGATTTGCCGCCCCGTATGCGAACCGCTCCCTTCCACCGCGACCCGCGAGACGACAGCTTGGTAGACGGGCTGCTGCGAGTGGTTAGCGACGACAACGCTCATTCCATCGCCCGCATCCTCGCTCTGCCAGACCGCGATCTCGTCGGCTTGGGCGCGGCGTTCCAATCGCGCCTGTTCAGATTCAGCGGTCTTGCGCGCGTCCCGCTCGTCTGAGATTTGCAACCAGCCGACAAGGCCCGCGACTACCGCCGCGACCAGGACCAGCCACTCGCGAACCGTGGTCTGATGCTGCCGGAACCAAGAGCGCTCGGCTGACTCACTGTCCTTTGCTGGCCGGGGCACGATGCTGACGATATGAATCGTCCCGGCTAGACCGCTCAGGGGTTCTGGCTGCTCCGCTCCCTCATACGACCTACGAGCGCAGCGTCTTCCTCCAAGAGCTGATCACAGCGCTGCTGCAATCTCTTATCAGCGAAGCGGTAAGCGATGTATCGGTTGAGCGCGGCCCGGACCAGTTCCGAAACCGGCTCTCCGTCGGCGCGAGCGATAACGGCGAGTTCTTTGGCCACGTTCACTTCTAGCCGCAGCGTCGTCACTTTCGTGTCCGCCATCAATCCCTACCGAATCCGCCCGACTAGGAAGCGCTGCTGGTCCCATAGCCACTCGACTTCTTCTAGAAGCTGGTCCGGCCTCACGCCCAAGCTGTCGCAAATTTTGATGAGCGTGTCGATGCGTGGTATCCGGCGACAAGTCTCTAGCAGGCTGATCTCGGTGCGATGCAAGCCGGTCCTGTCGGCCAGCTCCTGCTGAGTCAGGCCTGCGCGACGGCGATGCTTGAACAAGTTGTGCGCGAAACCCTCCGCGACTTGCTCACGCTCGGTCAAGCAATCACTCCTTTCAGGAGCTGATCCGGCCTGGCCTCCAAGGCTTTGCAGAAGCCAACAAAGACCTCTAACGGCGGCAACGCCTGGCCTTTCTCGAACTGGCTGACTTTGGGTTGCGAGACGCCAGCCTGCTTCCCCAACTCGCCCTGACTCAAGCCAGCCTGACGACGAAGACGAAAGAGATTGCGACCCAGCCGCACGGCCATCTGCGTCTTGGTCATTGCTCGACCTCCAGCTCGAAGACGCGCTTAGCCGTGTGCGTGAGCAGGACCAAGGACTCGCAGCGGCGAGCGATACCCGCCCTGACGATCTCCTCGATAGCCCGCTCTATCGCGTCCTTTTGGTCGAAGGTCGGTCGCTCCCCGACCAGCTCCCGAATGATCTCCCGCTCGGTCAGTTGATGCGGGAATTGGGAGAGGATGTAGCTAAGGACCACTCCCTGCCATTTGAAGTCTTCAGCGGCAGGTAACTGCCGCCCATCATTGGGCTGATCGCCCGGAATACGATCTTGCTGCATGCGGAACTCCGTTTCCGTTTGCCACGCCGCCCGGCTGCCTCAAACAGCGCGGGCGGCATTTCCTTATCTGTCTAGTTGCGCCTGAGCGGAATCGCTCGGACCTGCTTCGCACCCTTCTTGCACTGGAGCCCTCCGCTGTCGAGAGCCGCGCAGCGATAACCGATGACCTGGCATTCGGGGTTGCAGTACCCGTGGTGTTCCACGATCACGTAGGCGAAGACCTGGATGCCCTGAAAGCAGGAGGTTCGCTTGACGCCGAAAGCGACTTTGGGAAGCCCCCGGAACAAGAAGGTCTCCCCGCACTTCTTCCAGCCGCCCGCCTGGGCCTGAGTCTGAGAATCAGCGGGCGCGGCTCCTGAGAACGTCCCGCCCAACAACAAGAGAACAACCGCGCTGGCGGCGAGCTTCACGCTGACCCGCCCCCGAATCCATCTAGTCAAATCAATCTCCTTTGGTCGCGCCCATCGCGCCCGCTAGAGGAAGCCGGGGGCAACAAGCGGCCGGGGACAGTAGCATGACTTTGACGGGTTTTCCTATCCAGGTTTAGCCTGTGGTCTTTACGCGGGAGGCGCAGAAGACTTCCGCCCGTGCCCAAGGATGCTGTCGCCCAGCGCTTTTCAGAGAACTTGAACCGCGCTCGTGAGCAGGCCGGACTAACTCAAGAAGCGCTCGCGCAGGCAGCCGAGATCCATCGCACTCAGATAGGCGAGCTGCTTCGCGGCAACCAGCTCCCCCGACTCGACACGCTCTTGAAGCTGGCCGGGGCCTTGAACGTCGAGCCCGCCGCTCTCCTCGACGGCCTCAGCTTTGAACCCTCCGAGCCCGGCAAGTTCAAAGTCGCGAAAGCCAAGAAGCGCTGAGCGCCAGTCCCGGCTAGCTGCCAGCCAGGACGTGTTCAATGAACCGGATCATGAAGTGCAAGATGAACGTTTCTACTGCTCGTCGCCGGAAGGTTTCCTCGGGAGCGATGTTTTCCAGCAGCTCCTTCAGCCGCTCATAGATCGCTTGCAGGTCGACTTCAGACGGCTCTAGCTCGCTTTCGTCCAGCGTCGCTTCGGCCGCCCCAGCCGCGTCGGTTGCGCCTGCTTCTCGCGCTACCTCCGCGAGCTGCTTCAACGACTCAAACCACTCGCCGCCAGGCTGAAAGCCGGTGAGCTGATTCAGGCGCTCGAAATCAATGCCAATCGGCGGCACCTGCGGGCGAACCATCTTGCTGATTCGCTCCATGTCGAGCCGCAGACCCTTCAGCACGTCGGGGTCGCGAATCATCGGCCCCTGAAGATTCGGGTTCGCTTTTACGGTTTCAGCGATCCGCTTGTTCGTCTTCATCATCTGAATGTGAGCTGCTTCTGAGATCGGCAGTTTCGGAATCGCCGGGGTCATCGCCTTCAGAACATCTTTCGGAATCGTCGGCGCAAATTTCGGAAACGTCGGCAGGATGGAAGTGCGGATCGTCTCCCCCAGCTTCTCCCACCTCTCGCGCTCCTTCACTTCGATCTCTTCCAGCTCGGGAATAAGCTCGTCAGCCGATTTGGCTTTCAGCTTCGGCACCTTGGCGACGGCGATGATCCGGGGCAAGAGCCGGTCCAAATCAGCCTCACCCCAGTTGAAGCTCGGCGAGTGGCCAGTCACCTGCTCTTTGACGAAAGCCCAAGCCACGTCCTCGGCGCTGTCCTTCTCCTGCCGGTGAGCTTTTAGAGCCTGTTCGATGCGAGTCCCGTGAACCGAAACCCACTGCTCCACGGTCAGGACAGCTCGCCCGTAGCGAACCTTGCTCGTGGCCCGCAGCTCGTCCAAGTTGATGATGCGCCTCTTCTTGGCCACGATTAGAAGGGGATGACGCCTTCGCCCGTGGCAACGGCTTTGATCGTGCTGGCGTCAGTCGGCGAGTTCACGTAGGGCCGCCCCCGCATCGGTAGCGCCTCCCCCATGCTGCCCTTCCAGAGCGTGTCGTCTCCGAGCAGCCAGTGGTAGAGGTTGGCGAAGCTGAAATCCGGGTGGAGCTTCAAGCCGACGCCGCCGATACGCCCGCCCTCTTCGCGGAGCATCCCTTTGATCTGATTCTCGAAGAGCGGCGGCGAGTGTTCGTCCTCCCCGCTGACGTAGGACAAGGTGCAGCCGACGATCAGGTCGGCGAGCTGCAAAAGCCGGGTGCTCTTGCTGTCCTGGGTCAAGACCAGGGCGACCTGTTCCAGATCCATGAACTTGGTCCCCTCCCGCAAGGTCTCGACGCACTCGGAGAGAAAGCGCTCCTCGGCCTTGCGCCCGCCTGCCGGATGGTCGGCGATCACTAGGGCTTCGGTGCCGGTGCTGCGCAAGTGGTAATCGCTTCGCTCCAAGAAGACCTTGACCGCCGCCATTTCGTGATCGTCCCGGTTGCCGTCCGTGCTCTTGCGGGACTTGTCCTCGATGACCACGAAGGCCTCCGCGCCTTCTTCTTTGGCGGCTTCCAGAACATCAGCGAAGAACTCCGCCCGGTCGTCTCCGACCAGGCCCTTGCGCAACCAGTCCCGCCGCCCCGGCGACCACTTGAACTCATCTTTGTCAGTGGGGAACCCGTACTCCTTGCAGGTTTCGTCCAGCGTCTTCAGCAGCGCCTGCACCCCGGCGCTCGGGACATGCAGTCCGCCGACCGCGACCAAGTGGCCCATCCCCGGACGGCTCGGCTTCTTCTGCTTGCTGTCGTCAACGAGGATCAGGTCCATCAGTTGCCTTCCAGATCTCGAGATTTTGTGTCGACGTCTTCTTCCTCCCGCCCGCGCTCTCGCGTCAGGAGCCAGCTCACCAATCCCGAAACCGTCGTCATTCCGGCGAAGGGCAAGACAGTCACGTCGTAGCCGAACGCCCAGCTCGCCGCCAGCATCAGCACGAGCACGACCACGGTGATCGCGATCCGCGCCAGGGAGACGAGCATCCAGCCGAACGCCTCGGGACCCCGCTGCCGAATGCCCCCGACCAGGGCATCGTTCAGCTCGGTTTTCAAAGGCCGCGCCGGTGGGTTCAAGGCGATCCCCTAGTCGTCTCCGCTGCCTGAGTTAAGCGCCCGTTCCCGCGAGACCTCCAAGGTCTCTTTTCCTTCCAGGGTCAAGCGAAGGCCGCGAGGAGTTTTCTCAACCAGCCCGCGCTCTTGGAGCTGCTGTAGCTGGCGACTGACGATCTCTGGAGGCCGGTTCATTCCCAACTGCTCCCGCATGGCAGCCCGAAGCTCTCGGATGTTTTTAGGTTTCTGGGAGTCGATGACGATCAGCATCAGAACCTCGGCAGAGGCGAGCGTGGGCAAGCCCTCACGGATCAACTGCTGAATCCTCCCGACGCTCAAGTCGGTGATCGCGCGGGCCTGCTGCCTGGTCATGTCCTCCGAGTGGCGGCGCAAGACCTCGGCCCGCCTCGCAGCTGCGAGTTCCTGAGCGCGGTCAGCTTCTCGGCATTCGCGCTCGGCGTCGGCCAGCTCGCGTTCGGCGTCAGAGCCGTGCAGCTCGGGCGCGTAGATCTCACCGGGGATACGGTCGCGCTCGTGCCAAATCTCCCAGGGGACCATCACCTCAAATACCTCGTCCCCACCGGCTCCGAAGACCGAGTAGCCCTGCTCCAGGCACCAGCCCAGCAGGTCGGGGTTGGCTTCGATGTCGTCGCCAGAGACGACCACGCGCTCAACTTCCGAGCCGCCGCTCGCCGCGCCCGTGATGACGAACTTTGGCTTGAACCTCTCGGTCAGCGTCAAGTCGCGACCGCCTGGAACCTTGACCCAGGAGTCGGCATAGCGCCACGTCCCCTCAACATCACGGACGTACTCACGGCCATTGACTACCGCAGTTTCAACTTCCCCCTGCGGGAGACCGCCAATCCGGATTTTCAACTCGTTTTTGTCAGCCATCAATCATCACCTGAACGGCAGGGTAGCGCACGGGGGCGCAGGTTGTGGCCACCGCAAGAATTCCCTTCTGCGGGCAGCTTTGGGCCAGCGGATCTTCGACCTCTTCACGGGCTCGGGGATCGTGATTTTGGGAGTGCGGCAAACTCATCTATTTCGTCATCTTTCCGCTCTGCTCAACCCCAACGCAGGCGGAATAGACGAACGTATGAGATATGCGTATATATAGATACGTGCATATGCGCAGTGCGCTGGCGGGCGCTACTGCTACTCGGCGAGGGCGATCAGCTCGGAGAGCTTCAAGCCGAGCGCTCGCGCGAGCTGGGCGATCAGGCTCAAGGTCGGGTTGCGCTGCCCGTTCTCGACGCCGCTCAAGTAGGTGACGTGGAGGCCCGCCTTGTCGGCCAGCTTCGCTTGAGTCAATCCCTTCTTTTCCCTCGCGGTCCTAACGGCCTGGCCGAAGGCTTTGGGCGAGGGCTTGGCTTTCGCTGATCGAGCGGCCACGGGAGAGGACGAAACCACAACGCTCGGCGGCTGCTTGACATTCCGCCGTGGGTTTACTTATAGTCTATATCGCTTATGAGTAAACCCGGTCACGAGCTGGAACTGCCAACTACTGCCGTCGGGCTGATGATCATCGCCTTCGAGGCTTTGACCTCGTGGGAGCAGATGGAGGTCTTGAAACGCCTCTCGGAGCTGCGCTTGCGGAGTGAGGACGAGGGCCTGAGCGAGGCCGAGCGGATCTTGGCTTCGATGCAGCGGGTCGCGGAGCTGGTCGGCAAGGAGCCGGTCGCCTTGACCTCGGACGATTACCGAGCAGCGATTCGCAAGGAGATCGAGCGCGGCGGCGCTGGCATCGAGCCGCTGTCGCGGGTGATGCGGCACTTCGGAACCTGGCGGATGGCGAAGGAGGCCTTGGTCCTCTCGGGAACTTCCACGGCGCGGCGGATTGAGGCTCGTTTCGCCAACCGTCGTGTTGGCCGGATTCATCGCTATTCAGAGCAGGAAATGCGCGAGACCTTGCAGCGCTGTGCCGCTGACCTCGGCAAGTCGCCGGAGATCCGCGAGTTCAAAGCCTGGCGCGAGCGCGAGATCGAACTGGCGAAGGCTCAGGGTCAGACGCTCTACCTGCCGAGCCTCGGGGCGTATCGAGCGCGGTTCCCCCACTGGTGGGACGTACTCAGGCATTACCTGGGAGAGGACGCCAGCTAGTGATCGGGTCAATCGGAGCTGTCGAGCAAGGCTCCCAGCAAGCGCTTCCCGTCAGCGGTCAGCTCGTAGTAGACCCACAAGTCGAAGCGGCGCTTATTGACCAGGCCCGCGTCCAGGGCGATCTTCAAGTGGCGGCTGACTCCGCCCTGCTCGCGCTCGACAATCAGGCAGAGGTCGCTAACGCACAGCTCCCCGGCTTCGCGCAGCAGGAGCAAGAGGGCGAGCCGGGTCGTATCGCTGAGGGCTTGCGCCTGGCGCGAGAGGCGGGCCAGCTCGGCAGGCTCGGGCAACGTCTCGCGCAGCGATTCGGCGCGGCCCTCGCTCGTGTCTTTGAGGCGCAGATCGGGGTTGCCCATGCCTGAGCAGACTAACGTATCTACATATGCATATGCGGCCGGTTGTCGGCATGAAAAACCACATGTTCAAGGTGTGGCCGCGCAACGTCGCAAACCTCGCAGCAAGGCTCTACCGGCTCCCCCTTCGGGTGTCGAGACGCCGTATGCGAACTGCCGCTTGGAGTGGAAGGGCGTCGGCCTCGGGGCGAAAGTGAAAGTGGTTCTGGACTCCCCGGCCTGGCAACAGGTGATGGTCCCGGCCTTGTTGGAGCTGGAAGCGGAACGCCCGCGCAAAGGCCCCCGGCCCTCGTACACGAGCGAAGAGCTGGAGCGGGCCATCCTGTTTCAGAAATTGGCCGGGTTCGAGAACTACATCCAGGCCCGCAACCTCCTGGCCTCCGACCGCCATCTTGAGACTCGGGAACTGCTCGGCTTCGACAAACCCCGAACCCGGCGCGGCAAGAACAAGACCGTCTTCAAATCCTTGGACGGGGTTCCTTCGGAGGTCACGGTCTGGCGGCACGAGCAGCGCTGGGGACTGGCGCGGCATATCGACGCTTACGAGCGTCTCTTCCAACTGCTCGTGCAGGGGCATCTTGAGGACGCGGATTTTCAGGAGGAGGCGCGGACGCTGAACATCGACGGCAGCGTGGTCCGCAGCCATTACACGACCTTTGAGCGCCTAGACCGCGAGACCGGCGAGCTGAAGCCCCCGACCTTGGAGGGCGGCGGTTTCATGCCCCGAGTAGAGGACAACCCTGGCAAGGACGGCCACGGCTTCAACATGGTCTCGGTGACGACTTCCACGGGGTTGCCACTCGCGTATCGCATCGTGCCGCTGGCGACCAAAGACCACGGCGAGGGCGATACCGCGTTGGCGATGTTCCGCGAGGAGTGGCGGGAGCACGTCGAGCCGCACCTTGACCCTCAGCTCCGGGTTCTGTCCGCTGACTCGGCTTACACGAAAGGCGAGCTGCGAGCCGAGCTGCGCGGCCTCGGCATCGTGGAGAACTGCCATCCGGTCTCACACGCGAAGCGCCAGAGCAGCGAAGAGAACGCGGCGGCCAAGGACGCGATGGTTTGGCAGATTCAGGACTACCCGAACTGGCGCGCTAACGGCCACCGGGAACTCTCCTGCGTCTGCGGCGATTACAAGCTCTCCCGCCGCGTCAGCCAAGATAAGAACGGTCGCGCCGTGGTCCGCGTCGAGGGCGAGTGTAAGAACTGCGGCAGCATCACGATTACCTCGGGCAACTGGCGGGCAGCGCAGAACCCGCGTCATTTCGTTCGCTGCCTCCCCGGCGAGGACAAAGCAACCTGCGCAGATTGGAGCTTCGGCAACCCGCTGACCTTCAACGACAAGCAGTCCAAAGCTTTCGGTCGCGCCCGTTTCGGCCACGGCGAGGGTTTCCACGGCCACCTGCTCAAACGTTTCGGCCTGCTCAAGCACAAGGCCTGGTACCGCCGACGCGAGGAAGCGCAATTGGACTTCCTTATGGTCTTCTGCTCGATGCACGCCCTGGCCATCGAGCAACGCGAGCGGGCAAAAGCAGCAGTCGGCGAAGCTGACGCCCTGCCCCTCGCCGCCTAAATCCGGCTGACTCTCCCCTAGCTCGGGTCTCTCCCCCTGAACCCCGCCACCACAAGGTCCGCCTCGCGCGGATCTCTTCCTGCTGCCTCAGCTCAAGCGCGGGAAAATTTCGCAAATTTCACGCCTGAGCCGGTTCCCGCTAGCTCGAAATTGTGGCCCTGATCGCGAAAGGCCATTTACAAAACCCCTGCTAATACTTGAAATCGCTTTTCGCGCTTACTTGAAAGAAAGCCGGCCGAGTTCGCGTAGTAGGTCCAATACTGGAGGTAGAGGTTGCCGGCCCGCTCGCCCGAGCAGTTCGCGCCTGCCGCTTCGGTCTCCTCGGCCGCGCCCGCACGGCAGTCGACGACGTGGACGAAGGCGGTGACGGGCAGACGCTCGTCGGTGCGGTGGACGAGGCCGTCTTCCGGCCCATCGCCGCACTCGGTGCTGCGGCAGCGGCGGAAGTCGACCGGCACCGCCCGCGAGCCCTGCTCGAAGACGAGCGAAGGCATGTGCTCGCGCACCAGCTTGCCGACTTCGCTCCCGTAGGCGGCGATCAGAGCCGGCTCGTCGCCGCAGCCGTCGGCCAGCGAGGCCGCGCAGAGGAGCCGATCGGCCACCGCCCGCGCCAGATCCGCCCCCGGCATCCGCACCCCGACCGCCACCAGCGCCAGCATCGCCACCGAGACGACCAGCAGCGTCCCGACCCACTCAACCGTCCCCTGCCCCCGCTCCGAGCCCATGGCTCGACACTAGGAGCCGCCGACATACAGGTGGGTGTCAAACGCGCCAATTGGCGCGCCGGACCGTCAGAACTTCGTGACGGGCCTAGAGGTCCTCGATCGCGGCGGCGATTTCGCTGGCTGCCGCTTTCGCGTCGGCGAAGAGCATCGAGGTGTTCGGTTCGTAGAAGAGGTCGTTGTCGATGCCGGCGAAGCCGGGGCTGAGGGAGCGCTTGATCACGATCACCTGCTGGGCCTCGTTGACCTCGATGATCGGCATCCCGGCGATCGGCGAGTCGGGGTCGTTCTTCGCCGCCGGGTTGGTGACGTCGTTGGCGCCGACCACCACCGCCACGTCGGTGCGCGGCATTTCCGGGTTGATCTCCTCCATCTCCTTGAGATTCTCGTAAGGCACGTCGGCCTCGGCGAGGAGTACGTTCATGTGGCCCGGCATCCGGCCGGCGACCGGGTGGATCGCATAGTTGACGGTGACGCCGCGCTTCTCGAGCTCGTCGGCGACCTCCTTGATCGCGTGCTGGGCCTGGGCGACGGCGAGGCCGTAGCCGGGAACGATCACGACCGTGTCGGCGTAGGCGAGCTTGATCGCCGCGTCCTGGGCGCCGATCGAGACGTGCGGCCGTTCCTCGCCGGTCCCGCCGCCGCCGCCCGAAGGGGCGCCGCCGAAGCCGGAGAAGAGGATGTTGGAGACCGAGCGGTTCATCGCCGTCGCCATCTCCATGGTGAGGATCGTTCCCGAGGAGCCGACGAGGGTGCCGGCGACGATCAGGGCGACGTTGTCAAGTGCGAAGCCGGCGGCCGCGGCGGAGAGGCCGGTGAAAGCGTTCAGCAGCGAGATCACAACCGGCATGTCGGCGCCGCCGATCGGCAGGACGACGAGGTTGCCGAGGATCGCCGCCAGGATCAGGAGGAGGATGAAGAGTCCCTCCGAGGGCGATTCGTGGTCGACCGCGAGGACGACCGAGATGACGATGATCGCCAGCAGCAGGACCGCGTTGATCACCTGCTGGCCCGGCGCCGCGATCGGCCGGGTCGGGATCAGGTCCTGGAGCTTGGCGAAGGCGATGTTCGAGCCCCAGAAGGAGACCGAGCCGACGATCCCGGCGAAGATGACGGGGATCAGCGAGTCGAGCGGGAAGTCCTCGCCGAGCGAGATCCCGTGGCGGATCTCCGACCAGGCGATCAGGGCGACGGCGCCGCCGCCGACGCCGTTGTAGAGGGCGACCATCTGCGGCATCTCGGTCATCTGCACCCGGACCGAGGCGATGACGCCGATTGCCGAGCCGATCCCGAGGCCGAGCACGATCAGGCCCCAGTTGCCCATCCCGTCGAGCAGCAGGGTGGTGACCACCGCGATCGCCATGCCGCCGGCGGCGATCAGGTTGCCGCGCTTGGCCGTGGTCGGGTGGGTGCCCTGTTTGATCCCGATGATGAACAGCGAGAAGGCGACGATGTAGAGGGCGGTCGCCGCGTCGCCGCCCGGCTTCAGCACGGCTAGGAGACTCACGAGGCGCCTCCGTCAGATTCGCCAGCCCCCGGACGCGAAGCGGAGGAGGCTGGCTTGCTCTGGGGACGCGGTTTGCGGCTGAACATGCCGAGCATCCGGTCGGTGACCATGAAGCCGCCGACAATGTTGATCGCGCCGAAGGCAATCGCGATCGTCCCGATCACGTACTCGATCCCGTCGTTGGCGAAGCCGACGACGATCAGGCCGCCGAGCATGACGATGCCGTGGATCGCGTTGGTCTGCGACATCAGCGGCGTGTGCAGGGTGGTCGGCACCTTCGAGATCACCTCGAAGCCGACAAACACCGCAAGCACGAAGATCGTGATCTCGGTCATCAAGCTCATGGCTACTTCGCTGCCCTCTCGTTTTTGATCTCGCCGCTCTGGGTGATGCAGGCGGCGGCGATGATGTCGTCCTCGAAGTCCACTTTCACGCCCCCGTCCTCGCCGACGATCAGGCCGAGCAGGTTCTCGAGGTTCTTCGCGTAGAGCTGGGATGCCGGCGCCGGCATCTCCGACGGGAGGTTGCGGGTGCCGATCACTTTGACGCCGTTCTCGACCACGGTCTGGCCGGGCTGGGTCAGCTCGCAGTTGCCGCCGGTCTCGGCGGCGAGGTCGACGATCACCGAGCCCGGGGCCATGTTGCGGACCCCCTCGGCGGTGATCAGCAGCGGCGCCGGACGGCCTGGGATCGCGGCGGTGGTGACGATGATGTCCTGTTTCGCCGCGTTCTCGGCGAGGGCGTCGCGGACCTGCTCGTTCTCCTCGTCGGTCAGCGGCCGGGCGTAGCCGCCCTCGCCCTCGGCGTCGGGGATGAAGTCCAGTTCCAGCGGCCGGCCGCCAAGCGAGGCGATCTGCTCCCAGGCGGCGCGGCGGATGTCGAAGCCGGTGACGATCGCGCCGAGGCGCTTGGCGGTGGCGACCGCCTGCAGGCCGGCGACGCCGGCGCCGAGGACGAGGACCTTCGCCGGCGGGACCGTGCCCGCGGCCGTGGTCATCATCCCGAAGAAGCGGCCGGACTCGCGAGCCCCGATCAGCGTCGCCGCGTAGCCGGCGGCGGCGGCCTGCGAGGAGAGCGCGTCCATCGCCTGGGCGCGGGTGGTCCGCGGGATCGCCTCCATCGCGAAGGCGGTGACACCGGCGCCGGCGAGCGCCTGGTTGGTCTCCGCCGCGACCCAGGGGTTGAGGTGCGAGATGAAGAGCTGGTTGCCGTTCAGCTTCGAGATGTCACCGGCGCTCGGAACCGCGACGTGGAGAACTACATCGGCGCCCCAGGCCCCCTCGGCCGAGCCGATATCGGCGCCGGCCTCCTTGTAGGCCTCGTCGGTGTGACCGGCGGCGACGCCTGCGCCCGACTCGACGACCACGTCGACGTGATCGTTTTTCTTCAGCGATTTGACAACGTCAGGGATAAGCGCGACCCGGCGCTCCCCTTCGGCGGTCTCTTTCGGTACTCCGATCTTCATGGCGCGGCGCGGGAGGATATGCGATCCGGCCAGGACGGCGTCAGGAGCCCTGCCGATCAGGCAGAAACGCCGGCCAGCGCGGCGAGGCGCTCCAAGGTGTGGCGCTGCTCCGCCTGGTCGACGTGGACCGGGGAGCAGATCAGCCGGTCGATGCCGGCGCCGCGGAAGCGCTCGATCCGCTCCGCCACCTCGGCCTCGGTGCCGACCAGAGAGGTTGCCTCGACGATCTCGTCCGGCATCGCCTCGAAGGCGCCGCCACGGTCGCCGTCCTGAAAGCGCTGCTGGACCTCGTCGGCGACCTCGCCGAAGCCGAAGCGATGGGCGAGGTCGACGTAGAAGTTGGTTTTGCGGCTGCCCATGCCGCCGAAGTAGAGGACCAGCCCCGCCTTGACGACGTTCTTCGCCGCCTCGAGGTCGCCGTCGATCGCCACCTGCAGCGAGGGGCTGACCTCGAGGTCGGAGCGCTGGCGGCCGCCTTTGGCGAAGCCGGCCTCCAGGTGCTCGCCCCAAGTCTGCTCGAAGGCGTCGACACTGAAGAAGATCGGGATCCAGCCGTCGCAGATCTCCGCCGCCATCTCCACCGATTTGCGCCCGATCGCGCCGACGAAGACGGGGATCTCGTTGCGCAGCGGGTGGAAGTTCAGCTTCAGCGGCTTGCCCTCGCCGCCCGGCAGGGGCAGCGTGTAGTGCTCGCCCTGATGGTCGACCGGTCCCTCGCGGGCGATGATCTCGCGCACGACTTCGATGTACTCGCGGGTCCGCCCCCAAGGCTTCGCGTACGGGACGCCGTACCAGCCCTCGGAAACCTGCGGGCCCGACGGGCCGAAGCCGAAGAGGAAGCGGCCGCCGGAGAGTTTGTCGATCGTCGCCCCGGCCATCGCCGCCGCCGCGGGCGGGCGCGCCGGCACCTGCATGATCGCCGCGCCGAGGTTGATCTTCTCGGTCTGCGCCGCCAGCCAGGCGAGCACGCTGACGACGTCGGAGCCGTAGGACTCGGCCGCCCAGACCGACTCGTAGCCGAGCCCCTCGGCGGCCCGGACGATTTCCGCGGCCTCCTCGCCGGCCGGGCCGATCCCCCAGTAACCGAGGTTGAGTCCAAGCTTCAGGCCCATAGTTCCCGCACCCTATTGAATAAGGGTCCTTATGGGTAACGGCCAACCCACCGTGGACCAGGGACTCTCCAGCAAGGAGGCGCAGGCGCGCCTGCGCAAGCTCGGGCCGCCGCCGGAGAGCTCCTCGCGCTCGACCGCGAGCATCGTCGCCGGCAATGTCTTCACGCTTTTCAACGCGATCATCGGCGCCTTCTTCGTCCTCGACCTGGCGCTCGGGCTCTACGCGGACTCGATCTTCGGGCTGATCGCGGTCGTCAACTCCTACATCGGCATCCGCCAGGAGCTGAAGGCGAAGGCGACCCTGGACGAGCTGGCGGTGCTGGTGGCGCCGCGCGCCGAGGTCCTCCGTGACGGGGAGGCGACCGAGCTGCTGGCGACCGAGGTCGTCCCCGGCGACGTCGTCCAGGTCGGGCCCGGCGACCAGCTGATCGCCGACGGCGAGGTGATCGCCTCGCGGGGGATGACGATGGACGAGTCGCTGCTGACCGGCGAGAGCGACGGGATCAAGAAGGGCGAGGGCGACCGCGTCCTCTCCGGCTCCTTCTGCGTCTCGGGCTCCGGGCACTACCTGGTCGACGCGGTGCGCGAGGAGAGCTACGCCGGCAAGATCGCCGGAGAGGCGAAGACCTTCCGCCACCCGCCCTCGCCGCTGCAGGAGGAGGTCAACCGGGTGATCCTCGCCTCCACCTACGTGATGCTGCCGCTGGCGGCGCTGCTGGTCCTCAGCCTGAAGCTGCGGAGCGTCGGGCTGCAGAGCGCCGCGCAGACCGCCACCGCCGGCCTGGTCACCCTGATCCCCGAGGGCCTGGTGCTGCTGATGAGCGTCACCTTCGCGGTCGCCGCCGTCCGCCTGGCGAAACGGGACACGCTGGTCCAGCAGATGAGCGCCACGGAGAGCCTCGCCGCCGTCGACACGATCTGCGTCGACAAGACCGGGACGCTGACCGCGGGCGAGCTGCGGCTGGCGGGGGTCGAGTACGCCGATGGGGTCGATCCGGACACGGGGGCGCAGGCACTCGGGCGCTTCGCCGCCAGCGCCGGCGACCGCAACAAGACCCTGGAGACGATCGCCGAGAAGTTCCCCGGCCAGGCCGCCCAGGTCCGCGGCGAGGTGCCGTTCTCCTCCGAGTACAAGTGGAGCGGCGTCGCCCTCGACGGTGGCTCCGGCGGAACCTACGTGATGGGCGCTCCCGACATCCTCGCCGAGACCGGGGCGCTGACCCTGCCCTCGCGGCTCGCCGCCAAGCTCGAAGAGGAGACCGCGGCGGGACGGCGCGTCGTCGCCTTCGGCCAGACCAGCGAGGCGCTGCCGGAGGACCCGGCGGCGAACGGGGCGCCGAAGCTGGAGCCGCTGGCGCTGGTCGTGCTGGAGGAGACGCTGCGCCCCGACGCGGTGGAGACGATCGCGACGATGCGCGAGGAGAACGTCGACCTGAAGCTGATCTCCGGCGACGCCGCCGCCACCGTCACCGCCGTCGCCTACGCGGTCGGGGTGCCGCGGGACGCCGGCGTGATCGAGGGGCCCGACCTCCCCGAGGACGAGGAGGGGCTGAAGAAAGCGGCGCTGGAGAACACGATCTTCTGCCGGATCAAACCGGAGCAGAAGAAAGCCCTGGTTGGGGCGCTGGTCGCCGCCGGGCGCTACGTGGCGATGATCGGCGACGGGGTCAACGACGTGCCGGCGCTGAAGCGGGCGCGGATGGCGGTCTCGATGGGCTCGGGGACGCAGGTAACGAAGGGGGTCGCCGACGTCGTCTTGCTCAAAGACCAGTTCTCGCGGCTGCCGGAGGCGGTCGGCGAAGGGCGCCGAATCGCCCGCAACATCCACCGCCTCGGCCGCCTCTACCTGACCAAGACGGTCTACGCAGCGACGCTGATCCTGCTCGTCGCCGTACCGGGCTTCAAATTCCCGTTCCTCCCCCGTCACCTCACCGTGGCCGCCTTCCTGACGATCGGGATCCCCTCCTTCGTCCTGGCGCTGATGCCCTCGGACGGGCCGCTCTACCGCGGCCGGCTGCTGCGCGCCCTGGCCGCCTTCGCGGTCCCGGCCGGGGTGGCGACGGCGCTCGGCTCGATCCTCTCCTTCTTCCTCGTCGACGTCGTCGCCGGCGCCAGCACTGCCGCCGGCCGCACCGCAGCAACGACGACGCTGATCGTGCTCGGGCTCGCCTTCATCCTCCTGCTCGAGCGCGGCCCTGGCCGCGAGCACATCGCGATCCAGAGCAACATGCTGGCGATGGTGATGGGGCTCGGCGGCATCTTCGCCGGCATCCTCGCGCTGCCGTTCCTGCGTGAATTCTTCGACCTGGTCCTGCTCAGCGCCCCGGAATGGTTCCTGGCGCTGCTCTCGGCGGCAATCGGCCTGACGATCGCCAGTCTCCTGTGGAAACTCCCGCTGATTGAACGCTGGGAAGTCCCCGAGGAGCGAGTGGAAGCCCCACCGGCTTCTCACGCCGGGCCAGCCGAGACGTCCTGATTTTCGACTACGGGCCAAGGGCGGGCGGGTAGTAGCTGCCTAGCGTGGAGGAATGGCGATGACCCTGGATCCGGCGCGCTCCTCTCCTGGCGCCGGTGAGTACCCGCTCGAAAGCGGGAACTTCGACGAGGGCTTCGCCGCGACCGGGACTCCGCGCCCCCCCTACGCGGAGCTCCTCGGCGCGCTCGCGCAGCAGGACCTGCCCGCGCTGCGCGAGCGCGTCCGGTCCAATGTCGCCGCCGCCGGCCTGCAGTTCGGGCCCGAGCGGGAGATCCCGGTCGACCCCGTCCCGCGGCTGATCGAGGCGGCGGAGTGGGAGGCGCTGGAGCCGGGGTTGCTGCAGCGGGCGCGGGCCCTGAACGCCTTCGTCGCCGACGCCTACGGGCCGCAGCGGATCTTCGACGCCGGGGTGGTGCCGCGGCGCCTGATCGAGAGTTCGGATGGCTACGAGCCGGTGATGCACGGACTGCTCGACGAGGGGCCGCCGCCGGCCACTGTCGCCGGCCTCGACCTGGTCCGCGACGAGGAGGGCAGGTTCCGGGTCCTGGAGGACAACCTGCGGATGCCGTCGGGTGCCTGCTACGCCCTGGCGGTCCGCGAAGTCGTCGCCTCGGAGATCCAGACCGGGCTGCTGCCGCGCCCGCTCGAGGGCTACCTGGGGGAGATGCGGGCGGCGCTGCTCGCCGCCGCTCCCGAGGGCCGATCCGAACCGCACGTCGTCATCCTCTCCGACGGCCCCGAGAACGGTGCCTGGTACGAGCACGAGCGCTACGGCCGGGAGCTGGGGCTGGCGGTGGTGACGCCGGGCCAGCTCGAGGCGAGCCGGGGCCGGCTCTTTGCCCGCGTCGGCCGCGAGCGTGAGCAGGTCGACGTGATCTACCGGCGCCTCGACGAAGACCGCCTCTGCGACCCGCAGGGCAACCTAACCGACCTCGGCGAGCTGCTGCTGCCGGCGCTGCGCTCCGGCCGCCTGCGCTGCGCCAACGCCTTCGGGACCGGGCTCGCCGACGACAAGCTCACCCACGCCTACGTCGAGCGGATGATCGAGTTCTACCTCGGCGAGGAGCCGCGGCTGCGCTCGGTCCCAAGCTTCGACCTCTCCGACGAGGAGGGGCGGGCGCGGGCGATGGAACGGCTCGATGAGCTGGTGATCAAGCCGCGCGGCGGCTTCGGCGGCCACGGGGTGACGATCATGCCGCGGGCGACCGAGCCCGAGCGGCGGCGGGCGATCGGCCTGCTGCGCCGCCGCCCCGAGCAGTTCATCGCCCAGGAGACGATCGAGATCTCCAGCCATCCCACCGTCGTCGGCGCCAGCCTGCAGCCGCGGCGGATCGACCTGCGGCCCTTCGTCGTCAGCCGGCCCGACGGCGAGGCGGCGATGTGCGGCGGCCTCACCCGCTACGCACAGGCGGCCGGCGAGATGGTCGTCAACAGCTCCCAGGGCGGCGGCTGCAAGGACACCTGGGTCGTGGAGGCGCCCCGATGAGGCGCCGTTCGTTAGCTTCGCTGCAGATGCGACCGTTGATCGGAGTCACGACTTCCGAGGTGCGGACCCCCGAGCGGGCGACCCCGATCCCCGAGGGTGAGCCCCGGGTGAAGGAGCTGGCGCTCGGCCTCACCTACATGCGCGCGGTCGAAGCCGGCGGCGGCCTGCCGGTCGTGATCCCGCTGATGGAGGAGGACGCGATCGAGCCGCTGCTCGACCGGCTCGACGGGATCTGCCTCTCCGGCGGCCCCGACCTCGACCCTCAGCACTACGGCGCCGACCCGCACACCGAGCTGGGGCCGACCGAGCCCGACCTCGACCGCTTCGAGCTGCAGGTCGCCCGCTGCGCCGATGCCCGCGAGCTGCCGATCCTGGCGATCTGCCGCGGCACTCAGGCGCTGAACGTCGTCCGCGGCGGCGTCCTCCACCAGCACCTGCCCGAGCTCGGCGAGCAGATCCCCCACCGCCAGCAGACGCCCGGGACCCAGACCAGCCACCCGGTGCGGGTCGTCCGCGGCAGCCGACTGGCGGCGGCGCTCGACTACGAGCGGGAGGTCGAGGTCGCCGACGAGCTCGACGTCAACTCTTTCCACCACCAGGCGATCGACCGGCTCGGCGAGGGGCTGGAGGTGACCGCCACCGCCCCCGACGGGACGATCGAGGCGATCGAGGATCCCCGCCGCCCGTTCCTGATCGGCGTCCAGTGGCACGCGGAGACGCTCGTCCACCGCCCCTACGAGGCGTCCCTCTTCCAGCACTTCGTCGCCGCCTGCAAAGGCGAGAGCGCCGCCGCCCGGCGCGGCAACGGCAGCAAGCGCGAGGTTGCGTGAGCGAGGGGGCCGGCACGCTGCCGGCCTGGGCCTCCTGGGCTGAGCCCCACGAGCTCGGCCCCTACACCGTCGGGATCGAGGAGGAGGTGATGCTCCTCGACGAGGTCAGCTGGGCGCTGGCCCACCGGATCGACAGCGTGCTGACGCGGCTGCCGGGGCGCGGCCCCAGCTTCACCGCCGAGACCCACGGCTCGGCGCTGGAGATCCAGACCGGTGTCCAGGCGACGATCGCCGACTCGGTCGCCGAGCTGGGGGCGCTGCGGCGGGAGCTCGAGCAGACGCTGCGGCCGCTCTCGATGCGGGCGGCTAGCGCCGGCATCCATCCCTTCGCCGTCTGGCAGGAGATCGTCGTCTCCGCCGGCGAGCGCTACCAGTTCGTCTACGGGTCGATGCGGGAGCTGGCGCGACGGGAGCCGACCTTCGGCCTCCACGTGCACGTCGCCGTCGCCGATCCCGAAGGGGCGATCCACGTCGCCAACCGCCTCCGCACCCACATCCCCCTGCTGCTCGCGCTCGCGGTCAACTCACCGTTCTGGCAAGGGCGCGACACCGGCCTCGCCTCGGCGCGCACGCCGCTCTTCCAGGCCTTCCCGCGGGTCGGGATCCCGCGTGCCTTCGAGGACTACGCCGACTACGTCGAGTCGGTCGACGTGCTGATCCGCAGCGACGCCGTGCCGGAGCCGACCTTCCTCTGGTGGGACGTGCGGCCGCAGCCGCGCTTCGGCACCGTCGAGGTGCGGATCATGGACCCGCAGACGACGCTCGGCGACACCGCGGCGATCGCCGCCCTGGTTCAGTGCATCGTCCGCGCCGAGGTCGAGGAAGGCACGCACCTGGAACGGTGGATGCCGCAGGAGGTGCTGTCGGAGAACCGCTTCCTTGCCGCCCGCGACGGGATGGACGCCGAGCTGATCGAGCCCGAGCTCGATCGCCGGGTACCGGCGCGGGACCTGCTCGCCGACCTCGTCGTAGTCTGCCGCCCCCACGCCCAGGATCTCGGTTGTGAGGCGGAGCTGGAACGGGTGCCGGAGCTGGGGCGACGGACGGGAGCGCAGCGCCAGCTCGACCTCTACCGCTCATACGAATCGCTGCCCCGGGTGGTCAAAGCACTTTCGACCGATTTCCTAGCGTCCGCCTGACCAAGCAGATCAAGGACGCAGGGAGCGTGGCGTGCTCTGCACGCGAGCGACCGAGGACGCCGATATGCGCCGGTCAGGTGGGCGCTAGGACGAACTGGCTGACGATGAGGTTGGCCGCCAGGCGCGGCTCCTTGCCCTCGCGCCGGCGCTCGATCCGGACCTCGATCACGACCGTGCTCTTGCCGACGTGGAGGGGCTCGGCGGTCGCCTCGATCTCGTCGCCGAGAATGCCGGCGGCGAAGACGTTCAGCTTCAGCTCGATCGTCGTGAAGTTGTGGCCGGGCGGGATGCAGCGGAAGGTCGACCAGGCGGCGACGGTGTCGCCGAGGGCGGTCCAGACACCGCCGTGGACGAAGCCGCCGGGGTGCAGATGGCGCTTGTCAACAACGATGGCGCCGCGGGCGTGCGACTCCTCGACCTCGAGCGGCTCGATCCCGAGGTCGCCGGGGAAACTGCCGGGCAGGAAGGCGCGGACGGACTCCGGGGTGATCATCGAGCTCGGGTGCGGCGCGTCGTTCATCGCCGCGGCAGCCTATTCGTAATGAACAGATCCAAGGACAAGATCTACGGGTCGAGGCCGAAGCCCTCGAGGCCGTGGTCGCCGTAGGGCTCGTCGCGCTCGCGGACCGCCTCGCGGAAGCCCGATTCGGTGGCGCGGCGGACAAAGCCGTGGCCCTCCTCGGTGTGGCGGGCGATCCCGTCGAAGAAAGTGCCGAGCACTTGGGTCTGGCTGAGGCCCTGCGCGTGGACGGTCTGATTGACCAGCAGCTTCATCATCACCAGCTGGTTGATCGGCATCCGGGCTACGCGCTCGAGCAGCCGCTCGAAGCGCTCGTCCAACTCGGCGGCCGGCGCCGCCTCGGTCGCCAGCCCCCACTCCGCCGCCTGGGCGCCGGTCAGCGAGTCGCCGGTCAGCAACAGGCGCTTGGCCCGCATCGGCCCCAGTCGGCTCGCCCACATCGCCGTCGTCGGCGAGCCCCAGACGCGGGCCGGCGGGTAGCCGATCTTGGCGTCCTCGGCGATCACCAACAGGTCGGAGCAGAGGGCCATATCGGTGCCGCCGGCGACGCAGTAGCCGTGGACTTTGCAGAGGACCGGCTTCTCGGAGTGGAAGAGGCTCATGAAGCCGCGGACGTTGCGGCTCATGAACTGGTAGTCGGTGACCGGGTCCCAGTTCGTATCGGGGGCGTGGTTGGCGCCGATCACCGCGGGGTCGAGCGGCGAGCCGGGCGGCAGCGCCTCGCCGCCGAGCTCGCTCATGTCGCCCTCGGCCGAAGCGACGAGGTCGTAGCCGCCGCAGAAACCCGTGCCGTTGCCGGCGAGGGCGATCGCGTGCACCTCCGGATCGAGGTTCGCCCGCTCGACGCACTCGGCCAGCTCGACCGGCATCCGCGCCGTGATCCCGTTCCCCCGCTCGGGCCGGTTCAGGGTGATACGGGCGACTCGGCCGTCGGTCTCGTAGTTGAGGGTCTCGAGCTCCATCGCCATTGGTGAGTTATGGGCGCTATAGCACCCATAACTCACCACTCGCTGCTTAGTTGAGTCTTTCGACCAACATCGCCTTGCCCTGCCCGCCGGCCACGCACATGGTCTCCAGGCCGACCTGCTTGTCGTCGGTTTCGAGGACGTTCAGCAGGGTGCCCATGATCCGGGCGCCAGTCATCCCGAAGGGGTGACCGAGGGCGATCGCACCGCCGTGGGTGTTGAGCTTGTCTTCGTCGATCCCGCATTCGGCCATGATCGGGATCACCTGGGCGGCGAAGGCCTCGTTGAGCTCGACCCGGTCGACGTCGCCGATCGTCATCCCGGCGCGGTCGAGGACCTTCTTGATCGCGCCGATCGGGGCGACGCCCATCAGCTCCGGCTCGTTGCCGTGGGTGGCGGCGGTGATGATCCGGGCCCGCGGCTTCAGGCCGAGCTCCTTCGCCTTGTCGGCGCTCATCAGCAGCACCGCGGCGGCGCCGTCGTTGAGCGGGCAGGAGTTACCGGCGGTGACGCCGCCGCCGCCCTCGAAGGCCTCCGGCAGTTCGGAGAGCTTCTCCAGGGTCGAGGAGGCGCGGGGGCCGTCGTCCTTCGTGACCTCGGTCCCGTCCTCGAGCTTGACCGGGACGATTTCGCGGTCGAAGAAGCCGTCCTCCTGGGACTGCACGGCCCGTTCCTGCGAGCGCTGCGCGAACTTGTCCATGTCGGCGCGGCTAACCTCATATTTCTTGGCGACGTTGACGGCGGTGATACCCATGTCGATGTAGGCGTTGGGCTGGCCGTTCTCGCCGATCAGGTTGGGGTTGCGGTCGGCGGCGCCGGCGGGCTCGGTGCGCTCGTTGAACTTGCTCACCCACTCGACCCCGACGGCGAGGTAGGCGTCGCCCTCGCCGGCCTTGATCGCGTTGCCGGCGTGGCGGATCGCGTCGAGGCTGGAGGAGCAGTAGCGGGAGACGGTGACCCCGTTGACCTCCTGCGGCAGCTTCTCGCTAAGCAGAGAGATGATGCGGCCGATGTTGAAGGCCTCGAGGCCCTGCGGCATGCCGACGCCGCAGAAGACGTCTTCGATCAGGGCCGGGTCGACCTCGGGGTTGCGCTCGAGCAGCTGGTCGACCACGAAGGCGCCCGTCTCCTCGGGCCGCAGCTGGGCCAGCGAACCCTTGAAGGCGCGGCCGATCGGCGTGCGGATGGTGTCGACGATGACTGCTTCGGGCATTCCGTTATCTCCTTGAAGGCTTGGGAAGGGCTTGCGAGAACGGCAGGAGGGTAGTTGACGTGGACCGTGGGCGTCTCGTGCGTTTTGTCACGAAGTTCTGCGGCAGCGTCATGGACCTGCGTTACATTCGCCTCAATCCACCTCGTGCGTACCGCGAGTGCTGCCGCCCGGCGGCAACGAAAGGAGGGTTCCTAGATGCCTGAGGGTTACTGCGTCAAGGAGCGCAAGAAGGTCGAGATCAAAGACGCCAAACAGGTGACGATGAAGAACGGTCGCCCGGCGATCCAGGGCGTTTGCCCGGACTGCGGGACGAAAATCTTCAAGATCGGGAAGCTCGAATAGGAGCCCCTCCGAAAGCAATCTGAACCCGGCGCGGCCGGGGAGCGTATGCCGGGTCGGATGATCCCTGAGACCCTGAAGAGGGGAAATTCGACCCGGGGTGCGCTTAGCCGCGAACGCGACGTTCGCGAGGCCTACGCCGCCCATTCCGGCGAGCTCTACGGCTTCGCGGTCCGCTCGCTCGGCGATTCGGGGCTGGCCGAGGAGGCGGTGCAGGAGACCTTTGTCCGCGCCTGGCGGGCGGGCGAGCGCTTCGACCCGAAGATCGGCTCGCTGCGGACGTGGCTGTTCGCGATCCTCCGCAACGTCGTCATCGACCTCGGCCGGGCGCGGTCGGTGCGGCCCGGCGTCGCCGAGGGCGGGATCGAGCCGAGCGTCGAGCCGCTGGAGGAGGCGCTGCTCTCCTGGCAGATGGAGGAGGCGATGCGGCGGATCGGCGACGACCACCGGCAGGTGATCGTCGAGACCTACTACCGCGGCCGCCCCTACGCAGAGGTCGCCGAGGAACTCGGCGTGCCCGAGGGGACGATCAAGAGCCGCGTTTACTACGGACTGCGAGCGCTGCGGGTGGTGCTCGAGGAGATGGGCTATGAAGACTAGGAACGACTGCCGTGACTGGCGCGAGCTGCTCGGCGTCTACGCGCTGGGCCAGCTGGCGGGCGACGAGCGGGCGGGGCTGGAGGCGCACCTCGAGGGCTGCGCCCGCTGTCGCGAGGAGCTGGCGCTGCTGCAGCCGGTGGCGCGGATGCTCCCGCACGCCGACCCGGAGCGCTTCGAGTCGGCACCGCAGCCGCCGCCGGAGCTGGGCGCGCGGATCGCGGCGACGATCGCGGCCGAACGGAAGCAGACCGAGACGCGGCGCCGGCGGCGGCTGTTCGGCGGCTTCGCGCTGGGCGGGGCGACGGCGGCGCTGGCGGCCGCGGTGCTGGCGATCTTCGTCCTCGGCGGCGGTGGCAGCGGCGAGCCCGAGCGGCACGTCGCCTTCGCCTCCCAGGGGGTCAGCATCGACGCCACCCTCGAGCCCCACGCCTACGGCACCGAGATCCGCATGTACGTGCACGGGGTCGCCTCGGGCACGCTCTGCCGGGTCTCGCTGCGCGGGCCCGGCGGCGCCTCTTATCCGGCCGGGACCTTCCGCTACCGCTGGGGCGAGGACTCCGAAGCGGTGCTGAGCTCGGCGCTGGACCTCTCGCGGACGCGAGCGGTCGTCGTCCAGGCCGGCAAACGTACCTTCGTCGCGCCTCTGGGGAGCGCGCCGGCAACGGCAGACACCCAACTCGAGGAGGAACCGACGTGACCGACGCGACCAACAAGACCTACGCACTGGCGCTGCTGGGGGTGCTCGCAGCCCTGGCGCTGGTAGCTGCCGGCTGCGGCGGCGGCAGCAGCAACTCTGGCTATTCGGGCTCGACGAGCTCGAACGAAAGCGCGTCCAGCGAAAGCGGTAGCGGCTCCGGCGGCAGGTACGGGAGCGGCAGCGAAAACAAGACCGCCAGCTCGGAATCGAGCGAAGCCGGGAGCAGCACGGGAGTCGTCAACGCCGTCGTTTCCCTCGGCAACGCCCAGAAGCTCGGCATGGTCCTCGTCGACTCCAACGGCATGACCCTCTACGACTTCCACAAAGACAAGGGCACGACCTCGTCCTGCTACGGCCCCTGCGCCGAAGGCTGGCCGCCGCTGCTGACCGAAGGAGAAGCGACCGTCGGCAACGGCGCCACCGCCTCCAAGCTCGGCACCACCGAACGCAAAGACGGGACGACCCAGGTCACCTACGCCGGCCACCCCCTCTACACCTTCGTCGAGGACAAAAAGCCCGGCGAAGCCAACGGCAACGATGTCAGCGCCTTCGGCGCCCAGTGGTACGCCCTCCAGGGCAGCGGCGAGGAGGCGGGGGACTGACCCCCGCCGCTTCAGTCTTCGGAGACGCCGCTTAGCTTGGCGCGCTTGCGGTAGGAGATCGACGGGGGGACAAGCTCGCGGATCTCGGCGAGGAGACGGGCGGAGAGCTCGCCCGGGTCCTCGTCGGGGCGGGGCTGACCGCCGGCCGGGTTGAAGAAGCGGAGGCGGATGCGGGGGCGGCGGGGGAAGCCGGTGAGGTCGCTGGTGCCCTCGATCGCGACCAGGGTGACGTGCGCCTCCGGCACCTCCAGGGCCAGGCGGCCGACGCCGCTGCGGGCGCGCAGAACCTTGCCGCGGGAACGGGTGCCCTCGGGGAAGACGCCGATGCAGGCGCCCGCCCGCAGGGTCTCGATCGCTTTCGCCAGCGCGTCCTTGTCGCCCTTGCCGCGCTGGATCGGGATCTGACCCATCCCGTTGAGGACGGGACCGAGACCGCGCACGTCCCAGAGCTCCGATTTGGCGAGGGCGCGGATCTGCCGGCGCCGGTAGGCGGCGATGCCGACCATCACCGGGTCCCAGTGGCTGTCGTGGTTGCCGAGGATCAGCAGCGGGCCCTGCTCGGGCAGAGCATCCAGCCCCTCGGCCTGCATCCGGCCCCACCAGGCGACCGGCCGGTTGACGGCCATCGCCAGCGCATAGGTGCGGGTGCGCTCCTTCACCGACCGGAGTTCTATGCGTTTGCACACTTCGGCGGTCGTCCGGCCTCCGTAGTCTCATCTCCTTCAGGAGACGAGCGAAGTGGAGACCAGTTGATGGAGAGCAGCAACGGACGCAGCGGCGGCATCGAGGTCGAAGGCCTCGTCCGCGAGTTCAAGAACGGGCCGCGGGCGGTCGACGGGATCGACCTCCAGGTCGCCCAGGGTGAGATCTACGGCTTCCTCGGTCCCAACGGGGCCGGCAAGTCGACGACGGTGCTGATGCTGACCACCCTCCTCCCGCCCACCGCCGGCAGCGCCCGCGTCGCCGGCTATGACGTCGTCAAGGAGGGGCCCCAGGTCCGCGCCTCGATCGGCGCCGCCCTGCAAGAGGCGGCGCTCGACCCGCTGCTGACCGGCCGCGAGCACATGCGCCTGCAGACCGCTCTCCACGGTCTCGGTAAGGGCGAGCGCGAAACCCGCGGCACCGAACTGCTGGAGCGGGTCGGCCTCGCCGACGCCGCCGACCGCAAAGTCGGCGGCTACTCGGGCGGGATGAAGCGCCGGCTCGACCTCGCCCTGGCACTCGCCCACCGTCCCCGCATCCTCTTCCTCGACGAGCCGACCACCGGCCTCGACATCCAGAGCCGCACCGCCCTCTGGGACGAGGTCGCCCGGCTCGCCGCCGACGACGGCGTCACCGTCTTCCTCACCACCCAGTACCTGGAGGAGGCCGACGCGCTCGCCAACCGGGTCGGGATCATCGACCACGGCCACATCGTCGCCGAGGGCACGCCGGCCGAGCTGAAGGCCGAGATCGGCCGCCCCACCGTCGAGGTGATCCCCCGCGATCAGGGCGAGCGCGAGCGTACCGCCGCCGTCCTCGGCCGCTTCGGCGAGCACGCGAACTGCGCCCCCCACGCCGTCGCCGTGCTCCTGTCAGAAGGCGAGTCGCAGCTCGCCGAGGTGGTCCGCGCCCTCGACGCCGAGGACATCGCGATCGAGCACCTGCAGCTCCACGCCCCCTCGCTCGACGACGTCTTCCTCGCCAAAACCGGCCGCTCACTCGAGGGCGCCGGCGACGAGCCGAGCGAGAGCGCCGAGGCCGAGGCAGTCGGGGCGACGTGAGGAACGGCCTCGGCAACCAGGTCGGCCTACTCGCCCGCCGCTCGGTAATCCGGACCCTGCGCCAGCCGGCGCAGATCGTCCCCGCGATCGTCTTCCCGCTCTTCCTGCTCGCGGTCAACTCGGGCGGGCTCAAAGACGCCACCAACCTGCCCGGCTTCCCGACCGACTCCTACCTCACCTTCATCCTTGCCGTCCCCTTCATCCAGGGAGCGCTGTTCTCGGTGATGAACACCGGCACCGACCTCGCCCGGGATATCGAGACCGGCTTCCTCAACCGGCTGGCGCTGACGCCGCTGCGCGGCGCCGCCCTGCTCAGTGGCCTGCTCGCCGGCGCCTTCGTCCTCGGCGTCGTCCAGGCGATCGTCTACCTCAGCGTCGGCCTGATCGCCGGCGCAGAACTGGCCGCCGGGCCCGCCGGCGCCGTCGTCCTCCTCGCCCTCTCGGTCTCGATCACCGTCGCCTTCGGCACCATCGGCCTCTTCGCGGCGCTGCGCTTCGGCTCCGGCGAGGCGGTGCAGGGGCTGTTCCCGGTCTTCTTCGTCTTTCTCTTCCTCTCGGCGATGGCGCTGCCGCTGAACCTGCTGACGACCGACTGGTTCCACGCGATCGCCAGCGTCAACCCGGTCACCTACCTGCTCGAGGCGATTCGCTCGCTGCTGATCGAAGGCTGGAACCTCGGCGACCTGGCGCTCGGGTTCGGGATCGCGGCGGCGGTCGGTGCCCTCGGGATGTTGGCGGCAAGCAGCGCCCTGAAGACGAGGCTGGTGCGGACGTGAGCGCGGAGCAAACCGGCCGCCCCTCCGCCAACAGGATCTCCGTTGCCCGTGCGGTCGCCTGGCGCAGCGTCCACAACTTCCTCAAGAACCCGGCCTTCCTGGTGCCGGCGCTGATGTTCCCGCTCTTCTTCTTCGTCTCCTTCGCCGGCGGCCTGGCGGCGATCGGCGAAGTCCCCGGCTTCGACTTCCCGAGCGGCTACACCGCCTTCCAGTTCGTCTTCGTGCTGCTGCAGTCGGCCGCCTTCGGCGGCGTCTTCACCGGCTTCGCGATGGCGCGCGACTTCGAGACCGGCTTCGGCCGCCGCTACATGCTCGCCGCCGGCCACCGCAGCGGCATCGTCGCGGGCTACGCGCTGGCGGCGCTGGCTCGCGCCTTCATCACCTGGACCGTGCTGACGGCGGTGGCACTCATCGCGGGGATGAACATCGGCGGCAGCGGCGGCGAAATCGTCGCCCTCTACGTACTGGCGATCTTCGTCAACCTCTCCGCCACTCTCTGGTCGGCCGGCGTCGCCCTCCGCGTGCGCTCAATCCAGGGCGGTCCGCTGATGCAGTTCCCCACCTTCCTCATCCTCTTCCTCGCCCCCGTCTACGTCCCGCTCAGTTTGCTCAGCGGCTGGATCCACGCCGTCGCCTCGATCAACCCGATCACCGCCCTGCTCGAGGCCGGCCGCGGCTTCATCTCCGGCGACCCCACCGTCGTCATCCTCGCCTTCGCGGTCGCCTTCGCCCTCCCCCTCCTCTTCGCCCTCTGGGCGAAAGGCGGCCTGCGCAGCGCCGAAGCGGCCGGCTAACCGCACCGGTTCAAGTCACCTAAGTGACCAAAGTCACGCCTTTGTGCCGCCTGGCACGGGAGATTGTCGATCTTGCCCGCCTGCAGCGCAAAACCCGGCGATTCCCCAAGCGATTAGGAACGGGGAACTAAAGTGTCTTTTGTGACGCAGCGGCCGCTAGAGCTGATTCTCGCCCGTAACCTGATGTCGGCGCTCTCGACCCCTGCCTTCCTCGTCGACGAGGGTGGGCTGTTGGTCTTCTACAACGAGGCCGCCGGGCTGCTGCTCGGCAAACGCTTCGAGGAGCTGGGGACGGTCGGCCCGCAGGAGTGGGGCTCGCTCTTCGGCCCCTTCGACGAGAGCGGCGAGCCGATCCCCTACGACGACCTGCCGATCGTCAAGGCGGTGCGGGCGGGCCGACCGGCGCACGCGGAGATGACAGTGCGCTCGACCGACGGCTCAAGCCACGACGTCGAGGTTTCCGCCTTCCCGATCCTCACCGCTCACGGCTCGCAGGGCGCGATCGCCGTCTTCTGGCCCTCGCTGGCTAACGGCAACGGAGCCGGGCCGGGATGAAGGTCAAGCTCTGGGGGACGCGCGGCTCGATCCCGGCCCCCGGGCCGGAAACGATCCGCTACGGCGGCAACACCTCCTGCGTCGGCGTAACTCTCTCCGACGGCTCGGTGCTGGCGCTCGATGCGGGCACCGGGATCCGCTGCCTCGGCCTGGCGCTCCCCGACGAGCCGAGCCGGCTGCACATCCTCCTCACCCACCTCCACCTCGATCACATTCAGGGCCTCGTCTTCTTCGCTCCCGCCTTCCGCCCGCAGACCGAGATCGTGATTTGGGGGCCGGCCTCGCCCGAGGCCTCGCTGCGCGACCGCATCGCCCGCTACATCTCGGCACCACTCTCGCCGGTCGAGGTCCGCGAGCTTCCCTGCGACGTCTCCTTCCGCCACTGCCCGGAGAGCGAGTGGGAGATCGGCCCCGCCCGGATCCGCTCCGCCTCGGTCTCCCACCGCGGGCCGACCCTCGGCTACCGGATCGACGACGGCGACTCCTCCTTCGCCTACATCCCCGACCACGAGCCGGCGCTCGGCGCCGACCTCGATCAGCTCGAGGAGGACTGGATCTCCGGCTTCGCCCTCGCCAAGGACGCCTCGCTGCTGCTCCACGACGGCCAGTACAGCGACGCCGAGTACCCCTGCCACGTCGGCTGGGGCCACTCCGCGACCTCGCACGCGCTCAGCTTCGCCCGCCGCACCGGCGCCGAGCGGACCGTCCTCTTCCACCACGACCCGCTGCATTCCGACGAGTTCCTCGACGGGCTCGGGGCCGAAGCTCGGCAGCGCTGGGCGGATCTGGGCGGGGACCCGGCGGCGATCGAGCTGGCCGAGGAGCGCAGCGAGTACGAGTTGCCGGTACGGGCGGCGACTCCCGCGGCGACGCCGGCCGCCACCGCCTGACCGCTAGGCTGCGGGCGTGTCCCCTGCCGACCGGATCAAGGCAGCCGCCGAACGCTCGCCGCTGGTGCACAGCGCCCTCCAGCAAGCGCGCTCAGATCACGAGGGTCAGGTCCGCAACGGCAGCGGCGGCATGCCCTACATCGAGCACCCGATGCGGGTAGCGGCGCTGCTCGACGAACACGGCTACGGCGACGAGGTGCTGGCGGCGGCGCTGCTGCACGACGTCGTCGAGGACTCCGAGACGACGCTCGACGAGCTGCGCGAGAAGTTCGGCGAAGTGGTCGCCGGGCTGGTCGGCGCGATGACCGACGACGAGGAGATCGAGGACTACCGCGAGCGCAAGGCCGAGCATCGCGAACGGCTGGCCGCCGCCCCGGTCGAGGCGATGGCGATCTACGGCGCCGACAAGCTGACCAACTCGAGGACCCTGCGGGACGCCTACGCCGCCGAAGGCGACGCCGTCCGCGACGAGTTCAAGGTGCCGCTGGAGCTGAAGCTGGAGATCTGGGAGAAGGACTTGGAGCTGCTGCGCGAGAAGGCTTCCGAGCTTGCCTTCCTCGACGAGCTGGACGAGGAGCTCAGTCGTCTTCGGGCTTGCTTAGAGGCTCCTGCCCCGCACTGAGCTTGAGCCGCCGCCGCAGCGGCATCGCGAACCAGAAGAAGCTGAAGACGGAGAGCGCCAGGCCGGCGGTGACGACGGCCGCGGCGGTCGAGAAGAGGACGTCGGTGATCAGCAGGATCGCCCCGGTCATCGCCAGTGCCAGGAAGACGAGGCCGATGATCGCGAAGCGGTTCGAGTAATAGACGAGGCGGCGCTTCTGCTGGTAGCGGAAGGTGATCCGGTGGTAGGCCGAGGGCGAGATCAGCATCGTCGCCGAGATCGCGGTCAGCATCAGGGTCGCGAAGTAGACGTCCTTCTGGAAGCTGGTGACTTCTTCGAAGCCTTTCTGGAACGGGACCGCGAGCAGGAAGGCGAAGAGGACCTGGACGCCGGGGAGGGCGACACGCAGCTCCTGCAACAGCTCGCCGAGGTTGCGGTCGAGCCGTTCCTGCTCGGTCTCGTCGCGGCCGGAATCGGGATGGAGGCGGCCATCGTCGGCTTCGGACCGTTCTTCGCGGCGCGCGTTCTGATCCGGCTCGCGGCTCTCCTCGTTCTCCATTCCGGGACCATATGCAAATCGAGACGGCGCTCGTCCTTTTCAACCGCGACCTGCGGGTGCACGACAACCCGGCCCTTGCCGCCGCCGCGAAGGCGGAGCGGACGGTGGCCCTGTTCGTCTTCGACCAGCGGCTGCTGCGGTCGCGGTTTGCCGCCCCGAACCGGGTCGCGTTCATGCTCGAGGCGCTTGCCGACCTCGACGAGGCGCTGCGCAAAGCGGGCGGGCGGCTGTTCGTGCGGGAGGGCGACCCGGTGCGGGAGGCGGTGGCCGTCGCTCGCGAGTGCGGGGCGACCCAGATCCACGTCAGCGCCGACTGGAGCGCCTACGCGCGGGGACGGGAGGAGCGGCTGGCGCGGGCCTGCGCGGAGGAGCGGATCAAGTTCACCGCCCACCCCGGGGTGACGATCGTCCCGCCCGGCGCGGTGACGCCCGGCAGCGGCGACCACTTCAAGGTCTTCACCCCCTACCACCGAGCTTGGAGTGGGCTGCCGAAGCGCCAGCGGGCGGCCGCGCCCCGCAAGATCTCGGTCCCTTCGAAGCTGAGGGCCGGCCGACTGCCGACGCTCGGCTCGCTGATCGCCGGCAGCCCCTCGCAGGGGCGCCTGCCGGGCGGCGAGACCGAGGGGCGGAAGCGGATGCGCTCCTTCCTCCGCGACGGCCTCGGCGGCTACGAGGATCGGCACGACGACCTCCCGGGCGACGGCACCTCCCGCCTCAGCGCCTACATCCGCTGGGGCTGTGTCTCGCCGCTGGAACTGGCGGGGGAGGCGGACGACCGGCGCGGCGGCGCCGCCTTCGTGCGGCAGCTCTGCTGGCGCGACTTCCACCACCAGGTGCTGGCGGCGACGCCCTCCCTCCCCAGCCGCGACTACCGGCCGCGGCGCGACCGCTGGTCGCAATCGAAGCGGGCCTTCGAGGCCTGGCAGGAGGGGCGCACCGGTTACCCGCTGGTTGACGCGGCGATGCGGCAGCTGGCTGCGGAGGGGTTCATGCATAACCGGGCGCGGATGACCGTCGCCTCCTTCCTCTGTAAGGACCTCTACGTCGACTGGCGCCCCGGCGCCTGGCACTTCTGGGACCTGCTGACCGACGGCGAGATCGCCAACAACGCCGGCAACTGGCAGTGGGTCGCCGGCACCGGCAACGACACCCGGCCCAACCGGGTGCTGAACCCGGTGCGACAGGCCGAACGCTTCGACCCCGAAGGCCACTACGTGCGCCGCTACCTGCCCGAGCTGGAGTCGGTCCGCGGCAAGGCGATCTTCCGCCCCTGGGCGATGGAAGGCTTCGACCGCCTCGACTACCCCGAGCCACTGGTCGACCACGACGACGCCGCCGCAGCGTTCAAGGCCCAACGGGAGGGCTAAGGGCGGCCCCCAAGCGAACTGCATCAAATTATCTCGCCAGCAGGTGGAGAATTTGATGCAGTTCGCTTCCGACGGCACGTAGGATCGCGCGATGGGACGGTTGGCGGTGATTCTCGGCAGCAACGCCCTGGGGCCGGGCGGGGAGGAGATCGCGGCTGCGGCGGCTGAGCAGGGGGCAGCGATCGTCCAGCGGCATGTCGCCGACGGGGCCTTCGTCCTTCCCCACGCGATCGACCACGAGGCGCACCTGCAGCCGCTGGTCGAGCAGGGTTGTGACCGGGTGCTGGCGATCGGCTCGGTCGGCTCGCTGCGGGCCGAGATCGCGGTGGGCAGCCTCGTCTGCCCCGACGACTTCATCGCCCTCAACCAGGGCGACTCGATCTACGGCGACGCCCGCGCCCACTCGGCGCCCGGCTTCGCCCCGCGCTGGCGCGAGGAAGTGATCACAGCCTGGAGCGAGGGCGGCCAGCAACCCCGCGACGGCGGCGTCTACTGGCAGGCGCGGGGGCCGCGCTTCGAGACGCCGGCGGAAATCCGGCTGATGGCGGCCCACGCCGACGTGGTCGGGATGACGATCGCCTCCGAGTGCGTCGTCGCCGGTGAGCTCGGCCTCGACTACGCCGCCCTCTGCGTCGTCGACAACCTCGCCAACGGCCTCGCCGCCGAGCCGGTCAGCACCGCCGGGATGGAAGCCGACCGCCGCGCCAACGCCGAGCGCCTGCGCGAGGGCCTGGCGGCGGTCCTCCCGCGCCTCGGGGCGGTGGGCCGATGACCCTTGTAGTCACGAACGCGCTCATGGGTGGGGAGCGGGTCGGGGTTCGCTGCGCGGACGGGGTGATCGCGGCGCTGGGGGCTGACGTCGCGGCTGAGGCCGGGGATGAGGTGATCGACGCGGGCGGCGCCCACCTGGTCCCGCCGCTGGTCAACGGGCACACGCACGCGGCGATGACCCTGTTCCGCGGCAGCGGCGGCGACCTGCCGCTGATGCCATGGCTACAGGAGCGAATCTGGCCAGTTGAGGCGAGGCTCGACGAAGAGGACGTCTACTGGGGCGCCCGGCTCGCCTGCGCGGAGATGATCCGCAGCGGCACGACTCGCTTCTGGGACATGTACTGGCAGCCGCAGGCGACGGCGCGGGCGGTCGAGGAGAGCGGCATCCGCGCCGCGATCGGGGCGCCGCTGTTCGATCTCCACGGGAGCCCAGCCGACCTGCGCGAGATGGCCCATCGGGGTCTCGAGGCGCTTGACGGCTGCGGTCCGCGGATTACCCCCGCCCTCGCTCCGCACGCGATCTACACGGTCAGCGAAGAGTCGCTGCGCTGGATCGGTGAGCTCAGCGCCGAGCGCGGGCTGCCGGTGCAGATCCACCTCTCCGAGACCGAGCAAGAGGTCCAGGACTGCCTCGCCGAGCATGGCGAACGCCCCGCCCACTACCTTGACCGCCTCGGCCTTCTGAGCGAGCGGACGATCCTCGCCCACGGCGTCTGGCTCGACCCTGAGGAGCTGGCGCTGGTCGCCGAGCGCGGCGTCACCGTCGTCTCCAACCCGGCGGCGAACATGAAGCTCGCGGTCGGCGGCGTCTTCCCCTACCCCGCAGCGAAGGCGGCCGGGGTCGCGGTCGGGCTCGGCACCGACGGCGCCGGCTCCAACGACTCGCTCGACCTGCTCGCCGACCTCAAGCTCTTCGCCCTCGCCCAGAAGCACGCCGCCGCCGACCCAACCGCGATCGAGGCGGCCGAGGCCTGGGCTGTCGCCACCGGCGCCCGCGCGCCGCGGCTCGGTGCCACCCCGCTGGAGCCGGGCGCCCCCGCCGACTTCCTCCTCCTCCGCCCCGATTCCCCCGAGCTCGGCATCGGCGACCTCACCTCCGACCTCGTCTACGCCGCCGCGGGCGCCGCCGTCGACACCACCGTCGTCGCCAGCCAGGTCCTGATGCGCGACGGCGAGATCGAGGGCCTGGACGAGATCGTCGCCAAGGCCGCCGAGCGCGCCCACCGCCTCGGCCTCTAACCCGGCCTGCATCAGGTTCCCCACCCAGCAGGGAGGAAATCTGATGCAGTTCGATCTTAATACCCCCAGGGGGTATGTGCTACAGTCGCGGCATGGTCGGATATACGGAGGACAAAGAGAGGCTGTTGAAACGGCTGGCGCGGGTCGAGGGGCAGGTGCGCGGGGTCTCGAAGATGGTCGAGGAGGAGCGCTACTGCATCGACGTGCTGACCCAGATCGGGGCGATCCAGGCGGCACTCGACAAGGTCGCGCTGGGTTTGCTCGACGAGCACACGCGCCACTGCGTAGTCGAAGCCGACGGCGCCGAGCGGGTGGAGAAAGTCGACGAGCTGATGGCCGCGGTCGGCAGGCTGGTGAAGCGATGAGCGACGTGCTCGGAAAGATCTGGGAGGGGCTGGAAATGTCCTTCCTGATGGCCTACGAGGTCTGGTGGGCGCTGGTCCTGGGCTTCGCGATCTCCGCGATCGTCCAGGCCTGGGTCCCGCGCGCCCGGATCGAAGGCGCCCTCTCCGGCGAAGGCTTCGCCCCGATCGCCAAGGCGACCGCGCTCGGCGCCGCCTCCTCCTCCTGCTCCTACGCGGCGATCGCGATCGCTAAGTCGCTCTTCCAAAAGGGCGCCTCCGCGGTCACCGCGCTCGCCTTCCAGTTTGCCTCGACCAATCTCGTCTGGGAGCTCGGCCTCGTCCTCTGGGTGCTGATGGGCTGGCAGTTCACCCTCGCCGAGTTCTTCGGCGGCATCGTCCTCATCGCCCTGATGGCGGTGATGCTGCGCCTCTTCGTCTCGCCCCGCCTCGAGGAGCAGGCGCGGCGCCACGCGCAGCAGGCGCAGGCCGGCCATCACCATCACGACGACGAGGCCGAGGCCGAGGCGCTCCCCTGGCGCCAGCGCCTCGCCTCCCACGACGCCTGGGCCGGCGTCGGCGGCAACTTCCGCGGCGACGTGCAGATGCTCTGGAAGGAGATCAGCCTCGGCTTCCTGCTCGCCGGCTTCATCGGCCTCCTCGGCAACGACTTCTTCAACTTCCTCTTCGTCACCGATGCCCCGCCCGCCATCCAGACGATCGAGAACGTCCTCGTCGGCCCGCTGATCGCGATCCTCAGCTTCGTCTGCTCGGTCGGCAATGTGCCGCTGGCGGCGGTCCTCTGGTCCGGCGGCATCAGCTTCGCCGGCGTCGTCGCCTTCATCTTCGCCGACCTCGTCGTGATCCCGATCATCCTCGCCTACCGCAAGTACTACGGGACCGCCTTCGCGCTGCGGATCGTGGCGCTGATGCTGGTCACGATCGTGATCGCGGCCCTCGTCGTCGACGGTCTCTTCGGCCTCGTCAACCTGATCCCGACCGGCCCCCGCCCCACCCGCGAGGACGTCTTCGGCTCGGTCGAGGTCGACTACAAGCTCTTCCTCAACATCATCGGCCTCGCGATCTTCGCGGCGCTCTTCTGGGTCTCCCGCGGGCAGGGCGGCCACGGCTGCGAGCATCACGCCCGCGACGCCCACCGCCACCACATGGATGCCCCAACGAATAAGCGGGAGGCGGCCGGGGTATAGGCTCCGCCCAGGTGCCGTCTGGGGATTCAGTAACCGACGCCTCGCAGCCCGCGGCCTCCTCGGTCCGCTACGAGGAGACGACCAAGCAGTACCCCGGGGCGAGCTCGCCCGCGGTCGACAAGCTGACGCTCGAGATCCCGGCGGGCGAGATCTGCGTCCTCGTCGGGCCCTCCGGCTGCGGCAAGACGACGGCGATGCGGATGGTCAACCGCACGGTCGAGATCACCTCCGGCGACGTCCTCGTCGGCGACCGCTCCGTCCGCGACCGCGAGCCGGCCCAGCTGCGGCGGGAGATCGGCTACGTGATTCAGCAGATTGGCCTCTTCCCCCACCGCACGATCAGCGAGAACATCGGCGCCGTCCCGCAGCTGCTGGGCTGGAAGAAGGAGCGGATCCGAGAGCGCAGCGCCGAGCTGCTGGAGCTGATCGGGCTCGACCCCGAGCTCGGAGACCGCTACCCGGCCCAGCTCTCCGGCGGCCAGCAGCAGCGCGTCGGCGTCGCCCGGGCGCTGGCCGCCGACCCGCTGGTGATGCTGATGGACGAGCCCTTCGGCGCAATCGACCCGATCAACCGCGAGCGCCTGCAGAACGAGTTCCTCCGCCTCCAGGCGGAGATCCGCAAGACCGTCCTCTTCGTCACCCACGACATCGACGAGGCGATCAAGATGGGCGACCGGATCGCGGTGATGCGCGAGGGCGGGCGGGTCGAGCAGTACGCGACCCCGGCGGAGCTCTTGATGGCGCCGGCCAACGAGTTCGTCGAGGACTTCGTCGGCGCCGACCGGGCGCTGAAGCGGCTGGCGCTGATGCGGGTCGGCGACATCAACCTCTGGGAGGCGCCGCTCGCCTACGTCGGCCAGGCGACCAGCGAGGTGCGCAGGAAGCTGGCCGCTCCGGACGTCGAAATCCCCTACCCCCTGCTGGTTGACAGCGAGCGGCGCCCACTCGGCTGGCTCAGCGAGCGCGACCTCGGCGCCGACGTCGTCCCCCAGCGGCCCGACTCGCCGCTCGGCCCGGTGCTCGAGCGCGACGACGTCATGCGCGACGCCCTGGCGGACCTGCTGCAGGGCGAGTCGCAGTACGCGCCGGTGGTCGACCACAAAGGCCGGATCGACGGCGTCCTCTCGGTCGAGATCATCTCCGAGTTCCTCGCCTCGCCGGAGGCGAAGAGCGACGAGCACCCGGCGGTCGAGCGGCCCCATGGCTAGCCCACTGCTGCTAGCTGCGGCGGGTGAAGTCGGCGGCGACTTCTTCCGCGAACGCGACGTCGGCGATCTCTGTCAAGCGCAACCGGGCCATCTCTTCTGCTGGGACTGGGCGAAGGAAAACATCGACCGTTTCGGGACGCCCACCGTCCAGCACCTGCAAATAGTCATCCCGGCAATCCTGATCGGCTTCGCCGCCGCCTTCGCGCTGGCGCTGCTCGCACACCGAATCCGCTGGCTGCAGCCGCCGCTACTAGCCGCTACGGGAATCCTCTACACGATCCCCAGCATCGCCTTCTTCTTCCTGCTGCTACCGCTGACCGGACTCGGCCGCGACACCGCGATCATCGTCCTCGCTGCTTACACGCTCCAGATCATCTTCCGCAACACGATCCTCGGCCTCAACAACGTTCCCGCCTCGGTCAAAGATGCCGCTCGCGGAATGGGCTTCACCTCGCGTCAGATCCTCTGGAAAGTGGAGCTGCCACTGGCCGTCCCCGAGATCATCGCCGGCCTGCGGGTTGCGGTCGTCAGCACGATCGCGATAGCCACCCTTGCCGTTCTGATCAGCGCCGGCGGGCTCGGTACCGAGATGTACGGCTCGAACCTCAACTTCCCGACCGCGATCATCATCGCCGGGGCGATCGTGATCCTGATGGCGTTCGCCCTCGACTCGATCCTGCTGCTGATTCAGCGTCTCACCACTCCATGGCGAAGGGTGTCCCAGGCGTGAACTCACTTCCCTTTGCGTCATTCATTGGTGCTTTCGAATTCATCTTCTCGCCGCAGGAATCCAACGTCACTGGCGGCAAGAAGGTGGGTGGCTTCGACAAGTCAGTCGAACTCCTGATCAAGCACCTCGAGGTGACTCTCGTCGCCCTGGCGATCGCCCTCGTCGTCGCGCTGCCGCTCGGGCTCTGGCTCGGTCACCGCGGCAAGGGCGAGCAGTTCGCGGTTGGCCTGAGCAACGCAGCCCGCGCGATTCCCGAGCTGGCAGTGATCGCGTTGGTGGCGGTGTTGATCGGGGTCGGCCTGGGGAATGTGGCGCCCGTTCTGGCGATCCTCGGAATCCCGCCGATCCTCAACAACGCCTACGTCGGCGTGCAACAGGTGGACCGGGCGACCGTCGACGCCGCTCGCGGGATGGGGATGAGCGAGATGGCAATCGTTCGCAAAGTCGAGTTGCCGATCGCGATACCGACCGTGATGGGCGGGATCCGCAGCGCCGCCATCGCGATTCTCGCTACCGCCACCATCGCCCCGCTCGCCGGGGTCGAAACGCTGGGCGACTTCATCATTAACCGCAACGTCTATGGCGAAAACGGGCTGCTCGCCGGGGCGATCCTCGTCGCTCTGCTCGCCCTCGCCATCGAGGGCTCGCTGGCGCTCCTGCAGCGCCGCCTGACTTCCGACGGGCTGAAGTTAAAGACTGTCTAGCCCTGACCTACGACTTACAGGCTCACCCCAACACATTACCCACCCCAAGAGGAGGCAATCAGTGAGGATCGACAAGACGAGATGGCGCGCGCTGCTCGCGGTACTGGCCGCGATGGCGCTGGCGGTCGGCATCGCCGCGTGCGGCGGTAGCGACAGCACCACCGGCGAATCCAGCAGCGAAGAAGGCGGCTCTTCGGCTTCGGCGATCAAGTCGAATCCCGAAAACGGCAAAGTCAGCCTGACGATCGGCTCGAAGAACTTCCCCGAACAGGAAATCCTCGGCGAAATCTACGCACAGGCGCTGACCGCGGCCGGCTACAAGGTGAAGAGCGCGCTCAACCTTGGCTCCGAAACCGTCGCCCTGAAAGCGGTGAAGACGGGGCAGATCTCCGGCTACCCGGAGTACGCAAGCACGGCCCTCACCTCGTTCTTCGGCCTCGAACCCGAAGAAGTCCCCTCCGACGCCAACGAAGCGTGGGAAAAGGCGGATCAGGAATTCGAAAAAGAAGGCCTGCAGGCGTTCGAACCGACGCCGTTCGCCAGCGCCAACGCGGTCGGCACCACCACCGAGACGGCGAAGAAGTACGGGCTGAAGACGATCTCCGATCTCGAAGGGGTCTCGGAAAAACTCTCCCTCTACGGCTCGCCTGAGTGCCGCCAGCGGATCGACTGCCTGGCGGGGCTGGAAAAACTGTACGGGCTGAAGTTCAAGTCCTTCACCCCGGTCGACATCGGCCTCCGCTACACGGTGCTGGAAAAGGGTCAGGCGGATCTCTCGATCCTCTTCACCACCGACCCGCAGCTCTCGGCCGAGAGCGACAAGTTCGTCATCCTCGAAGACGACAAGGAAGTCTTCCCGGCCGGCAACGTCATCTTCGTGACCAAGAAAGCGGTCGCCGAAGAAGCGGGCCCGGATTACGAAAAGACGATCCTGCAGGTTCAGGAAGGGCTTGACCTGAAGGTCGTCCAGGAGCTCGACGCCCGAGTCGAACTCGAAAAGGAAACGCCTAAGCAGGCGGCGACGGCCTACCTCGAATCGGCGGGGTACGTCGAATAGAGACAAAAGCAGCTCCGGAGGAGGGTCGGCATTCCTCCTCCGGAGCTCCGCGACACCCGCTCCACATCGGCGTGGCTCCTAGGAGTCTTCGATCAGGGACCCGAAGAACTGGCATCTGCCCGGGAGCGAAGCAACCACGACGGTCGGCACCCCCTCGAGTGCGAAGGTCCCAGCGGTATTCCAGGCGCGGATGATCGGGAAGAACAGTTCTTCTTCGGTGCTGGCAACGGGAAGAGTCAATTCTTGGAGCTTCAGCGTTTCCCCCTGATCCAGAGGTTTGTTGTTCAGCCTCACCCCGTCTTCATCTGAGGTGACGGACATTTTGGCGGTGAGTAGGTCTTCCCCTTCTTCCTGGCATGAGCCGACGAACGTCAGCGGCCCGACGACAGCCAAGGTGCGATCTGGATCGCCAGGAACCAAGGTCGTGGAGTAAGGGGTCACGTTTTGATCCCCGGTGGGCCCCTGCGGCCCGATCGGTCCAAGCGACCCCGCCCGGCCGGTTGGTCCAGTCGGGCCAGTCGGTCCCTGTGATCCCTGCTGACCCTCCTTGCGGCCTTCCTTAACGAGCTTCGCCAGATGCGGGGTGAGCTTCTTCAAGCCGATCGAGTGATCGGGAATGCGCACCCCTGCGGCAGCTCCCGCCCCGACGACGATCAGTCCCATTGCAAGCGCCCCGACCAAGACCGGAACCATTCTGCTTCTCATCCTTGCCTCTCCTTTGTATTCGAACGCGCTTCCGTCTCGGCGTTCCCGACGACGGCGGAAGATCCTGCGATGTAAAGCATGCCCGATGATCCGCGGTGGGAGATTCTTGACCTTGCCGCTCGCTCACCCCTGAGCGGACTCGTGGATAGACAGTCGTTGAGCAGGATGTTTGCTGAGGGCTCGGGGTCCCGGACCCCTCCTTACGCTATGGCGTGTTCGCGGGTCTGGATCTCGAAGCGGTTGAAGTAGAAGCGGGCCGCCCAGGCGGCGAAGATGCCTGAGGCGGCAGCTAGGAGGAGGGCGACGCGGGGGTCGTAGGACTGGGCAAGCCAGCCGGCGAGGGGGCCTCCGATCGGGGTGCTGCCGAGAAAGACGACGCTGTAGAGAGCCATCACGCGGCCTCGCATCTCCGGGGAGACCGCGAGCTGGAGGGTGGAGTTGATGGTGGCGGCGAAGGTGACCGAGGCGGCGCCGAGGAGCATCAGGGCGGGGATCTCGAAGGCCACGGTCGGCATCAGGGCCGAGAGCAGGGCGGCGACGCCGAAGGCGAGGGAGCCGGCGGCGATCAGGCGGGGGCCAGTGCGGCCGCGGTGGCCGTTGACGAGGGCGCCGACGATCGAGCCGACGGCCATCGCCGAGACCAGGGCGGCGTAGGTCATCGCGCCCGATTCGAAGCTGAACTTCGCCAATAGAGGCAGGACGACCTGGAAGTTGAAGCCCAGGGTGCCGACCAGAGCCATCAACGCCAGCGGCACCAGCAGCTCGGGGGTGTGGCGGACGTAGCGCAGGCCGGCGCGAATCGCTCCCGCCTCGTGCTTTGCGGGCGGGGCGGCGTGGAGGCGGCTCGGGTCCATCCGCCAGAGTGCCAGGATCATCGCCACGAAGGTGAGGGCGTTGAGGGCGAAGCAGGGGACGACGCCGACGGTCGCGATCAGGATTCCGGCGACGGCCGGCCCAACGATCCGCGCCGCCTGGACGATGACGCTGTTGAGGCTGACCGCGTTGACAACCCGGTCGGCGCCGACCATCTCGATCACGAAGCTCTGCCGGGTCGGGTTGTCGACCGCGTTGACCGCGCCCATCGCGAAGACGGCGAGGTAGACCATCCAGGGCGTGACCACGCCCGCGGCGGTGACGGCGAAGAGGCCGACGGCGGGGATCGCCATCAGCGCCTGGGTCGTGATCAGCAGGCGCCGCTTCGGGATCCGGTCGGCGAGCAGGCCGCCCCAGGCGCCGATCAGCAGCATCGGCAGGAACTGCAGCGCCGTGGTGAGGCCGACGGCGACGCCGCTGCCGGTGAGGCTGAGAATCACCCAGATCGCGGCGACCGTCTGCATCCAGGTCCCGGAGAGGGAGATCAGCTGGCCAAGGAAGTAGCGGCGGTAGTTGGGGACCTCCAGCGAGTTGAACGAGTGGCGGATCGCAGCCGTCAAAGCTGCTCTCCCTCCCGCATCCGCTCGAGAATCTCGGCCGCCCGCTCGAGCGTCTCCACTTCCTCGTCGGAGAGGTCGCGCATGCGCCGCGCCAGGTAGGCGTTCTTGCGCCTGCGCAGCCGCCGCAGCCGCTCGCGGCCGGCGCCGTTGACGCTGACCAGGGCGCTGCGCTTGTCGGCCGGGTCCTGCGAGCGGTCGATCAACCCCTCCCGTTCCAGGCAACCGAGCGTGCGGGTGATCGTCGGCCGCTTGACCCGCTCGATCTCGGCGATCTCGCTCGGGGTCATCGGCCCGTGGCGCTCGATCGTCGCCAGCGCGGCAACCGAGGTCGGGGTAAGCCCGCTGGTCTCCGCCGCCGCCTCCTGACGCAGCCGGCGGGCGGTGCGGACGATCGCCGTGCGCAGGTGCGCGGCGCGCTCGCTGATGGGGATGTCGACTCTCGCGTCCATTGATTAGCTCTGGTAATTAGTCTAGCAAACTATTATCTGGTAGCTTTTGTCCATGGCTGCAAAGGCCGAGTACGACGTAGCGATCGTCGGCGCCAGCCTCTCCGGCTGCACCACGGCGATCCTGCTCGCTCGCGCCGGCGCGAAGGTCGCGTTGATCGAGAAGCGTCCCGACCCTCAGGCCTTCAAGCGCGTCTGCTCGCACTTCATCCAGGCCTCGGCGGTGCCGACGATCGAACGGCTCGGCCTCTACACGCCGATCCTCGCGGCGGGCGGTCTGCGCTCCCGCTTCCACTCGCGGACGCCGTGGGGCTGGGTTGAACCGACCGCGAGGCGCGAGGCCTACTGCCTCAATCTGCGTCGCTCGTTGCTCGACCCGATGCTGCGGGAGGCGGCGGCCGCGGAGCCAGGGGTCGAGCTGATGCTGGGCCAGGGCGCCGAGCGGCTGCTCCGCGACGGCGACGCCTTCGGCGGGGTCGGGGTCCGCGACCGCGAGGGGAACGAGCGGGAGATCCGAGCGCGGCTCGTCGTCGGGGCCGACGGGCGCGACTCGCACGTCGCCGAGCTGGCCCGGGTGAAGGAGAAGTCCCTACCCCACAACCGACTCGCCTACGGCGGCTACTTCGAGGGGCCGAAGCCACGCTTCTGGCCCGACGGCGCCGTCTGGCTGCTGGACCCCGACATGGCCGCCGCCTTTCCTACCGACGGCGGCCAGGTCTTCTACATCGCGATGACCCACAAGGACCGGGCGCCGGAGTTCAAGGCCGATCCCGAGCGGGCGCTGGTCGAGCACGTCGCCGCCGTCCCGGAGCCGCCGCCGATCCGCGAGAGCAGGTGCGTCGGCCCGGTGATCGGCAAGGTGGAGATGCCGAACCGGGTGCGGGGCCCGATCGCTCCGGGACTGGCTCTGGTCGGCGACGCCGCCCTCGCCACCGATCCGATCTTCGGAGTCGGCTGCGGGTTCGCCTTCCAGTCAGGCGAGTGGCTCGCCGACAGCGTCTCACCAGCGCTGCGCGGGAGCGAGCCCCTGGATAAGGGGCTGCGCCACTACCGCCGCCACCACCGCTGGCGCTTGGGGATGCACTCTCGCCTGATTCACGACTACTCGACCGGCCGCAAGTTCGACCGCGTCGAACGGCTGATGATCGCGGCCGCCGTCAGCGACCCGAAGGCCGCCGCCCTCTTCGAGGACGTGGGGACGAGGCGGGTGACGCCGCAGCGGGTTCTCGCCCCGATGGCGATGCGGATTGCCGCCGTCAACGCCCGCCGCTTGGCGAGCGCGGCCCGGCGGCCGCGGCCCTAGTCCGTGCCGCCCGCCCCCGCGACGGATTCGAGCAGCTCCAGCATCTTCTCCTCGTAGGCGATGCCGGCGTACAGCGTGCGCTGGGACCCTTCGAAGCCCTCGCTCGCCCGGACCAACGCCAGGTATCCGCGCAGCTCCTCGAGCTTCGCCCGGTGCCAGGAGATCCGCGACTCGACCAAGCGGGCGGGATCGCCACCGGCGAAGACTTTCAGCATTGCCTCCTCGCGCAGCTGCGGCGGTGCCGCGATTGGGTCGGCAGCCCATTCAGCGAGCGCCTCGCGCCCCTGCTCGGTCACCGAGTAGATGCGCCGCCGTCGCCCACCCTCCTCTTGGCGGGCAGAGAGGTAGCCGGCGGCGGCGAGCCGGGCGGGCTCCTCGTAGGCGGTCGTATGGGGGACGGGCCAGAAGTTCTGGATCGATTTCTCCATCGCCCCCTTGATCTCGTAGGAGGTGAGGTCGCCGAACTCCTCCAGCAGCGCCAGCACCGCGTAGGAGTTCCCGGTGAGCCTGATCACTTTGGGGTTGCTTTTCATGATTCGAGACGTATAGTACGGGACGAACGGTTGAGGCAAACCATTCGGCAACCAGCTTGGAGGTTCACGGATGCCCAGCACTGACTCCCACTCCCCCATCATCAGCGACAGCCCGGCGTATGACGCGGTAATCGTCGGCGCCAGCCTCGCGGGCTGCGCCACTGCGATTCAGCTCGGCCGCGCCGGCTTGCGCATCGCCGTGGTCGAGAAGCAGCCCGACCCGCAGGCTTACAAGCGGATGTGCTCGCATTTCATCCAGGCCTCCGGGTTGCCGGCGATCGAACGGCTCGGCCTCCTGGAGCCGATGGAAGCGGCCGGCGCTGTGCGGCCTCGCGTCCATATGTGGACCAAGTGGGGCTGGGTTGGAGCGCCGCCCGAGAGCGCCGGGCGAGGGATCAACCTGCGCCGCGAGCTCCTCGACCCGATGGTGCGAACGACTGCGACCGAGACTCCGGGGGTCGAGGTGATGCTCGGCTGGAGCGCCGAGAGCCTCCTGCGCGAGAGCGGCGGCTTCGCCGGCGTCCGGGTTCGCAACCGCGAGGGCGAGGAGCGCGAGCTGCGCGGCCGCCTCACCGTCGGCGCCGACGGACGTGATTCGAAGATCGCCGAGCTCGCCAAGGTCTCGGTCAAGACCTATCCCCACAACCGGATCGCCTATGGCGGCTACTTCGAAGGCCCCGCCCCGAGGTTCTCGCCCGACGGCTCGATCTGGTTCCTCGACCCCCACTGGGCCGCCGCCTTCCCTACCGACAGCGACCTCACCTTCTACGCCGCGATGCCGACCAAGGACCGGCTGCCGGAATTCAAGCAGAACCCGGAAGAGGCCCTGGTCAGGTTCCTCGCCAATCTCCCGGAGCCGCCGCCGATCCGCGACTCGCGGGCGATCGAACCGGTGCTCGGCAAGATCGACATGACCAACCGGATGCGCAAGCCGGTGGCGCCGGGGCTGGCCCTGATCGGCGACGCGGCGCTGGCGACCGACCCGCTCTTCGGCGTCGGCTGCGGCTGGGCCTTTCAGTCGGCCGAGTGGCTGAGCGACAGCGTCCTGCCCTCCCTGCAGGGCGGGGAGTCGCTGGAGCAGGGGCTCGAGCGCTACCGGCGCCGCCACGCGCACGAGCTGCGCGGGCACGCCTTCTTCATCCACGACTACGCGAACGGGCGGCGCCTCAACCCGGCCGAGCGGCTGATGTTCTCGGCCGCCGCCCGGGACCCGAAGTCGGCGAGCGTGATGGACGCCTTCGCGACGCGGCAGATCCGGCCCCAGGAAATGCTGCCGCGGGCGCTGCCGCGGGCGATCGCTGTCAACGCGCGACACGCGCTGACCCGATGAGCACGCCGGAGACCGACTCCCCGGTCAAGCGCGGCAGCCTGCTTGCCGGCGGCACCCGGACCCGTCTCCTGCAGGCAGGCCCGGCGGAGGCGAGCGAGGCGGTCGTCTTCCTCCACGGCAACCCCGGCTCGGCCGACGACTGGGTCGGGATGGCCGGCGCCGCGGCCAGCGCCGGCAAGCGCGCGGTCGCCTTCGACCTGCCGGACTTCGGCGAGACGATCGCCCCGGAAGGCTTCGAGCACGACGTCCCCGGCTACGCCGGCTTCGTCGACGCGGCGCTGACGGAGCTCGGGATCGAGCGGGCGCACCTCGTCCTCCACGACTTCGGCGGCCCGATCGGGCTCTACTGGGCGGCCTCACATGCCGAGGCGGTCGCCAGCATGACCCTGATCGACACCGGCATCCTCCCCGGCTACCGCTGGCACAGTCTCGCCCGGATCTGGCGCACGCCGGTCCTCGGCGAGCTCTTCCAGGCGACCGCCACCCGGCCCGCCTTCCGCTTCCTGCTCAACCGCAACGAGCCGCGCGGGCTGCCGCGCGAGTTCGTCGACGCCATGTACGACCACTACGACCGCCGCACCCGCAAGGCGGTGCTGGCGCTCTACCGGGCGACCGACGATCCCGGCGGGATGTCGGCGGCGCTGGTGCAGGTGTTCGCCGAGCGGGAGGTGCCGGCGCTGGTGATCTGGGGCGAGCACGATGCCTATCTGCCCTCGTCTTTCGCGGCGCGACAGCGCGAGGCGTTCCCGGCGGCGGAGGTCCACGTGCTGCCGGTCAGCGGCCACTGGCCGTTCGCCGACGCGCCGGAGACGGTCGAGCGCCTGTTCGCCGAATTCCTCGCCGCTTAAGACCGCACGTTTCGAGAAGAGCCGAGGTGGCCCGTGTGAAATCCTCCGCGACAGTGGAGCTCGTCCGATGACCGACCCCGCCGAGGCCCGCGACAAACGCTGGATCGCGCTGGCCCTGCTCTGCACCGCCCAGTTCGTCGTCGTCCTCGACGCCTCGATCGTCAACGTCGCCCTGCCGACGATCGGCGACGCCCTCAACTTCTCTGAGAGCAGCCTGCCCTGGGTCGTCAACGCCTACGTGCTGACCTTCGGCGGCTTCCTCCTGCTCGGCGGCCGGCTCGCCGACCTGCTCGGGCGGCGGCGGATCTTCATGTTCGGGCTCGTGCTCTTCGCCCTCGCCTCGCTGGCGGGCGGGCTGGCGACCAACTCCGGGCAGCTGATCGTCGCCCGCGCCGTCCAGGGCCTCGGCGCCGCGATCCTCTCCCCCGCCGCCCTCTCGATCGTCGCCACCACCTTTAAAGACGGCGCCGAGCGCAACAAAGCGCTGGGCATCTGGGGCGCGGTCGCCGGCTCCGGCGGCGCCGCCGGCGTCCTCCTCGGCGGCGTGCTGACCGAATACCTGGGCTGGGAGTGGGTGCTCTGGGTCAACGTGCCGATCGGGATTGGCGCGGCGATGCTGGCGCCGCGGCTGATCGCCGAGTCCCGCGCCGAGCAGGAGGTGCGGACCTTCGACGTCGCCGGCGCGGCGACGATCACCCTCGGCCTCTCCGCCCTCGTCTTCGCCCTGCTCGATGCCGAAGACGCCGGCTGGGGTTCGGCGCAGACGATCGGCGTGCTCGCCCTGGCGGCGATCCTGCTGATCTCCTTCGTCGCGATCGAGCGCCGCTCCCGCGCCCCGCTCGTCCCCTTCTCGATCTTCCGCATCCGCACGATCACCGGCGCCAACGTCGTCGGCATCCTCGTCGGCGCCTCGCTCTTCTCGATGTTCTTCTTCATCAGCCTCTACATGCAGCAGGTGCTCGGCTACAGCGCGATCAAGGCCGGCGTCTCCTACCTGCCGCTGGCGATCGCGATCATGCTCTCGGCGGGCGTCGCCTCGGGTCTGGTCACCAAAGTCGGCTTCAAGCCGATCCTCGCCGCCGGCATGGTCCTGATCGCCGCCGGCCTGCTCTGGTTCAGCCAGATCTCGACCGAAGGCAGCTTCCTCGCCGACATCCTCGGCCCCTCCCTCTTCGCCGCCGTCGGCCTCGGCTTCGCCTTCGTCCCGGTCACGATCGCCGCCGTCTCCGGCGTCGAAGACCGCGAGCAGGGCCTCGCCAGCGGCCTGATCAACACCTCTCAGCAGGTCGGCGGCGCCCTCGGCCTCGCCGTCCTCGCCGCGATCGCCAACTCGACGATCGGCGACTCCCAGGACCCCGCTGTGCTCACCGAAGGCTTCAGCACTGCCTTCCTCGTCGGCGCCGGCTTCGCGATCCTCGGCCTCCTCGCCACCCTCTTCCTGATCCGCAGCGCCGACAGCAAGGCGCACGTGGAACTGGGCGCGGAGCCGGCGACCGCCGAGGAAGCCGGCTGACGCCTCCCGGCCACGGGCGGGCTTGAACCCGCCGAGGCGCGGGTTAGGGTGTGCGCAGTGTCGCTCCGCCTCCCCAACCTCGCGGTCGCCGCGCTCCTGCTCGCCGCCGTCACGATCTTCGCCCTCAGCGATCACAGCCGCGCCGCCTCTCCGAACGCCACCGCCGTCGCTTCACCTGCCTGCGGCCAGATCCAATACGGCGGCAAAGGCCAGCCCGAGGCGCTGATCGTCTCGGACCTGCCGCTGCAGGGGGACTCGCAGCAGCGCTCGCTGCAGATGAACGACGCGATCCGCCTCGTCCTCGAAGGCGCCAACTGGCAGGCGAGCGGGGTCAAAGTCGGCTTTCAGGCCTGCGACGACTCGAGCGCCAAGACCGGCCTCTGGACGGCAGCGCAGTGCCAGGCGAATGCGAACGCCTACGCCGCCGACCCGAGCGTCCTCGCCGTCGTCGGCACCTACAACTCGGGCTGCGCCGAAGCGATGATCCCGATCCTCAGCAACGCCCCCGGCGGCGGCGTGGCGATGGTCTCCCCGGGCAACACCCTGATCTGCCTCACCCAGTCAAGCCCGAGCTGCCCCAAGGGTCAGCCCGGCAGCCTTTACCCGGGGGTCCGGAACTACGCGCGGGTAGTGCCGAACGACGCCTATCAGGGCGCCGGCCTCGCCAGCTTCGCCAAGAAGCAGGGTGTGAAGAGGGCGTACGTCCTCTATGCCGGCAAGGACCCGACCAGCCTCGGCCAGGCGAAGACCTTCCGCGGGGCCGCCCGCAAGCTCGGCGTCAAGGTCGTCGGCTTCAAGGCTTGGAACGTCAAGGCGAAGAGCTACCGCGGGCTGATGAAGACGGTGGCGATGACCAAGCCAGACGCCGTTCTCCTCGCCGGCCTCACCGAGGAGAACGGCGGCCGCCTGATCAAGGACAAGGTCACCGTCCTCGGATCCAACAGCAAGGTCAAGCTGCTCGCCCCCGACGGCTTCGCCCAGCAGTCGACGATCGACCTCGCCGGCAAGGCTTCGAAGGGAATGTTCGCGAGCGTCCCCGGTCAGGTGCCCCAGAACCTCACCGGTCAGGGCAAGAAGCTGGTCGCCGAACTCGAAATCGAGCTCAAAGGCCCGGTCGAACTGTATGCGCCCTACGCTGGCCAGGCCGCCGAAGTCGTCCTGAATGCGATCGGCAAAGGCAAGACCCGCAGCGGCACGATCGAAGCCGTCCGCTCAACCTCGGTCCAGAGCGGGATCACCGGCAGCTTCGACATCCTCCCCAGCGGCGATCCGAGCGTCGGCCCGATCACCGTCTCGGTCGCGAAGAAGACCTTCGTGCCCTCCGCAGTAGTCGAGCCTGGCCCAGCGCTGGTCAAGGCCGCCCGCCACGGCTAGGGCCATTTCATACAGAAGTCAAAAGACTTCGCAAAATTTCTGTAACACCCCTTGAAGTGGCGATTTTCGCCCCTAGGATCGGCCGCCGGAGGGTGTAGGAGGCAGATGCCTCCACGTGGCTGATATCCACAGTGTCCAGTCCAACCAATTGGATCCGGTTCGAGTCCGGCGCCCTCCGCAGACATACGTCGCAGGCGGTTGAGTCGACGGGGCTGCCAGTGCTAGATTGAGTGCTGGGTATCAGTCACGTGCGGGGTGGGTCCCCGCTCACCAGACTCGACCCGCCTCGCGGCGGGTCTTGTCGTTTCTAGGGGTCCTGGCCTCCGCGTCGAATCAGTCGCGGTGGACCGCGATGCCTCTGCCGCCGCTGCGCCTGCCGTTGCCGATAAAGGCGGGGTGATGGACGCGCGGGCGATCAAGTGGCGTGAACGGCTGAATACGCCGATGCTGATCGCGGCGGCGTTGACGCTGCCGACGGTGGCGATCTACGAGTCGAAACCGGGCGGGACGCTGGAGACGGTCGCGGTGGTGCTGAACTGGGTGACCTGGATCGCCTTCCTGGTCGAGCTGGTGATCATGCTCGCCGTGGTCCCCAACCGCTGGGCCTGGGTCAAGCGCCACCCGTTGGACGTGATCATCGTCGTGGTGACGCCGCCGGTGCTGCCGGCGGGCCTGCAGAGCCTGCGGGTCCTGCGCCTGCTGCGCCTCTTACGGCTGCTGCGGCTGGCCCAGCTCTCGCGCGAGGTCTTCTCGCTCGAGGGCCTGCGCTACTCGCTGCTGCTGACGTTGCTGACGGTGGTCGGGGGCGGCAGCGTCTTCGTCGCCTTCGAGCACCAGCAGCACCTCGACACCTGGGACGGGATCTACTGGGCGGCGACGACGATGACCACCCTCGGCTCCAACATCTACCCCGAAACGACCGGCGGCGAGGTCGTCACCGTGCTCGTCCTGATCATCGGCATCGGCTTCGTCGCCCTGCTCACCGGCGCCTTCGCCCAGCGCTTCCTCGCCCCCGAAATCGCCGAGATCGAGGAAGAGCTGGAAGAAGAGAAACTCAGCGCCGAGGCGCTGGCGCTGCGTGAACTCCACAACGTCCAGGAGCAGCTACAGGCGCTCTCGGTCGCGATCGAGCGGATCGCGACGCGAGAGCGAAGCTAGTTCTCCTTCGCCTGCTCTTCGGCGATCTTGCCCTCGAGTTCCTTCATCACGTCGGGGTCTTTCAGCGTCGTCACGTCGCCCAGGGCGCGGCCCTCGGCGATGTCGCGGAGGAGGCGGCGCATGATCTTGCCGGAGCGGGTCTTCGGCAGGTCCGCGGCCCAGACGATCCGCTTCGGGCGGGCGAATTTGCCGATGTGCTCGGCGACGGTCTCGCGGATGCCGGCGACCAGCTCGTCGTCCTCGGAGATGCCGCCACGGACGGTGACGAAGGCGCAGATCGCCTGGCCAGTGTCCTCGTCGGTTTCGCCGATCACCGCCGCCTCGGCGACGTCGGGATGAGCGACGATCGCCGACTCGACCTCGGCGGTCGAGAGGCGGTGGCCAGAGACGTTGACGACGTCGTCGATGCGGCCGATCACCCAGAAGTAGCCGTCGGAGTCGCGGCGGGCGGCGTCGCCGACCAGGTAGCGCTCTTTCCCGAACCTGGCGAAGTAGGTCTCGACGAAGCGGTCGTCCTCCTTGTAGAGGCCGCGCAGCATCGAGGGCCAGGGGCTCTCCAGCACCAGCAGGCCCTGACCTTCCTCCACCGGCTTGCCCTCCGACTCGTCGACCACCTGCGCCTCGACCCCGGGGAACGGCGTCGTCGCCGAACCGGGCTTGGTCGCGGTGATCCCCGGCAGCGGGCTGATCATGATCGCGCCGGTCTCCGTCTGCCACCAGGTGTCAACGATCGGGCAGCGGCCGCCACCGATCACCTGCCGGTACCAGAGCCAGGCCTTCGGGTTAATCGGCTCGCCGACCGAGCCGAGCAGGCGCAGCGAGGAGAGGTCGTGTTCGGCCGGGATCTCGGCGCCCCATTTGATGAAGGTGCGGATCGCCGTCGGTGCCGCGTAGAGGATCGTTGCCTTGTAGCGCTCGACCAGCTCCCACCAGATCCCCTTGTGCGGGTAGTCGGGTGCCCCCTCCCACATCACGCTGGTCGCCCCGTTGGAGAGCGGTCCGTAGACGATGTAGGAGTGGCCGGTGACCCAGCCGACGTCGGCCGCGCACCAGTAGACATCCTCCTCGGGCTTCAAGTCGAAGACGTAGCGGTGGGTGGCGGTGACGCCGGTCATGTAGCCGCCGGTGGTGTGGAGGATCCCCTTCGGCTTCGCGGTCGAACCGGAGGTGTAGAGGATGTAGAGCGGGTGCTCGGCGTCCATCGGCTCGGCCGGGCACTCGGGGTCGGCCCGCTCCATCACCTCGTCGTAGAAGACGTCGCGGCCGTCGGTCATCGGCACCTCGATGCCGGTGTGGCGGACGACGACGATTTTCTCCAGCGAGTCGATCCCGCCGAGGTGGTCGTCGACCTGCGGCTTGATCGGCGCCGTCTTGCCCTTGCGGCGGGCGCCATCGACGGTTACCAGCGCCTTCGCCTGGCTGAACTCCATCCGCTCGGCCACCGACTCGGCGCTGAAACCGCCGAAGACGACGTTGTGGGGAGCGCCGATGCGGGCGCAGGCGAGCATCGCGACGACGACCTCAGGGATCATCGGCAGGTAGATCCCGACCACGTCGCCCTTCTCCACCCCGAGGTCCTTGAGCGCGTTGGCGAAGCGCTGGACGTCGCGGTGAAGGTCGGCGTAGGTGACCTCGCGCTCCTCCCCCTCCTCGCCGCGCCAGTGGTAGGCGACGCGGTCGCCGATGCCGGCCTCGATGTGACGGTCGAGGCATTGGGCCGAGGCGTTCAACTTGCCGTCGGCGAACCACTTGTAGAACGGCGGGTTGGAGTCGTCGAGCCCCTCGCTTGGCTCGGTGTCCCAGTCGAGCAGCTCCTTCGCCTGCGCCGTCCACCAGGCGACCGGGTCGGCGGCCGCCTCCTCGTAGATCTTCGGATCGCTCCAGCGCGCCGCCGCCCGGAACTCCTCCGGCGGCTCGAACTTCTCGATCTCCAGCATCGCGTCGAGCTCCTGCTCGAGCGGCGTCTCTCCTTGCTCGACTGCCATCGGCTTGCTCCTCCCGTTTGTCCCGTCAGTCCCTCGCCGGTTCGCTGCTCCTCGGCTCGTTCAGCGGCTTGACCGGCATCACCGTCCGCCCGAAGGTCGAGTTGACGACCGCCGCAAAGGATGCATACCAAGCAGCCGCTGCGGTGGCAATGCCGAGGAAGCCGCCGACTTCGATCAGCCCTTCGCTTTCGTTGGCGTTGCCGATCCCGAGCAGGAAGAACGTCGCTGCCAGCAATGCGAATACCAGCGCGATCGCCGCCGTCGTCCGCAACGAGGCGACGAACATGTAGGTGGTGAAGATGCCCCAGGCGATCAGGTAAAGCCCGAGCGAGGGGCCGAGGTGTTCGGCCGGGATGCTGTCGGCGAAGAAGGTCACCAGCGCCCAGAACGAGATCCAGAAGGCCCCGAACGAGGTGAAGGCGACGGCGCCAAAGGTGTTGCCGGTGCGGAACTCCCACATCCCGGCAAGCAGCTGGGCGATCCCGCCGTAGGCGAGGGCCAGCCCCAGCACCACCGGCTCACCGGCGTGGCTGACTAGGTTGGCGTTGAACATGCTGAGCACGAAGGTCGTGAGCGCGAAGGCCGCCAGCCCGAGCGGGCCGGGATCGGCCGGTTTCCAGCCGGCGGTGCTTTCGGCGGCGGGTTCGCGTCGCGGGGCGCGGCCGGCCAGGTCGCGACCCGGGACCTCGTGACGTGAGACGGATGCTGACTCCATGACGACTCCTTCCCTAGGACCCTTGGGACATCCCTCCCCAGACCCCCTCCACATACCCGGGGGTCGCTCGTGTCAATCGTCTCTAGAGCGGCGGGCTAGTAGCCAGGAGGGTGCCGCGCGACGAAACCTTCTGGGCTGTCGACCCAGGGGTTGTGCCAGCGCGGGCCGGGGCCGCCGACGGTGTCGAAGGCGATGCCGGCGACGACCATCCAGGCGTGGCCGGAGTTGGCGTAGACGGTGATCCACTGGCCGGGCCCGGGTTCGCCCCAGGTCTCGAGGCCGGTCGAGTCGAGCGGGCTTTCGAGGAAGCCGCCGCCGTGCAGCGCGTAGGAAACCGCGCCCGAGCAGTCGTAGCCTTCGGATTCGAAGGAGCCGTGGCCGCCGCCCCAGATGTAAGGGGTGGTGGCGATCGCGTTGCCGGCGGAGATCACTTCCTGGACCGCGGCCGGCGCCGAGGCCGGGGCGCTCGCTTCGCTTTCGCTCAAGACCTGGGCTTCCTGGCCGGGGTTGAGCGGCGCCGGCATCAGGCCGGTGGTCGCGTCGCCGCCTTCGGCCGCGACCTGTTCGGAGATCGAGGCGAGGTTGCTGGAGAGTGCGCCTTCGCGCGATTCCAGCGTTTCGAGGTCTTCCTGCCGCTGCGCCTGGGCCGCCTTCAGTTCCAGCCAACCAGCCTTCGCTTCCTTGCGGGCGGCGCTGACGGCGCGCTCCTGGGCAGCGATTGCGTCGCGCACTTCTTCGATTTCGGCCCGCTGCTTGTCGAGCTTCTCGACGGCCGAGCGAACTTCGTTGCGGAGCGTCTTCACCCGGTCGACGACGGCGTCGTCGTAGTCCTGGATCTGGCGCACGTATTCGGTCTGCGCCGCCATCTCCGACCAGTCTTCGGATTCGAGGATCGCGTTCAGCAGGTCGGGCGAGCCGGCCTCGTAGATCGCGACGACGCGGCCGCTGAGGACCCCGAGCGCCCGCTTCAGCTTCACCCGCACCCGTTCCAGGTGCGCTTCTTCGGCTTCCAACGCCACAGTGGCGCGGTCGAGCTGCGCCTGCTTTTCGGCCAGTTCGGCCTCGATCGCTTCTTGTTCCTGACGCAGCCGCGAGACTTCGCCGAGCTTGGAGTCGATCGCCTGGTTCTGTTCGGCGATCGTTTCCGCCAGCGAACTCGATTCTTCCCGCACCCCCTCGAGCTTGTCCCGCGTCGCTTCCAGCTTTTCCTGCGGCGTCTTCGCCGGCGCACTGCCCGCCCAGGAACCGGCAAGGGCGCAGAGCCCTGCAAGAAGCAGCGCGAGAAATATCAGGGCACGGCGCCTAACCGTGCTCGTAGAGGAGCTGAACTGCACGGCGGCGCAGGCTAGCGGAGGGCCTGCGCCGCCTCAAAGGTGGTCGATAACCCGCAAGTTTCCTTGCACTTGCAGGAGTTTTCAGGCGTGCGTCAAGCCAGCAGTTTCTGCTTCGCCTGGTCGAACTCCTCCGGGGAGAGGGCGCCTTTGTCTTTGAGCTCGGCCAGCTTGTGGAGTTCCTCGGCCGGTGAGACGGAGGAGGCCTGCTCGCGGACGTATTCGTCGAAGTGCTTTTTCGCGTCGGCTTGGGCTTTGATCGTGCGGTCGCGCATTCCCTCGCCGCGGGCGATCAGGTAGATCAGGGCGGTGAGGAAGGGGATGAAGACGAGGAAGAGCACCCACGCCGCCTTCGCCCAGCCAGAAAGCTCGTGATCGCGGAAGAGGTCGGAGAGGATCGTGATCAGGATCCAGATCCAGATGACGAAGAAGAAGACCTCCAGCGCTACGAGGAGGATTTCCCCGAAGCTGATGTCGGCGAGCGGCATAGCGCTCCTTTCGATTGGTAACTGGGGTACGCGAGGTTTCGCGCTAAAGGGACCTTATGTAATTCCCGAGGCTAAGCGCCACTCCTGCCCGCGCTATCCGTAGTCAGCCTCATGAAGAAGAGGACGATCGCGACCGAGGTGGCGAGGTTGAGGCTGGAGACGCCGTCGCGCATCGGGATCGCCACCCGCCCCGCGGCGCGCTCGAGGACCTCGCCGCTGAGCCCGTGGCGCTCGGTGCCGAAGGCGAGGATCGCCCGCGGCGGCACCAGTCCCGGCACCAGCTCCGCCCCCTCCGGGTCGATCGCCAACAGCGGCCGCTCGCTCGACGGCAGCGCCTCGACCTTGGCGACCGGGAGCGCGAACTGCAGGCCGGCGGCGCCGCGGACGGCGTCGGGGTGCCAGGGGTCGTTCTCGCCGCGGGCGATCACCGCCGCGGCGCCCGCGGCCGCCGAGACGCGGATGCAGGCGCCGATGTTGCCCATGTTGCGCGGGTCCTCGAGCAGGACGACCGGGGCCGGCGCGGGGTCGGCGAGGGCGGCGGCGACGTCCACCCGCGGCCGCCGGGCGATCGCGGCGACGCCGGTGTGCGGGACCAGCGGCACCAGGTCGGCGAGCGTCTCCTTGTCGACCTGCTCGACCCGCCCGGCGAGCTGCCCCGCCAAGTCCGGCGCCAGGTCGGCCGCCATCGCCTCCAGCGAGGCTGGGTCGACCGCCACCGCCTCGACCAGCTCGGCGCCGAAGCGCAACGCGTGCTTGAGCGCGTGGAAGCCCTCGACGACGGTCAGCGCCGGGTCGCGGCGAGCGGTGCGGAAGCGCACAGCGCGTTCGTGCTCGTCGCGACCCATCGCCGAATCATGGCGAGCCGGCGCCGATCAGGCGGTCGCGCCGGCCAAGGCCAGCTGGTCGCGCCCCCCGGCCTTGGCCAGGTAGAGCGCCGCGTCGGCGCGGCCGAGCAGGTCGTCGGCGCTCTCGACGAAGTCCCAGCAGGCGAGGCCGGCGGAGCAGGTCTGCTCCATCGGCGTCTGCTCGCGCAGCCGCTCGACAACCTCGGACGCCTCCTCGGGCGTGGTGCCCGGCAGCAGCACCAGGAACTCCTCGCCGCCGAAACGGACGATCGTGTCTTCGCCGCGCAGGGCCCCGTCCCAGGCGCGGGCGCACTCGCGCAGGACCTCGTCGCCAGCGAGATGGCCGTAGGTGTCGTTGTAGACCTTGAAGTGATCGATGTCGATCAGGGCGACACAGAGCGGCGATTCGGTGCGGCGGCAGCGGGCCATCTCCCGCGGCAGCTGCTCGTCCAGCACGCGGCGGTTGGGCAGGCCGGTCAGCGCGTCGCGCGCGGCCATCTCGCGCACCTTGCCGAGCAGCTCCTCGCGTTCGCCCTCGATCTGCTTCAGCTCCGTAACGTCGGTGGCGCGGGCGTAGATCAGCGACTCGTCCGGGGAGAGCTGCGAGCTCCAGCGCAGCCAGTGCCAGGAGCCGTCCTTCGCCCGGTAGCGGTTCTCGAACTGCAGCGTCTCCGCTCCTTCGAAGAGTCCCGCCGCCTCGGCTTCGGTCCGCTCGCGGTCCTCCGGGTGGACCCGCTCGACGAACGGGAGCGCCCGCAGTTCCTCCCGGTCGTAACCGAGGGAGTGCGTCCAGGCTTCATTCAGCTCGACGAAGTAGCCGTCCATGTTGGCAGTGCAGAGCATGTCCCGCGAGAGGTCGAAGAAGTGGCGGGCGCGCTCGTCGGCGCGGGCCCGGCGGGCGACGATCGCCGTCGTCAGCAGCATCACGACGCCGAGCGAGACGAGGGTGAAGATCCAGCGGGTGAGCGGCGAGTAGCCACCGGTGCTTTCGACCTCGAGCAGGACGATGCCGTAGACCGCCAGCAGCCAGGCGAGGTGGAGGGCGGCGATGCGGCGCGGGAAGTAATAGGACGAGATCAGGGTCGCCCAGACGAAGATCGTCCCGTACTGACCGACCGCGATGCCGCTCTCGAAAATCAGCAGCCCGGTGGTGGCGACGATCCCGCCGAGCAGCAGGTGGACGACCCAGCGGGGAACCCGGCCGACCAGGAACGAGCAGAGCACCCCGGCGGCGGCCATCGCCGCGGCGGTCAGTGTCAGGGCGGTGGTGTCGCCGCCGCTCGGGTGCGGGAGCAGGAGCGAGAGGGCGACGAGGCCGGCGCCGGCGATCAGCAGCGCCGCCGCGGCGCGCAGCTCGGAGCCGCCAGCCGGGTTGATGCTTACCCGATTTTGGGGAGACGCCATGCCGGGAGCATCGGCAAACGCAAATGTTTACTTGAGGCGCGGTGGACGGTTTGTCAACCGCGGACCACCTGGAACTGGCTCATCAGGCCGTGATCCTCGTGGTCGAGCATGTGGCAGTGGACGACGAATTTCCCGGTGTAGTCGGAGAAACGACCGGCGACGAGGATCTTGTCGCCGGGGAAGAGAAAGAACGTCTCCTTGAGACAGTCTTCCCAGGGCGGCGGCTTGCGGCCGTTGCGCTCGAGCAGGTACCAGTCGGTGTGGTGCAGGTGCATGACGTGGGCGACGTTCGTCTTGTTGACGAACTCCCAGGTCTGGATGCTGCCGAGGCGCGGCTTGGTCTCGACATAGGCGGGGTTGAAGGTGCGGCCGTTGATCCGCCAGGTGGTTTTGAAGAAGCCGCCGATCGTGATCGCCCAGCGGTGGTCGGGCTCGCGCCTGGCCTTCCGCGTCCACTCGGGCAGCGGCCGCAGGCGGCGGGGGACGCGGGCCCGGTCGGTAACGCGGCTGGTGCCGACCCGGAACTGCATCAGGGCGCCGCCGTAGGTGCGGGCGCCGGCGGGGTTGCGGCCGCTGTGGCGCTTGCTGCTGCGGAGCTCGACCGTCTCCCCCACGTGGCCGGCGAAGTCGACGACCGCCTCGACCCGCTCGGCTGGGCCGAGGAGGATTTCGCGGCGGCGGATCGGCTTCGGCATCAGCCCACTCTCGGTCGCGATCTGGACCATCTGGGCGCCGTTTGAGAGCTGCAGGTTGTAGCTGCGGAAGGAGGAGACGTTGAGGATCCGAAGCCGGTAGCGGCGCGGGGTGACGGCGTGGTGAGGCATGAAGGCGCCGTTGACGAGGACGCACTCGCCGAGGATCCCGTCGTCGGGCGGGCGGCGGTTGGTGAAGGGGTCGGTGAGCTGGTTGTCGTGGTCGAAGCTGCGGTCGGCGATCATCAGCGGCAGGTCGCGGTCGCCGCGCGGCAACGGCAGGGAGTCTTCGAAGCCATCGTCGACGATCCACATCCCGGCGAGGCCCTTCCAGCTGTGCGGGGCGGTGCGGTCGAGGCGATGGTCGTGGTACCACTGAAAGGCGGCGCGTTCGGGATGGCCGTCCTCCATCAGGTCGTAGACGTAGGTTTTGCGCCCGCCGGGCTCGAGCAGGAACTCGTTGCCGGAGGCACGGGCGGAGAGGCCGCGGGGGATCTGGCAGTAGTAGGAGGTCGGCTGCTGCTTGGTCAGCCCGCCGGGGTAGCCGTCGAACTGGGCGGCGTTGTGGCCGCCGTGGAGGTGGATCGAGAGCTCCCCTACCTTCGCCGGCAGCTCGTGGTGGAAGGTGACGCGGGTGCGGTGGCCGGCGCGGCGGCGGATCGTCGGTCCGGGGAAGGTGCCGCCGAAGGTCCAGAGGCGGGTCTTGCGGCCGGGAAGGATCTGCTGCTCGGCCTCGCGGATCGGTACGTGGATGTGATCGCCGTCGAGGACCGGCGGGATCGGCAACGGCTGGCGGAACGGGACCGCGGCGAGCGCCGGCGGCGGCTCGGTCGAGAACGGCAGCGGCCCGCCGCCCCTGCCGCGCAGGGGCAGGAGGACGGCGAGGGCGCCGCCGCCAAGGGCGCCGAGAAAAGCTCGGCGCCCGAGGCGGTGCGGGGCTGAGGACTGTCCAGCCGTCGCCGGGACCTAGGCGGCGGGAACCGGCGCCACGACCTTGACCTGGCCGTGCATGAACGGATGGACCGCGCACATGAAGTAGAGCGTGGTGCCCGCTTCGGCGGTCACTTCCTGGGTGACGCTGGTGCCGGCTTTCTTTTCGCCGGTGAACCAGGAGTCGCCCTTCTTGCCGGTGGCGTCACCCTCGGTGCTCCAACCGGCGGGGCCGGCCTTGACGAGCGGCGTGGTGATCTTTTCGGTTTTCGGGTTGAACCCGTGCCACTTGGCGATCGCGAAGCAGATCTTTTTAGGCGTGAAGCAGCTGTTCTGCGCCTTGCGGGTCTTCGGGATCGAGCCCTTGGTGACCAGCGAGAACGTGTGCGGGCCGACCTGTTTCGGGTTCGTCTTGTTGAGGACCTGCAGCTGGTCGCCGACGGTGACCGTTTCTGGGGCGACGAACTTGAGCTTGCCTTTGACGATCGACATCGTGATCACGTCGGTGTTCCCGGTCGGCGTGATGGTGGTCGTTTCAGCGGCGCCGGCGAGGCTCGAGCTGCCGAGGACGACGGTGAGCGCGGCCACCGGGACCGCGATGGCCAGGGCCCGCAGGCGGGCGCGGCGTGAAAGCTTGCTGTGCAAAACGTGCCTTTCTACTTAGTGGTGAAACCGATTCCCTGAGGCCGTCAAGGGTACCCTCTCCAGCGGTGGCCACGTTCCTTCACACCTGCTATCGGATCGGGAGTATTGACCGCTCGGTCGCCTTCTACGAGAAGCTCGGCTTCGAGGAGGTACGGCGGATGCCGATCGGCGACGAGGCGGTCAACGTCTTCATGGCCCTGCCCGGCGAAGACCCCCGCCTCGAGCTCACCTACAACCACGGCGTCACCGGCTACGAGCATGGCACCGGCTACAACCACATCGCCCTTCTCGTCGACGGCAACCTCGACCACACCCTCGCCCAGCTGGTGGAGCTGGGCATCGAGCCCGAAAAGCCCCCCTACCGCCCCGGCGGCCGCACCGAGGGCCACCGCATCTGCTTCGTCCGCGACCCCGACGGCTACCGCATCGAGCTGATCGGGGAGTGATTCCGAGGTTCACCCCGCTATAGCGAGGTCAAGTTCGGAGTCGTGATCAGCCGGGGCTGAGGCCGCCGCCGGCTGAGGGCGGGGCGGCGGGTTCGGGGGTTGGTTCGGGTTCGGGGGCCGGGGCTTCTTCTGCGGCGGCTTCTTCGCCTTCGGGCTTTTCTTTGCCCGCCGCTTCGCCCCCTTCTTCGCTTTCTTCTTCTTCGCCTTCGTAGCTTTCTTCTTCGTAGCCGTTTTCGTAGCCCGAGGAGGAGGTGTGTTCGCTGTCGAGGCCTTCGAGTTCGGGAGCTGAGCCGGTTTCGAATTCGGGGCAGTCGCCTTCGACGGCTTCCGACATGTAGTTGGCCCAGATCGGGCCGGCGGTGGGGCCACCGAAGCCGGTGTATTCGCGGCTGGTCGGGTGGCCGACCCAGACGGCGGTCGAGAAGAGTGGGGTGAAGCCTACGAACCAGGCGTCGGAGAGCTCCTCGGAGGTGCCGGTCTTGCCGGCGGCGCTGGAGCACCCCATGCTGGTGTAGCCGGCGCCGGTCCCTTGGGTGATCACGCCCTCGAGGATGCGGGTCACTTCGTAGGCCTGACCTTGGGTGAGGACGCGTTCTCCGGAGTCCTTCTCGAAGTCGTCGACTTTGCCGTTGGGAAACTCGACTTTGCTGACCGCGGTCGGATCATGGTGGATGCCGCCGCTGGCGAGGGTCGCGTAGGCATCGGCCATTTCCAGCGGCGTGACCCCGATCGCGAGACCGCCGATCCCCTCGGCGGGAACCGACTGCAGCGGCGATTCGATGCCCATTTCCTTCGCCGTCTTCGTTACTTCTTCGGGGCCGACGTCGAGGTCGAGCTGGGCGAAGACGACGTTGACCGAGTCCCAGGTGGCGCTTTCGAGGTCATAGGTGCCGCCCCCCTCGCCCTCGGAGTTATTCACCGTCCAGGTGCCGCCGCCGGGGATTTCCAAGGTCTTCGGGGAGGTGCCGTCGTAATAGGTGGTGGCGGGATCGATCCCCTCCTTTACGGCGGTGGTGAGGACAAAGGTCTTGAACGAGGACCCGGGCTGGCGGTGGGCCTGCCAGGCGTAGTTGAACTGGGATTCGTCCGCGTAGCCTTCAGTCGAGGCCAGGGCGACGATCGCGCCGGTCTTCGGGTCGACCGAAGCGAGGCCGGCGGCCGGCCCGCCTTCGGGGTAACAGACGGAGCAGTAGTTTTCGACCGCATATTCGGCCTTCGCCTGCAGGTCGGGGTCAATCGTCGTGTAGGCCTTCAGCCCGCCTTTGCGCACGGTGTTGATCCCGTATTTGTCGATCAGTTCGTTCTGGACCATGTCGAAGAGGAACGGGTCCTTGATCACCTGGTACTTGTCGCCGGGGTCGAGGCCGAGGCCGTGGGTCTTGGCTTCGCGGTATTCGTCGCCGCTGATGTAGCCCTGTTCCTGCATCACCAGCAGCACCTCGTTGCGCCGCTTCAGCGCCGCCTTCGGGTCGAGGAAGGGGTTGTATTCGGAGGGCGCCTGCGGCAGGCCCGCGAGCAGCGCCGCCTGGACCAGGCTGAGCTGCTTGGCCGGCTTGCTGAAGTAAGTCTGCGAGGCCGCCTCGGCTCCCACAGCGGTCTGCCCTTCGACCGTCCCGTACGGGGCGCTGTTGAGGTACTGGGTGAGGATCCATTCCTTGCCGTGAGCTTCCTCGAGCTCGACCGCGAGGTGCGCTTCGATCAGCTTTCGCTTCAGGGTGTTTTCCGGGTTGTGGATGTAGAGGTTGCGGACCAGCTGCTGGGTGATCGTCGAGGCGCCCTGGACCGGCTTGCCGCCGGCCTGGATGTCCTTTAAGGCGGCGCGGGCGATCCCCTCGTAGTCGAGGGCGCCGTGGTGAAAGAAGTTCTTGTCCTCGATCGCGATCGTCGCGTCGCGCAGGACCTGCGGGATCGCCTTCGCCGGCAGCGGCTGGCGCACGTTTTCGGAGCGGATGAAGCCGATCAGGCTGCCGTCGGCGGCGTAGATCGCCGAGGAGCGTCCCTTCTGGACCGGCTTCAGGCTTGAGAGAGGCGGCGCCGAGTTGTAGATGTTGAGCGCCCAGGCGGCCGCGATTCCACCGGCGATCAGCACAAGGGCGACGAGGATCCCCAGCGGGATCGCGACCTTATGCCAGATGGGATGGTGCGGCTTGCGTCGCCGCCTGCGGACCCGCGTGGCCATGCGCTGCGGATTGTAGGGACGCGCGGCCCTCGGCACTCGCGGCGGCTTGAGCGCGCAAGGCCGGTTGCCGTCCCGGTAGGCTCGCGCCCGCAGGCGCTGGGACGCAGCGGCACCAAAGGGAGAGGAACAGACGTGAAACTCGTAATCGGGATCGTTCGCCCCGAGCAGGCGAACCAGGTCCTCGAGGCGCTCCACCGGGCCGAGGTCCGCGGCTTCTCGATGAGCCGGGTCCAGGGACACGGCGGCGAGGTCGAGCGGGTCGAGACCTACCGCGGTACGACCGTGCAGATGGGGCTCTCGGAGAAGGTCCGCTTCGAGGTCGCGGTCTCCGACTCGTTCGTCGACAAGACCGTCTCGGCGATCTGCGAGGGCGGGCGGACCGGCGAAGTCGGCGACGGCAAGATCTTCGTCGTCCCGCTCGACCAGGCGGTGCGGATCCGCACCGGCGACTCAGACGAGGGCGCCGTGACGCCGGTGAGCCGATGAACGCCGGGATCGACACCGGCGACACCGCCTGGATGCTGATCGCGACCGCGCTGGTGCTGATGATGACGCCGGCGCTCGGTCTCTTCTATGCCGGGCTGGTGCGCTCGAAGAACACCCTCAACACCTTCATGATGAGCATCGCCGCGATCGCCGTGGCGACGGTCACCTGGGCCGCGGTCGGCTACTCGCTCGCCTTCGACGGCGGCGGCGACCTGATCGGCGGGCTCGGCAACGCCTTCATGCAGGGCGTGGACTTCGCCCCGCGCCAAGGCACGGCTATCCCCGAGCTCGTCTTCTTCGCCTTCCAGGCGACCTTCTGCATCATCACCGTGGCGCTGATCTCCGGCGCCGTGGTTGAGCGGATGCGCTTCGGCGCCTTCCTCGTCTTCGCGGCGCTGTGGTCGGTGCTCGTCTACGCCGTCCTCGCCCACTGGGCCTTCGGCGGCGGCTGGCTGCTCTCCGGCGGCACCCTCGACTTCGCCGGCGGCGTCCCGGTCGAGATGGCCTCCGGATTCTCGGCCCTGGCGGCGGCGCTGGTGGTCGGCGCCCGCAAGGAGTGGGGACGGCAGGCGCTCCTCCCCCACAACGCGGTCTACGTCCTGCTCGGGGCGGGGTTGCTGTGGTTCGGCTGGTTCGGGTTCAACGGCGGCAGCGGCTTCTCGACCGGCCAGAACAGCGTCCTCGCCTTCACCAACACGCTGCTCTGCCCGGCCTGCACGCTGGTCGTCTGGTTCGCGCTCGACCTGATCCGCGGGCGCAAAGTGACGGCGATCGGCGCTGCCACCGCGATCATCGTCGGCTGCGTCGCGATTACCCCGGCGGGCGGCTACGTCAGCCCCGGCTGGGCGATGCTGCTCGGGGCGCTGGCGGCGCTGCCGAGCTACGCGATCATCGTCTGGCGCACGCGGACTCGGGTCGACGAGACCCTCGACGTCCTCGCCGCCCACGGCACCGCGGGGTTCTTCGGGATCCTCTTCATCGGCTTCTTCGCCCAGGCCGACTGGAACGGCGTCTCCGACGGCCTCTTCTACGGCAACGCGGCGCAGCTCGGCGACCAGGCCCTGGCCGCTTTGGCGGCGCCGATCTACGCGTTCACCGTCACCTTCGTCCTGCTGAAGCTGATCGGCGCGGTGATGCCGCTGCGGGCAACCGACCGCGAGGAGGCGATGGGCATGGACGTCGTCCAGCACGGCGAGGAGGCCTACGTCACCGGCGAGGGAGCGATCCTCCTCCTCCCCGACGACGTCGGCAAAGTCGCCGTCCCGGTCGCCGATCCGGGGTGAGCTACGCGCGCAGCCGGTAGCCGCGGCTGAAGAGGCGGAGGTTGAAGAGGAAGAGGGCGGTGGTCGCCGCGGTGAGGGCGAGCAGGGAGAGGGCGATGCTGACTTCGGTGAAGCCGACAAAGCCGTAGCGGACCAGGTTGATCATGTAGAAGATCGGGTCGAAGCGGGTCAGGGTCTCCCAAGGCTGCGGCAGCAGGGCGGCGGAGTAGAAGACGCCGCCGAGGAAGATCAGCGGCTGCAGGACGAAGGTCTGGGCGAAGGCGACGTCGTCGAACTGTTCGGCGCGGACGCCGATCAGCACCCCGAGCTGGCTGAAGAAGAAGCCGACGAGGAAGAGCGAGGGGACGAGGACGAGGACGTGCTCGACCGGCAGCCCGACCAGGATCACGGAGACGACGAAGGTCAGCACCGCCACCGTCAGCCCGCGCATGAAGCCGCCGAGCGAGAAGGCCAGCAGCAGCTCCAGCGGCGAGGCGGGCGAGGAGAGCTGGTCCTGGATCGCGCCCTGGAACTTCTGCTGCAGGATCGAGGAGGAGTTGTTGGAGAAGGCGTTGGTCGAGAAGGCCATCATGATCAGCCCGGGGATGACGAAGAGGACGTAGTCGATCCCGTGCAGGTGCTTGATCCGGGAGCCGAGGGCGGCGCCGAAGATCGTGATGTAGAGGAACGTTTCCAGCATCGGCGCGCCGATCGTCTGCTTCTTGATCTTCAGGAAGCGGTTGCACTCGCGGCGCCAGAGGGTGGCGAAGCGGATCTGCGCGGCCGTCATCGGGAGGTTCACGCCTCGACCTCGTCCGCGGTCAGCTCGATGTGGGAGCGCGAGAGCTCTTTGCGGCCGACCAGGGCCAGGTAGGCGTCCTCGAGGTTGGGGACGTCGAAGCGGGCGGCGAGCTCGGGGCTGGTGCCCTCGGCGACGATTTGCCCGTCGGCGATGAAGGCGATCCGGTCGCAGAGCTGCTCGGCCTCCTCGAGGTAGTGCGTGGTGAGGAGGATCGTCGTCCCCTCCTGGTTGATTTTCTGGACGTAGTGCCAGAGCTCGAGGCGCAGCTCGACGTCGACGCCGGCGGTCGGCTCGTCGAGAATCAGCAGCCGCGGACGGTGCATCACCGCGCGGGCCAGGATCAGCCGCCGTTTCATCCCGCCGGAGAGGGTGCGGGTGCGTTCGTCGCGCTTCTCGGTCAGCGAGAAAGTCTCCAGCAGCTCCTTGGTGCGCTGGCGGCGTTCGGAGCGCGGCATCCCGAAGTAGCCGGCGTGGTAGTCGAGCGTCTCCTCGACGGTGAGGAACCAGTCCACGTTCGGCTCCTGCGGGGCGAGGCCGACCGCCTGGCGGGCGTCGGCGTAGTTGCCGATCGCGTCGGCGCCGAAAATCTCGATCGAGCCGCCGGTCGGTTGCGCGAGCCCGGTCGTGCAATGGATCAGCGTCGACTTGCCGGCCCCGTTGGGCCCGAGCAGGCCGAAGAACTCGCCCTCCTCGATCTCGAGCGAGACGCCGCGCAGCGCCTCCACCCCGGTCGGGTAGCGCTTCTCCAGGTCGGTGATATCGAGGGCCTTCATGCCGGGTGCGACTCTAGCCACCCGCGGCGTTCGTCCTTTCTACCCGCAGAGGGAACAAAGGACGAACGCCGGCCGGGCAGGTGTCATATAAGTGCAACGTGCCCTCCCCCGCGCCGCTGCTTGCCGTCGATGCGCCCTCAATGCTGTTCCGTGCCTTTTACGCGCTACCGAAGACGATCGTCGGGCCGGACGGGCGGCCGGTCAACGCGCTGCTGGGGACGGCGAACCTGATCTTGCGGGAGGTCGAAGTGCACGAGCCGCGGGCGGTGGTCCTCTGCTTTGGTCCCGACGCGGCGGCTTACCGGACCGAGCTCTATCCCGCCTATCACGCCGAGCGCGAGGCGGCGATGCCGGACGAGCTGCCGCACCAGTTCCTCGACTCGCGCCCGTTCTTCGAGGCCTTCGGGTGGACCGTGGAGACCGCCGAGGACCTGGAGGCCGACGACCTGCTTGGGACCTACGCGCGCCTGGAGGCCGAGGCCGGCGGCCGGGCGCTACTGCTGACCGGCGACCGCGACATGTACCAGTGCGCCGACGAGAACGTCACCGTGCTCTACGTCAAGACCGGCGGCGGCAAAGGCGCCGAAGAGGTCGGCCCGGCCGAGGTGCGCGAGCGCTACGGGATCGACCCGGCGCTGGTCCCCGACTTCATCGCCTTGCGCGGGGATCCCTCCGATGGCCTGCCGGGCGCCAAGGGCGTCGGGCCGAAGACCGCGGCGGAGCTGCTGCGGGAGCACGGCTCCTTGGAGGCGATCCTCGACAGCGCGATCCGCGAGCGGCGGCCGGCACTGAGGGCGGCGCTGATCGGGGGACGCGATGACCTGCTCGCCTTCAAAGACATCGCGACCCTGCGCGACGCGAAGGTGAAGCGACCCAAGGACGCGCCGACGGACTGGCTCGGGGCGGCGGAAGCAGCGCGTGAGCGGGGGATGAAGAAACTCGCGGAGCGGCTGGAAGGACGGGTCCAGTAGGGGGCTCTCTCAACTTTTTCGGTGATCGGCTGGGGCCGTCCGAGGAGAACGGCGCCGAAAAAGTACAAGCCGTTCACCCCCTACTGGACCCGTCCTCCTCGTAGCGCCGCTGAGAGTCCCCAGGCCGAGACGATCGCCCAGACGCCCTCGAGCAGGACGAAGCCCCACTGCTGCCCGATCACCGCGAGGACGGCGAGGATCGCCGAGCCGGCCAGGTTGAGCGCCAGGTAGAGGCGAGAGTCGGGGCGCATGCGGTCGAGCTGAACCGCGGTGAAGGCGGCGAGGATCAGCAGCGCGCCGACGATCTGGACGACCTGGTCCATCGAGCGAGCCTATTGAGCGTGTCGATTTTGGTGCCCTGGGGGGACCAAAAGTCGACACCCCCGGTAGCTTCGAACGATGGACCCGGCGTCGATGCCCCTCTTTGACCATGGGCAGCTGCGCAAGCGCTGGCGCTACGTCGCGGTCTTCGCCGAGGAGCTGATGCTCTTCGCGGCGCGGGCCGAGGTCGGGCCGATGGCGCAGTCGTTCTGGGTCCTCTGGGACCGGGAGCGGCGGCAGCAGTGGGCCCACACCAACCCACTGCCCGGCAGCCGCGAGGTGATCCTCGACGGGCCGCGGGTGGAGATCGACGGGCCGGGACTGCGCGCCAGCTTGGAGCTCGGCGAGGCCGCGGCGATCGAGGCCACCTGCCCCAGCGGCAAGAGCGTCGCCTGGACCCGCAAGCGTGCCGGGATGCCGGTCGCGGGCACGGTCGAGATCCCCGGCCACCGCTTGCAGATCGCCGGCCGCGGCATCGACGATGAGTCCGCCGGCCACCACCAGCGCCACACCCACTGGCGCTGGTCGGCGGGGATCGGCGAGTCGGTCGAGGGGCGCAACCTCGCTTGGAACCTGGTCGAAGGGATCAACGACCCACCGCAGGGCAGCGAGCGGGCGATCTGGGTCGACGACGAGCCCGCCGAGCCGCCACCGGTCAGCTTCCGCGGCCTCGACGGCATCGACCTCGGCGAGGCCGGCTCGCTCGCGTTCGCCCCCGAGTCCCGCCACGCCCACGACGACAACTACCTGCTGATCCGCTCCCGCTACCGCCACCGCTTCGGCAGCTTCAGCGGCGCCCTCGGCGGGTTCGACCTCGCGCAGGGCCTCGGCGTGATGGAGGAGCACGAGGCGCTCTGGTGAGCGCATCCGACTTTCACCACACCCCGCTGGGGCGAAAGTCGGAAGCGCGTTCTAGCTCCGGTGCTCGGGATTGGGTGAGTCGAAGCGGCAGCCGGCTTCCCACTCTTTCGGCTGGTTGCCGTGGGCGGGGATGCCGCCGGCGTCCTTGAGGATCCGCGCCAGGTGCATCAGGTTCCAGGCGGCGAAGACGGTGTTGCGGTTGGTGAAGTCGTTGTCGGGACCGCCTGACTCCTCGTCGAGGTAGGACGGGCCGGGGCCGGCCTCGCCGATCCAGCCGGAGTCGGCCTGGGGCGGGATCGTGTAGCCGAGGTGCTGCAGCGAGTAGAGGACGTTCATCGCGCAGTGCTTGATCCCGTCCTCGTTGCCGGTGACGATGCAGCCGCCGACGCGGCCGTAGTAGGCCCACTGGCCCTGCTCGTTCAGGAGGTGCGAGTTGCCGTAGAGGCGCTCGATCGCGTGGGTGGCGACCGAGGACTTCTCCCCCAGCCAGATCGGCATCCCGAGGACGAGGATGTCGGCGGCAAGGACGCGCTCGTAGATAGCCGGCCACTCGTCGCGCTCCCAGCCGTGTTCGGTCATGTCGGGCCAGACGCCAATCGCGATCTCGTGGTCGACCCAGCGGAGGCAGTCGACCTCGACCCCTTGCGCGCGCATCACCGCGATCGACTTGTCCATCAGCCCCTGCGTGTTGGAGACCTCGGGGCTGCGCTTGAGCGTGCAGTTGATGAACAGCGCTTTCAGGTCGGAGTAATCGGCTTGGGGCATGGTTCCTTTCACCAGGTGTCGACGAAGCGATGGGCGCCGGGAGGACGGGCGTCGCCGGCGGCGATCAGCGTGGATGCGATTAGGGAGCGAGTCTCTGCCGGATCGACGACGTCGTCAAGCTCGAAGAGGGCGGCGGCGTTGAGCGCCTTCGCGTTCTCTTCCGCCTGCGCGGTGAGGTCGCGCACGCGCTGCTCGCGCTCGGCCTCGTCGGCGATCGCCTCGAGCTCCTTGCGCAGCGCCAGCCGCACCGCCCCCTCCAGTCCCATCGGCCCGAGGTGGGCGCTCGGCCAGGCGACCGTCAGCAGCGGCTCATGCAGGCTGCCGCCGACCATCGCCTGGGCGCCGAGGCCGTAGCCGCGGCGGAGGATCACGGCGACCAGCGGCACCCGCAGGGCGGCGCCGGCGACCAGCAGCCGCGAGGCGTGGCGGACGAGCCCGGTCGCCTCGGCGTCGGGGCCGACCATGTAGCCGGGGGTATCGACGAGGGAGACGACCGGGAGGCCGAAGGCGTCGCAGAGCTGCAGCAGCCGCGCCGCCTTGTCGGACGCGTCGGAGGTGACGGCGCCGGCGGTGTGGCGGGTGTCGTTGGCGATGATCCCGAGCGGGCGGCCCTCGATCCGCGCCAGCGCGGTGACCATCTCCGGCGCGAAGCGCTCGCGCAGGAAGGTGACCGAGCCCTCGTCACAGAGGGTCTCGACGATCGGCCGCGGGTCGTAGGCGCGGCGCTTGCGCTCAGGGACCAGCTCGCGCAGGCGCCCCTGGTCGGGTGCGGCGCCGGGTGCGGTCGCGCCCTGGAAGTAGGCGAGCAGCTTCTTCGTCGCCGCGGTCGCCTCCGCCTCGTCACCGGCGACGACGTCGACAACCCCGTTCGGCGCCTGCATCTCGATCGGCCCGACCTCGTCGGGCGGGACATCGCCGAGGCCGCCGCCGGCGATCATCGCCGGCCCGCCCATCCCCAGCGAGGAGTTCTCGGTGGCGACGATCAGGTCGGCGCAGCCGGCGATCACCGCGTTGCCGGCGAAGCAGCGCCCGTGGACGATCGCGATCCGCGGCACCAGCCCGGAGAGCTTCGCCCAGAGCGCGAAGGCGCGGGTGTCGAGGGCGGAGACGACCGGATAGTCGGTGTCGCCGGGGCGCCCTCCCCCGCCCTCGGCATAGAAGACGACCGGCAGCCGCATCCGCTCGATCAGCTCGAAGAGGCGGTCCTTCTTGCGGTGGCCGAGGGCGCCCTGGGTCCCGGCCAGGACCGTGTAGTCATAGGAGAGGACGGCGCAGGCGGCGCGCTCGGCGTCGAAGAGGTCGCCGTTGACGCGGGCGGTGCCGCCGAGCAGCCCGTCACCCGGGGTGCGAGCGATCAGGTCGGCGAGCTCGCGGCGGCCGCGCTGGGCGGCGATCGCGTAGCGGCCGTACTCGACGAAGGAGCCCGGATCGACGAGGTCGGCGAGGTTCTCCCGGGCGGTGCGGCCGCCGCCTGCGTGCCGCTTCTCCACCGCGTCGGGCCGCGCCGCGTCCTCGGTCAGCGCCCGCCGCGCCAGCAGCTCCGCCAGGTCCTCTCGCTCCTCCTCGGGCACGCCGGGATCTTCTCAGCCGTCGAGCTGCTTGGCGAGGCGGCGCATCGCCTTGGCGTTGACCCGTTTGGCGAAGGCGCGAGTCAGCGGCGGGATCAGCCGCTCGCTGCGCGGCAGCTGCAGGAAGGCGAGCTCGAACTCGATCCGGGTGCCGCCCTCGGCCAGCGGCTCGAGCCGGTAGGTGCCCACGGTCTCGCGCTTGCCGCCGGAGGAGACGCCGTGCTCGACGATCCGGGCCGGCGCCTCGGCCTCGGTCACCTCGAACTCGAAGTGGTCCTGGGAGGCCGGCGCGTCGACCCGCGCCCGCGCCTTCGCGCCGACGCCCCGCTGCGGCCCGAAGAACTCCCAGTCGACCAGGTAGTGATCGAGGAAGCGCTCGTGGTTGGCGAGCGCGTCGAGGAATTCGAAGACCTCGAGCGGCGGCCTGGCGACGACGGTTCCGACCGTGACCGGCTTCATCCGCCGATCCTACGTCGGCGGGCGATCAGCCGCGGATGGCCTTGCCGACGATGTGCTTGAAGCGGGTGCGATCTCGGTTGCTGAGGTTGCCCGGCCGACCCTTCGACTTCTTGACCAGGTTCCAGAACTCGGTCTGCTCGCGCGCGGTCAGGTTGTGCTCGATCCGATCCTGGCCCTTCTTCAACAGCCACAGCGAGGCGATCCAGACTTTCGCCCAGGGAACCCGCTTCCAGAGGTGGGGCGCGGCTTTGCGCGCGAGCCAGAACGGCATCTTGACCCCGCGGCTATTCGACGACTTCGACGGTGCCGTGCATCGTCGGGTGGATTTCGCAGAAGTAGGTGAAGGTGCCGGCTTCCTTAAAGGTCGCCGAGCCGAGCTTGCCTTGCTCGATCGTGCCGGTGTCGAAGCTGCCGTCGTCGGCGGTGGCGGTGTGGGGCGCGGAGTCCTCGTTCTGCCAGGTCACCTTGCCGCCGACCTGGACGACGACCGGGTCCGGTTCGTAAGTGAATTCGACGATCTGGACTTTTTCGGCCTTCGCGGCCTCGCCGCTGGGGGCGGGTTCACTTTCCGCTTCGCCTTCGCTGGCCTCGGCGCTGGATTCCTGCCCGGCGGGCGCGGTTTCGGCTTCGGTGGAGGAAGAGTCGGAGCCGCCGCTTCCGCAAGCGGCAAGGCCGAGGGAGAGGACGACCAGGGCAGCGGTAAGCAGCGGCTTCGAACTCATTAGCTGTGTCTACCCACTCGACCCCGGGCCAATCACCCGCCCAGCGAATCGGTCGCCGACCGCGAATAGCCTGCGGCGCGTGATCACCGGGCCCCGCGGACGCTGGCTGACGATCGCGGTCTGGCTCCTGCTCGGGGCCGCCGGGCTCGTCGCCCACGCGCACATCGACGACGTCACCGCCGCCGGGCAGAGCAGCTTCCTGCCCGCCGACGCGGAATCGACGCGGGCGGTGGAGGCGCTGCAGACCGTCTCCGGCGGCGAAGAGGTGCCGGTGGTGGTGGTCTTCGAACGGCCGCAGGGCCTGACGAAGCGGGACCTGCGAACGATTGGGCGGATCGGCGACGGCCTCGACCGGCTGGCGCCGACCGGGGCGACGCCGGTCCTCGACCCGTTCTCGGGCGCGCCGCACTACCGGCGCGACCTCGCCGCGGTGGCGGGGGTCGCCAACGGGGTCGGCCCGATCTCCCGCGACGGCGACGCGGCGCTCCTCTTCCTCGCGATCGACGCCCAGGACCGCGGCGCCGTCGTCGACGGGGTCGGCAAGATCCGCGCCTACCTGCGCGCGCATGCGCGACCGGGACTGCGGGCCTTTGTCACCGGGCCGGGCGGGATCGCCGCCGACCTCGAGGCAACCGCCTCCGAAGCCGCCCACACCCTGCTCTTCGCCACCGTCGGCCTGGTTCTCCTCCTCCTGCTGCTCGTCTACCGCGCGCCGGTCCTGGCGCTGCTGCCTCTGATCGCCGTTGGCGCGGCCTACCTTGTCGCGGTCGGGATCGCCTACCTACTCATCGAGGCAGGATGGATAACCGTCAACGCCGAGGGCACGATGCTGCTCTTAGTCCTCATCTTCGGCGCCGGCACCGACTACTCCCTCCTCCTAGTCCACCGCTACCGGGAGGAGCTGGCACTTGACGGGAGCCGGGGGTGGGGCTCGCCGGACCCTCCCCGCAGTTGTCCGCCGAGCCCCACCCCCGGCTCCCCCCACCGCCAAGCCCTGAACCGAGCCCTCCGCGAGAGCCGCCCCGCCCTGCTCGCCTCAGCCGGAACCGTGATCGCGGCGATGCTGGTCCTGCTCGCCGCCGACCTCGAGTCGACCCACTGGCTCGGCCCGATCCTCGCGCTCGGGATCGCGGTGATGCTCGCCGCTGCCTTCACGCTGCTGCCGGCCCTGCTGGCGATCCTCGGCCAGCGTGCTTTTTGGTCTCCCTGGCAGCACGAAAGTCAGCCACGCAACCGGTGGGACCGGGTCGCAGGGCTGGTGCGGCGGCGCTCCGGGACGATCGTGGTCTGTGTGCTGGCGCTGCTGGCGGTGCTCTGCCTCGGCAACCTGACCAACCACGACACGCTCGGGTTCGGGCAGGGGGTGACGAAGCCGACCAATTCGAGCGAAGGCAACGAAGCGCTGGAACGGCACTTCCCGCCGGGGCTCTCCTCGCCGCTGACCGCGGTGGTCGAAGCGGACGTCGCGCCGGCCGTCGTGCGGGGGATGCAGCGGCTCGGCAGCGTCCAGCTGGCCCTGCCGGCGCCCGTCCCCGGCGACCCCTCCCAGGCCCTGGTCGCCCTTGTTCTCCACGGCAACCCCTACGGCAGCGACGCCGCCGAAGCGGTGGAGCAGATCCGCAGCCGCCTCCACGCCCTCGACCCGGGCGGGCTGCTCGGCGGCGTCCCGGCCGAGAACCTCGACGTCGAGCAGACCAACTCGCGGGACACGAAGCTGATCGTCCCGCTCGTCCTCTTCGTCGTCGGCCTGATCCTGATCGCGGTCCTGCGGGCGCTGGTCGCCCCCGTCTACCTGATCGCGACCGTCGTCCTCTCCTTCGCCGCCACCCTCGGCCTCGCCACCTTTGCCTTCACCGAGGTCTTCGAGACCGAAGGGCTCGCCTTCAACCTCGAGCTGATGGCGTTCATCTTCCTCGTCGCCCTCGGGGTCGACTACAACATCTTCCTGATGACCCGGGCGCGCGAGGAGGCGGCCACCCGCGGCACCCGCGAGGGCGTCCTCGCCGCCCTCGTCCACACCGGCGGCGTCGTCACTGGAGCCGGCCTGATCCTCGCCGGCACCTTCGCCACCCTCACCCTGCTGCCGCTGGAGGAGCTGGTCCAGATCGGGGCCACCGTCGCCTTCGGCGTCCTCCTCGACACCTTCCTCGTCCGCGCCCTGCTGATACCGGCGATCACCCACCGCCTCGGCGACCGCGCCTGGTGGCCTTCTCGTGATGCTGGGCGTCAGTAGCCGGGAGAGCGCTTCATCCGTTTGCGCTCGTGGGGGTGGGCGCCGCCCTTCTCGTCGAGCACCTTGCAGGCCTGGTCGATGTCGTCGGCGAGGCGGTCAACTTGCTGGCGGCCGAGGGTCTCCTTGACCAACGCCCGCAGCACCTTCACCTCCTGCGCGTCAGGCGGCATCGTGTAAGCGGGGAGCATCCAGCCGCGCTCGGCCGAGAGCTGCCAGGAGACGTCAAACTCGTCGTAGTCATGTTCGCCGGCGAGCTTGAAGGCGACCAGCGGCAGCTGCTCTTTATCGGCCCCGATCAGCTCAAAGTTGCCGTTGTTCTCGAGCCGCTTGGCGAGCGCCTTCGCGTTCTCCTCCATCGCCCGCATCACCACCGAGTAGCCCTCGTGGCCGAGGCGAACGAAGTTGTAGTACTGGGCCAGCACCATCGAGGCGCCGGTGGAGAAGTTGAGGGTGAAGGTGGCGTCGGTTTTGCCGAGGTAGTTCTCGTAGAAGACGAGGTCCTCGGCGAGGTCGGCTTTCTCGCGGAAGACGAGCCAGCCGATCCCCGGATAGACGAGGCCGAACTTGTGGCCGGAGACGTTGATCGAGCGCACCTGCTCGAGCCGGAAGTCCCACTCTGAGTGCGGGTAGAGGAAGGGCCAGACGAAGCCGCCCGAGGCGGCGTCGACGTGCAGCGGCACGTCGATCCCTTTCTCATCGCGGAGCTTGATCAGCAGGTCGTTGATCCCCTGGATGTCGTCGGCGTGGCCGGTGAAGGTGGTGCCGAGGACGGCGGCGACGCCGATCGTGTTCTCATCGACGTGCGGCTCGACGTCCTCGGGCCCGATCACGTACTTGTCCTCGCGCAGGCGGACGATCCGCGGTTCGACGTCGAAGTAGCGGCAGAACTTTTCCCAGACGACGTGGACGTCGCCGCCGAAGACGAGGTTCGGCTTCTCGACCGAGCGACCGGCCTTTTCCTGGCGCTCCTTCCACTTCCACTTCAGCGAGAGCGCCCCGAGCATGATCGCCTCCGAGGAGCCCTGGGTGCGGCAGCCCGTGGTCTCGCCGGGGGCGTTGTAGAGGTCGGCGAGCATGCGGATGCAGCGCTGCTCGATCTCGGCCGAGATCGGATACTCGGCGTGGTCGATGAAGTTGCGGTGCAGGTTCTCGCTGACGATCCGCTGCGCCTCGGGCTCCATCCAGGTGGTGACGAAGGTCGCGAGGTTCCGCCACGGGTCCCCCTCCAGCACCAGTTCCTCGTCGACCAGCCGCATCGCGTCGAGGGCGGACATGCCGTCGGCGGGAAACTCCTTGTCGGGCGCATCCTCGATCAGGAAGCGGGCGCCATAGAGCGTTGCTGCCTCCTCGGGTTTCTGCGACTGGCTCATCTACTGCGCTCCTTGGTCGGGGGTTGGCGCGAGCCTAGTCGGTAATGGCTCGGCCGTTGGCCCAATGACGGAGAAGCGGCTATGTTGGAACCAGCGAGACAGTTCGAAAAGCTTTCGCAATCAAGAGAACGGGGTCGCATGAGTACTGAAGTGCCAGAGATGGGACCGATCGATTACCTGTTGGTCGAGTGGCCGGGCCGCCAGCCCAACGGGGAGGTTGCGCCCGAGCTCGTCAGCCTCGTCGACCGCGGCCTGATCCGCATCCTCGACCTGGTCTTCATCGCCAAGGACGAGGACGGCAGCGTCGCCGCGCTGGAGCTCGCCGACCTCGGCGGCGAAGTCACCGAGCTGGCGGTCTTCGAGGGGGCCTCCTCGGGTCTGCTCGGGGACGACGACCTCGAGCAGGCGGGCGACGTGCTCGAGCCCGGCACCTCGGCGGCCCTGCTGGTCTTCGAAAACACCTGGGCGGCGCCGTTCGTCGGCGCGGTCCGCCGCTCCGGCGGCGAGCTGGTCGCCAGCGGCCGCATCCCCGCCCAAGACATCCTCGACGCCCTCGAGGCGTCCGAGTCCGCCGCCTAAGAGAGGACACGACATGCCAGGACTACTTCGAGGCGTCGCCCGCACTGCGGTCATCGCCGGCACCGCCACTTCGGTCAGCAACCGCGTCTCCCGCCGCCAAGGACAGCGCTGGGCCGAGCAGGAAGAACAGGCCGCGGCTCAGGCTCAGCCGGCGCCTGCGGCGGCGCCGCAGGCCGGTGGCAGCTCGACGATCGATCAGCTGAAGGAGCTGGGCGAACTGAAAGCGCAGGGCATCCTCACCGAGGAGGAGTTCGCAGCGCAGAAGGCCAAGATCCTCGGGTCTTAATAGGAGAGCGAGTAGAAGAGGTGGGCGACGCCGTCGCCCTCGACCACCTGCGTCTGCTCCAGCTTCACGCTCGGCGGGATGCCGTCGAAGAGGCGGACGCCGTCGCCAAGGATCACCGGCACCTGGTTGACGAGGATCTCGTCGAGGAGGCCGGCGCCGATCAGCTCCTGAATCGTCTCGCCGCCGCCGCCGACCGAGACGTCCTTGTCGCCTGCCACCTCGCGCGCTAGCTCGGCCGCGCGCTCCGGCCCCTCGGTGACGAAGTAGAAGCTGGTCTCGCCTAGCGCCAGCGGCTCGCGCTCGTAGTGGGTGAGGACGAAGACGGGAACGCGGAACGGCGGCTCGTCACCCCACCATCCGTTCCAGAGCGGCTCGGTCCAGGGACCGCGGATGGGGCCGAACATGTTGCGGCCCATGATCACCGCGCCGGTATTGCCGGACGCCGCTTCGAAGATCTCGCTGCTGGCGTTGACCTCGCCGCCCTCCCGCCCGTGCGACTGCCGCCAGGCGGCGAGCTTGACGACCCACTCGTGCAGCGCCTCGCCGCCTTCGCCGAGCCCATGCTCCTCGCTCTGGTTCGGCCCGGCGACGTAGCCGTCGGCGGAGATCGAGATCTGGCACTTGACCTTGCTCATGCCCTCACCGTAGGCGATCCCAAGGCCGATCGCTCCCGCGCAGCGGTGGTTGGCAACCCCGCCTACTTGACACGGAAACTACCCACGCTATCCTGTTCAAGGACTAACTACAGAAAGTGGACTTGGTTATGACTTATCGGCTGATAGCGCTGGACGAGGCAATCGTCTTCCCCACCGTGACCGCGACCCTGCCGATCGACGTCGGCACCGAGGAGCGGGTCTTCCTCATTCCCCGGCGCGACGGTGAGTACGGGCGCGTCGGCGTCCTCGCCGAGGTGATCGAGACCGGGCTCTCCCGCCGCGGTCGTCCCGTCGCCACCGTGCTCGGCCTCCACCGCGGGCTGATCGCCGGCTCCGCCCAGGAGGACGCCGAGGGGCACTTGCGGGTCGAGGTCCAGGAGGTCCGCGACGGCCACCCCGACGATGAGCACACCCGCGAGCTGGTGCGTGAATACCGCGCCGTGGTCGAGGAGATCCTCGAGCTGCGCGGCGACGACGGCCGCATCGCCGCCTTCCTGCGCTCGGTCGAGGAGCCGGGCGCCCTGGCCGACACCTCCGGCCTCTCCCCCGACATCTCCAACGAGGGCAAGCTGCGGCTGCTGGAGACGATCGACGTCACCGGCCGGTTGGAGCTGGCGGTCGAGCTGCAGCGCGAGCGGCTGGCCGAGCTGCAGGTGCGGAGCAAGATTCGCGACGACGTCGAGTCCGGCGCGCAGAAACAGCAGCGCGAGTACTTCCTCCGCAAACAGATGGAGTCGATCCGCAAGGAGCTGGGCGAGGACGAGGCCGACCTGATCGGCGAGTACGAGCGCAAGATCGCCGAGGCGGAGATGCCGGAGGCGGTCGCCGAGCAGGCCGAGAAGGAGCTGCGGCGGCTGGAGCGGCAGGGCGAGCAGTCACCGGAGAGCTCGATGATCCGCAGCTACCTTGACTGGCTGATCGCGGTGCCGTGGAGCAAACGCTCCGAGGAGCGGCTCGACCCGGTCCACACCCGCGAGGTGCTCGACTCCGACCACGCCGGCTTGGACGACGTGAAGAAACGGATCACCGAGTTCATCGCCGTGCGCAAGCTGCGCGAGGAGCGCCAGATCGAGGACGACAGCCGCGCCAACGGCGCGATCCTGACGCTGGTCGGCCCTCCCGGGACCGGCAAGACCTCGATCGGCGAGTCGATCGCCCGTGCCCTCGGGCGCGAGTTCGTCCGCATCAGCCTCGGCGGGATCCGCGACGAGGCGGAGATCCGCGGCCACCGCCGCACCTACATCGGCGCGATGCCGGGACGGATCGTCCGCGCCCTGCGTGACGCCAAGACGATGAACCCGGTGATCCTCCTCGACGAGGTCGACAAGGTCGGCGCCGACTGGCGCGGCGACCCTTCCGCGGCCCTGCTCGAGGTGCTCGACCCGGCCCAGAACGACACGTTCAGGGACCACTACCTCGACGTCGAGGTCGACCTCTCCGAGGTCGTCTTCATCGCCACCGCGAACATGGTCGACACGATCCCGGCGCCGCTGCTCGACCGGATGGAGCTGATCGGGTTCGACGGCTACACGACCGAGGAGAAGCTGGCGATCGCCCGCGGCTACCTGCTGCCCCGGCAGCTGAAGCGCAACGGGCTGAAGCCCGAGGAGGTCGAGGTCTCCGACGAGGTCCTGCGGATGGTGATCTCCGAGTACACCCGCGAGGCGGGCGTGCGGCGACTCGAGCGCGAGATCGGCAAGGTGATCCGCGCCGCGGCGACGAAGATCGCCTCCGGCAGCGCCGACACGAAGATCGCGATCGACGTCGAGGCGCTGCGCGAGGCGCTCGGCCGGCAGAAGCACTTCCAGGAGTCGGTCGAGCGGACCGCGATTCCGGGGGTTTCGACCGGCCTGGCGGTGACCGGGACCGGCGGCGACATCCTCTTCATCGAGGCGACCGCGATGGACGGCGACAAGGGCCTCGTCCTCACCGGCCAGCTCGGCGACGTGATGAAGGAGTCGGCGCGGATCGCGCTCTCATACGTGCGGGCGCACCGGGAGGAGCTCGGCATCCCGGCTGAGGCATTCCAGCGTGAGTTCCACCTCCACGTCCCCGCCGGGGCGATCCCCAAGGACGGTCCCAGCGCCGGCACCGCGATGACGACCGCGCTCGTCAGCCTGCTGACCGAGCGGCCGGTCAAGCACACGGTTGGAATGACCGGCGAGGTCACCCTGCAAGGCCGGGTGCTGCCGATCGGCGGGCTGAAGCAGAAGGTGCTGGCGGCCCACGCCGCCGGGCTGACCGAGGTGATCCTGCCCGAGCGCAACCGCGGCGACCTCGACGAGGTCCCCGAGGAGGTGCGCGAGCAGATGACCTTCCACCCGGTGATGAGCATCGACGAGGTCCTCGGGCTGGCGCTGGAGCCGGCCGAGAAGGGACACGAGGCGATGGCGGCGTAGGAGCGATCGTGTCCCCTCGCTGCCGCAACTGCACCCCGGTCCCGCAGGAGCTCCGCGCCGCCGCGGGGATCCTCGAGCGCCGGTGGACGATGGCGACGATCTACGCCTGCTCCAGCGGCGCCGTCCGCTTCAACGAGTTCCGCCAGTCCCTCCCCGGCGTCTCGCCGACGACGCTCTCCGAGCGGCTCGAGCAGCTGGAGGCGGCGGGGATCGTCGAGCGCCAGCTCGTGCCGGGGCGCCCGCCCCACACCGAGTACACGCTGACCGCGCGAGGAGCGCGGCTAGCCGAGGCCGTCGCCGGGCTGCTGCGGCACTGAGGGCGGGGCGGCGGGCTGGGCGGGCTGCGTGGGCTCGCCCTTGATCGCCAGCAGGCGGAAGTAGAGGACGCTTGCGACCAGGGCCTCGATCGGCGCGGTGACGGTGGAAGCAAGGGCGCTGAAGACGATCCGCAGCAGCGGCCCGTCGGCGATGCTGGCGGCGATCGCGACGAGGACGAGGGAGACGACGATCGCGATCAGGAAGGCGACGACGACGGTCCCGAAGACCGGCCATCCCTGATCCTTGACCAGCTGGCGGGAGCGGCCGAAGGCGTCCAAGACACCGCGGTGCTCGATCACGATCACCGGCGCGATCACCGCCCACATCGTCAGCAGGATCAGGCCCGGGACGATCAGTAGGAAGAGGCCGACGGCGATCCCGATGCCGGCGAGGATGCCGGCGCCGATCAGCGGTCCCAGAACCGGCAGGACCGAGCGCATCAGGTCGCCGACCGAGGCGTCGAGGCGCCCGTCCTGGACGTCGCGGACGAGTTCCACCACCATCCCCTGGTAGAGGGTGCCAACCGCGAGGCTGACGACGATCCCGAGCCAGAAGAGCGAGAGGTTGCCTTCGGTCAGGCCGTTGACCACGGCGACGATCAGGAAGAGCCAGAAGGCAACCGGCAGCAGCACGCCCGCCTGCTCGCGGTAGATGTCGAAGACCTGGCTGAGGGCACTGCCGACGCTGAGCTTTCGTTCCATGCCTGGGAGTTCGATCTCGGCCCCGGCGGACCTGCTTGCCCGGGCCGCGTGCGAGCGGTTGAATGTGTTCGGGATGGAATCTCCAGAGCAATCCGCCGACCTGGCGGATGAAGGGCGCTTCCGGCGCCTGATCGACATCGGCAACGAGGTCCTGGCCGAGCTCGACCTGGAGGCGGTGCTGGAGTCGGTGGTTGAGGCGGCGCGGGAGCTGACCGGCGCCCGCTACGCGGCGCTCGGCGTCCTCGACCCCGAAAGGCGCGAGCTCGAACGCTTCATCAACGTCGGCATCGACGAGGAGGGCCGGCGCGACATCGGCAATCTGCCGCGGGGGCGCGGCGTCCTCGGCGAGCTGATCCGCGAGCCGAAGCCGCTACGGCTGCGCGACGTCGAACGGCACCCCCACGCTTACGGCTTCCCGCCCGGCCACCCGCCGATGCACTCCTTCCTCGGGGTGCCGATCTCGGTCCGCGGCGAGACCTACGGCAACCTCTACATGACCGAGAAGCAGGGCGCCGATGAATTCGACGACTCCGACCAGGAAGCGGCGGTCACGCTTGCCGGCTGGGCCGGGATCGCGATCGAGAACGCCCGCCTCTACACCAGCCTCAGTGAGCGCGAGGCCGAGGTCGAGCAGGCGCTGCGGCGGGCCGAGACCTCGGTCGACATCGCCCGCACGGTCGGCGGCGAGACCGATGTCGAGCGGGTCCTCGACCTGATCGTCAAGCGGGCGCGGGCGCTGGTCGAGGCGCGGGCGCTGCTCGTCCTCCTGCACCGCGGCGACCACCTCTTCGTCGCCGCTCACGCCGGCGAAGTCGGGCCGGAGGCCGAGGCTCTCGAGGTCCCGATCGAGGATGCCGTCTTCGGCGCCGCGATCGAAGAACGGGTCTCCCACCGGCTCGAACGGGGGACGCCGCCCTCGCTGGCGCACTTGCGCGAGCGGCTCGACGCCGAGACCGCGCTGGTCGTGCCGATGCTCTTCCGCGGCCGCGCCGTCGGCCTCCTCGTCGCCCTCGACCGCGAAGCCGGCGGCGTCGAATTCGACCAGGAGGACCTGCGGCTGCTGCAGTCCTTCGCCTCCAGCGCGGCGACGGCGGTGGCGACCGCGCAGACCGTCGAGTCCGAGCGGCTGCGTCAGCAGGTCGAGTCGGCCGAGCGCGAGCGCGAGCGCTGGGCGCGGGAGCTCCACGACGACACCCTGCAGAACCTGGCGGCGATCCGGATCCAGCTGGCGACGGCGCTGGGCAGCGGCGGCGAGGAGCGGGAGGCGCGGATCGAGGGCGCAGCCGAGGAGGCGATCGCCCAGCTCGAGGGGCAGATCAACGAGCTCAACCGGCTGATCAACGACCTCCGCCCGGCGGCGCTCGAGCGCCTCGGCCTGGCCGGCGCCCTGCAGGCCCTGGCCGAAGAGAGCGCTGCCCGCAGCGGCGTCGCGGTCGAGGCGAAGATCGAGCTCTCCGACGAGCGCAGCGGCGAAGAGGACCGGATCGTCTACCGCCTCGTCCAGGAGTCCCTCACCAACGTGGTCAAGCACGCCAACGCCGCCCACGTCGAGGTCAGCGCCCAGGAATCCGACGGCGCGATCCGCATCCTCGTCCGCGACGACGGCGACGGCTTCGACACCGACTCCTCCACCGCCGGCCGCGGCCTCCGCGGCATGCGCGAGCGCATCGAGCTCCTGGGCGGCGAGATCGCCGTCACTTCGAACCCTGGCGACGGCACCAAGATCACCGCCTGCGTGCCGCTGCAGCAGTCGTAGAACGCGCTGCTTCAAGCCGCCCCTGTAGAGGGGGCCGGTGCTCCTCCGCAGGAATGTTCGGCGATACGCAATCTGCTGATTGCGGCGAAGCCGCAGCATGTTCTCCCCGCAGCGCAGCGGAGGGGAGGTCAATTCCGGAGGAGGAGCACCGGCCCCCTCCCTAGCCACTCCGAGATTAGGTGCCCTATAGGCACCCTAAGTTCGGAGTGGCGACTTAGCCGGAATCGCCGCCGCCCGCCTCGATGACGCCGTTGGCGATTGCGAAGCGGACCAGGTCGGGGCGGGATTCGAGATTTAGCTTTTCGAGGAGTTTGGCGCGATTGACCTCGACGGCGCGGACGCTGAGGTAGAGCTTCTCGCCGATCTCGCGGTTGGTGTGGCCGAGGGCGAGGAGGCGGAGGAGCTCGCGGTCGCGGTCGCCGAGCTGCTCGAGTGGGTCGGCGCCGAGCTGGGCGACCTGGCCGCCGAGCTCGGGGTCGATGTAGGAGCCGCCTGCGGCGGCGGTGTGAATCGCCGCGGTCAGCTGGCGCTCGGCGGCCTGCTTGAGGACGTAGCCGGCGGCGCCGGCGCGGAGCAGCTCGCGGGCGCGGCGCGGGTCCGCCTGCATGGTGAGGACGACGATCGCCGTCCCCGGCACCTGCTCGCGCAGCCGCGGCACGTCGCTGGCCGGCTCGGCGCCCGGCATCTGCAGATCGAGGACGAGGACGTCGGGCTTGCGGTCGCGGACCAGCTTCTGGGCCGCCGCCGCGTCGGCGGCCTCGCCGATCACCCGCAGGCCCTCCCCCGCCTCCAGCATCGCCCGTAGCCCGGCGCGGATCACGTTGTGGTCGTCGGCGAGGACGACGGTTATCTCCCTCTTCTCATCGGCCATCGCGATTAGTCGAGAGTCTGCCACGAGCGCCGGGGTGGAATAGCCGCAAGCGGCTATGTGGGGCATGCCCGATGGACGCTCGCCGGCTCTGCCCCAACATCTGCGTATGCGGATCCTTCTCGCAGCAAACGGCAGCGATAGCCACACCGTCGCAGCGGTGGACCGGCTGCTCCCCCAAACTGAACTAGCGCTGATCCAAGCGGGAGAGGCTGCACCCGCGCTCGAGCTCGCACTCCGCAACGCGCTCCCCGAGCGGGAGGTCGTGACGGTGCCGATCCAGGTGGTCGTCGACGCCGAGGAGCCGACCGTGCCGCGGGGAATCCTCGGCTTGCGCAGCCTGCGGTCGCTGATCGAAACTGGGTCGCTGGTGATCTGCGTCTTCGACCGGACGCCCCCGGTGATGATCGGCAAGACGGGGAAGATGGAGCCAGTCGAGGCGACGATCACGACCGAGGCGGCCTTCGAGCTGCTGGCGCGGCGGCTCGACGCACATCCCATCGCCCTGCGCGAGGCACCGGCCGAGCTGAGCTACGCTCGCTCTGGATGAGCAAGGGACCGCAGGCGGGAGCGAAGATCACGGTCGCGCTGGTCGACGATCACGCCGTCGTCCGCGGGGCGCTGAAGGCGCTGCTCGAAGGGCAGGAGGACATCGAGGTCATCGGCGAGGCCGGGAGCATCGCTGACGGGCGCGCGTTGCTCGCCGAGCAGCAGCCGCATGTGCTCGTCCTCGACATCAACCTGCCCGACGGACTCGCCGTCAACTCCCTGCCGCAGCTGCGCGAGGACTCGCCGCAGACGCAGATCGTTTTGCTGACGATGGAGCGCGACCTCACCCTCGCCCGCCGCGCCCTCGAGGCCGGCGCCAGCGGCTACCTCTTCAAGGATTCGGCCCACCTGGAGCTGATCGAGGCCGTCCGCGCCGCCGCGACCGGCAACCAGCACCTCGCCCCCGCCGTCGCCGCCGGCCTCAAGAGCGACGACCCCGCCGAGACCGACTCCGTCCTCTCCCCCCGCGAGACCGAGGTCCTGAAGCTGATGGCCCTCGGCCACACCAACCGCGAGATCGGCGACCACCTCTCCCTCAGCGTCCGCACCGTAGAGACCCACCGCGCCCACATCCAGCAGAAGCTAGGCCTCTCCAGTCGTCCTGAACTGACGCGGTACGCCCTGGCGAACGGGCTGATCGATGCCTGAGGCCTAGCGCCAGGTTCTCGGCCAGGGGCGCTCGGGGGGTGCGGGGGCGATGCGGATGCGGGCGTCGGCGGCGATGGCGCTGGTGGGGGTGGCGAGGACGGGGTTGAGGTCCAGCTCGACGATCTCGTGGTGGGTGTCGGCGAGGGCGGCGACGCGGAGGACTAGGTCTTCGAGGGCTGGGAGGTTGGCTGGGTCGGCGCCGCGGAAGCCGGTGAGGAGGGGGAAGGTCTGGAGGGAGCGGATCATCTCGGCGGCGTCGGCGCGGGTGAGGGGGCAGACGCGGATGGCGACGTCGCCGAGGAGCTCGACGGCGGTGCCGCCGGCGCCGCAGGCGACTACGGGGCCGAAGACCGGGTCGGAGGCGACGCCGACCAGGAGCTCGGTCCCGTCCTCGACCATCTGCTGGACGAGGAAGCACTCCGGCGCCAGGTCCTGGGCGGCGAGGTTGGCGCGCATGCGCTCGGCGGCGGCCTCGACCTCGGCGGCGCCCGCGAGGCCGACCGCGACCGCGCCGAGCTCGGACTTGTGGAGGATGCCGGCGCCGTGGGCCTTGAGGGCGACGCGGCCGCCGAGCTCGGCCGCCGCCGCGCCGGCCGCCGCCGGGTCGGCGACCGACCGCGAGGCCGGCGTCGGCACGCCGTAGCCGCGCAGCACCCGCTCGCACTCGCCCGCACTCAGCCACTCGCGCCCCTCGGCCAGCGCTTCGGCGATCACCGCCGCCACCTCGTCGCGGTCGGTGTCCGCTGGCTCGGCCGGCTCCGCCGCTGGCCGCCGTCGCCACTCCGCGTAGGCGGCCGCTTTGCCGAGCGCCTGCGCGGCGGACTCCGGCTGCACGTGGATTGGCACTCGCGCCGCCCGCGCCAGCGGCGCCCGCTCGCCCGTGGTCATGAAGACCGCCTGGAGAGGAATCGGCCGCGCCAGTTCCCCCGCCGCCGTCCCGATCGCCGCCGCCACCTCCTCGGTGCTGGTCGCCAGCGGCCGGATGAAAATCGAGATGATCGCGTCGATCCCCTCCCAGGCCGAGATCGCGACGATCGCCTGGCGGAACTCCTCTGGCGTTGCGGAGGCGATCAGGTCGATCGGGTTGCCGAGCCCGGCCGCCGGGTTGGCGAACTCACGCAGGGCCTCCCGCACCTGCGGCGGCGTCTCCGGCACTGCGAGGCCGAAGGCGTCGCAAGCGTCGGCGCACATGATCCCCGGACCGCCCGCGTTGGTCACGATCGCCACCCGCGGCCCCTGCGGCAGCGACTGCTCGGAGAACAGCGCCGCCAGGTCGAGCATCTCCGCCAAGGTCTCGGCCCGCACCACTCCCGACTGCGCGAAGAGCGCGTCCACGGTGCGGTCGGAGGCCGCCAGCAGCGCCCCGGTGTGGGAGCTCGCCGCCCGCGCCCCGGCGGCCGAGCGGCCGCTCTTCATCGCCACCACCGGCAGCTTGCGGCCGACCCGCCTGGTGATCCGCGAGAAGCGGCGCGGGTTGCTGAAGGACTCGATGTACATCAGGGCGACGCTGGTGCGCCCGTCCTCCTCCCAGAACTCGAGGAAGTCGTTGGCGGTGAGGTCGGAGCGGTTGCCGAGCGAGACGAAGGAGGAGACGCCAAGCAGGCGCTCGCGCGAGAACTCGGCCAGGGCGAGGCCGAGGGCGCCGCTCTGGCTGGCGAAGGCGACGCGGCCGGGCGGCGGCGGGTCGGGGATGAAGGTCGCGTTCAGCGCCGCCCCCGCGGCGGTGTCGAGGACGCCGAGGCAGTTGGGGCCGACCAGCCGCATCCCCGACTCGCGGCAGACCGCCAGCAGCTCGTGCTCGCGCCGGGTCCCCTCCTCGCCGGTCTCCGAGAACCCGGCCGAGAGGACGACCAGCGCCCGCGCCCCCTGCGCGGCCGCTTCGCGCGCCGCCGCGATCACCGCCGCCGCCGGGACCGCGATCACCGCCATCTCGACCTCGCCCGGGACCGCCGCCAGGCTCGGGTAGGCCTTGACTCCCATCATCTCCTCGGCCGCCGGGTTGACCGGATAGAGCGCGCCCTCGTAACCGGACTCGACCAGGTTGCGGAGGACTTCGGCGCCGACGCTGCCGGGCTTGCGCGAGGCGCCGACCAGCGCCACCGAGGCGGGCTCGAGTACCGCTCGCACGGCGGCCTGGGCGGCGAGCCGGTCGCGTTCCTCGAAGCGCTCGCGGGCCGGCGCCGAGAAGTCGGTCGGCATCTCCACCCGCAGCACGCCGGGGTCGGAGCGGACCTGGGTCGGCAGCCCGCTCTCGCGGAACATCTCGATCATTCGGTGGTTCTGCGGCAGCACGTCGGCGACGAAGGTCGCGTAGCCGTGCTCGGCGGCGACCTCGGCGAGGTGGGCGAGCAGGATCGTCCCCAGGCCCTTGCCCTGCAGCTCGGCGGCGATCGCGAAGGCGACCTCGGCGCGGGCTTCGGGACCGCCGACGTAGAGGCCGTGGCCGACCACCCGCTCGCCGCCGCGCACCGCCAGCAGCCCGTAGCGCTCTGCGTGGTCGACGTCGGCCAGCCCGGCCGCCACCCGCTCGACGTCGACCGCGCCGGAGAAGAAGCGGAAGGCTCGAGACTCGAGGTCGAGCCCGGCGAAGAACTCGCGCAGCGCCGCCTCGTCGGTCGGGCGCACCGGCCGCAGCCGCACGGTCGAGCCGTCCCGCAGGACCACGTCGGCTTCCCGGTGGGCGGGGTAACCGCTGCTCACCGCTCGATCCTAGACCGGCGTTCGTCCTTTTCGGGTCATATGCCCGGATAAGGACGAACGCCGCGGGGGTTAGGGTGCGCTCGTGGCAGCGAACCTCTACTTCAGCCACCCCGCCTGTCTCGCGCACGATCCGCGGCAGGGGCTCTACGGGCACCCGGAGCAGCCGGATCGGCTGCGGGCGATCGAGGCGGCGCTGGCTGAGCGCGACTGGCTCGGCTGGGGGCGGCGCGAGGCGCCGCGCGCCAGCGAGGAGGAGCTGACCCTGGTCCACCCGCGCGAGCACGTCGAGCGGATCCGCGACCTCTGCCGCGCCGGCGGCGGCCCGATCGACGCGGACACGATCGCCGGCGAGGCCTCTTACGAGGCGGCGCTGCGGGCCGCCGGCGGCGCCTGCGAAATGGTCCGCGAGCTCCTGCGCGGCGAGGCCGCACTCGGCTTCTGCGCCGCCCGCCCGCCCGGCCACCACGCCGAGCCGGCCCGGGCGATGGGCTTCTGCCTCTTCGACAACATCGCCGTCGCCGCCGCCCTGGCCATCGCCGAGCTCGGCATCGACCGCGTCCTCATCGTCGACTGGGACGTCCACCACGGCAACGGCACCGCCGAGATCTTCCGCCGCCGCAACGACGTCCTCTTCGCCAGCATCCACCAGGGCGGGATCTTCCCCGGCACGGGCGCCCTCGGCGACGCCGGCTCCGGGCCCGGCGAGGGCTACACGATCAACCTGCCGGTGCCGGCCGGCAGCGAAGAGGACGTCTGGCTCTCCCTGCTCGAGCACATCGTCATCCCGGCGGCCGCCGAGTTCGAGCCGCAGCTGGTCCTGATCTCCGCCGGCTTCGACGCCCACCGCGCCGACCCGCTTGCCGAGTGCCGGCTGGAGGCTTCATCCTTCGCCCAGATGGCCTGCCAGCTACGGGACGCGGCGCTGGGGTGGGGCGCTCCGGTCGGGGCAGTGCTCGAGGGCGGCTACGACCTCGCTGCCCTGGCCGAGTCGACGGTGGCGACGATGGCCGCGCTGGCCGGCGAGGGCGAGGCGGAGTCGGCGGCGCCCGAGCCGCTCGTCACCTCCCGCGCCGCCTCCCACGTCTCGCATTACTGGAGCCTTTAGTGGCGGACCCGAAATTCGTCCCGATCGCGATCCACCCGCTGGAGCGCTTCCGGCCCCTGCTTGGCGACGACTACGCCGAGATCGAACGGGTCGCCGCCTGGGCGCGGGAGACCTTCGCCGGGCGGGCGATCTGGCACGTCAGCTCGACCGCCCGCGGCGGCGGCGTCGCCGAGATGCTGCACTGCCTCCTCCCCTACGCCCGCGACGCCGGCGTCGACGTGCGCTGGGTCGTGCTCCGCGAGGCCGCCGAGTTCTTCGCCGTCACCAAGCGCCTCCACAACCATCTCCACGGCGACCCCGGCGACGGCGGGCCGCTCGACGAGGCAGCGAAGCGGCTCTACGAGAGCACCCTGCAGGCCAACGACGACGCGCTCGGGCCGCAGATGCAGCCGGGCGACGTCGTCTACCTGCACGACCCGCAGACCGCCGGCATGGTCAAGGGGCTGCGCGAACGCGGCCTCAAGGTCGTCTGGCGCTGCCACATCGGCATCGACCACCCCAATGACATCGCCCGCGGGGCCTGGGACTTCCTCCGCCCCTCCCTCGAACACGCCGATGCCTACGTCTTCTCGCGCCGCGAGTACATCTGGGACGGGCTCGACGAGAGCAAGGTCTGGCTGATGCCGCCCGTGATCGACCCCTTCTCGCCGAAGAACCAGGAGCTCGACTCCCCGGTGGTCGCCGGCATCCTCAAGGAGATCGGGGTGATTCCCGACGGCCATGAGGCGGCGCCGGTCTACGCCCGCGCCGACGGCAGCCCGGGGCGAGTCGAGCGCCCGGCGACGATCGTCCAGGACGAGCCGATCCCCGACGACGCGCGCCTGGTCGCCCAGGTCTCGCGCTGGGACCGGCTCAAGGACCCGCACGGGCTGCTGCGAATGCTCGAGCACCTCGACGATCCCGACCTCCACCTAGTCCTGGCCGGCCCCGACACCGGCGGCGTCGCCGACGATCCCGAGGGCGTCGCCGTCTACGACGATGTCGTCGAGACCTGGCGCGGGTTCGACCCCGCGCACCGCCGCCGCGCCCACCTGGTCAGCCTGCCGATGCACGACCCCGACGAAAACGCGACGATGGTCAACGCGATCCAGCGCCGCGCCGACGTCGTCGTCCAGAAGAGCCTCGCCGAGGGCTTCGGCCTCACCGTCGCCGAGGCGATGTGGAAGCAGCGGCCGGTCGTCGCCAGCCGCGTCGGCGGCATCCAGGACCAGGTGGTTGACGGCCGGACCGGGTTCCTGATCGACGACCCGCACGACGTCGCCGCCTGTGCGAAGGCGATCGAGCGAATCCTTGCCGACCCTCAGCTGGCGCGGGAGATGGGCGAGGCGGGCCGCCAGCGGGTGATCGACAACTACCTCGCCGTCCACCGCCTGCGCGAATACGTCGACCTTCTCGCCGCCCTGATCGCCTGACGATAGGCCTTTGTCCCCGGTATCCGGGGACAACTACCTATGGTCGCCGTTGGGGCTGATCACGGCGCGGCCGTCGAGCTGGCCGGCGCGCATCTTCTCGTAAGCCTGCGGCGCTTCCTCGAGGCTGAAGTGCTCGACGTGGGCGTGGATCTTGCCCTCGCGGGCGAGGTCCAGGCACTCCATCAGCTCGACCGCCGTCCCCCAGTAGGGGATGCAGAGCTTGGCCTCGAACGGCAGCGCGCCGAAGGCGAACTCGTATTTGCCGCCGGCGAGGCCGACGATCGTCAAGTCGCTCTCGAACTTGGCGACCGCCGCCGCCAGCGCGATCGAGTCATCGGAGCCGACCATGTCGACGACCAGCTCGGCGCCGCGGCCCTTGGTGAGCTCGCGGATCTCCTCGGCGGCACTCTCGCCCGCCTTGACGCCGTGGTCGGCGCCGACCTCGGCGGCGATCCGCAGCTTCTCCTCGGAGACGTCGACGGCGACGATCCGGGCCGGGCTCAGCGCCCGCAGGATCTGTACGCCCATGTGGCCGAGGCCGCCAACCCCGATCACCACCGCGGTCGAGCCCGGGACCAGCAGGTGCAGGGAGCGCTTGATCGCGTGGTAGGGGGTCAGCGCCGCATCCGAGAGCGGCGCCGCCTCGCGCGGATCGAGGTCGCCGAGCGGCAGCAGCAGCCGCGGGCTCGGGACCAGCATGTACTCGGCCATGCCGCCGTCGCGGCCGAGCCCGCCGCCGAAGGCGCCGATTTCCGCCTGGTGCTCGCAGTAGTTCTCGGCCGAAAGCCGGCAGGCGCGGCAGCGGCCGCATCCCCACGGCCCGTAGACCGAGACCGCTTCGCCCTCCTCGACCCCCTCGACCCCGGCGCCGATCGCCGCGACCCAACCGGCGTTCTCGTGGCCGAGCGTGAAGGGCACGTCGAAGCCGAGCGTCCCAGGCGGCCACTCCATCAGGTGCAGGTCGGAGTGGCAGGCGCCGGCGCCACCGATCTTGACCAGCACCTGCCCCGGCCCCGGTTCGGGCACCTCGACCTCGCGCAGCTCGGCGGGGTGTTCCCATGCGGTCAGCTGGTAGGCCTTCATCGCCGGTCTCCTTTATGGCTTCCTTCATGTCGGGCGTGGTCGAGCAAGAGGCGCCGCTCGGCGACGGCGACGAGGCGGCGGGCGCGGTCGACGGCGTCGATGTTGACCGAGATCGCGTCGATCCCGCCCCGCACCAGCAGCTCCGCGTACTCGGGGTAGACCGAGGGCGCCTGGCCGCAGATCGAGGTCTGCAGGCCGAGCTCGTGGGCGCGGGCGAGCAGCTGGGAGATGTACTCGGTGACGGCGCCGTCGCGCTCGTCGAAGACCTCGGCGACCAGCTCCGAGTCGCGATCGGCGCCGAGCAGCAGCTGGGTGAGGTCATTGGAGCCGATCGAGATCCCGGCGACCCCGAGCTCCGCGTAACGCGGCAGGTGGAAGAGGACCGACGGCACCTCGGCCATCACCCAGAGCTCGAAGCCGCGGTGGGCGAGGAGGCCGGCGCGCTCGAACATCCCCCGACAGGCGGCGACTTCGCGCGGCGTCCGCACGAACGGGAGCATCGCGTGCAGGTTCTCGTGGCCCGCCGCCCAGACCCGCTCGATCGCCTGCAGCTCCAGCTCCAGCAGGTCGGGCTCGTGCATGTAGCGGAGCGCCCCCCGGTAGCCGATCATCGGGTTCGCCTCCTCGGGCTCGAAGCGCTCGCCGCCCTCCAGGTGGCGGAACTCGTTGCTGCGGAAGTCGATCGTCCGGTAGGTGATCGGCCGCGGCGCAAAGGCGGCGGCGAAGCGGTTCAGCGAGTCGGCCATCCGCTCGACGAAGCGCTCGCCTTCGCCGGCCTCCAGCAGCGCCCGCGGATGCGTCCCCGCCAGCGCCTCGACCACCATCAGCTCCGCCCGCAGGAGGCCGACCCCGTCGACGTCGAGCCCCGCGACCCGCTCCAGCTGCGAGGGCTCGGAGAGGTTCACGAGCACCCTGGTGCCCGTCACCGGAGCGCCGTTCGTCCTTAGACCGGCATAGGCGTCCCAAGGACGAACGCCGGCTTGGGATTCGGCTGCAGCCGGGGCTGCCGAGGCGCCCTCGGTGATAACGCCGGCGCCGGCGTCGACGGTGACGACCTCGCCGTCGCGGAGGACCTTGGTCGCCTCGCCGGTGCCGACCACGCAGGGGATGCCGAGCTCGCGGGAGACGATCGCGGCGTGGCAGGTCATGCCGCCGGAGTCGGTGACGATCGCCGCCGCCCGGCGCATCAGCGGCACCCAGTCGGGCGCGGTCATGTGGGTGACGAGGACCTCGCCCTCCCGCAGCTCCCCCGCCCGATCGAGCTCGGCGATCAGGCGCACGGCGCCGCTCGCTTCGCCGGGGGCGGCGCCGAGGCCGTGGACCAGTTCACGGCCCCGCTCGCCGCCGTTCGTCGCTGCCGCGCCGGCGGCGGTGGTCACCGGCCGCGACTGCAGCATCCAGACGCTCCCCTTTTCGTTGAAGGCCCACTCGGTGTCCTGCGGGGCGCCGTAGTGCTCCTCGATCCGCACCCCGAGCGCGGCGACTTCGCGCACCTCCTCATCGGAGAGGACCGGGCGCCGCCCTTCGGCGCCGGAGAGCTGACGCACCTCGGTCCCACCGCCGGGCAGGGAGACGATCGCCAGCTCCTTGCGGCGGACTTCACGGCGGTCGAGCTGGAGGCCGTCCTTGAGGACGACATAGCGGTCGGGCGAGACCGAGCCGGAGACGACCGCCTCGCCGAGGCCGAAAGCGCCCTCGATCACCAGCCGGTCCCGCTCGCCGGTCGAAGGGTCGATCGTGAACATCACCCCGGAGCGGGTCGACTGGATCTGCCGCTGGACGACGACGGCGATGTCCATCTCGGCCTGGCTGAAGCCGCGCTTGGCGCGGTAGTAGATCGTGCGGGCGCCGAACAGCGAGGACCAGCAGGTACGCACCGCGGCGAGCAGCGCCTCGGCCCCGCGCACGTTCAGCAGCGTCTCATTCATCCCCGCGAAGGAGGCCGACTCGGTGTCCTCGGCGGTGGCCGAGGAGCGCACCGCAACGGGCGCCTCGCTCTTCTCGCCTGCAAGCTCGGCGTAGGAGCCGCGGATCCGCTCGGCGAGCCACTCGGGGATCGACTCGCGCTCGATCTCCTCGCGCACTTCCCCCGCGACCCGCTCTAGCGCCGCCGTGTCCTCGACGTCGAGGTCGGCCAGCCGCGCCGCGATCCGCCGGCGCAGTCCCGTCTGCTCGCAGAAGGCAGCGTAGGCGGGCGCGCCGATCACGAAGCCGGGCGGGACCGGCAGCCCCGCCGCGGTCAGCTCGCCGAGGTTGGCGCCCTTGCCGCCGGCGAAGTCGACGTCGCCGCGGCCGAGCCGGCCAAAGCCGAGGACGAAGTCGCCGGCGGTCGGACCACTAGGCGACCTGGCGATGAGCCCGTCGCTGTCCATTTTCTGCCTCCTCCGATTGCTTTGGCGGCCGCGGCACGACCAGCACCGGGCAGGCCGCCCGGTGGGCGAGCTGGGTCGAGACCGAGCCGAGCAGGACGCGGAGGACCGGCCCGTAATGCCGGGAGCCGGAGACGAGCAGGTCCGCTCCGGCTTCCTCGCAGGCCGCGACGATCGCCGGGCCAGGGACGCCGGAGAGCGCCCGGCCGGTCGCCGCCAGCTGCTCGTCGACCGACCGCACGGTCCGGGTGACGATCCCGCCGGCCTCGGGCGGGATCGAGGGGGTGTAGCCGGCGGCGCCGGGGACGACGGTCGGCGGCGCCGAGACGGTGAAGACGACGACCGTCGCCCGGCAGTCGAGGGCGATCGCTTCCGCCCGCGCCAGTGCCGCCTTTGCCTCGGCGGTGTCGTCGTAGGCGACGGCGATCGTGCGAAACGGGCCGTGCTCCTCCGCCGCGTAACCGCGGGGGGCGACGATCACCTCACAGGGCGCGCCGTGCAGGAGGCCGTCGGCGACGCTACCGATCAAGGTCCGGCCGACCGGCCCGTGGTGGGGGGAGCCGACGACGATCGTCTCGACCTCCTCCCTCTCGGCGAGGTCGTTGATCACCCCCGCTGCCGAGCCGCCGCCGAAGGCGCGGGTCTCGACCACGAGCTCGCCGAGCCGCCGCTTCGCCTCTTCGAAGAGGGGCTGCGCCCGCTCCGCTTCCTCCTCGTCGAGGATCTCGTAGGGAATCGGCAGCGGGCCGTAAGGAAGCACGGTGACGAGCAGGACGCTCGCCCCCTCCCCTTCCCCCAGCACCCGCGCCAACTCGAGCGCGTCGCGGCTGCCATCGCTGCCGTCGTAACCGACCAGAAGTCTCATGCGGCCAATCTAGGAGCCGCGCCCGGCCTTCCCATCCGCAGAACCCCACAGCCTTTGGCTCGGACCCTCCCCCGCCCCCAGGCCGCCGAGCGCGGCTTCCACCAGCGGGGAGAACCACATCCGATGCCGCGGCTTTCCCCGGATGGGCTAGGCGCGCCCCGGCTGAAGACTGTGCAGCATGGAGAGACGGAGACCGGCAAAGGTGCTGATCGTCGGCGGCGGCGTCGGCGCGCTGGAGGCGGCTCTGGCGCTGCGGGACCTGGCCGGGGAGAAAGTCGAGGTCGAGATTTGCGCCGGCCGCAGCGACTTCGTCTACCGCCCCTTCGCAGTCGGCGAGCCCTACGGCGCCTCGCGGGTCCTCCGCTACGACCTCGAGCGCCTGGCCGACCGCTGCGGCGCCGACTTCCGCCTCGCCAATGTCGGCTGGATCGACGCTCCCCTGCGCTGCGCCCACACCCACGATGGCGAGGAGATCCCATACGACCACCTGATCGTCGCCTGCGGTGCGCGCCTGCTCTGGTCGGTTCCCGGCGCCGTCACCTTCTGGGGCGTCACCGACCAGGGCGAGGTCCAGGAAGTCGTCAACCGGCTGCGCGAAGGCCGGCTGCGGCGCCTCGTCTTCACCATGCCGGGCGGCCACGGCTGGGCCCTCCCCGCCTACGAGCTCGCCCTGCTGGCGGCGACCGAGCTGAAGCGCTCCGGCGTCGTCGACACCCAGCTGACAATCGTCACCCCCGAAGACGGGCCGCTGCAGATCTTCGGGCGCCGCGCCTCCGAGCAGGTGGCCCAACTGCTGGCCGATCACGGGATCGAGGTGCTGACCGGAACCCATCCCGTCAAGTACGAGGACGGCATGCTCTCGATCGTCCCCGGCGCGGACATCGAAGCCGACGCGGTGGTCAGCCTCCCCCACCTCGAGGGCAGGCGGATCGAGGGGTTGCCCTACGACCCCACCGACTTCATCCCCGTCGACGACCACATGCGCGTCCCCGGCCTGCCCGGCGTCTACGCGATCGGGGACGTCACCAACTTCCCGGTCAAGCAGGGCGGGATCGCCACCCAGCAGGCCGACGTCGCCGCGGAAGCGATCGCCCTCGAGCTTGGCTGCGAGGTCGAGGCCAACCCGCTCGACCCGGTCCTCCGCGGCGTCCTCTGGACCGGCACCAAACCGCGCTACCTGTTCGGCTGGCTCGGCGGCGGCCACGGCGAAACCTCGGTCGCCAGCGACCGGCCGCCCTGGCCGGTCGACAACCCCAGCAAGCTGATCGGCCGCTACCTGACCCCGTTCCTCGCCGGCCTCGAGGGTGGCAACGGAAACGGCAGTCCCGACAGCAACGGCAGGCTGGACCGCCTGTACCAGCCGAACTTCACCGAGCAGGGGTGAGCGGGTTGAGCCAATCGCTCGAATGCCCCCACTGCCGCTGGCGAGGCGAGAGCAACCGCGCCATCGGTTGGGACAGCCGCACCTGCCCCCGCTGCCGGGTGCCACTGGTGCTGGCGCCGGGACCGGCCGAATCGCTGGTCCGCCGGTACATGCACGGCAGACGACTGCTGCCGCTGCGGCTCGAGCACCGTCCCTAGGGAGCTTTTTTGCCGCCGGCGCCGGCAGGTGGCCCGGGTTCGGCAGGAGCTTTTTCAGCCGCCGGGGACGACTGGGGCGACTGCGTCGCCTGAGTCGGCGCCGGTGGTTCCGGCGCCGCTTTCGGAGGGTTTGCCGGCGCTTCCTCCGGCGGCGCGGGGGTGGTCGGCTGGGCCTTGGTTTCCGGAGGGGTTGGCCGGACCGCGTGCGAGGAACCGTTTTCGGCTCCCGTTTCCTGCGGCTGTTTCTGAGCGCCTTCCGGCGGCTGCTTGTGGACGGTGGCGGCTTCCTGGCCGCCGGCCGCGGCTTCGGGGTGCTGCTTTTCGTGATCCTGCCCGCTTGGGTGCTCGCTCTGCGGCCCCTGGGCCTCGGCGCTGACCTGCTCGTGGGGCTGCGGGGTCTGCTGGTGCGCGTGGGCGGCGGCGGTGCCGTGGTGGGCGCCGGCGCCGAGGGCGGGTGCGGCCTGGCCCTTGGTCGCGGCGTTGCCGGGACCCGCGGCGGCGGCGCCGTTCGCGGCCGCCCCCCCGCTGAGGCTGTGACCGGCGCCGACTTCACCGCTCTCCTGCTGGGCCTGCGCGCCGCCGGCAGCGCCCGCGGAGCCCGGCGACGGCACCGCGGACTTGGTCGTCCGGTCGCCGGGGAGACCGAGGTGGATGACGCCGCTGCGGTCGGCGGCGGTCACTCCGATCGCCGCGACGACGGCGACCGTCGCCACTCCTTTCGCCGCCGCCGAGGCGCCAATCGTCTTCGCCGCGCCGCCGCCGAGGGTGGTCGCCAGGCCGCCGCCGGTGGCGGCGCCATGGGAGCCGCCGACAAGTCCCTGCAGCATTCCCGCCGCGGCAAGCGCGGGCAACGGCGCCAGCGCCGCCAGGTCGTGCTGCCGGCTCTCGATTTCCTCGCGGAAGGCCTGGCACTGGGCGCAGCTGCGCAGGTGGGCGCGGACGTCGCGGCGGCGGGTGACCCGGCCGTCGCCGTCGGAGAGCGCCTTGGTCACGGTGGCGCAGCTCATCTCACGTCCTTCCTCCATCTGGCGCAGGCTCTGCCGCGCCTCGTAGAGGGTCTGCCTGGCGACCGCCCCGGAGGTATCGAGGGCGCTGCCGATCTCCTCGAAGTCGAGCCCGGCCAGCTCCCGCATTACCAGCACCTCGCGCTGGCGCTCCGGCAATGCCTTCATGTCGATGAGCAGGCGGCGCAGGCGTTCCCGCGTGGCCGCGTCCTCGGCCAGCCCGTAGCCGGGTGCGATCTGCTCGACGTCGAGCTGGCTGCTCTCCCGCCGCCGCCGCAGCAGGTCGATCGACTCGTTGTGGGCGATCCGGTACAGCCACGGCTTCAGCTCGATCTGGCGCTCCTCCCCGGGAAGCGCCCGCAGCACCTTGATCATCGTGTTCTGCAGCGCTTCCTGGGCGTCGTGCGGATTGCCGACGATCGTCAGGCAGAAGCGGTAGAGGCTCTGGTGGTAGCGCCGGAAGATCGTCGCGAAGGCCCGCTCGTCGCCCCCGACCGCGCGTTTCGTCAACCGCTCGTCGGAGAGCAGGCGGGACAGCGGCGCGGCGAGAGCTTCGCTCATCGCCCGATTTTCCCATCCCAGGCCATGTTTTCCTACTTATGGGCATTTCTCTCGACTCCTAAACGAATTCCCCGGGGGACTGTCAGCGCAATTCGGATAGGCCTGACGGATCCGTGTCACTCCCGTTTCGTTAAGGGAATCGATCCAATTGCGGGCGGATTGCGCCTGCCGTAAATAGGAGGAACTCACGTGGTCGGAGCTTTGATCGGACTTCTCATCATCGTCGCGATCGTGCTGGTGCTGCTGAAGGTCGCCGTCGCCGGCGGCATCCTCGGCCTGATCGCCCTGATCCTCCTGATCCTCCTCCTGCTCGGCCGGATCTAGCCAGCCCTCTAAAAACCGTCCCAACGGGGTAGCGTCCCCACGCATGACTGATCTCGTTCTCGGACCGCTGCTGCGCCACGTCTCCGACACTCAGGCCACCGTCTGGGTGGAGACCGAAGAGGCCTGCGAGGTCGAGGTCCTCGGGCACAAGGAGCAGACCTTCCGGGTCGAGGGCCACCACTACGCGGTCGTCTGCATCGAGGGTCTGGAGCCGGCCTCGCGCTACGAGTACGAGGTCAAGCTCGACGGCGAGGTCCGCTGGCCCGAGCCGGGCTCCGAACTGCCGCCAAGCGCGATCCGCACCACCGACGCCGACAAGGAGCTCGACATCATCTTCGGCTCCTGCCGGGTCGCGGTCCCCCACGAAGCCCCCTTCACCGAACCCAAAGACGAGACCGAACAGGGACACGAGGTCGATGCCCTCTGGGTGCTGGCGCGGCAGATGTGCGCGGGCGAGCGCGACGACTGGCCCCAGCAGCTCTTCCTCCTCGGCGACCAGGTCTACGTCGACGAGGGCTCGCCGAAGACGCGCAAAAAGATCAAAGAACGCCGCGGCACTGACACCCCGCCCGGCGACGAGGTCACCGACTTCGAGGAGTACACCTGGCTCTACGAGGAGAGCTGGCAGGAGCCGCTGATCCGCTGGCTCTTCTCCTGCGTCTCGGTCTCGATGCTCTGGGACGACCACGACATGAGCGACGACTGGAATATCTCCCGCTCCTGGCTGCTGGAGATGCAGGCGAAGTCCTGGTGGCACCGGCGCGCGGTCGGCTGCATCGCCAGCTACTGGATCTACCAGCACCTCGGCAACATGTCGCCGCGCGAGCTTGCCGAAGACGACCTCTACCAGCGGGTCCGCGGCAATCAGAAGGCCGAGGAGGAGATCTTCCCCTGGGCGCACCGGATCCAGTCGGCCGGCTCGGGCACGCGCTGGAGCTTCTGCCGCGACTTCGGCCGCACCCGGGCGGTCTTCATCGACTCCCGCGCCGGCCGGGTCCTGGAGGAGGACCGCCGGGCGATCGTCGACGACGAGGAGTGGGAATGGATCGTCGACCACGCCAGCGGCGACTTCGACCACCTGCTGATCTGCACCACCGTCCCCTGGCTCCTCTCGCCCGCCTTCGATCGCCTCGAGGCCTGGAACGAGCAGCTCTGCGACGGCGCCTGGGGCAAGCCGGCAGCCTGGGCGAGCGAGAAGCTGCGCCGCGAAGTCGACTTCGACCACTGGGCGGCCTTCGGCGAGTCCTTCGCGAAGCTGCGCGACCTCCTGCACGAGGTCGCCACCGGCCAGCGCGGCAAGGCCCCGGCCTCGATCGTCGTCCTCTCCGGCGACGTCCACCACGCCTACCTCAGCGAGGCCGGCTACCCCGGGCCAGGCAACAAGGTCTCGGGCAACGGCGACTCGAACGGGCGGGCGCCGATCTACCAGGCGGTCTGCTCCCCCTACCGCAACCCGCTCGACGAAAACGAGCGGCGCGTCGTTCGCGCCGCCTTCCGCAAGCCGCTGATCGCGATTTCCCGGTTGCTCGCCCGCGCCGCCGGCGCCCCCGACCCGGGGATCCGCTGGCGCACCCTCGACGGCCCCTTCTTCGACAACCAGGTCGCCAGCCTCCACATCGACAAGCGCCACGCCTGGGCCCGCCTCGACAAAACCGTCCCGGGCGAAAGCGGCAAGGAGGCCCTCGAAGAGAGCTTCACCCGCCGGCTGGCTTGAGGCGGGAGTGATTCGCCCTACCCGTTATTGGGTAGCTTCGCCTTTGTGAACGCGAGGTTGGTTCTAGGGGGAGTTGTCGCTGTGCTGCTGATCGCCCTGCTCGGGGCGCCGGCGGCGCAGGCGGATTTCCCGACCCTCTACGACGGCGACGTCAGCTGCGAAGCACAGTCCGCGAACGGCGACGTCCGCCTCTGCGCCGGTGACACCACCACCTGGGACGAAGAAACCAAGATCGACCTCAACGTCGTCTTGCCGCCGCAGCCGGGCTCCGGCAATGACGGTCCGTATCCGGTGATCGGGGTCTTTCATGGCTGGGGCGGCGAAAGGATCGGGCTCGACGACGAACGGGACGGCGCGCAGATTCAGCAGTGGGCCGAAGCCGGCTACGCGGTCTTCAGCATGAGCGACCGCGGCTGGGGCGACTCCTGCGGCGGCAGCGATCCCGACCGCCTGCTGAAAGCCGCGACCGCCTGCAAAGAGGGCTTCAACCACCTGATGGACGACCGCTACGAGGTCCGCGACGCTCAGTACCTGATCTCGGTCCTCGCCGACGAAGGAGTCGCCGAGCCGAAGAAGATCGGCGCCACCGGCGTCTCCTACGGCGGCGGCATGTCGATGGCGTTGGCGACGCTGCGCAACCGGACGATGCTCCCGGGCGGCACCCTCGTCCCCTGGGAAAGCCCGGAAGGCAAGGAAATGGAACTGGCGGCGGCGGTTCCCCAGTGGCCGTGGACCGACCTCGCCTACTCCTTGATGCCGAACGGCAGCACCCTCGACTTCGTCGCCGACTCCCCCTACAAAGGGCCCGACGGCAAAGCCCGGATCGGGATCGAGAAGGCCTCGTTCGTGACCGGCCTCTATGGGACCGGCCTGGCGACCAGCAACTACTCGCTGACCGACAAAGAAGCGGACCTGAACGGCTGGTACACGCTGATCAACAGCGGCGAGCCCTACGAGTCAAAGCCGCAGACGCAGGAAATCCTCGACCAGATCACCACCTACCACTCCTCCTACTACATCGACCACAGCCAGCCGCCGGCGCCGCTGCTGATCCAGAACGGCTGGAACGACGACCTCTTCCCGGTCGACGAGGCCGTCCGCTACTACAACCGCACCCGCGCCCAGTTCCCCGGCGACCCGATCTCCCTCTTCCTGATGGACGACGGCCACGCCCGCAGCCAGAACAAGGCCGCCGACGAGGCGCTCTTCCGCCAGCGCGAGAACGCCTGGTTCGACCACTACCTGAAGGGGACCGGGCCGGAACCGAGCTCGAGCGCCGAAGCCCTCACCACCACCTGCCCCGCGGACGCTGCCTCCGAAGGCCCCTACCGGGCCGCCGACTGGCAAAGCCTCTCGCCCGGGGAGATCCAGCTCGACGGCAGCGCCGCGCAGACGATCGTGCCGGGAGCCGGCGAACCCAATGCCGGTAAAGCATTCGACCCGATCGCCGGCGGCGGCGCCTGCGCCACCGCCCCGGGCGCTGACCAGGCGGGGGTCGCCAACTACCGACTGCTGGTGCCGGCCCCCGGCTTCACCCTGCTCGGCTCGCCGACGATCGTCGCCGACCTCGCCACCACCAACGTCGACTCCGAGCTGGCGGCGCGCCTCGTCGACGTCCTCCCGAACGGCGAAGAGCGGCTCGTCGCCCGCGGCCTCCTGCGGCCGGGGAACGGCGGCGCCGGCGTCGTCTTCCAACTGCACCCGCAGGGCTACCGCTTCGCCGGCGGCGATACCGCGAAGCTGGAACTCCTCCCCTCCGACGCCCCCTACGCCCGCCCCTCGAACCTGCAGACCCCGATCACCGTCTCCAACCTGCGCCTGAAGCTGCCGGTGCTCGAGCAGCCGGGCTCGCTCGGCGGCCTCGTCCAGGCCCCGAGCGATCCGCGCCTCGGCCCGCCGCGCCCCGACGGCAGCCTCGGCACCGCGCCGATCGCCGCCGCCAAGCCGGGAGTCGCCTTCTTGGTGCGGCGGCTGGTCGCGGGGCGCAAGACGGTCAGCCTCCGCCTCCGCTGCCGCGGCGGCAGCTGCAGCGGCCAGGTCCGGCTCGCGGCGCGGAAGCGCAAGCTGGCAAGCGGCTCCTACTCGATCGCCAACGGCAAGACGCCGAAGCTGACGCTGCGCCTGACCAAAGCCGGTCGCAAGCTCGTCAGCGCCAAGCGCAGCGCCGGCAGCCGCGCCCTTCCGGTCAAGGTGCAGCTGCGCGACGCCGGGCAGCCGGCACCGCAGAAGCTAAGCCGGCGCCTCCGCCTCGGCGGGCACGCGTAGCCCTTCGCGCCGCCGCTCCCAGACGGTCCAGGCGCCCATGATGACGCCGGCGTAGACCCAACCGAGGGCGACGTCGAAGAAGTAGTGCTCGCCCGTCGCCATCAGGGTCAGGCCCATCGCCGCCGGATAGAGCAGCAACAGCGGCCGCAGCCGCTTGCGCCGCACCCGCCCCCAGAGGAAGAGCGCGACCAGGGTGGTGATCGCCGAGTGCAGCGAGGGGACGGCGGCGACCAGGTTGGCGGTCCCCTGCCCCTTCGAGAAGAGCGAGGCGGTGCCGACCCCGAGCACTTTCCAGCCCTCCGCCGTCGACCGGTGGACTTCGCCGATCAGCCCCATTTCGCCCGCCATCCACGGCGGCGCCGCCGGGAAGGCGATGTAGGTGGCGAGCCCGGCCAGCGAGAGCGTTACCAGCCGCCGGGTGAAGCGCTGGAAGCCGAGCCGGTCGCGCGCCCAGAGCCAGCCGGCGAGAGCGAAGGGGACGATGAAGTAGGAGGTGTAGACGAGGGTGAAGCCGACGTCCCACGGCCGCACGACCCCCGGGTCATGGAGGTGCTGCTGCAGCCAGATCGTCGGCACTTCGCCGAAGATCGCCTGATCGAAGTCGATCATCGGGTGGTAGTGGATGCCGATCCCGAAGGTGTCCGCCGCCCCCCGGGTGATGTCGTAGGCCCAGAGCACGGCGACAATCGGCAGCCAGTCGACCACCAGCTGGGCGATTTCCCGCGGCGGCCGCCCGATCGAGGCGCAGGCGAGGGCGCCGCAGGTCCAGAGGATCACCAGCTCCCGCTGCACCGGCACCCCGTAGCGGGCGGTCCAGGCGATCAGGGCGACGAAGTAGAGGCCAAGCGCATAGGGCCGCAGCCGCGCCCAGGAAGCGAAGCGAAACCCGCCCGTCCCCTCACTCCCGATCTCAACGAATTCACCAGTAGCCATCGAACTCATGCTAAGGCCGGCGCCGGGACAAAAGGCTTCGACCCCCTGACCGCGGGAGCGCTGCAGCGGGCTACTTCAACTCGAAGCTGGTCAGGTCCTGGCCGAAGATCGGGCTGACGATGATCTTTTCGAGGTCGACTCGATCGGAGACGAAGGTGCCGAGGGTGAGGGTGCCGAACGGCGCCCATGGCGCCTGTTCCATCACTTCCTTGTCGAGCGCGGCGTATTCGTCTTCCTGCTGCGGCCCCAGCTGCTCGCGGCGGAGCTGCTTGATCTTCGCGTTGATCGCGGGCTCGTCGAACATCGCCCAGTTGGTGTTGCCGGAGGGGAGGATGCTTTCGCCGGAGAGCTGCGGCTGGAAGTAGTCGTTCGGGTGCGGGTAGTCGAGCAGCCAGTTGCTCCAGCCGGCGTCAAGTTCGGGGGTGCTGGTGTTGCTGATCAGGGTGAAATAGGTGGAGGCGTCGATCACTTTCAGCTTCACCGAGAAGCCGAGCTGCTTCAGCACCCCTTCGAAGTATTCGCCGGCTTCGTTGTTCGGTGCCAGGTTCAGGGTCCAGACCGTGACCTGGCGGTCCTGCGGCTTCGCCTCCGCGATCAGTTCCTTCGCCTTGGCGAGGTTGTGCGGGTAGAGCTCGAACTTCTTGTAGCCAGGCATCTCCGAGGGCAGGATCTGCTGGGTGCGCTTGATCGTGCCGGCGTAGATCCGTTCCAGCGCCGCCGGGTCGATCGCGTAGTTGACCGCTCGGCGCACCCGCACGTCGTCGAACGGCGGCTTCTGCGTGTTGAGCCAGAAGTAGTAGACGCTGATCGTCGGCATCTCGCTGAACTGCGTCCCTTCGTACTTGCTCTTCAGGTCCTGATAGCGGTCGGGCGGCGGCTGGTTTTTCATCCAGTCGACCTTGCCCTGTTCGACTTCGTTCAGCTGCGCGTCCGGGTTCGTCTGCACCCGCAGCTTGATCGCGTCGACGTGGCCGGCGGGAAGATCCGGCATCGCCTCGCCGTTGGCCGAGGCCCAGACCGGGTTGCGGTCGTATTCCCAGCTGCGCCCGGGCCGCACGTCGGTGATCTCGTAGGGCCCGGTCGCCGGCGGCGGGTGCGCGGTGGTGTCTTCCTCGGGCGTGTCCGCCGGCAGCAGCGCCGCGTAGGTGAGGCCGAGGACGTAGCTGAAGGTGCCGTTCGGTTCGGTCAGGTGGACGACGATCTTGCCGCTGCGGTCGTCGGTTTCGATCCCCGGGATGCCGCCCTTCTTCGTCTTCGCGAACTGTTCGGCGCCGACGATCCCGGTGAAGAAGGTGGAGCCGACCGAGTTGATGTGGAAGAGCCGTTCGACGACGAAGCGGAAATCCGAGGCCTTGACCGGCGTCCCGTCGGAGTACTTGAGGCCCGGGCGCAGGAAGAGCGTGTAGCGCTTGCCGCCCTGGTCGATCCGGGGCAGGGCTTTCGCCAGGCCCGGGATCAGCTTCGTCCCGGCGGCGCCGTTGGCGTGCGCGTAGGTGAGCAGCGGCAGGTAGACGTTCTGCAACGCCGTCGCCCCTTCGAGGCTGAAGTTGAGGCCGGGGTCGAGCGATTCCGGGAAGGCGGTGTAGGTCCCGGTCAGGGTGCCGCCTCCTCCGGATTCCTCCGAGGAGGAGGAACCGCAGCCAGCCAGCGCCGCACAGGCGAGCAGAACGCCGACGGCGACAACAGCGTAATTCCCCAGTTTCCTCACAGCGCTCCCCCTCGTTTCTTGAAACGCGGGGTCAATGTATCGCTATGTCTGAGAAAACCGCTTCACGGCTCCAGTGGCCCATGGTCGCTCTGGTAGTTGCGCAGCGTCTCGTCCGTGTTCTCGCCCGCCATTCGCAGCCGCCGCCGCAGCGTCTCGGCGAAATCGTCGATCGCCAGCCGCAGGATCTCGGCCCGCACCCGCAGCGAGTGCGGGCGGCCTTCCTCGCCCGCCTCGTCGGCGAGCGAGCCGAGGAAGGGAAGCAGCCCGGCCAGGGCCCGCTCCTCGTCCTCGGTGCGGAAGTAATGGACAATCGGGAAGTGGATGAGGTCGCGGCGGATCCGGATCAGCTGCTCGGAGTAGGCGGCCAGCATCGTCTCCAGCAGCTCCGGGTCGGAGTCGGCGAGCTTCTCCCCCAGCTGCTCCTCTGCCTGCTTGGCGAGGGCCACCTCGTGGGCGAGCGAGTCGCGCCGGGAGATCGCCCCGTAGATCGAGAGCAGCCAGGAGATGCTGGCGGTGAGAAGGCCGAGCCCGAACAGGGTCTCGACCGGCCCGAGCAGCCGCAGCAGCGAGGCCGACGGCGAGATGTCGCCGTAGCCGAGGCTGGTGAGGTTGACCAGGGAGACGTAGACGGCGTCGAAGAAGCCGGAGTGCCCGGCGGGGTCGAGCCCGGGGTCGAAGTGGAACCCCTGCGGCAGCTGCGGCCAGAAGACCAGCGCCCACCCCACCGTCAGCAGCGCCGCCCAGGTGGCGATCACAGCGATGTAGCTGATCGGCCCAGCCAGCAGACCGAGCGTGCCGGTGCGGCCCGGCTTGCGCCGCGCCAGCGCCGCGATCCCCCTGACCACGCGGCGGGTGATCATCCCCCGCCCGAGCGGGTGGAAGAGGACGTCGAAGATGTCGCGCAGCGCCAGCACGATCAGCGCCACCCCCAGGAGCGTCCAGACGATGTCCACCGGCAGAAGCTATTGGACGCCGCTCGGCGCGGTGGCAACGGCCTGCACCAGCTCGGCCAGCTCACCGCCGATGCGCTCCCACGAGTAGTGGGCGACGGCCTCTTCGCGGGCGCGGGCGCCGCGGGCGAGGCGGTCGGTTTCGTCGTTGACCGCTGCAACCATCGCCGCTGCGAGGGCGGCCCGGTCGTCGGGCTCGACCAGCCAGCCGGTGGCGGGGTCGTCGACGATCGAGGCGGGGCCGCCGCGGTTGACCGCGATCGCCGGCAGGGCGCAGGCCATCGCCTCGACTAAGACCTGGCCGAACTGCTCGCGGACGGCGGCGTGGACGAGGAGGTCGCCGGCGCGGAGAAAGTCCGGCAGCTCACCGTGTCCATGCCAGCCGGCGAGGAAGACGTCACGGGCGCCGGTCCGCGCGATCGCCTCGTAGGGGTGCTCGCCCTCCCACTCCCCCGGATGGCCGCCGATCAGGACGAGCGCCGCCGGGGCGTCGAAGCGGGGCCGGGCGGCGGCGAAGGCCTCGATCAGCAGCGGCAGGCGCTTGACCTCGGTGAAGCGGCCGACGGCGAGCAGCACCGTCCCCTCCAGAGCCTGCAAGTCCCGCTCCTCGTAGGCGACGCTGCCGGGCGGGCCGCCCGGCAGCCAGCCGCGCGGCCGCTCGACCAGGTGCCGGCGCCAGTGGGCGCGGCGGTCGATCTCCCCGGGGTGGAAGGTGGCGTCAAAGCCACCGGGGATGCAGGCGAAGCGGTCCTCGTCGAGCCTCAGCAGCTCGGCGGCGCGGGTGAGGCCGCCGCGATCGTTGACGACGATCCGCCGGCAGCCGGCGGCCCAGCGCCGCAGCCGCCTCGCCCAGGCCTCGGCATGCTCCCAGCCGGGCGGCGGGCCCCCCTCGATCTCCTCCAGCATCAGCAGCTCGGTGCCATGGACGTGCCCGATCACCGGCACTTGCGGCAGCACCCGCGCGGCCGCCTCGTTCAGCGGCGTCAGGTGGTGCAGGTAGAGGAGGTCAACCCCGCCGCCGGCCGCCCGCTCCAGGGCGTCGGCCCACGCCCCCACCTGCAGCTCGAACTCCTCGTCTCCCAGCATCGCCAGCACCGGGTCGACCGCCCCCGGCCGGCTCTCGAAGGAGCCGTGGATCGGCGCCGTGCCGGGGCCGCCGGTGTAACGCAGGGGGTCGGGCGAGCGCAGGGCCGGGGTGAAGTCGACAGTGTGGAGATCGAGGCCCTCGTAAAAGGCGGAGGCAAGCGCCGCCTCACCGAGGTCCGAGCGCGAGCCGGCGAGCAGCGTCACCTCGGCCCCCTGCTTGGCGAGCTCGCCGGCCAGCGCCCTGGCCGCGTGGGAGGAGCCGCCGCGAGGGTAGAAGTAGAGCCCCATCAGGATTCGGGTCGCGGCGGTCATCGCCGCTGAGGCTAGCGGCGCCCCGAAGCCGGGCTCAGAAGCTGAGGCGGGGTGCGAAGTGCAGCGCCGTCGCCACCGCGCGGCCGCCCCGCAGCTCGATCCCGTGCTCCTCGCGCGGAGTGTTGACGAGCGAGCCCCCGAGGACCAGCGAGGCGGAGCCGCCACCATCGAGGTTGATCGCCTCGTCGGCTCCGAGGCCGATCATCGCCGCCGCCAGCTCGGCCATCGTCAGGCCGGCCTCGTCGTCGGCGCGGCCGTCGCAGACCGCGGCGATCAACTGCTCGGCGGAGAGCCCAAGCGCCGCCCGCGGGTAGCGGCCGGCGGTGATGTCGGAGTCGAACTGGCGGGCGCCGGCGGAGAAGCCCTCGCGGTCGGCACCGCCGTCGACCAGCGAACGGCCGCCGCCGACCAGCATCGGGCCGGCGTGCAGGAGGTCGCCGCGCGGGACCTCGCCGAGCTGCCGCCGCGCCGCCAGCCGCACCGACCCGTCATCGACATGGACGCAGGCGCGCTCTTCATGCCAGGGATCGTCGAAGGGCTCGGTCGGCAGCGCCCGCCCCGCGACCCAGAGGTCGCCGAGGGCCGGACCGCCGGGTCGCATGTAGAAGCCGCCGACGATCGCGTGGTCGGCGCCGTTGCGGCGGCACCACTGCTGCACGGTCGAGGGGGGATCGAGGACGACCACTCGCAGGTCGAAGGCGTCGCGACCGAAGCGGGCAACGTGGATCGTCGTCTCGGCGCCATCGGCGAGGCGCAGGCGCCGCCGCTCGAACAGCGGCCGCGGCAGCGGCGCTGCCAGGCGGGGGCGGGATGGAGAGGAAGTCGGCAAGTGAATACCTAAACCTGATCCCCCCGAATGGAACAGCAGCCCCCCGACGGAGATGTTGAAAAGCCGATAAGCAGACCCGCTTCCAGCAGATGAGCAGCCCTTAGTGATCCATCTTCTTCAAGTAAGGTGCCGCGCCGTTAGTGACTCCGCGCGTTCCCAGAGCTGCCTCACCGTCGCGCCTGCGCTTCTTCGGGAGCGTGGCCGCAACCCTGCTCGTACTGCTGGCTCTCATTCCGACCTCGCCGGCCCTGGCCGCCACCCAGACGGCATCCGGCGCCACCTCCACGGCCGCCCTCGAAGGCGACCAGGAAAAGGCCGCGGCCAAGGTCGAACTCCTCTCCGAAGAAGTCAAGGGTTCACGGGAAATCATCAACCTGATGCTGATCCCGATCACGGTCCTGGTCTCGATCCTCGCCGCTGGGGGAATCCTCGGAGTCGTCTACAGCGTCCGCGACCAGCGCCGGACCAGCCAGCTCCACGAGCTGACGGTCGGAGGCGAGGTCGCCGCACAACGCAGGAGCGAGCAGAGCTACGGCTCGTTCTTCGCCCAGAGTCAGACCACGCTCTCGCTCGTCAACGACACGCTCCAGCTCGCCAAAGAGGCGAACGACCGCGCGATGAAGAGCATGCAGAGCAAAGCCCAGTCGCGGATCGACGAGATCGAGGAGCGCTCGCAGACGTTGCTGCTGGAAGTCTTCGGCGAGGAGGAGTTCGAGCTGATCGTCAACAACACGCGCAGGCGCGACGAACTCCACGGCATCGCCGCCGAACTGCGCTCGCTCGAGGGCTACCTGAGCTTGCAGGAAATCAAGCTGCCCCAGTACACGAAATTCGTCAAAGCCCTCGACCAGTTCCTCCTCGACGACACCGAAGCGGCGATCGACGCTCTGCGGGTCGCGTTCCAGGAAAGCGCGGCCGGCGAGCTGCGGCGCTTCATCGAGTACTGGCTCGGCTACATGCTGACCACGGTCGGGGGCTACGAAGAGGCGATCAGCAAATTCCGCGACGACGAGGCGGATCTCAAAGAGGGCGAATCCGAGTACTTCCAGCTCGATCGGATCATCGCCGAGACGAAGTTCTTCGACATCGCCAAGAGGAACGCGGAAAGGGAACTCGCCGATCCGAAGCAGAGGGTTGTCACCGAGCCACGCGAACGCTTTGCCCTCGTCGCGGGGCTGCTGGACGAACTCGGCGAACAGGCCGAAGCGCTGGAGCAGAGTCCGAGCCATCAAGCAAAGGACCACACCCGGCTCGAGATCGTGCGCACGCGGGCGGATATCTACGAGTGGGTCGCATACGACTCCGACCATCTCGACGACCCGCTCACCGATACCGCGGTTCGCAAGCTGAACAAACTCCTCGGGCGCGGTCGCGTGCTTCCAGAGAAGCAGAAAGACGAGGGGAGGGCCGAAGCCGCGGAAGCGAGGGCGCTCGCGCCGGTCAGCGCAACCGATTTCGTCAACTCGCGGGAACCCGAGGAGCTGCGGGACCCTGAAGTCTTTCGCGGCTGGGTCCTGGAGCAGGCCCAAGCGGTCTGCCAGGAGCACGAGAAGCGCAATCTCGACGTCGATTTCGCGCTGGCCGAATGCCTCTTCAAGCTGAGGAAGAAGAGGGCGGCGGATAAGGGCTTCGAGAAAGCTGAGCGAGCCCTGCACCACGAGGCGGGGGAGTTCCACGAGAAGCGGCGCCTTGCCTCGATCAACCAGAGCGTGCTGATCTGCCATGCCCGCCTGCTGAAACTCCGGGAAAAGAACCTGCGCGACAAAGAGGAGCTGGGCCGCCGGGTCCGCGACGCCGCCCAGAAGACCACGGAAGTCCTTAAAGACATGCGCCAGAGCGGCGTCACGGTCTTCAGCCAGATCCAGCGGCGCAACATCCCGCAGGCGGAGTTCGAAGTTGAGGTCAAGGCGATCGCCGACCAGGCGGAGAAATAAAGGTGACTTCTTCCCCGGCGGGCGGCTGGCCCCATCCGCTCCTGCATCTGCGCCGCTGGCGCCAGCGGAGAAGGGCGGGAATCGTCGACCTGGAAAAGGACGGGGAGCTGTTCGAGCGGTTCTACGGCTTCCGGACTCCGATTCAGGTCTGCCCCCGGGGCTGCGGATTCGACGAGCAGGCCCGCCGCGACCTGATCGTTCGCAGCGGCATCTGGGGTCGGGCGACCGTGACCCCCTCGGTCACCTTTGAGACCAGCCATTGCCCGCGAGACGGCGCCACGCTGATCCGCCAGTGCGCGCGTTGCGAACGCCCCGTGTTCGCCCCGGTCGTCGATCACTGCGAGTTCTGCGGCGTCCCCCAGCCCTGGGCGGCAAAGCGCCGGGCCGGCGCCGAACGGGCGAGCCTGCGGCGCTGGCGCCGGTCGGCAGAGGAAATCGCGAAGGACGTGGACCGGGCACATGACCCGGCCCTGCGCCTCTACAGCGCCTCGCCGAGCGCAACCCGCGGCCGGCTTGGCAACGTCTGGGTCCTCGACGGAGAAATCGCCCGGCTCGACGTCGATGCCGTGATCAGCAACGACGACGTCGACGGGCAGATGTGGTCGCAGTCGGCGCGAGCGATCAAAAGCGCCGCCGGCGAGGGAGTCGAGCGCCTCGCTCAAGAGGGCAAGCCGTTCCGGCTCGGCCATGCCTGGTCAACGGACGCCGGCGACCTGACCCAGATGCAGAAGATCATCCACGTGGCCTCGATGAGCCGCTACGGCAAGTCGAACATCGAGACCGTCCGCGCCTGCCTCAGCGCTGCCTTCGAGCTGGCGGCAAAGGAAGGGCTCCGGTCCATTGGCCTGACGGCCTTCGGCACCGACCCGGCGGCGATCGACATGGAGGAATGGTTCAAGGTCTTCGCTGAGACCACCGTCGAGTTTCTCCATCGCGGTGCCAGAGAAGAGAAACCCAAGGAAATCTCGATCGTGCTGGTCCTGTTCGAGCGGCGGGGGTTTGCCGAGGAAGTGGAAAAGTTGCGACACGCCTTTCGCCGCGCCTGGGTGAAGAGCGGCAAGCAATGGACCGGCAAGCCGGAGCCCGTCTGGCCGATCTGGACGGCGCAGGTAGGACGCGGCTTCAGCCCTGCCCTCCGCGGGTACCCGAACGCCATGCTCCCCAGCCGCATCCTCGGCCCGGATCTGCGCGTCTCCGCGCTTGGGCTCGGCTGCATGGGGATGTCCGAGTTCTACGGCGAGGCCGACGAGGAGGAAGCGAAGGCGGTCATCGCTCGCGCGCTCGAGCTCGGGGTCAACTTCTTCGACACGGCCGACATGTACGGCCCCTTCACCAACGAGCAACTGGTCGGGGCCGCGCTCGCACCGCACCGCGACAAGGTTGTGATCGCGACTAAGTTCGGCAACGTCCGTGGCCCGAACGGCGAGCGGCTCGGCGTCCGCGGTGATCCGGAGTACGTACGGGAGGCCTGCGAGGCCTCGCTGCAACGGCTCGGCGTCGACCACATCGACCTCTACTACCAGCACCGGGTCGACCCTGAAGTGCCGATCGAGGAGACCGTCGGCGCGATGGCCGAACTGGTCGAGGAGGGCAAGGTTCTCCACCTCGGCCTCTCCGAGGCGGCCCCGGAGACGGTGCGGCGCGCCCACGCCACCCACCCGATCACTGCCCTGCAAACGGAGTACTCGCTCTGGAGCCGCGACCCCGAGGAGGAGATCATTCCACTCGTCCGCGAACTCGGCATCGGCTTCGTTCCCTACAGCCCGCTTGGCCGTGGCTTCCTCACCGGCCAGATCGGCAGCCCCGAGGACCTGCCCGAGGACGACTTCCGCCGCCACAGCCCCAGGTTCGAAGGCGAGAACTTCGAGCGCAATCTCGAGCTGGTCGAGCGGGTGAAGGAGATCGCGGCCGAGAAGGACGCCACCCCTGGCCAGCTTGCCCTTGCCTGGGTGCTCGCCCAGGGACAGGATCTCGTCCCGATCCCCGGGACCAAGCGCCTCGGCTACCTCGAGGAGAACGTCGCCGCCGCAAACATCGAGCTGAGCGAGGAGGACCTGCGCCGGATCGACGAGGCGGCGCCTCGCGGCAGCGCCGCCGGCGACCGCTACGCGGACATGTCTACGATCAACCGCTGAATGGTCCCGCTCTCGATCCTCGACCTGGCCGCCGTCGGCAGGGAGGAGACAATCGCCGAGAGCTTCGCTGGCAGCGTCGAGCTGGCTCGGACGGCCGAGCGCGGCGGCTACCGGCGGATCTGGTACGCCGAGCACCACAACATCTCCTCGATCGCTTCCTCGGCGACCGCAGTGCTGGTCGCCCACGTCGCCGCCCACACGGAGACGATCCGCCTCGGCGCCGGCGGCGTGATGCTGCCGAACCACTCGCCGCTGGTGATCGCCGAGCAGTTCGGGACCCTGGAGACCCTGCATCCCGGGCGGATCGACCTCGGCCTCGGCCGGGCGCCCGGGACCGACCAGCGGACCTGGATGGCGCTGCGCCGCGACCCGCATGCGAGCGACCGCTTCCCCCAGGACGTCGTCGAGCTACAGCGCTTCCTCAGCGACGATGAGCCATTGCCGGGCCTGCGGGCAATCCCCGGCCGCGGGACGAAGGTCCCCCTTTACATCCTCGGCTCCTCCCTCTTCGGCGCCGAACTGGCGGCCCAGCTCGGCCTCCCCTACGCCTTCGCCTCCCACTTCGCGCCCCGCTTCCTGCACGAGGCGCTGGCCGTCTACCGCAAGGAGTTCAAGCCCTCGAAGCAGCTGCAGGAGCCCTACGCGATCGCCGGCGTCGGCGTCATCGCCGCTGACAACGCCGAGAGCGCCGCCGCCCAGCTCGAAGCCGCTCGCCGGGTCCGCGCCCGCGCCCTCTTCGGCCGGGGCCAAAAGCGCAACGAGGACGACGTCACCGAGCTCCTCGCTTCGCCGCAGGCGGCAGCGGTGGACGAAATGCTCGCCTACACCGCGACGGGGGTTGCCGACGAGGTCTCGGACTACCTGCGGCGCTTCGCGGACGACACCGCCGCCGACGAGTTGATGACGGTCCACTACTCCGACACCGTCGCGAACCGCTTGCGCTCGGTTGAGCTCGTGGCGGGTGCGCTGAATCCCGCAAACGCAACGTAGCGCGAGCGAACAGCGGCGGGGTAAGGGGGGAGAGGTTCGAGGCCTGTCGCCTTATGCGTCCGTATGGATGCAAAAAGCGACACGGCCCACTCGCGCGTGGCGAAGATCGCGGAGCGGCAGCATGGCGTCGTGACGCGGCGGCAGCTCGAAGCGGCCGGTATTGGATCGAAAGCGATCACGGGAAAGGTGCGCAGAGGGCAACTTCACCGCCTCCACCGCGGCGTCTATGCGGTGGGACATCGCGCACCGAGTTGGCACGCGCGCTGGATGGGAGCGGTCCTCGCCTGCGGAGACGGCGCCGTCCTGAGCCACCACTCCGCCGCGGCGCTCTGGGAACTCCTGAAACCGATCGAAGGCCCGATCCACGTCTCGATCCCCACCACTCATGGACGCAAGCGCCACTCCGGAATCCACCTCCACCGCTGCCCCTCCCTCTACACGCCCCGAGAGCCGTCTCCCTCGCCCTCCTACCCAGATCAAGAAGGAGGGCGAGGGAGACGGCTCCTCACCACCCGCCGCCACAACATCCCCGCCACCACCATCCAGCGCACCATCGACGACCTCGAAGGCTCCGTCGCCCCGCATCTCTTCCGCCGCGCCAAGCGCCAAGCCGAACACAAAGGCATCCACCTCGAAGGCGTCGAGCGGCGGCGCGCCCGCTCGGACCTCGAGGAAGACTTCTACGCCCTCCTCGACCGCCACCGCCCGCGCCTCCCGCTCCCCGAGACCAACGTCAGGCTCGGCCGCCACGAGGTCGACTTCCTCTGGCGCGAGCAGCGCTTGATCGTCGAAACCGACTCCTACCTCTACCACCGCGGTTCGATCTCCTTCGAGGACGACTACGGCCGCGACCTCGACCTCCGCAGCGCCGGTTACACCGTCCTCCGCTTCAACGATACGCAGATCGAAGAGGAACCCGAGCGGGTGACCGCACTCGTGGCCGCCGAGTTGGCACGGTCGCGAGCCGTCGACTTAGACTGACCCCAGACGCCCGTTGAGAGAGCAGAGCGACTTCGAAAAAGCCAACCAGGATGCCTCCCCGTCCGAGCTGATCGACGCGCGGATCGCCGAGCTGGGCGACTGGCGCGGAGAGACGCTCGCCCGGGTCCGCTCCCTAATCCGCGAAGCCGACCCCGAGGCCGTCGAGGAGTGGAAGTGGCGGGTCCCGGTCTGGTCGCACGACGGGATCATCTGCACCGGCGAGACCTACAAGAAAGCCGTGAAGCTGACCTTCGCCAAGGGCGCCGCGCTCGAGGACCCCTCCGGCCTCTTCAACTCCAGCCTCGACGGCAACACCCGGCGGGCGATCGACATCGGCGAGGACGAGGAGATCGATGCCGAGGCGCTGAAGGCGCTGGTCCGCGAAGCGGTCGACCTCAACGCCGCCTAGGGGCTACCGAGGCGGCAACGGCGGGCCGCGTTCGCGCTGCAGCTTCTGCTTGCGCGGCAGCAGTGGCAGGCCGAGCCGGGCACAGCCGAGACCTTCGGCCCGCGGCAGCAGCGGATGGCGGTGGCCGGTGTGGATCCAGACACCGCTCGGCATCTCCTTCGCCAGCTGCCAGATCGTCAGCGGGTAGGCGCCGTCCTTTGCCATCTCGCGCAGGATCGGCCAGCGCCGTGAGGTCGCCATCGCCCGCTCGGCTTCCAGCTCCGCCGGGCGATCGCCGCTGCGGCGGGCCTGCGCCCACTGCAGGAACCAGAGGCAGGAGACGGTGGCGGTGACGCTCGTGCCCACCTGATAGCGGGTGGCGGTTAGGCCTTCGTCGGGGACCTTCGAGGGCTCGAAGGAACTGGGCACCGGGATCCCCTTCAGCATCTCGCGGACGGCAGCGTCGTGATCGGCCGCCTTCACCACCTTCGCCGGCATCGCGTCGAGCCAGGTCTGCGTGCCCACCTTGGTCAGCCATCCGAGCCGTTCTTCGAAGGCGGCGAGGTCGGGCACCCAAGCCGTCAGCTGGAGCACGTATCCGTCTTCGGACCAGAAGGCGGTCATCCGGCGATCGCCGGGGCGGCCGAGGTTGGCGTAGAACTCGGCCCGCGTATCGACCGCGGCGGTGGTGCCGAGAACCGGCAGCTTCCGCCAGTCCTGGCCATGCGGGTGCGGGTTGCGGCGCTGGATCCCGATCACTTCGGAGAGGCTGCCGGGACGCCACCAGAGGTCGACCCGCCGCTGGCGCACCGCAGCCGGCAGCAGCCCGCTCGCGCGTTCGTCCGCGCCGGTGCCCGTGATCTGAATCGTTTCGTAGGGGACCGGCTTGCCGGTGACGAATTCCATCGTCCCTTCGACGCCCTCGCGGCTCCGTTGCTCGTTCGCGTTCTGGACCCGCCAGCCGGGCCCTTCGAGCAGCAGCAGCGGCGAGGCTTCGGCGAAGCGGACCAGCTCGGCGGCGTAGGCGCGGCTGGAACCGTCCTCGCCACCGCCGCCGGAAAAGACCAGGACGACTGCGGCGACGATCGCTGCGAGCCCGCCCGCCATCGCGAGGCCGATCCGCCGGGGCCACCGCGAGCGGCGAGAGCGCTTCGTCCCGCCGGCCCCCACGCCGCCACCGGCGCTTGCCGGGCCGGCGACGATCGCCTCCCCCAGCTCCGCCTCCGCCGCGGCGATCTCCAGTGCGGTCAACGCCTGCGGCGGGTACGGGTTGGCGGCCTTCAGCTGCCTCTCGAGATCTTCGGTCTTCATCGTCGGGCCTCCTTGGCCTCCAGCTCGTTTTCGCCGCAGCCGCTTCCTTCGGCCTCCGCCAGCCGCGCCCGCAACCGCCGCCGAGCCCGATGCAGGCGACTGCGCGCCGCCAGCGCCGTGATCCCGAGCACCTGCGCAGCCTGCGCCGGCGTCAGCTCCTCCCAGCCGACCAGCATCAGCAGCTCGCGGTCTGACTCCTCGAGCGCGCTCAGCGCCTCGAGGATCCCGCTTGGGTCCGCCGGCGCCTCAGCCGGTAGCTGCCGCCTCAGCTCCGCCCGCAGCTGCTCGGTCAGGCGGCCGCGGCGGCGCTCGCCACGGCGCTGGTTGGCGATCACCAGCCGCGCGGTACCGAAGAGCCAGAGCCGCGCCTCCCCGCCAAGCGGCACATCCGCCAGCCGGCGCCAGGCGGTGAGGAAGGTCTCGGCGACGACGTCGGCCGCATCCTCGGGCTCGGAGCAGCGGCGCAGCGCGTAGCCGAGGATCTCCCGCCCGTGCTCGCTGTAGAGGCGGGCGAAGCGCTGCTCGGCCAGCTTGCGCGGCAGCGCCTCGGTCAGCGTCGACTCCTCAGGCATCGCTCCTATATGTCCGGCCCGGCCCGAACGTTGCGCAGCGAGAAAGGCGGCGAGCCTAGGAGAGCTCGATGACGCTGCGGATGCCGTCCTGGGCCTCCATCAGCTCGAAGCCGCGGTTGACTTCGTCGAGGGCAATGCGGTGGGAGAGGAACGGGGCGACGTCGATCTCGCCGGCGAGGTAGCGGTCGATCAGGGCTGGGACCCCGTCGCGGCCCTTGACGCCGCCGAAGGAGGAGCCGGCGAGGCGGCGGCCGGTGATCAGCAGGCGGGGGATGACGTCGAGGGTCTCGCCCTTGCCGGCGACGCCGGCGACGGTGCAGAGGCCCCAGCCCATCCGCGCCGCTTCCAGCGCCTGGCGCATGACGGCGACGCTGCCGGTTGCCTCGAAGGTGTAGTCGGCGCCAAAGCCGCCGGTCATCTCGAGGATCCGCTCGACCGTCCCCTCGCCACCCTCGAGCAGGTCGGTGGCGCCCTGGCCGCGGGCGAGCTCGAGCCGCTCGGGCGAGAGGTCGACGCAGATGATCCGCTCGGCGCCCTGCAGGCGGCAGCCGGCGACGGCGCCGAGGCCGACCATGCCGGCGCCGAAGACGGCGCAGGTGCTGCCGGCGCGGACGGCGGCGGTGTTGATCGCGGCGCCGAGGCCGGTCGAGAGCCCGCAGGCGAAGAGGCAGGCGTGCTCGAAGGGCGCCTCCGGGTTGATCTTCGCCAACGCGATCTCCGGCATCACCGTGTACTCGGCGAAGGTCGAGCAGCCCATGAAGTGGCGGACCTCCTCGCCGTCGCGGGAGATCCGCACGGTCCCGTCAGGCAGGTGGCCCTGGTTCTGCTCCTCGCGGATCGCCAGGCAGAGGTTGGTGCGCTCGTCGCGGCAGTGGATGCACTCGCGGCACTGCGGCGAGAAGAGGGTGACGACGTGGTCGCCCGGGGCCACCGAGCCAACCCCCTCCCCCACCTTCTCGACGACGCCGGCGCCCTCGTGCCCGAGCACGGCCGGCGCGTAGCCGGAGGGGTCGGCGCCGGAGGCGGTGTAGAGGTCGGTGTGGCAGACGCCGCAGGCGGCCAGTCGCACCAGCACCTCACCCGCCCGGGGCTCGGCCAACTCCACCTCCTGGACGACGAGCGGCTCCCCGAACCGCTCCAGGACCGCGGCGCGCATCTTCATCGCCGCAGTGTCGCAGACCGCCCCTTAGCTGCTGGCGGCTTTTAGGCATTTACTTGACGAACTGTCTTCTCTTCGACAGCATCGAACAATGGTCCAGGGGGGGATTGCGTTCCGCGCGCTCGTCTGCTTGTTCGCGATCACCGCCTGTCTAGCGGTGACGGCGACCGCTAGCGGCAGCGTCTACTTCGGCGCCTACGTCAACGGCGAAACCTACGGCGAAGGTGGGGTGGCGCCCGGGAACACGACGGCCTGGAACAAGTTCGAGCGCCACGCCGGCAAGAAGGTGGCGATCCTCAACCAGAACACGCCCTGGCTCACTTTCAACACCACGGCGATGAACGCCACCTACGCGCGCGGCGCGATCCCGCTGATGACGATGCCGCTCGGCAGCGGCATCACCCTCGCCGAAGTCGCGAACGGCAGTAAGGACGCGGCGATCAAACAGTGGGCGCTGGCGGCGAAGCAATGGGGGCACCCGTTCCTCTTCGGCCCCTGGTGGGAGATGAACGGCGCCTGGTACTCGTGGGGGCGCAGCACCGAATTCGTCAAAGCCTGGCGCCACTTCCACGACGTCGTCGCCTCCGCCGGCGCGACCAACGTCACCTGGACCTGGATCGCCAACGCGATCTGGTACGACCCGCTCTCCGACCCGACCCCGTACTACCCCGGCAACGCCTACGTCGACTGGGCCGCGATCGACTCTTACAACTGGGGCCTGGGGCCGGCGCAGTCGGACAAGTGGCGCAATCCCGACGGAACCCTGACGCCGACGCTCGACATCGTCAACAAACTGACGAACAAAGAACGGCCGGTCGCGATCGTCGAGGAGGCGAGCAGCGAGTACGGCGGCAACAAGGCGGAGTGGATCAGGGAAATGCTGACGACGTACCTTCCCCACCACCCCGAAATCGCCGCCTACTCCTGGTTCAACTGGAACATGCAGAAGAACGGGATCCGCTTCGACTGGCCGATCGAGAGCTCGGCGACGGCGCAGCAGGCGTTCCGCAAGGGGATCCAAAGCGGCCTTTTTGCATCGGCTCCAACCTCGCTGCCGTCGCTGACGAAGGTGCCACCGCCCTCTCCGGGCCCGGCCGATCCGGCTCAGCCCGCGGACCTCTCGACGGCGGCGGAAATGGCGACCGGCGCGGACGTCGCCGTCGCCGTCGACGGCACCTCGACGGTGGTCTGGAGCGCCCGCGACGGTGGCGCCTTCGCCGTCTACGCGCGCCGGATCTCCCCGGCGGGAGTCCCCGGGGCGACGGTCCGCCTCTCCGACCCGGCGCAGGACGCGCTCGACCCGCGGGTCGCGGTCGCCCCCGACGGCACCGCGACCGTCGCCTGGATCCACTCCGACGGCAGCTCGTTCCTCGTTCAGGCGCGGCGGATCGCCCCCGATGGGACGCCGGACGCCGCCACCAAGAACCTCTCGCAGACCGGCCGCGATGCCTCGGCGCCGCAGCTGACGGTGGCCGCCGACGGCACCGCGACGGTCGTCTGGCAGCGCTTCGACGGCTTCAACTACCTGGTCCAGGAGCGGCGGCTCGACCCCGCTGGCAACCGGGTTCCGTCGGAATCGGTCAACGTCCTCTCCGCCTCGGCGGCGGACGCGGTCGAACCGCAGGTCGCCGCCGCCCCCAACGGTGTCGCGACCGCCGTGTGGAGCCGTTACGCGAGCACCGGCGCAGCGATCGAAACGCGGCGGATCGAGGTCAGCGGCGCGCCAGCGGAAACGACCGCGGTCCTCTCGCCCGCCGAACACAACGCCGTCCAGCCGCGGATCGCGACGGCGGCCGACGGCGGCAGCGCCGTCGTCTGGACCGTCAACGAAGGCGGCCACACCATGATCCAAGGACTCCGTCTCGACCCCGCCGGCGACCCGCTGTCGCTGCCGCAGAACCTCTCGGCCGCGGGACGCGACGCAGCCGAGCCGGACCTGGCGATCGGCCCGGACGGGGTCGCCACCGCCGTCTGGGAGCGCTTCGACGGCACCGCCTTCGTCGTCCAGGGGCGGCGCCTGCTCGCCGACGGCAGCCTTGCCGCCACCACCGTCAACCTCTCCGCAGCCGGCGCCGACGCCGCCGAACCGGCGGTCGCCGTCTCTCCCGACGGAACCGCGACGGTGCTCTGGAGCCGCAGCGACGGCAGTCACTTCCTAGTGCAGCGCCGAGACCTCGACCCCGCCGGCGCGCTCGGCGCAACCACGACGCTCTCCGCCGCGGGGCGCGGCGCCAGCTCCCCCGCTTTGGCCTGGGGCAGCGGCGGAACCCTCGCCGCCAGCTGGCGGCGCTTTGACGGCCGCGGCGACGTCGTCGAGGCGAAGTTCGTCCTCCAGCCCGTACCGCCGCCCCCACCCCCACCTCCACCGGTCACGCCCCCCTCGACGCCCCCGGAAGTGCCGGGTACCGCGAACGCCCCGAGCTCCCCGACGAGCTCGGGAGGATCGCGCACCGTCGCCAAGTCGATCCCGCGGACGGTCGACAGCTCCTTCGAAATCGGCAAGGCGGCGCTGAACCGCAAACGCGGAACCGCCAGCCTGCCGGTCACCGTCCCCGGGCCCGGCGCAATCACGCTCGAAGGGGCGAAGCCGCTGAGCCGCGAAGCGACCGCCGCCGGCAAAATCGTCCTGCGGATCTTCCCCAAACCTGCCCAGCGTCTCCAGCTCGCCAAGCAGGGCACCCTGCGCCTGCGCCTCGTCGTCACCTACGCGCCGACCGGGGGCGCGGCGAACAGCCGCGCCGTCATCGTCAAGCTGCGGAAACAGTCTCCGCCTGGATGATGCTGAGCATCCCGGCGCCGGCCTTGGCGCCGGTCCCGGCGGCCGCCGGGTGCTCGTCGCAGCGGTGCAGCGCGACCCGATCGAAGCCGGCCGCGCGCAGGGCGGCGTCGGCGTCGGCCTCGTCGCCCGCGAAGGGGTGAATATTGCTGCGGACGAAGGTGCCGAGGAGGTGCTCGAAAGCTCGCTCCGGGATGCCGCGCCCGGGGCGGGCGAAGCGGAAGTCGGCCAGGTAGGCGCCGGTCGGGAACCGCTTCAGCGCCCGCGCCAGCCGCGCCCACAGCGCCTCCATCGTCTCGTCATCGAGGTAGACCAGCAGACCCTCGGTGACGATCGCCAGCCCCGCCTCGGGGTCCATCGAGTCGACCAGCTCCTCGAGGCTGCCGGGTCCGCCGTCGCGGAGGGCGTCGAGCTCAACCACCCGGTGGCGCTCTCCGAGAGAACCCATCTGCGCCAGCCCCTCGCGCTTGCGCCGGGCCATTCCCGGCAGGTCGGCCTCGACATAAGTGAGCTCGCTGCCGTAGCGCTCGCAGAACCGCCATCCCCGCGGCGACATGCCGCAGGCGATCTCGATCACCTGCGTAACCCCGGCCTCGATCTGCTCCTCGAGCAGGGCGTCGATGATCCGGTGGCGCGCCAGCAGCATCGCTTCCAAGCTGGGGCCGCCCAAGAGCCGGCTGGCCGCGTTCGGCAGCGCCAGCACGTCGTAGAAGAGCCGGCCCTGCCAGGTGGCAAGGTCGGGATGGGAGAGCCCGTTCCGCACCCAGGTCTCGCCCGTGTAGTGCGCAGTCGGCGAGATCGCCGCGGAAGAGCTTTCGCTTGCAGCCATCGCCCGGCTACGTTCGCACAGGCCGGAGAGGATTGACGCGCGAGCGCGGTCGGCCTACATTGGTGGTGGAGCAGGGGCGACGACGAAGGAGGATTCCCCGTGTCCCTGCGATCCGCGATCAAGCTGCTGTCTCTGGCGACGGCGCTGCTCCTGCTGGCCCTTCCCGCAAGCGCCCTCGGCCGGGTGCTGAAGGTCCACCCAGGCGGCTCGATCCAGGCTGCCGTCGACCGCGCCGAACCCGGCGACACGGTTCTCGTCGCCCCCGGCACCTACACCGAAGCGAGCAGCGAATGCCCGCCGCGGCCCGGCCGCAGCTGCGCGGTCGTCGTGACCAAGGACGACATCGCGATCGTCGGCCAGGGCGGGAACGGCAAGGCCGTCATGCTGAAGTCCGACGGCGGCCAGGAGGAGGGCATCTCGGTCGGGCGCGAGTCCGGCGCCGGCTGCCTGGAAGACGAAAGCCTGCGCGTCCACGGCTCGCTGATCCAGAACATCACCGTCGAAGGCTTCGAGGACGACGGGGTCCTGCTCTCCTGCGTCCAGGACTGGCGGGTGACCCAGGTCGCGGCGGTCGACAACGAGGAGTACGGGATCTTCCCCTCGCACGTCTTCGACGGCCGGCTCGACCACTCCTTTGCCTCCGGCGCCAACGACACCGGCCACTACATCGGCCAGTCGTTCGACTCGCGGGTCGATCACAACGTCGCCACCGGCAACGTCAGCGGCTTCGAGATCGAGAACAGCGTCGGCATCCGCGCCGACCACAACCTCTCCTACGGCAACACCGGCGGCTTCCTCTCCTTCGACCTGCCGTTCCTCGACGCGAAGGTCAACCGCGACAACGTGATCGAGGACAACGTCATCCGCGAAAACAACCGCCCGAACACCTGCCTGGAGCCCGGCGACGACGTCTGCGGGGTGCCGCCCGGCACCGGCATCCTGGTCATGGCCGCCGACCAAAACCTGGTCAGGAACAACACCGTGACCGGCAACGACTCCTATGGGATCGCGGTCGCCAACATCTGCCTGGCGCAGGAACTGCCCGATGAAGTCTGCGCCGCCCTCGACATCGAGCCGAACCCGGACTACAACACGATCGCCCACAACGTGGCCACCGGCAACGGCACGAACCCGGCCCCCTCCCTGCCCCCGGTCTTCGCGGTCGACCTCGCCTGGGACGGCACGGGGGTAGGCAACTGCTGGGAGAAGAACCGCTTCGGGACCTCCTTCCCGGACCCGCTGCCGCGGTGCTGAAGAGCCGAATGCCTGCGGCTGCAAGGCGCCCGCGCAGAGGCACAGATGTCGATTTCGCGTTTCCCCATTCGTTGTCTAGGTAGAAGGGAGCTCAGCGGGAGTTCCAAGACCGAAGGAGAGGCGAGATGGGAAAGCTGATCGCGACGACTCAGGCAACGCTCGACGGCGTAATCGACCCGGTGGGCGAGTGGGTCCAGGCGGACGGGGACCACGGCACCTACTCGTTCGAACGGCAGGCGAAGTCGAGCGGACTCGTACTTGGCCGCAAGACCTACGAAGGCCTGGCGCAGTACTGGCCGAATCAGTCCGGCGATTGGGCCGACATGGTCAACCAGCTGCCGAAGTACGTGGGGTCCACCACCCTCTCCGGTCCGCTCAAGTGGAACGCGACGTTGCTGGAGGGGGACCTCGAGGAGTCGATCCCACGGCTGAAGCGCGAAGCCTCCGGGGACCTGTTCATGCACGGCAGCGGCGAGTTCGCCCACGCTCTCGCCGAGAAAGGGCTGGTCGACGAGTACGAGATCTACCTGAACCCCCTCGTCTGGGGCAAGGGCAACCTCCACGTGCTCGGGGACCGGGGGACCATCCGGATGGAGCTCGCCGACGTGAAGCGCTTCGACTCGGGTGTGGTCCTGCTCACCTACCGGCCCAACTAGAACCGGCCGGCCAGACGGTTCAGGAAGGCCCAGCCCTGCCGTTGCGCTCGCGGTGCTTGCACCCCGGCCAGCAGCAGGGCCGGCGCATGCCTTCCTCCAGCTCTTCCCGGGTCCGGCGAATGCGGCGCTCGCGGGTCTTCTGCTGCTTCGCGTCCAAGACCCAGCAGATGAACTCATTGCGCGCCAGCGGCGTGATGTCCTTCCACGCTTCCAAGGCGATGTCGTTGTCGATCAAGGCCTGGCGAAGATCCCGCGGCAACTCGTGGACGACACCTCCGGGGACCCGCTGGGCGCTCATTGGGCGATGTTAGTTCCCGAGGCGAGAAGCACCGTGTTGGCGAGGCGCAGCGGTCCCGAGCCGCCGCCCGCCTCCGCCGCCGCCTGCGTGATCGCATCCCAGGCCTCCTCCTGCGCGTCGCCGGCGTGCTGCTCGATCATCGCCCGGATCGGCGCAGCGATTGCGCGGACGTAGGCGGTGAAGTGCTGCGGCGAGTCGAACTCGAAGACGACCTCGGCCCGCTCGACGGCGACCTCCGAGAAGCCGCCGCCTTCGAGCAAGCCGTCGATCGCCTCGGGGGTGGGCCGCGAGAGCGGCCCGGGCGTTCCGGCAGGGGGCGGAGAAACGCCGAAGCGCTCCCTCGTCGTCTTCATCGGGATCGAGAGGAAAGGGACCTCGTCGGGTTCGCCCCAGGAGGCGATCGCGATCCGCGCGCCGGGCGCGAGGAAGCCGCGGATCCGCGCCGCCGCGGCCTCGGCGTCGGGCTCGAAGATGATCCCCCAGCGCGAGACCGCGGCGTCGAAGCTCCGCGGCGGGAAGTCGAGGCTGGAAGCGTCGGCCTCGACGAACTCGACGTTGCCCAAGCCTGCCGCCGCCGCGCGCTCGCGAGCGAAGGCGAGCATCTCGGCGGAGATGTCGGTGGCGACGACGCGACCCTCCGGGCCGGCCTTGCGCGCGGCCGTCAGCGCCGGCTCGCCGTACCCAGCGGCAATGTCCAGGACCCTGCTCCCGGCCCGCACCCCGGCGAGCTCCACCAGCCGCTCGCTGACGTGCCGATCGGCCCGGTCGTTGAACTCGTTCCACTCCATCCACCCCACCGCGGCCGAGTCCCAGTTGCGGTGCTGCGCCGCGCGGAAGCCGACCGGGTCGAGCTCCTTCATCCGACCTACACCGCGTGGAATCGCCGATGCGCGATCTCGTAGACGCTCGGTCGCCAGGGCCGTCCAGGATGTCGCTCACCCACAGCAATCAAAACCAATGCAGGTCTAGAGGCCTCTTGATCAGCAGCTAGGACCGCCCCCCACTGCCCGGCTGGCCGTGGGATGTAGAACTTGACGCAGCCCCCGAGACGAGTCCCGTCTCGGCCTTCCTCTTCGCAACGCAGGAGCCATTCGGGGGGAACGCCGTCACGGCGCACCTCTTCGATGACCGGTTCGACGGATGCCTGTCCTGCCTTGCTGCAGCGTGGTAGATCCTCAGCGAGCACGTGATCGACGACACGAACCTCAAAGCGCAGACCCCCACCCGCGCCCACGCCTTTAGCCCTCGCCGTCGGCTGGCAGCGACCCAAAATGGCGGTTGAAGTCCTCGGCCTCCATCGGCTTAGTTCCGGTCCGCCTACGGAGTTCCTCAATAGAGGTCGCTTTGGAGGGCCACTCCGGGGCGAAGATCAGCTTGACCTGCGCCGCTTCCTCATCGGTCATCGAGTCGATCTGCGCGTGCAACTCGGCTTTGCTCATGGCTCGATCGTACCGGCCCCATCAGCGGCTCCCCGAGGTGACTTAGGATCGCTCCATGCCGTTTACGCGCAGGAACATCAAGGGGGATCTGGAGGATGTCGGCTCCAATTTCGACGGCGCTCCCGACCTCGAGTTCCGCCTCGCGACCAAGGCGCTGGAGCTGGAGCAATCCGGGCTCGGCTACCAGCGCGTCCCGCCCAATTACCGCTTCCCCTACGGCCACACCCACGAGAAGCAGGAGGAGCTGTACGTGGTTATCAGCGGTAGTGGCCGGATGAAGCTCGACGACGAGATCATCGAGCTCAGCCGGTGGGACGCGGTCCGCGTCTCCCCAGGCACCTGGCGTGGCTATGAGGCCGGCCCTGACGGTCTGGAGATCCTCGTCATCGGCGCCCCCAACCTCGGCGAGAACCCGCGCGACGACGTTGAAGGCGAACGCGACTGGTGGTCTGACTAACCGGCGTCTGCCGCCGGGCAGGGAGCCGCCCACGCGGGGCTCGCTTGCTGTTCTGCGGAGACCTGCTGCTACGGTGAACGGGTCGGGTTTGGCCGATTCGCCGCCCGAGAGGTTCCGTTTCCTCCTCGTGCTTGATTGGCGCCTTGGGGTCGCAGGATCTCCCTAAGACGTTCAACAAGGAGTTCACAACATCAATACCTTTGCCGATCTCGGCATTTCTAAGCCCGTGGTCGACGCCCTCAACGCGCGCTCGATCACCCAGCCTTTCCCCGTTCAAGAGATGGTCGTCCGCGATGCGCTCGCCGGCCGCGACCTCCTCGTCCAGTCCCCCACCGGCTCGGGCAAGACCCTCGCCTTCGGGATCCCGATGGTCGACCTGATCGAGCCCGGCGGCAACGGCCCCGGCGCCCTGGTCCTGGCCCCGACGCGGGAGCTCGCCGGCCAGATCGTCGTCGAGCTGGAGGCGCTCGCCAAGGCGCGCCGCCTGAAGATCACCGCCGTCTACGGCGGCGTCGGCTTCGGGCCGCAGATCGCCGCCGCCCGCCGCGCTGACATCCTCGTCGCCACCCCCGGGCGGCTCGAGGACCTGCTGGGACGCGGGGCTGTCTCGCTCTCCCAGATCCAGGTGCTCGTCCTCGACGAGGCCGACCGCATGCTCGACATGGGCTTCCGCCCCGCCGTCGACCGGATCGTCGACCAGACCCCGGCCGACCGCCAGACGCTGTTCTTCTCGGCGACGCTGGAGGGCGCCACCGGCAAGGTGGCCGCCGCCTACACCCGCGACGCCCGCTCCCACACCCACGCCGAGCCCGAGCGCGAGGAGGCCAACATCGAGCACCGGTTCCTGCCGGTCGACTCGCAGGGCGCCAAGCTCGAGCACCTGGTCACCCACCTCTCGGGGGCCGATGCCGGCCGCTCGCTGGTCTTCGTCCGCACCAAGCGCGGCGCCGACCGGCTGGTCAAGCGGCTGCGTAGCCGCCAGGTCAACGCCGTCGCCATGCACGGCGACAAGAGCCAGAGCCAGCGCGAGCGGGCCCTGGCCCGCTTCGAGCGCGGCGAGGTGATGACCCTGGTCGCGACCGACGTCGCCGCCCGCGGCATCGACATCCCCGACGTCGCCCACGTCATCAACTACGACGCGCCCGAGGACCGCGATGCCTACGTGCACCGGGTCGGGCGGACCGGCCGGGCCGGGCGCACCGGCACCGGCACCAGCTTCGTCCTCGCTGACCAGGCGAAGGAAGTCGGTCAGATCGCAACCAGCCTCGGCCTCGAACACGGCCTCGGCACGCCGGCGCGTCCGCCAGCCGCAACCGCGACCGCGAACCCGCAGCGCCGGCGCCGCAACCGCCGCCGTCGCAGCAGCAGAGCGGCGGCATAGGCGATGGCCGCCGAATCGATCAGATGGAGCTGCAGCCGCTGCGGGGTCTCGGTCGGCCAGATGGACGGCGTGCCGACCGAGCTGCCGGCGAGCTGGTCTCGCTCTGAAGACCAGGTCCTCTGCCTGACCTGCAGCCGCGCCCAGGCCGGCGAGACCGCAATGGACGCCGTGCCTGACACGGTCCCCCGCGAGGACCGGGTCAAGCTCCGCCGCACCGCCCTGATCGAGTTCGAGATCGAGCGGGCGCCCGAAGCGCCGAACGCGACGATCGCCCGCGCCTGCCGCACCTCCAGCGCCGCGGTCAAGGCAGTTCGCGACGGCGTCGCCTAGGGCCCTTGATGGAGATCGGGATCGGCCTCGCCGCCGCAGTCGCGCTGATGACCAACCTCGCCTCGCTGCTCAAGCACCGCGGTTGTCAGCACGCGCATCCCGTCTCCCTCGGCCAGCCGCTGGCGAGCGTGCGCGGCCTTGCCGCTTCGCCCTGGTTCGCCGCCGGTTGGGGGCTTGCCGCCGTCGCCTGGCTCGCCCACATCGCCGCCCTCTCGCTGGCCCCGATCTCGCTCGTGCAGGCGGTGCTCGCCGGCGGCGCGGTCACCCTCGCGGTGCTCTCCCAGCGCCTCTTCGGCGGCCGGGTCGAGCGGCGGCAGTGGCTGGCGCTGGCGCTCGGCGGCGGCGGGCTCGCCCTGCTGGCGGCGACGCTGCCGCACTTCCACGGCGCCCACTCGGGCTTCTCGATGGCGGCGATCGTCAGCTTCGAGGGCGGCCTGATCCTGCTGGCGGCCGGGGTGGCGCTGTGCCACCGGGCCCCGCGCCTGGCCGCCCGCCGCGGGGTTCTGCTCGCCGTCCTCGCCGGCCTCCTCTTCGCCCTCGCCGGGATCGCGATCAAGGCCCTCACCGGCGGCGCTGGCAGCTGGCCGCTGACCGCCTCCTTGCTGGCGGTGACCCTCGCCTGCGGCGCCCTCGCCCAGTACACCGCGGTCGCCGCTCTTCAGGGCGGCGGCGCGATCGAGACGATCGGCCTGATGGGGATCGTCGCCAACGCCGCCCAGATCCTCGGCGGCATCATCGTTTTTGGCGACCCACTCTCCCCGAGCCCGCTCGGGATCAGCCTCCAGATCACCGCCCTGGCAATGGTCTGCCTCTCGGCGCTGCTGCTCCCCTCTTCGCGCGGCGCCCGCCAGCTACAGCTGGCCTGAACCTGCAAGAGCGACGCCGGGAAGGTCGGCAAAGCCGGCCCGGTCGGAGCTGATGACCCGCCGCTCCCGGGCCCGCGCCGTCGCGGCGATGATCAGGTCGTGGGCGCCCCGCGGCGTTCCCTTTTGCCGCACGTGCGCCAGCAGCTCGGCATGCGCTTCGGCCACGGCGAGGTCGTAAGGCTCGACCGAGACTGCATCGAGAATGGCGGCGACGAAACGCTCGCGCTTCTCCCGCCTTCGGCCCTTCGCCATCCGGACTCCGACCTGCAGCTCCGCCACGGTGACCGCCGCCACCGCCACGTCGTCGCCGTCGGCGATCGCTCCCTCCGCCAGGCCGTCGCCCCGCTCGGCGTCTACGAGGACCGTCGTGTCGAGGATCAGTCGCGCCAGGGGTCCGCCACCGGCTCGATGCCCTCGCGCAGCTCGCGGAGTTCGCCCGCCCAGGCGGTGTCCGGCCGGTTGGCGCGAAGCGCCTCCTTGACGGCCTTCCCGGTCCCGCCGCTGGCCGGGCCGATGGTCGCCACGGCACGCCCGTGGCGGACCACCACGTAGGACTCCCCGTCCCGCTCGACGTCGTCGAGGACTTCCGAGAACCGGCGGGAGGCGTCGGTTGCGCTCAACTGCTTCACAAAATCAGATTATCGGATTTTATCCCGCGGCTCGCCCTCCGCCGCGGCGGCGGCCAGGTCGGCGGAAATCTTCACCGCGGCCGAGAGGAGCGGCGCCGCCAGGACCAGGCCAATCGTCCCGAACAGGCAGCCGCCGGCGATAGTCACGATCAGCACCGCCAGCGGATGCAGCCGCAGCGCGGCGCCGTAGGCGATCGGCTGGACCAGCTGCTGGAGGACCCCGTTGGCCAGCAGCACGACCACGGCCAGCGCCGCGGCCGCCTCGGTGCCGGATCCACCCAGCGCGATGAGGACGGCGAAGGCGCCGGCGGTCCAGGCGCCGAGGTAAGGGACGTAGCCGCCGAGGAAGGTGACGACCGCGATCGTCCCGGCCAGGGGGACGCCGAGCAGAAGCGCGCCGGCACCGACGATCAGCGCGCTCCAGGCGGCGACGATCGTGACCCCGAGGAAGTACCCGCGCATGCTGCCGGCGAGGCGGCCGAGCATCGAGTGCCCGGCCGCGGGCGGCACCCCGAGGTGGCGCTCGATGAAGGCGCCAATCGCCGGTCCGTCCTTGAGCAGGAAGAAGAGGCTGAGGGCGGTGAAGGAGAGGAAGACGGCGAGGCCGGCGAGTCGGTCGATGCCGCCGAGCAGCCCCTGGGTCAGCGCCTGGAAGGCGCCGCTGACCGAGGCGCTCGCCTCGGAGTTGGCGTCGGCGGCGGTCGGCGCCTTGACGCCGAGGTCCCGGGCCCAGGACTCCAGCTGGCTCGCCCCTTCCTGTAGGCGGGCGGAGAGGCCGTCGGCCTGGCTCGAGATCCCGGTGAGGACGATCAGGCCGACACCGAAGCCGATCGCGATGATCAAGAGCAGGACGAGGGCGGCGCCGATCCCCCGCGGCAGCCGATGTCGGTTGAGCCAGCCAACCAGCGGTGAGGCGACCGAGGCGATGATCGCCGCGGTGATCACCGGCATCACGATCGTCTGGGTCAGCGAGAGCAGCCAGATCAACCCGATCAGGGCGGCGCCGGCGCCGACCAGGAGCCAGGCCGAGAAACCCAGGTCCCGCAGCCATTGCGGCGCCGCAAAGACCCCGCTGAGGGCACCGGGCTCGAGCTCGAGCGCTTCCTCCTCGACAGGCCTCTTCCATACTCGACGCATGAGCGACCCAGATTCACTCACCTACGTCGGACACGCCACCGTGCTGATCGATATCGACGGCACCCGCCTACTGACCGACCCGATCCTGCGCAACCGGGTCGGGCCACTAGTGCGCCATGGCGCCGCGCCGGGGGCCGAGGTGATCGAGAACCTCGACGCGGTCCTGATCTCTCATCTGCACCACGACCACGCCGACCTCAGCTCGCTGCGCCGGCTCGGGCGCGAGCTGCCGCTGCTGGTGCCGCCCGGCTCGCATGAGTTCTTCGCCCGCAAGGGCTTCAACAGCGTCACCGAGCTGGCGCCCGGCGAGTCCAGCCGTGTCGGCGGGTTGACGGTGAGCGCGGTCGAGGCTCGCCACGACGCCGGCCGCCGCCGCTTCGCCAAGCAGGCGCAGGCGATCGGCTTCCTCGTCAGCGGCCGCCGCCGCGTCTACTTCGCCGGCGACACCGACTTCTTCGCGGGGATGCGGAACCTCAGCCCCGAGCTCGACCTGGCCCTGCTGCCGGTCTGGGGCTGGGGCCCGAACCTCGGCGCCCGCCACCTCGACCCCGCCGGCGCCGCCCGCGCCGCCGCCGCGATCTCGCCGCGGCTGGCGGTGCCGATCCACTGGGGCACGCTCTACCCCTTCGGCCTTCGCCGCCTCCGCGGCAACCCGCTCACTCTGCCGGGGGACGAGTTCGCAGCCCGGCTGCGCGAGCTCGCGCCTCAGGTCGAGACCCGCGTCCTCTCGCCGGGGGAATCGACCTCGCTCGCGTAGGCGGTCTGCCCGAGCCCGGCCAGCCAGCCGCGGAAGATCCGGTGCACCCGCTCGGCGCCGACCACCTCCTCCGCCGGCCACTCCAGCTCCGCCGGGTGGAGCACGAAGGGGAAGCTCTGGGTCCCGCCCATGCCGCCGTGGGAGCCGACCAGCTCCTCGAAGGCGGCGACCTCGCCGAATTCGGCCCAGTAGGTGCTGTTGAGCATCAGGTCGGCGCAGTGCGGGAAGCCGTCAGTGCGGCGCAGGTGATCGGCGGCGTTGGGACCGAAGGGCGCCAGCGGGTCCTCCCCCTCGACGCGGCCGCCGTCGAGGTAATGAATGCCGCCGGCGCCGATCGCCAGCGCCCCGTCCCGCTCGGAGCGGACGAGGATGAAGCCGATCCCCGGGTGGTCGCGCAGGGCCGGCAGCAGCCGCGGGTAGAGCGCTTCGATCCGCTCCAGGCTCACCCGCCCCGGCTCGCGCGGGAAGCTGATCAGCCCGAGGCAGCCTGAAGCCATCACCGAGAGCTCCGGAACCTCGCCGTCATGGGTCTCGGTGACCTCCCGGCGCGAATCGGAGTCGAGGGCGACGACGCCGTCGGCGCGGCGGTCGCGGGTCGCCGCCCTGACCGCACCGGCGGCGACGGTGTCGTCCCGCGCCACCTCGGTCAGGCCGGCGCTGAGGTAGGAGAGGGCGTCGTCGTCGCCGGCTTCGGCGGCGAGGACGCTGTCGGGGTCGCAGCTTTCGCGCACCAGATCCTCCAGCGTCTGCTGGTAGCGGTCGCGGAAGGTTTCCCCCTGCGACTGGCCGTGATCGGAGAGGACGACCAGCCGGTATGGCCGCGGCGCCTCAGCGCAGGCGCGGGCGATCCGCGCAATCTGGCGGTCGAGGTCGCGCAGCACCGCCAGCGCGTCGTGGCGCTCGATCCCGGAGTGGTGGGCAACCTCGTCGTAGGCGAGGAAGGTCGTGTAGATGACCGGGCGACCGGCGAGCACGTCGCCGATCACCGTGGCCACCTGCAGATCCCGCTGCACCACCGTCCCCCAGGCGCGGGCGAAGACGTAGGAGCGGCCGCGGTGGATGCGGGGGCGGACGTCGTCGCAGACCTGGCTGCGTGCGGCGCGGCGCTCGCGGCCGATGTCGGCGAGCGAGAGGACCAGGGTCCGCGCCGCCGCGTAGGGGCGGGCGAAGTAGGCGGCGTAGTCCTTGCCGATCGGCCGCCGGCGCCGCAGCGCCGTGCTCATCGTCAGCATCGAATGGGGCGCGTCGCCGGAGAGGATGTTGGCGCGGCTGGCGCCGTCGGCGTGCAGCAGCCCGCGCCCGTCGGAGTGCCGCCGCTCGATCTCTTCCGCGTCGCGCGGGTGGTTGGTGACGATCGCGGCGCCGCGCTCCTTCTCCCACCAGCGGAAGGCCGGCATGTCCTCGTTAGAGCCGTGCAGGAGGCCGGCCTGGCAGGCGCCGGTCTGGGAGGACCAGTCGGTTTCCCACTGCCGCAGCCGGTGCGAGCCGCCGCGCACCCAGGAGGCCAGGTGCGGGGCGCTCCCGTCCTGCAGCGCCCGCAGCAGGACGTCGTGGGCGAGGCCGTCGATCTCGAGGAAGAGAACCCCTGGCACGTCGCTCTCGGCAACCTCGCCGCGGCGGCGCGCCTGGCGGCGGACGACGTTGCGATACCAGGCCTCGTCTTCGTCGATCGCCAGCAGCGAGTAGACAGCGGCGGTGACCGCGGCGACGACGATCGTGATCACGATCCCGTCCGCCACTCGGGCGACTTCCGCCCGCGGCAGCAGGTCGATCGCGAAGGTGACGAGGATGCCGTTGAGGACGATCGCCGCGATCCCCAGGGTCATCACCGTCAAGGGCAATGCGAGCCGGGTCACCACGGGCCAGACGAAAGCGTTGAGCAGCCCGATCAGCGCAGCGGCCCCGAGCGCGGTCGCGGGCCCGTCGAGGACGAACCCGGCCAGCACCTCGCTGAGGAGCAGGAGGGTGACCGCGTCGAGCAGGAGGACCAGGAGGCCCCGCCGAACCGTCGCCAGGCTCAAGGTCATCGGGGCAGTGTCTACCGAGACGGCGGGCAAAGCAACACCGCCGCGCTCGTTAGCCTCGTCGGACGATGGCAGGACAGGCCCTCCACAGCCACGACCCGGTTCCTCATTCGCACAACCACGATCACCACGGTGGCCACGGCCACTCGCACGGCCTGGTCGACGAGAGCATCAAACGCTCTCGGGAGGGCCTCAAGGCCGTCGGCCTGTCGCTGCTGGTTCTTGCGATCGCCGCCGCCGCCCAGCTGGCGATCTACATCGCCAGCGGCAGCGTCGCCCTGCTCGCGGACCTGATCCATAACTTCGGCGACGCCGCCACCGCGATCCCCCTCGGCACCGCCTTCCTGCTGCGCTCCGCGCGAGCCGAGCGCATCGCCGGCCTCTTCGTCGTCGCGGCGATCTTCATCTCCGCCTGCGTCGCCGGCGTCGAGGCAATCTCGCGGCTGATCCATCCCCAGACCCCGACCCACCTGCTCGCCCTGGTCGGCGCCGGCCTGGTCGGCTTCGCCGGCAACTGGATCGCCGCGATCATCCGCACCCGCGCCGGCCGCCGCCTCGACAGCCCGGCGCTGGTCGCCGACGGCAACCACGCCCGCGCCGACTCCTACGTGAGCCTGGCGGTGGTTGCCAGCGCAGTCGTCGTCGCCCTCGGTCTGCCGATCGCCGACCCGCTGATCGGCCTCGCGATCACCGCCGTCATCCTCAAGATCACCTGGGACTCCTGGCGCACGGTCCGGGGCCACCACCACCACTGACGCCGTCCGGAGGCGGCGGCGCTTACGCCCGTCGATAGCGGATGTGGGTGGCGAGCGGGGAGTGGAGCGCCTCGACCGGCTCGAAGTCGAAGGACTCGGTTCCGTCGAAGAGCCGCTCGCCGGACCCGAGCAGGACCGGGGCGACGTCGAGCGTGAGTTCGTCGATCACCCCGGCGGCGAGGGCTTGGCGGACGGCCGCGGCTCCACCGGCGATGTCAACGCCGTCCTCGCCGGCTGCCTCGAGCGCCTGCGCGTAGGCGGCGTCGAAGCCCTCGGTGACGAAGTGAAAGCTGGTGCCGCCATCCATCTCGACCGGCTCGCGGGCGTGGTGGGTGAGGACGAAGACCGGCGCGTGGTAGGGCGGCTCGGCGCCCCACCAGCCGTCCCAGTCCTCGTCCCACTCGCCGCGGATCGGCCCGAACATGTTGCGACCCATGACGTAAGCGCCGCGCGGTCGCATCAGCCAGCCTTCCGCCGTCGCGTTGGCCTCGTTCGCGCGCTCGTCACCGAGGTGCCAGCGGTGCAGCTCCATGCCGCGCTTGCCCAGCGGGTTGTCCCGGCTCTGGTCGGGTCCGGCGACGAAGCCGTCGAGCGAGATCGACATGTGGCAGGTGGTGTCCGGCATCGGCGTCCCTCCTAAGTGGTTGCGATTTTGGCCCAGCGCCAGCACCGTACCCTTCGTGCTAACTTACAACCAGATGGTTGTAGATAAGAAACCGATCCGCGACGACGACGGAGCCACCGACCTGCTGTTCCGGGCGCTGGCCGATCCGATCCGCCGCGACATCCTCCGCCGCGCCCACGAGGGCCGGCTCTCGGTCTCGGCCTTGGCCCGCGAACACCCGATCAGCGTGACGGCGATGCAGAAGCACGTCGCCGTGCTGGAGCGGGCCGAACTGGTGAGCAAGCACCGGGTCGGTCGCGAGTCGATCGTCCAGACCAAGACCGACGCCCTCGCCCGCGCCCGCGCCGCCCTCGACCGCCTCGAGGCGGACTGGCGTGAGCGGATCGAGCGGATGGACCAGATCCTCGAAACCGACAAAGGAGAAAGCTGATGCCCGTCACCGCCGTAAAGAAGGACATCGACGCCCTGACCATGACGATCACGGCGGAGTTCGACGCCGATGCCGAGCGGCTCTGGGAGCTGTGGGCGGATCCCCGCCAGCTCGAGCGCTGGTGGAGCCCGCCGTCCCATTCCTCGACCTTCGTCGAGCACGAGCTCGCGGCCGGCGCCCGCACCACCTACTTCATGACCGGTCCCGACGGCGAGAAGCACCACGGCGCCTGGCGGATCGAGGAGGTCGACCCGCCCCACCGGCTGCGCCTCGCAGACGACGAGGTCGACGCCGAGGGCAAGCCGGAGGACGGAGGTCCGACGGCGATGACGGTGACGATCGCCGAGGCCGGCGACACCGCGACGATGTCGATCCAGACCCACTTCGCCGACCGCGAGTCGATGGAACAGACGATCGAGATGGGGTTCGAGCAAGGCCTGGCCGAAACCATCAACCAGGTCGACCCCCTCCTCAGCGCCGCAAAGGCGTGAGGAGGGGCCCGTGACGGAGTAACACTCAACTTCCATTGACAACTGAGGAGTGTGGGATACGGTCGGCGCAATGCGGACAGCGGAGGTCACCGTGCGAGGAAATGCGACGACGGAGCACAGGGGGGCTCGGCGATGACCGATCTGTTCGCGATCTCGGCGACCGGCGGGCAGGGCCAGCTAACCAGCATCAACCTCGGTGGCTCGATCGCCCCGGTGGTAGGACTCGGAACCGGCGGTGGGGCCGGGTTGGCTTACAGGCCGGCTTCGTCAACGATGTACGCGATCCGCCGCGGTCCCGGTGCGCCAGCTCTGCAGACGATCAGCCTGACTGGACAGGCGCAGACGCTGGGGTCGCTGCCGTTTGGGTTGGACGGCGGCCTCGCCTACCACAACCCATCTGATCGTCTTTTCGCGCTGAGCAACCAGGTGCCCGGAGCGCCTTCGATGCTCCACCAGATCAACCTCGACGGAACCAGCTTCCCGCTCTTTCAGACCCCAGGCCCGACCTGGGGCGCCCTGTTCTACGAGCCGTTGCGCGACCGCTTCTTCGCCCTCGGGACCGACTCGAGCAAGTTCTCCTGGATCTATGAGCTGACGCTCAGCGGCACCCAGGTCAAGCTGTTCGGGGTGGGGTACCGCGCTAAGGGAGGGCTGGCCTACGGGCGCCACCAGGACACCTTCTACTTCGTCGGGTACGACACCGACACCGACCCCAACGCCCACCTCCACTCCCTGCGGCTCAACGGCGACGTCCGCCACGTGATGGACCTGGGAGCCGGTTTCGACGAGGGCTCGTTGCAGGCCTCGCCGTGGTTCGGAGGCCGGATCCAGATCACCTCACCGCTTCCTTCCGAGCGCTTCCTGACGGCGGAGACGCCTCATTTCGATGCCGCGGTGCTCGACGGGAGCGGAAACACGCTGGCCGACAGCACGGGCCTAGAGTGGAGCTCGGATATCGATGGGGTTCTCGGTCAAGGCCCGATCGACCACAAGCTCAGTATCGGAACCCACTCGGTCACGCTCTCGGGTCACGGCCTCAGCCAGACCTACCCGGTTCGTGTGTACAGCGACCTCGGAGAGCTCTACAGCGCTCAGCCGGCGCCGGCCGAGCTCAGCCGCATCCAGCGTGACTTCACCTTCAACTGGCTGGACGGGACGCCCGGTGTTGCGGCAGAAGCCTGGGCTTCCTTCCCCGGCTTCCCATTCGATCAGAGCTCAAGCGATCCATCCCGCACCGCGGTGCTCGCAAAGCTCGACATCCTGCGGCATCAGCGCTTCGACCAGCCGCCGCCGTTCAGCGAAGGGCTGACTCTCTACGACTTCGTCAAATCTCACACCCACACGATCAACGCCGGCCTCGGAACCGCACTCAACACGGCGGGCGGCGGCGTCATCAACCTCAACCGCGGCTTCGCGCTTTGGCAGAACCCTTACGTCGACTCGCTTTATCTCCTCCTCCATGAGAACCGGCATAACCAGGTCGGAGACCCCGGGCACACCAGTTGTGCTTCCTGGACTGGTGGGGAAGGAATCCCCGGTGGAATGGATCCGGCATTCGAGCCCGGCAGCGGCTACGCCTACGCCGCCCTGTATCTGATGTGGCTGTTCAAGCACAGCCTGTTCGACCCGCCGGCAACGAAGACGCACGCGCACGACCTCGCGATCATCTTCCGGGATCGGTTTTGCACGCGACCGTCGAGCGCGAATCCCGCGATTCAATCCCTGCTCGTCGAACTCTGGAACGTCTAGCGCCGTCATTCCATCCAAGGCCGCCCTTCGTTTGACCTCGGGTGAAATCAACACGCGTAAGCTGAAACCTGCCTGTCGAGGGGATGCGGCCTGTCTCCTTTAGCGAGGGGCGGGATTCGAGCCCGCGACCTTCGGGTTATGAGTTCTCTGGAGCTGGTTGGCCAGGCTGGTTTTTGGCTTGTTCAAGCGCTTCCCGTTGGTCCGAGTTGGTCCTAGTTTCGCTCAACTTAGTACCCACTTAGTACCCGCCTGCTGTTCATTCTTGATCGCCAATCCCCCCGCCGGAGTCCTGCACTGCCGGAGCCGTGAGAAGCCAGGAACGCGCTTGCATCTCGAGCTCGCCGGCATCAATTGCGCTGGCAAGCTTGCTAATCACGACCGGATATTGGAGTTCCCGCAACCTTGAATACTCGTCTGCCGGATCGCGATCGAGATCGATCTTGCCCCAAAAATGGAGAAAGTGGCGTTCCGGATCGGCGCGAGCGACCTCGAGCTCGCGGTTGCTGAGGTGGAAGCGAAGGGATGCGCTGCGGGAGCCCTTGACCTCGATCAACCGTGAATCGGGTGCATCCGTCTCAATGTCGTAGCCAAACCCATCCCCGACCTCGCGGGAGACATGACGAACGCGGTGAGGGCCGAGGCGGGAGCGTTCGAGTCTGAGCGTGTAGAGCTCCGCGCGCCAGCCAACAGCATTTCGATCCAACACCCATGGCGGAATCTCAGCAGAACGGCCCATGGCCTCGGTGACCAGCAGCGAGTCAAGCAGCGAGAGTGGCAAGACGAGGTCATCACCTTGACGCAGGCCTGGGTCCCAGGTAAGGAGAACGCCGGCTCGGGGAGCGAGCCTTGGCAGGGCAGCGAGTGGGCAACGCAACGAATTCGGCTCCTCGGTGGCGCCCTCGATCAGTCTCATCAGTTCGTCCTCAAACGCAGAGGCGGTGAGCAGGGAATGGGCGTAAACGGCCCAATCGCCAGCGGCAAGAGCATCGAAAGCCTGTTCACCCACATCGCTGAGACCCCAGGAGCCGAATTCATCCTTGACCAGACCACAGCTACGTAGAAAGTCGAGCAACTCTTCAATGGAGCCGCCCGTCAATGAGCGACCTATCGCTACAAACTCAGCAGCGCTCCAGGAGTTTCGGCCAAGCGCGCGGAGCGTCGAAACCGCCCGGGCGGCGAACTCAAGGTCCTGGCTGCTCGGCTGCACGGGGGATCATTACTGCTCGCCGAGCAGATAACGGAGAAGGGCCTCCAGGTCGGCATCTTCACCCTCGGCGGCGGCGATCGTGTCCTGACCCGCCAGGCCAGTCGCACGAAGCTCTGCGGCGTTCAGGAGCTGCTGCATCTGATCCTCCTTGCGCTGCAGTGATGCCTGGACGAGGCCGTCGATAGTCGTTTCGCCCAATAGCGTCGCGGTTGGAACCTGGACCTCGACCCGCACCCCGTCCGGCAATCCGAGGCGGTGGATACGGTCGATTGACTGGAGCCAGCGTGCACAATCATGGGTGCGATCGAGGTAGAGCGCCCGGTAGCACTCGCGGTGGAGTGAGATCGACTCCGCACAGGCTGCTGGGTTAGCGACCAGGATTGCGAAGCCCTCGGCACCGAGGAACTGGTCGATGCGTTGCTCGCGGGTCTCATCGATCTCCTCCCCGGTGTGATCTTCGTCCTCAAATGCCTCGTTGATCTCTGGGTCGACCGTCTCGGCGGCGGGAACCCGGCCATCAACCGTGAGGACTGGTCCATCCAGGCGATCCTCAACGAGATCGGCAAACTGATCGATGTTGCGGATAAAGGTGGTCCACACGACACACTTTTCGTTTCGACTCTTGACCTTTGTGAGGTAGTCGAGCCCCCACTCGAACTTCGCCGGCAGCTCGCCCTGCTCGCGATAACGCTCAAGGCGCTCCATCAGCGTGCCTGATGGTTCTTCAACTGGCGGAATCTCAAAGAAGCCGTCAGCCTCGTTGAGGAGGTCGGGGTTGCTGGCAGCCTGGATCAAGCGGATCGGGCGGGCGCGACGCAGCCGTTCGATCTTGTCGGCCATCGTCGCGTCCGTTGGAATCGCCGAGCGCAGCTGGCTGAAAATCAGTCGATAGATGTCAGCCTGAATAGGCGCCAACTCAACTGAGGGGGCGTAAAAGTCTGCTTCTTCAAGCTTGAGCGCCGCCTTCGGGGTTCGGGTAAAAAAGGGCTCCAGACGCTCAATCGCCGCACCAAAGCTGGCGTCAACCATCGCCTGGAAGGCTCCGCGGCTCCCAGTGGCCTCCTCGCCTGGCCAAAGGATGTTGAACTGGCTCCAAAGATCGGTCGGACCTTGGGGCATTGGCGTGCCGGTCAAAATCATCCTCACCTTTGCGTGCGAGGCAAGTTCGACAAGTGCGGGGGCCCACTCGCCACCCCGGAAGCGCTTGACCCGGTGAGACTCGTCAACGATCAGCATCACGTCGAGCCGATCGCACAGCTTTTCGAGTTCGGCACGATCATGCGCGGCGGTGGCATAGCTGAGCAACAACAGGTCGCCCCGGTCGGTGGCTCCGTAGACCTCGGCACGAGCGGCGCGCTGCATGCCACGCACGCGCCGCACGCGAAAGACCCCTGGTAGCGCGGTCTCGGACTCCCGCTCCCAGGGACGGAAACAGGAAAGGGGGCCAACAACCAGAACGGCATCGGTCACCCCTTGAGCGAGGTGGGTCACAGCAACAGCGAGCGAGGTGGCGGTCTTACCAGCGCCGGGAACCGAAAAGTTGGCGGCGTTGGCAGCAGTGAGAGCATGCATCATCGACTCGCGCTGATGGGGAAGCAAGGCTCGCTCGGCGTTGTTCCACCCCGACTCCTCAAGCGCCTCCATCGCGCGCCCTTCATCAACGGTGATGATTCGGCGTCCCTCGTCGTTCAAGCCCAGGAAGTCGCGGGCAGCTCGTTTAGCACGCTCGAAGCTTCGCAGTCGATCGATGTCGCGCTGGAGGGCCTGGTCGGCGGGACCGCCGGTAGCGGCTACCTCGAAGCCACGGCTGCGGAGCTGCGTCGCGATTTGAACGATCAGGTCATTTCCAGACCGACGGCGAAGGGGACACACCCAAACGCCGTCCTGCAGCTCACAGCCGAGGATCGCGCGAAAGTAGAGCTCGAGACGACTGTCAGCGAGGTCGGGAAGCGTGACCTTGACTACATCGTCAGCAAGTGCCACCTCGGCGCGCGGCCGTTCGTCTTGCATGACTCTGGCCTACTCGTTGCCTTCAAGCGCCGCACGAGCAGTTTCAGCCCAAGCGATTACCTCTCCGATCGCCTCGCGCGCACGCTTCTCGGTGCCTCCACTGCTTTCGGAAAGCAGCGCCGCAGGATCAACTTCCCCAAGCTTGGTCGCCGCAGTGCGAAGCTTGGTCTCCGGTGGATCTCCGTGTGCGCGAGAAGCTTGGGCGGCGGCATTGATCGCCTCGTGAATTCTTTTTTGGCGAGCAGTGGTTGGACGGTCGGTGGTAACCACCTCATCCTCAAGGTCGGCTTCGCGGTCTTCCTCCTCTTCGTCCTCATCCTGGGTTGAGGTATCAGGCTCTGGCTCTGGCTCGTCGCCGTCGGGCTCGGTGGCGATTTCGGAGACTTCGGAGACAAGGGCGTCGAAGCTAGTGGGGTCGCGTTTGATCAGTTTCCGCATCTCGCGAATATCGGGGTGATTCGTGCCGGATTGGATCGCGAGGAAACAGAGTTCAAGCATCGCCGCTTCGTGCTCAGGTGCATTGTCGGCAAGCCACTTCATGTTCTTTCCGACATCGCGGAACCGCTCGACCTGGCCGCGTAGAGATGCGAAATCGCCGGGACGTCCGATCCAGTCGAGGTAGGAGCTCATTGCTTTCACCGCTTCGAGCTGTACTCGTGCGTAGCCAGGGCTGTTGCCGACCAGGTGCTGAATCAGCTCAGCGACCTCCTTGATCGAAATTCGATCGTGCCAGTCGACTTTGTGCTTTTCAGCAGCATCCTTGAGAGTGAGGAGGCCGTTCATCTTCGTGTAGCGGACCTTGAAACCCTCGGTCAACTGCTCACGGAGCTCCATCTCAAAGAGGGTGTCGTCGTCGTATTTCTGCTCGTCCATAAAGACGACGTCGATCCAGTCGTAACCAGTCGTTCCCTCCTGGGCGGCGAGACGCTTAACCAAGGCGAGGCGCCGGTTGCCGTTCGAGACAAGACCGTTTGGGCGAATCCAGAGGGGACGCTCCTGGTGGCGCCGTTTCCAGTCGGCCGCCAGGGCCTCGGTGTCCTTGTTGCGGGAACCGACGATGCTGTTGCCCTCGACGCGAGGATCCTTATCGAGCAAAAGAGCGATGATCGACTCCTCGTCTGCACTTGGATCGAGGCGCCGACCAAGCTCGGCCTCAGCCTCTTCGGCCTCGGCGCGGAAGCGGCGGTTGGAGGCGTTCAGCACCAGGAGTTCCGTCGGTACGCGGAAGACCTCGAAGTCCTCGAAATCGGTCTTGGTCCAGATCCGCTCGCGGCGGCCATCAAGCAGCTCTCGGCGCTCAGCGAGCGCAGCGGCTCGCTCGTCGGGGTTCACGTGCTCAGCCTCTGAGCAAGGGCAATGCCGAGCTCCATATTGCGGCGGTCGTTAGCCTCGATCTGCTCCGCACCAAGCTCGCAGAGCCAATCTTCGACGTTGTCCTTGATCAACGGGCCGGCGGTGCCGCGCGGTCGACATACGAAGACCAGATCCCACTCGCAGTTACCGACATGTCCGTGGCTGCCACCCCTGCCATCGGCCCATACAGGGAAAACGGCGTGAACCGAAAATCGGGCACGACGCAAAGCGGTCTCGACCGCATTCCAAGCGCGTTGGTGGGGCGAGTGGAAGGTGAAGATCATTGGCCGCCCCGACTTCAGCGCCTTCCGAACCTGACTAAAGGCACCAGCGAGGCGCGAGGAGAACTCGGTGGCTGGATCATCGCCCACGGGATAAATCGGGGCACCTCCGAGGGCCTCTGCTCCGCTCTCTGGCGCGAGCCAGGCTCGGTAGAGAAGTGAGAGGTCGGAGTAAGGGATGAAGTCGAAGTAAGGTGGATCAGTAAGCACGAGGTCGAAGGGGCCACGCTCCAGCGGCAAGGCCCGGTCGGCCGACTGGCAACGGACGGTACGCCGACCCGAGCCACGCGCCGTAAAGCGATGAGCAGTGATCTCCCCCGTCCCGGGGTCTATTGCGTGGCGCCGGACATGCTCGGCACTCGAACGAGCGATCCGGCGCAGCGTCGCGGCCAAAGTGCCGCGCCCCGCACTTCGATGCAGAGGATTGAGCTCGACGCTCAAAACGGGCATCGAGTAGGCGCGAACGCCACTGAAGAGCGCTGAGAGTCGACCGTAGTCAGTCGCATAACCGCAGAGAACGTTGTTGGCGCCTAGGGCGTTGGAGACCGCTAGAAGCAGAGCGTCACGGGTCTGGGGCGGAAAGTCACGGGAACGGATCCAAGTGAAAGCCGTGTTGAGGACGAGGCGCTGGCGGGAATAGAACAAATCCTCCACAGTCTTGAAACCGTAGGAGGCAGGCCGGCCTGAGTCAGTCTCCGCGATCGACTCCCCGCTCAGCGCCGGCAGTCCAGCGGCCAACGACTCGGCCTCAGCGAGTGCCTGCTGATCAAGCTTGTCTGGCGAGCGCAAAGTGCGATAAGTGGCGGCGCCGGTCTCCTCGATAGCGAGGATTCTGGACGAGAGGAGGCCGACCTGCAGATCCTCGTTGGCAGCCGGGTGATCGCAGTGCGGGCAGCGAAACCCGCCACGGCTGAAGGTGCCATGGTCGAGCCGGTGGCGCCGCCCACAGCACTCGAGGAGCTTGCGGTCTGCATCTATGTGATGGAGGGAGTCGCAAAGGGGGCAGAAGGCAACACCGCCCTCATCGCGGACAACCGCGCCGGCAAGCCCCCGATCGCGGGCAAGCCAAAGGTTTCGGTAGATCAAAGATTGTTCGCCACAATGTGAGCAGGTCGCTTCGCGGAAGCGGAAATAGTGGAGCGGTTCAGCCTCACCGGCACCGGGGTAAAGGACGTCGTGAGCTTCCCGCAGGTGCTCAAGCAACTGGCTCGACGCTACGAGATATGCATCGTGGTCGAGCGACGAGAGCTCGACCCGGGCAACACGGACAGCGAGGGGATCGACATCGATCCCGGTTACATCTGCACCAAGACGGGAGGCCTCAACCAGCGTGGTAGCACCTCCCATGAATGGATCACCGACGGAAAAGCCGGCGAGCGCGTCGTCAGAGTGAGCAAAGTGGCGCCAGAACTCCGGCAAACTAGTGTCAGCGGGAAGCGCAGCAGCAAGGAGAAGAGCCCTAATCACCGCTGGCGGGCGTCGCGCCCACCACTTGTGGACCGCGTAGGTGTGGTCGTTGCAGTAGCGGTCCCGCCTAGCAAGGCGGGACACTTCAGCGAAGGGAAAGCCAGATTCCAGCATCGAGTGCGGTGCCGCTGGAACGGCCTTGGCTAAACGACGTTGGCTCGCGGCAGATTGCATCTCGACTAGATGAAAGACTCCTGCACGATAGATGCCCGCTTCGACAGAAGCGCTACGGCCCAACCTTTCGGCGCCTTCTGGCTCGACCTGACGGCGCGATTCCAGAAGGTAGTCCCTTCATTCCGCTCTCATCCCCGCCGAATCGGTCGCCCTTCCCGAGACTGTACGCGAGGCCCCGGCAGCTACTGGAGAAGCTGGCGGAGTTCTTCTAGGGTGAGGTCGGCGTCGCGCAAGATGCCGGCGAGGGTGCCGCGACGGAGTTCCCGGTGCAGCGGGACAACGAGGGCGTGCCTGCGCCCGGTCTTCTTCAAGCGGACATGACTGCCACGTTGACGAACGACTTCCCAGCCCTGCTTGCGAAGCGCCTTGATCAGGCGCTCGCCGGAGACGACCGGCTGGCGCGGACTCACGCCGGCAGGGGAATCGAGCGGCGGATCACGCCGCTGTCGAGCGGTTCGCCGTCTTCGCGCAGACCCTCGACGTAGAGAGCAACCGCCTCGCTGGCGTTCGCCAGCGCGTCGTCCATGTCGTCGCCCTGGGTGTGAAGACCGGGAAGGTCGGGCGCGTAGACGTGGTAGCCGCCCTCGTCCTGGGGCTCGAAGACCAGCTCGATTTCCTGTGCATCTGCCATAACCGCTCCTCTCTAGCTTACGCCAGCTCGCGGGCCTGCCCGCCTAACTGGCCTCGTTCTCATCGTCGGCTGCATCGCCGTCTTCTTCGTCTTCCTCGGCGAAGGCTGCCTCTGCCCAACGGGCACCTTGGACCGGATCGGGCGCGTAGTCGGCGTAGATTTCGGTCGTCTTGTAGTCGCGGTGTCCCATCCACTCCTGAATGGTCCGCAGCGGGCGCGCGCCAGCGAGGTCGGCGAAGCGGGCCTTGACGTGCCGCCGGCCGCTGCCAGGCTCAGACGACTCCCGGCAACGAGCCGGGTGCCTCATGCGACTTTGCTGGCAGGACCCAGGGCGGGCAGGGCGGCAAGATCGGGGCGATCCCTGAGCCTGTAGCCGATGCCTCGCGTGTTGACGACGAGACCAGGGGCGCCGGCTCTCCGCAACCGGCTCCGCAGCCTGCTCGCGTGGCTGTCGAGGGTCCTGGTGTGGGTCGTTCCGTTGTGTCCCCACACCGTCGCCAGCAGCTCCTCCTTCGAGAAGACCCGATCGGGCTGCGCCGCGAGAACCAGCAGCAGACCGAACTCCTTGCGGGTCAACTCCAGCTTCTTGCCCCTCACGGTCACTCGTCTGCCCGCCGGGTCAACCATCAGGGCTCCGAGGTTGATCGTCTCCTCCTGCACAGCGGCGACCGGCTGGGTGGTGACGATCCCGCATTCAAGGTCGCCGGTGCAGGCCAGCCGCCAGGTCGTCTCCTGGTCGCGGCGGACGCGCAGCTCCCAATTCCCTCGCTCGCTCAACCTCGCTTCGATCTCGCCGGCCGGCGTCTGGACGGAGACCCGAGTGAAGCGGCCCGGCACGATCTCCCGAAGTGGGCTGTGGTGGTCGAAAGAAGCGTCCATCGTGTCCTCCTAACTCGTTGACGGGGGTCGCGGAGCCGTCCGGCAGGGGACAGGGAGGTGCGGAAGATGGACGCGCGGGAGTTGCGTTACGTGGTGAAGCGCCTCACTGCCCCTGCCAGGCTCGGAGCGACCCCCGTCAACTCAGGAGGATGATCGGTTCAGCTCTCGGCAGGGTGAGCCCAACACGACCTCCGAAGCCTCATCGAGCGTGAGGTGGGTAAAGCGACCGGATCACCCGATCCCCACCGCCCACCGAGAAGCTGTACCACTACGAACGGGGGCACCGAGGCCGGGGCGATGCCGGCGAAGGTGTCGGAGAACGTGCGCCGACGTCGATCGCCGGGTTGAAGAAGCTGGTCGGGACTAAGCGCGACTCGTGGTGGACTGCGCGCGGAGGCGCGCGCCACTATCCAGGCGATTTCGGATCTGGACCGGCGTGCCATGGCGAGGGACCAGGGTGATGCCACGCATGACCACAGATTCGCGACCGGGCCGTACGGGTGCGAGGTCGACGCGAGAGACGACAGTGCGAATGACCTCGGCCATCTCTGCCTGGGCCAGCGCGGCGCCGATGCAGCGGCGGATGCCGCCGCCGAACGGCAGCCAGGAGTAGGACGTCGCCTCTTCCTCGATGAAGCGCTCGGGCCGGAACTCGTGCGGGCGCGGGTAGAGGTCCTCACGAAGCTGGACGACGACTATCGCCGGGTAGACGCGGATACCGGCGGGCAGGTCCCAGCCGGCGATCGTGCGCGGCTTGGTCAGCGTGCGCTCGTTGGCGTCGATCACCGGCCGCAGCCGAAGCGACTCGGTGACAACGGCGTCCAGGTAGGTGTCGTCCTCGCCGCCCAGCTCGTCGCGCAGCCGTGCCAGCACGAGCGGCTCGCGCATCAGTAGGTCAAAAGCAAAGGCAAGGCCGGTGGCGGTCGTCTCGTGGCCGGCCAGCAGCATCGTCATCAGCTCGTCGCGCAGCTCGACGTCGCTCATCGCCCCGCCGTCCTCATCGCGAGCGCGAAGCAGGAGCGAGAGGACGTCGGTGCGCTCCTCAAGGTCGCTTGCCCTACGGCGGCGGGCGATCTCCTCGTAGATCAGCGCGTCGGCCGCCTTCAGCCGTCGTTGGAACTGACCCCACGGACTGAAGCGACCGAGATCGCGGCGCAGAGCGCTCGGCATCACGAAGATCATCTGCATGTCGATCAAGGCGACCAGCGCAGCTCGCAGCCGCTCGATCCGCTCGCGCTCGGCAACGCCGAAGACGGCGCGGGCAATCACCTCGAAAGTCAGCGCCCGCATCCGCTCGCGCATGACGAAGCGCTCGCCCTCCCGCCAGCCGTTGACCTCAGCCTTAGCGACCTCGCGGATCACCTCCCGGAAGTTCTGAATCGCTGACCCCTGAAAGGGGGGCAGCAGCAGCTTTCGCTGACGGAGATGCTCGCGCCCGTCGAGGATCAGGACCGATTTGTCGCCCAGGACGGGAGCCAGGGGAGCGTTGGCCTCACCCGCGTGGAGGTCGGATTGATCTCCGGTCAGCATCTCGCGGATCGCGTCTGGATCAGAAACGTAGACGCCAGTGCCGAAGACGGGGAGCTTGACGGTGTAGGCGTCGCCGTAGCGCTTGCGCCAGCCGATCAGGGACTCAAGCGGACGCTGGACGAGACGGGCCATATTGACCGCGGCCGGAGCGCGGGGGCCGGGCGGCAGCGCTGGTGAGACCCCTCTGCTCATATGCGATTCCTCGGAGACAGAGGTTTGCCCGCTCGCTTCGCCAGGCGCCAATAGGCCAAGCCGACCAGGGCGACGACGGGCGCGGCACACAGGGCGCCCAGAAACGCGCCGCTGGCGCTGAGTTCGTCGGCCGCCATGCTGGCGAGCGCCGAGGTGCCACCGAGGCCCTCCACCGCCGCGATGAGCAGGAGGAGGAAGGAGCAGACACCCAACGCCGAGGACAGCAGGCTCTGGAAGCCGATCGACGCCAGCGCCGGTGCCCTCCCGGTTTCGAGGCGAGAGATACGCGCATCCAGCAGCCCAGGGTCCGCCAGGGAGGCGGTTATCACCGGCTCGCGGCCGGGCTCCTCAAGCGCCTTCGCCAGGGCTCCGAGAAGTGCGCGGCGGCCGCCGAAGCGCTCGGCGCGGCGATCGGCCGCCAGCTCGCGAC